>Ga0257117_1000001_pt1 | contig 513371 bp, 426 predicted proteins | sample SI112_135mmetaG_FD_190157 | JGI IMG/M metagenome (GOLD analysis project Ga0257117, IMG submission 190157) | Marine microbial communities from Saanich Inlet, British Columbia, Canada - SI112_135m | ecosystem: Environmental > Aquatic > Marine > Inlet | place: Canada: British Columbia | collected... | reverse complement strand
AGCGTTCAATTAGAGAATCAGAGCATAGTATAATCGATTAACAGACAAATCAGAGGGTTTCTGCTTAGGCCCATGAGTTAGCAATTGCTGAATTAATGGGTTAGCAGTCCGCCCTTTCAGAGGCTACCCATTATTATGCGGGCGTCAATAAGGGGTACCCAAGTAGATGCTGTGTAAGAAATACTAAACACTCTAGTATTAACCAAACGATATGAGTCAACTAAAACCGATGATTATTGTATTGCTGATGTTAACGTCTGCTCTTGCTGGATGTACTGGAACTGATGGAGCAGAAGGAATCCCCGGACCACAGGGAGAAACTGGTGAACAAGGACTACCAGGTATCCAAGGTGAAACCGGTTCCGCAGGTGCTGATGGACAACATGGTGCTGATGGAATGGATGGACAAGATGGAATGGATGTTAACGAGTCACGTATTGCCCAATTAGAAGCAGAACTAGCATCTAAAGATGCGACTATTGCAATCTTACTAGGGAACATCTCTGATATGGAAGAAGAGCTGGAAGCCGTTGATGATGTGATAGAAATGTATTACATGATGTTCGTTCAAATTCAAAATGATATGAATGATCTAGAGTCAAATTTGATGGATGAAATTAACTGGGTGAATAATACTGTTAATTGGGCATATATGGACCTGAGTAATGCCTACCTGAGTAATGCTAACCTGATTGGTGCCAACCTGAGTAATGCTAACCTGAGAAATGCCTACCTGGGATATGCCGACCTCACTAGTGCTGACCTGACTGGTGCAGACCTGACGGATGCCAACCTGGGTTATGCCGACCTCACTAGTGCCGACCTGAGATATGCCGACCTGAGAAATGCCGACCTGACTGGTGCCGACCTGACTGGTGCCGACCTGACTGGTGCAGACCTGGCGGGTGCCTACCTGAGATATGCCGACCTGACTGGTGCAGACCTGACTAGTGTTAATTGGTTGGGTACAACCTGTCCTGATGGAACTAATTCAAATGATAACGGATATACTTGTGTAAATAATCTCTGAAGTTTATCATATTCCGTACCCCTACTATACTCATGCGTAAACTAGGGGTATAGGTACAACCCGTTGTAGATAGATCGTATCATAATCGGTCTAAGGTAGATACCCATATTGACGGATATGTAACAATGTAACCGTTGTATTGCTATCCATCAACTTCGCTAGCCTCTGAAAGGGCGGACTGCTAACCCATTAATTCAGCAATTGCTAACTCATGGGCCTAAGCAGAAACCCTCTGATTTGTCTGTTAATCGATTATACTATGCTCTGATTCTCTAATTGAACGCTACCCTTGCTACACCCAATGAAACAGAGGGGATACAGAGGGGTATACTAGAAATTAGGACAGTTGAAAACCCCTTTGGATTTTGATGATAAGCCGTTATACAATTGCATATTAGTTTCAAGCCGAACATGTTCTAACACCGAACATGTTGGGCTAATATTCCCTCTCAATTTCAAGCCACAACTACATGATTACAATGAAGTGCTCAGGAGAAAATAATAAAATTTTCAATCAAGTTCACAAGATGGTTGATTATGATGGTGAACATACTATTATGACGATAAAAGAGATGAAAGCTCAATGCCCTCATTATTCTCTACCCAATCAAAATCGCAAGTGAAATGGCGAAGAAGACGAGGTTGTTTTGTTATCTTCAAACCTCTCAGACTTTCCTTTCGCTCAACTACCGCCTTGAATGAATCAACAACATGTTGAAGGTGGCTTTCAGTATATGTTCTTCTTGGAATGGCTAAACGAATTAATTCAAGCGGTGGTGTAACTAACTCTCCGGTTTCTGGTGAAATGAATGACAACATGACTGATCCTATCTCAACTGCCCTCACGCCTCCTTCGAGGTAAAGTTCCACTGCGAGAGATTGTGCAGGGAATTCAGATTGAGGAATATGGTCTAGTAAAGAGCCTGCATCAACGTAAACTGCATGACCTCCAGGCGGTCCGAATACAGGCACTCCAATATCCTTCAAAGAGTCGAAAAGCCAAGCCACCTGAGAAGTCCGATATGATAGGTAATCATCTTCAGTACCTTCCCTAAGACCTGTCGCCATTGCATCTAAATCTCTTCCTGCAAGGCCACCATATGTGGGGAAACCTTCGTGCATAATCAATTCATTACGTGCATTTTCGTAAAGTTCCTTATCGTTCATCAATAACAATCCGCCAATATTGACAATTGCATCTTTCTTAGCACTGAATGTGGCACCATCAGCAAGTGAGAACATCTTACGTGCAATTTCACGCACACTCATGTGTGAGTATCCATCTTCTCTTTGTTGAATCAAGTAGGCATTCTCTGCAAATCTACAAGCATCGATGAAGAGAGGTTTTGAAAACTCATCACATAGTTTTCTCAATCCTTCAAGATTTGCAAGTGAGACTGGTTGTCCACCACCTGCATTATTTGTTACTGTAATCATGCAGAATGGTATCATATCAGTATTTTTTTCAAGAACTTGGCGAAGTGCATCTAAGTTTATATTGCCTTTGAATGGATGATCATAACTAGGGTTTTTACTATAATCGTGTAATAGATTCTCCGGGATTCCTTCACGAGCCAATACATGAGCTGCTGTAGTATCGAAATGTGTGTTGTTAGGAATTAGGTTTCCGGGTTTGACTAACAAACTCATCAGAATTCCTTCCGATGCCCGCCCTTGGTGAGTTGGCAAGAAATGCTTGAAACCGAAAATCTCGTCTACAACTCGTTCAAGTCTGTCGAAGGAGCGAGAACCTGCATAACTCTCATCGCCTCGCATTAGTGAGGCCCACTGCTCACTACTCATGGCTCCAGTTCCTGAATCTGTTAGAAGATCAACCATTACATCTTCCGCTTGGATTTTGAAAATATTGAAATTAGCCTCTTTCAATGCTACTTCTCTTTCTGCTCGATTGGTTATTCTCAAATTTTCAATCGACTTTATTCTGAATGGTTCAAAGGGGTGTTTTCTAGTCATGCTAATTCCTCATAGTAACTGTCCACCATCTACTGGAAGTACAACACCAGTAATGTGTTCCGACATTTCGGAGGACAGGAAAAGTACAGCATCAGCAACATCGCTAACCTTAGTCAAACGCCCATCAAGAGTCTCGTTCTTAGCGTTCTGAATGATTTCTTTGGGTAAGCTATCAGTTAACTCAGTAAGTACCATACCCGGAGCTACAATATTGACTCTAGTGCCCCACTTTCCTAGATCTTTAGCAGCTGAACGGCCTAATCCGATTAGTCCCGATTTAGAAGCAGAGTAGGCCGTCTGTGCGAACTTTCCCCTAATGCCGTTAATTGATGAAATTAGTACTACACTACGTGGTTTTGGATTTTTTCTAGCTTGTATTGCAAGTTGATTGAGGTAGTTGAATGCTCCCGACAAATTCACGGACAATACTTCGTCCCATTCTGACTTACTCGCCTTCCAGAGAACTGAGTCTCTGACTATTCCAGCATTACAAACCAAAATATCGACACTCCCTAATTCTGACTCTACTGTACTAAAACACGTTGCTGCAATTTCTGAATCACTAACATCTGCAGCAAGAGCGAGACTACGCCTTCCATGAACTTCTATTGTTTCACAGGCAATACTCGGCTCCATCTCATTTGGATGATATGTGAAGGCCACATCAGCGCCAGCAGCAGCTAAGTGTTCGCATATTGTAAGACCAATACCACGACTACCCCCTGTAACTAGGGCGACTTTTCCTTCCAAATCTATAATATGAGTCAATACATCACCTCAAGAATTGTTATCAGATGATTTGGGCATCCAAGATTCTACCAAATCTTGGCTCCAATTTTCACCACGTGCAATCGCTCGTCGAACCTCGATAAAATCAACCTCACGAGAAATTCGACTGCCATCCTCGCGGACTCCACCGCCAACATTGAACGCACGGAATCCAGCGGCGGCCTCAACTGCCATATTCAGTGCCAACCACTCGCGATTCGATTCACGGTTGGCATCCCACCAATGCAACTTCTTCTTGCGCACACTGGTCAGAGTCTTGCGAGTGCAGCCAGGGAATGTGTTTGCGAGTTTCCACGAAAGTGTCTCCACTGCAACATCTAAACCAGATAAATCGACTTTATTCGACTTCAAAATTTTCAATCCGGCCTTCTTCGCTTCACCAGTCAAGAAATCACCGTAAACAATCTGTCCAGAGGTTGCATCAACCCAGTCATAGCGCACCAATGGATTAGGAATCCAAGTTCCTTCATTATCCTTCAAAACAGGAACAATTTCGTTTACTAATCCAAGATGAAGGGACTTGTGAGCACTCCACTGCTCACACAATACACATGATTCAACAGAACGGGCGAAACCGACGTAGAGATCGAGAAAATCGGTTGAGCCACCATCGGGAGCGGAACCATGTTTCGGACCGGCTTGGCCGTAGCGAGCGAGGTCACTAGAAACTGTGAAATCACATGCAAGACCCATTTCTTGTCCTCCAGCGATTCGCATTCCATTAACGCGATTTATCACTGGTTTCTCATTCTCTAAAATCAGTGAAATCATCCGGTTGAACACACCCATGTAAGAGCGGTATTCCTGAGGTCGCCATGAGTAATCATTCTCGTATTCGACTGTATTTCCTCCAGTACAAAACGCCTTGTCATCGACTGCAGTTAGTACAACACAATTGACATCGGCTCGCGTTGAAGCCCAATCAAGGGCAAGGCAAAGCTCGCGTAGACTCGCGGTCGTATAGGAATTGTATTGTTTTGGATTGTTGAGCCAAATCCATGCATCGAATATGTCATCCACCACCGAGCCATCTGGCTTCTTAAGAGGTTTCAATTCAACTTTGAGATACTTGAAATCAGCGTTTTCTGCTAGGCTATGTCGGTTTGTCCACATTTCTTCACTCATTATTTCACTTCCATTTTCGATAATCTTTCAGCTAGGAACCAATATGATTCGCTTCGAAGAACCGCCGCAGTGTGCCGTTTCGAAGACTTCGTTTATTTCATTCAATGGCCTTTTCTCTGTTGTTCCTTCCAAGTTGACAGCCCCTCGGATTACTTCTTTGAGAAGAGCAGGATAGAGTTCTGGTTGACATCCCCAATTACCGAATGCCTTGGCATCATGTGCCATCAAATTCGACAAACGAATAGTTACCTTTTCCATCGTGAATCCAACGACTGCGAGAGTCCCTGACGGACCTAGCATCTCGAATGCGAGGGTTTGTCCTGCTGGGTGGCCGCTGCATTCGAATATTTTCCAACCTGCTCGTGGCCAACTATTCTGTTTGGCTAATTCTTTGAGTTGCCCACGAATATCTCGATTGCTCAAATCTGAGCTATCGATGAGATTTTCAAATCCAATATCCGCGAGTGCCTGTAATCGGGCAGGATTAACATCGATTCCGATAACATTCGCACCTAAAGAGTGAGCGAGTTGGGCAGAATAACCGCCGACTCCACCGCAGCCGATAATGATGCAAATATCTCCGGCAGCGACCTCAGCTCGCTGCAGAGATTGCCATGGCGTGCTGATAGCATCGGCGACGACTGAAAGTAAAGCAAGATCGCCAGAATATGATTCAGGAACAGGAACCATCCATCGAGAAGGAACACGAATATGACTGGCAAACCCTCCATCAACATCATTGCCAGGCATGATTTGAGACCTGCATACATTACTTCGTCCAGACGAACAGTCAACGCATTCTCCGCAGGGAAGAACCGCTGGAATGACAACATTTTGACCAAGCATTGCACTCGAATCAGCACCAGCAGCGACCACTGTTCCTGAAATCTCATGACCGAGAATCAATGGGAGAGGTTTCTTCGTCCTTACACCATCATAATGGAACCCGAGATCAGTATGACAAACACCACATCCAGCAACCTCGACAACAACTTCATCTCCAGCCAATTCAGAAGTGTCAATTTGCCATTCACAATGAACCAATGGCTTACCGACTGCAACACAATGCCATCCATGCGCTTGAATGAATTCAGTTTCAGATGGCATCAAGATTACCTCCACAGTTCAAAATTCGAGTAGGTTGCCAATCGGCAGATCGTTTTTCGAGGAATGCCGTTAATCCTTCCAAATAATCTGGATGATCGAGAAGGTCAGCGAGGAATAACTGACCCATCTTGGAATATCCAGGGTCTACCAATAATCGATTCAATTCACGCATATGAAGCAAAGCAAGAGAAACAACAGAAGGTGAATTTTTTAGTATTGGAGCGAGCAAAGATTCTGCTGTTGAGCGAAGTTCATCTTGTGGCACGATTATTGCTATTAAACCAGATGATTGAGCCTCATCAGCTTTCATCAACCTGCCACTAAGAATCATCTCTTTTGCCGCTTGAATTCCTATCAAACTCGGCAATTGTAGCATCGCAAAAGGTGGATAAGATCCAACGGTTATTTCTGGAATCCCGATCCGCAAATTATCTGCTCCGATAACGAAATCACAGCCCAAAGCAATCTCAGCTCCACCACCTAAACACAAGCCCTGAGCCATTGCAACCGTCACCAAAGGAGTGGTGTGCAATCGCTCAAGTGTTGTTGCCATTTTCGATATCATTTCTGGCGCTGCGGCTGGCAAATGTTCCTCGATTGAAGCGCCCGCACTAAACGATTTACCAGCACCTGACAAAACCAAAGCACGGATTGATGAAGTGTTTTCGAGTGAATCTATCGCTTCGATGAAAGCACTCAAAGTCGCGTCATCGACGATATTCAATGGAGGATTGTCAATCTCGACATAAGCAATCGATTCGACAACTTCAATGTGGACTAATTCACTCATTTGCAAACCTCCGCACTTCTGCGTAATCACCTAAGGACTCTATTTCGATTCCGAACATATCCGGGTCGTCCTCACTACTTATTTCCGGATACGAGTCCAAATCGTGTAAGATTCAGCGGTTGGAATCGTTAAACAAGTTCGACAGTTTTCAGGTAATTCAGGGAATTCACTTGCAGATTCAATCAACTTGACCTCTTTGCCAAGCGAGCGGTATAATTGTTCTAATTCGCTCAACCGCTCACCTGAAGCAACAAATTGTCGCACCCATCCATCAGACTCTAAGTGGAGTGGCGCATCTTCTGAATTATGTTGTGGGAGTTCCATTTTAATTCCTCAGATATCAAACAATTTGCAATATTATGCTTCTATTATTTCAGCAGATTCTGCTTCAATTTTTCCAAATCTTTGTTGAGCCAGAGTAGCAGCTCCAATCGCACCAACATATTGCACCAAATCACCTTCAGGAACATTCACTCCTTCACCGAGTTCGGCAGTCAAAGCCTTAACCATCGTTGGAAATCTCATAATTCCACCAATCAATGTGTATTCTGGCTCCATCTTGATTCGACGCATCAATTGTAGTGAACGTCCGACAAGTGAATTCATCGCACCGTGCATGATGTCAGCTGGAGCTGAACCAATTGAGAGTTGATTAATGACTTCGGATTCAGCGAAAACTGCACAAACGCCAGAAATTTCTACATCTTCAGTCGAGGAGGAGGCGAGTTCGCCGATCTCTTCGGTTCCATAATTCATGTATCGAGCAGTCTTTTCGAGGAAGGCACCGGTTCCGGCAGCACATTTATCGTTCAATCGGAAAGATCTCACTTTGATTGCATCATCCAATTTTGTCGCCTTCATCGTCTGGCCACCGATATCGAGGACTGTACGAGTGTTAGGGAAGAACCAGTGAGCCCCACGGGCAGCTGCGGTTAGAGCTGTGACTGTGATATCGCGGAATTCAACCTGATGCCGACCATAACCAGTTGAGATGACATATCCTACTTTTTCTGCATCGATTTCTGCATCTGCCAGCGCACCATCGAAAGATTTCTGCGCTGCAACATCGAGTTTGAATCCAGTATTGCACATTGAGCGTCCGACGATATCGCCCTCTGAATTGAGAATCACTGCTTTGGTATAAGTCGAGCCAACATCGAGTCCGCCTACGTATGTGCAAGGCTTGTCGCCACATCCACAATCGCTCATGTAGACACCTCCGCAACAGCAACTCTGTCCATAGCATAGAGAGCGGCACCAAGTGCACCCATGTAGTGAGAATCATCACTGACATTCATCTTCAGACCCATATTTTTGTTGAGAACTTCGACCATTCCGAGATTCTTGGCAACTCCACCAGTGAAACTGACTTCTTCATTGATTCCAACTCGGCGAAGAAGTCCAATCGAGCGGGAACTGATCGATTGATGAACACCCATCAAGATATCTTCAATCTTCTTTCCTTTGCCGAGCCATGAGAGAATCTCAGTTTCGGCGAAGACAGTACAAGTCGTACTGATTCGAACTGGGCGGGTCGCTCGCAGAGCGGTTGGACCCAAGTCGGAAAGAGGGATATCGAGTGCAGCTGAGGCTGCACCAAGGAATCGGCCTGTTCCGGCTGCACACTTGTCATTCATACAGAAATCGACAATTTCTCCTGTATCACTAACAGCGATGGCTTTGGTATCTTGACCACCCATGTCAATAACTGTTCTAGTTCCAGGAAACATATGTACTGCGCCACGACCGTGGCAAGAAATTTCGGTGACTTGGTCGTCTCCAAAAGTTACTCGGTAACGCCCATAACCAGTGCCGATGACGTATTTTACAGCATCACTTTTGACACCAGATTCTGCTAATGCATTATCGAATGCAGTCTGTGCTGCGACCATCACATCAGCCCCAGTATCATTTAATGCACGACCGACAATCTTTCGATTCTCATCGATAATCACCGCTTTCGTTTGAGTCGAGCCAACATCTACGCCAGAGGTGTAAATCATTGAGCCGCCTCCTGTAATCGAGAGGCTTTTCGCATCTCAATGCCCTCGAAGAAAGCATCGATGCGATTCTTCATCTGAGCAACAGAAACAACACGCTTATCCATCATATCCGACTCAATAAACAAGCTCGGTAAATCAGTGGCTTCCATCAAAGCTCGACGATTATCGGCGAGCCCTGTCGAAGAAGTTCGGCAACTCTTGATCGGATGATAGACAACTCCCTCGATTCCGAATTCTTCCATATTGTCGAAGATGATTTGTTCAGGATGGAACATAGAATCCATCGCATCTCGAACATGAATCAAAGTCACTTCAGCGAGCGAATCTAGAGGATTGTCCAAATCATATTGGAATCCGAGATTATTACCACCGGAAGCGAACCATAGATAGGTCGATGTCACGAAAACTCCGCCCCAATCTGTGAATAAATTATTGAATTCACGGAAGATTGGATAGCATGGAACTCCAATGAATGCCAAACGATGTTTTTGCTCCCCATCCACACCGATTCCATTTTCGTGCATCCAGCGCTTCTCCTCGAGTAATCGCTCGAAGTATTCAGCACCGTCTTGTGTGCCGCGCATGATGTTATTCACACCCAAATAAGCGGTCCCATCGGTAAGCGCATTGAAGACCACTGGCGAAGCCTTGTTTAATTCTAGAATTTTCTTCCAAGCCGCCGACATTCGGTTTGAATACGCAAGAGTCTCTCGCAATTTATCCATGTCAAATTTTGTCCCAGTGACTTCTTCACAAGTTGTAATCAATTCATCAATTTGAGCGCGCACATATCGCTTTTCGCGCTCAAATTGTTCATCACCAGGCCACGACTGTGTGCCCATTTCTCGAGTGCCCGGCACATCGATAGTAAACAGTGGAGTCTCAAACATCCGTTCCCAGATTTCACCCCACTTGAGGTAAGTATTGCAAGCATTAGTCAGCAAAGCCAATCCTGGTTCAGGTAGTTTGCCCATCGGGTGTTGACCACCACGGTTTTGCACAGCATAATCTGCCTTGACATACCCGCAGATATCCGGTGAATAACCGTGGTCCTCCGCCTCATTTAGTAAGTCTGCAGACTCATGTCGAATCGCAGTATTCAACGAAGTGATTTCTGGAAAAACAATTGGCAAATCGAAAGTGTTCAAAATTTCAGTCAGGCTTCCCATAACAAAAACATAAGCACCTTTCTTTCCTTCATTCGCTGCTTGATCCAAATTGTCGAACCACTTTCGAAAAAGCATCGATCCTTCCTTATTTCCTCTTCTCCATAATTCATGATTTTCTACATTTTCCATTTTCTCACCTCAATCAAACAATATGTTCTCCACAAAGGTCTCCAACTGGATTTCCAATTGCGAGAACGTCGTCATATTCTCCTCAAATTCGCTGATGAAGAAGGGTATATCTTCTTCTTCGAGAGTTTGAATGTACGTCACTTGTTCTTCAAGCCCTGGCTCGCACATTTTAGCGGCGGTAATGATGACCGCTTCTGCATCCGCCGCGTGAAATCGCTCCAACAACATCTTCTCTTTCGGCTTGTTATTATCATGCTGAACGGGGCTATAGGATGAGGATTCGATATAAGCTGTAGCAAGGGCTGCAATCGGGTCATCTCCTGCATCGACATCAGAAAGAATCCAGCGCAAGCCAATGAGGAAATCGTCATCGACAACATAGCAGGATTGGCCGATTGTTCGAATCAAATCCAGTGGAGGTTGTTCACAAAATCCGCCTTCGAAAATGACGCGGATTCGATCTTGTTTTCGAGTCGGACGCTCATCTAGTTGACCCAATACTTGGGTTAGTAACTCGTTGTGCTCTTCGCGAGGAATCATTCCTCCAATTCTAACGAGCGTGTAGGCTTCATCCGCAGTGATTTTCCATGGAGTCTCCTTCTTTACAACGTATAGATCACGAATTAACTTACGATTCTTGTTGAAAACTGCAATAGAATTCACCAATGCTTCATCGGTGATTTTCACTCCACTGACATCCTCTATCAATGCGATAATCCGCTGATATTCTTCAGTCAAATATTGTTTGGAATAATTTGAATTTGGATTCTGAGGCAGATATAGAATCTGACAAGGATAATTGAAATTCCGACCCCAAATCGCACCGAGATTTCGTGCAGCATCACATATTGGATGAGTAACGAACATTTCGAGTTCAACTCGGCCACTCAAAGCCTGTTCAAGGTTGGTTTTCATGATTGAACAGAGGTACGAGCCGAAGCGAGAATCTGACAATCTAGGCTCGACAGGCGCTCCACTCATCTTCAGAGGTAACATTCCTGCCGCATGTGCAAATTCTTCAGGAAAGTAAACTTGAAAATGCCCGAGAACCTTTCCCCCATTTTCACGCCAAACTTTGACTGTGGGCCATGAAATATCTTCTAGAGTCTCTCGACACAGCCATAGTACTTGCTCGATAGATTTGCCTTTCCATCCTTGTAATGTTTCAATTCTAGAATCATCACTAATCTGAATTTGCATTTCATTACCCATAATTAGTCGAATACTATATTTCTATGTCTAATTACTCCCGAACATGTATTTTGAACCACATTTCCAGAGAGAAGTCGCCGAATATATTCGGGAGGTGGGGCGTTTCAAACTTAGGTTTTGGACAACTATTCTTTGCCCATAAGTCGGCGCTCTATTTCTTGAGCTTTAACGAACAGCACATGATTCTCTTTGTGGATATGAATGTGTGTATCTTTTTCAAGCAATTCTAATTCACCAAAAAGAGCACGATATGTGTTACAAGCGTGATCTGGTGGAGTGTAGGAATTAGTTAACTCCCTCAACTTACTCAAAGCTTGACCTGCCAAATCATGCTCATAGAACATTGCTCGTATTGGATTTCTTACTGATCCACAATGTACCTCGGGTAAAGTCGTGGAACTATCAAGGAGTCTAATTAATGGAAAGAGAATTTGTTCTTCTTTCATCATATGAGGTTCTAATTCCGCTTTTAAATCTCCAAAAACGTGAGCAATTTCCTTGAGGTGTGGTTCTCTCTCACCATGAACTCTAGCCACCTTCTCAGCATGCAAGCTAGTAATTGGCAGATGCCGCTTCAGGAAGTTGTGATGTGTATTCTCAATATGGTCACACAATTCCGTTGAACTCATATTATCAAATTCACTTCTCACAGAATTGTTATTCATCGAATCTATGTTGGCAATCTGAGATGTTACATCTTCAATCTCAATTCCCTTTTCTTCACAAACTTGCGATAGAGTTTCTCTTCCACCACAACAAAAGTCAATACCAAATTGAGATAATACTGCGGCTCTTACAGGCAATTCAGTTACAATATCACACACTCTTGTTTCTGCAAGCATTGAGGCTGAGTCAGTCATAGTGCCCACCAATATCCATATGGGTATAATTTGACTCACGAATATGTTCGATTCGATGTTTCAATGAGCCCCCATTGATTCGAGGGTGGATGCATGGGTACCCCATCCATCCGTATACGAAGCAAAGGGTACATGGTCTGCTGACGGTCGCTACATCGCCTTCCACTCAGATCGCTCTGGGAACTTCGACATCTGGGTGGTAGAGATTCCTCTAATCAATTCAAATTAAGTATTCACATGTTTCAAGGGTGAAAGAGGAACGCCGCGCCGAGGATGACATATGCACCCAGAAGCATAGCGCCCTCAAGCCAGTTGGATTTACCATCCGCAGCAATCAAATTGACTATCATCACAGCAAGGAAAACAGAAACTGTCTCAAGTTTCCCGAATTCAAAAGTCAGAGGTACACCCAACGCCCACGCAATCAGCACCATCAGTGGGGCGACGAAGACTGCGATTTGCGTCGAGGAGCCGACTGCAATTGCGAATGAGAGATCCATTTTGTTTTTGGCTGCTACCGAAATGGCGGTGAAGTGTTCAGCAGCATTACCGAATAATGGTAAAAGAATAACACCAATGAAAAGGTGGGGCAAGCCAACATCAGCAGCAGCAAATTCCACCGAACGCACGAGAATCTCGGCCATCCAAGACACCAGGATTGTTGCCAATACCAATAACAGAATTGCATTACGTTGAGTCATCTCGGGCTCTTCATTATGCTGACCTTCGGTGGCGAACAGATGTACATGGGTCTTGAATTGAAATAATAAAAATAAACCATAAAGTGCTAAGAGAATCACTGCTGCAATATGACTGAGATTTTCAACACCAGTATTGCCTGCATCCCCTCCAACCGCCGAGTGAAAGACAGTAGGGACAACGAGAACCATCACAGCAAGAAGGAGAAGGGAGCCGTTGGCGCTGACTTGGGTCTCGGAGAATTCCTGTTCCTGAAAGCGGATGCCCCCCCACACAAAGGAGAGTCCCATTACCAGCAATAAATTCCCCAAAATACTCCCAATCAGACTAGCTTGAACTAGATGCACCATCATATACGCAGTCTCACTACCAATACCGACTTTGTAGGCGGTCCAAATAGCGAGGAAAGCGATGATCATCTCAGCGGCATTTCCGAATGTGGCATTGAGAAGACCACCTAGAGACTCGGATGTTCGTAGAGCTATTTCCTCGGTTGCACGTCCCATCAAGAAAGCTAGCGGCATTATGGCTACCATCGAGGTGAAGAAAGCCATAGTCGAATCATTTGCAATGTATGCATAGTAGCAGGCGATAGGGACAGCAAGCAAAAGAAAATTGAGTTTGTTCTCTCGAGGATCTAAGGCTCTCGTCAGGCTGATACCGTCTTCCATACCCCTGCGCCTACACTATGATGGGTCAATGTTGCGCCTGCCTCTCGATGCGTTCATGGCTTCCTCCACTAGCCCAAGACTCATGGAGAACACCTTCCGACTGGCTCTAACCGGCACCCCCGGTACTGGTAAGACCACTATTGCAGCACTGCTTACCAAAGCGGGTTTTGTGGTTGTTACGATTGAAGAATTGGCTAAAATCGCTGATGCTCTTGGTGATATCGACCCGGCAGATAATGCTCACCCGGTAGATCTCGACATACTTTGTGATTCACTCGATGAGTTATGGAAGCCGGCTCCTATAGAGCCGGAAATAATCGATGGGCACCTTTCGCACCACCTCCCCGCTGACGCTGTCGTGGTACTCCGCTGCGACCCAGAAATCCTGCGTGGACGCCTGGAGAATCGTGGTTATTCTACGGAGAAAACCGAAGGGAATATCGAATGGGAATTGCTTGGCGGTGCGTGGAACGAGCGTGAGGGCGATACTCCTTGGGCGGAGTTCGATACTAGCGAAGAGAGTGCTGAGGTAATTGTTACTGAAATTTCCAAATGGATTTCAGATGGCTTCAAACCGGCTAGCCCTGAGGCATGGATAGATTGGATAGCGAGGATGGATGACTAATGTTTGAGAAAATGCGCGATACTTGGACAAAAGCCGTTCAACCCCTCGTCCTACGAATGGGCGACCTTGACCCGAGTGTTCTGACATGGACTTCACTGGTCATTTCTCTTGCTGCGTTTTATCTGATTGTAATCGCTGAATTGGACAGCACCGGTTCGATGATGATTCTCGGTGCTGTTGCCCTCGTTTTGGTAGCTGGTGTGTTCGATGCTCTGGATGGGGCTTTGGCCCGCCACCAAGGTACTGCGGGGCCTTATGGCGACTTTTTGGATCATTCAATTGATAGAATTGTCGATATCGGACTTATCGTTGCGATTGGCTATAATACTGCGTTTGTAATCGACCCGATGGCCGGTTATGCTGCAGCTTTACTCACCTTGCTCGGCTCGTATATGGGGACTCAAGCACAATCGGTCGGCTTGGGCAGATTGTATGGTGGATTCAGTCGTGCTGACCGCCTAGTTATCACCTTGGTTGGATTGCTTTGGGCAGCTTATCAGGCTGGAACCGGCGGCGCTGGAATTGATATTTCTGGCATTCATGAATATGCGAATTGGGCTCTCCTAGGTAATGCTGAATTAAACGGCATGACGCTTGCTCTAGCGGTGTCGTTTTGGGGTGGAGTTTACACTTTCCTTGTGCGTTTTATCGAAACTCGTAAGCGTCTCTTGGCTTGAGAATGGACTATCTAAAATGAGCCCTTAGGGCTCAATTCGAAGGGGAAGCATTATGCTTGTTTTAGAACGCGAGTGAGATTGTGAAGCATCTGATTGACCGTGTTTTGGAATTACAGGATGATGAGGGGTCACCCTCTGCTCCGGTCAAAAAAGAAAGTGATTCGGAATTAGCTTCGTTACTTTCCAGTCTTCAACCACGCATTCGAGTCTATGGGTGTGGAGGATGTGGTTCAAACACCGTTGCACGCCTCGAACACGAGGGGCTTTTCGATCAAACATATGTTCGTGGGATGGCAATTAATACCGACGCTCAGCATTTGCTTCGTGTTGGCGTCGAAAATAAAATTCTAATCGGAAGAACTGCACGTGGCCGTGGAGCCGGTGGCGATCCTGAGAAGGGAGAGCAGGCTGCTTTCGAATCTGAGCGTGCGCTGAATAATGAAGTTGAAGATTGTGATTTGGCTTTCATCACCGCTGGGCTTGGTGGAGGAACTGGAACCGGTTCCGCTCACATTATAGCGCGGCTCGCTAAGTCTGCTGGTGCGCTGACTATCGCTGTAGTTTCCTATCCATTTATTTCCGAAGGCGCTCTACGCCGACAGAATGCTGAATGGGGGCTTGAGCGCCTTCGCGAGATTTGTGATACGGTTGTCGTATTACCTAACGAGCGTCTGCTAGAGGTTGATGGCGTTCGAGATTTGCCTCTCGACGCAGCTTTCCGAGTTGCTGATGAATTGATAATGCGCTCGATTAAGGGTGTTTCCGAGATGATTGCAAAAGAAGGAATCGTAAATCTCGACTTCCAAGATTTGCGTTCAGTAATGGAAAATGGTGGAGGCGTTGCAATGATTGGGCTTGGCGAAGCAAGTGGGTCTAATCGAGCGGCAGAGGCAACAGAAGAGGCACTACATTCGCCGCTTCTCGACCTCGATATTTCCGATGCCCGAGGCGCTCTCATCAATGTCGTTGGTGGACCGGGCCTTTCACTCGGTGATACCGAGGCTTGTGCAAAGATTATTCGCGACCAAATCAATCCTTACGCTCGCATCATTTTGGGTGCTACAACAGACCCGACAATGGGTGACGAAATCCGCGTACTGCTCGTCTTAACCGGAGTAAAGTCGGACCAAATTCACGGTGCAGCATTGCACACTCAAATGCGCAATTTACGTACTCGAACGGTTGAATTCATCAATTGAGTTTAGCCAAACCGTTCATTTTGCAAACCCTTTGGGTTTCCCGGCGTGCTTAAAGAGGGATGGTTGGTCGCCGGGTCGCTAAGAGGGTCAGCCATGTCTATCGAGAACTCAAACACTAGTCCCGTCGAGGATAAAGTCCAAGGTTGGCAAGATAACATTGAGGCTCGTGTTCGTGGAATCCAAACCGGTCCTTACGCACGAATTCTGAAAATGGCTCGTAAACCATCCAAAGAAGAATTCCGACAGACTGTAATCGTTTGCGGAATTGGAATGTTCATCCTCGGTGGAATCGGTTTCGGAATGCTATATTTAATGGATAATTTACTTCCATCATTCTTTGCTTGGCTTATTGGTGCATGAGGTGTAATAATGTCAGACACATTTACTGTTTATCTTCGTAACGACGAGCAAATTTTGCTGATGCAACGCGCTGACGAGGTCGCTGATTTCGCAGGTGCTTGGGATGGAATCTATGGTATCGGAGATCCTACTGATATCGATGTAGTCATCGCTCGCATCACCGAGTCTACTGGAATCCCCGCAGATCAGCTCGAGTATGTTCGCTCCGGCGACGCTCGTGGCCTCGCATTTGGAAACCGCTTGAACGATGTCACCCCACTACTATTCCTCTCAGGAACTAACGAAGTTACTCCGAAGACCCTCTACAAGGGCTTCGAGTGGGTTGACCCAGGTACTATTCGCCAGAAGGAATACGCTACTCCAAAGTTGCGAGAAATGTATGGTGACGTTGCTTCTTTCCTCTACATTCTCAAGACCAGTATCGGCCAAGAACAAAACGTCGCTCGAGAGATTCAAGCACGCCTTTCTGGCAGTGGATCTCTCGAAGACATTCAAGGCGAAATTTTCGGGGTTCTTTCACCGAATTTTATGCGAGGATATATTTTCGTTGAAGCTTCCGCACTACATCACGTTGAGAAACTCATCGGACGCGTTGGAGTCGCTGCGACTCCAATGAAAAATTGTAGAAAGGTTCTCGACGGAGAATCGCCACTAGAAGATGTTCTTCCATATTTAGAGCCGAAGGCTGCTACAGCTGGAATCGAAGAAGGCTGTATTATCGAAATCAGTGGTGGCGCATTCAAGGGTCAATCTGCTCGCGTAGTTCGTGTTACTGAATCCAAGGAAGAGGTCACAGTCGAACTCTTCGAAGCTCTCGTGCCGGTCGCTCTGACTGTGCGCGCTGACCAAGTTCGCGTTACCCAGCGCGTTGAGTAAGCAATTTACAGGAGACTTCGTTGAATCAATCACTCTCAAATAGTGAAGGTAAGTCGGCGAGGCACAAATACAGGAGGTAAGCACATGTCAGCAAGAAATGAAACACCACACAAAGTGAATCAAACTCTTGGCGTAAAGAAGTGCAATGGCTCCTGGGAAGAAGCAACTGAAAACTTGACAATGGTTCAAGTTAAACAACTTGCTGAAGAACAAAAGGATCGGTTAACCGGTGCTGATTTGTACGCACGTAGCCGTGAAATTATGGGCACGTGTGTTTCTATGAGAGTCAAGGTTGAGGGTTTCGAACCAAAAGAAGCACTCAAGAGAATGAGCGAGGGGGAATTCAGCGAACACTTTAGCTGAATGATCACGAAGCGTGGGAGAGGGAAACCTCGCAGACCACGGAGGTGAAATAAATGCAGGAAAATATTACAACCGCAATTGGACAAGCACTCGAGAACTCCCCGGAACGTAAGTTCGTAGAATCGATTGAAATGTCGATTACACTGAAGGATGTCGACCTAAAGAATCCTACAAACCGTATTCAAGAAGAAGTTCGTCTTCCTTCAGGTAGAGGTAAGGTTGTCCGCATCGCAATGTTCGCTGGTGGCGAGATGGCTGCAAAGGCTCGTGCTGCTGGACTCGACGTAATCGAGCCTTCTGAGATTGAAGATCTCGGTGGAAACCGTCAGAAAGCACGTAAAATTGCTAATCAATACGATTTCTTCCTATCAGAAATTCCTCACATGGGAACCGTCGGACGGTACCTTGGTGTCGTTCTCGGACCACGTGGTAAGATGCCACGTCCTGTACCACCGGCTCTAGACCCTGCAAATATCGCAGCAGGCCTTCAGAGCACGGTTGTCGTGCGCTCACGTGACAAGGTCACATTCCACACACTTCTAGGCTCACGCGAGCAAAGTTCGGATGATATTCTTGCAAATGCAATGGTAATTTGGAATCGAGTCACCGGTAAACTGGAACGCGGTGCAGGAAATATCCGTTCATGTTACATCAAGACCACCATGGGTCCTGCTATCAAGGTCGAGGTGATTGAGTGATTAGTGCTAAGGTTGCACCTTGGAAGCGAGATCGTGTTGGCGAGCTCGCTGAAATCATCAACTCAGATGGAGTTGTAGGAATCGTCGATATCGGTGGAGTACCAGCAGGAAACATGCTCAACATGCGCAGCGATCTTCGTGGAAAATTAACCATGACCATGGCAAAGAAGACTCTCATCAAGTTGGCTTGGGAACAATCCGGCCGTTCGTTAGATGAACTTGATACACTTTTCGATAATGCTGCTCAACCAGCTATCGTCCACTCCAATGCCCTCAACTCGTTCGAGTTATTTAGCGAATTAGAAAAAACTCGACAAGGTCGTGCGGCAAAGGAAGGCGAACTCGCACCTTTGGACATCGTTGTCGAGAAAGGACCGACCTCATTCGGACCCGGTCCAATTGTTGGAGAGTTCAACGCTGTTGGAATTCCTGCAAAAATTGACAAAGGAATGGTCGCAATTCAGAAAACTTCTACCGTTGTAAACCAAGGAGATGCAATTTCTGCAGACCTTGGAATAATGCTAGCGAAGTTGGATATCTTCCCAATCGAAATCGGTCTAATCTTGACCGGGGCAATCGAAGACGGTTTCCTATTCCCTGCATCTTCTCTGTATCTCGATTTCAAGAAGTTCGAATCTGATATCATTCAAGCAACATCTGGTGCATTCAATCTCGCTTGCAATGTTGCTTGGTTATCCAGCACGACAATGCCAACGCTCCTCTCGAAGGCTAGCGGCGAGGCTTTGTCTGTCGCAATCGAGGCTGGTGTCACAAACGAGACGACCATGCCTCTGTTTATCTCACGCGCAAATGCGCGTGTTTTGGCTCTTGCTGGCCAACTAGATTCCTCAGCGCTCGATGAAGAGCTATCAACAGCACTTGGTGCTGCTGTGGCTGCGAGCGAATCCGTTGCTGTCTCCTCGACAGAAGCGGAATCAGAAGCGGAAGAATCCGCTGCTGAAGAGGAAGAAGAGGAAGAGGAGGAAGCTGAGTTCGGTGGACTTGGCGATCTCTTCGGCTAAAAAAAATAGGTGAGATAAAATGGAATATGTATATGCTGCAATGTTACTGCACTCTGCTGAAAAGGAAATTGACGAAAAGGCTGTAACCGCTATTCTAGCGGCTGCAGGTGTAGATGTAGACGGAGCTCGAGTTAAAGCTCTAGTCACATCTCTTGGATCCGTCAACATTGGTGAAGCAATGGCTACCGCTGTTGCTGCTCCAGTCGCCGCTGCTGCTCCAGCAGCTGGTGGAGCCGCTGAGGCTGCACCAGCTGCTGAAGAAGCTGTGGAAGAAGAGGAAGAAGACGATGGCGCAGGCTTCGAAGGCCTGGGCTCACTCTTCGGCTGAACACGCTTAGTGAAGGAAACAAACAAATCCTCCGCATAGCGGAGTTAGTCCGTGCGGACGCTGGCTGCTCGAAAGGGCGGACGCCGGGAGATTGGCTCACCCCTCTCTCGTCCAGGCTGCACTTCACAAAAAATCCAAGTGGCTTCACACGAATCCATATTGAATAGGCTCCCATCCGATTATCATGGTAGCAAGCCGCTTGCTGGAAATACCAGTTAGCGTGCAGCCTATCGACGCGATTCGTTCGATGCGATTAATTGCTGAATCGCAAGGTTGGGAAACTAAATTAATCGAAGAGAGTCGAATGGTTCACCGCTGGGCAATCGTGATGCCCATAACACGGCAAGCCCGTGTAATTGGTTTTCACGTAACTTCAGGTGAAGCGACCGGTTTCTCGATTAGAACATGGTCACAGACTCCTGGATCCGCTGGTTCGCTAGTATTCGTCTCATTCGAAATTCCACGTCAATTAGAAGGAGAAAAGTGGGATTCAATAATCAAAGAATGGGTAAAAGGATTGCCGAGGTGTCCATGGAAATGGACTTTTGGTGAGCGCTCACGGCTAGGTTATTTGCTACCAGAATTCAAGCGCTCAAGAGTTCAATTTACAAAACAAGGAATCGATATGAAATCTTGGGGTGGAGCAAGCATAGATTCGGGCAAGGAAATCAAGGAAGAAAAAAATTAACATTTCTACTTTATATTTTCGTGTAATACTTGGAGGTCGGAGTAATCTTTACGAACTCTGACTGGTCAATTATGGGATCTTTGAAAAACCTAAATATTTGTTTTTTTAAGGAAATCTTGCAATTTCCCCATAATTTTCCTATTCAATCCTCACAGATAATGGAATTGTTTGATAGGTGGGGAGTGGACGCAGAGCCGGGTTTGAAATGGATTTCAATGACTTCGTCGATACGCCGCGTAAGCAATTAATGCTGGCTGGCTCAGTATTTTTCTTACTCATTTTCCCAATATATTTCGCGGTAATGCCAACGCTAATCGGTGACGGGTTAGTTTCTGCTGGCAGTAGTGGAATTTCTGCAGAGTGGGAAGTTTCATTCACAGAAACACCGATTTCTCTTACAGAATCGGTTAATCTTGGTGATGGAGATAGTCACGATAGTTTCTTTGATTTAGAGACTGAATCAAATATCGGTTATGTAATGTTAGAGATATCCTGCAATGATAACGATGACCCAGCGTTCAATGATGAAGGATCTGTGACCTCTGATATTTCACAAATTACTGGTGAATTCGAAGATTTAAGTGATTCAGGCAGTTGTGGTAATTCGCCAGTCGTTACGATGATTTGGTATCCTACGACAAATTACACCGGTGGCAACCTCACATTGACTGGTACCGAAAATGAAATTCGACAACTGTGGGCTTCGAATGGAGATGGTGTTGGTACTTGGGCGGCTACACTTACCGCTGAAATCAATGCCGCCCCAGTTCTTGGTGGAATTGTCGATAATGACGAAGATTACGACATCGTTTGGACTGCAATGACCTATGAGTTGGTTCTGACTCCAGTAGTCGAAGTCGAAGCTTAATCGATTTTACTTCGTCACATTTTCTCAAAAAATGATTAATTAGTGATCATTTTTTTGCATGAATGCTGATAATATCGCCATTCTGAATTTCATAATCCGCACCAATTACCCGTCCACTTCTAGCATCGGTAGCGCGGATGAATCCATCTCCTAAATCACTGTGAACCGCATAAGCTAGACCCTTCGCAGTTGTTCCTTCTGGCACAAGTAGAGCATCGGGAAGGATGTTTCCTTCACCATCTATCCAGTGTGTGTCATCTTGGACAGGATATGCTACACGATGGCTTAATCTATCGAAAACGACAGTTGAAAGCAAGCCGATTAATCCACCACCATCCCATTGTGATAAGGTTTCAGAAATAGATGTCAAAGCGGTTCTTTGTGCTTCTGAAAGCTTTTCTTGACCGGTTTTTGTTATCTCAAATTCAGATGTATTCGGATCTAATTCAATCAATTTAGCAAGCGAAGCTCGTCGTAAAGCGAGTTCTGCCTCCGCACTTGTAGGGACCAATACCCCTCCTGAATTTTCGACCAGTTTTGTTAGGTCTTCCCACGAACTTTTTTCACTACAATCGGCTTTATTTGCTGCAACTGAAATTGGGAAAAGTCCAGCACGAATCGTCGCAGCAAGAGTTCCGAGAACTTCTTGGCTCCAATTCCATGGTACTCCAGCATCGGGATGATTTTGAGAAACAGCTGATACCCCAGACAAAATATGAGATTCTTTTGCACCAATTCCAGTTAATTGATCAAGAAGATATGTGACGAGAGCTTTCTCGCCTTCAGATTGAACTCGTCGCGCTCCGCGCGACCAACTCGACTCGATAATTCCCAATAGCCAAGCGTCGAGTTCATCAAGCAAAAATTTGTGTTCTTCGACCGGATCTGAGCCGCCTTCACCAACTGGATTACCTTCCATATCAGTCGAACCTGAAACATCGACAACCTGAATCAGCGCGTCACAACGTGCTAAATCTGACAAGAATTGGTTTCCTCGACCACGACCTTGGTGAGCGCCCGGCACAAGACCAGCAACATCGATTAAGGTCACGGGGACAAGGCGTAGGTGTGCCCGGCAAGAACCAGATTTAGGAGTGCAAAGACTACCTGCACGATTATGGTCTTCTGAACTTTCTAGACGACCTAATGCCTCTTTTTTTGCGCGAAGTTCAGCGCATGCACAGGGCTCTCTCAATGGTAGCCAAGCGACACCGACATTCGGCTCAATCGTTGTAAAAGGATAATTAGCAATCTCGACTGGTGTTTGAGTGAGGGCCGAAAAAGATGTTGATTTTCCGACATTTGGTTTGCCGACGAGCCCGATGCGCATAGAAATCAAAGTTTGGTTGCACTGCCTTTCTCATCGGATTGACTGACTGGAACTACCTCTGTATCGAGGCCAGCTCCACTGGCGAGGATTCGGCGCACACTAGTAGTAGAAGCAAGAGAGTACGAGTCACTCTTAATCGAGGAAGAGTTGGCTGCAGTAGTCTCAACGAGTGCGCCACGGAACAATCCACTAATCATATTCAAGGAATGAATTACAGCTCCGATAACGACGCCGTAGAACATAACCGAGCCAACCTTGCGCAATTCTTCAACGAGTGAAACGGGGTCTTCGACGGCAGCGGAAACGAGAGCCATATCGATGAAATCTGCAATCATCGTAATCGAAATTCCGAATAATGCGCCACCAGCAAGCATCCAGAATCCCCAGCGAGCGCGGGTTTGTGAAAGCAAATTACGACCGGTAATCGCTGGGTATAGACTCAATGAAGCACCGAGAGTGAGTGGAACTAGAACTAGCCAGACTGCCATCAAGCTCAACGCATTTGATAATCCAGCGAGTTCACCTGCACCTGCAACTACATCGGTTTGAACGAAAAGAGCCCCTATTGTGATTGGGATTATCAACCATGTACCGAGATTCATCTCCATGCTACCTGCTCCTTCAATTGATGCACCATTTCCACGAAGCGTAATCATCATGTTTCCAACAAAAGCAATCATTGGAAGGAAAGATAATGACATCAAAAACGCTACTGCAACGCCATCGGTTGTACCTAATTCAATAGTAGCAGATTCGGCTAATGGGCCGAGCATATCCGCAACCATCGATCCATCTGTAGCACCGAGTGGATTGATTGTCATCAAACCGCCAACCAAGGTAACACCTGCCAGAACCTTCGACCAAAGTGCATTGCCTGTACTTGCCGAAGCAGCGTAAAGTGCAATTCCGGATGTTCCCAAGAAAAAGAAAGAACTACCGATTAAGTGGTATGTCATCCATTGACCGATGCCGGTTGTTGCTGCACCGGTTAATACTGAGAGTGTGGCTACTATTGGGTCGCCTAGAAGACCGAATACAAGCATCCATGCCGGTAATGCAATCGCAGCGGTTCTTTCCGAAATTGTCAATAATTGATTGATAATAACCGAAGTTAGTGCTAGAATTTGAACCATTGTTCCAATCATCATGACTGGAATTGTCAGAATGATTGGTGCATGAGAACCAATGATTAGTAATAATACGGAAAAAGTCCAAAGAAGCGAAGATAAAACTCCATTCTTCTCACTAGCTAATTTGGCACCGACCAACTTTGGAATGATGTGAAGTCCGGCACCAATGATGAACATTGAAACCGAGCCGTATAATGCCGTGTATTCACCAGCAGAAATCAAACTAGCAGCAGAAGGCGAATATCCCCAAGACGAAAGTGAGTGGAGCGCATTCGGGTCGTGGGTTAACCAAAGACCTTCAAAGGTGAAAGTAGCAGCTGCAAGAAGCCAGATTGTACCTTGAATAATCCATGCTTTGGCACCCGAGCCAGCGCGTCCTTCGACAAGATCAGCGCCAGGTCCGAGAGCCTTTTCAATCATGAAAAGAGACATGCCTTTTGCAACATCGGTGAATATCCAAAGTCCGCGTTGAATCAAGAAATAAGCTACAAATAAACCAATCCAGAATAGTAGCATCATTGTCAAAACTGTGTCCATTCATCATCACCTCACTCGCTTGTTGCCTCCAAAAGCAACGTGCCAACTATCGAAAAAGCCCCAATCATAATGCCGAAGATGAAGAACCAAATTCCTGAGTCAAAAATTCCTGAAAAGATTGGTAAAACACTGGAAATAACCGGCAACTCCTGGCCGGGGTAAAGTAGACTAAACATCACTAAGAAACTGAATGTTGCTACCATACCAAGAGCCAAAAATACCCAAGATGCAGCTGGTTCTTGCTCTCCTTGGAGAAATCTTTCTGTTGAATCAATTTCACTTTCTGACATAATCACACCTAGTGCATTCCCATAGGGAATGCTCCGACCAGCGGTAATTGACCCTTAAGCATTAGGCGAGAGGGGGGCGAAGTTTTCTACCGTGCACATCATGGTGCACGAGCCAGGTCGACTGCCAGTCCACGTCTATCAGTTCCTGAACCAAGTGGTGCTGGAAGAACTGAGTCATTGAATATTTCAGCTTGCCATACCTTTTTGCAATCGCAATCAAGTCCTCTGAATTCGTCGAGACTTCGAGAAACAGAATAGCGCTCAATTGCGGCTACTACTTCTGTATCGCATTTCTTGCAATTATGTGCACCACGGATTCTTCCACCAGCAGTAGGATGAACAATTGTACGACAATTTGAATCGGCTATATCATCGTGTGTGCACTCAATCATCTCAACTAATGACCATAGCCAAGGTGGGCGATATTCGCGATTTCGAAAAATTCTATCGACGATGGTTCCCTTTTGAATATTCATTGGATTTATAGAAACCTCATCGGACAGTGGTGCTACCTCTCGCAACCATTCTTTGGTCAAGTTGAGTGCATCCCCCTCAGACATGAATGGTGGTTTGAACAGCAGGTATGTTTTGACACGAAGCCCTGCTGTTCGCAAATCGTCAACTGATTTTCGCCACGTTTTTGTCGAAAATCCCTTGTTACAATGAAATCGAAGAACCGTATCATCCAATGCTTCGAGGCCGATTGCTACAGTGCATCCCGGATGGCGTTCGGCCACCCAAGCGAGTTTATCTGGATGGCAAAGATGAGCTTGAGCCTCAACAATCAGATGAAGCCCCAATTCATGGGTCTCTTTTAGAACTAGATCTTGAAATTCAACTGGAATTTCTCTATCTTCAAAAAATGTTCCAGAAGTGTAAACTTTGACCATCGAACATCCATCAAAATCATTGGTTTTTCGTTTAGCTTCATCCCATTGCGCGAACAAATCATCTACAGTTACATCATCACGAACATCATTGAAATATCCACAGAAAGTGCAACCCGATTTCCACCACCAAACACAGCCGCGAGTTCGTAAAATTACAGTCGCGGCAGTACAAGGAGTCCCATCGGGTAGGGTCTCTGGAGTTTTGTATACTGTCGCTGGGCGGGAAGCATCCCAAGATTCTCGGCGTGAAATCGATGATACAGAATTTTCTGGAGCCTTGACGAGATGATGGACTTTGACGGCTTTTGAGCCGTCACCGAGCAAGCCACAGGCATCTCCCATGATTTATCGACTCTGAACCCCGACTTGATTCTGACGGGTCCAATAGGTCAACCTAATTTGCCTGCTTGCATCGTAAGTGGTGTGGAATCTGTTTCGGAGAGTGGGGGTTCAGAGTCGATGGATAGCCGAATGGCCCTTCTCAGCATCGTCATAGTGATATTACTAGGGATGCAGATATTCCTTCGTATTGATGTCGAAGAAGGAATAAGAGTTGCAAAAGCCGTTGATGCTGAGGCTGGATTAATTCGTGGTGAAGAAAAATGAAATCGTTTGATTTTGTTCAGAATTTGTTGACTACTCTGGTCATCCCAATGTTAGCAATTGTTGTGGGAATCGCTGCTACACCAGGCGTCTGGATATTTCTTGAATTTCATCCATTAGTTGCTGAGCAAGAGTACTGGATTGAGATTCTTGGTACAGGCATCCTCCTTGGTTTTGGAGTCATGATTTGGGGTGTCACCTTAGTTTTGTTATCAGGGGTTCTTGGTGGCTTGACTGGTCCTCGGGTTGGAGAAGGAAGGTATCCACTCAGATCGTTTGTTACAATCCAGTGGGCATTTTCAATGCTTTTCCATCGTATTGCATTGTTCTTCCTACCAAAACTAGTCCCTTCATTCATTGGAACATTGTACTACAGACTTTCAGGAGCGAAAATAGGTAAGGGTTGTCAACTAAACACAGAGAATGTTAACGATTGCAAATCAGTAATTATAGGGAACAGTGTTGTTCTTGGAGGTGCATGCACAATCAATGCTCATCTCGTTGAAAGAGATGAGTTAGTCATGGCTCCTGTTGTAATAGGCGATGGGGTTCTTATTGGAGCAAAGTCGACTGTACAACCAGGGTGTAAGATAGGAAAGGGAGCAGTAATTGCCACCATGGCTGTACTACCGAAATGGACTGAGGTCCCAGCTGGTGAAGTATGGGCAGGCATTCCTGCAAAATGCATCCGTCGAGCTGATGGATCAAAACCAGAATGATTTTCAATCAATCTTCTGAATCATCGCCAGCATCTTCTTCGAGTTCTTCAGCCATATCTTTAGCGTGAGAAACTGCATCTTCTGCTGCGTCGAGAGCTTCATCCATTCGCGACTTGAAAGTATCTTGCTTCGCAGCGAATTCTGCCATCTTCTCGACAGCTGAATCAATCATTTCGTAGCGAGTGTTAATCGCTTCGTTCAGATTTTCGAATAATTGCATGTGTTGAACATACCAGTCATCACGAGCGCTGAGTTCTGCTTGAGCTGTTTGCAGCGACTCGTCGAGTTCTTCTGCAATTTCAAAAACACGACCGAGTCGAGCCTTTTCCCGAGAGTACATTTCTTCGGTTTTCTCAAGTTTCGGCAAAAGGTGTTCCATCTTCTTGCCGGACTTAGCACCTTCCATCTCCATGCTGCGAATTCGATTGTCCTTCTCAGTCAACAATGATTCTAAGCCTTCACGATCGATTTCATGATCGATTGCTTCCTTTTCGAGGGCATCGATAATGCCGTTTTTTTCTTCGATCTCATTCTCGATATTGCGATATGCAACATATAATTTTTCAAGTCTATCAGATTCTTCGATCAAGCGCTCTTCGAGCTGCTTAACACGAACTTCTGGGGTTATCGAGCCGCCTTCTTCATCACTCATGTGAATCCCTTGCTATGTTCGAGACCTACTCTCGCTTTAACTTCGGCGGATTCATTCTCATGATGAACGGCGTTCGCCCGTCCTCACTGCGAAACTGCAGCTACTGTCGCAGCGAGGACAGCAGTCAACCGTTTAGAAGAAGGAATGTGGAGTTTTTCGTCCGGTCCATGAGCATTATTCCCTGGACCGCCTGTACCTGTACAGAGGAAACTTGCATTTGGGTATTTATTCTGCATCATCGCCATGAAAGGTATAGTCCCACCAACCCAGGTTGCCATAGGGGGTAATCCGCTGATATGCTTGCTTGCTTGTGCAAGTGCTTCAGCGACTTTTCCTTGCATCGGCGGTGCATGGAAACCATCGGCCGCCGCATCTTGTGCATAAGTGACTTCAGCGCCATATGGAGGATTTTCTTCAAGACGCTGCTTCACAAGTTCATCGACTGTTGCTGCATCTACTCCGGGAGGAATTCGGAAACTCAATTTGAGATCAGTATTGGTTCGCAAGACATTTCCGGCGGTCTGTGAAGGTGGCATCCCATCTGCTCCAATAACTGCCATCGCCGGCCGCCAATTCATATCGAGAAGTATTTCTTTTGATCCTGGATGCTGTGGGAGAAGACTGTCAACTACTGGCAATTGCTCCCAAATTCCATTTCCGAGAAGTTCTGCTAATGCTGTTGCCTCTTCGTGAACTTTATCCGAGATCTCAACATGCATTTCTGGAATTAGCACTTTTCCAGTTACTGAATCTTCTACTCTGTCGAGTAACATTCGCTGAATTCTGAACGAGGATGGAATCGTTCCACCTGACATTCCAGAATGTACACCTTCGTGCGAAACTTTGACAGAAAGGTTTCCAGAAACTAGACCACGTAGGGCTTCAGTGACCCAAATATGTTCATAATCTGGCCCACCACTATCAAGAACGACTACTAAATCGGGATTTCCAAGTTGCTCACTCAAAGCTTCTAGATATGGTGGTAAATCAAATGACCCCGACTCCTCGCATGTTTCTATCAAAAAGTGTGAAGTCGGATACGGCACTCCTTGTTCCTGAAGCATCTTGAGTGCCGTAACACAAAGATATCCGCCATATCCATCGTCTAATGCACCACGACCGAATAGCCAAGGATCTCGACGGACGCCTTTCAATGGATGCAATCCTTCTGACCAAAGATTTGGGCGTGATGGTTGTTTATCAAGATGAGAATAGAAGATGACTTCGCCCGGTCCTGTTCCTTCGACCGAAACCAATAATACTGGACTTCGATCATCGATTCTATGAATTTCATAACTCATATTTTCGATATTTTGTTTGTCGAGCCAAGCCGAAAAAAGGTCGATTGTTGCATCTAATTCACCTTTTTCAGCCCAATTTGGTTCGAAGCCAGGTGATAATGCCTCGATTTCAATAAATTCACAGAGACTCGGCAATATTGAGGATTCCCATAACTCATCCGCTCGCTCACTCAGTCGGTCCAAATCTACAGACATAGCCTCCTGTCGTAGAGTCCTTTCTTTGTATCTTCGACAGTGGAACCTGTAAATTTTCGAATAAATAGCTCAGATTATTCGATAATTTGCATCTCAGCAGAACTACAAATTGGGGTCAGTCCTCGATTAAAGGGGCAGGTTTGGCAAGCTTCTGCTTCTTTTCCAGAAAGGCGTTGATGATTTGAGAGAGGTTCATCCGAGGATAATGCCATGCTCGCTGCTAGAATGAGAATTTCGTCAAGATCTCGTTGGGCTTGGTCGAACATATCCTGAGGATATTCGACAAGTCTACCCGTCACACCAATCCAAATCGCTGGTCGAAGTACCTCACGAGTGGCGAATCCTGCCTCATTGCGGAATTTCTCAAGGCTTTCAATTGCTCGATAATATAGTGCTAATTGCATTCGATGATGGAGCAGCATGTCGAATTCTGCTTCACACTGAGGTGCAATTCCAACTTTCCCTGACCCTTCGAGCAAGCCATCTTTAAAATTGGAATTGAGTTTCCATGCCTCTTCGGTTTTGAGATCAATTGGACGAATTGAAGGGCCCTTTTCATCAATAGTGCACAAAACCAAATCGATAATTCCATCCATCTCAATAAATGCTTTATCGATTTGAGCAAGCGGTTTGTCACCATCAGGTGTCCATCGGCTACGAATTAGACCCCCCAACGGGGCTGGCAAGGAGATGTGGAATGGCATTTCTGTTCGTAATCCTTCAACAATTTCGCCACCATCATCTGAAATTCCTTTTACCAAATTTCCAAGTTTACTATTCTGTAAATTATTAATCATCAAATCGACGAGCTTTTGTGTTGTCTTCTTATCTCCGGCGGCTGGGAATAATTCACCATATACCTGATTGTGAAGGCTCTGGTCAGCCATTTGATCTTCATTTGATTGTGTCCAAGACTCACCAAGAGGTGTTGAAGGTGATTCACATCCAGGATTTGGAATGCCGAGTTCGACAATTCGATGGATGATTTTTCCGAGCGTTGCTGCATCGACTCCAGCGGGCATTCCAGCGACAACACTCGATTCTGACTCAGGAATGATGGGGTCAGAAGTCAGACCACCACGTGTCTCAAACCAATGTCTTCGGGAGCATTGCCCAAGAATAGATAGACGGTGCGGTGCAATACGAATTCGTGGTGCTGCGTCGGTACGAGCAGGTGGGAAAGCTACTTTTTCGCGGGTAGAGGAATTTTGTGCGGCATTATTTGTCCGCTCAATTTTTTGTAATGGAGTATAGAGAGGTTCGGCATCTGAATCATCAGTATTGAAACAATCCGAATGATGTAAAACAACCATTCCACTCAGATTAGTCTCGCCAGTAAATGCATCGAAATTCATTGAAAATGGGTTGAGATAACGAATCGTATTATGAGTTGAAGGTGGGATATTTGATTCAAAATCATCTTCTCTATTCCAAATCGAATTCCTCTCACCTCGACGCCAGGACCCTTGACGGAGCGATTCTAACCACATCTGACCGAGTTGTGGCATGGTTTTACTGTAATTCCAAGGAATTTGCAATCCAGAAGGCGTCCCGGCAATTTCATCTTCAGCATCATATTTCCAAATCGTTCCTTTTGGCGAGCCAACGAGAATCAATCTATGTTTGGCTCGAGTCGCTCCAACGTAGAGAAGGCGGCGTGCTTCAGCATCCTTTCTCGCCTGATAAAGCCACTTTGTATGCTCCCAAACACCAGACTTTGCTTTGTCCTCATCAGTCCAAGGAAGTGGGCTTCCAGCAAATATTTCTGGACTCACAATTGCTCTCGAACGATACTCATGATTGAGGTTGGTCTGTCTTTTTGAGAAAATATCTACTAGGAAAACGACGCTGGCTTGCAAACCTTTTGAGCCATGAATTGTCATTACTCGAACAGCATCCTTCGGCGGAATTGTTACCGCTTCCATTGCCGAAGAATCCCTCTCTCGTAATTCTCTGATTCGGTCGGCGATTACAATTGCATCGCCACCGACCTCAACCATAAGAGAGCTAACCAATTGAGTGAATTGTTCGACATCTTGGAGCGTAGTTGTATCGGGATATGTGGCGAGTAAATCAGAGCGATCGAGCGTGTCTTCCAGCAACTCAATTATTCGACCGGTTTCAGCAAGGGCAATCCACCGGTCGATGAGGTTTTTTTGACGAGAATTGACTGCGAATTCAGCCATTCGATGAAGCAAATTTTCATCTCGTTTAGCCAAGCTGATGAATTGTTGCAATCTAGCATCATCAAAACCAACTAAGCTAGAACGCGCAACCCAAGCTGCGTTGTGACGATCAAACGGTCGTGCGATAAACTGCAGCAATCCATCGAGCGTGTGCACTGCAGGACGCTCGAGTAAACCTCCTTCGCGATCGGCTTGAGCATCGATTCCAAAATCGTTCAAATACCGTATTATTACATCACGAATTCGCGCACGAGTAGGCAGCAGCACCATGATTTCGTGCGCTGGAACCGGTTTTGATTTCGATAGTATATCCCATCGGCCTTCAGGTGACTTTACCCTAACCGAGCGACCTTCAATTAAGCTCTTAATCCGAAGAGCGATCATCATTCCTTGGCGCTCCATTGAATTTGGTACACCCGGCCCAAAGGCGTCGATATACTCATACAAATCAGTGGGTGGATCGGTAGCGATTTCTTTGTTGAGAGGGCAGAGCCACTCAATTGAACCACTAGATTTTGTAAGATCAGGACAAGCGAATAATTCTTGAGAATCTGCATAAAAATCACCACTCGGAACAGTTCGATGACGTGGTGAAAAAATATCGGTCCACCATTGATTCATCACACGTAATAATCCACCATCTGTTCGATAATTTACTTTCAAAGAAACATGACCTTCTATCCGCATATCGACCTCTTCTTGACTCGGCGAAGAAAGACCTTGATCTGTCGCATCGAACGGAATCCAACCGACTAAATCACGTCCACCATCCTGCCATATTTTTGTCGCTTGAACAATTGTCAAAGGATGGTCATTTCTTGGATCCCGACTATGTGTTTCGCTTCGCAGCGGTGGACTTCTTGTCAATTCTGAAAGACTTGCGAACTCCTGCTTATTGACCTCTCTTAGAGTGCGGGCATACGTGCGGAATCCTGTGACTTCGGCTTGTCGGAACGCATAGATGCTTTGTTTCACATCTCCAACATAACATACTGTTGGCTGCCATGGTGTATTCGGAATTTCAGGATCTCCTTCTACCCATTCTCGCTCACCCCATAGCCTTGCTAATAGTCTCCATTGTAGTGGAGAATTATCTTGAGCTTCGTCGATGATGAAGGCACGGTACCTGCGTCTAATCTTCTTCAATAATCCATATCGATGGGTTAAATCGGCGCGGATTTGACCTAAATGAGCGGCAGATTCACCTGCTCGACTGGGATCTTCTTCTAGCGCATCAAGAGCTGTAAATGCAGTGAAAATATTCTCATCACGCCAGGGTTCGGCACTCGATTTATCGAGTGCTGACTGAATCGATGGGTGATAAAATTCTCGACATGCTTCTGGACAATTAATTAGAAGCAAGTCGCCGGCCAATCGTTGAATATCATCAAAGTCATGAACTTCATCTCGAGCTTTCAATTTAGCGAGAATTCCTTGGAAGCCACGTAAAATTAATCGTAAATCATCAAGATTTCGAGCCTCGTGGGAGAGTGAAAAACAGTGTGCTGTTCCCTTGCTAACAGTTGGAGCAACCTCAGGAAGTTCTTCAGGAAGTGTCGCGAGGGGAGATTGCCAATTTTCATTCGAACATGGAGGGGGCGTCTCATCGAGTAGTATGGCTGTTCGAGTGAAGTGAAGGTAGGTTTGACCTTCTGTAGTACTCCACAATTCATTGATTCTTTTCGCGGTTACATCGAAAAGTGATTTCAATGAACCAAAATTTTCGATACCTTTTGGCCAATCATCATTCGGCAGCGAGGCGCGTGGGAAAAATGTGATTTTCTTGTTGAACCAGGTCGAGCGGTTTGAAGTACATTGCAAAATATGACCAAGCCAGATTAATTTATCCCAAACTTGGTCACCCGGACCATTATCTGCTAATCGATCTAAGCATGCGATTCGAGTATTTGCATCCCAAGCACCTCCTAATTTAGTAATATTAGATTTAACTGATTGGCAATAATCATCGATAAGCCTGTGAATCTCTTCAGTAAATTCATTTAGAGTATTTTCATCGATTGATTCTAATATTCGTCCTAACAATAATTCTGACGAAATTGAATCGTTTTCATCGAGTAAATTTCGAATACCTTCCTCGATGAAAACTGAACGAGTGACAAGAGAGCGAAGAACTGAAGTTGCTCGGCGGCGACCGGAATAGTGTCGCTGAATTCGGTCACGAGCGCCCAAAACTGATTCTGCAATTTCAGCGGATATCCCAGCATCAACAGCTTCACCGATAAGATTTGGTGAACTAGGTAATCTCCAAAGTGTGTTTAGGGCGGATTCTGTCAGTAAAATTCGGCCTGAATCCGAGATATTTTCGCGGCTTAATGCATCTCCTAAAATGCCGCGATAGGGGGCCACTAATTGATTGAAGAACGAATCTATCGTTCCGATTGGTGCATCATCGAGAAGAGTCAATAATTGCTCATTGAACCCTTGATGGCGTATTCTTGGATCCTTCCGATATGTGCCATCATCACTTGCTGAACCCGGCTTCAATCTCGAAATTCTCTTACGAAGTCTATCTCGCATTTCATCTGCTGCTCGATTTGTAAATGTCAACAATACAACTTCGCCAGGTAACAACCCTCCCCATTTCCTCAAATCGATTCTCTCAGCCGAACCGGCGACCAGCATCCCACTTTGCAATCGAGATGGGCGCTCAGGTTTTGGCAAAATTCGTGTTGCTCGTTGATCTTCACATAGATAATGTTCGATAACTCTGTCAACAATAGTGCTGGTCTTTCCAGTGCCTGCACCAGCATCAACCACGATGTGAGAGTCTAGGTTTAGAGCCAGAAGTTGGGCTGTATTCAACTGCATCAATTATCCTCCTTTAGATTTACATCACAAATTTCTGCAACCCTACAAAATTTACACGCGTCTTGAGAAGGTGTAGGATGTACTCGACCATTTTTAGCACCGTTTGCAACACCTAGGGCAACGGAAATTCTTGCGGCTAGCCAGGCTCGTAGTGGATCACTTTGAGGATCGTTGTTCTCGTTTTTGAATCGATATCGGTCATGAGTAATAGACGTTCGATTACCAAATGAAGCACCTTCATTTGTAGGATTGAAACGGTTCGAAATTTCTATGAGATGAGTAGTTTTGTGACCAAGAACAGAAATTCCAGCGGCAACGACCAAATCACCTGGATGAGCAATTTCCCATGCACGAGCATAAAGGGCAAGTTGCAATTCTTCGAGCAATCCCTTTGCATGCCGATCTGTTACTTTTGTTGATTCACTGGTTTTGAGATCTCGAATTGCGATTAATCGCCGAGGTTTCCAATCGGTACCAATTATCTTCAAGGGAGCGATGGTTTCACTTCCTTCAGCATCAAACCAAATAGACTCATTCTCATCGAATGAGAGCAAATCTACACGATCAATCATTCCTCTCAAACGCAGTGAAGGTAATGCTTCACCGTTCGGGATGGTTATTTCTGCAGGTAATTCAATCTCAATTCCTCGCTCATCATGATTAATCAATTCCCATTCTAATGCAAGAGGAATCGCTCCAGTCAATTTGAGTTCTTCTCGTATCATTCGGCCGATTCGGCCGGCAATAGGTGTCGGCTGAGGATTTGGAGTCCAGTTCATCCATTCACGCAGATTCATTCCCGTCATCATTCGAACACGATTTGTCGATACCGCATCACTACGATTTAACCAAGGGGCACGATCATCTAGTACCTCGAGAGCGATTTTCATAATTTCCTCTTCATTAATTCCAGATTTCGCTATACTGAGAGGAATTTTACTATCTATACTAAAGTCAATTTCACGGTCACCTCCCATTTCAAAATTTAGTATTTTACACAATAAATCATGGTGGACATTATGGAATAAATCACCATGAGTTCGTGCATCTAAATCTTCGGTTTGTAAGTCTTCAACATCTGCATACAAACCGCGACCTAACCAACCAGCTCGCGGGCATCTCGCCCAATCATGGAGACGGCTGGCTGACCAAACTGAGATGTTTTGTTCAGCTCCAACAACATGTCCGTGTCGAGCATCATTTACCTGTGAATGAACTGAAAGTGGCGTGAATGGACGAGGATCGATTGTTACCGTCCTAATCTCCTTTGATGCTACACCCGTGCGGGCACTGATAACCGGCCAACGTTCATTCACCCTAGGTGGAGTGATGTCTTTCGGAGAGCGTTTTTTGAGATCTTCTCGGCGAAATTGAAATAGATGTTTTTTAGCTGAATTGGGTAGATACCCGTCTTCTTCAGCCACGGTCGGTTGACGTCTCTCACGGTCTCTTTGAAGGGATGAATCCAGTGAAATTGTTATCGAGTCTGGATTTAATGCAGGAGTAATCGGTTCGATATTTTGGCGCATGCGCTTACCATCAATTTGACGATGAGCGCGTGGACTTAACGAAGTGATTTTATCCAATTCAAACTTCTCACAATCATCATTTGGATCTTGTTCAAATGACCATTCTCGAATTGGAGCAGATGCAGGAGTTGCTTCATCAAGACTTGGGTCGAGAATGATTACCTCATTTGCACAATTCAAAAAGTGTTCACGATGGTGCCTAGCCTGACGGATGGGTCCATCAGGCCTCAGTAGATTCTTTTCATGTCGTTCTTCATCTCCGAGAAAAGGTAATTTCGATACACGCAAATCCCAAGAAATGCTTGAAGTATTTGCAAGAATGAGCAAATCTGCTGAACAGCCAAGTGCTTGTTTTGGGTTTAGTAATCTCAATCTTGAACTCAATTTGCTCTGGCTTGATCTCAACTCTGCTGAACGCAATAGAGTTGAAATTTGATCAACCCAATCTGAACCCATTCTCGGATGATTGAAACCTACTAAGGATTGAGATGAACGTAAGGAGGCTAATTCTTTCACAATAGTTTGAATGACCGCGGCCGGAGTTGCAAATACTCCATCAGAATTTTCCTTTCGGGACTCCACATCGATATTAGCTAAGGTGGCCATCAACCACTCGTCACCAGTTTTTGTTGATGGGAAAAAAGACAATTTCTTTCCGCTAAAGCAGCCAATTTTTTCACACTCATCGAATACTGTCCTATCAGCTCCAGTCAAAATTGGCCTCAGGCTATTTACAACTGATAATAACCACCATAATGTTGATTCTTTGGCTATTGCATCACGCTCTTTATTTGCTGGGCGAGAGAGAGTTTCTATCCAACGTAACAATGCCCCAGGCCCACCTAAAATATGATCACTACGAGCTAATTCACTCATCAAATTAGCATCGGGAACTGGCCGAATTTCTAAATCTGATGAGTGATGTGAAATTTCAGGAAAGAGTTTTATCGAATTTTGTAAGGCTAAGGTTCTCAACTTCTCCAAAGAGAATGCATCTGATCCGTGTCCAAGTTGAATCAAAGAGTGTAACCAATGTCCGAGTGAGTGCCCTATTACCGTTGAATTTTCAACAATAATTGGGAATCCTAAATCTCGTAATGAACGATTCCATTTTCCCTGATTATTTGTTAAATTTGGATCGACGATAATGATTTTCATCGTTGAACTTTCTCTCAATTTTTCATCGGTGAAAGACATTGCAGCGTGAAATGATTGGCTTTCACGTTGCAATAATACACGTCTTACTATAGATTCAGAATTATTGAGGCGAAGTTCGTGATTCGGCACCCATTCCGGCAAATTTATTGATTCTTTTATCGGATATTGATCTTCGAGTAAAATACCATGGGTACCGAGTCTGTAACTACCCTTATTTGCGAGTTGATGAATTGGGCAATGTTTCGAGATTGCAATCATCAAATCGATATGAGATTGAGGAAGAAGAGGAGCATGATTTAGCATGATGATGCCATCAATATCGAGCAAAGAAAACGGGTTCTCCCCCTCATCTAAACGCTCGATTAGTCGGTCAAAAACAAAGTCGGGATGAGTTCCTTCGAGATTTTTCTCAATTTTCCTTAATATTTGACGCAATGTCTTGATTCCAGGTCCATCCCAAGATGCTCCGGCACGCTCTTTTGAAAGGAAATAATGCAATTCAGAAAGGGCGGCGGTTTTCCCCATTCCCCACCCCATAGTCGGTAAAGGATTAATCAATGGAAAACCAAGTTTCTCGGCTTCTCGTCGACAGGATTCATGTAAAATCAACTCGAAGGATGAATCTGTTGACAATACCCGTGGTAACCTAAAATCAGCCACCAATAAAGCTGCCATCGACTCCACTGTTTGATGTAGCGTCCTATCGATAACACGCCCTCCTTCTGCTAAATCTGCGAGAATTTCTCGGCGCGCTTCTTCACTGGGATAAACCACCATGATGCGTGCCAAACCACCTAATTTCAATGAACGAGGATCAACGATTTGTTTCTCGAGGTGAGTCATGAGCCAATTCGGAAAGGCACCAGGAGAGATTTCTTCGTTAGAGATTTGATTTTCACAGACTTCCAACATGGCCTCACCGAGCGTTGACGATGTACGGCGGGGGTTATTCAACCCAACGATACAATTCGCCGATGATGGCCTACTCAATCATCTCTTCGTGGTAGCAGGGCAGCCCCAAATAATGGCAAAAGAATAGATAATGCAGGAGCTGGAAGTGCCGCAGCGAACGAATTATCTTCCTTGACTTCGGGTGAAAACCAATTGAAAACTAATACTGCAGACAAATCATCGCCATCAAAAGCGGCGATGTGCTCGACTGGTATCTGACCAGAAATTGCCGGAAGTTTGACTACATCGCGTAAAATATGGTGATAATAATCAGCTCCATTTCCACCTTCTGGAAAATATCCAACATCTTCGATAAAGTAAATCATCGGCTGAATTTCCAAATCTGAATACATGTCGGGAACTGAAATATTCCAAATGAAAATTTCTTCTCCTTCCTCACTCGAAAAGGCCAATGATCCCGAAAAACCACTTTTATCTATTGTCGAACCTGTATTGAAAGAGATCGAATAATCATTCTCGATCGAATCTGAAGTCGGCGAAGTCCCAATATGGAATCTTTCGCCGTCAAAAATATTAGTTGGTGCTAGACGTTCCCCACCAGCAGCATCGAGAGAGGTTTGCGCATATCGATCTAGCCAATAATTGTCAGTAGATTCAGCGCCGAATGGATCTTGAGTTTCAGCAATAAAGCGATGAAAATGTGCTTGAAGAGTGTTTTCACCATCGACTATGTTTTCCATTACCGCCTCAGTTTGGAGGCAATTTAAGCACCATGTAGCCGTGTAAACTTCGATGATTGTCGGCCAATCAACTCCATCTAAGCTAGCCGATTCCTCAGTAGTGTTATTGGAAAGAGAAATCGATATCCCGCCTAATGTTCCCGAATCTTGCCAAGATTCTTCGACAACATCTATCCATGTTATGGATTCAGTTGGAGAAACACCGGCAACGTTGCCAGCGAGAAGAAGAATGGTCACGAGAATCGTGAATAGGGAACGATTCATGACCATTCGGTGCAATGTGATGCACTCAAATGCTTGGGTTCTGTGATGCCTATTATATCGTCGATTCAAATGCTGTAATCGCGCGCTCAATATCCTGATCCGTGATGTGTAGATGGATGACCGCACGTATTGTCGATTCATCAATTGTCAGAGTATCAACACCATGATTTGCAAGCCTATCGACAACCGCCTGCGCCTCACCTTCAGCGGTTGAGATGTAAACCATATTCGACTGAACCGAATCTAAATCAACGCTGAATCCTAACATTTCATTCACTGCTGCTGCCAACCTCTTAGCTCGAATGTGATCCTCTTCTAAACGCTCGACATTATGGTCGAGCGCAAACAATCCAGCGGCGGCGAGAATACCAGCTTGACGCATACCGCCGCCGAACATTTTTCGCCATCGATGAGCTAATGCGATGAATTCAGAATCACCGATAAGCATGCTTCCAACAGGTGCACCCAGCCCCTTTGAGAGACAAATTGAGATGGAGTCATAATCTCGTACCATACGAGCGACATCGGTTTTAGTAGCAATAGCCGCATTGAAGATTCGAGCACCATCCATGTGTGCAGCGCAGTCATTAGCGTGAGCGATGTGGGCAATCTCGTCTAGGACTTCCTGTGAATAACACGAACCACCACCACGATTCGAAGAATTCTCAACGCAAACCAATGACCCATTAGGGAAGTGACCAAAACTACCATCAACCTTGCGAATTGCCTTCTGCACATCGGCTGGTTCCATTAATCCAGCACGGCCAGGAACCAATGCGATTGAACACCCAGATAGGGCAGCGTATCCACCACCTTCGTAGATGTAGATATGACTCGTTGCTTCAGTGACGATTTCGTCACCAGGATTTGTATGAGCTCGAATTGCTATTGCATTCGACATCGTTCCACTAGGTACGAAGAGAGATGCTTCCTTGCCAAATATCTCTGCAATTCGATTCTGCAATTCGATAACTGTTGGATCATCACCTAGAACATCGTCGCCAACCTCAGCTGTTGCCATTCGCTCACGCATCGCTGAAGTCGGCTGAGTAATCGTATCTGAGCGCAAATCAACTCGATTGCTTGGATGTTCGTGCATTCTAATTCCTCATTCACCAGTTCCGCCAAGGAAGTATTCTCCAATTTCTGGGTCTTCTAATATATCGGCGGCCTTGCCGGTGTGAACAACCTTTCCAGATGCGAAAACATATCCCCTATCCGAGCGAGAAAGAGAAAGACGAGCGTTCTGCTCAACAATTAGAACGGTAATACCGCTTTGGCGCAATGCATCGATTCTGTCGATAATTTGCTGTTGGAAAAGCGGAGAAAGCGCTGCTGTTGGCTCATCAAGAAGCAAAAACTTAGGCTTCGAAATAAGTGCTCTAGAAATCGCCAACATTTGCCGCTGACCACCGGAAAGTGAAGCTGCTAAATCATGCATACGAGAAATCAAATCTGGGAACATTTCGAGGGAATCATCGATTCTCTCATTCAGCACTCGAGCAGATAGGCGGTTACCGCCCATCTGCAAATTTTCTGCTACTGTAAGCGAAGGAAATACATTGTCAACTTGAGGGACATAAGAAATCCCACGTCTGACCAATTGATCGGTTCGCCAGCCAGCAACATCCTCTCCATTATGCTCAACATCACCATTATAGAATGTGCAAAGACCGAAAATTGCCTTGATAAAGGTGGATTTACCACATCCATTCGGGCCAATAATCGTAACGAATTCACCTTTTTCCACATAGATATCTATACCGTGAAGAATCTGGACCGAACCATATCCTGCTTGCAAATTTTTAACATCTAAAATTCGCTCAGCCATTATTCCTCACCAACTGTTTCGGCTTCACCTTCGCCACCAAGATATGCTTCGATAACCTCTCGACTATCCTTTACTTCTTCCGGAGTCCCCTCCATTAAAATTCGACCTTGATCCATCACGATAATTCGGTCGACACCTTGTCTGAGAATGAAATCCATATTGTGTTCAATAATCAAAACCGAATTTCCGGTTTTGGAAACATGCTCACGCAAATCATTGAAGATTTTCATCGCTAGTGGGCCGGCGACTCCTGCGACTGGTTCATCGAGCAGAAGCAATTGTGGGTCGCTCATCAAAGCGCGTCCAATATCAACTAATTTGCTTTGACCGCCAGATAGCTCACTAGCTAAATTATGTGCCATATGAGGGATTTCTAATTGTCTCAAAACTTCATATGCGCGCTTCAGTCGCTTCTTTTCTTCTAAGCGGCTGAAAGGCCTGAATAATGCCAAGAATTTATTCGGTGAAAATTGATTTCGCGGAGGAACTAATAAATTTTCAATTACCGTCATTTCTCGCCATAATCGTGTATGTTGGAAAGTACGTGTAAAGCCAAGTTTTTGGATTTGGTCCGATGATAAATTTAAGATATCTTGACCACAGACTTCGATGTTTCCAGTAGTTTTCGGAAGTAGTCCGCTAATGCAATTAAACGTCGTCGATTTACCGCATCCATTCGGCCCGATAAGCCCGACAAATTCACCTGGATATATATCGAAAGTCATATCTCCGACGGCTACCAGTCCACCGAATTCTTTGGATAATCCCTCAACCCGCAATAATGGTTCGCTCATGCTTCCACCCCTTCTGGATCATCTGGTCGACTCGGCACTTCAGGCACGAGACCCTTCTCAGCGAGCAATAATGAAACGATGATTACCAAACCAATTAGTGCTAATTTGAGATAGGCTAATTGGGCTGTAACAGATAGTGGATCATCTAAGAACTTCGGGAAAGCATGAGTAAGCGCTTCATCACTCCAGAGCAAGGATAGAGGAGAGTCGAGCATCAGCCAGCGGAATGCTGAATCGATGTAGGCGACTAAGAAATAAAGACTGGATTCGGCATTTCCACGAGCGGTAATGAGGGCGTTGAAAGTAAATTCTGTAACGACCAAAATCATCGCTCCGACCATCATTCCACGATTACTGCCTTTACCACCGACAATGAATGCAGCCCAGATAATGAAAGTTGTACGGGCTGGCGATAGGTTATCTGGATGTATTGTCGTATTCATCCAAGCCCAAAATATACCACCAAGCGCTGCTATAGCTGCGCCTAATGCAAGGCTAGCAGCCTTGTTGCTAATCACATTGTGACCATGATGCTGAGCAACTTCTTCATCTTCTTTTATCGCTCGTAGAATTCTACTCCAAGGAGATGCAAAGATAATTTCCAGCAACCACCAGCAAACAATGGTTGTGATCAAAGCAGTGAATCCGAGTAAAAGTACGTATGGGGCATCAGAAGGAGCACCGTTATTGACTAGTCCTAACATACTTCCTACCGATTCTGAAGGACCTGATTCCCACCATCCTTTCATCGGCAGAGTATAGCGTGAAATACCGATTGCGGTGGTATTTGTTCCAGCTCGAAGCATAGGTTCAGCAATCAAGGTGATTCGCAATAACTCACCCAAAGAAACTGTGACAATTGCGAAATAATCAGTGCGTAATTCTGCTGTTGGATAAGCAAGAACCCAACCTATAGCTGCAGATACCAGTATCGAGAGAATAATTGCCGGAATTGGATGCCATCCATATCCACCAACATCGACCATGACGCCGTTCATCTCAACGCTGACAGGGGTTGTTAGCAAACTTACAATCACCGCTCCAATTCCAACGAAGAAGATAACGCCAAAGTTGACCATTCCGGTCAAACCGGTGTGGATGTTTAACGAGAAACTCCAGAGCGAATATATGGAGAATAATAGTAATATTCGACCGATTTGCATCGCCTTTGTGAAACTAGATGAACTCTCTAAGCTAGCTGTAATAGAGAATGTTAGAATCATCAATAACGCGAATATGAGGTAGGAACCATTCGGACTTTCTCGACCATATGGAGCGAATTTATGCCATCTTTGTCTAGTAGAGTCAAGCTTATCAATCAAAATGTTTGTAGAATCATTCTTCAATTTTTCACGTAATACTATTATTGATTTTGAGATTACAGATTTAATCGTATCAAAGAATTGCCCGGTTGCTCTATTAATACTAGAAATGGCTAAATCGATTGTATCTGAAATTAACAATTTGGCCTCATGAATTGGTTCTAGAAGACGCTCGAATGTATCGAACACCTTCTCAAATGGATCTTCGGACTTGCCAATTAAGAGATAGGTTCCTTCAATAATTGCTGAAAGCCATACCAATGCCATGAGCCAGGGGACAGAATTCATTATTCCAATATTAATTCCAACCGAATAACTCCAATTATCGATTAAGAATTCTGAACCGACACCAACAATCGAGGCATCGAAAGCCCAACCTGCGAGTAGCCAAAGAAAAATTCCCATAATTGTGATAATTAACTGATTTTCAGCCCTAGAAGTATTTTCTTTGTAATAATTATGCAAACCAAATGCCCCCGTTGGCAATAATGCCAAAGCAATAAAAATTTTCGGATTAGGTTCACGTTCACTCTCGGCCTTCTTACGTAAACGATCAACATTCCAAGATTCGAAAGCATCTCCGAGTCCCTTCGGCATTAACATTAGAATGACAATTAGGAAAATGAAGGGCATGACTTCGGAGAATCCACTCCAATTGGCACGACCCAGCGAATTACCTGAGCCAACAAGAACCGGTTCGGATAATGAACGGACGAGGCCGACGCAGAATGAGCCGATTATAGCTCCAGGAATCGAGCCAATCGTTCCCAATACGATTACCGCGAATGCCGGTAGAAGAATACTCAACCCAACCTCTGGATTAATTCGTACAGACGCAGCAAAAAATGCTCCACCAAAACCGGACAAACCTGCGGATAGGAATGCGCTGTAACGCTGGATACTTTCGATATTAATTCCGCTGCTCGCTGCTAAATCAGGATTGTCCGCAACAGCTCGCATCCTTCGCCCCAACCGGGTTTTCTTCATCAATAAATAGAGTAAAATAACTGATGAAAAAACGACTAATACCAAGGCGGCTTTATAGTAAACAAATCCATAATCGTTGACAACAGCATCCCATTCGAAAATAGGATTCATATCAGGAGCGCCAATTGTAAATCCTTCTTCGGTTTTTTGATATTGCCAATCCCAAATTGAATCGCCCCGTTCTCCAAGACGGAATCGCATAAGACGCGAAGGAACCTCGAATTTTTGGCTCGTCAGACGCCAGTCTGGATCTGGTGTAAATAACTCTGACGCTGCGGTAAAACGTAGGTAAACTAGAGCACGTAGAATCATCGCCACCCCAAGTGAAGCAATCATCATCGTCTGAGGTGAAGCATTCTTCAGCCTAAATCGATAGTAAACCAACCGGTCGATTACCACTCCAATTAGACCGGTGACAATGAAGGCTATAAGACCAGCAAACAAAATTAAATTCCAATTCACAATACCATCACGTGGTGCCGAAACACCCTCAAAAAATCTGTCACTCCACTGAAGGGTCAAGGCTATATACGCGCCGATAATGAAAAATTCAGCCTGAGCAAAATTCCCATAGCGTTGAACTCGATAAGTAAGTGTCAAACCAATCGCAATAGCCAGATAGGTTGCGCCCCAAACCAAGCTTGATGTCAAGATTGATGAAATATTAAAATACATTCTCGTATCATTTTCGAGACCTGTCAATAACAATTCGAAAGTGATCCCGATGAATATTAAAATTAATAGTGGAGATAATGAAATCCCAAGGATTTTTTTCCAACCAGATAATTCTGAAAAAATTATTTTCACCAATAAAAATGCTGCAATTAGCATCTCTGCACCCTGCATCATCCAGATTAAATCGCCGGGTATTTTTCCACTCAAAAGTAAATCAAACCAAGAGAAAATTCCTTGATGATAACGCAATCCAATTCCGGAATCAAAAGATAAAATTGTGAATATTAACAATTTTTGCTGTAATGAGGTCAAGTTATTTTTTGCATCAATAATGCCTTTCAGACTCTCCCCCACTGACATGATAGGCTTTGCCAGCACCAACTTGCTTCTATTAGTTGCGCCTAACCCAAGTCAAAATAATAAGGAATAATGAGTAATAATGAGTAATTATTGCATTAATTGAATAATATTATATGTAAAATTGGTGATATAATTCGTCAAAAATAACCTGATTAACTATTGATAATTTCACTCGGTATTGCCTACTTCATCAAGTGTTATGGGGCACACCGGCGTTCGGAAAAAAGTGCAACAATCATTAACTGCTTCCTGAATTCGACCTGTTTTGTTATATACTTGCTAGATTGCGGGAAATATTGCTCACTACGGTGGGAGGAAAATATAATGGGAATGGATAACAAAGTAATGATGAATGAAATGGGCGGTGCCTTCATGGTCGCTTGGCTTGCAGGTGGAATGGGTACCCTAGAGGGTGCACTAATTCTAGCTGCAGCTTGGATGGCTATCGGTGGAGCACATATCTTGCCCGTGATCACTTGGGGTCACATAATGACTGGAGACCTCGGTGATTCCGATGCATGGATGGGTAATGGAAGCCGATTGATAGCACAAATTTTGGGAGCCGCTCTTGCGCTTCTTGTAATGACTGAAGGCGGAGATCTTGGACCAGCATATGTTGCTGAAGAGATGTGGGCCTTTGATATGTGGACTGTTGTTGGATCACTTGCTGGAGGAGCTCTCCTCTGGACAGTATACGACCGCTGTGACGCATGGGTTGCTGCAATTGGAGTAATGGCACTTTCAGGAGCGCTTGCTCTTGGTGGTGCTTCCGATATGGGAGCAATGCTGCTAAATATGGGAGATGCTGATTTAGTAGCATCTCTAGCTAACTGGGTCCTTAACGGAGCTTTCGCCGGTGTCGGCGCATTAGCATCTGTTAAGCTCGCTAGCATCTGTTAAGCTCGCAGAAGCGATCTGAAATTTTAGGAAACTAATCTGACAGAAATACGTAAGGCAGACTGGGGGGTTCGCCCTCCAGTCTTGCCGAATCAAAACAACCCCGAGGAGCATTCGCTTACTCGGGGATTTTTTTCGTTCAAGCCGCAATATTACTCTAGGCGAGTTAACGAGCAAGATACACCGAGTGAGGGTTTCACTTCACTAGTGGAAGGCTACTCGTAATCGAATCGATTGTTGATCGTGGGCCTGGCCCTATTCCAACGACAGTTACCGTTCCTGCAGGAATTTCAGTATGCCCTGCATCTTTGACCATGTAAGTAATCAATCCAGATTCTGATGCTTCACCAAAAATCCTCTTCAACCCTTCAAGGTGTTTTGCGGAAACTACGATTTTTCTAGCACCTTCAGCCCGATACCTCTCGAGGATTTTCGGTGCGATTCGCTTAGCCTTCAAAACGCACTCAGTAGCCGCATGACTGCATTGTGCAGCCAACTTACCTTTGGAGAGATTAAGGTCACTACGAGTGACGAGAATCATAGTTATTTCATCAGTTCGTGACAACTTCACTCACCGCATTCTCATTCGGAATAATTCGATGTCGGTGCATTAGATCGCCCAATGGCACAGCCATCCAAGCGGCGAAAGCCAGATTACCGGCTGCGTGATAGAAATCATACAACAATCCATTGAAGATGTAAGGAAGCAGCACGGAAATGTCTGCCTGAATTAGAATACTTAAGGAAACTATCCAATTGAAAGCGAAACCAGCAATGAATGCAACTAGAGCGATTCGATTAACATTCAATTTCTGATCGGATTGTAACCAGTCGCTCAGAAGAGCTCCTGTAATCCCGACTCCACCCCATCCAATTACTTGGAAAAGTGTCCAAGGCCCGTGCCCCACAACCAAGAGGTTTGAGAGAAGAGCGACAATGCCTGCCAGAGCAAATGCACGAGGTGCACCAAAGTAAATTCCAGTTAATAATACGATAACTGTGACCGGTTGAATATTAGGTAGTGGCTCAAATAATATTCTGCCAGCAATCGCAAAAATTGCCAAGACTCCAAGCATTATCCATGAACTGCTTTCATCGAGTTTGCGTTCTGCTTTCAGTAAAGCGAAGATAATTATTCCCAGAATCGCTGCATTCAGCAAGAGTGTTTCTGCGGTTGAAAGAGCTATGTTGTGTGCATCGAACATGTTAGGTCCCTGCCACTCTGGTTATCATGCAACACTTGATGCTTGTCCAAAGATACCTAAGGTTCGATGCGCCAGGTGATAACATCATCAGCATCGATTTGCAAATCACCAATACCGACCGGTGCCTCTGCCCCGTTGATGTACAATCCCCACCAACTACTCCAATCATCAGCTTGAGTAACTCCCCCAATCGAAGTCACAAACGGCCCGTAATCACCGACATCGTAGACGACTTCGAGATCTCGATTTGGCAATAGAGCGACTGCATCTAATGTCAAACCGAATCCATTAGTATATCCGGAAAGCCCTCCAATACAAGCACCGGTCATCGCCTCATCACCTATGAAAGAACCATCCCAACTCGCGAGCGAGCCATTGAATGCATCATTGACTGAAATCGATTCACCGCTCGACGAAATCATTGTCGTCCCAGACATAAAAACGGGATGTTCGGAGTCAGAAGAAAAGTCAAAACAAATCACTTGACTTCCTTCCCATTCTTGTGGTAATCCATCATGAGAATTACCATCATCTTCGACATAACTTATCGCTTGAGATGCCCATAATTCGGATAACATCGGTGCAGTAAGAACCAACGCGAGTATCCAAGCACCGGAAACAAATTTTAATCGATATTCTTCGTCGATCGGTTTCATAATTACAATTGTAATTATTACTACTGCTCCAAATACTAGAGTTAGGTCTTGCATGGAGTTCAAGTGTGATTAAAATTGGCTTATAATCTGTTTCTCGGCCAAATTTTCAAGTTAATTTTTGTATTTTTTCTCGCAAAATTTGACTGACGACTTTTCCATCTGCTGCCCCGCCGAGTTTGCCCATGACCATACCCATCAAAGGACCTACTGCTGCCATGCCACGTTCAGCTACGAAATCTGCTCTTTCTGCAAGGATTGTATCGACTGCATCTTCGACCACGCTAGTATCGGCTGGCGTGAAACCTTCTTTCTCTGCGCGGTTTGCAAACCAATTCAAACGTGTTTCAAATTCGGCTTCGCCGATAGTTGGACCTTCTGTTATCATTAAAGCAGCCATAGGAATTAGGCCTTCTCGAGTAATTATTCCATCTTCACGTGCATGAACTGCGAGTGTTAATATCGACCAATTGATTTCTTTTTCAACAAGATTTGTTGCCTTTGCAATATCTGACCGAGTATTATCAAGAAGTATGCTAGCCCATGCTTTAGCTGGAAGTGAGGGGCAATGATGCAACCCTCCTTCAACTCCGATTACGAAAATATCGTCGAGTTCAGATCCTAATAATGCTTCAATTTGATTAGATGATATTTTGAATTTCTCAAGGCGATTGAATCGCTCACTTCGATTCATTGGAAGGTTTTCGGAGATTGTTTTCCAATAATCACCATTAATTTCCAAAACAGGAATATCGGTTTCTGGATACATTCGGGCACCGCCAGGAAGCGGACGCATCGCAGTTGTGGTTCCATCTTCAGGTGAGCCTTTTCGAATGACAACATTTCTAACTTCTTGCGGTATTCGATGATAAGCCATTCTCGCACGATTAACCACTGATTCAAGAGCTAAATCCGCTTGCCATTCTGGAGCTACACACAAAATAAACGCATCCATTTCTGATAAATTCAACGCCTCCCTCACTCGCTCTACCTCTGTGCTGTTGATACCGTATGCTGGCAGTTCATCGGAGTGGAAAATACCGGCGACACCAGCAAGCTTTGCTGCGCTGGCGAGCTCCCGGCCAAGTCGGGGCATTTGCGAACCGTTTTTGTCAACTTCTTTTGTTCCGAGTTTGTTGGCGAATCCGGGCAAAGAAATTCCTTTAACAACAGCACCGGATTCGAGAGATTTTTTCACCATTTCAGAATCACACGTTTCAAATTCAGTAGTTATATTTTGAATTGTGATAGGCAATCTTGACTTTGCAGAGGTTGAAACTCTATTCTCAACCGGTGTGGAATCTTGGCGACGATCTGGAGGTAAAGCAGGTAATCCTGCCTCTGAGCGAAGTGTGTTCGCTAGGCGATAGAAATGGAGTTGGCGAGCCATCTCTAATCGAATTATTTTCGGAATCCAATCCAAATCTTGGCATCCTTTGATTTCAACACGATCGCCACAAGCGATACTAACATTGAGATCTTGTCGTATTGAACCGAGTCCACGTCGAACCATTCTGGTATCTCGCAATAGTGTTCCAAGTGCTATCGCGACCTCCTTTGCATGATCAGGGGTTTGTACATCTGGTGCGGTTGCGATTTCGACCAGCGGCATTCCCAGTCTATCGAGAATATAATAGACAACTTCTCCTGAATTTGTTGACTTTGTATCAAGTTTTCTCGCTGAATCTTCTTCGAGGCAAATTACATCGATTCCGACAGTTCCAGAGTTGGTAGAAATTACTCCATTTGTTGCAACTAAGGTGGTTCGTTGAAATCCGCTAGTATTCGAACCATCGACTACGGTTTTTCTCATAGCTTGAAGCGATGATACCGGTTTTGCTTCCATCATTGCTGACATTGTCAAAACCGCATTCACCGCATCTTTATCGTGCTCAAGAGGCGGAGCCTCATCGATTTCTATCAATCCTGCATTTGGCGGTTGCACATAGACAAATGATCGGTTTCGACGCTCCTCAAATCGAGCAGCAATGTCGACTCGACCACCTTCACCTTGTGAAGCACGAAGTTTTCGATGTGATTGTGTCCATTCTTGTGGAATTTCTTCAATACTCTGTTCGTAAAGTCGGCTTGGCATTCTAGAATGTAATTTTCCAGTTGCCAACTGTTGATGGATTTCCAATCCACACATGAAGCCAAGGCCTTGTGGATTCAAAGAATCCGAAGCAAAGACATCGCCGACCGGTTCCATTCTAATTGAGGTGGCGAGGCTCTCGCTCATATGTTCAACGGCTGAGCCTAGACGAAAGAATACTCATCATTGCGATTACTGAAGAGTTGGCCTGCTGTTCTCATCTTGGAAATTACTTCATCTACTGTGAATTCTGGAATCTTTTTGGCTGCAGTCCGATTGTAAATTTCAGTAATCGTTGCAACATTGTTTTTCTCGGCACAAATATCTCTAATGATCTGCCGAACAACGTTAGTTATATTTCGATCTTTGGTTGTTGTGCCGGAATATTCAGACTCATCTTCTATTCCCGCTTCTTCTCTCCAATGTTTGTAGACTGCAATGGCGACTTGGGCATCTTCGTTGGTAGCAATATTGCGCAAATACATCTTTGCATGGGCCTCAGTTAATCGAATTAAGGCCTCTAGTGCGCGTGCGGTAATCGGGACAACATCTGTTCCAGGATCTTGGTCACCACGACCATAAGACTGGCGTTCATCGGTATAATATTGCAAAATTGCAGCGGTTGCATCATCATCTAAATTGGGGTGGCAATTCAATTTTGCATGTGCGACATATTTGCGTAAGAAATCAGATGTTAAGTGCTCCTTACCATCAACTCCGATTTCGATAATTTGTTCAGATTTAATATCGGCTGGATTCATTTCCAAATTTTCTTCAATCATCAATTCACTGACACCAAGGGTTCGAGTTGCCAAAATATGTCGAGCGATCCTTTCATCATCCTCTTGCTTGACTTCATCTCGCATCATCCAAATAATATCGAAACGAGATGCTAAGGGTGGTGGTAATCCTGTTTCGCTAAACGAGTGAAGAACGCTTGCGTTTACACCCCGTTGAGAAAATCGGCCTGCAGTAGGGTTCGCAGCAGCAAGAATTGAACAACGGGTGGGTAATGTTGCAGTAATTCCACCCTTTGCAATGTGAAGTTGCTGCTGTTCCATCGCAGGAAGGATCGACGAGCGATCCTCTTTGTTTATTTTATCAAATTCATCGATTGCAGCTAAACCTCTATCGGATAACGGTAGTATTCCTGCTTCGAGAGCAAAACGTCCATCAGAAAATGAATCTTTGATTGCGGCGGCTGTAAGACCGGCACTAGAAACTCCCCCGCCCGAAGCTAATTTCCCCCGAGGAGATAATTTGGACATATATGATAGAAGTTGAGATTTTGCAACACCGGGGTCTCCCATCAATAGAATATGAATATCACCACGAGTTCGGGTTTTATCTGGATTGATTCGAGCTACCCCTCCGAATAATTGCAAAGCAAGTGAACGCTTGACGAAGGGCAACACACCAGTAGGAAAAATTGATGGAGCGATGGAATTTTGCATTAATCTAAACAAATCATCACGTTGAGAAATTTCACGAATTTGTTCCTCCTCTTCTTTAGTGATTTTAATTTCAGTAAATGGTACGGATTCATGTTCAGAACTAACCAAATGATACATGATATCAAACATTGGAGTCTTTTTATTTCGTCGATATTCAGAATGAACAACAGGAATTACATTGACAATAACCCTCTGGCCAGGAAGATGTTTGTTCACTAAATTGCCCTCTAATAGAGCAGAAGCTCGACCAGGTTGCGAACCACTTGAAACCTGCTCTGGTAATTCCTGAATCTCAATCCACTGATTGTTGACCAGTTTTGAAGTATTGTAAATCAATTCAAAACGAGTTGCACCACTCTTAACTGTCTCGCCACAACCACCCTGGTCAGTTGGAGGGCACTTCAGAGGTTCGACCAATTCGCGTTCATTGTGTTGTGCGATTTCAACATTATATCCACAAGCCTCACATTGGAAAACTGCAATGTGCATCCTTGGCTTCAAATCAGATATTTTCGTAACGATAACTTCTGAACTTCGGAGTTTTTCAATGTCCGCCGCTCCAATGTCTCTCAAACTGCGGCGAGAATCACGCGGTAATTCACCAACTCGTAGCATCACATCAATATCTTCGCCGCGCTCTCGACAAATCTCTCGCAACATATCGGTTCCTGATGCGAGTATTTGTCGAGGAAATAGCAAAATATCTTCAGCGAATTCAGGATCAAAGCCTTGTAACTCGTGAAATGACACTTCCAAAACCGGTGTTTTTGACTGTCGAGAAAGAAGGAGAAGGATATCCGAATTCTTTGCTTCAGAGAAGAAGGTTTTCCATCTTGCAGATGAATCGTGTGCTGCCATTGCCATGTCTAATCCTCGCCGGGCATTTGAGACGGGCGTCCACAGTCTATAACCAAGTGGTTTGGAAAAACCTACCCGTATGTTTCCATTGGAAATTTTAGATACAGGCAGGTAAGCGAATGTGGTGCTGAGGGCTTCCACTGCAAGAATATTATGATTCAAGCCAAGTCCATAGGAAATCTACCTTCAGGGAAATTAAAACCTAAGATGTTATCCGCCATTCATGGACTTACGGCGCGTTGGTGATGATGTATTCTTGCGATTAGATCCGGATGAAGAAATCCATGCTACAATTCAATCGCTTGCCGAACACGGAATCACTTCTGCAGTTATTACCAGTGGCATTGGAAGAGTACGTGATGTTGAGGTTGGATATCTCGATTCAACTGGTACTTACCAAACTGTCATTCACGCAGGACCAATGGAATTGGTCTCGACTCAAGGTAATCTAGCACCTTCTTCGGATGGCCCCTTTACACACATTCATTCAATTTTCTCCGATGATGACCACGTCGTTCATGGTGGTCATCTCATCTCGGCAACAATCGAAGTTGTCGCCGAGATTCACCTTCGTGTTTTGAACTCTCAAAGTGATGACCCTATGGAGCGGGTCAAAACCGAAAGCGACTTTGTACGATTATCTTTTTGTGATTTGGGGTGAAGGTGTTGAAAGTCCTGTGGGCTCATGGCCTAGAAGGAAAGGCAAATGGTTCGAAGCCAACTTATTTGATTGAAGAATATGGTTGGGAAGTGATCTCTCCAGAGATGGCAGCAAATGGATGGTCAATCTCAGATCAAACAAATATCATTCTTGAGATGGTTTCTGCAAACCCTGATTTCGACTTGATTATGGGGTCGTCATATGGAGCTCTCGCTATCGCTAATGCTGCATCTCAATTGAAAGATACTGATTTGAAATTAGTACTCTTAGCACCAGCTTTCGGACTTTACGAAAACTTCTGCGACAATATTGGCAAAGAAGCGGTCGCTGAATGGCAATCTAGTGGTACTCGGCAATATTTTCATCATGGATTCGGACATAATGTTGAATTTGGATGGGATTTTATGGAAAGTGCTGAAAATAATTCTTGGCCGAAATTTTCTCAATCAGCAGTAATCATCCATGGTACAAATGATGATATCGTTCCATTTTCGTTTTCAAAAAATTATGCTCAAGAAAATGAAAATATTGAATTAATTACTGTCGATGATGGGCATCGGCTACTCGAATCGTTACATCAAATTGGACTAGCAGCAGAAAAGTTACTGAAATAATCAATCTATTGAGCCAAGGAAATATTCGCCTATTTCGGGATCGTTGAGAATATGTTGAGCATCACTTGAATGGACAACCTTTCCGCCAGCTAAAATATATCCACGATCTGATCTTGCCAGCGAAAGGCGGGCATTTTGCTCAACTATCAATACCGTAATTCCATCCTTTCTCAAAGAATCTATTCGCTCGATTATTTGTTGTTGGTAGAGCGGGGAAAGCGCCGCAGTCGGTTCATCGAGCAACAAAAATTTCGGATTGGAAATCAATGCCCGAGAAATCGCTAGCATCTGCCTCTCGCCACCAGATAGGGATGCTGCCAAATCATGAACTCGATCATCCAAATCTGGAAACATGTCCAATGCGCGCTCAATTCTTTCATTAAGAAGTGCAGTTGGTAAATTATTGCCGCCCATCTGGAGATTTTCGTGAACCGTGAGCGACGGGAATACATTGTCCACCTGAGGGACATAGGCTATTCCACGATTGACTAATTGGTCAGTTCTCCAGCCTGATACGTCTTCGCCGTGATGCTCAACTGTTCCTGAATAATGAGTTGCGATTCCAAATATTGTTTTGATTAGAGTTGATTTACCACAACCATTGGGTCCGATGATAGTAACGAATTCTCCTTGTTCAACATACAGGTCAATATCATAAAGAATTTGGACAGAGCCATATCCACTATTAAGTCCCTTTACATCAAGAATTCGTGCCATATTATCCCTCATCACCAACTGAACCAAGATATGCTTCAATCACTGCTTTATTTGATTTAACTTCATCGGGCGTGCCGATCATTAGAACTTCACCCCCATTCATCACAATAATTTTATCAACTCCTTGACGAAGTATGAAATCCATATTATGCTCAATTATTAATATCGAAATTCCGGTTTCATCAACTGTTTTACGAAGATTGTCAAATATTTTCATTGCTAAAGGACCTGCGACTCCAGCTACTGGTTCATCTAGCAATAGAAGATTGGGGGCTCCCATTCTTGAACGAGCAATGTCAACTAATTTAGACTGCCCTCCGGATAACTCACTTGCTAAATTATGTGCCATATGAGGAACTTCTAATTCGTCAAGGATTTCAAGTGCCATGGCCAACCTTTCTTCCTCTTCTTTTCGACTTTTTGGCAAAAATAGTGATTTCAAAAGGCTAGGTGAAAATTGTTTTCGAGGAGGCACCAATATATTCTCAATAACTGTCATCTCACGCCATAACCTAGTATGTTGAAAAGTCCTAGTCATCCCTAAACTATGTATCTGGTCTGGTCTCATATTTGATACGTCATTACCATGAACCTCTACAATACCAGAGGTCTGATCTAGGAGACCACTGATACAATTAAATGTAGTAGATTTACCACATCCGTTTGGACCAATGAGACCCACAAATTCTCCTTTTTTAATCTCGAATGAGACATCTTTTACAGCCACTAGTCCACCAAATTCCTTACGGAGATTTTTAACTTTAAGAACTGTACTCATTCTATATCATCTCCCTTCAAATTATCAGAAATAAATCTACGTGAGGATTTTTTAACATGCGTTTTGGGCCTAAATGGTACTTCGGGAATAAGCCCCTTTGGATTTAATTTCAACGAGAATAGCATTAAACATCCTACTAAAAATACTTTCACATATGCCATATCTGCGCTAACTATACTACTTGTAAATGATTCATCAATAGAACGTTGCCCTAACATCAAAAGTGTGAATAAGAAGATGAATATTCCCGAAATTCCGACATCAGATATTGTCCTATTTCTTATCATAATACCTATTACTGATATCACAATAAATATCTTAATTACTTCCCATTGGCTTGTAACTAACCAGTGGAATAATCGATCAATACGATCGGCAGTAGTGTACAATGGAAGATCAGGTGAACCCTGTGCAGCAACTAATACATTGAATACGAACTCCATAAGAACTATGATGAATGCACCTACTATCATCCCCTTATTATTGGCTTTACCACCTATAATAAATGCTGCCCATACAAGGAAAGTAGAACGGGCTGGCGACATTATTGAAGGTTCGAAACCAGTTAACTTCCAAGCCCAGAATGCACCTGCAAGACCTGCTATTCCAGCGCCCAATGCAAGACTTGCTGCCTTGTGAGAAAGTACATCATGACCATGATGTTGTGCAACTTCTTCATCTTCTCTAATTGCTTTCAATATTCTACCCCAAGGTGAAGATAATATTGTTTCAAGAAGCCACCATACGGCTAATACGGAGATAATTCCCATAATTGCAAGAAGCATCATATATGGTGCTGGTTCAATTAGACCATTGGCATCAGTAAGATTCAGTAATTGCCCCATTTTATCTGCGGGTCCAATGAGAGTTAAATCATCTCGACAAGAATCAGCACTGATATAGTCAGTATTGGGCCCTATAGCAACCCCATTTCCACAAAACCACCACTGCTTCAATGGAAGTGTGTACTTGGAAATTCCAATTGCAGAACCAATAGATCCGACTCTTAAGAGGGGTTCTCCGGCTAACAAAACACGAAGAATCTCACCAAGAGAAATTGTAACTATAGCAAAATAATCCATCCTTAAACGTGCTGTTGGATATGCTAATGCCCATCCAAATGCAGCTGCCAATAATATAGCAACAACAGTTGCGGGTAAAACAGGCCATGCATAACCATGTACCTCTGTAGGAGCAGTTAGAATACCTACAGTAATTGCCCCTATTCCTACGAAAAATATAACACCAAAGTTAACCATTCCAGTAACTCCAGTATGGAGATTTAAGGAAAAAGACATCAATATGAATATTGATAATGTCAATAGAACATTTGAAACTTGAAGAGCTTTGTTGAAATTCATTGTTTCTGAATTAGAAATAGGTAGCCAATAGAGGAATACGAATAAAACTAGGAGTAAGAATATAAATGTGATATTTGATCCAGATTGACTTTCACGACCATATTGTAAACGACCAATTAAGGCCGAATTGTTATTCCATTTATTTGGAATACGAGTTGTTAAATTATTTATATTGGTATCAATAATAGATTTAAATCTAGTAATTATTGAATCATAGTCCCTAATAATTTTTTTCAAGATATTATTTATTTTTGAATAATATTTGCCTAAGAATGCTAAATAGCCAGGTTCCACAACTTCATTTGTGGATTTAATAACTTTAGGTATAGGATTTTTTTCTGAAATATATTCATTCGCCTGAATTAGGGCCAACATCCAAATTAATATTGGAATCAATGGCCAGACAAAAGAATCTACAGAGGAGATAAAGTCAATTAACCAAATTTCGGTTTGCATCAAATCAAACCAAGACATGTCGATATTAGACAAGGTATCGGAAAAGAAAGGAGAATCTTCTGGTTGTAATACACCATCACTACCTAATAAAATATCTAAATTTGTTTCGACAGACGCATCAGATGCACAAGTATCCGAACAAGCTCCAGGTGAGAATGAATGTTTATCGATAAAACTAGCAATTCGATGGAAAACATAAGTTCCAACACTAAGAGCGCCCAACGTTTGTGCACGATCTGAACGATTATTCCACCAATTATGAAGCCCTAAAACTGCAGTTAAAGGGAAAATTGCAAGTATATATGTGACAAGTTTTGAAGGTTCACTAGTTTTTTCTCTCTGGCGCCTTAATCTATCAATTTTCCATTTCTCATAAGCATCGCCAATCCCTTCTGGCATAATCATTAATACAGCAACAAGAAATAGATAGGGCATTACTCCATCCAAAGCAGTATAATTAGACCGATCTAAAGGACTGCCGATACCAATTAATATCGGGGAAGAAAGTGCTCTAACAAAGCCGACTATTAGTGAAGCAATAATTGCTCCTGGTATTGAACCAATAGTTCCTAAGACTATAACAGCAAAAGATGGTAGCAGCAATGTAAATGCTGTCTCAGGATTATATCGAAGAGTTATGGCAAATATTGCTCCACCTAAACCAGAAATCCCAGCAGATAGGAAGGCACTGGTTAATTGGACGCGTTCTACGTTGATACCACTGCTAGATGCGAGTTCAGGATTATCTGCAACTGCTCTCATTTTCCTTCCAAGTCTAGTTTTTGTCAATAATAAAAGGAGAATGGCAACAGAACAAAATATAACCGCTGGAACTATCCCTTTGTAGTACGCATAATTTGTAGTTGCCCCAGTTATACAGTCGACATTGGTGTCATACATTTCAAAAAATGGCTTAGAAATTTCACTAATAATTCGAGAGAAAATTGGTTCACCTGTTGCTTCATCAATACCTGTCTGCTCACAATTATATTGTGTGTAAACTTGTGCATTGTCATATCGATTATCTCCATCTAAATCAATAAATGATTCGACCAAGCCATTAGTTCCCCCATCATAAACACCATTCCCATTAGCATCCGAAAATGGTTCTGCAGGAGCAAGTCCCCTATCGCCAAGATTGAAGCGAAATTTAGTTGTTGGAAGTTCCCAACGCATTGCAGGCATTCGCCAATCTGAATCAGGCTCAAACATATTTCTTGATGCTCCAAAACGTAAATATGTCAACGCTCTAAGAATTAATGCGACGCCTAAGGACGCTATCATCATCACTTGAGGAGAGGATTTGTTTTTACGGAAACCACGATAAACAAGTCGATCAATAATTATGCCTGCAATTCCTGTTAATACGAAAGCTGCAATTAGAGACCAAGATAATAATGACCAAGTTAAGACACCATCTTTCGGAGCATCATACAAAGGAAAATAATAATCGCTCCAAACCATTATCATTCCTAAGTACATACCAATCATGAAGAATTCAGATTGGGCAAAGTTACCATATCTTTGCACCTTATATGTTAAAGTTAATCCAATTGCAATCGCAAGATAAGTAGAGGCCCAAGTTAGAGTTCCAGTACTAATTGAAATTAGATCTAATGTTATTGTTGCTTGTGTATCGAGTCCTTGAAGCAATGATTCTAATGTTAGAAATACTACACCTACCATAAATATAGGCGAAATTAAGATTGCCAAAGTTCGAATTGGACTAGATGGAAGGTCGTCAAAGAATATTTTTACTACAATAAATCCTGCAGTTATTGATTCCAATAACTGTAGTAACCAAATCAAATCAGTAGGTAATTTGTCTAAAAGAAGTATATCAAGAATGTTGAGGAGCCCGTAACCATAAGATAATCCTAAGAATAGAGAATCAAAGAATAGCAATAAAGCAAGAATTAGTTTTTTGTTGAAAGTTGAAAGTTGATTATAATTTGCGCGAATCTGCTGGAGCATTGACGACACACACACTAAATCATAATATCAAATTGAAAAAAAAGGGGGCAGCGTGGCGGGAAAAATCCCGCCACGCTGCTTTACGTTGCCTGTTTATCTAATAGATAATCAAGACATTCCGTTTGCTGGATCCCAACTGCGGTTGCAAGTAAAGGCAACATTGCCAGATGCATCTTCTGTGAAGTCTCCAACACAGTATCCTGCACCGGGGCTGTCTCCGTTAGCAAGGAAAGAGATTGTTCCACTCGCTCCTTCTAATCCTTGACCAGTTCCCATGATTACTTGAGATAATGTAGCTCCAGGTGATGCCATTTGTGCGAATGCAGCTAATGCCATTATAACAACTCCATCGAATGCTTCAGCAGTATAGATACCGCCAGCACAGTCAGGAGATTGTGCACATAGATTAGCGAATACATATCCTACAGTACCCATTGTTCCTGATGCTGGCTTGGTAGCAATTATGCCATCAACGCTAGCACTTGTGCCTGCTGCAAGTCCTTCTTCAGCAATTCCATCGCCACCGTATACTTGACCTGACCAACTTTGTGTAGCCATCTCATCAAGAATCATTCCGCCGTCTGCTGCATATGATACTAATACAACTGAAGTGCAGCCATTATCAACTAATGCTTGAACTGCAGATGTGAAATCAGTTACTGTTTCTTCGTATCCAATAGTTGTACATAGCATAGTTCCATCTGCTGTGAAATCAGCACTAAATGAATCTGCAAGACCAGATCCATATGCGTTAGTCATATGAATAAGTCCTACTGAACCATCTGCTGGTGCATCTGCTTTGACTACTGCACTAAGTGCTTGACCTTGCAAAGCATCGCTTGGTACTACACGGAAGAAATCAGGATAAGCTATTGCATCTGAAAGTGCTGGGCTAGTACTTGCATAGGATATCTGTGGGATACCTGCTGCTGCTAGAACTGCGTTAGCTCCCATTGTAGCACCAGAGCACGCCGCTCCAACTACTCCTACAACACCTGCATCAACTAATGCTTGTGCTGCAGCTGCACCCATAGTTCCGTCACAACCTGAATCAGCATAAACTATCTCGAACTGAACCATGCTGTTCCATCCGATTGTGTTAGCTATACCAACAGCAATTTGTGATGCTGCTACGAAACCTGCTGCGTATACAGCAATTGGTCCTGATGCGTCATTAAGGAAACCGATCTTTACAGTAGCCCCCATAAATGGTGCTGCTGATAAACCATCAGTAGCAGTCCACATCATGTTGCAATTGAAGTAATCGCCATATGTAGGTACGTGATTGAAAGAACAAACATCGTATCCAGCTCCAGCAACGTCTCCGTTTGCTAGGAAGTCGTGAACACCGCTTGCTCCTTCATACATCATACCAACCATATCTAAATGTGTAGCCATATCAGCTCCATCGGCATGCGTTGCTGCTTCACCGATCATCATTACTGCATCGTATGATTCTGACTGGAAAATTCCTGTACTGCATACTGCATCATCAGCACAAATAGCTGCGAAGCCACCTGCGCCTGCTGCTGCTCTAGGCTTAGTTACTTGAACGCCGTTAGCTGCTGCTGGGTTTGAATAATCTCCCAGAGCCGCTTCACCAGCGATTCCATCAGCACCGAAAATAGGTACTGCTGCTCCCATTCCTGCCATAGTCTCGATAATCATTGCACCATCTGCTGAGTATGATGCTAATACTACAGAGTCGCATCCACCATCTATAACTGCTTGAACTAATGCTGCAGCATCTGATAGTGTGGTATCATCATATCCTGTCTTTAGACAAAGTGAGTTACCTGCGTCAAGCCAGAATCCCTCGAATGAATCTGCAAGACCAGCTCCATATGCGTTAGTCATATGAATTAATGCTGGGTTACTTACGCCTCTTGCTGCAACCATGTCTGCCATAGCGTCGCCTTGAATTGCGTCGCTTGGAACTACACGATAGAAGTCAGGGTAAGCTGTTGCGTCTGAGAGTGCTGGGCTAGTACTTGCATAGGAAACCATAGGGACTCCTGCTGCTGATAATACTGCGTTAGCACCCATTGATGCACCAGAACAAGCTGCTCCAGCAACTGCAACTACACCAGAATCAATCAATGATTGAGCTGCTGTTGCTGCTACTGTACCATCGCATCCTGAATCGGCTTCTACAATTTCAAAATTGTATCCGTCGTTTGCTGCATTCAAATCTGCTATTGCTTGTGCTGCTGCAAATGTGAAAGGAGGGGCGAATTGAGAAATTGGGCCAGTAATTGGGTTCAAGAGTCCAATCTTAATTGTAACATCTTCTACTACTACTACAGGTGGCACAAACATTGGGTTTGAAACACCCATGTAGTTTGCTGCTATCTCATCAGCGATTGCGTTGCCGATATCGACATCGAAACCTTCTGCATTACCATCAGCATCAAGATTCTCAAACGGAGGATATGATGTGTCAGAGCAGAACCTTAGGTCTCCAGATTCAAGGACAGTAGTCAATGAACTTCCCTCGGATGGGACAGGCCATGACCCAGCTGTTTCATCGGTGCGGTCATCAGTTAGGACAACTGCGCCTTCGAACCAAGCACCAAAGATTAAATCGTACTCGCCAGAATCGATAATTTCTGTGATAGCCATATCGAGAGCATCGAGAAGTTCTGTATTTCTCATGTCATCTGAGTCGTCTGTACCTGCAACAGCAATACCGAAAGTCTCGTCAGAGAAAGTAGTGAGTAAATCGCCACTTAGAGCCAAAACTGGTGCATCACCGATTGCATAATCTGCATCTCCATTGCCGATTGCCGCAGTTACTGACGGGAAGTCCGGGTATGCTACAATAGTAGCGGCGCCGAGGTTTGCAGCAGCGTAGAGATCAGATGTTGTTCCTGATTGCAGTGCAACTCTCGTTCCATCAGCATTCAAATCAGCCACGCTTGAGATAGCAGCAGCACCAGCAGCACCGATTACACCTTGGCTACTTGTGTAGTAACCGCGGGTGAAATCCACTACTACTTCACGCTCAACTGTCTTGGTCATAGCTGAGAGAAGTGCATCGCACATCTCTCCGTCGTTCAAGTTGGGGATAATCGGATCCCAGTCTGAAGTCACGAAAACTGCGTTGACATCGTCAGCTACAGTTACGTACCAATCAGGTTCTGGTTCGTCTTCCCCGCCTAAGCAACCAGCGAACGCAGCCGCTAGCATACTTAGGGTCATCATCATTGCAATTATTTTATTGTTTTTCATAGAGTATCCACCCTTCAGTTTCCTTAGCGAGGAAGTATTTCTGTTATAGACATTATTACATGTGAGAAAAGAAATGCAAATTTTGCTATTATTCGTAATAATAAATTACATCATTGAATAGGAAAGGAAATTTTTCCATCCCTCACAGAAAATAACAAACAGAATTGTTCATGCGCTAGTGCCACCTCACAAGACCATGAAAGACACGCCCCTCGACTATGCGTCTTCGGGGGTGGACATCGATGCAGAAGGAGCGGCGGTAGCGAGTTTAATCGGGGCATTGAGCCCATCTACCCGTAAACCCGGTGAATATGGTGCCCCTGTCCCATTACCTGGAGGATTTGGAGGAATTATCGAATTTGGAGATTCCTGTCTCGCTCTTGCTGCCGATGGTGTTGGATCGAAATTGATGCTCGCAAATCAACTTGGCCGATACGAAGGTGTTGGCATCGATTGTGTCGCGATGAACGTTAACGACTTACTTTGTGTCGGTGCAGAACCCCTCGCCTTCGTTGATTATGTTGCCGTGGTTAAAACCGACCCTGAAACCCATGCAATTCTCGGCGCATCTCTCGCTGAAGCTTGCCGACGCGCTCGTATCACTCTCGCTGGCGGTGAAACTGCGACGCTACCTGGAATCGTAACTGAACTCGACATGTCAGGTACTGCTTTGGGATGGTTCCCGAAAGGTGAAGCCATCACAGGCGAAAACCTCGAAGCAGGAGATCTTCTGATTGGTTTACCGAGCAGTGGGATCCATTCTAACGGTTACACATTAGTCAGAGCAATTCTCGAAAGAACAGAATCTTCTCTAACTGAAGCGGCTCCATTTAATCCTACACATGTATCTCGTGAAATTGAGCGGTTTGAAGGAAATAATAACAACTCTCGAGAAAGTTTAGGTGAAGTTTTACTGAATCCTACAAGAATTTATGTCGACCCATTAATCGATTTAATCAAACAGTGTAGAGATGGTGATGGACCTTGCAATATCAGTGAAATAAAAGCGATGGCACACATCACCGGAGGGGGACTTTCAAACCTTCTTCGCCTGCACAATAGTTTGGGATGGCACATCGAAAACCCACTTCCAATTCCACCGGAATTTACTTGGTTAGCTGAGCAAGGATCTGTCGATATTCGCGAGATGCATCGTACCTTCAATATGGGTCTTGGAATGGTTCTCACGGTTTCGAAAAGTGCCGCTCAATCTGTCGAATCGTGGATATCTGAGCGACTGCCTGGTAGTCAGATAATCGGTGTTGTCAACGATGAGGGAAATCGTGTGACTCACGTTAATTCAGAAGTGGTTTTCGAGCATTATTAGTCGGGCTTAGGTAGTCAATACCTTGTGTGATGGGTCTGTCGGAAGCCTATGGAGAAACTCGTTGGCTGGCCAGGTGAACTTCATCGAGAGGGGCGGACATTATTCCGAATTTCGGATGGAATTTCTCAGAAAGGTGTTGGTCCGGCAACGAAGGATTCAACCGCTGTCTTCTACAATCCGGCCATGGCGGGTTCACGAACCCGCAGCGTGATTTTGATGCGAACAGTCATCGAGTCCGGCTATCTTGGTAAGAAGGATATTTACGCAATCGATGGATTGTCTGCTAGCGGATTACGGGCACGTCGCTGGTTGAACGAATTACCGGAAAAAATTGCGGCTCGGCTCGATGTTACAATTTGTGATATGGATGAAAAATCACTTGAGTGGGCAATGGCGACACATGAGGAATTTCCTCCAAATAATATTAGTGCTTTGAGGAAGAGAGTGGGTGATTTACGCACAGCTGTACTCGACCATGGCCGACATTGGGTCGATATCGATCCATTTGGCTCACCGATGCCGTTTCTCGATACCGCAATTCAATCATTAGCTCGCAGGGCAGTTATCGAAGTTAGTGCAACCGATACTGCAGCATTGACCGGATCTTCAAAATCTGCATTACTTCGTCGTTATGGCGCTCGAGTTTTGACAGATGGTTTATGCCATGATTCAGGAATGCGTGTGATGCTTGCCAATATTGCTCGAATCGCAGCCAGCCATGACCGTTGTATTGAACCGATTCTTTCAATTTGGGATTCTCATCACCTTAGAGTCTCAGTTAAAGTTACGAAATCAATCAAAGGTGCAAATCGATTCGAAGAAAACATCGGTTGGAGAATCGCAAAACCTGTTGAATCAGAAGTAATGGTTTCAATCGAAAATGGACTTCATCCAAAATCTAATCTAGACATCTTGCCAATGCATTGTTTCGTCCCTTTGAGTCAACCCGTGGAGAGTGGAGACAAACGGATTTCAGGGCCGATGTGGATTGGTCCAACCGGGGCGGGCGAAGTCATGGAGAAAATTACTGAACAAGCAGCATTGGCACTGTCCGCTCCAATTTTTCAAAAAGATGATCCATTAAAATGGAGTGAAAAAGAAATTGAACTAGAACGGCGAAGAATTTCAAGGAATGTACGTTATATTTCAAGCGAAGCCACTGCGATTCATTCCCCGCATTTTATCCTCACCGATGACCTCGCAAGTTGGTTGAAAATAGGTTCACCTCCCAGTCCGAATATTATGGTAACATTACTCGAAGAAAGAGGTTACTGTGCCGCTAGAGCTCACTATGCAAAACCTGCATTTCGCACCGATGCACCGTGGCAAATTATTGTTGAAGTTGCAAATTCAATTCAGCCAGAAAGTTGACTTAACCGCCGATATATGACATTTCGATTCGAGGTAATGCTACAGTCTCAGTAGAGCGGTTTTCACTATATCGGTCATCACGTCGCTGCCATATCGCAGCGATAGCTTCATTCAATTCATCCTCACTAGATTTACTCTGAATCAGAGTACGGATATCGTGTCCACCGGTAGCGAAAAGGCAGGTTACCAATAGCCCATCTGCAGACAAGCGGATGCGTGAGCAATTTTCACAGAAAGGTTGAGTTACAGATGAAATAAATCCAATTTCACCAGAACCATCCGAATGAGCCAAACGAACTGCAACATCACTTGAACTCACTGATTCAAGCGGAACTAAATCAAATATTGAATTGAGATGAGAAAGTATCTTTTCTGAGGGGACAATCTGTCCCAATTGCCAACCATTTGTTCTTCCAACATCCATATATTCGATGAAACGAACAATTACATCCGTTCCACGAAAGTGCGTGACGAGTTTTTCGATTTCAGATTCGTTAACACCGCGCTGGACAACACAATTGACTTTCACAGGAGACAAGCCAACCTCCTGTGCGGCATCGATTCCATCCAATACCTCCTCAACCGAAATTGTACTATCTGTCATCTCGGAATGAATTTTGGGATCTAATGCATCCAAACTTACAGTCACACGAGACAAACCGGCCTCACGTAAATCTTCAGCCTGATTCCGCAATAGAGAGCCGTTAGTGGTCAAAGCAACCTCGAGGTTTAGGGCAGAGAGGCGTCGAACCAAATCAGCTATACCTGGCCGTAATAGTGGTTCACCACCAGTAATTCGCACTTTTTCTAAACCGAGAGGCAAACAAGAGTGAACCACTTTTTCAATCTCTTCAAAGGATAATAAAGCACGGCGAGGAAGGAAGGTATGACTTTCACCAAACCTTTCCCTTGGCATGCAATAACGGCAACGAAAATTACATCTATCCGTAACTGAAATGCGTAAATCTTTCAGAGGACGGTCAAATACATCGAGCACGGTCTGCGACATAGCCTTGCCAATCGAATCAAGGCAATGAGTGTTCCTCGTAAAAAGACAGGTTGAAGAACGGCAGACTTCAGGCGAAGATGAGAATCATGTTGAATATCACTGAGAAAGCTCGCGAGATGCTCGATCAATTCATTTCTCAAGCAGATGGTGGAGAAGAACTCGTTATTCGAATTGAAATTATCGGCCGAGGTCCCAAAGGCTTCCAATACGATTTACAATTAATTGAAAAGAGTGATTCAAAAGATGGCGATTTACACACAAACTCTAGCGGTTTTGATGTGCTAATCGCGCAAAGAAGCGTTCAATACATCGAAGGAACGACTCTAGATTTCAAGGAGACACTTATGGGTGGTGGTTTCTCTTTCGAAAATCCCAACCCACTCTGGGTTGACGAATTATCCCTATCGGTAGCAGAAATTATCGAAGAGAAAGTGAATCCCGCTGTGGCTTCACATGGTGGACATGTCGATTTTATTGGCATCAATGATGGAAAGGCAATGATTGCCTTCGGTGGCGGATGTCAAGGGTGTGGTATGTCCGATGTGACACTGAAACAAGGAGTTGAAGTAATGATAATCGAGAATGTACCTGGGATTACCGCAGTTATCGATACGACCGACCACGCAGCTGGAACAAATCCATTCTACTAATCAGTAGACCATGTGGACTTCATCGTCATCATCGTCGTTGCGTGGGGCTGGAAGAGCGGTTGATTGCGAGCGCTCGAAAGCTTCTCGTACGCGAGCTTCGATATTTCTTGCATCATCGAGTAATCCTTGAACGGGAATTTCCTTATCTAGAAGTTCAGATATCCCTTCGATGGCAATTAATGCAGCACGCGCATCGGGATACATAGGATTGCATTCAGCGAGCAGAGCCGTCACATCGAGACCTCTACGCTCGCCTTCAGCGATAAGGTATCCCGAAATCCCTGATACAATGCCGTGTTGAATTCGTTGAATCCCGGCATCGTCAAGTTGATTTCTACCAATTTGTGAAGAAGAAACTCCCCATAGTTCGCTATCTTCTTTAATTCCAAGATCATTGCTAACAACACCATCGATGACAATTAATCGGTCGAAACCTCCCTTGGTGAACCATTCTAGGACGGTTTCGCCGAAATAGATATCATTTTCAGACGGAAATTGTATTTCCGAAGTAAAAACTCCTATATCTTCGCCTTGGTAAACACGAACTGGGTGCTTTGGAACTGAATCATGGATTAAAGCAATGGCCGGAAATTTAGGGTGTAATACTGTCCCCATCACACCTAATTTCAATGAACTGATAAGATGTGATGTGGCAATAACACCAACTGAGCCAACGGTAGAAAATCCACAAATTGCTGTTCCACCGAGACGATTTGGATCTGCTTCAGCATGCAGAACCAAAGGATAGGCACTGTTGTGGTCTGCTCCCATATCAACCGCCTCTATGTGTAGATTTCTTGAATGCGACGGTTGAAAGTAATCGGACTAATTTGTTAAAGAACGAAGCGATAAATTAACAAAAGCAGACAATTCGGCATTAATTCATGAGTGAAGGCGGTCAATCAGGCGTGGGAAGAATCTACATTAGAGTAGGAAGTCAAGAAATAGATCTTTCTGGTTCAGCGAAAGAAGTGGATGATGCTTGGCTGAAAATCAAAGAGAAGGGATCATGGACAGCAAATTTATCTGTAATTCGGAAAGCCAGAGAAGAGGCTGTCGAAGCTGCTGCACAGCGAGCTATTCAAAGCGGAATTCCAGAGCGTGGCTCTGCATTTCGTCGACTTTTGGATTCGTGTAATGTCGAAAAAACAGGTGATGTTATTTTGGCGGCAATTCACTATTTACGGTTTGTAGAAAAAGAAACTAATACGCCCCCTCGTGAATTGAAAAATTTGATAGCTTTAGCAGGAAAATGGACTGCGGAGGAAGTAGAAAAATGGAATTTTTCACTCTATATTAATCGTATGTTAGAAGGCGGCCCTAGAGGAAATAAGCAAGAACCATTACTCCAATATCCAACAGGGATGCCAAAGAAAAACCGCTATGTTGTACTTACTGACGCCGGCCGGAATCATATGGAAAGGGTCTCTTCTTGAGTAAAGAAAACAAGCAGGTAGAGCCTGAACGGAAAGATTGGTCGTTTACGTCTCACATCGGCGAAAATTTGCGAGATGTGAATCTCGCCGGTGCAGATTTGCGTAGAGCTGTTTTCGATGAAGCAGATTTAGAAGGTGCTGATCTATCTGGCGCAGATTTGAGAAAAGCCTCATTTTTACGAGCGAATTTGATGAAATGTGCATTTGATGGGGCTGATATGCGAGGAGCTAGATTCCTGAAGGCGAGAATGAATATGTCTAATTTTCAAAATACTAAACTAGAAAATGCAGATTTACGAGGCATTCGAGGCCGATATGCAATATGGCGCGAAGCAAATTGGTGGGATGCAAAAATGGATGATGATCTCGCAAAAGTATTAGCAAAAAAATGGCCAAGGCCCTAGTTGGATTGCATCTTTGCCAATCCTTCACGCATCCATCCCGGAACGGGTATTTTCTTGTTCACTTGTCTCATATCGGTACATACAGTTACTTGATTTGCAGTCCAGCATAGAATCTTGTCTTGATTGCGGAATTCGTAGTGCCAAGTGACTGAAGTAGTTCCAATCTTTGCTACTTTGATAGAGCAATGAACTGTGTCGCCATAGGCTAGAGGATGTAAGAACTGAGCCTCGCTGTGAACAAGGGGGAATGCGATTTGATGTTCAGTCAATATCTCATTGTAATGCATGCCACAGGAGAACCCCCAGGATTCTTCGTAGAATCGATGCGCTAGATCCCAAAATTCTGGATAGTAGACAATCTTTGCCAAATCTACCATCGGGAAGTCGATACGTCGGCTTGATACGAACACCATGATATTGCGTCTATGGGATTCCGCTTGAACACTATGTTAACGCATCCAAGGGTTTCTGACGAGTAAAATGGCGAATCTGCCGCGATTCGAACACGGGTTTCCAGCTCCGGAGGCTAGAGTGATATCCAGGCTACACTACAGATTCAGTAACATCGCGACAAGTCAGCCCTAATTGAATCGGTCGAAAGACTAGCATCCATTTTCAGTTGCCAAAATGGCGACGTCTCACCATCTAGTCTTGCTTTCACTAAAACCGCCAAATGGCGGACCCACCGCGATTTGAACACGGGTTTGAGGCTCCGCAAGCCCCAGTGATATCCAGGCTACACTATGGGTCCAGTGAACCGTTCGACCGGCGACTCCTGTTTAATTTCGACGGTTTGAAGAATTACTCTTCACAGGCTCAGAGGCAAAACTGTTTTCCAACTCGGTTGCGCCAATTTCTTAGATTTTGGACCATCTCGAGTATTTTGAGTTTTGTGGGTGAGGACTCCGTGCATACCTTCAACATTGAATTTTATTCGTAATTCAACCATTCTGTCTCGCTCTGCTGTTTGCATCATTTCCTCATCGAGTTCGAAAGATGTTGCTTTATTTTCAAGACCATTATTCTTGATGCATAGGACATTGCCATCAATCTCTGCCCTAGGAGAAAAATCATAGTCTGTTGGATCATTCATCAATACCTTGACATCGGCGATTAAACGATCGCGAATCGAGACCTTGGTTATCTCCATCGACTTGACCATGATACCGCCACCGAGAACGACTTGAAAGGCCTTCGCACCAAAGCCGGCGCCACTCAAATTCCAATCTCACTTACTCTCGGAACAAGAATAATGTATTCGATAACCAATTTCCAATCATTACCACCATCTGGATCGACCCCATCTACTGGAAAATCCGGATCGCATTGGTCGGCTGTGATTGTCCAAATCCAAGTGCCTTGACCAAAGCGCTGCCCTGCTTCATTCAACAAATTATTAGCCAGCCACTCGGACGAGTCCGCCTGAGTGGAATATCCGCCTTCTGGACGGTCGTTCAACTCACTTCGATTAATTGATGAGGTTGCATTTTCAGTGATATTATCGTGAGTTGTAGAAGAAAATGTATTCCATCCAGTCATCGGTACGCTCAGCGAGAGTGTGAAATTATCTTCGGGCCACATTATGGGTAGAATATCTCGAGCAAGCGTAAGGGTAGCATTGACTTGAATCATCCTTGCGCCAACCCCTGGTTCGTGTTCAAATTGGATGGATTCTCCTTGATTGAGATATCCTGAACGCTCGATTGTGATATGTTGTTCTTCCCAAACTATGTGGAAATTGCGAGTGATTACCTTCACCGTCCAAATCTCTGTCGAAACCCCTCCTTTGTCATCGATAACGGTTATCTTACCCGAGCGGTTGCCGGATTCAAATATCTCAAGGGAGATTATCGAACTGGTTGCATCGGCGTCGTTTTGGAAATCTCCGTCGCCATTTGAATCAGCTCCAATGTTAAAATCCCAGATGAATTCGAGTGAGCCGCCTTCTGGATCGAATGAATCAGTGGCGTCGAGCGTTGCAGATTCACCAGTTCGAACATAAGACGGCGCTTCGATGAAAATTGTTGGAGGAGAATTAACAAAAATCGTTATTGTTGCTCGGTCTTGTTCGCCTTTATCATTGACTACAATAACTTCTACTTCGTGATTTCCAGCAGTTAGGAAAATATGACTAACTATGCCAGTTTTTGTAGTCCGAGTATCACCATCATCGAAATCCCAGAGGAAATCCTCAATGATAGTGGGGTCTGGAGAAGAAGAACCTCGAGCATCGAAATTTACAGTACCGCCAACATTTACTTCGATTAAGTCGGCTGAAATAACTGCTCGTGGACTCGTGGCCGATAAACCGGTACATCCGGCTACTGAGACGAGCATCAACATCGCGCCAATGCCGAGTGTCATCTTCCACGAGGTGCCCATCAATCCAGTTCTGCGTGATGTTGCCCTCATAGCGATGTTGGATTATCACTGAATAGGGATAGGGTTTTTTCGATATTGTAAGGGAACGGACAAGAAGTTCATGGACAATGCCCACGACGAACCTTCGTGTCTGGCGGAATGCTCACCGGCTATCGGGTTCTTGGCTTCGATTTGGAAACAACTGGTTTCAATCCGCGAAGTGAGCGGATTGTTGAATATGCATTGATTGGCAGTGATTGTGATGGAAGCCATATCCATTTGCAATCGTTGGTATATCCAGGAAAACGTATCCCCGAGCAAGCAACTCGAGTTCATGGAATTACAAATTCAGATGTACGCGAATCCGGTGAATTTGCTCGACATATTTCAGAAATTACAAAATTAATGGACGACGCTGTAATCGTTGGACATAACGTTGTACGTTTCGATTGGAGTTTTCTCGAAATGGAATGTGTTCGCGCAGGTGTTGAAACACCAAAACCTCGAGCTATCATCGACACTCTAGTTCTCGCAAAGCGCTTGCGAATTCCTGGCCGACACACTCTCGGTCATCTTTGTACAAGATTCGGTATCGGCTTGGATAATGCTCACCGAGCAAGTGCTGATGCTGGTGCGACTCTACTGCTTCTATGGGAAATGATGAGGGCTAACCCTCGTTGGTTTAGAGGGTCTTTAGATGATTTACAAGATTCGTTATCAGGTTCAAAGAGAGATGACACGCTCGGGCCAGGGCTTGTTGATCTCGAACCAATTCCAGGAACTGGTGGTAATTTACGTGAAAGTGAAAATGGAGTTGTTATTGCCTTTGGTAAACATAAAGGCAGAACATTACAGGAATTAAAGAACATCGATCAACGATATTTGAATTGGTTATTTTCGCCTTCAAGTCCTATTCCACAAGCGATTTCAAATCAATTGCGCGAAGACATTCTCGACTGATTTTCGCGTTGAGAAAAGAGCAAGGGCGACCACGGCAATACCTCACTCCAGTCGCCGAGATGGACTATTTTTCCATCGACTCTAACACTGCCAAGATAAATCGGACCTTCATATCCAGAATTTATCAATTCATTCATCTGAATTTTGGCTTGATCACGAATAATCGCCCCGAATTTATGTTCAGAACGGGCTACTTCGCCATCATGACCGATTGGCGGCATTCTCTCAAATAATGCAGCCCCAGCATCGGAGTCAAATCGGATCACACGGACAACCTCGTCCCTAAACATCGGCCCAGGGGGCAAAGTTCCATCTCGTCGTGCATTCCACCAAATAGGACACCAAGCCTTGTACTCGCAAAATCCACAGGCTTGGTCACTAGGAGTTGCTTCCATTGGCTCATCTGTTGGCCGCATTCCCTCCCAAGCGATGAGCGCTGCAGGCAATACAGAATCACCATCGGCACGATGAATCGTCTGATTTGCAGAATACCACCCTTCAGCCGAAATTTCAGGATGATCTGGATTGATATCTTTCAATAAATCTCGATAAAATCGTAATTGCCGGCTGACTTTTTCATTCAAGTTCACTTTAGGCGGCTTACCGGTTTTCAAATCCGCAACTATCCAACCCCTAGAATTTCCATCCTCATCAATATCTGCGATCAACAAATCAAGACGACCCATCAATCGACCACATTCTGAAACCAATGTTCCTTCATTTGCTAATATTATGGATTGAATTTGTTTCCATTGACCAATCGTCACCTCTGAGAGGCCGATTTTTCCAACTGGAGATTTTGAGAATAAAATATTCAAAGCACCGATTAGGCCATCGTGTGCTTTAGTAATCATTTCCGCTTTCCATCTTGGATGGCGGGGAGTTTCAAGAAAATTTTTCTTCTCTTTCGCCCAATGGCGGTCAAGAATCGCTTTCGCAGTTGAAGGAAGCCATTCGACTTCTTCCTCATCTCGATCACTCACATCGATATTACAAATGTCCTCGACCGAATTATGAACTGCATTTCCCATAGCTGCTGGCATGCTTGCCTTACGAGGTAGACGTTGACGGGAAAGCCAATATTTTCTTGGGCATTCCTCATACCTACTCCAAGAAGAGGGCGATAATTGATGTGCGATAAATTCCTCACTCATCACTCATTACCTCCCACTCGCTACGAGATAAAGCCCTCTCACAGTCATAACGATTAACACCTTTCACCGCTCACTGTCCTACAATGTCTGATGCCCCCTTGGTTGAAGTCGACCCCGAAATCGATGTTTCTGGCGCTCTAATAGTGTGTTGTTTTCCTTCACTCGGTTTCGTTAGCAGTATTGTAGCGCATTATTTAGTTGAAAAATTAGAATTAAAATTAGTTGGCGGAGTAAGGCACCCCTCTCTCCCCCCAGTCTGTTTAGTTCAGAAAGGGATGCCCCTACCGCCATTGCGATTTTACTCAGGTGAGCCAATTTGCAACATGGATGAGTGCAATAAAGTGATTTTGATTGCATCCGAAATTCAAATATCTTCTGAATTGTGTTTGCCACTTACCGATGCTTTGTTGAATTGGTGTGGAACAAATAATACAGGTCCAATGATAATGGTCGATGCCTATATTCCGGGAATTGAACATAAACACACAATTTTTGATGATGATGATACGACAGAAACGCTACTCGGTATCGGTTCGATATCCGCTGCTCACAAGATTTTAACAGATCTAAAAGTCCCTCTGTTGCAACAAGGAGTGGTTGGAGGAATGACCGGAGTTATGATGGGGGAATGTCGTCGACGTAATTCGATTGGAATGGCAATTTTAGCAGAGTCCTCTGGTGAAATCGGTAATGGTTCAATTCCTGACGCGAGAGCTGCCGCGAGAATTATTGAATGTCTAGATGACTTATTGCCTACAGTACATCTCGACCCAGGTCCCTTGTTAGAAGAGGCTCAGAGACTCGAACAACAGATACGTGAAATGATGGCTGCGACATTGAATCCACTTGCTGAAGATGCTTCCTCGGCACCTTCAACGATGTATGGATAATCAATAATCAAATAGCGTTGCTTGCTTTTCATCGTCTATTATTGCTATTTTCGGTTGTGAATTTATATCACTAATCAACAAATCGAATTCGGCTTCATTCAATACTTGAACTCCTAATCGAGTCGCCTTTTCAAGTTTAGAACCAGCAGATTCACCAGCAATTAATACACTCAATTTACCCGAAACAGAAGAAACGACTTTGCCACCTGCTGCCTTAATTGACAATGCAATTTCCTTTCTTGGGCGACTCAATGTACCTGTTATGCAAAATGTTTGGCCAGAAAATATTCCCACTGAAGTTGATACTGATTGTGATGAAATTTCTAGTTGATTGGCTAGATCGATAACTGTTGCCGATCTAATTGCAATTCCATTCAATAATTGAGTTGCAACAGTCGCACCAACACCTTCAATTTCGATTAGTTTTGATATTGCAATATTATGTTTGAATGGTTTACCACTCTCATCTTCACCGACTTTATCATCTCGGGCTTCAACCAATTCAAGAAGGGTGGTGATCGTTCCGACTTTTTCTGCGATGCCAACGGCAATTTCCGGGCCGATTCCTGGTAATCCTAATGCCGATAAGAATCGGCTAAGAGTTAGTGATCGAGTTGCCTCTAGTTCATCGATTACCTTCGTTGCAGAACGCTCAGCCATCCGCTCTAATTGGAGTAAATCTGGAATGTCTAATCGATAGAGATCTGCAAGCGTTTTTACCAATCCTTCGGCGATTAATTGAGCTGCTAGTTTTTCGCCGATCCCATCCATCTCAAGCGAGCGACACCAATAGACTATCGAGCGCTCTAACCTCGAAGTACAATTAAGATTATTACAACGAATAAAAGCACCATCTTCGACTAATTCAGAGGAGCAGGCTGGACAAGTTTTCGGAATAGAAATCTCGGCAATATTTGGCAAAATTCCTGTAAATTCAGACCCATCTGCATGAGAAAGATCGCTAATATCAATTCGATTTGCAGCGCCGAGGGTTTCAATGATTTTTGGAATTACATCACCTCGTCGAACTATTCGAACTTTGTCTCCAATTTTTATTCCCAAACGCTTTAATTCACCTGAATTATGTAGAGTTACATTCTCGACAGTCACTCCTGATACCATCACTGGTGCAATACGAGCAACCGGAGTTACGGTTCCTGTTCTGCCGGTTTGCCAATCAACATCCATCAATACACTAAATGCTTCTTCTGGCGGGAATTTCCACGCCAATGCCCAACGTGGATGATGTGCGGTTTGACCGAGTAATCCGCGTTTTTCGAGCTGGTCTAATTTGATAACAATTCCATCAATTTCCCAATCCGCACCAGCTCGATTATCTGCCCAATATTTCGTCACATCAATGATTGAATTTGATATCGAATCATCATTATTACCTTTGACGACTGTATTTCCGGCAATTTCAATTCCTATCGTAGTAAGCCATTCATTTGCTTCAGAATCAAAAATAAAATTTGGTGGTTCAGGGCTGTCAGGATGGCGATGTTCATTGCTTGGAAATTGAACATCATAGGCAAGGAAAATCAAATCAGCAGCATCGCCCTTTCCTGATTCGATATTTTTTTGCCGTAAAGAACCGGCGGCTAAATTTCGAGGGTTTGGTGCGATTTCTGCATATTTTTCCCTAAAAATTGCCAACAGCATCACAACTTCACCCCGGATATGACAATCTCCTTGCCAACTAAGGGATTCTGGGATGTTTGCTATTCGGCGAGCATTTGCGGTTACGTCCTCGCCACGTGTGCCGCTACCTCTCGTAACTGCTCTGACCAATCGCCCGCGACGATATTCTAATGAAAGAGCCGAACCATCGAGTTTTGGTTGACAAACAAATTGTCTGCCTTGGGCAGTAGTTTGGACGACAAAGTGAGAAATTTCATCCGATTCTGTGGCTTTATCGAGACTACTCATTGGAAAAAGATGAGTGACTTTTTTGGTTCCAGCCGGTGGATCTGACCCGACACGATTCAATTGTGGGTTTTCTGGATCTAAAGCCTTCAATTCGTCCCATAATACATCAAATTCAGCATCTGATATTTCCGGAGAGGCTTCGTTGTAATAGAGGTCTGAATGGTAAGAAATTTGGTCGGATAACCATTCGGTGAGCGCCCGCTCATCACCTACGTCTGGGCGCTCTCCAACCATGTACTTCGAGGCGAGTTAAGTGCCTAAAACCCTCTCTTTACTCTACTTTCTTGATGAGCGAATAATTGTTATCACTAGTCTTCATTATTGGTGGGCCAGCCAGGATTTGAACCTGGGTCTCGCGACCCCCAGCCGCGAAGTATAGGCCAAGCTAACCTACAGGCCCTTTGGGCAATCCTAACGAATTAGGATTAGGTCAAAGCACTAACTGACGATTTATGTCTCGCGAGAAATGCTGAACGGTGCAACCTCATCGATTAGATCGACGTGTGCAACGAACATTCGTCGGCAGCAATATCGCTCAATTTCGAGGTTGTCCAAAACGATTTGAGCATCCTCTCCGAGAGCTATGGATTCTTTGTATTCACTATACTTGTGAGCTATGACTTTGCCACAGCTCCAACATCTAACTGGAATCAACATCTTTCTTCACCTCACCTATACGACTTCTGCCACTTCTTGCGAGCGCCGCGACCCATTTGGTGCTTCGCTTCCTTTCGTCGTGGATCATTGACTAATAGGCTACGGTCAAACCGTAGATATTCGTCTCGAAGTTCTTCATCGATGCCTTCTGCACCGCCGTTGTAATGGACTAATCCGCGAGCAATTGCTGTTCGAATCGCGTCGACTTGTCCCATCTGTCCACCGCCTTCTACATTGACGATGATGTCAACATCAGCTAAGCGATTCATACCTTCAGCAATTTGAACCGGCTCAAGCGCCTTACGACGAGCAAGGCTTGGCTCCATAATGTAAATCGGTTGACTATTAACACGAACTCGGCCCTGTCCTTTACGAACGGTTGCTCGAGCGATTGCAGTCTTCCTCTTTCCACTGGTATTTACTGCGGTTTTTCTCTGCTTCTTTGCCATATTCATTGACCTCCCCAACGTGTTGCATCCACACCGAGTGAGGATGAAATTTCGCCCAAGCGGACGAACTTCAATGGTAGTGGGCGTTCTAGATGGATTGTGTCTCCCCATGCATGGCCATCAGGCAATTCCTCTCCAGAGAGGTTTGCTGGCTGGCCAATAAGCACACGAAGGTCGCGAACTGCGTTCCGACCGCTGCTATTCTTCTGATATGGTAACATTCCACGAACTGTGCGCTTCATGATTTGGTCAGGCATTCTTGGGAAGAACGGCCCCTTACGAGGATGGTTCAACTTGTACTTGAAATCGTAATCTGCGAAAACCTTTGATCTTGGTCCAGAAACGATTGCATGTTCTGCGTTCACAACAATAACTCGTAGTGGACTTCCAGCCTTTCGCGCGGAAAGTAATTCCTTTGCAACATGGCTCGCTAATCTTCCGAGAACCTTATCGGTTGCATCGTAAACTAATGTTCCAGCTTCAGCCAAGGATTCTCACCCCCGAACCTTCTGGGTTTTCGTTCATCAATTCACGGATCGTGATTACACGTCCGCCTGCTTCTTCAATTTTAGAGCGGGCTCCAGAACTGACACTGTAGGCGGCGACGTTAGGCTTTCCGATCACATCACCGCTACCGAGCAACTTGCCAGGCACGAGGACAATGTCCTCTTGCGCAGCATAGCGCGATAGGCGGCTGAGGTTTGGTTCAGCCCAGTTGCTGCGACTGGTTTCCAATCGCAGAGCAACGTCTCGCCATAGTGCAGAACCGGTAGACCTGCTCTGTGCCTTCAAATCACCGATTAAGGCGATAAGGGCAGCGTTGGTCTTTCTCGTATTCTTCATCATAATGACTCCCTCGACGTTTCTTGGGTATCGCGGCCACCTGCCTACCTGTTATGAATGCTACTACCACCCCTATGGGGTGTTTCGACACGCTGCGGACAAGTGAGGGTTGCAGCCCAAATTATTGGGCATGCAATTCCTCTGTCCGACCTCAGAGACTGAAGTCGTCATTCTCTTGTTCTTCATCGATTCCAGCAATTCTTGTGTTACCATCGGAATCAATGAACTCACCGGCTTTCACCCGTGATCCGTAAAGGGTCGATTCATTAGACGTTGTTCGATTCAACATGCTCTCGCCAAGAGCATGGCTTAGATGATTGATAAGCGCCTGTAAAGCTGCGATTGCCCTATCCCTTTGATCCGCACCGATTTCGTGGTCTGAATATCGCGCTTCTTCAAAGATTGAAAACAATGTGTCCAAGTCTTCTGGAGGCATTATTCCTCCAAGCATACCGTTTATTGCATCCTCGAATTCACGGGTTGTTTCGTAGACTTTCTTCATAGCCCCACGGCTGCGGAAGAAACGTACTAAATCCTTGTAACAATTGAAAATTGTCTGAATATAATCATTCGATGCCTTCAAGGACATCAACGAATCTGTGAGGATACCGCGAATTATTTCGATTCGGCGGCGTTCATTGTAATTTCGATACATTATCGCGCCAATCAGAACAGCGAATGCTAAAGCAATTCCAATTACTGTCAAGACCTTGAACGTGAAGAAATTCGCATTTTGTTCAACAAGCGGCTCGCCAAGATAAATCACCGGTGTGCTGTTAAGGAATTCTTCCTGGAAAAATGATGATTCTTGGAAATGAACCAACACTCGCCATTTGCCATTCACAGCAATAATATCTAGCTCTCCGGGCACTTCTTCTCCAGTGAAAATAAAGCTGAAATTCGCCTCACCATGTTCATTGGTCACAGCATATTCGACATTATTTGTTTCCCATCCTGTGCCATTCCAATATTGGAAGGTAAAGATGACGGTTTCGCCTTCGACTGAAACATCCAAACGGTCTCGTAAAATTGCCACAGCGCCGGCGACTTCGTCACCAATTTGGTAACCTAATGGGTTCGACCAATGATTCTTCAGTAAAATATCGACCTTGCTTCTGACGAGTACTTCGATATCTTGGAATGAGCCATTGACAACAGGGGTTGTCTCGGCGCGACAACCGCCTGGTAGTTCCTTAGTCGGCTCATATGCAACTCTGATCGTTCTGAAGCCCTCTAACTGGTTTCCATTTGGCTCAACACCACGACGGCTTGGATTATCATCCGGGTCACCGGAGTACCATTCGATTTCACCGGTTCCATCACGGGTGATGGCGGTTGCAATCGGACGAGTATTCGTTTCAGGATCGAGGTAGATGTTGAGACATTTTCCACCGACTGGGTTTCCATTGACTTGAGTCAACATTGCATCGATATGGAACGATTCCTTTAGGTAAAGAACAGGGAATACAGTTCCGTTTTGGAATTGATATGTATCGACATCAGTACGGAATGGCCCTACTTCTTGGAAGGTCATTGTAGAATTAGAAAAGACAGGGAAGAACTTCGTCATACTCGCATTTTTATATCGATATTGATCACCGGTTTCGTATGAAAGGAAATTCACAGTAACCTTCGCTTGACCTGCTTGAACATCATTTAGTGGGCAAATCACATCGAACATTCCATTGATGTCTGTTACATCGCCTTGACAAGATTTCACTCCTAGTTCGGAGCCGACCATTTCGTATTGAACCTGGATTGCTCGGTTAGATAGATTTGAGCCTAGTTCATCGATTAACTGGCCGGTAACAACCATCGGTTTATCGATAGCTTGACCGGTTAGTGGATCGATTTCAGAAGTGTAAACAATCTGATCATCGACAGAAAGAGTGGTACGGCCAATCAGACTGAATCCACGCTCATCATGACGGAATATCTTGCGATAATGATCACTGTTGAGAATTTGGTCGCAAGGATCCCATGCGCCTGAAATTCTCAACATTTCGTCATCGAGAGGTTCGCAACCTTCGTGTGGAAGATTTTCTGCGAAACGAAGAATGAAGTTGACCGGCCCAAATCCATCAGGTAGGAAGGAATTGGGGTCATCTCGGAGTAATTGCGGATCTAGCAACATTCTGTAATTGATTGAACCCGCATTCGGGCAAAGTGTCTCAACTATTTGCCTGTGAATGCGTTGTTCGAAATCCACTCCTTCAAGAATTACTAAAATTTCGCCACCATTTTCATCACACCCATCGAGGAATTCGCCTTTATCCTTGATTGCAGCAGTGCGATTATCATCAGTTACTTGAGCACTGAATTCCCAATAATCTCCACTTGAAAGACGATTTTCTGTCGTACTTTGGAGGTCGACATATGTTCGCGAAACAACCCAGAGGTTGATCTCGTGAGAACTGCCTTGCCGATATGTGTCGCCTGGATATGTATAACTTAGAGTGAAATTACCGAGTTGATGCATTTCATCAATCGTCAAATTAACTTGAAGAACCCCATTATGATCGGTTACCGCTATATCGCTAGATCCGTCTGCAGACCAAGTGAAATTCACTGGAGCATCGCGAACTGGCTGGTATGCATTATCGATAAGACGCGCCTCGATTGTCGTGTTTTGTCCACGATAAAGACGTGGTATCACATTCATTTGGAAATCGGTTGTACCGATGACAGAGATGTTCACATAAGCACCTGTAGGTGCTAGAACATTCGATTGATTTCCAGTAAAGTAGAAATTCGAATTTGTGAAATCAGCACGGATTCCAAATACGCCTGCCGCATATTGAGAATACCAGGTCCAGTTGTAATCAAAGACTGCTTCGCCATTCACCATATCTGGAGCGCGGGCGAATCCGGTCTCTTGGGAACCTGCAAAAACACCGTTGTGATCTACATCGACCTGTAGAGCCATTGGGTCATGAGGCCATGCTGTCATAGTTCGATTCCAAACCGTTCCAACAATTCTGAATGATTCTCCTGTGAACATTTCTGGTACAATTTCACATCGCGCATCGCTTTCAGGATCTCTTGGATCAATCGGCCCACATGGTGGAACGTTGAAATCTCCGCCGTTTTGCATTGCAATGAACCAATGGGTGCCATTCGAAGAAAGGAATGGGCGTAATCTGGCAGACTCGCCCATCATTCCTTCAGGTGTACCATCCCAGAGCATAGCATATGGTTTTCCGAGGCTTTCTGTAGCGAAATCAAGGCCGGCATTGGCCAAAGACGGAGCGTGGAATAATGCTCGCCATGCTCCGAAAGAAGAGCCGGTGAATTGGGTTGAGTCCCAGAAGTAAACCGGCCGGACGGAAGGGGTTATCACATCTGCTTCGATATACATTCTATGCATAGATCGAATCGCGAATGTATCTGTTTCATCACCCTCAAGATAAGGCCAAGGCCATTCTGCACCTAAATCTGGTCGAGATTTACCAATGAAAATATAATCGCCAATCGGTAAACTAGTGTTTGTATACTCATATATTCCAATCACACTGTGCGATTTCGAAGTATTATCCCAAACGATTTCCTCGTAAGCACCGGGAACTTTTCCTACTCCATTGTCAATAGTTGAATTCCATTGGACCTGTTTCCAAATACCTTGGCTTCCACTCGATTGAACAAAGGAGAGTGAAACCCATCCACCCGAATCAGCTCGATAACCGTAGCCATAACCATCGAACACTGTGGGATGGGTAGCATTACCAAATGGACCACCGTGAACGGTGAAAGAAATCGGTGCATGTGAGAGTCTATTGTCAAATTTACCTCTCTCCCAATCCGCAGTATAGTGAACTTTGTAATCGACGAAGAGTGGTTGTTCATCGCTGCGGAAATATGTCCATGCAACATAATCGATTGTCGTATTAGCCCGGACTTCAGTTGGAACAGGTTCGGTTGCTGCACCATCATGAACGAACATTTCAGTTACTTCTGCATAGACATTGTATGTCGTATTAGATCCAACTATCAAATCCTCTGGGAAAAGGAATTGCCCGACCACGAAATCACCATTCTCATCGGTTAGAACATCGATAGTCTCCAGAGCAGTTGTGTCGTTACGAGCCCAATCTATATGGATTTGAACAGGAAGATTTGGAGCTGGCATGAAAACACCCTGCTCAGGATCTAGCCAATTAACTGTCCCATTGAATTTGACAGCATAACGATAATCCAGCCACATTATTTCTGGAACTGTTAGTGTAATTCTAGTGGGTATTTTATCATCTTCATCTAAGATACCGTCATTGTCAGAATCCCAGTCAGATGTATTTCCATCATCTTCCTCTAATTGATCCCAATCCGCATCTGTGCGATTATCGGCATCATCATCTTCATCGATTGCATCAGGACCTGTTTGAGGATCTGCAGGATTGGCAATACCTTCGCCGCCTCCGAAATCATCATGATCCCATGGATTAGTTGATTGATTGCCGAATCGGGTGGGCCAAAGCATAACTTCGTCAGCATCTTCCATTCCATCTGAATCATCATCCAAGTCAACATCATCTCGCAATCCATCATTATCGTGATCCCATGCTGAAATAAAGGGGGTCGCTGTAGCCAATTCAAGAGTATTAACTCGTCCATCTCCATCCCAATCATCATCAACCCAATCCAATATTCCATCATTATCGTGATCCCAAACATGTTGTTCTTCTCCAACGAAACACAGTAGTTCTTGGTCTACATCGAGAATTCCATTATTATCATCATCTGGATCTTCACCATCCGGAACACCATCGTTGTCATTGTCGACATCGTAATACTTCGGATGTAGTAAACCCTGACCTAATATTCCAACATCCCAAACAGCTTGGAACCATCCATCGTTATCCGGATCAGTATCTGTCCCATCGTCATCATTGTCTTCACAATTTGAACCGATGAAGAAATTGCCAGGTGGCTCGGTATTTGCATCGTCATCAAGGTCATCATTTGTGTCAATTTCGAAATAATCCCAGATACCGTCGCCATCATCATCAACATCCCAATGGTCGTAAACATTGTCAAAATCATCGTCCAAATCTGCAGTATCATTGAACATACATTGTGGATCCATATTTCCTGAAACAGGCGCACCACAATCATCATCAGGATCTATATCATTATTGAGTAAATCTGCCTTTTCGTCGGGGAACCAATTTGCATTTGAATCAGCATTCCACCGGAAAAAGCCGTAGGAAAGCCCCACGTAAGCTATCCACAAATCTCGATTATTTGCTATTTGATTATACGTTACGGCAGAGGTTGGGCTTGGATTGCTCCCTGGATCGAAAGTAAACCAGAAGCAATTCTTGTTACATGTCCATTGACCTTGAGAATTACTGCCATTATATGAACCATCATCATGTTCTGAATCTGGCCGACTACTGTATGGATATGTGTATATCAATTGACCTTGGTTTGTTGAAGTTGGTCGAATAACCGGGGCTCCGTAGAGCCATGCATAGAACAAACCGCAAGTGTATTCCTCGGCTAATCCTGCCATGTATGCAAGGAATAGGGAAGAACCACATTCATTGTCATCGAAAGTACCACCAAATTTGATGTCATTAACGTCAAGTTGTCCGTCATTACCTTCATCCTGATCCCACCAATCGGGCAACCCATCGCCATCTTGATCGATGTCAATTCCGTTGATTAGAGAATCTCCATCCGTGTCAATATCGAAGAAATTGTTACCATTATAAGCACTCCAACGTTGAATAACATGCCAATAAAGTTCAGGAATTTTGCCGCTATTATCGGGTGAGATTGCCGAATCATATCCATTATAATTCAAAATAAATCCATGTTCAGCAGTGAATGGATTAAACATCCATGATTGATTCCAATAGAAGTTATGGGCAATATCGTGTGCATATATCTGACCATCATTAGAACCATCGAGTAAATCTCCATCATCTGTTGGATATGAATTATCGAAAATATCAGTAGTGTCGAAATCTTGAACTCCACAATTTCCATCATCTGGATCGTAATAATCAGAAATTCCGTCATTATCATCATCCCAGTCTTCATCATTCTGTAATCCATCGCCATCGATGTCTGTGTCGATACTGTTAGGTCCGTCATCTCGATAAAGTGAACCGTTCAAAATATGCATATCATTGTCATCATCAAAATCACAATTATCATCCATATCGAGCCAATCTAGAATCCCATCATTATCATCATCGACATCATCCCAATTATTGATGCCATCAGCATCCCAGTCGTTATAACCAGTATACGACTTTCTCAATAGGTAACAATTATCATGAGGATTTTGTGGGTTTGGATTAGTGATACTTGGACAATCCCAGCCATCTACTGTGTCCTGGTGAACATTAGGGAAAATATCAAGTTCGTTGATTATTCCATCATTATCCAAATCCCAAGGTTCGTCGTTAGGATCAAGGGCGGATGCCCCGACTGGATTGTCAGGAAAGGGAGTTCCTCCCATATCTGGGTCGAGCCAATCCCATACCAAATCATAATCTTGGTCGATTACTCGATAACGGTCATCATCTAAATCACGGTCGTAATCGAGTTCACAATCGATTCCCGGGATCTCGATTGGGCCAGACACAGGTAAATCACCAACACCATCTCCATTGGTATCGACTTGATGGCAACGATCGGGAATCCCATCATTATCATCATCGACATCATACATATCGGCCAAACCGTCGTTATCATCATCGGTATCCGAAGAATCTGGCGAGCCGTCATTATCATTGTCTGGATCGAGGAAATTTGGAATTCCGTCACCGTCTAAATCACCATCAACAATATTACTAAATGATTGCTCGCGAGGATGCCAGGCCAATTCTCTGCTAACATAATCAACACCCCCAACATAATGAGAGTAAGTTCGCAAATTTGCGGTTGAATTTACATTAATTGATCCAGTCATTGTTGAATGAATTGTACAATTGTAAGCGAAAAGCCCCGTTGTGGTAAACGTCATTGAAAATGTTCCACCAGCCGCAATATTACCACTATCGAATAATCCTCCGAAGATTGATGTAGCGGTATGATCTGTGGTATCATCATTCGTCCAGATAATTGTGTCACCCACGTTGACATCGATATTTCTTGGAGAAAAACCGGAGCTAGTTATCGAAATGTGATGCACTTGAGCAGAATACCAATCTACCGCTGCTGACCAATTCGCTGCGATTTCTGTAATATTTCCAGTACGAGTAGAATCCCAAGGGTGTTCATCCCATAGATCTGCTACGCCGTCACCATCATCATCCAAATCGAAGTAATCAGCGTATCCGTCGCCATCAAAATCACATGGCCAAGTGAATTGATCGATTCGGCCATCATTATCATCGTCTTCGTCGTAAGAACCTCGGCCTGAACCATCAATATCTTCATCCGGAATTCCATCATTGTCATGGTCGTAAAGGTTCTGGTCAATTCTGTAACCATTTCCAACAGCAAAACCAGTCCAAGGATGAACGGTATTCGGCTGAACATAACGATCTGAACTGACATTTTTTGGATCTGAACCTTGAGAATAATCGATTGGCCCTTCTAGAATTCCGTCGTTATCATCGTCCCAATCGAATTCATCTTGAATTCCATCGTTATCGTGATCATAAGGATCTGTTCCATAACATCCATCGAAACGCTCGATCAAATCGGCGATACCATCGTTATCATCATCTAAATCATACAAATCTGAAATACCATCGTTATCGTGATCTTCGGTATCTGTCTCTTCAAGGAAAAACCCGTAACTTGGATCCAACGCAAGGGCGGCACGGTCACTTACCTTCCCATAAACTGCCATTGGATCATTGTAAAACGGATCTGTAAATGTTGGATTATTGAAGCTGTTTTCAGCAGCAGGCTGACTGACCCCATCCCCCGCTACAGGTCCGGGGGCCGTGTTAATTTGTTGAAATGATGTACGTTTTTCAGCCGGTGCCCACTCAACATCAATTACCTCTTCATATGAATCATAATCTTGTAACGAATACATTTGGGTGCTAAACAGCATCAAAAATACCATCAAGACAGCTGAAATTCCTTTTTTGGTATTTGCAATACCGAATCCATTATTCATTTTACCTAACATCGTGACCACCGAAGTACTTTCGCTGACTCTGCACTACTTATCAACGACTACCCTCGTGTGCGCGTAAACGTATCAGAGACAGGTTTGAGTATCATTATTCATCCACCCTTAATATTCTAAAAAGTTTTTTCCGAAGGGTTTGATGGCAGCTTACCGAACCATCCTCAACTCGAAAATTCACCGAGCTTCCGTTACCCAGGCTGATCTCGATGATTAGGCCCGATGATAAGGCAAACCTTTGATGATTGTAACGGCCCGATAAAGTTGTTCTAAAAGCACGACTGCTGCCAATTCATGAGGTAGAGTAATCATCCCTAATGATAGTGATTTGGATCCGGTTTGCTGCTCACCGAACCCACCAGGAGGTCCTATTACGAGGTGTACATCTTGGCTTGCTAATCGCCACTTTTTCATCTCTTCAGCATAACCCATGCTATCAATAATTTCTCCATCTTCATCGAGTAGGATTACCGTTGAATCACCTGCTCGCTTTAACACGGTTTTCAAATATTCATTAGGGTCGGTTTGATTACGGTGCTCGACCAATGAAACACCATCCGAAGAAAGGCGATTTGCATAGTCATTTATTGCGATACGAAATGCTGCATCTTTTGGTCTTCCATGAAGATGAACTACTATGCGAGCCATATACTTGGCATAACACAGTAGTCTTTGATAGATTCGCAATCATCAAGACCATGTGCGCATTGGCTAAACTGAGTAAGATGGGGTGGTGGCCATTTGGAAAAAAATCTAAACCGATCCATGATGATCCCCATATCAAAGGTACTAGATTTTGGATTCAAGAATTACGAGATGTTTGCGAACGTAATTTTGACAATTTTACCGAGGGGCAGAGAATAGTTCGACAGATGCAAATTGATTGGATTGATGCGAATCGGGAAGGGGTTGTAGACAATCTGCTGCTAGAAGGGTTAGAACGACGCGCGTTTCGGTTATTGAGAGCCGATAGCGAAGAATGGTTGGCATGGCTAGACAACGAAGAGTTTTGGAAGCCAGGCTGGCGCGGTGACATCGAATAAGAGGTTGTTTGATGATTTTTTGGACATCTTTATTCCTCATTTTAGGCGCAACAGTGTTTCATTATTCTCGTGCCCAACCTTTTCCAGAAAAAAGTGGAAAATTTGCCTTTTTATTGATTGTAACTGGATTATTAATGATTATTTCCATCAGTGCCCCTCGACCAACTGGAGAATTGGTCGCTCCCATGGTAGCCACGATTATCGGTGGCATCGCCGTCATCATCGGTACAATCCATATGTCAATTCTACGAGATGATGTGATAATCGCACCGTTTGGAGGATTTCTCCTCTGTATTGGTGCAATCAATTTGCTCTCATCTCGATGGGTTGAAGCTGGACAATTCGAACAGATTGGCTCATTCGCTTTCGCTTCAATTCTAGTCATGCTAGAGATTTACTTAGCATTCAAAGGATTAGTTGTCGGAATTCAAGGTATATCTTGGTCGAAATCAGGATTGAGGCAAATCCACAGAGGGATTTTGTTAGGAGATTCAGGTGCAATCACTCATTTTGAGAAATCATGGGATATGGAAAATCAATGGATTAACGCAATGAGTCATTCTGCATTATCGTTAATTTATCGTCACCTAAATGATGATGGCATGGAGAAAAAGCACACCATTGAGCTCGAAAAATTAGGTGGTTGGCAAAGTGTTGATGAATCTTGGATAAAAACTATCGAAAATGCATTGGAAATTCTTTGAACTCAGGTCTCGTACACTTCATTGTTGTCGAGACGATTTCATAGAGGGCAACCCAATCCGACAAGTGGATATGGTTCGCATCACAAGGGTTCACACCGGTGGCGGAGATGGAGGTGAAACTTCTCTCCTCGATGGAGAAAGGGTTGGAAAGGATCACCATCGTGTTGCATTTTATGGCACAATCGATGAAGTCAATTCACAGGTTGGAGCAGTCAGAATGGAATTAAATCGAATCGAAAAAATCGCACCCGATGGTGGTCAAAAAACAAATCTAATCCGTGCAGCAGAATTGGCAAACAAACGCTTAGGAATTATTCAACAAGAATTATTTGATATTGGGGGAGAATGTTCTTGCGCACCAGAAAAAATACCAAAAATAATGGGGCTAATATCTGAACAGCAATGCGACAGATTGGTCGAAGAGATGAATGAATGGATTGAAGATCTTGAACCTCTCGAATCTTTCATAATTCCAACAGGATCTCCTCCAGTCGCTAACCTGCACATAGCTCGATGCGTTACTCGGCGAGCGGAAAGGAACGCTTGTGGAATTCGCTCAATTGAAGGTGAAGATGCCGTGAGGGGGGAAGTAATATCGTACTTGAACCGATTATCAGATTGGCTCTTCGTTCTCGGAAGATGGATTGCAGTAAAAACTGGTGAAGAAGAAGTTTTGTGGACGCCTCTTGGAAAAAGAGATGCTTAGACAGGATGACCAACAGAAAGAAGATGTGCATGTGCTGAATTTAGCATCTCTTTTTCTTGTTCAAAAGTCAATTGAGAGTGAGCAGATTCGAAGTCAAGCCAAAGATAATTTCGATGCTCGAATGATAGTTTAACTGTCAATTCGTCAGTTTCGGCGAGGTACCAATACACTTGTTTTGGAGTTTTTACTCCCTTTCTGAAAAATGTATATTCAGTCCTCATCTCCCACCCATCCAATATTTTGACTGTTTTTATTCCAGTTTCTTCAGAAAGTTCTCTCACTGCGGTTGAATGGTAATCCAAATCTGAATCCTCAATGTGACCTTTTGGAAAACTCCAATGGCCTTGGGGATATTGCAATAATAGGACACTATCATAATTGATTAGAATGAAACCACATGAGGTCTCCATGCAACACACGGAGAGGACATCGCCTATTCAATTGTCGCAACCGAGTGGGAAATACAATTGAGTAGCGACCGCCCGTTAAGAAAAGATGGAAGAGGCCGCGCTCGCTCTGGATATCAGAAGAATCGTTACCGATAGCGATCTCGATGGAGTAGTCACAGGCGCAATTCTACGCCGTTGGTGGCCAGAAGCAGAAGTGGTATTCGGCCACCCAGGAAACCTTCGTGCTGGCATGATGGATCATTTAATCGATCGACATACTGCAGTATGTGATTTGCCTAGACACGATGATTGTGGGCTCAGTATCGATCATCATCAATCCAACGAGCCGAGTGCGTCCGAGAATACTGAGACAGTAATTCTCTGGAGGCCGACACCTTCTGCCGCAAGAATCGCCTATGATTTACTATCTGAAAAAATCGATTTATCCGATTTGACTCAAATGATGGTTTGGGTCGATAAATTGGACGGTGGTGCCGTGACAATAGAAGAATTCATGGGTGATTATCCAGTGGTTTGGCTAGGGAGAATTATCGGTTCTGATTCTGAAATAGCACTCCATATTCTTGAATCGCTTCAAGCAGGATCTTCTGTTTCTTCAATACTAAACGACCCAATTATCAAGAACATATTAGAAGAAAGAAAGGCGCGTCAAAGTATTCTCAGTGAAACTATTATTTCGAATATGAAAATTATTGATCGGCTTGCAATAGTACGATTTGAGAATAGTGGATTTCGTTCTAATGGTTATCACATCACTGCTCTTGCGGGTGAAAAATGTGATGCCTGTGTCGTAATACACGGAGATATTGGAGCAGGATTTGACGAAGAAGATAAGTATCCAGTCTCTGCCTCATTCTACACAAATTCATTCCTACACAAAAACGGTGGGATTTTTGATTTAACAAAACTCGCCACACTATTTGACTCCGACGGAGGTGGCCACGCGAATGCATGTGGTTGTCGAATAAAACCATTAGAAAACGACGTAATCGTAGATAGGGTGGTTAACTCCGAAGACATTGAGAATAATCTCGACATATGGCTATCTTTGTGGTCAAAGCGTTAAAGATATTTGAAAAGATAGAGAAAACCAAGGAAGGCATGAATCACTATCAAAAACACCATGATATCGCTTACCCTTCCGTGCAAATCTTTGATTTGAGAAAATGATTGACCACTATCTCTTTTCGACATTACTGTCCTACCTAATTTTCTGAGGTAGAGGATCATCACCAAACCGAGTAAACCTACCCATCCATGGAAATGGCCAGGGAGTAAGTTGGTTAACGAAAATGAGCCATTAATGATTGAATAATAAATCGCTTTCGAAACAAAGGCAAGAAGGATTACTCCTATCACTCCGTAGGTTAATTTTTCACCGACTTCTTCGTGATTTTTTACAGCATTTTTTCTGTTATCCGATTTTAGGAGTATGCCTTCTTTCCTCCATTTCCTCTGATTGAAGAAGACCCAAATTAATCCAAGTGCTGCAATCGGATGGAGGAGAATGATGATTGTGGCCAGTGCCTCCATAATTTCACCTACATGAGAAGCAAACTTGAGGTCTCGCTTTCAACGCCTTGCTTAGCAAGGCGGATAATTCATAACAATATTAACGGGCGAAGAGTTATCGGAGCGGCTAAATTTGGAGCAGTATCTACTCGATTGTCTTGAAGATCTGCATAAAGCAGGTGAAGATGAAGTTCGCCGAAAGAATGCAATTCAGAGATCGGCTACATGGGGTTTACTCGATAAGACTTGGAAACCTCTAGCAATAATGGCGGCTTCAAAAGAAGCTCCGATAGTGAAAGAAGATTCACTAGACCCATCCGGTCGGCCGAGGGGAGCAAACCGAAGCCATCGGAATCGAAGGGGGCGCCGCGGAGGGCGAAGTTCAAAGCGGGGCTTCGAAGATAATCTTCCCTCACCTGATCGAATTTTCGATTCTGATAATTCAGTAGGATTCAAACTTGCTGTCTTGATTGCCCAGAAGCATAAAATGACTACAAATTGGAATGATGCTTGGGATAAGAATCTGGATAGTGTGAGAGTAGAATGTGCTCAAGGGTTACATCCTGTCTGGAGTCGATTGGCACGTGAAGCCCCTCTTTTTGCTGAAATGGAAAGGTTTCCCGTAAACGAGATTGAAGCCGAAGTTTTCGATTCGAGTAAATGGATTGCAGCAGCCCATATTGACCCTGAAGACTCGAAACAATTGAGAGAATGGCTTTCTCTTTCACCCCCATTCAGATTGAATTCCGGTCAGGCGCTTGCATTGGAGAAAATAAAAAAAGATCTCGCAGGAAAACCGCGACCACAATCTTGGCCAATAATTATGAAAGAATATTTGCGTAATCTTGAAGGAGATGCTGCAATCTTGGAAAGTTTAATTCTAATAGGTTCGAAAAATCTCGATGCTCTCGAATCGTTGAATCGAGTCGGAGATAATGATTCATTACAATTATTAGCTGAAAAACATGCAAGACTTTTGTCTCATCGAAATGAAAATTTCGATGAATGGTCGACTTCTATTCAACAAACTGGCGATGATAATCTATCAAAGGCAATTAGAGTTGAAGTTTGGAAAAATTACAATTCATCATATTCCAATTTGACAAAAGAAGAGTTGCTCTCAGGATTAGAAATCTTGTCAGAAGAATCAATTCCAACCGCTTTGAATTGGCGTTTTGCAGAACTTTCAGCAGAATCAGGAGAGATGAAAGAGGCACTTTCTATTATCCAAAAATTGTCTATTGAAAATGATTCTCACCTAAGTGTTGCTCTCAAAATCTCTACCACTACCGATTCTCCGATTTTAGAAGAAAAAATTATTTCAGCAATTTCAAATATCAATGAAAAAAGAGTTGCGGAAATAATGCAAACTGAAAATTTACCTATCTCAATTCAATTGGCAGCGGCAGCAATTCTAGCCAATATCGATAATGTGAGATATACCAATGAAATTCTATCATTATTTACTAGAGCCGCTGACATAGCCTCTCTAGCAGAAAAAATGATTGAAGATGATTCGCTAGCACTCGCCTATCCATTCAGAGCATTGATGGTATGTCAGTTGATATCTGCTGAAGATGCATTGAATCTTTCTTCAAATTTGAAAAATCTCAAATCCCTCGCGTTATTAGCTTTAGAAGAATCGACCGAAGATGATACTCTCTCAGAAGCATCACTTTCTCTAATCTCTCTTCTCGCCGGAGTACCATCAAACATGGATTCAATTCACCAAAAACTCGATTCTGACGGCATTGTAATCCTAAATCAAGTACGAAAAGCGCTCTCTTCAGAAGGAGATGGATTTGTCAAAGAGTCTCTAATTGAATCATTAGAAAAATCAATTCGTGCAGCAGATCTTTCTCATCTTGAATCAAAATTATTTTTAGCTTTAATTGATTCTTTATACCTCAATTTAGCTGCCTTAGGATTACAAATGGGCGAGGCCAACAAGAAAGAAAATTCAATTAAAATTTTAGATAAATTATCTAATTGTAATGATTTGACTAATAGGACGATTCGTTCACTTGACGATATCGTTGTCGAACACAGCATTGGACTTGAATCTCTAGAAAAGTGGTACAGAATCAATGACAAAGATTCTGCTGAATATCATGTTGTTAGAGCGGCAGTGGAAAGAAATAGGGGGAATCGCGCAAATGCGGCTCGTTCTTACAAAGAAGCTTCAATTAAAATCGTAGAAGATTATGAAAATTCATCAATATTATTGAGAAAATCATTGATTGAATTCGCCCATGCTGGGGTCTGGGATGAAGCTGTTGAAATGATTGAAAACAATCCACAATTGATGGCTGCTGTGACACAAAAATTCCAACTTTACCTGCATACTTGTGCTGATGTTTCAGCAGGTAATACCGACAAAGCTACTCGCCGCTTAATTGAGTTTGTATCAAAAGAAGAGCGGGCGGATCCTGAATTTGAAAAAGTCGATTCAGAATTCAATAGACGACGAAAAGAATCGCTAGAATTGCTTCAACGATACCCTGATGAACACAATTTGCCAAAGGATAAGTTCAGTGGAAGAATTAGGGCAGCGTTCATGACTTTGGAAAAAAGTGGTGCCTCTCGTCAATCAGATTTAGAGCGAAGATTCCATTTCGAATTGCATGATAAAAAAGATATTTTCGAACTAACTTTACTCGGTGGGCAAATCGCTGAGAAAAAACCACTACGTGGAATTCGAAGGTTCGAAGAAGCAATCGAAACTGGATTTTTTGATGATTTGGGCGTTCGACGATTAAGAGATACACAGCGTGCTGTTTTCGGAAGTCACAGCAATAGTATTCCAGTAAAAGATCGGAGAACTTTGCACCATTTAGGTCTAAAACCGCTTATTTTAATCGATACGAATGTGTTGATCAATGCTTTGAAAGATGATTTACTCAGAGAAATTTCAAGCGACCAATATGGATCTTTAGATTGGACGGTTGAAAGATCGTTTCATATGATGTTGCTTCGAAGAAGTAAGAGTGATGTTTTCGTTACCATTCCTCCCTCAGCCATTGGAGAATTCAAACATCGCACAAAAACTCCCGACTCCGTCCTAAAATTATTTGAAGGCGTTTACATCAACCACCAAGAATGGAATAAAATTGTCACTCCGGCATTCTTGAAAGAAAGGGTAAAAATCATCTTGAATTCATTCAACACCTGGAATCAATCGATTGAAGTAGCTAATCGAAATGATGTGGAATTAGAAGAATTCTTGTTAAAGCATGAGATGATTTTTGAAATGGTTGACCAATATAAGAGAGCGCGTTCTAATTCAGCACCAATCCGAACTGAATTGAATGGTAAGGAAATTTATCCAGAAAGTGGTGATATCGAAATCATGCAAGATGCAGCAGGATTGGCAAAATTGCCACTTCAAGAAATTGGTTGCATCTTAGTCGCAACTAGAGATTCAGATTTCAGATTGGTTTCACGTGCTCTAGAGGAGCGATATGGCTTCGGTGTTATCTCTGATGCTCAGCAATTAAACAGTCGAATCTAATGATTCGCCCAGACGGCGCATTATCACTGTCGCAGATTCAATATTATCGACCGTCTCAACACTCTTGCCGGCAGAGAAGTATTGTTTCTTCTTAGCAGCAGAACCACCTTTTTTCTTAGATAATGACCGAAGTTTAGATAAAGATAAAATATTCAAGAAAAGCCTAGCAGTGTGTCGAAAACGTCCAGTTAGTAAACGCCTCATTAACCAAGAATTATTCTGTTTGAAATGTTTTGAGCGAATAACAGATATTGGAACACCTGTCAAACGATTGGTCCAAACAATATCCTCCTCTTTTGCTTCGACTATCGCATCTTTGTAATCTTGAGGAGATGTGCATTCTATAGTTGCAATAAATCGTGTACCCATTTGAACACCATCATAACCGATGGCTAATACTTCTGCTAACTCCTTCTCACTACCAACTCCACCTGCACAAATTAGTGGCAGGCCAAGATCTTGTAATTCTTTATAGAGTTCAGCAGCTGATTTCTCACCGAGATGCCCTCCGGCTCTGTTGTTAACACAAATCAAGCCATCAATACCACAGTCGATTCCTTTCAATGCATGTTTTCTATTTGTAACGTCATGATAGACGACACCCCCTTTGGCGTGAACTCGTTCACAAACCCAATCAGGTTTACCAAGAGACGTTACAAAAAATCGGATATCTTCTTCCAAGGCAATGTCTATCCATTGAGACATTCGATCAATATATTTCTTTGAACCCTTTTCAATTAGAGCATTGAACCCTATCGGCTTATCAGTTAGGCTTCGGATATGCCGAACCCCCTCACGAAAATCCCAATCATGCACATAAGTCAGTGAAGCGGGCTGGATGATTGCAATGCCCCCTCCTTCGGAGGCGGCAGCAACTAACTCGGGGTTCGAACATGGAAACATTGCACCACAAATAATTGGATATTCGATACCGGCATCTTTTGTAAATTCATTTTGAAAACTCAATCAATCACCTCTTATCGCAAGAAAGTTCCATTCAAATTTCCAATCTGAAACGACGTCCCCCTCAGAATCGATTCCTTTCGTGTGCATTATACAATTTATCGAGTCGCCACTAATTTCAGATTCTTCAATCGCTGCTTTGGCTTTTCCAGCATCTTCACAAATAAATTTTATTCGGCCTTTTGCTCGTTTGACGAATTTGACATCAGTGCCTATAACGAACATACGTATTTTTCCTGAATAAGCTCTAGATATTGCAAAAGGTGTGGCACCTGTTGCAAGTTCGGCTGCCATACCTTGTGCAGCCCAATACATCGTTTTGAAAGGGTTTTGAGAACGCCATCCACCCTTGACAGAGATTTGGCAAGATTCTTCGCTTACCTCATCAACTTTGAGGCCAACGAAAGCGGCTGAAGGCATCGAAATCAGAGTGAACAACCTGAACCGAAGAGGTTTCAGCAAACCTCGATATTCTTGTTCCAACTTACTCTGATCAATCGTCAACGGTTAAGCCCCCATCAATGAAGACGACTCGGAGTTCATCAATGAATCGACAAGGGTGCAATATCGCTCCATTGCTTCATCGGTAGATACTCCTCGTAATTTTCTCCAAGCACGGTATTTTGCCATGGCGATGAGTCCCGAAATATCGCCAACACCCCTAGCGTCGCCTCCAGTCGCCTGTTTATACAATGCATAAAGTTCCAAAAGTTGTTCATCACTTGGTTTTTCTTTCAGTTTCCAAACACTTTTGCTCGATTTATTGAAACGCCTCAGAATATTCATCGCATCGCCTCCAACCAATCTCCAACTCTTTTGGCTCTCTCTGGCTGATCAACCTTCGACGTGTGAGGCATATCCTCTATGATATAAATTTCACAATCAACTTCATCATTGTCAAAATGCTCGAGTAATAAATCAAAATGAGCCGAACCGAGCATTTCATCCTCAGCGGCTTGAATAACTAGAATTGGAACTTCGGGAATTCCCCAATAAGGTAGTTCGGAAGTTGCATAACGAACTGGGAGGTCGGGGTGAATTCGTTCATATTCTCGACGAAGAACATGTCGAACCCAAGGTCGTGCCATGACCATTTTTCCTGGTAATTTATTATCAATAATTTTTGGAAATGATGACACCGGAGATTCAAGAATAATTCCTTTGAGAGCGTGTTCCCACCATCCAGATTGATGGCTGGCGAGCCGGATGGTGATGAAACCCCCCATTGAGTGGCCATATATCCACAGCCTCTCAGGCGTAAAACCAAGTTGCTGCGGGGCTGCTTCAAGGATAGCTTCAGCATCAGCAATTACTTTCAACAACGTCCAATCCATTCGCCCTTGTTGGTTTCCAAATCCCCTTTGATCCATCCCAATAATATTAATTCCAAAGGATTGAATGTGTTGGCAACGTGATTCGCCACGCCCAAGTGACGAATCATATCCATGTAAATAAAGCAGTAAATCATTACTTGATTGATCAGATCTTAGTAATTGTCCAACCATTTTTTCTTCCCCCCAACCAAGGAAATCAAATTTTTCCCAACGACCATCTGTAATAGGTGTTGAATCTTTTTGGGGCGTTGTAAAAACAGAAAGATAGATTTTCCAATAAACAAAGAGCCAGAGACCTATTGGGGCAGATGAGCCAATCAAAACCAAAGCCAAACGGCTAGCCCTAATGCGAGGAGATACAATCATGGCAACCGCCTCGATTAAAAATACGATTGTCAAGACGGTTGGGATATCTGGGGTCCAAGTCGTTGGCGTCTTCGCATAGGCAGCTGCACGACGGGCTCTCAGAACGATTTTATCGCGACGACGTGGCTCTTTTGGAGACCGTGTTCTTCGACCTCTCAACTTTAGCCTATGAGGTCGAGGACCTGCCATCACATCATCTCCGCAGGATACTCCATCAGATGTTTATGGCCAGATTGTATCGATGCTGCCAAAGAAATTGTCTCAGGGAATATTCGCTTGAAGAATACTCGCGCACTGGCTAATTTTGCTTGATGGAATTTAGAATCAGGATTATCTAGGCACACTCTCGCCATCTTTGCCCACATATAAGCCAGTGCGATATTTGCGAAATAACGCAAATAATCGGTTGCTCCGGCAGCGAGGAAATGAGGATTACCCATACCTTCAGTAATCATTAGCAATGTTAGTTGTTGCAGTCCCTTCGCACCTTGATGCAATGGTTTGTTGAATTCTTCCATGCCTTCTATACCCCTGTTTTCCTCAACAAATTCCACAAGTGGCCACATAAAATAACGTAGATTTCGGCCAAGATTTTCTGTGATTTTGCGACCGGCGAGGTCGAGTGCTTGAATTCCGTTTGTGCCCTCCCAAATTTTTGATATTCGGACATCACGATAGAATTGTTCAACTCCATATTCCGTACAATATCCAGCACCACCCATAACTTGCATACACGTATCGATCGTTTCACAACCTAAATCTGTGAAGTGTGCTTTGACAATTGGAGTCAACAAAGCAACGAGAGCTGTGGCTCGGTCTCTTTCTTTCTCATCTTCACTTTTCAGCAGATCAAGAAGAGTTGCGACCCAAATTCCGAGAGCCCTGCAACCTTCGTTGTTAACTTTTGAAATTAATAACATTCGGCGGACATCAGGGTGAACGAGAATATTATCTGCCACCTCTTGAGGATCTTGAACGCCTCTTAAATCTCGACCTTGGCGACGTTCTCTAACCCACTCGAGTGAGTTCTGATAGGCGACCTCGCCGAGAGAAAGACCCATTATTCCAGAATCTAAACGTGCGCCGTTCATCATCTCGAACATCAATGCCATTCCATTGTTTAAATCGCCAACTAACCAACCAACTGAATTGTCGAAATTCAGTACACAGGTCGGCGATGCATGAATCCCCATCTTCTCTTCTACACCCGAACAAGTAACACCGTTTCGAGTACTACTCAATTCTTGAGATAGTCCACCAACCCCTCCTGATTGCCATTCTTTAGGCAAGTATTTAGGAACTAAAAACAAAGATATTCCTTTCGTACCTTCAGGAGAATCTGGAGCCTTTGCGAGAACCATGTGAACGATATTTTTAGTTAAATCGTGATCTCCAAAACTAATGAAAATCTTAGTGCCTGAAACAAGGTACGAACCGTCGTCTTGAGGCAATGCTTTCGAGCGAATAATGCCAAGATCAGTGCCTGCATGAGGTTCGGTAAGACACATCGTTCCAGCCCATTCTTTAGTACCAACATTTGTCGCATAATGGTCAACTAGGCTCTCTTCTGCATGTGTAGAAATCAGATGATATACACCAGTAGCAAGCCCGGAGGCAACCGATATTGACATGTTGGTAGCAATCGAGAATTCATTCATCATCGCCCCCATGTAATGCGGTAATCCCATACCTCCATGCTCTGGTTTTGACATGGCGCCATACCAGCCAGTATCGATGCCTTCTCTGTAAGCTTCTTTGAATCCAGAAGGCATGATTACCTCTCCATTCTCGAAGAGAAGACCTTCTTCGTCGCCAATTTGATTGAGAGGGAGAAGAACTTCTTTGCAGTGCTCACCATAGCCTTCCATCATCATTTGAATAAATTCGCTATCGATTTCTTCCATTCCGAGAGATTGTGAAATTCCAACTACATCGAAAACTTCGTGAAATAAAAATTCATAATCTTTGTACGGGGGATTGTATACTACCATTTTCTCACCTCAATTCCTCAACGGTTTACCCGTTTGCACCATATGCTCCATCCTCGCAAGCGTGCCTGTTGTCCGAGATAGTTTGCTGATTGCTTCACGCTCCATTCGCAAAATATCTTCTTCTGAAAGTTCATCGAGAGTATCGGTATCGCCTCCAGAAAGTATCGATGCTAATTCAGATGTTACCACTACATCATGAGGTGTAGCTTGACCAGATCGTGCTAAGTCTGCCACTGCCATATCAAGAGCGAACTTCGCCGTTGCTCCAGGCAGGTTGTAGGTGTGTGGTTTAGGTGGCATATAACCGTCTACTAATTCGAGGGCGCGTGCCTTTGCATCTGCAATTAAGCGGTCTCGATTCATTGTGATTCGATCTTCGGGACGAAGATAACCCATACGTCTTGCTTGTTCAGCAGATTTGGCTACTTGAGCTGTTCCAATCTGCTCGAAGGCTTTGAGGATTGGTCCCATTGGCCCAGCAGAAACGAGATTGAATGGCCCGAGCCGACCCAACAATTCCTTGCATCCTCCCCACCCAGGAACTATTCCAACACCTACTTCGACAAGTCCGATATAAGATTCTGAATGGGCTTGAACTGCATCGCAATGCATCAGGACTTCACAGCCACCGCCAACACAAACCCCAGTTGGTGCTGCAACGACTGGAACGGAAGCATACTTCAATTCCTGATAGGTATCTTGACCAAGTGCGATGAAGTTTTCAACATCCTTCCAAGCACCTAGATTAGCTGCAAATAATGCTAATCCAAGATTTGCTCCAGCGGAGAAATTCTTGCCATCATTTGCGATTACTATGGCTTTCCATTCATCTTCTTCAGATAAGTATACTGCATTTTGCAACATTTCCATACTGAATGGATCCATCGCATTCATTTTTGAATGATATTCAACGAGTAAAACCCCATCTCCTGCGTCCCAAATGCTCGCTGAACCATTTCTCTTGATTGGTTTGCCTCGGCGCTTGAGATCTGACACCATAAGGGTCTCAGTTGGCCGATTGATTACAACAAATTCACCGTCTATATTGAGGCGGTAGACGTCATTATCATCTATCTTGTAAAACGAACCAGCATGAGCTGCTTTTTGGAGTAGATTTGGGATGGGTTTTCCAGCACCTTCAAGGCGCTTGACGAATTCTGATGCACCGATTTCATCGATTATCTCGAAAGGTCCGCGTTTCCAATTATAACCAACTTTCATCGCTTCGTCAATTGCACTGATATCATCTGTCACTTCGGGGACAAGATAAGCAGCATAAGAAAGCGTGTCAAGTAAAATATCTCTAACGAAAGCAGCGCCTTGGTCATGGTGATCGAGCATCCTCAGTATTCCTTGTTTAGCCATCTTTGCAGACGCGAAACCTGCTCGTCGATTTGCAGGAGCATATTCTCCTGTCAAGAGATTCCTAGCTTCCTTAACTTTACCACCACCTTCGCGATTGAGGCGATAGAATCCACCCTTGCCTTTTCGGCCAGTATATCCTTCTTCAATCATCGATTCAATAATTTCAGCCCCAGCACCAGAAATTTGGTGGAATGGGTCATCTGGTTGAAGGTGTTCAATTAGGCTAGCCATGATATGTGGAGTTAGGTCTATTCCAATCAAATCCATTAGGCCAAAAATAGCAGTTTTAGGAATGCCGAGAGGGCGGCTTAGCATGGCATCTGCTTGTTCAACTGTGAAGCCATGCTCTAAGGTTGCATGAATCGCACGTTGAATGAAATATACGCCGAGCCGGTTGCCGATAAATCCCGGTTTATCATTACAATGAATTACTCGCTTGCCAAGGCGAATGTCGGCAAATTCAACCATTCGTGACACAACCGATTGATCTACTTCAGACCCAGCCACTAACTCAAGCAATGGCAGATATCGGGGCGGGTTGAAGAAATGAGTTATGATAAACCGACTCGATAATTCGTCCGACATTTGTTCTGTCAGGGCTGAACGAGGAAGAGTAGATGTGTTTGAGGAAACGATAGTTTCAGGCCCGACATATTTGTCGAGTTTTTCGTAAAGTGAACGCTTTATTGCTAGATTCTCGATAATTACTTCAACCACCCAATCATAGTCTTTTAGCAATGAAAGATGGTCTTCAATATTACCCGCAGTAATACGTTTTGCATAGGATTTATGCATCAGCATTTCAGGGTTTGATTTCGCCATTTTTGCAATTGCTCCAGCTGCAATAGAATCTCTGGCCGACTGTTCTTTTGAATTAATTGCGGCTTTGGGAATAATGTCGAGGAGAAGCACTTCACAGCCAGCATTAGCACAATGAGCAGCAATTCCAGCACCCATAACGCCACTACCGATTACTGCGACCCGCTCAATACTCAGGCTTGCCGAGTTCAATGATTGGCTTTTTGACAAATTTTCACCTCAGTCTATTTTTGAAAGAATTGTAGCGATTCCTTGGCCGCCACCGATACACATTGTTGCAAGTGCATGGGTAGCACCCTCGCGAACAAGCAAACTTGCTACCTTTCCAGTAATTCGGGCACCACTCGCACCTAATGGATGGCCGAGGGCGATTGCTCCTCCATCGATATTGATCTTTGATTGATCTAAGCCTAACTCCTCAATTACTGCTAGTGATTGTGCGGCGAATGCCTCGTTGAGTTCAATAATATCAATATCACCAAGCGAAAGTCCAGCGCGGTCTAGTGCCTTTCGGGTTGCTTCGACCGGCCCTATTCCCATAATTTCTGGTGAGCACCCAGAGACTGCTATAGAAGCAATTTTTGCGAGTGGAGTTAGGCCATTTGCTAGAGCGAATTCCTCTGTGCAGACAACAACAAAAGCTGCTCCGTCCGTCAAGGGTGATGAGGTTCCAGCAGTAACAGTCCCATCAACATCGAAAGCAGGACGTAATTTTCCAAGTGTTTTGGCATCTGTCCCTGGACGTATACAACCGTCCGAATCTATGACTCCTGATTTCGCAGAAATCTCAATAATTTCATCTGAAAATTTACCCGCCTCACGAGCAGCGCTTGCTCTCGCATGGCTTTCAATAGCAAATGCTTCCTGCGCCGTACGATCAATTCCATATTTCACTGCAAGGTTCTCAGCAGTTATGCCCATCGAAGTGAAAGCCCCTGGGGCTTCCTCCAAAAGACGTGGATTAGGCATCGGATTGAATCCAGTCATCGGAATTCGAGTCATTGATTCAATGCCGCCTGCGATAAAACACTCGCCAGCACCCATGGCAATTCGCCCGGCTGCATCATGAATCGCTTGCATGCTTGAGCCACAAAAACGATTGATTGTAACTCCAGGAACCGTCTCAGGAAGATCGGTTAGGAACGTTATCATTCTAGCCATATTGAAGCCTTGTTCAGCTTCAGGAAAGGCGGTTCCAACAATCAAATCCTCAACCAAAGACGGGTTAAGTTTTGATTTCTTTAGTAACCCGTCAATGACCTCTGCGGCGATATCATCAGGGCGTGTTCGAGCGAGTTCTCCTCGACGGGCGGGAGTAAATGGTGAGCGGGCGTATCCAGCGATGACCGTGTTCATACAGGCATTCAACACTCGGTGCAATAATTAAACCGTCAAGTTTCTAAAATCACAATAACTACAATTTGCTACATTCGATGTGTTTTATTACACCGCCTTAGTGCAACGATTTCTAAAATTATCTTAAAGAATACAAAATTTCAAAAAAAATTGCAATTTATGTGGAAGCACGTTATTATTCGAGAGATATCTCCTTATTGAACCTTGGAAATTACACATTACCGAACTCGGCGCTTGTGTTATTTACGGCTTCGGCCGCGGCCTGAACGTCGACTATTGCGTCCACCTTTGGATTGGCGATTTGATTTCTCGTTCGAGTGATTGCCGTTGGATTTGTTATTGCGCGGCTGGCGCCGACCACGGCCCCGATTCTGCTGTTTCTTGGGTGCCTTGTTACCCTTACACGACCGTGCCTTCTCAGAATGGAAAGGTTGTCCCTCATCTACTGGAATGGCTTGACGGATTGTCTTCTCAATACCGCGCAGATATTCGCCTTCGTTTTCATCACAAAAAGCAATGGCGATACCACCTTGACCGGCACGTCCTGTACGGCCAATTCGGTGTACATAGACTTCGGGCTCGTTAGGCAAATCCAGATTGATGACGTGGCTGATATCAGAGACATCGATGCCGCGGCTCGCCACATCGGTGGCAACTAGTACCTGAAGGCTACCATTGCGGAATCGGCGGAGGGATTTCTCACGCGCACCCTGACTCTTGTTACCGTGAATTGCGAGGGCTTCGATACCGTCTTGCCCAAGTTGTCGAACAATGCGGTTGCAACCGTGCTTGGTTCGACTGAACACAAGCACCTTTTCGGGCCGCCCCACCTTGATAATATGAGTCAGGAGGCCACGCTTGTCGCTTTTCATGACAAACATGAGAGATTGTTCGATGGCCTCTACAGTGGCCGATTCAGGTGTGATAGAGACGCTTACCGGGTTGTAGAGCATATCACGGGATAAATCGGCGATCGAGCGTGGTATGGTGGCACTGAATAGCAGACTCTGGCGCTTCTTTGGAATCTGAGCTAAAATTTTGCGGATATCTCGGATGAAACCCATGTCGAGCATTCGATCCGCCTCATCGAGAACGAGGAATTGGACTGATGACAGGTTAACGTATCCCTGAGACATTAGGTCAAGCAAGCGACCGGGAGTGGCAACTAAGATGTCAACGCCACGGCGTAGGATTTTCTCCTGAGGGCGTTGCGATACTCCGCCAAACATAGCCATCGAACGGATGTCTAGGTATCGAGAATATTGCTCGATATTGTCGTGAATCTGGGCTGCAAGCTCGCGTGTTGGGCACAGTATCAAAGCGCGGATACGACGTGGGCCCTTCAACGGATTATTGGCTATTGCATCAAGAATTGGCAGAGCGAATGCTGCGGTTTTTCCTGTGCCCGTTTGGGCGCAACCGAGCATGTCGCGGCCTTTAATGAGGTCTGGGATGGCCTGGGATTGAATTGGCGTCGGCGTGACATAACCAATTTCGTCGAGAGCATCCAACAGAGGCGGACTGAGGTTGAGAGAAGTGAAGTCCATTGGGTCAACTCACATGTGTGTGATAATTGCAGCACCAAACTCACTACACTTGAGTAGGATGGCATCGTCCATTTGGCGCTCAAAATCATAGGTTACAGTCTTGGCTGAAATTGCACCTTCCATGCCCTTGACGATTAGATCTGCAGCTTCTAGCCAACCCATGTGTCGAAGCATCATCTCAGCCGAGAGAATTAGGCTTCCAGGATTGACTTTGTTTTGGCCCGCATACTTTGGTGCCGTACCGTGGGTCGCCTCAAAAATTGATATTCCTGTATCGTAATTGATGTTCGCACCCGGTGCGATTCCGATGCCCCCCACCTGAGCGGCGAGTGCGTCAGAGATGTAGTCGCCATTGAGATTCATTGTTGTCAAAACACCATATTCACGCGGACGGGTGAGGACTTGTTGTAGCATCGCATCTGCGATAACATCTTTCACAGTAATCGTATTGTTAGTTTTTGGATTTTCAAAAGTGCACCATGGACCACCATCGAGTTCGGAAGCGCCAAACTCTTCTTTTGCAAGTTCATATCCCCAATCACGGAATCCACCTTCAGTAAATTTCATGATATTGCCTTTATGGACAAGAGTTACTGAATCTTTGTCATTATCGATGGCGTATTGGAAAGCAGCTCGAACAATCCGAGCCGTTCCTTCCTGACTTATTGGCTTAATTCCGATTCCACTGGTTTCGGGAAATCTAATTTTTGAAACGCCCATTTCATTTTGAAGGAAATCAATGACCTTACGAACCTCAGGGCTGCCTGATTCCCACTCAATTCCAGCATAAACATCCTCACTATTCTCACGGAAAATAATCATATCGACTGCCCCTGGGTCGCGCACTGGACTTGGTGTTCCCGCATACCAACGGACAGGACGTACACAGGCAAAAAGGTCGAGTTGTTGGCGTAGTGCAACGTTTAGGCTACGGATACCACCTCCAACAGGCGTTGTCAAAGGACCTTTTATGGAAACTAATCCCGTTCTCATCGCTTCCAGAGTAGCTTCTGGCATCCACTCGCCAGTCGCGTCGAATGCCTTCTGTCCGGCGAGAACTTCGTTCCAGTGAATTTTACGATTGCCCCCATAGGCGCGATCGACTGAAGCATCGACAACATCAATCATAACAGGAGTGATATCGACACCAATTCCGTCACCTTCAATATAATGAATTACGGGCTCATTTGGCACATTTAATTTGCCATTTGACATTGTAATTGGTGCGCCGGATGACATGTCTCTCAGAGCGGCGACCTGCCATCCATTGATGAAGCCAACCCCCGTGGAACAAAACGAAGGTGATGCGAGATGAAGGGCTCTGTTGAGTGGGTTGAAGGGAAAACGATGAGGGGGATTACTGAATCGGGAAAGATAACAGAATTTTACAGTGATTCGGCGGCGAGTCCTATGGAAATTGTACAACAAGCTCACGCCGCATGTTCGATGATTGATCTATTCGTCGGCTTAAAAGATAGAATGGACAATGTAAAGTCGATGAAAATCAACATCAATACAGATAGAAAACCCGAGCCCCCTCGGGTTTTCACTAATATCGATATGAAATATATTATTGAAGGAAATGTTCCTGAAAAATTAGTTCGGAGAATTATTCAGGCCAGTCATGACAAGTTTTGTTCAGTTGGTAAAATGCTAACCGGATCAGGTGCAGCATTGACTTGGTCATTGGAAATTCGGCCATGAAATTCTCTCAGATTATTACAAAAAAATTGTTTATTGTAATCTAAGATTAAATACCTAATTGCCCTTTCTCAAAGGGTTCCTTTACTCAATCATTAAAGTCCCTCGGTGTGCAAGAGAAATTCCCTTGCACGAGAGTGTGACTCAACCCACCCATATGAAATCGGAAAATGATACAATGCAGAGCCAAAACAAAGAATCTAGTTCCAACGATGATTTACAGGTGGCATCCGAAGATGGATTAATCATCGAGCGACGATTTACGTCAGCAGGGGATGATCCGTTCGATGCATTCAATTGGATTTCGATGGATGTTGAGATTCGCAACCCAGATGGTACTATGGCAGATGCTATTGAAGGCGTTCAACTTCCTTCAGGATTTTCAGGTGTACCTGGAAAAGTCTGTGCTCAAAAATATTTGAGAAAAGCTGGTGTTCCAGTCCATATACGAAAAGTTGCAGAGGATGGAATTCCGATTTGGTTACAACGAAGTGAGCCGGATCACGAAAAACTGCAAACTTTACCAGCCGATGACCGATTCACAGGCGAACTTGATGGTCGACAATTATTCCGTCGTCTCGCTGGCACATGGACCTATTGGGGCTACAAACACGGCTATTTTGCCAGCGAAGTTGATGCTCGAGCATACTACGATGAAATGTGCTATATGATTGCAAGTCAACGCTCTGCTCCAAACAGCCCACAGTGGTTCAACACCGGCCTCCATTGGGCATATGGAATCGAAGGCCCCGCACAAGGCCATCATTATGTCAACCCAACAACCGGTGATCTCGAGTTGTCGGCTAATGCATATGAACATCCTCAGCCTCACGCTTGTTTCATTCAATCAGTCAGTGATTCACTAGTAGGGGGCACGGGATCGATTATGGGATTATGGAATAGAGAGGCTTTATTATTCAAATTCGGCTCAGGAACTGGTTCAAATTTCTCAAACATCCGTGGAGCCGGTGAGCCTCTTTCGGGTGGAGGCACCTCTTCCGGATTGTTGTCGTTCCTCAAAATTGGCGACCGTGCGGCTGGTGCTATCAAATCGGGTGGAACTACTCGTCGTGCTGCAAAAATGGTTACACTCGATTTGGATCATCCAGATATCGAAGAATACATTGATTGGAAATCGAGTGAAGAAGAAAAAGTGTCTGCACTCGTAATTGGCTCAAATATATTACAAAAACATGCAGATTCATTGATGGATTCTATCTGGGCTCACGAAGACGATTCTTCGAGGTTTGATCAATCCACGAATTCAGGCCTACGCAAGACGATGGTTCAAGCCATTCGTGATAACGTCCCTCAACCACACATCCAAAGAATTGTCGACCTAGCGAAGCAAGGATGGAAGGGGGTTGATTTCGAATGCTTCGATACCGATTGGCAGGGTGAAGCATACCTCTCTGTCTCGGGACAAAATAGCAACAACTCCGTTCGTGTACCCAACTCATTTATGGATGCTGTGAAAGCTGGTAAAGATTGGGATCTCGTATGGAGAACCGAGAAAGATAAAGCTGCGAAAGAAGGTCGTGAACCAGGTGCATGCAAGACCCTAGATGCTGGTGAACTTTGGGACAAAATCGCTTACACTGCTTGGGCGTGTGCAGATCCTGGAGTACAATTTGATACTACGATTAACGAATGGCATACCTGTCCAGAAGGTGGAAGAATCAACGGTTCAAATCCTTGCTCAGAATACATGTTCTTAGATGATACCGCCTGTAATCTTGCAAGCATTAATCTGCTACACTTTTATGACCTCGACAACCAAACATTCCAGATTGATGATTTCAAACATAGTGTGCGATTGTGGACTGCTACGCTTGAAATCAGCGTTCTGATGGCTCAATTCCCATCAGCTGAAATTGCTCAAAAATCATACGAATACAGAACTCTTGGCCTTGGTTATTGTAATATCGGCTCGGTACTGATGCACATGGGGATTCCATATGATGATGAAAGAGCCTACGCGATTTGTGGGGCACTTACCGCAATAATGTGCGGAGAGTCTTATGCCACTAGCGCAGAAATGGCGGCAATTCTCGGCCCTTATCCAGATTATGAACGAAATGCGGAGCACATGCTCAGAGTCATGAGAAATCATAGAAGAGCGGCATATGATGCTCCGGCAGAAGAATATGAAGGGTTGTCTATTCCACCTCGAGGAATCAATGCAAAGAAATGTCCACAAGATCTTCTCACATCAGCAAGAGATGTCTGGGATAAGGTAATTCGAGATGGAGAGGAACATGGATTCCGTAATGCGCAAACAACTGTTATTGCCCCAACCGGAACTATTGGATTAGTAATGGGTGCTGATACGACTGGTGTCGAACCGCAATTCTCTCTAGTCCAGTTCAAAACTCTCGCTGGCGGTGGTTCGTTGAGAATTATCAATCGCGGCGTACCAAATGCATTAAGGCGCCTCGGTTATTCAGAAAGCATTTCAAAATCAATTGAGGAATATGTTACAGGTACAAAAAATCTCATTAATTGCCCGTATCTTTCTGCAGAAAAACTACATTCTGAAGGATTTACACCTGATATTATTGCGAAAATAGAAAAGTCATTCAGTGATGTATTCGACATTCGATCTGGATTCTCTCCATCCGTCCTCGAAGAAGATTTCTGTTTGAATGCCCTCGGAATGAGTGATGAACAATTTAATGATGAATTCTTTGATGTTCTAACCCATATCGGCTTAACAACAGACCAAATCAATGAAGCGAATGACGTGGTCTTTGGAAAAGCGACTCTTGAAGGTGCTCCTGGATTAAAGGAGGAACATCTCGCTGTCTTCGATTGTGCTACACCCTGCGGTAAATACGGCACACGTTCAATTGATTGGCGCGCTCACGTTTTGATGATGGCTTCTGCTCAGTCATTCATTTCTGGGGCAATTTCGAAGACTATTAATATGCCATCTGACTCAACTGTTTCTGAAATTCGTGATGCATACGACCTATCGTATGCAACGATGAACAAGGCGTGTGCTGTCTACCGAGATTGTTCAAAACTTTCCCAGCCATTGATGAATCAATTAGTCGAATCGACGGCTTTGGTTGAGGATGAACTTGAAGAAGAAATTGTAGTTCAACAAATGGTTCAGCAAGTAGTTGAACAATTGCCAATCCCTCAAGAAATTTCTCAGCCAGTAGCAGAAAGCTTCGTTCATGAGTACATTGCATCAAGAAAGCCTCTACCTGATGTTCGAAATTCGAGTACGATGAAGGCGAGAGTTGGGGGGCATACCGTCTATCTCTCATCGAGTACCTATGATGATGGTAGACTTGGTGAAATCATGATTACCACTTCGAAGGAAGGTGCTGCATGGCGCTCGATGCTGAACCAATTCGCGATTGCAGTATCTATTGGATTACAATATGGTGTCCCATTGGATGCTTTCGTGAAGTCATTCACCTTCCAAAAGTTCGAACCGAGTGGAATGGTTACCGGTGGCAGTGGTAGAGTAAAAATGTCAACAAGTATCGTCGACTATATCTTCCGGGAGCTCGCTATTCATTACATTGGTCGCAACGACCTTGCTCATGTTACTCCTGAAGATTTGGATAAAACCTCGATAAGTCGCCCTGAAGTTACCAAAGAAGGTATAGCTCGAAATCAAGGCCAACGGAGAGAAGTTCAACTCACTCTCGATGCGATTCCTTCTACTGTTGAAGATTCCGAAGCAAAGGCAAGAAGAATTGCTAGGGAGCGAGGATTCACAGGTGATATCTGCAACGATTGTGGAAGCAGTCAAATGGTTAGGAATGGAACTTGTTTGAAATGTAATGCCTGTGGAGCAACCACGGGTTGTTCTTAATCAAATAATCTTTCCAATCGATTGACTGCGCATCGAGATTCTCTTGAATAGATCGTTGTGTGCTTCTGAATCTATCTCCAGAATTGATTTCGATATTGCTGTCAATGAATCAGGATTAATTCTGCCTAAATCTAGTAATAATCCGGCTAATTGGGAACGTGCTGAAAGGTTGGAACTCACCCATGCAGCCGGAATTAAATTTCCTGAATCAACTGAATCAACTGACAAATAATACCGAATACCTGATTCAACCAACCGCTGGACCATCTTTTCATCTCCGCTTTCAATAACCAATTTAGCAGATTCGATAAAAGAAATTGTATTGGATCTTGAAAGCCCCCCAAGATATGTAGTTGTCAAAATGCGTGTATCTAAATCAGAATTAAATAACAACATTTTCATCAATTTCAATGCAAATATAGAGTCATCACTTTCAATCCTAGACAAATTCGATGCCACAGTCCTGCAGCCGAATAAATCTTCATGAAGAATAGCCGCAGAAAGAATTTCACGTGACCTAACTGAATCATTTGAAAAAGATTGGATTCCGGCCTGTATGAGGGCTGCAAGACCATTTCCTCGTGCATAAGTTAGAGCAGATTCTATTCGATTTGGAACGGACAATACAGAAGAAACGTGTGGTCCAAGTGCTAAATTTTCAAGCCAATAAGGCAAAACAGAATTCGCAGAATCCTCATTCATCGAAAGAATATCAAGTATTGCATTAGCAGCTAGAGCCCCCGTAGGATGAGCGATTTCTTCGATTAAATCTGTCGTTTGATTTTCGTTCCATTCCATGTGAAATGGTCCGGTCGCCTTATTGATTGGCCAATTACCAGGCGGGCGGGCGACAACAATCGATGAAAATAAATGAAAACAACCATCTCTAGCGATTGAAGAGCCATTTAATGTCAACCCAATTAAAACACTTGATCCTAAATACCACCTATCTGCATTTGGAACCGATTCATCTAGCGCTGAAATTAACCAGTCTTTTATTGTTAGAATAAGGATCTTTTCGCCGATTAATTCTGCATTTTTTGAAATCCATTTTTCCCGACTCGCCTCTGGATTAATATCTCTCTTAACATAATCTGGTTCATCGGATTCGATTACCATTTCAAGTCGATATCTGAAGCCAGCTCTATCACTAGATGTAATCCCAAGAGCTTGTTGCGCTAAATCAGTTGAATTGGCCGGTGGTAGTGCGGGAAAATCAGGTAATTCAAGCGGAGGATGTGGTAGTGGTTCGTATTGAAAGGCAAGAGAAATTGAATCTTTCATCAATTTAGCATGTGCATCCCAAACGAGGGCGCTAGCCTCTCGTCGAACCATATCAGCGACACCAACTTAAATCTCAAGTTCAATGTTCAAATTCTGAATTAATTCCTTGTATCGATTACGGATTGTGACTTCGGTCACTCCAGCGACTTCTGCTACTTCTCTCTGAGTGCGACGCTTACCACACAACACACTTGCGATATAGATTATCGAGGCTGCAATCCCAGTTGGGCCGCGGCCACTTGTCAGTTCTTTTTCTTGGGCCGCTGCGATTAATTCGTAGGCCTTAGCCTGAACTTCGGCATCAAGATCTAGGCCAGAACAAAACCGAGGAATATAATCTTCAGGCTTGGTCGGAGGTATCTTCATTTTCAATTCTCTAACCATGAAACGATATGTTCGTCCGATTTCTTTTCGGCCAGTTCTGCTAGCTTCACCAATCTCATCAAGAGTTCTTGGATTTTGACATTGCCTACATGCAGCGTAGAGTGATGCAGCTGCAACTCCTTCAATAGAGCGGCCGCGAATTAATCGAGCTTCTACCGCCTTCTTGTAATTCACAGCAGCGGCTTCTCGAATTGACTTAGGCAAATCGAGACGGCTTGCCATACGATCCAATTCAGCGAGAGCCATAGCGAGATTGCGCTCGGTTGCATTACTCACACGCGAACGCTTCTGCCACTTTCTCATTCGGTAAAATTGCGAACGGTATCGTGAAGAAATTGCTTTACCAGAATAATCTTTGTTTTGCCAATCGATATCTGTAGAAAGCCCTTTGTCGTGCAACATCACAGTCATTGGTGCACCGGTACGGGCTCGTTGATCGCCTTGTTCTGGACTGAATACACGCCATTCTGCGCCTTGATCTATCACTTTGTCTTCTAGAACCAACCCACAGTCATCACAAACGACCTCACCGCGAGTTTCGTCTCGATTTAAATTTCGGCTTCCACATTCGTCACACTTTACAGTGTCTTCAACTAGATAATCTGCCATCCCATAACCTCCTTTCTGAGAGAAAGGTAAAATACCCCGACAAATCATTGTATATAAAATTAACAACATTAATAATAAGATCAAAAGTATTCTTGATTACTAAATTATTACGAAGAAATTAATTGAGAATGATGATATATCAGGCGGTATTGGCAATAGATGTAAGAGGTTCTCTGATGACCGTCCAATGGCCCCCTGCGGAAATTTCTCTCACTCAAGGTAAGCGTGTATTATTTCTTACAAAAGACCTTGATTTAATCAGAAAACAGCTCTATGAAGGATTAAATCTCGAAATGAAAAATCTTTCTGTCGATGATCTTCTCGATGACATCAACACTGATGTAATGACTCCTGCGTGGGTTTGTTTTGACTATGATCCAGCAATAATCGCAGAAAATGCTTATGCTGGATTATTGCATAAAGGAAGGCGGGTTTTCGAACCCCAGGCATTGATTGATGGTGGGTTCGAAGTTATCGTTTCAGGACACCGGAAAGGTACAGGATCTAGTAGAGAGACTGCCCCACAGTGTGAACGATGGTCTGGAATTCGAATTGTAATTGCTGCATCATTTGCTCCAATTCATGAGCGAAATAACATAAATCTTGGTCAATTGATGGGCGACCACACAATGCTTGAAAGATTACAAAATGGTGAGCAAATTTCATTGAATGAATTTACTGAAAAATATGACCCTGTGACTCGTTTGATTCTCGAGAATGGCGGGATTTTTCCATTCGCAAAAAAAATGGAATCTGGCGATGTTCAACTGCCGGAAGTCAGCATTGTTGAACGGCCAATGACGATGGCTGAAAAAATAATCTCAAACAAATTAATCAGTGTAGATGGTGCTCGTGGTTATGTCAAACCAAATGATGCCGTTCTGGCTTCTGTTGATGGTGGTTATTCACACGAGTTTACTACAGCACAGGTTCATGAATTTTTAAAATCAGAATATGGCAGCAATTATTCTCTGCCAAATCCAAGCAAATTTGCTGTTTTCGAAGATCATTTACTTTACGCTACTGGAGTTCCAAGATTTGGTAAATTTACCAATAAAATTCAACTTCTACGTGATTTACAAAATACATTTCAGGTTCACACCGGCGTTCGAGATTATTCCGCAGTAAACAGTATTTCACCAGGAATTTGCCATCAGGTTGCTCGGGAAGAATTCATCGATGTTGGGGATTTCATCCAAGCCACGGATAGCCATACCTGCATGGGTGGAGCAAGTAACTCTCTTGCTTATGGTGTTGGTTCAACAGAATATGCAAATCTAATTCATAATCAATTTGCTTTCGTTAAAGTTCCAGAAAGCATCCGATTCAATCTAGTGGGAACTTTGAATGATGGTTGCACGGCTAAAGATGTGATTTTACACATCCTGTGGAAGTATGCTACAAACTCAGACACTCTCGATCGTAGTATGGAATTTGGTGGGCCCGGTCTCGCTAGTTTATCGATGGATGAACGAGCGACATTGTGCAATATGGCGACTGAATGCAGCGCAAAAACTGGAATTTGTGATGCTGATGAATTAACTGTTGAATGGCTATTAGCCAGACGGCCTTATCTAACTGCAGAAGACATTCGAAATTCTTTTGTTACCGCCGATAAGGGTGCTACCTACGATGGTGGCGTGCACACTATCGATCTCGACAAGATTCGCCCAATGGTCGCTCATCCAGGAAACCCAGATGAGGGAGTACCATCAGATCCAACAAATGGTGCCTATATTTCTGATATCGGTGAAATCAAAATCGACATCGCTTACGCCGGTTCGTGCACAGCTGGAAAAGAGGATGATTTTGCTTACTATGCAAAAATTACTGATGCAGCATTAACTGCCGGAATGACGATTCATGAAGATGTTGAATGTTATATCCAGTTTGGGTCAAAATCGGTTAAAGATTTGTCTGAGCGCAACGGGTGGACAAAAATGTTTGAGCGTGCTGGAATCAAGCTAATCGATCCTGGTTGTGGCGCTTGTATAGGCGCCGGCCCGGGAGTAAGCAATACGAAAGAACAGGTCAGCGTCTCGGCAATTAATCGTAATTTTCAAGGCCGTTCTGGACCTGGTAAACTCTATCTCGCTAGCCCATTAACTGTAATGGCAAGTGCATTTACCGGCCACATTACAGCATGGAATGTGAACCTTTTTTCTAAATGAATTTATTTACTTTCATTAGTGCGACAAAAATTGATGGTTGATTACGAAGTTAAGAAACACACGAAAATAAATCGAATTCCGATCCGTGGCCATTATGATGAAGAAACGGTTCATTCAATTATTGATTCCTCACTGATTTGCCATTTAGGATTTGTACAAAACGATCGGCCATTCGTCATCCCCTGTATTCATGGAAGAGAAGGAAGAACCCTATATCTCCATGGCGCTAAGGCTAGTCGATTAATGGATGAAAGTGGCTCTGGCAAAGAAATATGCGTTACATTCACTCATGTCGATGGTATCGTTCTCGCCCGTTCACTTTTTCATTCCTCGATGAATTATCGCTCTGTTGTCGCCTTTGGAAAAGGTAGAGCACTCAACACCGATGAAGAGAAAATGCATGCACTCGATATTGTCAGCGAACAGCTCTGCCAAGGCAGATGGGAGGGGGCTCGCACACCTTCAGAGAAAGAATTGCGAGCAACTTCTGTCGTAGCTGTTGATATTGATTTTGCTAGTGCAAAAATTCGCACTGGTGGCGCAAACGACGATGAAGAAGACCTAGCGGGACCTTGGTGGGCAGGCGTTCTTCCTGTAGAGACAAAAATACTTACACCAATCCCTTCAGATGATTTGAAAATTAATCCAAACCCACCACAACATGTACAAGATCGGGTCGGCGACGTTCTCTGAATCAATCATAAAATTGCGATGTTTTACTAAAAGATAGCGCAGCCTTCAATAAGCGGCCGAGTTCAGGAGAGTGTACCACAAGTTGGCCCCATGTCATCAGGACTTGGGAGGACCAAGTGGAGGGATTGCCCATGGTAGATGCTAGAGAAATTACAAGCAAGCAAAAACAAATTGCAGTCAGTGAATTTTTTGAAAAGAATAAACATTTCCTTGGATTTGATTCCCTCCAAAGATCTTTGATTACTGCTGTCAAAGAATCTGTAGACAATTCTCTTGATGCGTGTGAAGAAGCACGAATTCTTCCAAACATTAGTGTTCAAATCGACCGATTGAAAGGAGACGAGATTCGTCTAGTCACTCAGGACAATGGTCCTGGGATTCCTCGTGACGCTGTCGAGCACGTCTTTGGAAAATTCCTCCTCGGTTCTCGATTTCATGCTATTCGTCAAACCAGAGGCCAGCAAGGAATTGGCATTACTGGAGTGGTAATGTATAGTCAACTAACCACTGGAGTGAAGACTAAAGTTACCTCAAAAATTGCTTCAGATTCGTCAGCGGTTTTTGTTGATATTGGATTGGATACTCGAAAAAACCGTGCAATTAAATCTCGTGAAAAAAGGGATGTGTGGTTTGATGATATTACAGGCGAAGTAGTTGAACATGGTCTTCGAATTGAAGCAAGAATGAAAGGAAAATATCAACGTGGTAAACAATCTGTTTTTCAATATCTCAGAATGACTTCAATCGTCAACCCTCACGCTACAATCAGTCTTGTTGTCCGAGATCGCGATGGAGAAGTCTATGAGCAGGGGTCATGGAAGCGGACGACTGATAAATTGCCTCGAGTTGTTGAAGAAATCAAACCTCATCCACATGGAATTCAACTCGGAACTCTACAAAGAATGTTAAGAGAATCTGAAGAGCGAAAAATGACTTCTTTCCTACGGCATAACTTCTCGGGAGTTAGTATGAGAGCTGCTAAGGAGATTTTGTCTCTGGCGGAAATCAATGAGAATAGGTCACCGAAAAGAATTAGCACAAATGATGCAAATGGAATGTTAAATGGTTTCCAAAATGTAAAACTACTGCCTCCCCCAACAGATTGCCTTTCACCTATTGATGATCTGTTAATCAAGAAGGGGCTTTCAAAAGCAATCGATTCACGATTTGCAGCAACAGTCACTCGAAATCCAACTGTTAGTCAAGGAAACCCATTTCAAATTGAAGTTGGATTGGTTTTCGGCGGTGACCTCACCGCAGATGGTCCGATTGAAGTTTTGAGATTTGCAAATCGCGTTCCGTTGATGTATCAACAAGGCGGATGCGCATTAACGAAAGCTATCGAATCGATTGATTGGAAGCGATATGGGCTCGATCACCCCGGAGGTAAAGGATTGCCGAAGGGTGCCGCCGCTGTATTGATACATCTTGCTTCAACAAATGTTCAATTTACTAGCGAAGCAAAGGAAGCGGTGGCAGATAATGATGAGGTTTTCGAAGAAATTCGTAGAGCATTATTGGAGGTTGGCCGTGGTCTGAAAAATCACTTGAAGAAAAAATCTCAGCGAAAGAAAGCCAAAGAAAAGTTCGAATTAATCAATGTGATTTTACCTGAAATTTCAAAAAAATCTTCTAAACTCCTAGGGAAACCTGAGCCAAATCTATCCCCTGTAATTACTCAAATAATGAATGCAGTTTTCTGTGAAGAAACATTAGGTTGGAATTCTGAACAGAAATTAGCTACTTGCATTATCGAAGTTTACAACTATACTGCGAGGGCGCGAGCCTACACAATTCTTGTTAAATGGCCAGAGAGCGATACAGTGAAAATTGCAGTTAACCCCCTCGGGGGAAGAAAAGAAGCGAAGGGGATTTGGGCTTGGCGAATAGAGACTCTCGATCCTGGATGTTCGACAACAATAAACATCGGTATTTCAGGATTAACAAAAGGAGATTGGGTAGATACTGATATTTTCTTCCGTGGAAATGGTGACATCATCGGTGCAACAAAAATTGACGAAACTTTACTTGAGGAAATACGTAAAATGGAGGCTTTGAGTGCTGCTCAAAATGAAATAAATGAACAATATTCAGAAACAGAGGTTAATCATTTAATTCAAAGGGCTGAGACAGCAGCAAAATCTGAATTAGAGAAGGAAATAATTGAAACTCCTACTCCTGAATCCAATAGTTCATCAATTCAAAATGGAAGCCCCACCTTATTCGACGATTATAATACGGAGGAATTAGAATGAGCGATTTTACTAAAAGAAAATCAAAGGAAGAAGTGATATCATCCCTGAAAGGTATCGCACTCGAAATGCATAATAAAATGGAACGAGGGACCCCTCCGACAATGACTTTACCAGTTCGTTCTAAGACAAATATTGCTTTTGATCAAAAATTAGAAGTTTACAAATATGGCAAGAAGAAAACTATCCGTGATGCGACAAGTCTCGGCTCTGCTCGACAATTGCTACGTTCATTATATGTGACTGAATTTATTGAACAAATGATTGAAGCAGGAAAATCTTCAACATTAAGGGAGATGTATTACATCAGCGAAAGCTGGGGCCATGGTAAATTTGGAACCCAAAATGACAGTAATAATCTCGCTGAAGATCTTGAAATCGTCACGAAATGCTTGCGTGAAGATTTCAAGCTCCGTCCTGAAGAAGATGGTGCGAGAATAATTGGAGATGTTACGTTTGAAGAAAAGAATCGGAAAGGGGATTGGATGCGTATTAATTGCCGAGATGATGTTGGAGATTCGGGATATGGCGTACCATATAATGTCGAATCTGAGAAATTGAAATTAATTACAGAAGATGTAGATTTCATTATGGCCATCGAAACCGGTGGAATGTTCGATCGATTGGTGGAAAACGGCTTCGATGAAGATGCAAGATGCGCCTTGATTCACCTAAAGGGCCAACCTGCTCGGTCTACCCGAAGAATCATGAGGAGAATGAGTGATGAATGGAAAAAACCCATAATCGTCTTCAGCGACTGTGATCCTTGGTCTTTCAGAATTTTTGCAAGTATTGCTTATGGTGCAATAAAAACAGCTCATATTTCTGAATATCTAGCTACAAAAGGTGCACATTATCTCGGCATCACAGCAGATGACATCCTCGCATATGATTTGCCAAGTGATGATTTAACCAAACAGGATTTAAATGCGCTTGATGCCGAATTAACTGACCCTCGTTTCAATTCGGGCTATTGGAAAGAACAAATCAACCTAATGAAAGAACTGGGCAAAAAGGCCGAACAGCAATCCTTAGCAAAATATGGTTTGGATTTCGTAACCGATACATATCTTCCTGAAAAATTATCTGCTATTGGTTTGGATTATTGAATGCTAAATCTGAAAGCCCCCGGCCATTAGCCTCGGCTATGGCGAATAAGACCCGGGTATGGGCAAAATGGCTTTCAGGCATTTCATTAGCCCTTATTGTACTCGGAGTAATCTCTTTTTCGAACGCTTCGGATGTGATGATTAACGAAATGGATCCATCAATCAATCATGTATTGGAATTAGAACCAGGCGAAAATGCCATCGTAAATTTCGAAGGGGGTGGCCTCTATACTGCCCTTCGAATTACTGAAAAAGGAGCTGCTATGGATGCAGATTTACGACTTGTGGATTCAGATGGAGAATTAGTTGATGGACGCTCTCCAAAGACAATTGAGGTGGCTAGACCAGGAATAGATGGAAAGACCACATATATTCCAGTTCGACTTTTCGAAAAAGAACAAGGTGGTGAATATCGCCTTTACAATGATGGAAGTGATACGCTTTGGCTCGTTAATGATTTACAATCTCAATTGAACATGATGGCTTCTCCTTGGGTATTATTATTCATGACAGGATGTTGTATTGGTCTTCCAATTGGATTAGTAGCAGTGATTCTTCTTGGAATTAATCATCGAAAGAAAAAAAATGAACAACAAGTTTCTGGCATTACGATAGAAAACAAAGTATTGAATACCGATGAAATTTATCGACAATATCATTCAATTGATAATGATAAAGAAAACGATGCTTCCCAAACAGTCCCAGGCCCATTCCTTACTCCTTCAGAAAACATTGACAATACAAATATTGTTGAACCCTCAAACACCGAAACAGATACTAAAGATTGGCATAATTGGGATGAAGGTTGAGTGCTAAATTAGCATGATTAGCTCTTTTGAATACAAAGTTGGGTTTTTTAACCACCCTCATACTACCCAACCTTGAGTTGAGAAGTGATGGTCGAGTTTGATGAGGCGATGAACATTCTCGAAAACAAGGCTCGACGACAAATTCTGCGCCACTTGGTGAAAGAACCTCATTATCCTTTACAACTTTCAGAATTGCTAGATATTAGTCAACAAGCCGTTATGAAACATCTGAAAGTTCTCGAAAAAGCAGAATTTGTCGAATCTGAACGTGTGCGCTCAGAAAGGGGGGGACCTCCAAAGAAAATGTATCGGGTTAATCAATCGTTTTCGGTAAGACTTGACCTCGGACCAAACCTATTCCGTGCTGAACATCGAATTATGCCGAGTGGAGGGCCGATGAGATTGTCCAATAAATTGCCCAATGAACTTGATGAGGTAATTAATCGACTTGGAACTCGCAGAAGGTTACCGATGGCTGAAGCCATGGATATACTGGCTGAATTGGATCGGGCACTTGAAAAAATCGATGAAAGCAGAGATGCTGTGATAGCTTTACATCAACAAATAATGCATAAGGTCACTCCCAGCGTAAGTGAACATTCAGAATCTTACGAAGAGAGAATTCTGGCTCGAGAAATCATGAATCAGCCAAGGCGCCCTCTCGATTTGGATCTGTTTTCACATAGTTTACGCATTCAATCAACAGATGCCGAATCGATGATGGAGAGCTTGCGCGACCGGTTGATGCGTGACTTTGCTGCAAATAGTGGCAACTTTGTTGCTGCTCGCGATGGTACTCCATTACCATGGTGGCTAGTCCGCTAAATCAGAAGACTATGTCGTCATCATCATGGAAATTTGCAAGCATACTGCTCTTCTCTGCAAATTGTGTCAAAGCTTCCATTCTTCGTCCATACATAACAACGCCCGCAACCCCAATCAATGCAAATGTCGCTCCAAGAATAATTACTGGAACCGAGTATTTTGCAATAATTTCTACGCCAACATCGAGAAGTCCCCAACTCGAACCCATCTTTTTGTCGACTTTAACAAAATTGTTACTCTCATCAGTCTCGACGATTACGTTGTCCGGATCAACAACAACAACGATGTCGTGACTTCCAGCTTCTACCATATACAGTAGAGTGATCTGTGGCGGATCCTCAGTAAGATCGGACGGCATTATCGCTTCGATTAACTGACGATAAGCGACACTATCTTCATCACATCCTCGCTTCTTGATTTCCTTAATCGTCTGATCAACACACAAAACGATGTTTACAGAAGTTGCATGTGCATTTCCTAAATTCTGGATTTGAACATTCACAGATAACATATCGCCAATAGAGCCCGTATATGTACGGACATCCACATCGACAATCGTCAAATCTGGCGCTCGTAATCGTAATTCAATGACCTGTTCGTTCGTATCACAGTTAGGAGCGTAATTATCCGGCAAACCATCGTGATTCATATCGATTGTACATGAGTCGTCCCAAATCGGTGTTTCATCAAAATCTCCACCAGCCTCAGAAGAACCGAAACTGGATAATACTTTGATCCCAATCTCTCGGTTAGCTAATGCTGCAAGAGGATCAATAGAAACAATTGCTACTACTTGCAACGTAGTATATGCTGGCATCGAAGGCATAGTTACCGCCCCTGTTCTTGCGTCAACATAACACTCGCCTTCGGCAGGTATGTCACCAATTGTTAGAACGGCACACTTCTTTTCAGAAGGATATTCAGTATCGAATCCTTCTATCAAAGCGTATTCAATCAACCAACTGGAAAGTGTGTTCATTCCAGGGGCTATATCCCAACCAGCACCATCCATTGTATGATTGTGGATAGTTGGTTGGTCTGGCACATTTCCGAAATTAGTCAAATTCATCGTGAATCTAACTACACGTCCCGGAGCAGTTGTTTTGATTTTGCTCTCAACAGATGGATCGATCGTGATTCGCATATCATGGAATTCGATAATTTCAATTTGTAAAGTGATGACATCACGTAATTTTGTTCCTTCATATGGCTCTTCACTAAACACTTGCAAAGTAACAGTATACATTCCTGCCAAAGTTTCCTCTGGTACATTAATCATTATCTGAATAATCTGAAATTCGTCACGGGCAAGTTCTTCGAAGATGATTCGAGGTATTTCAATATCCCAAACATCTGAATTACCGTCTTGGTCAACGATTGAGCCGATTGCCATATCATATCTATCTGCGCCATTTCCAGTATTTTCAACCGTTGTGTCCAATTGATATGATTGCCCAGGATGCAGGGATAATATCGTCTCTGAGGTCGCATCTAATTCATATCGTTGAATTACATTGGTGACTAAAACCACAGAATCTCTGACCCGAGGAGCTCCATCTAAGTGCGCCTTGATAGTTACAGAATCTCCTAAGCCAGCAGTTGCGTTATACGGTGCACACATTATCGCAGTTACAGTATAAGGGGCATCGATAATCGACCAATACCTTGGACTATCATCTGGGATACTATTCCCTCCAGGAGCATTTGTAAAGTCAATATCGACGGTCCAGTGATCAAACCTCCAAGTCTGTTCACTAATCTCTGAAGGGCGTTCATCTGGCCCCCCAGGGGTTGTGAAAACTAGGTGGCCGGGGGTGAAATGTTTCGTGACATCGATATCAAACTCAGCACAGTCCCCAGGTAGAACGTGCTGAGTCGTTTCACCAAGATTGAAGACGATATTTCCAGTACTCTTAATCGAAACATTGACCCATAACTCTAGCACATCAAATGTTCCTCTATCAATGGAGAGAACTGGCTCACCCGTTGACCATCCTTTGAGATATATTACGAAAGTTCCGGGTTCTTGTGAGGTAGGTACGCTAACTTGTAAATTACGAGTAACGGACTGCCCCGGATCAAGAGAGAGGGAAATTGGGAAACTAATGCCCCAACCAAATGGCAATGCCCACTCTGTTTGACCTTCGAGTGTTGCTGGGTCATAAAATGCGAATGTGTCGTATACGTTTCCAGTATTGGTAACTGTAATCGAAAATATAGCTGACTGCCCTTGTTCGACATCAGCTTGGAAGTGAGAGGTGTCTAACTCAATTCCGTGAACCACATCCATCAATGTGAGAGTTAATCGTTCATCACGAATTGCTGGATCTTTGTGAGACAGGGCAGAAACTGTAATCGTCGCAAGTTCATCTTCATGTGCTTGATAAATTGTTGGAGCACGAACTTGCAGGTACATTGGAACTACATCGCCACCGCGCAGGAATACTGGCGTTGAATCAAATATTGGAGTATTGTTAGTAGAAAAGAATAATGTCGCACTCCAATTCAACGGTACACCCTCCATCGTTACAGTGAAAGTATCCGAAACAAGATCTGCTGGACCCGGAGTAGGGTTTGAAATTGTCATATTGTAAGTTGTTTGCTCACCTGGTTCAATAGTGTGATAATAGGTTTCATCACTAGCCAATGATACTTCGACTAAACCTGTCAATACATGAACATAACAAAGTGTGTAAGACCCACCATTGTGTTGGTCGTTACACTTGTTTGTATCCGACCAAGCAATATGAGCACCGCTACCAAGGTCATTAGCGAAACCCGGAGTTTGACCAAGTTCTGGTACAGCGCCCGAATTAGGTCCTAACTTATCTGATTGCCATTCAGTAATAGGCAATAATTCCCATTCATCAAAAATAGAAGATGCAATCGAATTAAGAGGAAATCCATTCGGATAATCATCATTTGTATGATTCAAACGAGTGTACATAATTGTCTCACCTTGAGAACCATTGTAATTATCCAACCAAGTTAGGTGTACATTGTCAAACGAATCTGTAAGGATCGCAGGCATATGTGAATTCGCACCGAATGGCCGATCTGTTGGAATTCCATCATATCCTTCTACCTGAGAAATCGCTCCATCTGCAATTTGCTTGATACCGTATGCAGGCAATCCACCGGGTGCTCCATCCCAAGCGCCCGCGCCTCTCATTCGGAGTCTAGTGTAATAGATTTCATAGTTGACATCAATGTCAAATCCATATGCACGACCATCCATCCAAGTAATGTGAGTATTGCCAGAAGTATCGAGTGCAATTCCGGGATGAAGGCTGTATGCATCATTCAATGTAATTCTGGTATCATTCACCACAACTAGATGACCATAGCCAAGACCGTCCATAGAAGGCCCTAAATCTTGGATATATCTGTCTGCAGTGGTGTCGACAAAGGTTCCAGAGTCTCCTTTTGCCCAACCAGGCCATGGAGATTCAATTAATGAAAGCGGGTCAAGAATTGTCATGAAAATTTCACGAGAATTATTTGTCGATAAATATACGAGAGCTTCGACCATCAACTGCATCTCTGCAGAGTTTGAAGCAGATGTTGGGAATGTGTACATCATACCTTCAGCATTAGTTAATCTAAGAGTTGTACCAGGGCAAGTTCGAGTCGATAAACTGTTGAAACCATTCGGGCATTGAGCCAAATCCATCATGTGTGAACCGACATCGGATGAGCCGGTACCAAATCCAGCAGCGTGAAGAGGGATTGGGATAATTCCAGCTTCTACACAAGCATCATGAGCTTCATTAATCGATTGAATATCATCAGATTGTTGGGCAGGGCTTCCACCATATGGTCCTTCATCAGAGATTGGTATTACTATTTTTGTAGCATTTGGATTCCAATGATGATCTAATTGTGTTGGAGGGTTACCGGGAACATTTCCGTTGATGTCTTCCCAAGACAAGCAGGCCCAAGTCGATGCAGGGCCCCAAAATTCACTGTAATATCCACCATCTGTCGGCAAATTGATTGCTCCGTTATTGTAAACCACATCATTCAACTCTCTGATTCCACCAGAGTCATCATTGGGTGCTAATCCTAGTGCAGTTAAGCGAGGGCCTTGGTTGCCACTTCCACCTGTTGCATACGCTGTTGCACAATTTCCACTCGTTGCTGCTGAGGGCCAATTTCCACTAAGGGCGTAAAGTGTTTCGTAAACGGTCATGTTCGCTCGCTCCAATAGAGGTTTTAGTCCTTGGAATGACCCTCCACTCGCAAAATTTCCACCATAGAAAACCACACACATGTCTGCCCATTCTGCGTTCATTGAACCTGAAGTATCGATTGGTACAACCATCTCGACCTTTCCTCCGCGTGTATCGTCCCAAACGATTTGAACGAAATCATCCGCATCGACAGCAAGATCAGGATGGCCTTTGTGACCAATAATTGGCGTCAATAAAGTTTCATCAATGGCAATAATTGCTTCACGTGCTGAAATATCTGCTTCCAACATTGCATAGTAAATCTGTGGTTGTTGGTAATACTTATCGAGAGGTTCAAAGGAATCTTCCCAAACAATGTGTGCATTATTATCTGAATCGACATCGACAGCAGGCCAATCTCGATTTTGAGAATGGCGGGAAACAATTGTGTCGTCGATAACAGAAATTACTGCATCTAATGCGATACCGCCGTCGCGATCATCTTGGAATGGATCTACAACAGTATATTTGATTGCCCACTGACCAGCCTTGTCCGTCCAAACGATATGGGCACGGCCATTATCATCGACTCGGATATCGGGGTGCCAAGCACGATGAGAGCCGGAATTCGAAATTTGTGTCGCATCGATGAGTGTATCTCCACGAGCATTGGTTAATTTGTAGTAAAGGTGCTGGGTATTACGACTCCAAACGAAGTGAGTATTACCTTCATCATCGGCATCTACTGCAATCATTCGATCATTTGCTGAACCCCCGTTGACTATCTGTATCGCATCGGTAAGAACGATTTCGCTCGCATTTACAGAAGGTACTCCCATAGCAGCAAATGTACTCAAAACCATCAACAAAACCATCATCATACTCTTCCTTGTTCTTCCTGTTTCCATAATACAACCTCCAGCATAATGCCGTAACATATTGTTTCAATAATTTTCTATACTTAACTGCAACCCTTACGCGTCATTAAGTAGAGCAAAATAAAAGTGAAAAATTATTATTGATTAAGCCCATTCATCCGGGTCGAAATCGCGGCCGAATCCACCCGTCTCGTCCATATCTACGGAAGATTCAGGTTTACCACTAACTCCACCCTTTGATGCAGATTTTTGGGCTTTTTTTGCAATCCAATCATCGACTGGCCCGGGTTTTCCAGTTCCAGGGCCATAACCAAATTTTATCTTGTGAATCAAAGCTAATTTGGATAACCAAACATGCCGCATAGTATGCATAAATTCGTTTTGAGTGAGCCCATCGAACCAAATCGGTCTAGAGAGATTGAATGCTTGTAGTGGTCCGAGATTGTCTCCTCGCTTTTTTCCAACATGTAGGACCCAATCTAAATTGGCTTGAGTCAAATGCAATCTGGCCTCATGAAGCCAAGTTTCCCAACCACCTGAATCCTCTTCATTATGAGAAATCATTTTAGATTGTTGACCTTCGTCAACCCTAGTTATGGAATATACCAAAACCAAGTTTCGGTTCTTTGGAATTACAACATTGAAAACATGTCCTTGTTTTGTCGGAGGGTATCTAACATGCAAATGCATGATGTTTTGATGATCTTTTACCTCACGGATTTCGAGTCGTTCGCTTTGTAGCCAATCCTTGACAGCATCAACTACCTCGCGAGCGTCCATGAATTGCTTTTCAAAGCCCGACCTATTTGAGTGATGCTAATCCTTCCTTCAAATCTAAAAGCAAACAAACAAACTTTTCCCCATCTGCAGATTTTCGTAATTTTGTTCTCCGTACATCCTCAAGCCAATCAGTTATCCAATCATAAGAAACTAGACTAATTATGGCTGCCAAATAATATAAAATGAGTAAAAATATGAATGTAATCGGCATAGAAATAAGAGGGGTTTTCAAGATAATCATCGAAAAAATAGCAACTATTGGCCAAATCATCGTCAAAGAAAACATTGATGCTAATAAGAAATAAGACGTTCTAGCATCTAATCCTTCATCAGTATTATTACCCAAAAAATAGGCTAAGCCCGTTTGTAATCCACTAGAAGGTAATGTGATTGGGAGTAATAAGATGATACTTACAACACCAATTATAGCCTTGATGATTCTTAATGGCTTAGGGCGATGAATTGACAAATCGGCAGAGACCGAATATCCATCTAGATCATTCTTCTCAAGAATTTCTGCTGCCTCTTTCGCACTGTCGGCTAACTTTTGTTGGATATTTTCAGATCGTAAATTTTCTCGTATCTTTCGCATCGCAATAACTTCATCTTTCAATGAATTTAGGGGTTTTCCTACGGCAATTGATTCAACATGTGCCATTAATTTCCAAGCTCGGAATGTGGCCCAATCTGGTGCATCGGGCCCTAATTGTGCGAGTTTGCTATAGAGATTATTTCGTAATTCAAGAACTTCTTTGGCAGGAGGTTCAACCCATTCTCCTTGGAGTAGTTTCGCCTTGTCTCCTTCAGACATGACATCTGGAATAATTATTGGTTCCCCATACTCAACATAGTGGTCGGTTCGAAACCAATAATGCTTCCTCCAGTGTAAGCCCGTGGGTTGAATTGTTGGGAGGGGATTGCCTCGTGCATTAGCTAAAGCAGCAGATACCAGTGCGGAACGAATCGAACCTGTACGAAGATTGTGTAATCTTGTATCTTGATGTGATTTGCCCTCTGGCATTATTATCACCGAATAACCTGCTCCAATACAATTTGCAACCGTCATCATGCTACGGTCATTAATTGCCCTCGCTTGATTCGCATCAGTCACACCACCTTCAATTTCGGCCTTTCGTAAAACCGGTTGAATCCCGAGGCGACATGCCCACCAGCCCAAGATTGGTCGTGTAGTGAGATCATGACGGGACAATGCGATTGCCCGTTTTTTCTGCGTGCATAAGATTACAGTTGGGTCTACCAATCCATTGATATGTGTTGAAACGGAAATTCTACCACCTGATGTCGGCGGCACATTATCCGAATCATGACGCCGAAAAATAAACTGGTTTGCCATCAAGAACATTGCCCTTATAACAAACCAGAATCCATAGGAACCTGGGTGCTTACCAGTCAAATCATGAGGGACTTTTAGGAGCTTTTTCACATTGATTCGTTTAGCGCTGGCCGAAAGTTCTGGGAGAATCTCCGGAGTGTTCTCTTGTGTTGTCACGGCGTCGCGAGGAGGGCGGAGGTTGAGAACACACCGATTCTATTCTATGGCTGCAGAAATGGTTTCTGCGAGTTGCGCACCCACCTCAGGATCAAGTTGTTTGGTGGCGAATGGCCAAGCAAGGCCGCTACCGTCCTCAAGTTTTGGTATGATATGAAAGTGGACGTGGAAGACTGACTGGAAGGCAGCCTCGCCATTGTTTTGCAGAATGTTGAAGTCAACTGCGCCGGTGACGGCGAGAATGGCTCTAGAGATGCGCGGCAGAACTCTCCCGATAGCCGCAGAGGACTCATCAGAGAGAGTATCAAGGGTGGCAGCCTGCTCTTTGGGAACCACAAGAGTATGCCCAAGGCTGAACGGATTGATGTCGAGGAAGGCAAATACATGTTCATCTTCATATAACTTATAACATGGTATTTCACCATTGATTATTCGAGTAAAGATGCTTGGTTCAGCATCACTCATTTCATCATCTCATTTTGATTCTGCAATCGATTCTGCAATTGCCACTAATCCATCGAGTTTGAGGGCAGAGACCAATTCAGTATTCATGACCTTGGAGTTGTCAGTTAATTGAACGTTGGTCGCCTTCAAATTAGACAATTCAGAAAGCGTTTTTTGTGCATTTCCATTCATGTTCTTAACAATGCTAGAAAGTTTTGACGAAAATTCGGAAACTGAGATTCCTGAATTTTCGAAGAAGTTCGAAACTTTATCGTCACTTGCTGATAATTCATTAGAAAGGATATCTCCTCCTCCAAATTGTACTGAATCTGCCCCTGCTCCTGCATGAGCACCTGCTGCAGCTCCAGAAACCAAATCTTCCAACAATACATTCCCGGCTAAGATTCCGTCTCCATGGAATCCTGTATTCGCCGAACGACCTGCCGCGTAGAGGCCGGTAATCCACATTTCTCCATTATCAAACGTTACTCGGCCGTTTTCATCGACTGGGGCTCCCCCGGTTGTAGCGGAAATAGCACCTGAAATTGGCACCACATCAGTGCTGATGTTGAGTCCTGTTCGATCTTGAATTCGACGAGCTGTTTGAGCAAACCATACCTCAGAACTTGTGTCGATATTTCGGAAATCAATAACACAGGATTCGCCTTCTAATACCGCTTCGACATTGGTGCCTTCTCCACTCTCTTTGCAGATTTGTCCACCAGAACCTATAGATTCGATTGGTAAATGTAAATCTGTACCAGTGACCTTCATTGAATTGTAAGCAATATTGCCCATCCCTCTTAGTGAAATTCCAGCATTTATTGCAAGACTGTTGCCGAGACCAGCACCATTAGCAACATTGGACCAAAGGCCTTGGTATCCATCGGTGGCTAGAATAATCGATTTGGATTGAATAACGGATACTTCTCCATTAGCCACATTGAGAATTGTAAGACCGCGAATTTGATTATTGTCCAAAACTAAGGATAAAGGGAGTAGATCATTTCTTCGAGTAATGTTTCTCTTTATCGCCTGTTCCTCAAGGATTTTTGTTACTGATGAATTGGTTGAATCACCACAGCCAGTCAGGCGTGGTTGGCCGTGTCCCGAGGCACTGGAAGTGAATGGGAGCCCATCTGAGCTTCTACGTAGAACCAAGCCCCAACGCTCTAACTCAACAATTGTTCCAACAGCTTCTCCACAAATTCTTGCAGCGACAGATCTGTCGACCGTCTCACCACCTCTGGAAATTGTATCATCGCGGTGAGCGGTTGAATCTACTTCCTTGATCGAAGCTGCAATACCAGCACTAGGAGCGGTGCCTTGGCTGGAGCTGATACCTGAATCGTGGATTAACAGAGGTATTGTTCCTGCATCAGATGAAGCGATGGCAGCTCGAAGCGCGGCCGGCCCATTTCCAACAATGACTACATCCCAAGATTCCATGCTCACTCAAACACGGCCACATACCATCCTATCATGAAGATGACGCTGCGGGACTATGTCCCGGAAAACTCAATCTTGAACTGAAAGTGCTAATTTTCTGACTTCTTCTGCCGCATCTGTCATCTTCATTCCAACACTTTCCGGATGTAGTCGAGAGGTCAGTGTTGTATGAACAACCATAGAGGTAAGAGCGACCCCATCTTCACCCTTCAGCATCACTTGAACAGGGTGGGAACCAGATTCGGAATTAGGCCATGCGAGGCCTATCCATAAGACCAAAGATGTATTGAGTAAATTTGCTAAAGTTTGATTTTCATCTCCTTGTAATCGAGGGGCAGAAAGCCGGAAGTTTTGGAATTCGGGTTCTCCTTCAGCAGTTACTATCTCCACCTCTACCGTCTCATCTGCTTCACCTCCATTATGGAGCATAACAAATAATGCACCCTGACCGTCGGAACATCGTGGTTGCAAATCAACATCCATTCGCCACGAAATATCATCAAAATTTATTTTGCCATTTATCATTGAATCTTGGAGGCGATCAGTGAGGCGAAATAATCCCGGTTGCCATGCCCGTGTATGGGCAAGAAGTCTTTGTATCGAATCAATATTGAATTTAGAATTCGTGTCGACCAATCTATCTATCGTAGAGACTTTGAAAACTCGCTTAATTTGGCTCATCATTTCATCATCATCGATCCTACCTCGATAATTCAAATGTAACGAAACCAGCATTTCTTCAACTGCTGATTCAGAAGTGAGGCCATCCCTAACACCCAATGAAAGTGAATTTACCCATTCTTCCCAATCACTAGCTGTTTCAGGGTCTAGGTGGACGAGTAAAACTTCAGAGAGAACGTTTGATAAAATGCTGTCATGAAGTGTTGGTGCATGTAATGAAAGAAGAGGAAATGTTTTCGAACGCATAGGAATAGAGCCTTCTAATTGAAAAGTATTCATCCAACTAACCGCTCCAAAGATTATTGCCAAACTTACTAGAATTGTTTTCACTATCTGGCCGGTCTCAATATTGATAATTGCCAACAAAGATATTGTCGCCATTAGCGAAGTCAATATTCTAATTCGTTCACGGAGAATTCGTTCATTGAGAGTATTGATTATTCGCTCTACACCAGGGTAGGATGCTTTCGATTTAAGTCCCTGAGCCCTAAGTTGTAAGCGATCTTTGGCTGACATTTTAGCAAACACTGCAGCCAAGTTTGTTGGAATTAATAATAATGTTAAAATTGAAAATAAACCAATTGCTACCTCGACTGAGGAATATTCCCAATCGGTTAAGATAACTCCTGCAGAAGAGGGCGCGGCAACAGCAAACCAAAATCGAATTGATTGGCTTGGTTTTATTGTTGAAATACGTGTCCAAAATCTTCTACTAGCATCACGAGCAGCGATTCTTTTGGCAAGAGGGAGGCTGACACCAATCTCTTCTTCGATACCAGCGTAGGGTGTTGGAAGTATCTCACCCTGACCATTCATGCCTTAACGGACATCGTAGTATTCTTCATGACATCGGACGTTTCTATAAGAAAAAACAACGTTTTGCGACCCTACCTTTCTTGAGCGGGGTGTGCTCCCAGAATCGGGCGTGTAGCATAGTCTGGATAATGCACCGGCCTCCTAAGCCGGGGACCGTGGGTTCGAATCCTGCTGCGCCCGCCATCAACTGGCCTGATTTTTCAGATTGCTGAATTGAAAAACAAAGTATTGAAAGAAAATACTCAACCAAAGGCCAAGCCATGGTTTTGTCCTGATTTAGCAACCCTATGAAGAAACCTTTCGAAAGGAATTCGGGCCTGAATTGATCGTTGTAAATCGATGTCGCAATCTGCAAGAGCATCCAGTAATTCCTCTCGGAGATCATCCGGAATTGATAATCTTCGGCCAATTATTACTTCATGAATTTGAGAAAGAATATCATCAGAATCAAGGCCGTGCTCATTCATCAACCGGTCAATTTCAGCCATTGCACCAGCCAATACCTTCTGTTTCCTACCCCGGTTCTTAATCCACCTCCATTCTACCACACGGCCACGTAATGCCAACTCTAGGAGGTGTCGGCCGGCTTGAAGGGTTGTAGCTTGGACTAATTTGTGAACTGCGGAGCGATCGGAAAGAAGGTTGCGTGCATCGAGCATTTCTAGTGTGAAAAGAGCTTTTCTTAGATTACCTTCAGCAATGTACACAATATCCTCAATGACACCTGTGTCAGCCTCAACTCCTTCTTTATTCGCAATAGAAGTCAGTACAGATTGAATTGTATCATTATCCGTTGATGGGATTCGAATCATCTGAGATCGTGAGCGGAGGGCATCAATAATTCGGCTAGGTGCGCGTGCGACAAGAATGAAGCGGGAAGCGGGGCCGACTGTTTCCATCATTCTGCGTAAATATGCTTGGCGAATGTGCCCAAGGTGATCAGCATCTTCTAAGACAATCAATCTACTAATCGGCAAGACACCTGGGGTTATTTCCAACTCGTGTCCAATTGGTGCTACATCAGAAGGATTAGAGGAAGAAATGCCTCTATCGAAAGCATCCAGACTCAAACGACCGGCTAAGGTATCTGATGAATTAGCTCCGCCAGGACGAAGAAATTCTTCGAATTTTCCCATAGCACCACTGGTCTTAGCCAAATCTCTCGCTTGAAGAATATGAGTCGTGGAATGCCATCCCGGGCCTAACATCTGTCTTGCTATTAATTTCCAAGCTGCTGATTTACCAACTCCTGCCGGGCCGGTGATTAGCAAATGTGGCGGATTTGATGAAAGACAAGCAGAAACTAATGCATTTCGTTGCAATTCTGGAATTGCTAAATCGTCAAACGTCCGCGGCGAATGAGTACTGAGCCAACTCGCCATAGGTTATCGGAAAAGTGGAAGGACTTGAACTGAGCGATTCTCATTCCGCTCTCAAAGTCTTGTGACGGCCGCCCTTTCGAGGCTTGACAAAGATTCGGTATCCACATTTGTGGCAAGACCGGCCGGATGAATTAACCTCAGTCCATGTAAGGTGGCCACAGCGTAGACACTTGTAGCGGATTTCGAGTGGATCCATGGTGGATTCACAATGGTTGCACTTAGGCAGGTCGGTTTCACTCCAAACCTTACGATCTGTGCGATTGCACTGTCGGCATTTGTGGAGGACTAGTCGCTCAGCGTTCTTTGCCATCGAAGCCGGCGACCGAAGCCCCCTTCTTCAATCTGTAGGTCGATTCATCGAGCCCTACGGGCTCTCTCACAGATACTAACAAAGTTCTCGAAAATCTTTGCTCCATACTCGGAGTCATTCACTTCTGGATGAAATTGAAGACCGAATCTATCGCCTAAATCATTCTCCATGGCCTGTACGTGACAAGATTTGCTGCTTGCTGTAATTTGAAAGCCAGCAGGTACGTCTTTCACCTCATCATTATGGCTTTCCCACACAATTTGAACATCGGGAGTATCGGCAAATAACTGCCCGCCCCCATCATGTAATTCGATTGATGCTGCACCAAATTCAGGAGCAGGTGCTTCTACCGATTTGCCGCCATAAAATCCTGCCATGAATTGATGACCAGCACATATACCAAGTATTGGAATTTTCAGTCCGAGAAAATCTGCACAATTTCCTAACTCACCAGAAAGGCCAACTCGAGCAGCGCCGCCAGAAAGAATTAATCCATCTAATTCTCGGAGGTCTTCAAGAGCTGATTTATTTGAGAAAATTTTGGTATCAACGCCGAGATAACGAAGCATTCTCCATTCACGATGAGTCCATTGGCCACCATTATCGATGACATCGATAACCAGCCTATCCTCTGACATTATGGCAAGGGCGTTATCGGCGGGTGATGAATGATGCCCTTGCTTCACTTCTAAATTGAAAGTAGGTAGTGGGTGCGATTGAAATACAGAACGGTTGTCGTCGGCATCCCTGCCCCGATGGTGTAGTGGCCTATCATGTAGCCCTGTCGAGGCTACGACCCGGGTTCAAATCCCGGTCGGGGCGCCACTCATTCGCTTGCGCTACCCCAATCGGGTGAGTAAGTGAAGCAGTACCAGCATCGGCCTGACTCGTCAAACTCGCAGAACCCAATCTCTTCACACTTAGGATTCTCTGTGGGGTCTGGCTCTTCCCCAGTCAGCATGGATCTCAGTCTATCGGTTGCTCTGAGCCTGTGTACGTCCCTACGGGAAACCCGGTAGATCATTTCTCCGCCTCTCCAATGCTCAAAGACCGCTACCCCGTCCCTTTTGCCGTCGTCGTCGATGTCTCCATCGTAAGTGAACTGAACGAACTCGGTTTCGGCGAGCCCGAGGTCCACCACCCAGAACTTCTTGGCCTCCCCCAAATCATCTACTAGGCCGTCTATGTCCTTCGAGGATACGGCTTTGTTAACGCCGTCGACGTTGTAGCGCAGAACCTCGCCACTACTGTCCGCACCAATGGCTTCGAGGTACACTACGACGACGTCGGAGTCCTGGTGCTGGTAGCACAGGCCCGACTTTCTCATCACCATCCTGCGGCACTTCTTACCGTTGATAGAGTCCATGTGCAGGCAGTGAGTAATATCCGCCAACTTTGCGTTGGGGGTGGGGGTTTTGTCCTCGGTGAACTTGCCTGTGCTGGACCTGCCGAGGGCTGGAATGCCGGCGAGGGGGGCAAGACACATCTCCATGCCACTGCAGCCATTGCCACTAGGGATATTTATCTCCATCTTTATGATGATGTAAAAGACGACTATTATGAATAGTAAAATGAGGATTAGTGAGGGGCCATCTCCGTTGACGGTAACGGCTTCCTCTTCGGTTGACGGCCGTTCTGGCTCTGGTTCGGGTTCGGATTCGGGTTCGGGTTCGGATTCGGGTTCGGGTTCTGCCCCTTCTCCCTCACCCTTGTGCTTATAGCAAACCAGACTATTTACATATGTTGGCGTTTGCAGCCTTCAACCAAGCATGAACCGCCTACTTCCATGGAACCACATTACAGTTTGATAAATCAATATTACTCCGGCATCCACGCCTAAAACGAGTAAAATCTCAATGGAATTTGAATTTTCTAGAATCCGAGGTCGCCGAGATCGACGTCGCTGTTCATGTTGATTCTGACTGGGAAAGCCAACGACACCCCGCTCTCATCGAAGCGTCGAAGAATTTCGCCGACGAAGAAGGACTTCGATGGGCGCATTTTTCTAGCATTATTGACATAATATCTGATTTCCATGATAACTTCTTGATCCCCGAAATCACGCAAGACAACCTCAGGTGGTTTCGGCGTCTTGCTGATATCGGGGTGGTTTTCCGCAATATCTATGATGATTTCTTCAGCTTTCGATACATTAATCCATGTGGGAATTAATCCCAGTCTAATTCGGACGCGTAATTCCATATCGGCACTATGACTGAAATTTGCTACCGTATCATTTGTCAGCAATTTGTTGGGAATGGTTAGCATCACCCCATCCGTAGAACGCACGACCGTGGTACGCAGGCCAATTTCAGAAACGTCGCCCCAACTGCTGTAGATACCACCGAGCTTCTTTGGCAAAAGTATGCGTTCGCCTTCTCGGAATGGCCTATCAACAATGATGAATATCCCCGCAATGACGTTCTCCATGGTATCCTGAGCGGCAAAGGCGACAGCCAGTCCGAGAATTCCCAATGCAGCGACGATGCCGGTCACATTGATGCCCAATTCATTTGCTGCAGTGAGTATTACTAGGGCCCACATCAGCAGAACAGCGATTCTAAAAATGAAATTTTCAAGGGCTTCGTCGAACTCGGTTTTGTCAAATATACGGCGCAGATAGCGCTTGACGATACCGATAAGCGGAATGCCGATTACGAATGTAATCAGTGCAGAAACCGGAGCAGTTGCAAGTATCTCAGTTGCACAAGTATATGTTGGTTCAAAGCTATTTGGAAGGTCATTAAGGCAACTCATCGTGAGTGTCCCCCTGCTGGCGGCTCAATAGCCTACCGTCTGAGATGCTGGATTGCTAGACCAGTACAATAATCGGGTGGCGAATCAATCCATTGGAGCTATCCACGCCTCAAACGAGCAAAGTCTCAATGAAGCGCTATAATCACGTTTTATTCTAAGTTCTGGTAATGGCTTATTTTCAAGGAGAGGAGGTAATGCAGCAACTATCGAAGCATTCGCTTCGGCGATTTCTGATTCTTTAACCACAACACGCCCACGTATCATCGAGACTTTCGAACGGTCGAGTAAAGGCACGATATTTGGTAAAAAATCAATGGTTCGATGAGGTAAATTCATTAAAATTAAATTCCAATTACCAATTAAATTTTCATTTTCTGATAATCGCGTGGCATCTCCAACACCTAGGAGGCGTGTTTCTGAATAGCGTTTTAATTCGCCTGTAAATTCATATTCAGTTCTATCCCATTTTGAAAAATTTTCAATCATAATTTCGGCTGCATCAGGATTGAGATCTGCTGCTAAAATATCGCCGATTAAACCATCTTCACCGATCAGGTAAGCAAGAGCCGGTCCGACTCCACAAAATGGGTCACATACCCTCAATGGTTCACCAATTTCTTTTCGTAATTCCTTTGCGTATGCTAATGTTTCAAGACGTTCTGTCTGTAATTTTGTTGAATAATATGCACGAGTTGGGTCACAAATAATGTGCCTGCCAGATTCTTTAACCACAACTCGAGTATGAGATAATTCGACAGGAATATTCGATGTCAAAATCTTATCATTGGCCCTCGCACCAAGCGGTGTTAATTTCCTAATACGAAATTCACCGAAAACACCTTCATCTTCCAAAACTAATCGAATATGGGGGTGGGCGGTAAGTTTTGCTAATGCTATTTGTTCTTTGTAATCTTTAATCGCGTCTTCGATTCTAAGAATCATCATATCGCCAATAAATTCGTGAGCATTTGGCCACGAATCACCAAATTCGTCAATTGTTTCTTGATCTATCAAGTCTGCTAAGTGACTCCACCAATCTGAATCGATTCGATTATCTGATTCGCCTTCACGTTCCACTAATTCATAGTCGTCGAAGATTGGTGAAAAATTATCTTTATTTGAAAATGAAACGGGGATTAGCCTTGCAGTCCCATTATTTGATTGTGTGATACGATACCCGTCAACCAGCAGATTCCTTTCACGAAGAAGGCTAATCACTGATTCAACTTGCCGATTAGGGACCATTAGATGTCGCATCACGTTCATGACGGGCACGCGTGCCCCTCGCTTCACCATGACGGAGGAGGACTTGGGGGCTGGCCTCTGGCTAATTGGCCTTGGACCAGGAGATCTCGGACAGATGACTCGTGGGGCCTTAGTCCTCTCACAAGCATGCAATTATCGATTTTTAGAGGGCTATACTGCCGTGTTACCAATCGAAGAAGAGAACGCTTTGGAAGGTCTTGTCGGGCCTTGGGAGCGATTGATGAGAGATGAAGTGGAGACACCTGAAAAAATTCTAGATTTGGCTCAACATTCATCAGTAGCACTCTTGGTTGTTGGCGATCCAATGCAGGCTACAACCCACATAGATTTAGAAGAACGATGTGCTGAACTTAACATTCCGTTCAAGGTAATTCCCGGCTTGTCTGCAACTTCGCTTGCAATTTCACTTTCTGGTTTACAATCATACAGATTTGGGCGCCAAGTAACCCTTACTTATTCATATGGCGATTATTTACCAACCTCGCCATTAGAATTAATCGATAAAAACTACAATAATAATCTTCACACCTTAATGCTGCTCGATCTTGATCCTACTGGCATGGGTATTGAAAAACCAAAACCAATGACTCCGAAGGTTGCTGTAGAGCTACTTCAGAGAATGATTGAAAAAATTAGCGAAAGAGATGGGAGCCTCAAGCCAAGTTTGCAAATCCCAATCGACGATTGGGACGGAATATTACTCAGTGATATTAGCACAAATCAACAACGAATTGAAGCGGGAAATCTAGGAAAATTATCCAATTATCAAGGAGGAAATATCCATTCATTTATCCTTCCTGCAAAGATGACCGATGAAGAAAAAAAGGCATTTACAAGGAGAATGCGGAAGTAAACAATGTGGCGAGAGGCTCAAGACAAACGATAGTATGGGAATGTTGTAAATTATGGCCGGACCCGCAGAAGTTAGTTTCCCAGGCGACAAAAATCGCCGAAAAAAGATCCGTGTGCGCGGCATCAAACAGGCTTCAAAGCAAATTCAACAGCGGCTTGAAAGAAATCTAGATTCATTACTTGATGACCCAAGTGTTTTCCTTCCAACAATCGATACAGAATTAGGAAAACCACGCCGAGACCCGATGGCAGCTACTATCAAAGAAATAAATCAATTATCTGCAAAACGCCACGACCGCCGTTGGCTATCAAAGAGAATGGTGAAGCGTCGTGGTGATATTGTCTGTCGAGCCCTTGCAGGAAGTTTATTGGCAGCACTAGAAGAAGATCATACGACAGTTTCAGTATTCAAAAATCCAATTTATGGCTCTTCAAGTTTTATTCGGAGAGGAAGTGGAAAGCAATCACACATGGTCGGTATTCAAAATTACAAAAACCCAAAATTACGATTGTTGATTTTTGATGAACATGCAAAGCATGGCCTTTGGTTTTTCTCTTGGAATGGCGGGTTTGTCTATACAGGAAATGAACCGAAAGTTCCTGATGAATGGGTTCACTCCACTCTGGATTCAGCCAGCATTCAATTGAATGGTACTGAAACACGATGGACGAGGGGTTTGGACGAAAAAATTGTTGAAAACAATGAGTTGACCGAAAATGGATGGTTGAAATTGGACTTCCAAAACGGCACTACTATCGGCCTTTCTCAATCTTCTTTGGCTAAATCTAACGAAGCTTTCGTACCATCTATTGCTCTGAATATGATACCTCCAAAACTTTCTGATATTGTAGAAGCTGAGTGGATGTGGCGACCCAAGGGTTGGCCGAAGGATCGTGAACTTCCCTCTGATGGTCGAGAACAATTGGATGGGATTCTACTTGCTTGGATGTCTATGGCATTAGAAGACACTGCACTCGCACGCGCATGCAGAGCGAGCATCTTGAATTCAATAGAGGATGGATTTGTCGCAGGCAGTAGTTGGTTTGACCAAGATGGTCGAAAAGAGTTTCTAGAACATTTGAGCGGAACTGCGAACGAAAGACAAGCCATTGAAGTGATATTAGATTCACTGAACAGTGGTATTCATGTCCGAGCCGACGGGCAAAATTTCAATTTAGAAAGTGATGTTATCAGATTCGAAGATTCTGCATGCCATCCAATTTTAACCTCACTTTGGCCAGAACATGGGAAAATAATCCTTGAAGAAATATTCAAATTAACAGATGATGATGCTGAAGATATTCATCAAAAACAAATGAAAAGAAAACAAGGTTTTGGTGCATTTTTCAAAGAATTAGGGGCTACACTTTCCATTAATCAAAGACTTAATCGACTGCCTTGGAAGAATGAAGTGTTGCCATCTCCGCTTATTATTGCTGATAAATTGGTTAGAAAGGCAGCAAATGATGGAATCGCTTCAACAGTCGCAATCGCTAGGACAGGAAGGGGATTAGATTCGGCAATGGGCTGGGCTTGGTTAGTAGTGCAGGATCGAACAGAATCCGACGCTTGGAGATTTGATTCCGCAAGTCGGGACAAAGGAAGTGATTGGGTTCCTGCCTTGCAAGCTTTATGGAATGCAGCAGAAGATCTGTTACTCAAAGACAACTTAGATGCTGTTGAAGATTACAAGACTGCGATGAAAAAATTAGCGGAAGTGACTGGGAGTCAATTGCGTCAATAGAGAACGGGGCCCACGAATGAAGATACGGGCATAATAGTGGAGCCTTTAATTGCTATTTAGGGCCGAGACTAGAATAATTATGCCGAGGATGAACTGATATACAACCAGTACCAATTCGTATCGATGAACCGGTTCCGCGCCTCGTGCCTCGTGCTCATCATTTTGGCTAGCTGCCTAATGGGATGCTTCTCACCAGAGGAGGAAAAAAAACTGGTTTCGTCAGACGACCTGACAATCTCTCCCGGAGTACTTATTGGAGCACAATTCCAAACTGTAGACATCACAACATCAAGCCCGATGAGCATACATATCCCGTATCTAGTCAAAGACGAGGAATCCGGATACGTCGTGAATGGAACAACACTGGATTTCTATGGGGCTGGCACTGTAAGCCTCGAATTGCTAGCACCGCCAAATATCAACTCAACCCACTACCTACTGGGAGAATTAGGTCGGAAATCCTGGCCGCTGCGAGCAACAAACCAGAGTTGGACGGAGTGGTTCTCGTCGAGCAAATTTGAGCAATCACCATACACCTACATCGAGCATCCCGTGGCAAGGAAAAACGACTCAGCATACACAGTAGAGGACGGGGCACTGCACAGCACCGGGATAATCGATGGGCTCAATGCATTCGAGTGGCTAGAACTATTCGCAGATCCTGATTCGGGCTACAACGATCGGTGGGGTCCTTTCACACTAAATGACCCCGTGTACATGAGAGCTGCCAATTTCATGCAGGGTGAACTACAGGGGATGGGATACGATACACAAATCCACCGCTATTGGATTTCTGACTTCTCCTATGCTGTCAATGTCTGCGGCTACAAGGAGGGGACAATGTTTCCTGACGAGTGGCTTGTTCTAGGGGCTCACCTAGATATTGCTGAAGCAGGAAGTCCGCCGGGTGGTGGCACTCACATCGGAGCGCACGACAACGGTGCTGGCGTAGCCCTCGTTCTTGAGGCGGCCAGAGGTCTTGCGCAGTTTGATCATCGCAGAACTATCGCTGTCTGCTTCTGGTCCAATGAGGAGAACGGCTACGATGGGGTTGACAATTGGATAGACAACATCCCGTCGGGCGTCTCCTTGTCGAACTACCTCAATGCAGACGCAGTCGGGACCAACTGGCCTGGGTATTACACCCTCGTTATCGACATCATTCCCGAAACTGACAACCAAATCAACGAGCAATGGCCCATGGTCAGATTAACAGAATGGATTGGCTCAAACAACAACGACATCGCCGAGGCACTGCGCCTCGGAAGAGAGATTTACAACACCGAAGGCTATGCCTCGATGAAGGACGATGACTCGAGTGAACAGAAGAGGCTCTCGATATCGGTTCATGAGTCCCAAAGGGGCAGAAGCGACTACGAGAGGATAGCAGACCAGCTCGGAGTCGTATCGATGGACTTCGGCTCACTCACCGGCGGCTCAGATTGCTACCACGCACCGTGCGACACACTCGATACGATGATTGACATGATGGGAACTGACAACGGAACCGGCATCCAGAATCTAGTAGAGTCATTCGACCTAATTTCTTGGTGGCTGTTCAACCTCGCAATGCACCTAGACGAGACCCCAATATACGACTCGTCCAGCAATTGAAAGATACCTGAAAATTCAGATTGAACTCAGGGGTAGCCTCTGAAAGAGGCCATTGAAAACCGATTAATTCAATTTCCTAGTCGAAAATGAAAGCTATCAAGAATGCGAGGCCGAGTAATAAAACATAAAACAAAATCTCGATACCAAAGATCTTAATGAACCTCTCCCAATTACTATCCTTCACAGCAAAGCTTCTTCATCAGGGGATATAAAGAAATGGGCGGCAATGCAAGGGAAGCGTCCAAACCGACCGACTGAATATCCTCCAAACTGATATTCGAAATTGGATGGGTAATCAGATAACCCCTTCCAACTCATCCGGATTGGTTAGTTTATGATTCCAACCTTTAGTGAACTCTGATATCGAATTGTAGGAGTTTTTTAGGCATAATATCGTCAAGATGTTCTAGATCGTTGTCATTCAATTCGATGAGATTGAATCCGTTTTCACTATACGCTTTCTGCTTCACTTTCTTTCGAGCAGAATATTTAGCGTCTGATTCCATACCCCAGAATTCAATGTATACATTGCCTGAACGAATGTAGAAATCACTGAAAACATCTGCTTCGATTGGGAGTTTTCGTTCATATGCATGTACGATTCCATTCGTATAGAGCCAGTTGTCAACCATAGCCTCTGCTCTTGAACGAACATAATGACCATCCATACATCGATAATTAGGGGGGTATTTCTTCCTGTAATCCACATAATCAGTTGATTCTTGATTCGCACTAGAGGCTGGCTTAGGTGTTGCCTCTCCTTTGAAGTCGGCAATTGCTCTCCTTAGCACACGGGACCTCAGAATCTTTTCAGGCCATATGACATATGGGATTCCACTTTGTCTAACTTTACGAGATTCTGCACCTTGTCGCTTACCTTGTTTGCTTGGCATCCATCCCTTGCCGTGACGAGGTTTGTAAGTCCAGCCTAATTCATTCAGTAATAGGTTCATCTTCTGACCTGTAATTCCGAATTCCTTGCCGACTTTTGTTGCATTGAGCCCATCCGAATCTGAGGATGTTTTTTCCTTCTTCGAAGAGGATTTCCCATTTTCCTTCTTCCAGCATGGATAGCATAAGTAATATCCTTTTTTTGTGACCTCGGTTTCACAACCTACCGTCTTACACATTACCATGCAAGTCGGTTAGTTTACTCATAGATAACCTATTTCCCAGCATGAAAATTGAATGGGAACCCCTTCCAACAGACGGGTGTTGCATCGGTACCCATACGATTACCCCTGATCGGAACGGCCCCCCATCCGATTGGACGAAAGAAACACTACCGTTCCAACATGAGTATGGATAACCATGCCGCAGGGAAAAGAGTTGTAAACCCTAACAATTAGGGAATATTGTGATTGGAGATTTATTGTTTCAGGTAATATTTGAAACCATCTTAGAATTGATACCGAAAAAAATTCGGAAAGTAGCCGGTATTATTCTAATTATAATTGGAGTTCTCATATCTTTAATTGCTATACCTTTTTCTCTATTATTAATGGCCGAAGATACAGATTTTGGTCTTTTAATAGCTGCATTATTGGCAATCCCAATTGTAATGATTTTCCTTACTGGATTTGCTTTGATATTAAGTACAAAAGACGATACAGGTTACAGATTTTCACCCATGGATTTAGTTTGATATTAAGTACAAAAAACGACAGAAATATGAGTATAATTTGAAGCGAAGGGTAGCCTTATGTTCGCAATCAACAGAATGGAACCCGATGTCGTAGAAAAGAATATTCGCCCCCCCCTTGTAGTTGATGCCATGAAACGCCCCAGCACCCTCCGAAGTATTGTGATAATTTCTATAATTTCAGCGTGTGTTGCATTTTGGCCGATGATGTATATCGATGTGAACTTATTTGGAGGTAATCCTGCTGGATTCCTTCTTCTATTTACAATTCCTGCAGGAATAGTTGTCTTTATCGTGAGTCTTTGGTCAGTAAACAGATTTCACAATAAGTCACTTAATGAGTGAATCAATGGGTTTTTGCTTAGACCCATGCGATTACAATATGCGAATCTATGGGTTAGCAGTCCGCCCTTTCATAGGCTACCCTTTGCTTCAAGCAGAAAGATAGGGTTATCAATCGATCAAAGTGATTCTAATAGATGTCTTCAATAACTGTCAATGATTAACTAAAGTTCTATGACAACATGTAAACATGAATGGAATAACGAGTTTAGCTTATGGGATATTTTAGAGATAGAGTATACTCATGTATTGATTAAAATAAAATGCAGTAAATGCGGAATGAAGGGTGCCCTTGATTCTGAGATAGATTGGAAAGAAGAATATTGGGATGATAACGAAGATGCTTAATTCGAGATAAATTGGAAGCCGGTTAGTTGGGAAATTTTCGGGTTTTTATAAGTGAACCGTAACGGTGTAACGGTGTGACGCGAAAGAGTAATGAACCGTACCGCAATGCGCCAACTATGGCGAAAAAGTCGTATTATCAAGATAAATTAAATCAGAGTGAAAAAATGAATAAAGATTGTATCAAAACACATACAATCTGTGAGTTAGCTGAAGATTGGCTAGCGAATCCTCGCCGAGCCCATAAAAAGAAAGAAAGTCAACAAAAAAACATTAGACAAACACTGAATAAATTTAGGCCGATATTGAACAGATATGCCCCTAGAGATTTAGAGAATGATGATGTGTACTTTGAATTCATTCAATGGTTCAAAGATTTCATCGAACAAACCGAATTGGAAAAAAGTACATTGGACACCTACTTTCCACTATTATATTCAAAACTACTCGTTTCTGCTAAGGTAGATCAAAGAATAATAGATGATTTGAAATCAGATATTACTGGAATTAGGAAGAAACTCAAACATTCTGAACCAATATGTTCTTCAATATCAGATAAAGATTTGTTGGTTTGGTTTGAAATGATTGATAAATGGTGTAAAAATCTAGATTTAGCTCCCAATGTAGTTGCCATTGCAAGTCCAAGATGTTCCATGGCCAAATCTCCGCGCACAAGTGAAAAACATCTTATTGCCCTAAGGGCATATGCATGGCTCGCAATATCGCTAGGGGGACGAGCAGATGAAATTCGTAGAATTCAAATTTCTAAAATAAGACCTAACAGTATAACTCGTGAAATCATGAAGATGAAAATTTATACTCAATCAGTTAGTTCAGAAATTCCTTCATGGATAATGGATAAGATAACTCCGTATGTTGACTATTGCAAAAATACTTCTCCAGAGGCAATTTTTCTATTCTCTGAATCTGGAGAAAAAATGGGAAGGGGTACAATTTCTGCATCAACATTAAACAGGTTAGTGAAAGGTTCGATGATTGCTGCTGGCTTATCTCCTACAACTCCTGGGGGATACCATCGTATTCATGATTTACGCAAAGTTTGGGCGAGATGGATTGATCAAAATGGAGGTACAATTGAAGAATCATCTGCGTTTCTTACTCATGCTACCACAGATGTTACCTACAAGACATATTACTCACATGATCACAAAGAAGAACTTCGTAAAACAGGTCACAGCAAAGGTATTTCTAAACTTGAAGAATTATTGAACCAGCGTGATGAGTTAGATGTGAGAATTAGAGAACTATCTAACGAAATAGAAAAAGTAGGCTTTTGGTCTAGCGGAGATGGAGGAGGAATTCATCCTTCATGCTGGATTACCGATAATGATCCAGAAATATTTGATTTAAACTCTTCAGGGTTGCAAGAAATTGGTAGTCCCTCCCGGATTCGAACCAGGGTCGTGGGATCCAGAACCCCACATGATGGACCACTACACTAAGGGACTAGTATACTGCCGAGATGGCTCATCTATTTCAAGAAACCGAGGCGGTAAATCCTTGGAAAATTGTGAATAAACTCAATTGTTTCTGAATCCTTGATTGACTGCTTCAAGGCTAGTTGCACTCGGTCGCATCAAATTCTCTGAGAGATTTACCAAAGGTGTATCGGTAAGTCCTAGTGCTTCGTCGGTAGTTTCTATTTCTGGATTGAAGTAAAGAAGCCCTGTCACATGCTTATTTTCCCCTGTTGCATGGTGAATTGCTGCCAATGCTGAGACTGCATCCGAAGGGTCATGGTTACTACCGACTGTTTCGAGGCGTAATGTCGAACCATCGAACATTTTGATATCTTCAAATTTTCCTTCAGGAATATCAACTTCAGCCAACGGGGTGAAGTGAGGAATGTAGTCAACGATATGGAGAATTTCATCATTTCCTTTGACATAATTGTACGAACGATACGATTCATCGTTATTTGAAAATGATACACATGGTGAAATCACATCAATAATAGCCATGCCCTTGTGACTCATTGCAGCTCGGATAAGGCTGGTCAATTGCTTTTTACTTCCTGAAAATGAGCGAGCGACAAAACTGCAACCTAGATTAATAGCCATAGCGCAAAGATCGATTGGTTGTTGCTCATTAGGCATTCCTTTCTTTTTCTTTGAGCCCTTTTCTACGGTAGCTGAGTACTGCCCCTTTGTCAATCCATAAACGCCGTTATTTTCAATGATGTAAACCATGTTCAAATTTCGTCGAATTGCATGAATGAATTGACCAATTCCAATGCTCGCTGTATCGCCATCGCCGGAAACGGCAATGAAGGACAAATCTTTGTTGACCATATTCGCACCGGTTGTAACCGATGGCATTCTTCCATGAACTGTATTGAATCCGTGTGATTTACCGAGAAAGTATGCCGGTGTTTTCGAAGAGCAACCGATTCCACTCATCTTTGCGATAGATTCTGGTGGGATTCCATTTTCCCATGCCGCCTGAATAATCACATTCGAAATTTGGTCATGGCCACAGCCAGGGCATAGGGAGGATTTCCCACCCTTGTAGTCTGTTTTTTCTAGATCTATCACGTTGAGTTTTATGAGGCTCATACGCTCACCTCCATGTGTATAGTTTCAAGAATTAAATCTGAGTAAATTTGTGCTCGTGGAGGTAGGCCATCACTATAGGCAACTTTGTGCATCTTGCTGAGTAAATTTACAGGTAATTCCTTGCGTAGAATTCCAAATAATTGGCCATCACGGTTTATTTCGAGAACAATGACTTGTTCGTGGCTTTCGATAAATTGTTGAACCTCGGAATGATAAGGTAAAGATCGAACTCTACATGTACTAACTGAAAGTCCTGTTGACTCCAACATATCGTCGATTTCAACGATAACATTCTCCATAGAGCCATAATAAATTATTCCAACTTGCTTATTCTCTTCTTCACGGATAATTGGTGCTGGGAGTTCATCTCGTGCACCATCAATCTTCCTCTTCAATCTAGCCATATGCTTGACATAGTCTTCTGGATTTTCTGAATAAATACCGTCTTCATCTCTACCGGTTCCTCTAGTTAGAATTGGTTCTAATCCTGAACCGGGTAATGTTCGATAACAAATCCCATCACCATCTATGTCTCGATAGCGGCCATAATTTTCGATGGCATCCAACTGCGCTTGGGTTCGGATAACTTTTCCTCGATCCATTTTAGTTGGTGGATATTCGAAGCCGGATGTTTCCCAGTGATTCATTCCTAAATCCAGGTCGCTGAATCCGAATACCGGGGTTTGATATCGTTCTGCAACATCGAAAATTTTCCAACCAAATTCGAAGCATTCGTTAACTGTTCCAGGAATTAGTACGATATGTTGGGTATCGCCATGGCTCGCTTCGTAAAGCATACTAAGATCGCCTTGTTGTGTTCGAGTGGGGAGTCCTGTTGATGGACCAACTCGATTGACATCCCAGAAAACAGCAGGAATTTCAGCATAATAGCCCAGTCCAATAAATTCTGACATTAATGAAATTCCTGGGCCACTTGTAGCGGTCATTCCACGTCCTCCCGCCCAATTTGCTCCGAGAACCATTCCGGCCGCAGCCAATTCATCTTCAGCTTGTAAAACAGCACAAGTCGCTCCACCGTCCTCACCATTGCGAAGTTTCGGTAACCATTGGATAATTTCTTCAGCTACCGAGGAAGATGGAGTAATCGGATACCATGCAAGCATATTTACTCCTCCATAAATCGAGCCTAGAGCAGTTGCTTCGTTTCCATCGATAAGGAAAGAATTCGGGTCTTTTTCTCTAGCTTCTACTTGATGTTCAACTTCATCAAGCCAGTTTTCAGCAGCATATTCCCGACCTTCACCGATAGCACGCATATTCAATTCAATGGCTTTTTCTTTACCAGAGAATTGGTTAGTAACTGCTTTCAATATTGCTTCATCATCAATTTTGAGAAGATGAGCGAGAGCCCCTACATAATACATATTTGCAATCATTCTTGATAACTTCGGATTAACTCCTCTTGCCATTTTGGTCATCGGCATACCGAAGACTGTACAATCATCGCGTTCGATAGGTAATTTGACATTTTCATTGTAAATTATCACCGAGCCAGATTCTGCCTTTTCAATATCATCAACCCAAGTATCTTTGTTCATGATTACTCGGTAATTTGTCTCATTTCCAGGTGCTTGATATCCTGCATCGCTGACACGGATAATGTACCAAGTTGGTAAGCCGGATATGTTGCTAGGGAAGTAATTTTTTCCACTTACTGGGACTCCCATTTCAAATATTGAGTTTAGAATAATCAGATTCGCTGATTGTGAACCGGTTCCATTAGCTGTAGCGATATTGAGAGTGAAGTCATTTATGATGCGGGTCATTATTTCCACATTCTCCAAGGAAGCGCGCCAATCCAGTGCTTACGCGGACGTGTTGCCGACGCGAGCCGGTCTTAGGCATTGCCGTCCCACAATTCTTCTATTTTCAGGGAAATCATCATCCGTTGCGGTTTTCAATGAGTGCCGACTCGGCCACCCTCATGGGAGTTCCTGAGGGACTGAAAAATATCTGGGCTGAGGCGGCAAACCTCACTGATAATGGAAATGCAAACCGAGCAGTGAAATTGTTACGTGAAGAGGCATGGAATCTTAGCGATAGCGATTCTGATAAAGCAAAAACCTGCCAATTAGCAGCAGATGCATTTGTTGAATTAGGTAGCGAAAATGACAGCCACCAAAAGAAAAATTGGCAGAGTGCTTACAAGAATTACAATAATTCATTAAAATTCGAACCCAAAAATAAGGATGTTCGTCGCAGCTTGAATCAATTGACTGGGATGATGGATGAGGCGGGAATTTCGCTGGGCACAAGTTTACAAATTTTTGACGATGGTAGCCCAACACCGACTGGATTGGTAGTAATTTTAATCGCAGGGATGATACTTTTAGTCGGACTGAAATATGCTGGCGGGATTATCAATCAAGAAGAAACCTTGACTGCTACGATGGAGATTTCCTATGTGCCAGCAGGTGGGGATGAGGGTGATCGAACGACAGCGCACATCACCATCGAATTATTTGAAGATAAAGCACCAGATCATGTCGATAATTTCAGGCGACTATCTGATAGTGGTGCATATGACCATACGATATTCCACCGAATAATGAATAATTTCATGATTCAAGGTGGGGATTTTACGAATTCTGACGGTTCAGGTGGGCATGCAGCTCAATGGTATGGATATTGTAATGGTGAGGCTGCGAATAGTCAAGGCGTTCAACATACCCCTGAAACTTGTAGGATGGAAGATTGGACTCTTGGTGATGAGGCTACTAACGGCTTGCTTCACACACCAGGCGCTCTGGCGATGGCAAAAACCAGTGCAGCTAACACGGGTGGAAGCCAATTTTACATCGTACCTTCCGATAGCACTCCAAGTCATCTCGATGGTATTCACACGGTTTTCGGAATGGTAATCGCCGGATTGAATGATGTTACTGCGATTAGTGATGTTTCGCTTGAGCTTCAACCAGATGGTTCAGAGGGTCAATCTCCTGTCCACGAAGTTCGATTAGTAAGTGTCGATATTAACGAGAGTTGAAGTTGAACCAGTCAGCGTCGATGTAGGCACAAATTAGTCAACTTCATGTATCGGCGATGAGGCGGCAATATCACAGGTGATTTGATGAGTGCAAACGATCCCTTTTCAGCAGCATCAAAATTCGAAACATCCAATGGCAAGTCGGGCAAATTCATGTCACTTTTAGCCCTCGAGAAAGCAGGACTTTGCAAACTAGATGATTTGCCATTTTCGATTCGAATTTTACTTGAATCAGCTCTTCGAAATTGTGATGGTTTCTTAGTGTCCGAAGAGGATGTAAAGAGAATTGCTGCTTGGTCTCCTGAGATGAACCCTGAAGAGATTCCTTTCAACCCAAGCCGAGTATTATTGCAAGATTTCACTGGAGTTCCTGCGGTTGTCGACATCGCAGCTCTTCGAGATGCGATGGTCGAATTAGGTGGTGATCCAGAGAAAGTTAATCCTCAGGTTCCGGTCGATTTGGTCATTGATCACTCCGTTCAGGTCGATGTTTCGGGCCTGTTTGAAAATGCTCATAAAAAAAATCTTGAGATAGAATATGAGCGTAATATGGAACGTTATAAATTTTTGAAATGGGGGCAAATGAGTTTAGATAATTTCCGTGCAGTACCTCCGGGGAGAGGTATTGTTCACCAAATTAATCTAGAATGGATTGCGAGCGTTGCTAGGGAAGAAAATGGCGTTTGGTTGCCCGATTCTTTAGTTGGAACTGATTCACATACAACTATGATTAATGGACTAGGTGTTCTTGGATGGGGCGTTGGTGGAATCGAAGCTGAAGCCGTAATGCTCGGCCAACCCATTTACATGCTTTTACCGGAAGTTATCGGTTTCGAATTGACGGGTTCATTGAATCCAGGAGTGACTGCAACCGATATGACCTTGCGAATTGTTGAGATATTGCGTGAACATGGAGTTGTCAGTAAATTCGTCGAGTTTTATGGTGAGGGGATTGTCAATTTGAGTTTGCCAGATCGTGCGACCATCGCAAATATGGCACCTGAATATGGAGCGACTTGTGGATATTTCCCTGTTGATCAAACAACTCTTGATTATATGTTGCTATCGGGGAGAAAACAATCTCAAGTAGAGAATGTGAAACGCTTCTTGAATGCTCAAGGATTATTCTATAATTCCTCCACACCTACTCCTAAATTCACCTCCACAGTTTCACTAGATTTGAGTACGGTTGAACCCGCTTTAGCCGGTCCCAAAAGACCTCAGGATCGCGTTGACCTTTCAGACATGCGAAATCATTGGAAACAGAGTCTGAACGCTCCTATCGGCCATAGAGGTCATGGAATTGATTCGACTAGGAATGATGATTCTGTTCAGGTCGCCGGACAAAATTATGAATTACAACATGGCGACCTAGTAATCGCAGCGATTACGAGTTGCACAAATACGAGTAATCCAAGTGTAATGTTAGCAGCTGGATTACTCGCAAGAAATGCTCGCCAAAAAGGCCTCGAAGTGAAACCTTGGGTTAAACCGAGTTTAGCACCAGGATCTCGTGTAGTTACTGAATATTATGACGCAGCCGGTTTGACAGAAGAATTGGCGGCCTTAGGATTCAGCGTTGTTGGCTATGGTTGTACTACTTGTATCGGCAATTCTGGTCCACTTGATACGGAGATTGAATCCGCAATTGATGAAGGAGAATTGATTGTTGGAAGTGTTCTTTCAGGAAATCGTAATTTTGAAGGACGAATACATCAAAAAATCAAAGCGAATTATCTCGCGAGCCCGCCATTAGTCGTTGCTTATGCACTTGCGGGAACATTAAACATCGATTTACAGAATGATCCAATCGGCTATACTAATGAGGACGAGCCGGTGATGCTCGCTGATATTTGGCCAACCGATGCTGAGGTTCAATCGGTAGTCGCTTCGAGTATTAATCCAGAAATGTTCCAAAATAAATACTCGGATATTTTGGAAGAACCAAAGTGGGATGCAATTCCAAGTTCACCATCAGCCCTCTATCCGTGGGATGATGATTCGACGTATATTCGGCTTCCATCCTTCTTTGAAGGAATAAAGCCGGAACCGAAACCAATCCGACCGATTAAGGATGCGAGAGTTCTGCTGAAATTTGGTGATTCGGTGACAACCGACCATATTTCTCCAGCAGGAGCCTTTCCACACCACGGCCCTGCAGGGCAATATCTGGTCGAGCATGGAGTCATTCCGCGAAATTTTAATTCATTTGGAAGTCGGAGAGGCAATCACGAAGTGATGATGCGAGGAACTTTCGCAAATGTTCGAATTCGTAATCAGATAGCAGATGGGATGGAGGGCGGGTTCACTACCCATTTCCCAACCGGTGAGGTGACTACTGTCTTTGAAGCGAGCCAGCGATATCTGAATGATGGCCAAGACCTGGTAGTTCTTGCTGGCTCAGAATATGGCACTGGAAGCAGCAGAGATTGGGCAGCCAAAGGGACATTATTACTCGGTGTGAAGGCGGTAATCGCAACCTCTTTTGAGAGAATTCATCGTTCAAATTTAGTCGGTATGGGCGTGCTGCCGTTAACCTTCTTAGATGGAGAGAATGCAGACACTGTAGGCTTAGACGGAAGCGAATTATTTCAGATACCAACCAGTGCTCAATTAACACCCTTATCTACAATAAAAGTAGTAGCAAAAAAACCGAATGGTAATGAGATAAACTTTGATGCAGTAGTGCGATTAGACACTCCTGTTGAGGTGGAATATTATCGTAATGGTGGCATTCTTCAGACGGTTTTGAGAAATCTTGCCGAAGCGTGAGATTCAAACAGGAAGCACCGTTGGTAGATAACCCCAAGAGGACTTGACATGCAACTTCGAGGCACGGTTCGTTTCCGATTCCGCTCACCCGAACATGATGTCGATGTGATGGTTGAGGGTGAAGCCAGATGGGTGAATTCTGTACGAGAAGATTTAGGATTACAAGGCCGAGTTGGATTCGTTCAGCCGGTTGCCGGCCACTTCTCAGATGATGAATCTGAATCGAGACCGGCGATGGGGGATTCTGAATTATTGATTGAGCCGGTCTCAGAAGAGGAGCGATTACCGGGCCCTACTCCCGATCCGTCAAGTATTCCAGCAGTTGTTAGGAGGGTTGGAGACCTTGATGTTCAGGCAAGAATTTCAGAATTAGACGGGCCATCTAGAAGTGATCCACAGCTCGAATATATGCGGGAATTTTTAGAATCAATTGAGGATCCTGAGCCACTTTCAAATAACTTATCCGGTGATCCGATGGCTGAATCTTGGTTGCAAATATTACTGACATTAGTAGTTCGTGAACATGGACATACATCCTTGCCAATAAGCTCAATTGAGGATTTAGTTGGAGAGAAAATGAATCGTCAAGGAATTGATTTAGAATTGTTTTTGAATCGACTATGGATGATGGGCCGATTGGAAAAAATTCATGGTGGTGCTGAAATACAATATGCACCTAATCCAAGTTGGTTAATCTCTCAGTAAATTGATAAATATTGTTCCAACACCTATGGTGTTGAAAAAATCAACTTTGGCGAAGGGCTAAGAACGATTCGAAAGTCCGATAGATTATGCTGTATGGTCTGCAGACTACCCGAAATCAAAAGAAAGCAAGTCGGAGAGCGATTTTACTCGTTACATTGATGCTTAGTTCGATGTTATTGACTATGGCTCCCGCCGTGTCAGCATCGAGAATTACACAGTATGCAGTTCAACGAGATCCTTCCTATATCTCGATTGGAGATTTAGATTGTGATGGAGACAATGACATTGCTTCAGCGAGTACCATGGGTCATTTCGTTTCTGTTCTTTACAATGATGGATTTGGGGGTTTCGGCGATAGACAAGATGTCTTCATTTCCAATAATGATTCTCACCGCGCAGGTTTCCGTGATACAGCAGACGGGACAAGAGTAGAAGTTGCGGATGTCGATGGTGATGAAGTCAACGATTTAATCTACTATCAACAGAATATTCGATTCGTAGGTGAATCATTCGTTCGACCTGGAAATTTAACTATTCTTTGGGGTGATTGTTCCGAGCGAGTCAACGAATGGAGTGATTCTACAATCACGGTAACAAACCCATACCTCTCAGATATGGCAGTTGGCGATATCGATGATGACGGTGATGCAGACATCGTCATGAACGTCATGGATGCAACTGCGTCTAATCAATACATTCAGATTTACCGCGGGCCAGATCCAACCTTGATTACTGCTCAACAAACATTGATTGTTCCATTAACACATGGTATTTACACCGATTTGATGTTAGGACATTGGGGTGAAACTGTCCTCGGAGGAGGTATTGGCGCCCCAACTGGAGATTGTGAGGATCTCGACATTTGGTTGCTTCGTACACCCCCCTTTAACACCGGAGTTGGGAATTCAGTCGGACATTATGATAACATGACTGTTCTCGAATTCGATTGTGTGCAAGGTCAATATCCTAATCCTATTGCTCCTGGCGCACAAGGTGTTCACGACTTTAAGCTCGATGCCGAGCATAATTATCCTCTCTACGGTATCGACATCAAGGATACTGATGATAATGGCGAAATTGATTTAATTGCCGCTGTCGATGGCATTACTGGAAATCTCTCATATGCGACTAAAGTTGGTAGTTCATGGGATACTCAAAATTACGTTGTTCTCGGTGATTTCAAGGGTGCTTCGATAACGATTGAAGATATTAATCGAGATGGGGAGATGGATTTCTTCGTTCCAACAGAATTAACTTTGACTCGAGTTCAAGATTCAAGTTCCCAAAATCAAACATATCTCTTCCTCGATAACCTAAGAGAAATCAACTCTGTAGAAATTATTCTTGCTAATCCTGCCGGACCCGGATATCTTTCGTCGCTATCCTTCGATGTCGGTCGTCGACCTACGATGGCAGTTCCAGGGCAACTCGCAGGTGGCGAGAATAGCGCTTTCGAAATTGTAATTGGTCAACGAGATTATTCATACAGGTTCGCGAACAATGCAATGTGGTTAGATACTCAAGGTTGGCCCGGAGCAGGAGATTTCTTGTCGGTTTTATCACTTGATAACGAAGATATGGGTATCACATCGGTTACCGTGGCTCCTGCTGCGAGAAACCCCGCAACAGGCCAAGCACAAATCGGTGAGGGTAGTCGTTGGGTCAATGTTACTGTAAAGAATACGGGATTGAATCCTATTAGTGGTTCAATCGATGTTGATTTGGAAGTTAAAGAAGTATTAGGAGGTACTGACACGGTAGTTTATTCAAATAATTTCGATGGCGTCACCGACTCTACGAATTGTGCAAATTGTAATCTTGTAAAATATTCCTACACTGGGGAATATGAAGATGGATTATCTTCATGGCACATTGAAACCGGTTCTTCAGTGACTCAAAATGACTCTTGGTGGGAAGCAGATTCTAATCCAACTAATTATTATTGGGCGGGAATGGATTACCAAAATAATGATAATCAATCTGGTTATTACAACAATATGGATGAGGCTGTCATTCTCGAAAATGTCGATCTTAGCGGTGCCGATGCAGCTTTCCTCGACCTCTCCTTGATGTGTTCGGCTGATTATTTCGAACTTTATCTGGCCGAACAATTCGATGTCGTTGAACGATGGTTGTACGAGGATTCGTGCAGTATCGAAGTTTGGAGTGATGGAAGTGGATGGGAACAAGTATTTTTCAGCGGTGGCTGGGATAATGAACGCTGGTTTAGAATTCTAGCTCAAGGCGTTGACCCAGAATACAATACTTACAATGGAAATATGTACACTGAAACTGCAACAGGTTGGCTGAATTTTGTTGATGGAGGAGGAACATCTCCCGATGAAGATGAACGTGAATCAATTGATTTGACTCCATATGCGGGTCAAGTAATCGACATTCGCTTCCGTTTCCGTTCTGGATTGATGGGTTCGGTTGGACCTGCTGGTTCTTCCCAAGACACAGGATTAGATGGCTTTGCATTCGATAATCTAACAATCAGAAAAAGTGATGTCACCTTCGGAACTACCGAACAGGTCTCTCAAAATATCGCATTTTCTGATCTTGCTGCTGGTGAAACCCGAGATATTTCATTGACAGCAAATTTCGTTGACAATACAACATATTTCATCTCTACCGAACTCAATGATGAATCTGGATTCACTAATGCTGATGATACCAATGATTTAGTCAAATTTCAATTAACGGTCAACAACCTCTTCGATCCCGGAATGGCTGAAGAAGCATGGATTGATCTAGAGAATGGTGTTCGTTATGCGTCAGGTGATAGAGATATCAATGTCAAGGTTCAGAATTATGGAAATACCGTTACTGATTTCGTTGTTGAAGCGTTGATTAGAAATGCAGAACCCGATTTGGTTGCAATTGAAGATTTCTCTGGATTTGAGCCTATTTGGGAAGATGATGGTAATGAAAATGGCAGTCGTCTAGATGATTCTTCGGGCTCTAATGCAATGTTGCCTCAGAATCGAGGCGTCTTCAATAACCATGCATATTGGTTAGGTCATCCTGATTCTGGTTATGGTGATAATTGGAACGAAACCGTAACAATTCCAGATATTCCTATCGGTGCAGAAGGTGCTGATTTCGCATATTTGACTTTTGATTATTATGCTGAAGGTGATCATCTTAAGGATAGCAATGGAAATATTCTCGCTATTAGGGATGCGGCACAACTTGAAATTTCATGGACAAAAGATGGTGAAACCTTCAATGGTCTAATCAAAGGAAGTTGGACCGATTTGAATGAAAATGGTCCCAGATATGGTGACCTATGCGAAGATTTCGATGGTAATGGGTATGATGAAGTCGAATATTTCGGCGATCACTCTGACCGTTACAACTCAGTCGTTTGGTTCGATTCAGAGAATATTGTGAAATCTGTAACAGTTGATTTGACGAATGTTTTCTTGCTAAATATGACTAGCGAAAGCACATTTGAGTGGGAAGATCAGTGTACTAGTTTGGCAGGTTCCGAGATATCGCTTACTTGGAGATTCCAATCAAATGATGATGGGGTTAACGGAAATGCCGGCCTAGCAGGTTTTGCAATCGATAATATCAGAATTGAGGAATTCACTTTCGAAGATGATGGTAACTACAATGTCAGTGTAACTGGAATGGATGCTTCCGAGCGTCAAACCGTGGCTCTTGGTAATCATGATTTCCAGAGTGGAATATACCGAATTGATGTCAAAACATTATTCGATAATACTGACCCAACAACTGCATGGTACAATGAATCAGAGGTTAATACTGCGAATAATTATACCACTATTATGTTCAGTATCGCTAGTGCAGATATCACTCTAATGCAACCAGATGTTTTGGAATGCACGACTGATATTACCTATGAGTGCATCTACCCAATCGATGATTCATCTGCCCACAGTTTTGCTGTACCATTGCTCAATGGAGTTATTGCTGCTGAGTATCAGGTTACGATGAAAATCGTCGATCAAACTACTGGCCAAACCGTTTTCGAAGAAGATGCTGAAAATGGTCCGTTCGATCTCGCTCCTCATCAGCGTGGTCAAGCAAATTGGACAGCCCCGTACAATTCATGGTATGATGGACATGAATACAATATTAGCTTCTATGCAGTATTTACTGAGGATGGTGAATTATCCGGAAATGATCGTTTCTTCTTGATTACCTTCATGGACGAAATTGATGTATTAATTCTCTCAAACCCAACTGATCAGAATAGACTTCAGCGTGTTAAGGAAGACCTTCAATCGATGGGGATGACCTACACACAATTACATGTTAGTGATTGGGATACATACGCAACTCCTGATTGGGTTGAACATTACAATAAGGTACTACTACCTTGGCAAACCGACTACAATGTTGTTTACGGTCAATACTATACCTTACTTGCACAAACCCGTGAATCTGATGGGCTAAGCGTTGTCGACACATTACAAGAGTTCATGTCAGTCGATGGTGGAACTGTACAGATGCATCTCGGTCCTTACCAGAATGCATACGACCCGAACAATTTGCCATTCGATATGTCGATTAAGGATCGCAATCAATTTAATTTCACAGTTGATAACAGGATTCTTTTCGAGAATTTATCTATCGAAGATCAATTCCATCCAATTATGAATGGCATTGACCCTGTGACCTTCTCTGGAATTCATGCAGGAAATTATGTTGCCATTGCTGGAATTGATGTTGCTAGTCAAGTTTACCAGCATCAAGTTCCGGCAGTTTGTGGCGGGCGAATCAGCCTTCAAGGTGGAACTTTCCATACTTTGCTGAAGGATGAAACTCAGGGTCATTCACTGTTGTCTTTGTGTAATTATGGCGCTGGCGGATTGATTGTAACAACTGTCGATGTTGAAAATCCAAGTGTATCGGAAGCATATGGCGGAGAAAATATTCCTCTATTGTCGAATATGTTGGCTTACCATTTAACTCCTTATCCAACTGATTTCGGAATTGCAGGAGATAGTTTTGATTTGACAATTAATGGACAGTCAGTCGTGCTTGATCCAACTACTGGTGCATATCGTGTGAAGTACATCAAGAGCAACGCTGAACTAGAATTCAGTTATGTTTCTGAAGTTGGTGGACTCATTGCCGATTGGACTCTTGAGTCTGGCAATAACGATTCAGTTACTGGCTGGGATGGTTCGATTCTCGATTCGGGAATAATCAGCCATTCATCACAAGTATCGCCTTCAATTCCAACACTCGGTACGTTCTGTGCTGGAGACAGCACGGCACCATGCCGAATCGGTGCTGAATGGGATATCGTTCTCTACCTGCATGATGATGAGGGCCATACTCGAATTACCTACGTCACTCTGATTACGAATGATACACTTGCTGATGATTTCTATCCAGATGCACAAGCAACAATTGTTTATGATGAGGATAATGCCGAATATATCTCTTATGATGGTGTCAAGCCAATCGGTGGAGTCGATTGGCCAGTTTATCGAGTAAGATTGACTGACAGCGGCGATTTGACCGTCACTTTCACCGGTGAGAATAGTAGCGATCCAGATGCACCGGAAGGTGAGACTGGAATCGCACTATACGAATGGCGAGTTGTCAATGATATGCCAGTCGGAGAATTTAGCGATGAACAGCACGAATGGCAGATACCTGCTTCTGCTAGTGATGAATGGAGTTACACATTCCGTAATATCACTTCAAGTTCGGTAATTGAGAAAGATATTCGTGTTGAGCTAATTGTTTATGATAAGGCTGGTAAACAAACTCAAAGTAAGTATCGAATATACTTTATTATCGTCGGTGAAGATTTCGGAGACGATGAGCCGGTAGTGAATTTCATCTCACCTCGACCAACTGATTCCCAATCAGATAATCTAGTCACGATTGCTGGTTCAGTCCTCGGTGGAGCTGAGAACAGTGATGTTGTTGTCGAAGTAGCATTGGATCCAGCAATATTGGATTATACTGCTACCCAAAAGATTACTCAGAAATCAATTGGTAAATTCAACAATACAGAAAATCTCGGAGATGGTGATTCATTTACTTTAACTCTCGATATTTCTGATTTATACGATGTATCTGGAGTATCTGCAACATTATACTTCAAAATCACAGAAGGTGATGGTTCAAGATATATTTTATTCGATCAAAGAGACATTAATCTATTACCTCAAACAGTTGACCCTTGTGACAGTGATCCAAATGCAAAAGGTTGCCCTGGAAGTAAAGGAATAAGCCCTATTATAATTGGAATTGTAGCATTCATTGCGATCGGAGCAGTTGTTGGTGTGACCTTGGTCATGCGTGGACGAGGTGGAAAGGATGAGGCTGAAGATGTCGTCGAACAATTCGGTGGCGTCGAGCAGATGGATCCTGTGGAAGCTTACGTACAACAGATGGTGGCATCAGGATATGATGAACAGACTGCGCGGCAATATGCTGAGCAATACTATGCCTCGTATTATGCCCAACAGAAGCAAGACGGCAATTAACGAATAGTCATTAGTAGTTGAATCGCTATTGCGATTCGGGTATGTTAAGCCGTACCTTGAAGAGATATAGGCGGACGCATTGAATCATGGATACCTCTGGGCCGTATACCGTAGCGGATATTTCACTCGCTGATGCAGGCGAGTTAAGGGTAGCTTGGGCACGTAGTAGGATGCCAGCCTTAGCCGAACTTCGTGAGAAGGCGATTATCGAACAACCATTGGCAGGACAACGGGTAACTGGATGTCTTCACGTCACAAAAGAGACCGCAATTCTCATCGAAACTATTGCGGCAGCAGGAGCAGAAATTGCATGGTCCGGCTGTAATCCTTTATCGACTCAAGATGATGTTGCCGCTTGGCTAGCTCGCGAAGGATACAGTGTCCATGCATGGTATGGGCAAAACGACGAAGATTTTTACAGATGCATTGATAGAACTCTAGATTTCAAGCCAACATTGACTTTAGATGATGGCGCCGACTTGATTTATCGAGTTCACAGTACTTTTCCAGAACTTTCAGAAGGCATAATCGGCGGTACCGAAGAGACTACTACCGGCGTTCACCGATTACGAGCGATGGCGGATGCTGGTCAATTACAATATCCAGTAATCGCAGTTAACGATGCTGAAACCAAATGGGATTTTGATAACGTACATGGAACAGGCCAATCAACTCTGGATGGAATTATTCGAGCTACAAGTGTTCTCCTTGCCGGGAAGATTTTCGTTGTAGCAGGTTACGGTCATTGTGGCAGAGGTTTAGCGATGCGTGCACGTGGAATGGGAGCTAATGTCGTCGTAACAGAAGTTGATCCATTACCTGCATTGAAGGCGGTAATGGATGGATTTAGAGTTATGAAAATGGATGATGCAGCAAAGATTGGCGACATTTTCTGTACTGCAACTGGAATGAAGGATGTATTGGTAGGTAGGCATTTTGATTCTATGAAAGAGGGTGCAATCATCTCTAATACTGGTCATTATGATTGTGAAATCAACATTCCTGAGTTAGAAGAACGGGCTTCAAATGTTTACACGATTAGAGATAATAACGAAGCCTTCGTTCTTTCTGATGGTAGGACAATTCACTTATTGGCTCGAGGTCGATTGGTAAACCTTGCAGCTGCTGAAGGGCATCCTTCTGAAGTCATGGACATGTCTTTTGCTAACCAATTCTTAGCTCTTTGTAAGTTGGCTGAAGAAGGACTGGATTGGGACAATCTAGTCTATGATATTTCAGCTGAACAAGACAGGGATCTCGCTTCGCTCAAACTTGCAGCACATGGCTTCGAAATCGATGAATTAACAGCAGAGCAAATTGCTTACAATAGTGATTTTAGCGCTGGGACTTAGTCTAGCGGTGGTAAATCTTCATCGATATCGGTGTAATTTTCATCCTCTACGATACTTGACCAATTTGGTAAGTTAATTTCCCAATGTTGATTTATCTTCTCATCTGCTTCAATAATGTGCTCCAATCTAGATTGTAGCGATGGACTACGTTTTGTGAGCATTGAATTGTAAACGACGCTATATCTAATCGATTCAGGAATACATAATTTCCCCGAGGTCGTTTCCATATCAATTGCTCGATCAATATCCAGAGCATGTCTATTCCTCTTCTGTAACATGCCCATTGAGACTCTAGTGAGGAAAGCAAACATCGCCAAGATGATTATGAAAACTAGGATGGTTCCAAAGACGGAATCACCGATAAGTGACATCGTTAAAGTACCGAAAATAAAGACTATTGGTGCTATGAACATTACCAACCAAAAGGTCGATGAAATCGGTTTGACTTTTTTCATTTTCTCGATAACTTTCCATCGTGGATGTTTGTGATTTTGAGGCTTAAATATATTATCAGCCTCCATTTTTGCTGCTCTTTCTACCATTCGGCGAACTCCATCCATTCTCATTGCTTGTTCATTCGAAGGAGCATCCATATCTTCTTCAGTAAGATCGTTAAGTCGATCAGCACACTCTTCGTAAAGTCCAAGGTTTACTAAAATCGAAATTTGTTCAATAAGTGGAGTGACATCTGTTGGTCTGTGTTTGCGATAACTTTCCCACCATGCCAGAGCTTCATCGAGCATTCCTAATTGATCGACGAGTAACCATCCTCCGAGAACCCAAGCTTCTGTGTTATCTGGATCAATAGCGATTACTTTTCGAACTGCAGCAACCGCTCTCGCAGATTGCTGTAAACTAGGATGTGAAGGTTTTCCACGTGTTCTTGGAGGTAATGACCAATTTGCAATCGCCATCCAAGCATCAGAATGCTCTGGGTCGATGTGGACGACATCTTTTGCAGATTCAAGAGCCGATTCGTAATCTCCATTCTTAGAAGCTTCGATAGCATCGAGCCAAGCCATCTCGCCACTTTTCGCCATAAGCGCTGCTAACCGATTCAAGAGAAGAATGCTGGGGTGTTAATAGTTCGATTTATTTCGACTCAACGTCTTTTATTCCGAGAACGATTTCCTTGGTTTGAAGAGCCTCTACCGCCTGAATATCCGCCCGATCTTCCTCCAGATCGGCTACCAGAGCCACTCGACCTTCCTCCAGACCGACCACCAGAGCCACTCGACCTTCCTCCAGACCGACCACCTGAATATCCGCCAGATTTTCCGCCGGATTTTCCGCCACGTCCACCTGAGTAACCTCCAGACCGACCTCCAGATCTCGGGCCTCGGCTCGAGCCACTGCTAGAGTTACCTTTTTCATCGGATTTCTTGTATTTCGGCCGGTCGGGTCGACGCTCTCGTTTCTTTGTGTGACGACTGCCACGTGTCGTTCCATCTTTTGATTCACTACACCTGTTACATTTGTCTCGTCGAGCGTAATTATGATTCTTACACTTTGGACAAAGCCAGTCTCCAGGCTTCATATTTGGATTTTCATTATTGCCACCACGGCGATCTCCACCGCGATTGTCGTTTCCGTAGCGATTGCCTCCAGAACCGCCTCTTCGATCTGAATATCCTCCTCGTTGTTCTGAGCCACCACGATAATTGGACCTGCCTTTGTCACCACCTCTGCGGTCTCCACCGCGATTGTCGTTTCCGTAGCGATTGCCTCCAGAATTACCTCTTCGATCGTCTCTACGTTGATTTCCACCTCTGCGATCTCCCGATTGATTATCCCTGCCATAGTTGCGGTTTCCTCTATCGTTTTGTGGACGTCTGTCACGCGGTGCTATTTCTACGGGGGAGCCGAGAGTATTGTTTACTTCAATTCCTTTCGCGAGCGGATAGATGTGAACAAAAGCTCCGTCCACCGCTCCAATGACTGAATTTACTCGACCGAGGAATTTCCCTCCGGCGATTCGAATACCGGTTCCAAGGCCAGGTGCACGACCCTCGAAAGAGGCTAGAATCCCTCCTTCATGAGAAGGTCGATCGACTTTGCCGGTGAAACTCATAACTCAATCGCGACGAGTCGAGTATATGAGACCGATAGTGAAGGATAATAATGTCAAGCTCAAGCTAGCGGCAGGTAATATGCCTGTACTTGTGTCTGGATTATTTTCGATTGGTTCGATGATTTTTTCTTCAAAAAGGTGAGAATTATTTATGTCGATGACGGCTTCACTGCACTTTTGGGAATCATCACAGCCAGTGATTAATAGACTATGCTCACCTGATTCCCATAATTCGAAATTAATCCGTGGAGTTGACCATGAATTTCCTGAAATAGAGATGCTTCCTGCCGTAGTTCCATCAATTGCTAGACTGAAAGAAACAGCTTCTCCATCCGGATCGCTGAATTGACCTTGAGCTTGATAGAACGATCCATCCCAACCTGATTCTGAAACAGAAATTAATGGCGGTAAACTTTCCTTGAAGATACCCAATTCATAGACGTAGCCCATCGAAAACACATTTTCTCCCGATGCGCTTACCCACACTTGTGCCCCGCCAGGAATCATATTTGTCGAGGCTACTGCGATTGTGATGGATTCAGAATCCAAAGTTGTAGCCTCGCTAACTCCGATTTCACCATTCTGAGTCAAACCAACTTCGATTTGCAAAGCCGGCCAACCTACATTTTTTGTTACAATTATTTCATGTGGGTTTGACATTACTTGTGAGTTTGTAGAAATAGTGAATGGAACCCCCAGATGCCAAGTACGGTTTCCACTATTCTGTCCCGCGGAGTCGACAGCCTCACAGGTCACTTCGACTAGATCTGTGGTAGGAATTTCAGCCCACAAAGAATTATCCATTGATTGTCGAAGATTCAAGGTCGATTCACCGATACAAACCACATCGAGTTGAGACACGGGTCCATCATCTGTGAACCATTCCGAAATTGAATCCCAAGATGCCCACCGTGTTTCACCACCGTTTGGAGAAGTAAACCATGAACCATCTGCTGGTGATTTATCTGTCCAAATTGGTGGTTCATCAATAGGGATAGGGGTTATTGTAAAATCAGCAAAAATATCTTCACCACTAGGCCACATACTTGGTGGTCGGACTGGACTTAGTGTGTAAATTAAATTCCCATCGTCATTTTCTATTATTGTGTAAGATGAAGAACCATCTCCTAAACATGTACCTCTAATTGGAGCATCGGCATGAGTTGCTGGTTCAAAGGAAACATCTCGCCCTTCACATTCCTCCCACATGTCGATACGAAGGTCTGTAGTTGGTGGGAATGTGAACTCGTAGACTGCTTGAGTCACATTTGATGCGTTAAATGCAAGGGTATATTGTTGACCAGATTCGACATCTGGAATCATTAATGTTGCATTCATCCATAGCTCAAGGCGACACTCATCAATTCCAGAAGAAGCATCAATTGCAGTGTTACAATCGCGGTCATTATTAGGGGCCACTGGAATCTCAAAACAATCAGAACTTGAACCAAATGTTTCGCAATCACGCTTTTCAGCATGATTTGGAGGGATTAAATTCCATTCTTCTATTTGAACTCCGTTACTTTGCCATGTAGTATTTTTCCAATCGATTCCAACCCCACCCCGATGAGCCTCTCCTTCTCGGAATGCAATACGAGTTAACGCATGCTCGATGCATTCCGATGCAACTGCGCGAACCGCCTCTCTTTCATCGGTAGAAATCCAACCATCGCCTCCACTTGGGAACAAATCCTCTAGAAATGAATCTAGAGATGTTCTGAGGTCGTCAGTTGAAGTCCCATTGACCCAAGCGGTTGCAGTCACTGTTGCACTCTCCCAATCTTCTGAAATGTCAAAATAAAATATGGCAGAAGAATAATCGAAAAGATCTTCGAATGTTATGGAACTACATTGATCTTCAAGGCTTCCACCACCTCCTAATTGTTCCATTTTCTTCACGTTTTTCTGAAGTTCCTTCTCATGTTCATCGATAGAGATAGTAGACAATAATAATGCAAGAACGACAAATATAGTCATTGCCCAATTGAATATGCGCCCCGCCATGTGCCTTTACAAACTAACTTTAATGATGATTCTATCGCTCAAAGAATAAAGTTTAGGGTGACCTAAAGTTGATATATAATACTAATACCAGAGTCGATTAAGGCACCATAATAACTGGGGGGAGTTTGAGAGAAATGGCAAAATTTCTATCTTTTGTGATAACATTAATAATTATTGCAACTGCGTTTTCTGGATGTCTCAAACAATCTGATGAGGACGTTATCCGGATTGCATACAAGACTCAAGATGATTATAATGACGCGTCTGCAAATCCTCAATTATTAGTAGATTTTATCGCTGCCGAATCTGGATTTAATGTTGAACTCTATCCGATTTCATCAGATATTGCAGCGATTGAAGCATTGCGATTTGGGCACGCCGATATCGCATTCCTAGACGGAGGCGCTGCATTCATCGCTTGGAAGCAACATGGTTTAGACGTTATTCTCGCTAATCAAAACAGCGATGGTTCAACTTTCTATATTGCACAAGCTTGGGTTTTGGAGAATTCTTCAATACAATCACTTGAGGATTTGGAAGGAAAAAACTCTTGTCACACCGGTTGGTTAAAATCTGCTGGAATGCTGATGCCGATGGGTTATATGATCAATAACGGATTGATAGATGTATCAGAAGAAAGTAGTGAAATCGATAGTCTTAGAACAATTATTGAAAACCACTTCGGAACTGCAACAATTCCAGAAAAAGGCGATCTGTATTACGGATACAGCGGTGGATTCCGTTGTATGACTGAAGGTGTGGGCGATGTTGCATTCGCAAAATCAACTTCGTTTGAAGATCATTGTGAAGGTAATGATTGGTGTCTCGATCGCTCAGAATATAGATTGCTCTCACCTGCATTTGGACGAGTTCCTAGCCATCCGATGATGATTAATATGGAAATTTTGAGCCAAGAAAAAATGGATGTTATTGCCGATGCATTCTTGGCTTTGAATTCTGCAGAAGGTGGTTCAGAGATTCTAGAAGGTGTTTTGAATACTCCGGGGATTTCTGAAGTGACAACCGAAGGTCATCTTGGCTCGTATAGCGATGCGATAGGTACAATCCCTGGAATCGCTAATTTTTTCGCTGAGAAGTACGATAGTTGAACATGATGAAGGAGACATGGGCTTGAGCAATGATCAACTTCGACTGCATTTCTCAAATGCCTCGATTGGTTTTGAAACAGAAAACCCTCTCCTCAAAGATGTTAATCTAACTATTAATTCTGGTGAAATTGTAGGCTTGATCGGTAGATCAGGAATTGGGAAAACTACCTTACTTCGAACTGCTGCTGGATTATTATCGCCACTTTCTGGTAGCGTAGAATGCTGTTGTGATTTGACAATGAACGCAAAACGCGGTTCTATTGCCCTCATCCCCCAAAGATTAGGATTAATCCAACATCAATCCGTTGGCTATAATGTTCTGATGGGGGCCTTGCCAGGAGCAAAATATTTGCAAACGGTTCTTTCTCTACCGAGCAGGGAAATACAAGAAGCAACAAAAGATGCAATCAGGGCTGTTGGATTAAGCGACAAGGTTTTCGAATCTGTAAATCGTTTGTCTGGAGGCCAGCAGAGGAGAGTTGCCATCGCGAGGGCTATGGTTCAGAATCCTAGATTGATATTAGCCGATGAATGCCTAGGAGAATTAGACGCGGAAACAGCGAAGGAAATTATTGAATTATTGCGAAGCCTAGCAAAGGAGAAAGATATTGCTATTTGCATTGTCGACCATAATCCTCTGCGTGCTAGGACATTTTGTGATAGGTTGTTACAATTGAGAGGAAATTCGTTGATAGAATTTGATAATTTGAATGAGAAGCATTCTCTTCCTCAGGCAGGAGACCGTTGATAATGTCAAATCGAATCGTAGATTTTTTTCATTTTCTGAAAAATAGACCGATTCTTCGCTCAGGTATCTATTTGATATTATTAGTAATATTAACAATTCGACACCTCGAAATAAATTTTGCAGATTTTAGCCGAGCTTCAACAAATTTAACAATTCTCATGGGCGAGGCCTTTCCTCCTGATTTTTCTGTCATTACAGATCGTGCCGCTTGGTCTAAACCACAATGTACATTCGAAGCCGATTGGGCTTGCAGCCCAGCGATTATTGGCATAACTCAGACCTTAGAAATCGCATTTTTATCGACAATTTTTGGAATGGTGATTTCCTTACCACTTGCTGCCATGGCAGCAACCAATCTTTCTCCCCCTTGGCTTGCTCAAATTACTAGACAAATACTTTCGGCATTAAGGGTCCTTCCCTCATTAATTTGGGCATTAATATTCGTCATTTTAGTGGGATTGGGGCCATTCGCCGGTGTCCTTGCGATGACTATGTACACAGTGGGTTATCTTGGGAAATTACAGTATGAAGCTCTTGAAGGTGTTAGTAGAGAACCCCTGGAGGTCGCTCGAGCGATGGGATTACCACGCTGGCAAATCGCTCGTTTTTTCGCTATACCTGAAGCGAGTAATGCACTCATTAGTCAAATGTTATTCATGTTCGAATACAATGTTAGGCATGGCTCTGTAATAGGTTTGGTTGGAGCCGGTGGAATTGGGTATTACCTAAATTATTATCTTTCACCATTCCAACTTTACGACCGAGTTCTTGCTCTGATTATCGTAATGTATGTTGTCGTCGTGATTATAGATCAGGTTTCATTACGGGTTCGTCGTAAATTTATAGATTCCAAAGATCAAATTCAGCGACCTCGCTGGCGTGAAGTAATTTTTTCAAGAAAAAACTGAATTTGATTAATCTGTATCATCTGCAACGATTCTAATAGCACCATCTTCGTAGTAGATGTGAATATTATCCTTAACTTTACCAGTCAGTGCAGCAAGGGCTTCGTAAACCTCTTTTTCTTCGACCTTGAATGCTTCAGCAGCTCTTTTAGTTGACCAAGCAACCTCTTCAAAATCAGATTGGGAAATCCACTTCAAGAGGCGCGATTCAAATTCAGAGAGGTCTGATGCAGCCATTTAACTCAGACTCCGACTTGTTGCATAGCCAATCAATGCTTGGCTTGCCATTCCTGTGTTCTTTCAACTCTGGTAGGATTCAACCATCGCTCTAACTGCTTCCTCTACGGCAATCTCGCCGTTTAACAAACCTGATAGGGCGGTAAGAAATGGAATTTCAATGTTGAGTGTGGGCGCACGATTGACAAACATTCGAGTCGCTCGAACTCCTTCTGCGACCATATGCATCTCATCCAGTGCTTCATCGAGAGTTAGACCAGAACCTAATTTTTCCCCTAAGGTTCGATTTCTACTGCGTGGACTGGTTGCGGTAACGTAAAGGTCCCCAATTCCTGCTGGACCAAAGGCAGTAGTTCGTTCAGCTCCCATCGCTTCTAACAATCTCATTCCTTCACTGAAACCTGCAAGCACCAATGCTGCCTTGAGATTGTCTCCACCAATGCTGCCATGCAATCCATCGACCAATCCACAAGCTAGTGCAACCGTATTCTTGTACGCTCCCCAGAGTTCTGCCCCTCCCGGGTCATCGGCAGCAGTCAAAATGAGCGAATCGGTAGATAATCGGTCAGCAATTCGCTCAGCAACACTGCGGTCTTCACATGCAACCAATGCGGTAGTCATCACTCCACGTGCAACTTCAGGTGCAATCGTTGGACCAGTCATGACGACTACTGGATTTGCCTTGCCAGCGAGGGAAAGTCGCCGTTGAATGGCCTCTGAAATCATTCCAGAACCGCCTTCTTTGGATGGAGCGAGTCCCTTAGCGAGATCGAGTAGTACATGTGAAGGTCGAAGGTGAGGTAATAATTCATCAACAACTGATAGAATTACACCACTTGGTACAGCAAGGACGATGATTTCACAAGTTTCGGTAACGTCTGTAATTTGCATTGTCACCTGAAGTTCAGGGATGACTGAATTTGGTAAATATTTTTTATTGATGTTATCAGTCATCAAAGATTCGTAAACTTCCTGCTCAATTGTCCATCCGAGAACATTGTGTCCATCTTCACACCAAACACGAGCCAGTGCAGTTCCCCAATTGCCCAGTCCGAGCACTCCAATACGAGCCATCTCTACTCCTCTGAGTGTTTCGCCAGTTCTCCCGGTTATGATGATTGGGGAGAGGAAGAGGCAGCCGTTGCATTCTTGACTTGAATGCGCTCGGCGGGTCACAAGCAGGGGTTCCCGAGCGGTCAAAGGGGCTGGGTTTAGGTCCCAGTGCGTAGTGCTTCGCAGGTTCAAATCCTGTCCCCTGCACCATAATTAATTTTGTATAATGGTGCTTTAGGTCAAATAATCACCCATGCCGGCCATATACTCATATAGGTGATTTTGAGCGAAGAAAATTTAATGACACGAGCATATGCTATATTGACAATGATGATTTTGATCTCCACACCCCTGGCAGGTTGCCTTGATGAATCAGTTGAGGAAATAGTCGATGACATCCTTGGATGCATGGACGAGAACGCCGAAAACTACCTGGAGAATGCCACAAGCGAACTTGTTGGCGACTGTATCTACTTAGTGTCCATGGAAGTCTTCATGTCCGCTATGGACAATTCTGACATGGGAATTGAGGATATGTTGAATCAATCCTCCAGAGCTGGATATTCGATGACTATGTCCACGAGTGGATATAATGAGGATATGGGAATGGATATGGATATGACCATGATAGAAAGGGTATTGGTAGATATGGACAGAGATGCCGTTCTTGTCCAAACTTCGATTTCATCTGCTCCAATGATGGTAATCGATTACACGCACATTCAAGTCGGTGAGGTTGTGAACATTCACTTCTCAGTCGGCGGAATGATGGCGGCGCAAGCAGGAGGCGCTGATTCCGGCGCATACTTGGTTAGGGACTCAACACCCAATGTAATGGAAATAGTGCACTCAATGATCGATTCAGATGATATGGATGACGAAGATGACATTAATGGGGACGGAATCAGTGACGAGTGTCCATTTGATTGGGACAATCCCTCAAACCCGTGTGGTGCACAAGAATGTTCAGGCGGACCTGACAATCTAGAATGTCAGAATTTCACAGCAGACTATTGTGAGAATAACGATGATGACGGCTGTGGCACCACTTTCACGATGATTTGTTACAACAGTATGACTAGTGAGGTAGTAGACGATATCATGAATCCAGAGGATTGTGAAGACGCAGGACTAAGTTGGGTCCCAGTAACTGTCGATGGCGGAGATGATATGGATATTCCAGAGGATGCTATCATCTCAATTACCTACGAAGCAGATTCTAATTCCCATGTTATGACTATGAGTTATGTCGAAGAAGACATGGATACGACAGTCACAGTTAACCTTGACGGGAATAAGAATTTGATGTCATACTCAACGCACGGCGCTAACGACACATCAACTGTCTCGATGGAATACATCGTAATGTGGGATGATGCTGTGGTAATTGAGGTCGATGAGACACTTCCACGTAACTCGATTCCTGTCCACCTAGATATTGAGGGCGAGGATGAGTTTGTCTGCGATAGTGGCGAGATTATCCACATTTCTCAAGTAGATAATGGCTGGGAAGATTGCTACGATGGTTCTGATGAGCCGGATAATGGTAGCGACGATGAAGTCGTTTTCGTTTGCGATAATGGCGAGGAGATTGAGTTTGCCTGGGTCAATGATGGATACCCAGATTGCTATGACGAATCTGACGAGGCAACTTACGAAGAGGGAGAGGGCGGCGAGCCCAACTTCGCCGATATTCTAGATTGCACGCCCTTCGTTGAATCTAGCGCAGTCGGAGACGAGAACCCGTCCGAGTTGTGGGATGGGACCAACCTCGACATGACCGAGTGCGACGGCGAGGCATCAGAGTACTACACCGACTACGTGGTCGGAGATACCGCGATTACAGCCCCGTATAGCATGACAGTTTGGGAATCAGAGGAAGGCTGGTCAGAGATGACCGGTGACTCCACTGGCGAAATGTGCGAGGAATACGATGGCTCCTACGATGCCGACAACGATGTCTGTTCGATGGTGTACGCGCTTGTACGAAACGACACTCACATACTTTACCCCGAGGGCGATTGGGCCGATGATAATGACGATCCAGATGGCGAAATGTGTGAGGAATACGAAGGCTCCTATGATGCAGATGAGGATATTTGCTGGTTTACTGATGGAGAAATCGTAGATGGCGACGGAGGGGTTCTTGTCATGGATTTGGGCGATGGAGACGAGTTATCATTCTATCAATACGACTCTACTACCGGAAGCGGAGTCATGCTTGAAATGATGGAGGTATTCATTTGCGACAACGGAGAACTTGTTGCAGCTGATGAATACGACCCTTACGACGATGGATGGGAGAATTGCGAGGATGGCTCAGACGAGCCAGGTCAAGGAGAAGAGACCTCCGAATTCACCTGCATGGATGGGACTGTAATTCCGTTCTCAGGGGTCAATGACTGGTTCGACGACTGCCCAGACGGCTCTGATGAGATGTGGTACTACGAAGGCGGTGACGATGACGATGGCGATGACCCAATGACCCCTCTACCAGTCATCACAGCTTTCGTTGCTGACAACCAGACCCTCAACGCCCCCGTCTCAGACTTCGAGTTGCACTTCTTGAGTGACTGCGACCCGATTTACAACGAAGAAACTGGAGCAGAGGAAATGCCCAACCTCAACGATTGTACAGTTGAATTCAGCATTCCGCTAACCGGAGGCGAAACTGACGATGGGGTTATGCTGACCTACACAGATCACGACGCAGATGGTCTTGTATCTCCTGGAGATGAATTAACTCTAGATTGGGGCGACTACGACGGCGATGCTGAACCAGAAGTCTATGACACATGGGCATCTGAGTATTCGGCTCAATCCCCGGTCACCCTTGAACCACTGCCAGGCTTCGGTGCACTTCTAGCAGTAATCGGTATGCTCGGTGCAGTCCTCATTCGAGTTGAATCTCGCAACGAGGATTGAATAATCGTGAGCGAGTCCCTATGGGACTCGTACATTCACCGCTGAGTTCATCACCCCTCGCTGGTCTGCGTTGAGTATGTCGGAGGCCGAGCGACTTTCTCAACGCATTCATGATGCGCTCGATGTCGATGAGGACGGAGATATCGATACCGATGATTTGCAAACCTTCAGTGATAACCTTCAACGAGACAGCATCGATAAGGAGCTCGATAAAATACGTCAAAGGCGGCTCGGAGGAGATAAACGATTTCCGAAAACATTTGATGATTTAGTTTTGATTTTTGGGCTTGTCGCGGGTATCATCTTCTTCGGGGGAGTCATGGTGATGTCATCAGGTGCATTGGCTGGTGATTCGATTTTTATTGATGAAAGCCTATCTCAAACTCCTCTTGACACTGGTGGGGCGTGTGTCGATAGAGAAGGCGAAATATGGTTTAATATCTGGACTTCACATGACGAACTTTTCATCCAAACCCATAATGCTGAACCGACACGTGGTGCAGTTTTACTAATTTCAATGATTCATTCTGAGAACTCCACAATTGCGGGAACAACCATCTTCAAAGGTGGAATCGGAGATGTCCGTGCATCGTTCAAGTTAGGTGATTCAATTTCTGCTGGAGATTATATATTGGTCTCAAATATTTTTCAAAGTGATGATGAAAATAAATTAATAGTCGAGGATGAAGATGATTATGCCGAGATTAGAGATAATGTTTCGATTGTTGCTTCAAAACAAGTAAATGTAGTTGTCTCAACTCATAAGAGTGGGGGGCCTTTGAGTTCTGAAGTGGCTAAACAAGCAGAAATTCATGATTCTGAACCACGATCGTGTTGGACTGTAGCAGGACTCGGCAATTGGGGCTGGGTTTTGATGGGTGCCGAATGGATTGGTGGTAGAGAAACTGCAATGTTGACTGGCGGAAGCGCTGGAATTCCAGCATGGTGGATGGCACTTATCTCACTTGGTATGTCGATATTTTTCCTCTGTGTACAATATCCACTGATGCATCGAATGTATCATCGAGATAAAGGCGATTTGTTAACTGAACCTCAGTTTAATCGATTGATTACAAGAATATTAAAACAAACTCAAAAGGAATTGAGAATATTAATTCAATTCGATCAATTGAAAATGCAGGAAAGAGCGATTTCAATCGATGTTTATATTCCATATCATACGACATCGAATACAGTTGGAGCTGCGATTGATATTCGTGGTCGAATAACTAAAGATATTCTTGAAGAATTTTCAATATTCGGCGAGATGCGCCCTCTGCAAATCAAAACAGTTTGTACTGATGGCTTCCATGATAATTTTAGAGGAGAATTAATTCTTGATAGTGATTTAACAATTATCGGTTCAGATAGATTACCAATAACGGAGGATTACTCTTCCTTTTTTGCTGGATTGAGGGCGAATGGTAGGCTTGAAGAGGCAGCGATTGATTCCATGTCTCGCTGGTTCAAAAAGCATGATTTAGTAGATTATGGGACTGCGATTATTGTCGATGAAGATGCGATATTAGTTAGGGTGATTTACCGTCCAGTAAAACGTTTCACCTATTTCCGCTTTTCAAAATCTTTCATCGATATGGAGGTGGATTTGAAGAGCTATTTGCTACGCCATCTCGGAGAAATTATAGATGACCGTGAACTGATAGTCAGCGCTAGAAATGAAAAAGCGACTCTTTCAGATCGAACTATTGCTGGTCGTGTTGAGCAAGGTTCAGATGAATATGCTGGCCAGGCATTAGTTGCTCGGCAGGGTGGAATCACTGGAGCATTATTGCAAAACCCATTCATGGGCGACATTCTATCTTCTGTCGAATATGTCGCCCATAAAAATCGATCCCGGATCGATAAGTACGGGTTTTGGGGATTGATTGTATTTGTTTGGATTCCGTTCATGGCGAGTGGAGTTTTGGTCGGAGCAATGCTCGGATTAGTTGCTCGTATGAGGTTTAGACGAGTTCTCTTTGCATGCTTGGTCGGAGGAACCGCTGCTTCGGTCACATGGGCGTATACTGCGCGTAGTATTATCGAATTCATGGAGCGATACCATGCAGAATTTTTCATTCCATTCGTAATTCTTTTGGCATTTGTCTTTACTTTTCTTCATCTCCGTCGAAATAAACGGCTTCGACGAGAAGAATTATTTCGAGAATCAATTGCATTTTTTTCCAGAGCGAGTGTTAACTAACCCAGTATTGGATAATTATTTTATATTCTTCAAGCCACGAACTTGAAATCTAACCATCCTTAGGAGATGCTGCGAGAAGTTCACATGCCAGCCCAATTATTAGAAATCAATGGCTTAAAACGGCATTATGATATGGTTTCTGGAACCGTTAAAGCCTTGGATGGAGTTAATATCAAAATTCTCAAAGGTGAGAGAATTATTCTTCTTGGCCCGTCTGGTTCAGGCAAGACGACACTACTGAATTGCATCGCAGCCTTGGACAGTCCAACCAGTGGAACTTACACTTTTGAAGGTGAGAAAGTTCCACAAAATAATACTGAGGAAATGACAACATTTCGCCGTGAAAATATCGGTTATATATTCCAATTTTTCAATTTACTACAAGATTTGACCGTGCTCGAAAACATATTATTGATTCAGGAATTATCTGGAGGTCGTGATGAAAAGAGAGCCCGTGAATTATTGCGATTAGTCGGGCTCGATGACGAAATTGAGCGCTTTCCTACTGAGATAAGTGGAGGGCAGCAACAACGTGTTGCGATTGCTCGAAGTTTAGCAAAAAGTCCGAAGTTATTACTTGGAGACGAATTAACTGGAAATCTAGATTCAACTACATCGGCGATGGTGATGGAAGTCTTATGTGAGGCTTGTGAATCAGAGAATATTACCACGGTAATGGTTACTCATGATGAGTCACTGAGCAAGTATGCAACTCGAGTCATAAGACTCGATAGTGGTCGTGTTATCACTGATGAAAACTTGTGAGGTGATTCGATGTACGTCCTATTGACGAAAAGACTCGCAAGAAGCCTTTGGCGAACGAAAATACGTCTTGTCGCAGTATTATTGATTATCATGGTCGGTGTGTTCTCAGGAATCGCCTTCGGTCATTATGCCCATACTGCTTCAACAATGTACGATGAAATTTATGCTGACACAGAGGATGGCATCAATCTCCCCGACATTTGGGTCGAAAACCCTGGGGCGGTTTGGAATGGGAACCAAGCGGATTCTTGGTGCGAGCATATTTCTACTCAATGGCCAGAGAGTGAATTGGTACTGAATGAATGCGAAGCGCGATTGATTCTCGATGGAATGCTCTTGATTGAAGAAGATGAAGAAGAGAGCAAATTAATCCCTGCAATTTGGCATGGAATCGATGAGGGATATATCGATCGAGTATGGATGCCCGAAGATGATTGCTGTTCAGGTCGACTCGCTGTTGCCGATGATGAGATAGTGCTCGATGCTCATATCGCAGATGAGATGGAAATAGCAATCGGTGATACGATTTCGATAGGTGCAGGTCAAGGAATAATGGACTATACTATCGTTGGAATTGGCTTCCACTCCAATCATCTCTACTTTGCCACTCCCGGCTCGATTCTACCAGCAGAAGCCGGAACATTTGCAACCGGATATCTCTCATCCACCGGTCTAGAAAGGCTTGCAAATCTTTCATCCGGTTCTGCAAACCGTCTACTAATAGATCTGGTTGGTTCGCCAGATTATGACCTGCTCTCGACCGATGAAGTTGAGGGAGTAGAATTGGCCGAATTAATAATCAGCATTCGCTCTTCAATTGAGAGTGTTAACTCCACTGCGATTGTCTATGATAGGTCGGGAGTCAGTTCAGTGGAATTCCTTCGTGCTGATGCTGAGGGGGCAATGAAATCCTATCCTGTTATTACTGGGATGCTGGTAATTGTTGCTGGAATCACTATCTTCCTTAGTCTACAAAGACTCATTCAATCACAGGCAAAAGAAATTGCAGTTCTACGTACTCTTGGTATTCCTCGCTTAGCAATAATGCCGGGTTACATTATTGCGCCAATTGGAATCGGTTTGATTGGTTCATTATTTGGCGTAATTCTTGGATTAACACTCGGAGCCCCTGGGATGCAAGCCATGTATGAAGATTTAATTGGAATTCCAGTAATCAATGGCTCCGTACCCTATTCTTCTATTGCTCAAATCATCTTGATTACTATGACCATCGTGATGTTTTCCGGCATTCGTCCAGCTTGGCAGGCAGCAAATCTCGATCCATTAGTCGTATTCCGTGGCCATAATGAGGTTCGATTAGCCTCGCGCGCGATTCAGAAATTGACCGCGCGTCTTCCAACAACTGTTGGGTTGACTATTCGTTCAAGCACTCGAAAGCCAATCCGCCTTGCTTTCACTTTCTTCGCAGTCGGCTTATCGATGCTAATTCTCGGCTCGATGCTCTTCATGATGGAGTCGATGGAGCAAATGATGGTAAAAGGCATCGAAGATAATCAGAACTGGGATTCACAAGCTTTCATTTTCCCCGGTACAGAAGAAGGAGTAATCGATTGGGCCGAATCTACCGGTGCGGATTTCGAATTATATCTTCTTTATCCTGCAAACCCAGAGGGAGATTCCCGTCAATTAATGACCATTGGATTGGATGAATTTGCAACTTCAGGAAATGATGCAATGCAAATCTTAAATTTAGCCGAAGGGAATCATCCCACTGCAGGTGAATCAACAAAACAAGTTCTCATCGATAATGGAATAGCACACTTCCTTGGCTGGGGTGTTGGTGATGTACAAACAATTTCTTTCGGTTCGCAAGACGTTGAAATCAAAATTGTCGGGATTACTGAGGGAGAGATTTCCCGTACCGTCTATTTCCATCGCTCTGATCTTGCAGAAATTGTTGGATTTGAAGCAACTTCTGTTCTCCTAAAGATTCCCGAAGGAGTTTCAAGCGAAGGATTGGGTGAAGTATCAGTCGGTATCGTCCAAAAGCAAGACCTTCTCAATACTTTCACAGATTTGATGGAGAAGCAACAAGGATTCTTCGTCGCTATTCAATTTCTTGGAATTATCGTTGCATTCGTCGTCTTGTTCAACACGCTGATCATGAATTTGTCCGAACGCGATTCTGAGTTGGCTACACTTCGTGTGCTCGGTGCGCCAATCAGCCGCTTGAGTCGAATGATGTTAGGCGAACATTTTGCTATCGGGCTGATTGGAGGAGTACTCGGCACCATTTTCTCAATTATTGGTACGAAATGGTTGATGTCGAAGATGGTTCAATGGTCATTCTATTTCGAAATTCAGGCAGATTTAGGCATTTCATTGGGATTGACTGCTATTGTTTTGGTGATTTCTTTATTGCTAACACCTATCGGCACTTATCGAATCAAACGTATGGATTTGGTAGAGAAAGTCAAAGAATTTTCTAACTAATTCATCCCAATTGTTCAAGGACGTTCGATGTTACGGAATATTTAGTTATTCTATGCGCATCGTGACTTGGAATCTTAATGGAATCAGGGCGGCGATCCGTAAGGGGCTTGATGACTTCATTGAGCGAATCGATGCTGACATCTGGTTATTGCAAGAAGTCCGGGCTTTGCCTGAACAATTGCCCAAAGATTGGTCGTTACCAGCAGAGCAAGAATGTATCTGGCATCCTGCTGAAAAAAAAGGTTATTCTGGTGTTGCAACTTGGTCTCGAGTCGGACTAGTAGAACAAGGAAAAGGGATTGGAACGAGACTCGATCCCAACGATTCCGAAGGTAGGGTTCTACATACAAAATGTGGGCCACTCGATTGTATCAATATCTATCTTCCAAACGGCGGATCTGGTCCTGCTCGTCAAGCCTACAAAGACCAGTGGTTAGAGGATTTATTGCTCTGGGCGCAACAATTTCTCAATTCCGATGAACCTGCAATTTTAGTTGGTGATCTCAACATCGCTCATACAGAAAATGACATTTGGAATCCTTCTGGAAATCGTAAGACATCAGGATTTCTTGCACATGAGCGTGAATGGTTCAGCCGCTTCCTCGAAAGCGGCTGGCACGACCTTCATCGAATCCAATTTGGCGACCAAAAAGGACCCTACACATGGTGGTCGAATCGTGGTCAGGCACGAGCGCTAAATCGCGGATGGCGCATCGATTACGTACTTGCAAACGACGCTGCTCTAGCATCTTTCAATTCAGCAGAAGTTATGCGAGAAGGTGGTCTGACCATTTCAGATCATGCGCCGCTAATAGTCGATTTCAATCTATGAAGAAATCGATTCCATTCAGCAATATTCCACTATTATTCGGTCAACATATCATTGACACTTCCTAAAGGAAGTGAAAATTTGACTATATTTCAAAGTAATACCTTTCAAATGAAGAAATGTAGGCGCAGCACTATGGCGGAGACATTGGTAGAGCGGTTGGAGCGCATTCTTCCTGGTGGAAAAGGTGTTTGGATTCCAATGGATCATGGAATTTCAGGCTATCCAGAACCGGGTTTGGAAAATATGGATTCTATAGTTGATTCTTGTATTCAAGCCGGTGCTGATGCAATCGTTCTCCAGAAGGGAGTATTGAGTCATCATGTCGAACGGACGGGTTGGAGCAATTTCGTCTGCCATGTTTCTGTTTCTACCGCTCATGGTGGTTCACGAGATCAATCGAAAGTTCGTGTCGCCACAGCTGATGAATGCTTGATGCGTGGCGCGGGCGGTGTTTCTGCTCAGGTTAATCTAGGCGATGTATATGAACCTGAAATGATTGAAGATATGGGCATGTTAACCGGTGAAGCACTTCCACTCGGACTTCCCACACTTGGGATGTTTTATCCTCGTGGGCCTAATCTAATAATTGATGAAAATGATTCAACAAATGGGGTTGCTCACGCTGCAAGAGTTGCTTGGGAATTGGGTTGTGATGTCGTCAAAGTACCTTGGACTGATGGGGCTGATTCATTTGCTGAAGTTTGTCAAGCAGTTCCAATTCCAGTGTTAATTTCTGGTGGACCCCGCAACACTTCTTTCACTGATTTGCTTAGCATCGTCGAGCAGGCAATGGCTGCCGGTGGTGCTGGTGTTTGTATGGGGCGTCAGGTATTCGGTGCTGACTTGCCCGGTAATCATGTTCGTGCTTTGAGCGCAATAATACACGACGGTGCAAATGCCGTTGATGCTGCAAAATTATTAGACGGGTGATTAATTGGAACTTTGGGTCGATGCTGCTAGTAGTGATTCTGATATTAGCATCGATGATTTTTCAAGCTATAATTTCTCTAGGATTTGGTCTGGTTCAGCACCTGACGTTGCCGTAATTGAACTAGATGACTACCATGGTCAAGATGAAGCTCGCTCATTGATAGGCTCCGTGGCTTGGATTCTAGTCCGATGTTCCGATTGGACAATGATTCCACTTGAAAATTTAGTTGCAGCAGCAGCCGGTAGTGGTACAAGAATCGCGGCTGCAATATCTGAAGTCGTCGATTTAGGTGGGGCTGCTTTTGCTCTCGAACACGGTGTAGACGGATTGGTAATGCCTCTAGACAATGATGAGTTATGGGCAGAGGCAACCAATCTTGTCGAAGAAAAATCAGAGGTACCATTGGAAAATACATCCACGATTGATTTAGTTCCAGCAAAGATTACTGCAATAGATTCTGGAGGAGTTGGTGAACGCGTTTGTGTTGATTTGATAGAACGATTATCGATTAGTGAAGGAATGGTCGTAGGATCTTCTGCTACTGCAATGGCTCTCATTCATGGAGAAACGATTCCAACTGAATTTGTTCCTACTCGGCCATTTCGAATAGGAGCAGGAGCTGTTCATGCCTATTGTTTGATGGCTGATGATTCGACTAAGTATCTCAGTGAGTTGGATTCAGGAGATGAGGTGGCTATTATTTCCTCAACCGGACAGCGACGGAGCGCATTTATTGGTCGGTTGAAGATTGAGCGAAGACCCTTCCTAATATTGAGATTTGAAACTGAATCAACGAGGGGCCAAGTGATTTTACAACAAGCGGAAACAGTCCGCCTGGTTCAACCTGATGGAAGTGTGGTGTCGATAACTGATATTTCGATTGGCGATGAAATTTTGATTCGCATTGATTCACAAATGCGTCATGTTGGAATTGCTCTAGCAGGGGAGATGAACGAGAAATGACAATCCTTGGCACAGGCCGTGCAACCGGTGGAATTTCGATTATACATGCAGTTGGCTTAGGTCAAGGGTGCTCTACTGGAATTGGTCTAGAAACTATTGTTGAATTGACATCAACACCAATTCCAGTAGAATTAGACAAGCACTCATTATTGGAATCAGTTGTGATTGTTTGGAAAAACTCTGGCCTACCTCTACCTCCATCAATCGGTTGGAAGGTGTCCAGCTCGGTTCCTATCGGTCAGGGATTGAAATCTAGTTCTGCCCTAGCCTGTGCTGCCTTGCGTGCTCTCAATGAAGCGACATTGGCAGGTCTCAGCGATTCTGAAATTGTTGATCTCGCGGTAGCGGCTCAACGTCATTCAGGATGCACCATCAGTGGCTCAATGGATGATTGTTGGGCATCTATTTCACCCGGTTGGAAACTGACTGTTCCTACTCAATCCGCTTCTGAATCAGTGTTACTAACCGGCCAGGTTGAAGAAGGCCATACGGTTCTAATCATTTTACGTGGTGATAGAAAAGAAATATTTTTCGATAAATTTTCCGAACAATCATTATTGTTTGAACGAGCCTTGAGTACATTAGCAAGCGGCTCGATTTTCACATCTATGAGTACGAATGGCATGGCGGTTGCGGCTGCTATCGGCGATGATGAAGCCTTGAGAATTTGTAATTCAGCAATAGCTTCAGGTGCAATTTCAGCAGGAATTAGTGGGTCAGGTCCAGCGATTGCTGTAATAGCATTTGAAGAAGATGCAACAACTCTAGAAAGCCATCTATTGGAAACTGGATATACTGTATTATCCACTATTTTTTCTACAGAAGAAATTGAAGAGGTAATCTGATGGGCATGGGTATCGGTGAGCATTTTCGAGTGACCTTATTTGGTGAAAGCCATGGAAAATGCGTTGGTGCTCTTCTTGAGGGAATGCCAGCAGGTACTCCAATTGATTCAGAGATTTTAGCAGATTTTATTTCTCGTCGTAGACCTGGAAAAAAAGGTCTATCGACAAGAACCGAACTCGATGATTGTGAAATCATGTCAGGAATTCATGAAGGGCTCGCTACAGGCTGGCCAATCTTATTGTTGACAAAAAACACCGATGTACGTTCAAAAGATTACTCATTCTTACCCAACCAACCTCGGCCAGGTCATGCCGATATGGTCGAACATATTCGTTCGGAGGGTGTTAGTGACCTTCGTGGTGGAGGTTCTCAATCTGCTCGATTGACTTTCGGAATTGTTGCCGCTGGTAGCCAAGCAATATCTCTCCTCAATTCAGTTGGCTGGACATGTACTGCTCACCTTTCGAGTGTTGGAGATGTTTCAGCTAGGCCTCTGATAGAATTAGATAGAAATTCAGATTTGACCGATGAAGGAATGATACGTCTGAATTGTAGAGATCGAGAATCAATTGATGAAATGCTCGAAATGATTGAAAGTATTCGAATATCTCAAGACTCTATTGGTTCATCTGTTGAGTTGCTAATTGAAGGCCTGCCAATCGGAGTTGGTGAGCCTTGGTTCGATGGTATAGAACCCGCACTAGCTCGTGGAATGATGGCAATACCTGGTGCTCGCGCTGTAGAATTCTCTCATGGTGTTGAGACTTCTCGCATGAAAGGCTCGGAGAATAATGATCCTTGGATTCAAGGAAGCGATGGCCCAACATTAGTCAATGCGGCATCGGGCGACGCGGATGGCTCACTTGGGGGACGTTCAACTTCAGCCCCTATCCGAGTTCGTGTGCATTTCAAGCCACCAAGCAGTTTCTCTAAAGAACAAACCACACTTCACCTACCCAGTGGTGAACAGCGCATACTGAAGGTAGGTGGAAGGCATGATCCGGTTCTTGGCCCGAGAGCAGTACCTGTCGTAGAGGCAATAGGATTGTTGGTAATCGCAGACCTAGGTCTAATGGGCGGATTTATTGAATAGAATTTTCGATCATTTTTCACGCATTTGAGCGACCCGCTTTGGGATATTTGCTCCGAATGCTGCAGCAATTATCAAGAAAACAACTGCGGTACCGAGTGCAACGCCATATACGGAAGTTAATTCGACACTTTCCCTCAATCTTTCGGCGGCCTCAGAATCAAAAATACCTACCATGAATGGTACAATGAAATTGATTAGAAGAGTAATCAGTGCGACGAATCCTGCAATAGTAGGGGTAATTGCGAGTGCTTTGTGGTAGCGTGATGTGATCTTTGTGACATTCATCACATAGACTTCTCCAGTTCGTATCGAAGTGTCGAGCATTGAGAATCGAATAATTCCACTTGTAAGTTCAATGTACATGACTAGTGAAAGGGCATAGAGAATTAACAATAATTTTTGAGCGATTTCATTATCTGGAAGTAAATCGACACCAAACTCAACTTTACTTCCTGCGAATCTAAGAGTTACGATAATCATAATAACATAAGAAACTATTATTGCTCGCTGATCCCTTTGGTAAATTCCATAGATTCCACCAATTAATCCAATCGCGATTAGTACTAGGTGAATTAGCCCACCGACAAATGCCAATCCGAAATAATTTGTTATCCAGAACCATGCGGTTCCCGAAACAGGCGTGACCATGAATGTAATCGCACTGAGAACAACTAGAACTATAGCAGCACCCATTTGAAGAGATGTGACCATATTGTCGGGCGGAAGGAATTTTGTTTTAGAGACAATTGGCCCACCGAAGAATGATTCAATTACGGATGGTACGTGGACTTCTGGTATCGCATCTTTAGGAATTTCAGTATTGCCTTTCATCCTGCCAGCTGCTTTTTTCCGACTTGGTGCCGATGATCTCACTGTTTTACCATCGTATAGGTGGGATGTAGTCGACTTGGTCTTTTTTGATTCGTCTGCCATCTATTCACCTCCTAAAATCCTCTTGCGCCAGACAATGCAGTATCTAGTAACATATCAGGCTCCCAATCCATGACGAATGCGCCAAGACCTCTTAATTCACTGATGAGAATATCACGTTCAGTCTTGAGTAATTCATATCCTGTCCGATCTAATCTTCGAGCATCGAATTCGAATTCTAGGCTGCTCGGAGATAGTACAGTGACGTCGAAATTTCGAGCGCGGAAATCTCGAACTGCATCGATGATTGTGGGGTCATCTTCTAATGGAGAGAGTATGATAATCGGACTTCCACGATTGATATGTGGCATGATTCGGTTCGTAACAACTCGAAGAGGAGTATTTCCTTTTGCCATCGCTCCAGCCAATTTCGTCAGAAGAACATACAATTGTTTCTTTCCTGTGTCTCTGTCAACTGATACGATTTCGTCGCTATAGACAACCAATCCTACTGAATCTCGACGGGAGAGGAAATATTGTGCGAGAGATGCTGCAGCACGAGTACTGTAGACTAAGGAGTTTCTACTGACTGGTCCAGTTTCAGATACTGAGCGACTATCTATGATTAGAATAATATCACTTACCGCATCTCTTTCGTACTCATTTACCATCATTTTTCCACCCGATCGAGCAGTAGCATTCCAGTTGACTTTTCTCATTGAATCTCCTTCGACATACTCGCGAAGGTTGTAAAAATTTGATCCATCTCCTGGATTACGAATATTTACTGCCCCGGTGAAGATTTTTGGTACGCGACTCTTAATTAGAGCATCTTTGATATCTTCCATTTTTGGGAATACTAGAAAATCATCATAGAGATGAATCTCTCTTTCATTATGGAATAATCCAAATGTGTCTTGGATGCGAATGCAAACTGGCCCGATTGTGTAGAAACCACGAAGGGGAGCTTCAATCGTATACGCGATTTCAGTTTCTCTTTGTGGCCCTAATTCCATCAGGACATAATTCGCTCCTTTCTTGATACGCATAACTTCAGGGACGCGGTCGCGAACTTCCAGAACCTTGGAGAGATTTGAACGGTTCTGAATTCGTAAGGACACATCTACTTCACCGTCTTCGAAGACGCGTGCGGAAGATAATTTTCGTAACGCGACTAGGTTTTGTAGTGCGATGCCTGACGTATCAGCGGCATCATCGATTCGTCTTCCTGAAGAAGATACATCCGCATGGGCTGTACGAAAAGCCGCCCAAGTAAGGAAGGAGAGTAAGACTACAGCAACTGTGACGAGTTGCTGGTTTCGCAAAACCAGCCCCAACAAGTAAAGTGCTACAGCCAGCGATGCAAACATCGCTGATTTCCTACTCCATGCCATTTCCAAAAACCTCCTTTTTCAATTGATTTGAGAATTTTCTCAAACTGTTGGTACAGGCACTTGCCTTAGGATGTCGGTGATAATCTGGTCATTCTCAAGTCCCTTAATTTGGTGTTCCGGTTTGAGGATTAATCTGTGAGCAACCGCAAGGATTGCAACTGATTTCACGTCATCTGGTGTGACGAAGTCGCGACCGTGCATTGCAGCAGCAGCACGGCTTGTCTTCAACAGAGCTTGTGAACCACGAGGTGATGCACCGACTAAGACTCGTGGGTCTTCACGAGTTCTTGATACGATCTCAACCATATACATTCGTACAGCAGGGTCGACATAGACATCTTCGATTGATTGTTGCATAGCTACGACACGAGCGGGGTCGGTAATCGTTTCAACATCAACCTCATCTTTCTTACGAATAATACGTCGAGCTAGAATCTCATCTTCATCAGCACGATCTGGATAACCGACGGACATCTTGAACATGAAACGGTCTAGTTGAGCTTCAGGCAGAGGATAGGTTCCTTCTTGCTCTACAGGATTTTGTGTAGCCATCGTCAAGAATGGAGCAGGTAGTTTGTGAGTTACGATACCAACGGTAACCTGCTTCTCTTGCATCGCTTCTAGAAGAGCAGCTTGCGTCTTTGGAGGCGCACGATTAATCTCGTCAGAAAGAAGTAAGTTACAGAAGATTGGACCAGGTTTAAAGGTAAATTCTCCTTTCTTCGCATCGTAAATGTTCGTTCCGGTAATATCTGCTGGAAGCAAATCCGGGGTGAACTGAACACGCTTGAAATCACATCCAAGCGCGTCAGCGAAGGTGTTGGTCATCAGAGTTTTTGCCAATCCGGGATAATCCTCGAACAGAAGGTTTCCATTAGCCAAAATATCGACAAGAACATTGTCGATAACGTGTGCCTTTCCAATAATGACTTTCTGAACTTCAACACTAATCGCTTCTCCGATTGCGCCGACAGCAATCAGTCTGTCAGTCATTTTCTTTGTTCCACGTGCGGCTTCTGCCTTCTTTGCATAACCCTGAGCGACCGCGTCTGTTGGCGGGGCTGCTGGTTTATCTGCTGGTGGTGTTGCATTCATATTATTTCTCTCCAATTTTTAATTGCTCTTACCCCATTTACGAATGGCCAACATAAGTTGTCGCAGTTCTTGGGGTGAGTATGTACGGGATTGGCTATATGCCAATTCGACGAGTCTGGGATCTCCTATCATCGATTGAATTTCTGCAGGAGGTTTCGAGGCCATCTGATCTCTTGTTAGGTCATGATGGACACGAACTTTTGTGAAAAGAGATTGCTGAACACGCAGCCGGTATGAACTCGGGTCGAGTTTATTCGGCCGTTGATTGAATCTAGTTAAATCGAACACATGGCGCCAATTTTCTTTCTCAGGTATGACCATCATTGCGACGAGCAGTAGTAATCCGACATTCAACACTACGAGCCACTTCAGGAAGGTATTCGATGTTAGGAGAACAACAGTTCCCATCGCTTCAACAAATGGTGCGGAGATAATTCCGGTAACATGACGACTCTCATCGAATACGACTTGGAAATTATTTGAATTTTGGCGGACTGAACTTGATAATTCTAGATTATCGAATTCCATCATCGAGTGGATTAACATCTGGAAATAAGCATCATTACCCTTCCAATCGTTATTGTCATGAATCTCATTCATCCAGCAGCTGCCTACAACTCCTTCGCAAGATTCACGCATACCTGTTTGCCGGGCTACATCAAGATTCCAAAGTCGATTTGAAAACGCCTCTTCATCTGAGACGAACACGATAGATCCAGTTACCATTATTTCAGCCATATCTCCGCCGACGATTCCTCGCTGTTTACTGCGAACTCGGTCAAATGCCTCGATATTCGGGTAATCGAATCTAACCATTAGAGAAAGGTCACCTGGTGCTGGGTTTAGTGGATTACTTGAATCTCCATCTCCGACCATATCGATAAATGCTGATGATGAGGCAGTTGCTAGGACGCTAACATCTCGCTTATTCGGGTCTTCATCTAGTCGATTATCTTCCAAAGTTGGTTCATATCGAATGCCGGTTGGTGAGCGGAACATAACTGGCATACGGCAGGCCCGAGGGTCATCGTTTGCGATTTGAAAATCTGAACACCCTTTACGAGATGCACCAGGTTCCATACCATTAACATCGGTCTCGATTGTAGCGACGCTCCAAACATTTTGCCAAGAAGGATATGGCAATGGGCCTTGATCATCATATTCTAACCAGAATTGATTTTCATCATTTAATGGGGCATCGAAGTAGGTAATACCAAATTTCGATGCCAATCTATTTGCATTTGTTCCATCAGCAGCGAGAATGACCTTTCCACCTTTTTTTGTAACAAAATCGTAAATAGCATCAGCTTCGGTTTCATCAATCGGTTTTTCTGGTGCGATAATTACCAAGAGGGTTCGATGAGGATCTTTCCAGTCATTTACCAGCATAGGTGTAGACATTGTATTTGCAATAAAATATCCTTCATTATCATCGAGTGAGGCCCGCATATCCGTTAGTTGAGCGAGTTGAGAATCTTTAGAATCACCTCCTTCATAGTAGGCAGAATAAGCGGTTTCTTTGCCAACAACGAAGATCATTGGAAGCAGAAGAAGAAGGGCGGTAGTGATCGCGATGGACCATACCACATACGAGGTAAACTCGCTTTCAGAATTATTTTCTTCAGACATCGTTATTCAAACTCATTACTGTTATTGAACTGAGACAACACTTACAGTGGCCGTGCCAGTAATGATGTGCAGTTATAGGTTGCTGATGAAAGTTCGGCGTTTTCATACGATTTGTTTCGATTCAGTCAAAAAAATACACTATTTGAATTCTAAATTGAAAAAGGGAAAATCACTCAATCGTTTTCTTCTTTGTTGCGATTAATGCCCCAAAAATTCCAATTGTTACAATAAATAATCCGGGTGCAGGTAGATTTGAACTTACCACTTCAATCGGGTTCTCAGGATCTTCTGGTTCATCAGGGTCAGTACTAGGGTTGGATAGTGGCGGTTCTACCGTAACCGTAGTGTCATCTTCAGAAATTTCTGAACTTCCTGCATTCATCGCCCCATTGGAATATACTGCAATTTCGATTCTACATTTTTTTTCAGGATGGCTTTCAGAAGCGGTTATTTTCAGGTCTGCCATAGCAGTTCCTCCAAGATTTATTTCTGTGGTCATCAAGGAATCTAGGCCATTATCTAGAGTCAAGAGTGGACAATTATCACTAATTTCAAGGTCGCCGACTCGATCTTTGACATTTCCGACATTCACTACATTAACTCTGAGAATCATATCAGTGCCTGCATTCATTGGGCCGATGGGGTCGAGTATGTCGGCCTCAAGTGAGTAAATTGTTGGTATCTTGAGGTCGGCAGATTTTTCTTGATTTTCTGGAATAATAACAGCAATCCCTGCCCTTGAAACTAAATTTGCAGTTATTTTCAAAATATCTTTTGACTCAGCCGCATATTCGAAAACATTGATATTTGAAACCACTAAAGTGAATGATTTATTTTCGCCTGAACTAATTATTTCACTTTCAGGACCTGAACTTTCTCCTTCGAATGGTATTTCGTATTCGAATTCGACTTCAATGTCAACGAATTGTGAATTGTCGACGAAAAAACTGATACTGACTTGACCTGTTTTGCTAATGATAAAGGAATTATTTGAGTCGTCTTCAGGGTATTCGATTCCTAGCTCCCAATTTCCTAATTCTGGTTGGGCTTGAGTTAATCCGGCCGATAATGACGAAAATAGTACAAAAATCAGAATAATTGATTGATATTTTTTTGTCATTTAGAATCCTCCAATAGTCCTGCACAGGCTCTTTTTGTCAATACTCGGGCCATCTTCCTTCTGTATGAAGGCGTGTACCAAGTGTTTTGAACCGGCTTCACTGCTTTTCTAATGGATTCTGCAAGTGACTTTATGCTTTCTTTTCCATTCCAATCCTCCAGGGCATATTGGGCTTGAGATTGATGGAAACCGGGAATGGATTCTAGACCTGTTGTAGCAACTCTGAGATCATTAGGAGAATTTTTTCCATTCATCTTCCACATGACTGCCACTCCTGCTTCAGGGAAATCCCAAGATTCGCGTTGGCGCAATTTTTGGTAATCGCCTTCCCATTGCGCAGAATCTTTTGGAATGGTGAGGTGGGTCACGAGCTCACCAGGTCTCAATTTATTGCGAGTCATACCGTCGAGCTCGAAAAAGTCAGTCAATTGCATTGACCGAGTTCCTGTTGATGACGCGAGATGTATCGTTGCGTCTAGACACATCAAAACCGGTGCAAGGTCTGCTTGGTAGGTTGCGACACAAAGTGTGTTTTGATTAGGAATAACTCGGCAATCCGCTTCTGTGCCGCAATCACATTTATGGCACCAATCAATCGATTCGCGCCAATCTTCACTTTGGTTGAACCAATAACATCGAGTGTCTAGGCAAATATTTCCACCAACAGTTCCAGAGCGTCTGATCAAGACGCTCGCAATCATGCTCGCTGCCTTCGCCAGAACTGGATGAACCACTTCCGATTCTACTAACTCGTGAAGTTTGACCATCGCTCCAATATGTGTTGCTTTCAATTCGAATAATTCTGTAACATTAGCCAATGAAATGACATTTTTCTTGGAATTCAAATGCCATTTGTAGTTGGGCAGTAGGTCAGTTCCGCCGGCGACCCAATCAAATTCTTTTTTTGCGTCCTGTAACTTTGATGCAATTTCAAGTGCCTCGTCCAAAGATGCCGGCGAGTGTAGAGTAAACGGAGGCATACGCATCAGTCATCACCCCTATGTCGCCTTTCGGTGTGGAGCCAAGCCTTTCCAGCTAGACGAGGATTGGAAAGATATTCTTTGGAAGGTAAAACGGAAACAGTCCAATTTTCATCAACTTCATCCGGTGGAATAGTCGGATCCTTTCCAAATAGAGCGCCATTGTGATAGGCTTCGATATTTTCATTCAATCTCCTGTCGATATCTCGTTGTGCGTGGTTCTTTGCTCGAGCCTCGAGTGTTGATTGCAATTCTGAATACTCAAGGCTCGGACTCGTCAAATCCAGCGGGTCATCGATGCTGAGTAATTTGCATTTCTTTTCAATCGCTTTGAACATTTTATCAGGTGTTATCGGTAGATTATGTGTACGAATCCCAATGGCATCGTAAACAGCGTTGCAGACAGCAGGTAGGATTGGTAAAAGTGGTCCTTCCCCTGCCTCCTTTGCTCCGAATGGACCCTCTGGATCGTTTGATTCAACAATGATTGGAGTTACATTTGGCATTTCATGAATGCTAGGGATTTTGTAATCGAGGAGGTCTGGATTCATCAAATGTCCATTTCTTCCATATCGCATTTCTTCGGAGAGTACTTGCCCCATTCCCATGTGACAAGATCCGATGATCTGCCCCTTTACGGAGAGTGGATTCAATGCCTTTCCACAATCATGAGCTGCCCATACCTCTTGGACTTTGGTTTGTCCTGTTTCTGGGTCTACTTCCACTTCTGCTACATAGGCTGAAAATGAATACGCGGGCGCTAATCCCGCTGCTGCTCCTTTATGTGCCCGTCCCATTGGGGGGGTGCGATAAGCACCAGAAGCGACGAGTGCCCCTTTTTCTTCCTGGGCTTTGTGTAGAGCTTCTAGATATGAAACTCCGACTGCCGGGTCATCTTTTCTGAAAATTCGTCGGTCGCCAATAACCAATTTTTTTGCTGGCGCATCAGTGATTATTACAGTTGCATCGATTAATTCTTGGCGGATTTTCATCGCCGCAGAAATCGCGGCATTAGCATTCATGAAAGTTACTCGCGAAGAGTACGAGCCGAGATCGACTGGCGATGTATCCGTATCTCGAGAACGTACACGAATCATATCCAATGGCAGACCGAGAACTTCGGCGACAGATTGGGCGACGACGGTATCTGATCCCTGTCCTATATCTGCGGCTCCAGTATGAACAGTTACGCCACCATCCATATCTATTTTCAGATGAACAGTTGCGTGAGGGAATTTATTCGGATCCCAGTGAATAGGGAGCCCCGAACCTGATATGAAAAATCCACAGCCGATTCCGATACCTTTTCCGAGTGGCATTTGTCGGAATTTTTCATCCCACCCACTCGCTTCTTTTACACGCTCTAAACATTCTCGCATACCGATACTCGTCACTCTGAATCCAGTGATAGTGGCAGAGTGTGGTGGTAATAGATTAGCTAACCTGAATGTAATTGGATCTACCGATAATTGTTCAGATAAATCATCGATTCCTACCTCCACTGCACATCGTGAATTTACTGCACCATGCCCTCTCATTGCACCACTGGCTGGTTTATTTGTCCAAACTCTCGCTCCGGTATAGTGAAATGCACCAATTTCGTATGGTGCGGTGTGTAATACTCCATTGTAATAAGTTGTAACATGACCGAAAGAAGCGAAGGCTCCACCGTCGATTAGTGCATCGGTTTCAATCCCACAAAGCCTTCCTTCAGAATCTGCATGAAGATTCATTTCTATGTGTGAGGGATGTCGACCCCTATTCAGCCAATACACTTCTTCGCGGTCGAAAGTAATTCGAACTGGACGACCCGATTTTCTTGCTAAAATTGCAGCGCACATTTCGTGTGGAAACGGGTCAGATTTTCCACCGAATCCACCACCAACAAAAGTTCGGTGGACATTGATTTGATGCATCGGAATTTCCAGCACATCTGCCAAAGCACGGTGGACATAGTGCGGGACTTGTTGAGGTGTGTAGAGGGTTAGTCTACCCGAAGGATCCCAATGAGCTACTGCGGCGTGAGGTTCTGTCGCTGCGTGATTAACTCCACCAAAATACCAATTTGATTTATGGCTAGCAATCGCATTGTCTTGGATGCCATTCACATCACCAAATTCTTGAAAGACACGTTTCTGAATATTTGCTTCACCAATGTGATATTTTCCACGGTCGTGAATTGGTTTTTCGGAATCATTCAATCCATCTTTCATATCGTGAATCGACTCGAGAACTTCGTATTCCACATCGATTAATCGAATAGCTTCGAGAGCAGTAACTTCGTTTTCTGCAGCTACACAAGCGACTATGTCTCCAACATGCCTGACCGTTTCTACAGCCATTGCATGCTCGTCTTTTGTAACCGGTAAGACGCCAAATTTCTGGCTTGCATCTGCCCCTGTTGAGATTGCTACAACACCTGGTAATTCGAGTGCTTTTGTAGCATCGATTGAGAGAACCTTCGCATAATGGTGCGGTGAGCGAACAATTTTACCAATCAATTCTCCAGGTAATCGAATATCATCACCATAGTGAGCTTGACCGGTAACTTTCCATTTACTATCTATGAGTGAAGTTGGTTTACCTATCACTCTTCCAGAAAGTAATTCGTCATGGCGATGTGAACCCCAAGGCTGTTCTTTTTCTCCGCCTTGGCTGGCTGGGATCATCGATTCATCACGCGGCTCGCTAAAGGATTTTTTTCCACCAGAGCCCGGTCGAGAAAATGGTAGTTTTCCCGGCTGCTGCCGATATCCAACCATGTCTTTCTTTTCAGCCATCAATTCACTCTCCGAATCCTGGATGTGGGTCACTCTTTGGGTCTGTTGAATCCTGGATTACCTTTCCTGCGACAAGAATTTCAGATGCCGCTCGCACCGAATCTACAATTTGTTGGTAACCGGTGCAACGGCAAAGATTCCCTTCGATAGCAGTTTTTATTTCAGCATCACTAGGTTGGGAATTTTCTTCAAGCAAAGCTGAAATCACCACTAAAAATCCTGGGGTGCAGAAGCCGCATTGACTTCCACCATATTCGGCGAAAGTTTTCTGAATCGGGTGAAGATGATGGCCATCAGAGAGTCCTTCGACCGTGGTTATTTCTGATTTTTCAGCCTCGCGTGCCAAAGTCAAACAGGATAGTCGTGGCTGGCCATCGATAAGTACAGCACAGCATCCACAGGTTCCGAGATCACATCCTCGTTTTACTCCAAGAGTCCCAACTTGATCTCGTAAAACATCGAGTAGAATCGCGTTACTTTCGATTGGTATCAAATGATCCTTACCATTCACAGATGCTGCCCAAGGAGCCTTCTCCGCACCCGGTAACATTGGTAGTCTTACGACAGTCATGCTAACCTCACCAAGCCGACCTACTCTTTGAGCATTCTCTTGAAGATGCTCTGAATGAGCCCTAGGGGCTCATCTAAGTTCATCAAGGATTTTTTTCATTATTTCTGATTCAGCTCTTCTGATGTGCTCACCATATGTGCTGCGAGCCATTTCCATTTCTATTGCAAGTTCTTTGAGAGTAATTTCCCGATCTAAATTATAGAATCCTCGCCGAATTGCATGTGCTAAAACCTCTCGTTGTCTATTTGTCAAAACCTCTTTCCAACCATTGACTTGTTTATCCCCTTTTTTCGATTGAATAGAGATTGAATCCGGCGGTAATGCAATTCGAATTAATGCAACAAATCGCCGAACTGAGTTAGATAATCCAGTAATTCTCAGTTCCATTCCACTTTCTGCATCAATTCCATAGGGTGGATGAATGTGAATATTCGATAACTCAATAGCGGTTTGTGCCAGTGGGTGTGTACAGAGCATTGAAACTAGAATCCCATCATCATTGTCTTCGAGTTGTTCAATGATTTCAAAGTGTTCTAGATTTGAAAAATGTTCGATTGTTTTCCCTTCTTTTAATTTTATTTCAACCAGTTGAGTCACACCTTCATTAGACATTGAAAGGTGCCCAAGGACTTCAATGCGCTCACAAATTTCCATAATCTTGTGTAGCTCTTTAGCCCCATCGAGAGAAGATATCTTCCAACTAAGGAGAACCTTACGCATTGGTCTTTGGAGTATGGTATAGTTATTGAATCCGTCGTAGAATAATAATTCTATAATATTTAATTCACACAGTTGCGATGAGAAAATTATTATTGTCACAATCATAACATGGTCTGAGGCCGTAAAGTAAGGTTTTCATTTCGCCACTTCTTGATAGAGGCTTCAGTCATCTTAATTTTGTAGAGTCCGACGCGAGGGTTAGAGGAATTGGATGCCGATATTGGAAACTTTTCTTCAAAGAAAGTTAATCGTTGGTACGATTGCATTTTTCAAAAAATATCTAAAGAGGATGGTAATATTCTTTTTTGGGTCATTCAAGAAAATGCCAATCCGTGTCGGATTGGCCATTATTGGTTCAATTTTCGTAGTAATTTCATTTGTGTTCGGAGCAATTTTTAGTAATTTTTCATTGCTATTATTTGAAGACGACATCTGGCGTTTCATCCGCTCTAGCCTGTATTTATTGCTAACAATCATCATATTTTGGATTTCTATTACAACATTTATCCCGAGTTTGGAACGCCAACCAACAGTAGTGGATGAATCGGTAAAGTTGCCTTCTCCAGAAATCGATGAGGATAAATTACTCGAAGCGTAAGTTATTCCACTCCACGTTCTAGTGCGAGGATTTCAGCACAGACAGAGATAGCAATTTCTTCTGGACTATCTGCGCCGATGTTCAATCCAATCGGACACCTGACATTTTCCAGAGACTTCTCATTAATCCCGTCTCCAATGGCTGCTTTAAGAAAAGCATTCCATTTTGATTTTGATCCGATGGCTCCGATTCTTGGCCGGATTGAATCTCCTCGAATTTTTAGAAGTCCTAGAAGCAATTCTTGATCAACCAACCAATCGTGTCCTAGGAGAAGGATATCTGAAAATCGTAGTAGGGATTCTTTAGATTCATTATCCAAGAATTCGTTTACTTGAGATGAAAAATTATCTATTGCATAAGGATATCTATCAGTATTTGAGAATTCTTCTCGTATATCAAAAACTGAATGTGTCCATCCGAGCAAATCGGCAGACATTGCAATACTTCGGCCGACATGACCTCCACCTGCAATCAAGATATGTGGCACCGGCTCAATCACCTCAAAAGCGACGGTAAGCCTACCGCCACAAAGACTGTCGAGCGGTGTCGCTTTTTCTCCCTTCGCATCTTTGTATAGTTGAAACGTTTCAATGCATCCACCCTGTTTACGCAGTTTTTTTGATGGAATTTCAAGCATTTCATTGAGTTTTTTTTCTACTTGCAGTTCCAAACCTGCTCCCCCTACTGTGCCAAAAATAGATCCTCTGTTTCCTATTGCTAATCGCGCACCCGGCTTGCCTGGGACACTACCATTGGCTTTGATTACAGAAGCGATTGCGACCCGCTCGCCAGCATCCAATCTTTCGATCGCCCAAGCGAGCACGGCGCGTGTCACGAATGAATCGGAGTGCTGGCAGAACTTCTGTTTGTTGCTCGTAGATTCTGCAATTTCTTTGTTAATTCCACCGCATGATGCCATTGAAAAACCTCAAGTGGAATTTATCATACCCTTTATTCATGGTTAAGGAGGAGCGCCGCCTAGATTCGCTAAAACGCGCTCACGATCCGACAAGCGGAGATGCCGCTCGTCGAGAATCTGTACGAATTGAAGATTACATCGAATTAATTCATGAATTGATTAATGAATATGGGCAAGCAAGCCCAGGAGAAGTTGCAGAACATTTGCATGTGAGTAAGCCCACTGTTTCAAAAATGTTGCAAAGGCTCGATCTTGCAGGATTAGTCGTATACGAGCGATACAGCAGAGAGGTCACACTCACTGATGGGGGTTTGTCGTTGGCAACTATGCTGAGACATCGTCATAGCGTTATTTCTGATTTTTTGAAGCATCTTGGAATCGATGAGGAAATCATTCACGCCGATACCGAAGGAATCGAACACCATCTTCATCCTGATACGGTCGAGATACTGTCAGATTTGGCTGATTTCATTAGTTCTAATCCTGATTGGTGGGACAAATTCAAACTGAGTTAATCAAGCAGGGATATCCGATATTCAAATTTGTAAAATTACGGGTCAATTCTCATCCAAAAGCAACATCGAGAACCATCATTACAGCAAAACCCAACATGACTCCCATTGTTGCAATGTCGCCATTTCCTCCACGATGGGCTTCAGGGACGAGTTCCTCTACTACGACGAAAATCATTGCACCTGCTGCAAAGGCGAGGGAATATGGAAGAATTGGTCCAGCTGCTATGACCAATGCTGCGCCCAATACTGCGGCTACTGGCTCGACAATTGCAGATACCTGTCCCCACAGAAAACTTGCTCTTCTAGAGAGGCCTTCACGACGAAGGGGAAGAGATACAGCAGCTCCTTCTGGGAAATTTTGAATTCCAATCCCAATTGATAATGCGATGGCACCACCTAATGTTGCACCACTGAGTCCTGTTCCCGCAGCTCCGAATGCCACACCAATAGCCAAACCTTCTGGTATGTTGTGAAGGGTTATTGCAGAAACCAGTAACATACTTCGATGCCAAGTTGTTTTCACACCTTCTGTTTCTTCGGGAGGTGCTCCTGGATGAAGGTGTGGCAGAAACATATCGATTCCCCTCATGCAAAATCCTCCTAGTAAGAATCCAACTAAAGCTGGAAACCATACGGGTAGATTTTTTCCTTCTGAAAGTTCTAGGGCAGGTGAAAGTAGTGACCAAAAGCTAGCAGCAATCATTACACCTGCAGCAAAACCAAGCATTCCGTCGAGTACTTTTCTATCTATTTCTTTGAAGAAGAGAACTAAGGCTGCCCCTGCAGCGGTTAATAGCCATGTGAAAATGCCCGCAATAAATGCCTGTTGAATAGGATCTAAACTCACAAATAACTCGAAATAATCCATGCTACAATTGAATCGGCGTAAGTATTCTGCATTAAAAGTTAGCCACGGCTAACTTTACTTTACACCTCATCAATAACCACCTAGTTTTCATATTAATGATAATTTTAGATTTTCAAGATCATCGATTGTGTCAATATTTAGGTGCAAATTCATGTCGTTTACTTTGAGACGTTCTGGAGTAATAATTTCCCTAAGTGGTGTGTTAGGAGGTGCCTCAAGTATTCTTTTTGCATCTTTAACTGAAATTGCGACCGGGTGGCCGCCGATGCCATTTGAAGTGGGGCATGAAGTTGTCTTTGAATTAATGAGTAATTTTAATGTGGATGTTGAGAAACCCGGGCGATCGATTGGAACTAAAATAATGGGCTTACCTTGAAATTCAAGTAGGCCACATTGAATCGAACCAGTTCGTCCAGCATCTGGATTAGGATTGATAATAATTTTTGAATTCACCAATAAACTTGCAATTTTGTCATTTAGTTCACTTCTGGTGACGACCAAAACATTGAGCCCCATGTTTCTCAATCTAGAATCAACAATTTCAATCAATGTCTTACCATGTAATTTAACCAGCGCTTTTGGTTGACCTAATCGGGAACTTGCACCGGCAGCTAAGATGATGGCGTGGTCAATCATCATCTATTGCGGGGTCAGTATCAGCCATCAGTGATTCGACGACTTCATCATCTTCTGTTTTAAATTCATAATCTTCAAATTCATCTTCAAATTCGAAATATCCCGATTCTGATATCTTAAATCCAATTAGACCAACTCCGCAGAGTATGATGATAGCGATTAGTAATTTCACGCCAATAATTAATGCATTTTTCATCGAAGTGTTAGATGATTCAGTCAAACCTTCATCACTCATAATGTGAATTTTTACTACGACATTCGTTGATGCTTGGTCAGCCTTAATCGCCCTGACTAACAACACTTGGTTCCCTTCAATCGTATTGTTTGGCAAATATTGTAATCGGTCGATGAAGAGTGCATGGCTCACCTCAAAGTATTCTTCACCAGGGGTAAAATCCTCTAAGTTCATCCAATTATCTCTCATGTCCCATGTTCGCCATTGGACTACCATTGCACCTCCTTCGACATGAAAATTAACAGCCCCTCCTCCTTCGACATGAACTCGATTGTCATCTCCAAATTCACTTTGAAGAGTGATGTTGAGTGACATCGATAGTTCGTATACTTTGTTTGCTGCTTCTTCGACCGATGGCTGAGCGTTGACATGTCCGTGGCCATAGACATTATTTTGGCGATTTTTTGGGATTAAATCTTCAGCGCATGGCTCGTTTTTCAACATGTACTCACAGCGACGGTATGTCGCTGTTTCCTGCATAATGTTCCGAACATCAAATGGTGACAAATCAGGATTAGCTTGATACATTAATGCTGCAACTCCGGCTGCGCCAGGGGTTGCCATACTGGTTCCTGATTTCGCAGTGTAACCTGTTCCGGTATTGAAATCAGGTGCCATAACACTTGAGCCAACAAAAGCGATGTTTGGCTTTATTCTCCCTTCTTCTGTCGGTCCTTGGCTCGAATAAACAGCAATTCCTGTGTCTTTATCGAGAGCACCAACTGTAATGACATCTTCAGCGCTGCCAGGAGTCCCAATTTGAGCGCTGACCGCCGAATTACCTGCAGCGATGAATAGTGCAATACCTGCCCGCATCATTTCATTTGCCATCCTGTTAACACTCTCTTCTTCGGATGAAGTCCACTCGCTTAGTCCCGGGCCGCCTAGGCTCATACTTGCCGCTCGAATATTGAACACGTGGCGCATATCAACAGTCCATTGCATTCCTGCCATGACAGTAGCATAAGATCCAGAACCTCCTGCATCGAGAACCTTTGCGCCAACGAGATTAGCTTGTGGTGCGACGCCGATATATTCGTAGGTTGGAGCACCAGTTCCTGCAGTAATGCCTGCACAATGCGTTCCGTGTCCTTGATCATCATAGGCCTGAACCTCTGTTCCGTTGGTTAATTCTGGGCTATTTACTGCGTCATAAAACCCGATTACTTTCGTGTCATTTGTTGAATTATCATCATCGAGGTCATCAAGGCCACTGTGATTGCCATCGATTCCTGTATCGATGATGGCAACTGCGGATCCGGCTCCTGTATAGCCGGTATCCGCCCAAACTAAGTCAACGCCATGAGCAGGTTTAACATCGTTCATGGCGATTTCTAGGCGTCCATCTAGTTCGATGAAAACAACTTCGGACAATTTGATGAGTTCGGTAATTTTAGTGATTTCAATCCGTCCAGCGATACTATCTATTAACCAGTATCTGAATTGTGTTTCGAATTCGAATTGTGTTTCAAGCATTAATTGGTCTGCTAAGGTAGGTGTGTGGTCGAAATCGACGATGACACTAATTTTTCCATTTTCATCGAGATAATCATAGTGTGAAGCAGATGGAGCCAGCCAAATTGCATCATGAATATAATCACCATCATAATCCATGGTATTTGATTCCCACCAATTAGAATCATCAATCGCAAATTGTTCGAATGAATCTCCATTAGATATTGGGATTGCAACAGCAATCATAGGAAATAGCATTATTCCGAGGATGGAAATAGTTGCGAGTCGCGAGATGAATTCTTTCGATTGACCCATGATTAACGAATTATCGGCGAGGTAGGCCTACTTTCAATGAAACGGTCGTTTGAGTCCAGCCCTAAGGGCTGAAAAATGAAAATTCAAAGGTCTCTCAACATTTCTCTACCGATAATCATTCTCTGGATTTGGCTAGAGCCTTCATAGATTTGCAATACTTTAGCACCTCGCATTAGTCGAGCGACGGGATATTCTTCTGAGTATCCATATCCTCCGAATATTTGCACGGCATCGGTGGTGATTTCCATTGAGGAATCGGCAGCAAATCGCTTCGCATGAGCTGCACTTTGAGTATTTCGGATTCCATTATCCGCTTCCCAAGCGGTTTTCCAAGTCAATGCTCTCGCTGCTTCAATTTTTGTCTTCATATCAGCGAGCATGAATTGAATTGCTTGATGTTGGTGCAATTTCTTGCCAAATGATTTTCGTTGATCTGCATATTGAAGTGAATATTCGTATGCTGCTCTAGAGGTTCCTACCGCAGTCGCAGCAACATTAGGTCGTGAAAGATCGAAGGCTTTCATCGCGTTGAACCAACCATCTCCCTCTTTTTCTCCGACTAAATTCTCGATTGGTACATGGACATTGTTGAATCGAACACCACGAGTATCTGAAGCTCGTTGACCCATATTCGATTCTTTCTTACCTAACTCAACTCCTTCCCAGCAAGATTCGACGATAAATCCACTCATCCCCTTGTATCCTGCGGATTTATCAGTAAATGCCAAAACGAAGAACCAATCAGCATGACCGGCTCCTGAAATGAACATTTTTTCGCCGTTCAAAACATAGTGATCACCTTCTCGAACCGCAGTTGTTTCAATTGCCTGAACATCGCTACCAGCAGCCGGTTCGGTGACACAATAAGATGCTATTTTTGGAGCGGCAGTTAATCGACCGAGATATTCTGTCTTCTGATCCTCAGTAGCGCCGGTGATAATCGGCGCTGAGGTCAATCCATTCGTATATGACGCGGTGGAAAACCCTGGGTCTCCCCATGCAAATTCTTCCATGACAAGAACTTCGTCGAGTGTGCTCATGCCCATTCCACCATAGGCTTCTGGGATGTGAAGATTCATCAGACCTAGGGAATGAGCTTCCTCGATTGCTTCCATGGGAAACTTTCCTTTGGAATCCCAATGTTCCGCATTTGGTCGAACAATATCTCGTGAAAATTCATTGGCGAGTTCTCGCAACATCTCTTGTTCTTCAGACAATTGAAAGTTGACCATGTTCTTACGACAGGCATCCAGATTATGAGCATTAGCCCAAATACATGAAAAATTTCAAGCGAAGAGATACCACATATAGACCAAATATCCTGTAATCATACTTGCACCAACTCGTCTTCCGATATGCCTTTCATCAAGCAGCATTGCTGCAACAAAACCAGAGGTTAAGACCACGACCCAGATATCTCTGACAAAGAATTCTGGTGCGACGATAATACCACCAGCATAGGTTGAAGCAATGCCAAGAACCCCTAAGATGTTGATTACATTTGAGCCCAAAACATTTCCAATTGCGACTCCTTCTTGACCTCGCACAGCAGCGATAATGGTCACGGTCAACTCGGGTAACGAAGTGCCCAGGGCGATTACTGAAAGGCCAATTATGGATTGTTGTATTCCCATCGAAGTAGCCATTCCAGTCGCCCCGCTTATCAGTAGGTCTGATCCAAGAAAAATCGTTGCTCCGGCCATTATTAACACTGCTAAAGAAAAGAATAAGTTGTCTGGAATCCAAGTGTCTTCAAGTTCAACATCTGTTCCAGCAGCCATGGATTTTTTGTATGAAAAGGTGTAATAGCCAACCAGTCCAATCACCATTCCAATTCCAACTATTTGGTATATTTCCCCGATGAAGACGGTTAGGAGCAAGATGATTGTAGCGACAATTACTGCAATTGCATCTTTACGAATTCCAACACCTGGATCTTTGCAAGCCCCTAGTAGAGCTGCGGTCCCAAGAACGAGCATGATGTTAGCTACATTTGAACCTAAAATTCCTCCGACTGCTAGGTCCACCAACTCTTGTTGGCCACTACTTACTGCCTGTAAAGCTACAGCGAGCTCTGGGAGAGATGTGCCAATTGCAACTATAGTGAATCCGATTAGGAGGGGGGGGACATTCAACCGTTTAGCGAATGTGACCGCTCCTTGAACCACTCCTTCACCGCCAGCGATTAAAAAGGTGAAGCCGATGATTATCAAAATAGAATCTGGAAGAGATTCAAGAGATTCTGTAAACATCATATCACCTATTGATTTCTGCCGTTGCTATTTTACTCATGACCTTTCTCATACCAATAATTCACACAAACATTCTTTTGATGTGTCGAATAACTAGTTCTTTTGAAGGAATTGTATGGTCTTCTAACATTGGTGCGAATGGTACCGGGGTGTCGAGAGCACCGATTACAACAGGTGGCGATTCTAATTCCCAAAATGTTTCTTCAAGAATTCGGCTACTCACTGTATGGCCGAGTCCTCCGGTGTATTGAGACTCTTGTAATACGATTAATCGATTGGTTCTCTTCACGGATTTGATACAGGTAAGGGCATCAAAAGGCAAGATAGTTCGTAAATCGACAATTTCAACTTCAATATTATTGGCAGACATCTCTTCTGCAACTTTCAGAGCGACGTGAACCATCGCTCCCCACGTTACGATTGTCACATCATTTCCGCCACGTATGACTCTCGCCTTTCCTATTGACGACTTTCCTGCAGCGAGTTGGTTTTGGACCGATTCTTCATCGATTATTTGGTTGATTGAATCCCCCCACCCCGTCTTGCTGCCACGAAGCCCGTAAAGGCCTAGGTGTTCTAGGAAAATTACCGGATCATCAAGTGAATGGGCTTCGATTAACAAATCGTACGCATCTTGAGGTGTGCTCGGGAACAATATGGTCAATCCAGGGTCATTAATGAACCAAGATTCAATCATATTAGCATGAAATGGGCCACTTCGTGTTTTTCCACCCAATGGTATTCTGATGGTTAGAGGTACATCTGCACCCCATCGCCAACGCAGTTGAGCTGCATTGTTAACCAAGGCATTCATTGCCAATGCGGCAAATCCACCAAATTGAATTTCAGCGATTGGCCGCATGCCACCTAGAGCTGCCCCGGTCGCAGAATTGATGATTATTGATTCTGATAAAGGCATGTCTAGCAATTTTATTGAATGACCTTTTGCCTTCAGAGGAATGTTCATTCCAAAGGCACCAGCAATTTCCATATCTTCTCCCATAAAAACGATATTGTCAGAATATTTTTCAGCCAGCCTGACCATTGCATTCTGTATCGCCCGACTAAATGTTGACGCATTAGGCGCAGTTGAGAATTCAACTGCACATTCGCCCGGTTTCAAAGGTGATTCATCAACTTGAGAATTTGTATCCATTCTATGAAATTGCTCGGTATGGGTCGCTGCATTATGGCTCGAAGTAATACCTTTTACTACGGATGAACCCTCTGGCCAAGGCATTTTTTCCATAGTAACTCTTGCAGCATCAACCAATGCCTGTTCCTGGGTTTCAATCGAAGACAATTCAATTTCATTTGAGCCGAGTTGAAGGCACAACTCGCGATGGTTTGGAAGAGGGTCTTTAGCAGCCCAATATGTTAACAAATCGCGATTAACATAACCGGGGGGTGTTCCAGAATTTGATCCTAAATAGAGATCGTCGTGATGGTGGGCATGGCCACATCCACGCATCGTTTCAACATGGATTAAAGTGGCGCCACCACCATCCAAAGCATATTCTCTTGCGGTTGCAGTCGATGCATGAAATTGTGCCGGATCTGAACCGTCAATAGTCCATGATGGTATACCCATAGCATATCCTTTATCTCCAAAATTTTCAGCTCCGGATTGTCCAGTAATAAAAGTATCAAGGGCGATTTGATTATTTTGAATCATGTAAGCAATAGGTAATCCTCGCGCCCCTGCAAGGTTCATTGCTTCCCAAAATTCGCCATTGCTGCTGCATCCTTCTCCTACGGGCGCGAGATGGAACCGTTTGATGTTCATTCGAGACGCTGCTAGCGCAACCCCAGTTGCTGTCGCGCTAGCAATTGGCAGAGGGGCAGTCGGTGGGAGAATTGCTTTTTCCCAATTACCGATATGTAAATCTCTTCCGCCAGCGTCACGGTGGCCTCCATTCATGTAAGAACCTGATTTTCCGGTTTGGGCAGCAAAAATTTCTAGGGGTGTTTGGCCGAATGCCATCGCCAATCCAACATCTCTAATCATTGGTGCAATAACATCGGAAAGATGGCGTTCATCCTTCGATAAATCAATGGCTCTAGTCATTGAGGTGGCACAAGCAACGACTCCTTCTTGCCAAGTGGACCTGAATCCTTTTCCTCCAAAGTTAGATCCATCTGGGGTATCGACTCCATTGATGAAGAGATCTTTGAGGTGTCCGTCTAATGCTCTGGTTCTTGTCATCCATCTCTGCCATTGAATCCTATCTTCTAGTGTGATGGCAGTGGTGTAAGCCATCCTTCTCATGCAAAGTGAAATATCACGCAATAGGCGAATAGTCCTGCGTTCTAAGTACAGATCTCCCTTACGTCGTGGGATTATTTCAGAATCTGATAATTCTGCAAATTCTGGAGTTAAGAGCAATTCTTTGATGCCATTATTAATAGCTAAATTAATCTCGATGGAGAATGAATGGAATGATTCGCCATCAAATGAATGAGGGGGCATTAGTTCCTCCCAAATTTTCGAAATAATTTCGAGGTAACCGTCATGCCTCTCTGCAATAAATCTTAATAATTCTTTTTTTGCTTCTGATGAAATTAATTTTTGAGAGAAGTTCAATGGTTTTGAAGGCTGCCAACCAGCACCCCAAATTGGAGGCAAATCTATTTGATCAGTGGGCCTTTCTTCATCATTTTTTTCCAGTAATGAATTTGACCCTCCATTCTTTTTTTTGTTTCGCCGTTCAACTTCAAATTCAACTTGCGACAAATCGATAGAAATATCTCTTTCCCAAATTTTTACCATTCGTTTTCGGCCTTGTCCCGTTTTTGACCTGTCGAGAGTGACCCGCACTCTTTTCGAGCATTTTGAGCATTCTCTATCGATACTCTGTGTGTCAGTATTACGTGTTTTCCAAACCTGATGATTAGCGCAGGTTGAGCACTGCCAAATTCCTTGCCTTGCAATGCTCATGATATTCCGGATGCGCTTTACTACTACTAGTAATCGGCTATTCTTATTTATTTTCACCATATTTTTGAGGTTAATGTGGTAGTCCGTGCCGAAAATTAACCAAATTTGAGAGTTACACCATAAATAATCATTTGACTATAGCGAATTACTATATTAATTACCACAATTTATTAATTATATATTTTATCAGATGATATTACTATATTTACACCATTTAAAAAAAGGTGACTGACTCTAATAACACCACTTATCTCGTATATAATGAGTGTTTTAGTAACTTCCATATTTTGTAATACTAGAATCTACGGTATCAGACCATAAATGAACGCCACCAACCAAATTATAGAGATTCTCACCATTCAATCCTGATTTCTCTAGGAATTGGACCACGCTAATTGATCTTTCACCTAATTTACAGTAAACTACGATGTCACGGTCTCGAGGAAATAATTCTAAATTGCTAGGTATTTTTTCGATAGGGATTCTAATCGAAGTATTTGGTAATGAAACGATATTTTCTTCAATTTCTGTTCGAACATCTAGAAAGAATGGTTTCCACCCTGCTGATGTTCGAGACTTGAATTCAGTTGGCAAAATATCTTCGTATCGATATTCAAAATTTGCAGAGCCCTTTCCATCTTGATTACCTGTTACTGCGCATGATATTGCTTCTTCAGATAATTCAGTTATTTTTTGACGTTTTTGGTCTTTAAAAAACGATAAGGATCGGATTTGCATTGAAAGTGCGTCGATAGTCAATAATTTCCCAGATAATGGTTCGCCGATATCAAGAATAATTTTCAGTGCTTCATTTGCTTGAATTGACCCCACCAATCCTGGTAATACACCGAGAACTCCAGCTTCAGCACAATTTGGAGCGAATTCTGGTGGCGGTGCTTGAGGAAATAAATCTCGATAATTTGGTCCACCTCTATGGTTGAATACCGATACTTGCCCATCAAATCTATGAATTGAGCCAAAAATCCAAGGTTTATCCAATATCTCACAAGTATCGCTAATTGTGTACCTTGTTGCAAAATTATCAGTTCCATCGACGACTAAGTCAAATTTTGAGATAATTTCTAGAGCATTGTCTACATTCAATCTACAATCATAGGTTTCAATAATGATTTCTGGATTCAGTTCTTTGAGTCGATTTGATACTGAATCTACTTTAGGATCTCCAATCGATAAGGATGAATGAATAATCTGACGCTGTAGGTTAGAAATTTCGACAACGTCATCATCGATGATACCGATACAGCCAATTCCTGCTGATGCAAGATAAAGTAGAACCGGAGAACCTAATCCTCCTGCCCCAACTACAAGAATCGATGATTCCTTCAGACGAATTTGACCTTTTTCACCAACTTGAGGAAGCATTAGATGTCGCATATAACGATCTCTCTCTGCATCCGATAACTTGGCCGACATGGTTCTACGAGGAACCATCTCCCTCATGGCTACTTCGGATGTATTTTCTCAATTATGTTCTTCTAACCACTTTTCAGCATCCATTGCTGCTTGGCATCCCATGCCAGCAGCAGTAACCGCTTGGCGGTATCGGGTATCGACAACATCGCCAGCTGCAAAAACGCCTGGGACATTGGTCATCGTATGTTCTGAATGCAAAATATAGCCTTCTTCATCGGTATCGATTTGGTCATCTAAGAATGCAGTAATCGGTTTATGTCCTATTGCGATGAATGCTCCGGTAACTGTTATTTCTGTTTCAGAACCATCTCTTGGATCTTCTAAAATCGCTCCAGTTAAGCCTTTTTCGTCTGAAAGCCATCTCGTTACTTGGCGGTGAGGAATAATTTCAATTTTTGGATTTGCATTTGCACGGTCATACATGACTTTCGATGCACGGAATACATCTCTTCGATTGATAATAGTCACTTTGTCAGCAAATCTAGTCAAGAAAGTCGCTTCCTCCATCGCCGAATCTCCTCCGCCAATTACCATAACTTCCTCGTTTCTGAAAAATGCACCATCACATGTTGCACAAACCGAAATCCCTCTGCCTTTCTGCGCTTCTTCTCCTTCGGCCCCTAGCCATATTGCCTCTGCACCTGTGCTGATGATGACTGATTTTGCTAAGAATTCCTCACCTTCAACGTATATTTTGAAAGGACGTTCCGAAAAATCAACTCGCTCGACGTTTTTGTCTTCAACGGTGAGACCGAACCTTTCTGCTTGTTCTCTCAATTGAACCATCATTTCAGGGCCACCGATGCCTTCTGGGTAACCGGGAAAATTTTCTATATCACTGGTGAGCATTAATTGGCCACCGGACATATATCCACCGAACATCAAGGGCTCTAACATCGCTCTGGCAGCGTATAGTCCGGCTGTATATCCAGCTGGTCCGGAACCGATGATGATGATTTCTTGGATTTCTTCACTCACAGTTGACCGAACAGAGAGCATCCTTCTTGAATACTACGATTCAAGGGTTAGCAAACTTGCTACACTTTCCTTTCTACACTAATGTATATTTGTCGCCGACTCCCCATCATGTTTGAGGCGATTGAGCCGATAGGAGAATATGTTAATGTCCGATCCACTTATTTTATGGTTTGATGAAACCGGAATGAATGATATTCTTCGTGTTGGAGGTAAGGGTGCTTCTCTTGGTGAAATGTACCAAAATTTGAGTGGATTAGGTGTGATTGTTCCAAATGGATTTACAGTATCTGTTGCCGCTTATTGGGAGTTTTTTAACTGTCAAGTTCCTTCTGGAACTTGGGATCAAGTTGTTGAGATTGAAGGGTTAGAAAAAATTAGAGATTGCGCCATCAAATCAAACTCTCTAGCCGATGCGGTCGCTTGTTGTTTAGATGGTGCAAATCCATCCAAACATCTAGAGATGCATGGCCGTGCGACTTTGGCTCGTGAGTTAGTCCAGGTTACACCCATCCCTGAAGTAATTTCAGAAGCTATTGCTGCAGCCTATCTTCAATTATGTACTGAATATGGTAAAGGAGTTGATGTTGCAGTCAGATCTTCAGCAACATCAGAGGATTCCATCGATGCTTCTTTCGCAGGTCAGTATGAATCATTTCTAAATATACATGGAGAATCCTCAGTTATTCTTCATTGGCGAAGATGCATCGCATCCCAGTTTACAGAGCGGGCGATTTGCTATCAGTTGGATAGAGGTATGAATCCACTAGAAAGTCCATTGGCTGTCGTGACCATGAAAATGGTCCGATCAGATTTAGCTTGTTCAGGAGTAATGTTCACCATCGACCCAGATTCTGGACACGATGGTGTTATTCATATCGCTTCGTCATATGGTTTAGGTGAACTCGTAGTTCAAGGAACTGTGTCACCAGATACATTCACTGTTTGGAAAGAGGGAATTAACAGAGGTGCATTTGCTGTTGTTCACCGTCATTTGGGAGGTAAGGAACAGAGAATGATATACGCTAGTGATGGTGTAAGGAACACAACTATCATCGATGTTCCATTCATTGAGAGAAGGGCTTGGTCACTCAATTCGAAGGAATGTAATGCATTAGCAGAGATGGCTCTTCGAATTGAAGAACACTATGAACTATCTATGGATATTGAATGGGCAAAAGATGGAATTGATGGAAAATTATACATCCTTCAAGCACGACCTGAAACCGTTCACGCAAAAATCAGTAATCAAGCAATAACGAGATATGAAATGGAACCAAAACTTTTCCGCCGCTTACTGAAAAAATCAGTTTTGGCGACTGGCCAGGCAGTAGGAAAAAGAATTGGAACTGGCCGGTCCAGAATTTATCATTCCTATGAAGAAGTATTAGAGAGGCGACGTGAAATTGCAAAGAGAACTTCTGTTGGCGTATCATTGGAAGAAATGTCTTGGGATGAGAGAGTTTTCGAAACTGGTGATGTATTGGTTACAGAGATGACGACTCCTGATTGGGAGCCGATGATGAAAGAAGCATCGTTAATCGTCACAAGAAAGGGTGGGAGGACATCTCATGCTGCAATTATAGCTCGTGAATTTGGGATTCCAGCTATCGTGGGTTGCCTTAATGCAATGAATCTCGAAAATGGAATTGAAGTCACTGGATCTTGTGCTGAAGGTGATACTGGATATGTCTTCGATGGAATTCATCCATTTGAAATAACAAATTATGAAATTGATACTTCAACTGTTTTGAAAACAAAAATCAAACTAAATGTTGGATTTCCAACTAAATCTTTAGCGGATTCAATGTTACCTGTTCAAGGTGTTGGTTTAGCTAGAATTGAATTCGTATTAGCGGGCGAAGTGGGTATCCATCCTTTGGCTTTCATTCATCGAGACGCATTGAATGAATTTGTTGAAACAGGGAATATTGCCCCTTCAATAGAACATTATAGTCGAAATCTTGAATCTGAAGGAGAACAATTTGTTAGAAAGATTGTCGATGAAATCGATCGTCGATGTTGGTCTTATGATGACCCGACCGGATTATTCATCGACAAATTGAGAGAAGGAGTTGGATTGATTTGTGCGGCATTCCATCCACGTCCAGTTTTAGTCCGGTTATCTGATTTAAAATCAAATGAATATCGAGATTTATTAGGCGGACGAATTTTTGAACCAGTTGAAGAAAACCCGATGATTGCTTGGAGGGGTGCATCGAGATATCTCGACCCCAAATTCAAGCCTGCATTTGAGATGGAATGCAAAGCAATGGCTTCGGTGTTTCATGATTTCAAACTTGAAAATTTACAATTGATGATTCCATTTTGTCGTTCACCTGAAGAGGGAGAAGCGGTTAAAGAATTACTAAATGAATGGAAAATTGGCCCTTCAGATGGAGTTCCATTATTCGTTATGGTCGAATTACCTTCTAATGTAATAGATGCTGATTCGTTCATTGACAAGATGGAATTATCTGGCGGCTCAATCGGAACCAATGATTTAGTGCAGACAATTTATGCGGTCTCACGCGATGATTTGGAAGGGTATCAACACGCAGTTGATGCTCGCTCACCTGCTGTTAAGTCGATGATTAAGACTGCAGTTGAAAAATTTAAGAAAAAAGGATTGGAAATCGGAATATGCGGTCAAGCACCGTCCGATCACCCAGAAGAATTCCCTCCCTTCCTCGTAGAGTGTGGAATAACATCAATTTCTGTTACACCCGACACGGCAATGTTAGTTCGTCAAGCAGTTCTAAAAGCTGAGAACGGTAATTAGCCCAGTTTTTTTCTTTAATCATTGACCGAATTTGCTACAAACTGTACCACGTGCGGGAGACATGAGTTGGCGTCCAGCACCCATTCCTGAATCTAATGATGAAGCAATTCGTCAAAACCTCGAGTCTTGGGATTCATTGGCTCAATTACACGCACAGGGTACTGGCTCTGAGTTCTATAGAATCGAACAATGGCTTGCCGGCGAATCAAAACTCGCACCATGGGAATTAGAAGAGATAGGTTCCGTCGAAGGGAAATCTCTTCTTCATTTGCAATGTCATATTGGCACAGACACATTGTCTTGGGCTCGAGAAGGTGCTAAGGTAACTGGTTTAGATTTCTCTCCCAATGCTATTTCTGAAGCAGAAAGATTTGCTAAAATTCTCAATATTATTGATGCAAAATTTGTAGTTAGTACAATCAGTGACGCAGTTGAGTCATTGGACGGCGAACAATTCGACATACTATAAACAGGGCGTGGAGCACTATGCTGGTTACCCGATCTGGATGAGTGGGCCAAAGTCTGTTCTGCATTGATCAAACCAGGAGGTGTTCTGTATCTTGAGGAAAGTACCCCTATGCTCAATGCATTAGATATCGAAGAAGGAACTGAGAAGGCTCGTTTAGGTTTGAAGTATGATTTGTTCAATGAGAATCCTGTTTCTGAGGTTGGTGAGGGAAGTTATGCATCACCAGAGGCTGATATTGAACGTACTTGCCATTCTTGGGAATACAGATACGATACTCTCCTTAACTCATTGATTAACAATGGATTCATGATTGAATCTCTAAATGAAAGAGATGAACTTGCTTGGGCTCCATGGCCAGAAATGTTTGAAACTTCTAGACCAAATTTCTGGCGGCTTAAAGAAGATCTGGTGAATTTCCCTTTATCATTCACTTTGAAGGCAACTCGAGTTTGATTACTCAAACATTTTTGTGACTGCACTCACGGATGCTCTTGCATGTGATTCGAGGCGTGGCTCGATGTGCTCTGGCTCTGCTCCAGGACCGATTATTCCAAGCCCGATTGGCTTGTTATGTTTGATTTGCAAGTCAATAATTGCCTTAGTCACCGATTGCCCCATCACTAATCCGTGTTGAGTTTGACCGCGCTCGATAATTCCCAGAGCGATGGCAGCATCGATATCATCGCGTGGTAAAATGCGTTCGAGTGCGAGAGGAACTTCCATCGAACCGGGTACCCAGATTATTTCGCTAATTTCACAATTTAATGTTTCAGCCTCATCCTTTGCGAATTCAAGCATTCGGGTAATTTTATCTTTATGAAACGAACCACAAACTGCAGCTATTTTCATTGTTCAACCCCCATTTGTCGAATGGTATCAACAACGGCTTGTGTGCGAGAGTCAATCTCAAGGTTCACGCGGTGTCCGATCTCTTTCCGTCCTATGGTAGTGACTCTCAATGTTTCAGGAATAATGTGCAATTCAAAGCTATTTTCGGTAACCTCACCAACGGTCAGAGACATTCCATCAATTCCGATGAAGCCCTTTTCCAAAATGTATGGCCGAACTTCATCTAGATTCTCAATCAGAAGATCGATTCCTTCGCCACGTTCTGATTTTTCAAGAACTTGCACAGTCAACATCACATGGCCTGAAAGAATGTGACCACCTAATTCATCACCTAATTTTAGAGATCGCTCAACATTTACCCAGTCATCCACGTTTAAATCGCCAAGTGTCGTTCGCTTGAGAGTTTCAGGAATAGCATCAAATCGAATTTTCGTACCATCGAGAGATACCACAGTCATACAAACGCCATCCAAAGCGACGCTCGCTCCGATTTGGAGACCTTCATCAAACCCGCTGAGATCGATGGTAAAACTACGAATCTCTTCACCGTCTTCAATCGCCACAATCTGGCAAATTCCAGCTACAATTCCAGTGTACATTTTCAATCCTCCTCGTAAGGACCACCGGTCTCTCCTGACCATATATCGAGAATTTTTGAAATGATTTTACGAGTACCATCTAGATCATCAGAAAGTCCTTCGACACGAACTACTTTGATATCGTCGTAACCATTTGCATCCAAACCAGTTCTTATCGCATCCATAGAATGTTTCTGATCATAACCGAGAGCGATAATGTCGGGCTGTACTTGTTTTAGAATTTCAAAAATTGGCACATCTGGTGAATTGCCTACAATGGCGGAGTCAACCGGTTTTAGCCCAGCAACCATACGGCAACGCAAGTTTTGATTCGTTATTGGTTCATGTTTTCTTTTGCGAACTGTGTCATCGTGAGCTATGACGACAACCAACTCATCTCCAAGCGATTTTGCCTGTTCGACATAGTGTAAATGGCCAGCGTGAAGTAGATCAAAAACCCCGACAGCCATTACCCGAACCATTTTTTCACCTTCAAATATTATTCTTCTAAACCAAGTGCTGCCAACAAATCAGCACCTGTAATCATTGGGATATTATGCTTCTTTGCATAGGCACGAGCATCAGCGACAGAAAGTGCTCCATCACCATCCAATTCTAACATCTCTGCACCCATAGTTGCTGGAATTTGACCGGCCAATCTGGCAATTGTGACTGCAAGTTCAGTGTGCCCCTGTCGCGAAGATAGGCCACCAGGAGATTCTCTGCATACTGGAATGTGGCCGGGAGTACGGAACTCGGCGCCTAGAGCTTCAAATGCAGCAGCTCCAGAGATTCCTTGAGACAATAATTCTCCAGCTAATTCTCCAAATCTACTGGTAGTTAGAGAGCGATCTCTGTCTGTGATTCCTGTGTAGGTGTCACGGTGATTAATTGATAGTGTGAAGGCGGAGCGTGAATCGTATTGCAGATCGTTTGTTACAAGGTGTGCTAGGACTGGATTTTCACTGACTAAATCAGAGTTTGTATGAAGATCTTGTAACCAGGGCAAATCGAACATTTGGCCAATTTCATCACCAATTGCTAGAAAAAGTAGGCCTCCACAATCTTGGCGAAGACGGCGCATGACAGCAGGTGTTGCAGCGGTAGCGGGCCACAGAAGATCTGTTTCTCTCTCACGGAAATCAGAGTCGAAAACCATCACTGGTTTACCCGCTGAGAAAGCGGCAATCGCATCTTCCACCGTGTCTGCCATGGCTCTCGGACTAGGTGCTTATACACCTTATTTTCTATCTAATCAACTCAAACTATTGTTGAATTGCAGACCGAATCATTCTCATGAGTTGGGCAATTCGGTTATTTTCATGGTGGGGCGTATAGAGGTAATTGCCCCGGTAAGGGTTGATCTTGCAGGTGGTTGGACCGATCTTGCACCCTATACTTTTGATATTGGTGGTGAAGTCGTTAATTTCACTATCAATCGCTATATTCGTGCGGTGAAAGAATCAGTTGATTCAGAGATTGAAATTTCCTCTGATGTGCCATTTGGATCTGGCTTAGGCACCAGTGGTTCTGTGAATGTTTGTAAATCAGCTATTATGCTCGGTGACGGCGTAGATGATTTAGAGAAAATTGCTGAAAATGCCTACCAATTAGAGATTTCAGAAGGTAATCGGTGTGGTAGGCAAGATCAATGGGCTGCAGCTTTTGGTGGATTTAACCGATTTATTTTCATTCGTGATAAGGTGGAAATAATGCCATTTGAGGTAATGAATTCTTCAAAAAATTTCTTACGTAAGCATCTGATATTAGTCGATAGTGGAATCAAACATAATTCTGGCACGATTCAGGAAGGAGTTTGGAGTCGATATGATAAAGGTGATTCAGAGGTTCTTGAGGGCTTACAAATTATCAGATTAGCATCTAGAAAAATGGTAGATGGCATTCAAAGAGATCAGCGCCATCTAGTTGTTGAATCATTGATTGAAACTTGCCGAGGAGTTGATTTGATTAATTCAGAAATCCATGATCCTTTTAGAGAAGTAATAGAGCCATTACTGGCTGAAAGATCCGTAATGGGATGGAAAGCATTGGGGGCAGGAGCGGGTGGAATAGCTGCGCTATTATGTTCTCCAATTGGTATGAAATCAGTCCGTGATGCAACGAATTCTGCCGGTTGGGAAATCCTTGAATGGGACTTTGAAGAAAACGGTGTTCAAGTCCTTTGAATCGAATGAATAGAACAAAGCCTCAAACCACATAGTCATTCCGTCCTACCTATGGTAGGACGTCGGACTCTGTTTGCTTCAACGATTATTCTATTGTTTTTGTTACCCATCGCAACCTCGACAATAATCCCCAATGATGAGCGGGGTGGCTACGATGCGGATGGGAGATGGGTTCAGAGTCACGAACTCGAAATTCACGCAAATTGGTGGCTAGATTGGTCTAGAGACAAAGATGGTGATTCACTCGATGACCGACTTGAATGGATACTCGACCAACCTGAAGAATTTCAACTCGATTGGTGGAGAAAAGCCGATCCTGGATTTGCCAGAGTATTCGTAGATTATGACCACCATCCGAGTAATGCCGATGTGAGAGCACTTGAGGACTTAGGTGCGATAATAACTTCACGACCAATGTACCTTGACACATTATCAGTTACAGTTCCGCTTGAAATAATTCATAGTGAAAATGGAATACTTTCACTAATGGGAGTGGTGATGATAGAAGATCTCGGCCTCGCTGAAACTCACATGAATGAGGCTATCCCAAATATGGGCGTTGATTCTGTTTGGGCGGATTTCGGCTATATTGGAACAGGAGTGACAATCGCCGTACTAGATACAGGTGTGCGTGGAGATCACGAAGGTCTGAACGATATGGATGATGATCCGTTCACTTGTATTGACGATCCACCAGATCCTTTAGATCCTAATCCTGGGCCAATTCCAGCAGATTGTGACCCTAAGGTCAAAGCATTCTATGATGCTGTATATACTCATTCTGAACAGCCGGCAGAAGATTCGTTTGATTCAGGTACACACGGTTCTCATGTTTCTGGAATTGCAGCTGGAACTGGTGGTGGGCAGACTGCAGCGGATGGTTCTCGATACATTGGTGCTGCCCCCGGTGCTTGGATAATCAATATTCTCGCATGTTGTGAAGGAGATATCGAAGATATCATCGAAGGTGCACAATGGGCAATTGACAATAAAGATCGCCTAGAGATTGATATTCTCACTTCTTCGCTTGGTGAGCAACAATTTGAGGTTCATTTCGACAATGACGGCTCTAGCGCTTGGAGTCGCCAGATGGATGCGGTTGCTGATTCTGGAATTATCACCACTTTGTCTGCCGGAAATGAATTTGGTGGCGTAACTTTCGCTGGTTGTAATACGATCGATAGCCCAGGCGATGCTCAACTTCCTGTAACTGTTGCTTCACTGGATAAAAATCTTGAATTAGCGATTTACTCGAGTCGAGGATACACTTCGGACGGTCGAGTCAAGCCAGATGTTTCTACAATTGGCTCTAACATTATGGCTCCAGATGCTGCAACTCAAGATGGTTATACAAGTAAATCCGGAACCAGTATGGCAACTCCTCTGATGGCAGGTATTGCGGCTTTAATGGTCGAGGCAAACCCTGATTTGACCCATGCTGATTTCAAAGAAATTGTCTCTGTACATTCGATTGAAAGGGATATTTCAATCGGCGGTGATCCCGGTTTGAATGATTGCAGTTTGCTTGAGAGCCGACCTGACAATGAATTCGGTTATGGTCAGGCCGACCCACTCGCATTTGTCGAAGCAGCAGGAAGTATCGATCGTTCACTCAATATCAGTATGGACATTGAAACGATGGATGAAATTGGTAACGAATCGTACATTTCGGGAATAGCTTCCGGAGTGATTCCAGGTTCAGGACTCGTCGAGGTGCGTGTTGGCGGCGGGGAATGGAAGGGTGCAGCTGATTTATCTAAATCCGGAGATTGGTCAACATGGAGAGTCAAATTAGACCCTCATCAACAGTCTGGAAATACCACCATTTATGCACGAATAGTAGTTTCCGAAGATAGCATTTCGCCGGTTGATGCCCGAAGGGTAATCCTTGTCGATGCTGTGAGTTCAGGTTTAGGTCAAAGCGGAGATTTGACCTCTATTGGCTCATATATTTTCTTTTTCCCATTCTTAATAGTTCTCGGTTTATTGACCTATATCTCGATTAATGAAAGATGGATTGACAAGATTAGGTCTCCTCACTCAAATAATTCAGATGATGAAAAAGGACTTGGAATACGTGCACTGCATCCTTCAGAACTCAAGAATTCTGTTTCAGAATTGAAAACAACATGGAAAGCTGGTAATTCATTAGCAGAAAATAAAGTACGCAGATTTATCTCGCTCTGTATTCTATATGTCGCTCAAGGATTGCCATCAGGATTCACTTATGTCGCCTTTGTAGCATACTTGGTCGATAACGGAACTACTCCCGATGAAATCGCAATTCTCTTCGCAACAATTGCACTACCATGGACATTCAAATTCATCTGGGGTCCAGTGATTGATGTCATAAGATTCCCTGCTTATGGAATTAGAAGACCATGGATTCTTTTTGCACAATCTGGAATGGTCATCTCCCTCGCGACCCTCCTTTTCGTTCCAAATCTCAATGAATCCATTGCACTGGTGACAATATTATTGTTTATCCATAATCTATTCTCTTCACTTCAGGATGTGAGTGTGGATGCATTAGCCGTTGATATTTTACAACCAGATGAAGTTGCAAAAGCTAATGGTTTCATGTTTGCCGCCAAGCGAGGTGGAATTATCTTTGGAGGAGCAATCCTCGGGATGCTAGTAGTTCCTTTTGGTATTAAATCTGCGATAATGGTTCAACTTCCACTTTTATTATTAATCATGATGATGCCGTTATTTTTGCGAGAAAAAGATGGTGACCGATTATTCCCATGGGACAAGGTTGACCACACCATTAACAATTGGCAGAATGAAGAAGATGATTCCGAAGAAGATGAATCACTAGTGTGGGAAGAGAGTAATGATTCAAGATTTAGAACTGCTAAGTGGGTTGCAATAAATCTCTATGAAGAGCGAATTCACCCAGCTGCACTATTATTGTGGATTGCAATTATTGCATTGTTAATTGGGGGGGCTTTCAACATCATGAAGGTTGTAACTGCAAGCGAGTCTCTTGGAACTATAGGTTCGCCATTCAGTTCCATAGGGAAAATTTTGATGGGGATTTCAGTCATAATTCTGTTGCTAGAAAAGGTTGGTTTGTCTCTTGGCCGTGTTCCAAATGTTTTCTTCTTCACAACTAAATCTTCAAAGAAAACAATGTCTACTACTGCATATCACATTATTCAAGGATTTTCGACTAGATCTTCATTCTTGTTAATTTTCCTTTGTTTATTATCTGAGTTATACGTTTTCACCGACCCAATCGTCATTGATATTTTCATCAACGAGGCGGGTTGGTCTCAAACAAAATATAACGCTATTATGGGAGGTATTGTAATTCTCTTCATAATGTTCGGCCAAATAATAGGTGGCATTCTTGGAGATAGATATGGGGTTCGTGAAATCGCAATGCTCGGATTTACCTCGCTTGCTCTCGGAAATGCAGGCCTTGCCTTACTCACCGACTATTGGACTAACACATTAGTGATGACGGTTTATCTTTGCGTTCGAGCAATATTCACAGGCATTGCTTGGATTTGTATTATTGCAGTTTCGATGAGATTAACATACAGCAAGGCTGGTGGAACTCAATTTACAGCCTATATGTCGATGTTTAATTTCTCGGCGGTAGTTGCTTACTTGTTCGCTGGTGAGATGATTCAGCGCTTTGATTATATCACTGCGTTGTACATTGGTGCGGCACTGACTTTAGCAACCGTCTTCCTTCTATTATTCATCGACCCTGATGAGACTGATAGGGTTCTTGAAGGTCGGTTTGACGACGATGACGAGGGTGGAGAAGAGCCGACCCTCGACGCTATTTTGGAGGTGGAAGACTTTGGAGAAACTGCATCAATTACTCAATGAAACTAAAACGGATTTTTTGGTATTTAGATCAACATTTTGCCCCTATTGCAGCATGGCAAAAGGGCAGTTAAAAGGACAAAGAATGAGTTTCACTGAAATCAATTTCGATACCGACCCAGAATGGAGATCGATTGTTGTCAATGAAACCGGACATCGTACTGTTCCGGTGATTTTTGACCTGAGAGAAGATACGCCGATTTTCGTAGGTGGTTCAGATCATTTACAACGTTATCTGAAATGAATTAACCCGTTTTAGCTATTTTTTCGATGGCAATTTGCAATTCATCCAATTGATTCAGATTTACCATGTGACCTTTTTCATGTTCGAGGCGAGTAACCGGCCATTCTGCCACTTCGAAAATTTCAGCATGTTCAATCCCTTGTTCCAGCGGTACCAGGTGATCTCGTCGGCCATGCATCCAAACGATTGGTCGTTTCTTTAGATATACCAAAGATTCAGCTAATTGATCCGGTCTGCCCGATTTTGTGCCGAGCAAAACCAAACCTACAATTCTCTCTTGAATTTCAAATTCTAACATCGCAGACGCGACCGCACCGCCTTGGGAAAATCCACCGATAATCAAGGGGCCATCTGGTAACTCTGAAATTACTCGCTCAACCGAAATCAATAGTTCACTTTGAGTGACATCATCAAGTGGCTCAATAGGATTTCTCCTTCCTATCCACCAAGCAAATCCCCCCTTAGTCGGATGTGGTACTATAGCTTGCGGACAGAGGGTTTTCCAGCCACTGGGAACAATTTGGTCAGCCAACGGCTGCATCATTGCAGATGTCCCTGTCATGCCATGAAGCATTACGAGGGTGCCGGACATCCTAACACCTCACAGAGTCCATGAATAGGTAATACCACCAGCGAGCATTAGTCGTAGGTGAGTTGTTCCTGTGAATGTAAGTGTGAGTGTATATTCCTGTGTAGGATAAGAAATTGTACCAAGCGTGCCCATTTCTTCTGAACCCGGTCCCATCGCACGTTCGAGCAACGAAAGTGAGGAATGATCGCGTAAAGTCAGAGTTAGTGATGATGAACCACCACCGCAAGATGCGTCGAGGAAGTAAATCATCTCATCCCATTCGCCATCTTTTGGATGTCCGCTAACGAAAAACGAGTCTCGAATTTCTGCATCTGGTCCTGAATTATCCCAAGTATTGGTGTAAATATCTCCACCTCGGACGAAATAAACATCTCCAGAGTAACCAATATCATGGTCAGCATATATCATGCGTAATTGTTCAATTCCTGCTGCGTCAGTCCAGACAAACGAAGAAAAGAATTTGATTTCAGAGTCATAGACATAGTCAAGACTCTGGCCATCACTTGAAGTTGATCTGATTGAGGCGGAATCGCTATCTGCTGAAACTACTACTGTGTTCCATTCAATAGAAAAAAGTGTAAATTCCCATACTGAGTTTGTCTTGAGAGGAAATTGTAGTACTTGTTGGGGTTCGCCATTTTCGTAGGCGCTCAAATTTCCATGAGTCATTCTACCTAGGAATGGATTATGATTCAAAACGGCATGTCGTCTTGCTTCTGTGAGACTTGAAATCCCTAGCATATAGGCTGTGCCATTTTCTTCGTCGACTGTTGCAACAACAAGCCGAGCGATATCATCATTGTAGTCCGGGGTTGAAAATGTGTAGAGCCAATTGTCCCCTAGTTCCCATATTGGCACATTGAGAGAAGAGTTTGCAGAATTGCCACCATTTCCTCCGGTAATGCCTACGCATCCGGTCAATGTTGTTGCCAACAATAGGGCGACCATACCTAGCACGTATGCATTCCGCATGGTTATCCCTCTCGCCACACAGTCAAGAGGCTGACGCTCATGATTTTGAACACTAATTCAAATTCAAAGTACATTTGTACCTGCAAGAACTACTGCGACAATTGACATCAATTTGATTAAAATGTTTAGAGATGGTCCAGAGGTATCCTTGAATGGGTCACCGATAGTATCTCCGATAATCGCTGCATCGTGAGCTGAATCTCCCTTCTGTGCACCTTCAATGTGTCCTTGTTCAATCGCTTTCTTTGCGTTATCCCAAGCACCACCAGCGTTAGCCATGAATAGAGCCATCAAAACACCTGTAACAAGAGAACCTGCAAGAAGTCCACCGAGTGCTTCTGCACCAAGTACAACTCCAACGATTACTGGAGCAGTTATTGCAACAATACCTGGTCCAACCATCTCACGTAGAGCAGCCTTTGTTGAAATATCAACACACTTTTGTGAATCAGGCTTAACACCTTCTCGACCTTCTAGTAATCCATCAATTTCACGGAATTGTCTGCGGATTTCTTCAACCATTTCTCCAGCAGCCTTTCCGACTGAGGTCATGGTCATTGCCGCTACTACGAATGGTAGAGAGCCACCGATTAGAATTCCGATAACTACCATTGGGTTGGTAAGAGATAATTCAACATCTCCAACCGCTGTGGTGTATGCTGCAAATAATGCAAGAGCAGTTAGTGCTGCTGAACCAATAGCGAATCCCTTTCCGACTGCAGCGGTAGTATTTCCGATCGAATCAAGTTCGTCAGTGATCTTACGGACATCATCACCAAGTGCACACATCTCTGCGATTCCACCGGCATTGTCAGCAACTGGTCCGTATGCATCTACTGTCATAGTAACACCGACTGTTGCTAGCATACCCATTGCAGCCATTGCAATAGAGTATAATCCATATGTTTCTCCTCCGAATTCATTTGCTCCATAGATGCCTGCTGCGATTAATAGTACAGGGATGAATGTAGACATCATTCCAACGGAAAGTCCTGCGATAGCATTTGTTGCTGGTCCGGTTTGAGACATCTGGCCAATATGTGAAATAGCCTTTGTCTTAATTCCAAAGACTGGTTCAATTCCTGTATAGTATTCAGTAACCAATCCGATTAGAATACCTACAACGCTTCCAAGTACAACGGAATGCATTACGCCATATTCGACGTCAATAATTCCTTGCTTGATAGATAAGTATCCACCGATAACGAATAGAATTGCTGCGATGAAGGTCGTGTTACGAAGTGCTGCTGCTGGATCGCTTCCATTCTTTAGAATAGTCATTGAGAACACACCGATGATAGATGCAACATAACCAATTAGACCTAATAGAATAGGCAATAGAATGTAATCTGCCTTTACTGTTTCATCAAAGCTTGAAGCAATAATCATTGCTGCGATGATAGAACCAACGAATGATTCGAAGATATCCGCACCCATTCCAGCGACATCACCTACATTGTCTCCGACGTTATCTGCGATAACGCCTGGATTACGAGGGTCGTCTTCTGGTATTCCAGCCTCGACCTTACCGACTAGGTCAGCACCGACGTCAGCGGCCTTTGTGTAAATTCCACCACCAACACGAGCGAATAGAGCGATGGATGAAGCACCCATACCAAATCCTGCAGCAGCAGAAAGGTGGTCTGCTGTTGCATTAGCAGCATCAAGCCAGTATGCAACCAAGGAAATACCGAGAAGACCAAGTCCACCTACTGAAAGGCCCATGACTGCGCCACCATTGTATGAAACCTCTAATGCAGCAGATTGGCCACCATTCTTTGCAGCCATTGCAGTTCTTCCATTAGCGGAAGTTGCAGAGCGCATTCCGGAGAATCCTGCTAGAACTGAAGCGATAGCACCTGCAAAGAATGCAATTGCTGTATTTGTGTCATTGAGTAATGCTAATACAGTACCAACAACAACTACGAAAATTGCTAAGACCTTGTACTCTGCGAAGAGGAAGGCCATTGCTCCGTTTTGAATTTCTTGTGTGATTTCTGCAACTCGTGGGTTATCGATTTCAATGCTGTTTACTTTCTTGTATAGAATCATTGCAATTAGTAGTCCGAAGAGGCCTGCTCCTGCTGCAATCAGTGGTATATTCTCCATCATGGTATTCACCTATGTCGTCCCGCCGACCCAAGGCTCCCTTATAATCGGAATGCAACCATCCCGCCCCTATGGGGCGTGGAGAATTGCCATTACTTTCACATCAGGTTATTGGTTGAGAATTATTGAGGCGAATGAAGTCAATATACCTGCTCCATCATGTTCACCCTTTAATGATGAATGTTCTTCTGCTGTGATGTGTCCCCATTCGAAAGCGCGTTCGATGCGCGCTTTCGCAGCTTCAGGATGAAATTGAATACCCCATACTGGCAGGGCGATATCCGAAGAATCGTTGACTCTGACCGCCGTGACATTATTGTGTGATGTCGTCGAGAGCAAGGAGCAGTTTTTTGGAACTGTAATCACATGGTCTTGGTGAGAAAATAGTCCTGCAATTGCATTATTATTGCAACGATGGCTAGTCAATAATTCATCTGATTCTCCTTTTTCTGTCAAGTCAATTTCCCAAATTCCACTTGAAAGTGAATCCGCTCTTTCAATTGTCGCACCTAATTTGTGGCAGAGTAATTGGTGACCGAAGCAAATTCCTAGTGTAGGAATCCCAGATTGGGCAGAACTCCACATTAGCGTTCCAGCAGGTCCCATCCATTCTTCCCAAATGCTGACATTCCGACGTGAACCCGAACAGACGAGTGCATCAATATTGATTTTCGATAGCCATACCCCCATTCTCTTTTGATCTTCATGCATTGGCATCACAATTCGTCTAAAAGTTACAATTCTGCCTTCTAGTTCAACCTCAGTTGATTGCCAAAATGGATAATCATCATCCCAATCTGGTACATCCACTTCGGTTAAATTAACTTCTCCCGCATCTGATTGATTGCCCGATTCAATAGACTGGTATTGAGGAGTAACAAGCAAAACTTCAACCTCGCCCGCTGCTGCAAGAGGTCGAACCACTTCCTGATTTCCTCCATGTCCAAAAGTAGCACGCTCTGCTAATAAATCAATAAGAAGCACTCGAATACAACCAGCCATAGCAACCTCATACAGCCTCAGGTTCATTACCCCTTGTCTTTGACGGAGTACTGCAGGGAAGTCCTAGAATGGTTGACGAGCAATTAATATTAGATTCTGTTGGACCGGTTCAGGCAATCCTTGATGCACACGATGGAATTGTCAATGTTGTCGATACAACGGATGGAATAATCATTATTTCACTCGAAGGGGGCTGCACCGGTTGTAGCTCGACACCAATGACCGCAATGCAGATTTATTATTCCTTGATGAAACTAGATTCTGTCAATGACGTAATTTTCCAGAATGGTGAATTGCCAGCTTATATGCGAGCATTTATTGATGACAAACTCGATTCTGATTGATTATTTTTCAGAATAATTTTCTTTACGAATTTCAGTATCTGCATCTCTCTCTTCTGCTCTTAATTTCATGATGTGATGAGGATTAGCCTCTCCTTGCACATCCTTTCCTTTGATATTTAACATGCCACTTATCGCGACGATGACTGCAATTAATGCCAGTGGTCTTGCAACATTTGTTGAACCCCACAATTCACCACCAAGGCCGTGGAGAGTGAATAGCATGATTGCAGAAACTACGCACAGTGCTGCGATTAGGCGCTGCGCGAATATCTCGCCCGCTTCACTGCGGGCGAAGGTACCGATAGCCATCCAGAGAAGTGTAGCGATTCCACATAAGGAAACCGAAGCACTTTCGAGAAAGGAGACAATATCCATGATGGTCGGATAGGGTTGTTGTTTGTCTAGGTTGGGGAGTGAAATTATTGAACAGGACTATCGAGAAGTTCAATACCTGCGGCTCTCGTCTCGTATCGTGGTTAAGGTCGCAGGTTGGAGTTTACCAAAGGCGAGGTCCAATGGCCCGCCTTTCGTTACCAAAACTCAACTCGTTAATGTCCTAGAACAAGTTGGAGTTCTTCTCGAATTAACCGGTGCAAATGGATTTCGTGTTCGTGCATATCAAAATGGCAGTCGAACCTTGGCTTCTATGGAGGAGGATCTTTTTTCTGTAGTTTCAGAAAATCGAATTACTGAAGTAAAAGGTATCGGAAAAGGTATTGGTAGCCTGATTACTGAATCTGTAATGGAAGGTACCTGGGGTAGTTTAGCTGAGCTATACGACCGTGTTCCCCCTGGATTAATTGAAATCGTTGGAATACCAGGATTAGGTCCGAAACGCGCACGTGTTTTACATGAAGAATTAGGTGTTGATTCTGTTGAATCGTTGAAAATTGCTTGTGAGATGGGTCATGTATCTCCTCTCACAGGATTCGGTGAGAAGAGCCAAGAAAAATATCTCGCCGGAATCGAGTTACTACGACGATATCAAGGCCGTAGCCGAATGGATGTAGGATTAGTATTTGGGCAAGCGCTTGAAGAACGAATTTCAGTAATACCTGGGGTGATAAAAGCGGAGTTGGCCGGTAGTGCTCGTCGTCGGAGGGAGACGATAGGCGATCTCGATATCGTAGTGGCAGCAAATACTGAAGATCATGAAAAAGTAATTGCAGCGATTCTTGCATTTCCAGGTATTGCTGAAGTCAAAGGATATGGAGATTCAAAGGTCAGTTTGATTCTCGAGCAAGATATGCTCGCTGCTGGAACAGGTAGTGGTAGTGTCGATGTTCAACTCGCTGAGACGCTCAAAGAAAGGAGTAGTGATGCTACTATTGATGCTCAAGTAAGAATCGTCTCACCTGAAACTTTTCCATTCACTCTCGCTTATTTTACCGGTTCAAAAGAACATAATATTCGTATGCGTCAAACCGCTATAGACAGAGGACTTCGTTTGAACGAGTTCGGCTTAATACCCGAAAAATTAGCTGGTGAATTGATAGGGATGGAAGCCGCTCAACACACTCTTTTATGCTCTGATGAATCTGAAATTTACACAAATTTAGGGATGAACTGGGTGACGCCGGAAATGCGCGAGGATATGGGTGAAATTGAGGCAGCTCAAATTGGGGGAAAAGGCCTTCCTCACCTAATTGAGCCAAGTGATTTACGAGGCGCATTCCATAATCACACAATCGCATCTGACGGTGTCAATACTTTGGAAGAAATGGCCACTGCTGCTCAATCATTAGGTTGGCAATATCTTGGTATTGCCGACCACTCTGAAGTGTTGAATATTGGTGGTCGACAAATTGGAATCCCGCGTGAAGGAATCCCTGACCAGGCAGCAGAAATCTCTGCATTAAATGAAAATTGGCTTGATAAAGGCATCGATTTTAGATTATTTCATGGTTCGGAATGTGATATTTTGACCGATGGTCGTCTCGATTATCCAGACGACACTCGTCGTTCTCTCTCTCATGTTGTTGGAAGTGTTCACGCTCTTGGAAGTTGGCGCAACCGCGATGAAATTACGAATACTGAAGCGTTGATTAATGCCATAGAAAACCCCACCTTTACGATACTTGGCCATCCAACTGGTAGAATTTTACAAGGCAGAGAAGGTTTTCCTGTAGATATGCACGCTGTATTACGAAGGATGGGAGAATTGAATTCAGATGGTGAATTGAAAGCGGTGGAAATTAACGCGTCGCCTTATCGGCTCGACTTAGATTGGCGACTTTGCAAGTATGCAAGGGATCAAGGTGTTCCAGTTTGTATTAATCCAGACGCCCATGATACTGATGGGCTTCAAGATGTTTGGTTTGGTATCCAAATGGCCAGAAAAGGATGGCTTGAAGCCAAAGATGTACTCAATACTCGGACTGGAATCGAGATTGAAGAACTGTTCTGCCGTTAATAAAATTCAATTGGAATATACGAGAGGAAGAGATATGGGAATCTTACGCGCGGTTGTTTTTGGTTCTGTTGCGATTTTCCCTGCGCTTGTTTTCGGCTTGGTTTCGTACTTACTTTTCGGTGGACAAGCCGAATCTACAAATTGGGAAACATGGATGTATGGTCCATGTTATGGTATACCTTTTGCGACGATTGCAATCGCATTCATTATCGGTTTGAAGGATGATGTGGGTGTTGAATAATGCGTCGTGCTGAAAAGGCCGACAAAATTGGTCAGCAACTCGATGAACTCTATCCAACGTTGCTAATTCCACTAGATCACTCCGACCCTTACACCTTACTTGTTGCAGTAATGCTCTCGGCTCAGACTACGGACAAAAAGGTCAATGAGGTTACGCCGGTGTTGTTTGCGAGAGCTAATACTCCGGAGAAAATGGCAGAACTTGAAGTTGAAGTGATTCGCAATATTATTCGCGAGATTGGTCTCGCACCAACCAAAGCTAAGAATTTGCGAAAGATGGCCGAACAAATTGTAGAGGATGGAGGTGATGTCCGGCCAGATTGGAATTTTCTTGAATCGCTCGCAGGAGTTGGACATAAAACTGCTAGCGTAGTAATGTCACAGGCATTTGGCGTACCTGCATTCGCAGTCGATACACATATCCATAGATTAGCAGATCGTTGGGGGCTGTCAAATGGAAAGAATGTGGTCAAAACTGAAAACGATTTGAAAACGATATTCCCAATGGAAACTTGGAATAGGAGACATTTGCAAATCATATATTTTGGGCGTGAATATTGCCCAGCACGTAATCATAATCTCGAATTATGCCCAATTTGTGGATGGGCAGCGAGCAAGAAAAGAATTCGAGAAGAGAAAAATTAACTCTTGAAAATGATTAAGCCGCCACTCAGAGACATCAATCCACCGAAAATCAATAACGGAGTTTGTAGGCTTATTACCATCTCTCTTGTGTTTCGACCATCTTGACACTGGCCTTCATCAATACCTGTGATTTGGCCGATTTGTCCAGATGTACTATCACAATTTTCTTCCAATTCTCCATCGATGTAATCTACAAATGCTCCAGTTGCTAAAAATCCAATAAATGCCAAAATTCCTACGATTAGAATAATTGCTCCACCAAAGGTACCAAACTTACTCATATTCCCAAGCGACTACTCATCTTTCTTGAATGCTAGTGGTGAGAGCATTCTTCATGCTTCAGCCACTCGAGGGAATGTGGAGGAAGATTGGATGACATTGGAAGTGGGTGAGATAGCACCAAATTTTGAGGCTGAATTAACTGATGGTACAACAATAAATCTCGCAGAAATATTGGCAGATGGGCAAAAGGTAATTCTCTATTTTTACCCTAAGGACAGTACTCCAGGTTGTACTACTCAAGCATGTGATTTCAGAGATAATTTTTCAGCGTTCCAAGACGCGGGATTCCGTGTTTTCGGAGTGTCGAAGGATTCAGCAAAATCTCATGCTAAATTCGTCGAAAAATACCAATTACCATTTGAGTTAATCGTAGATTCAGACATAATTCTACATCGTCTATTCGGCGTTTGGCGAGAGAAGATGAATTATGGCAAGACATTTCTTGGAGTTTCACGTTCCTCCTTTGTTATCGATACGGATGGGACTCTCCTATATGCAAAATACAATGTTCGTGCCAAAGGGCATATTGCACGTTTGATGAGCGAATTTGATATAGAGTGATAACATGGATATCGAGCAACGTCGTGAACTCGTAGAGAGGTTTTTACGGCGATGTATCAAATATTCTGATGCGTCAATCAAACGAAAAATCTCTCGGAGTGACAGTGAGATAGAAATTGCTCGTTGGCAAGCTTATCGTGAATTCACGGCATATTCTGCGGATGAAATTTCTTCCGGTTCCCTCGATACTTGGTTAGAAAATGGTGACATCAGTCTTGATGATAATTATCAGAAACCGTCATTGGAGGATCAATTAATCGAGCTGAAGATAGAAGATCTAGATCATGACAGCCGAAGGCAATGGTTGGCACAATTATTGATGCCAAGACCAGTTGTAATCATTTCTACAATAGGCCAAGATGGGGTAGAGAATCTTTCTGCAATTTCTTCTTTGAATATTATTTCCAATAGCCCCCCTCTTCTGTCAATGTCCCTCTCCATCGACGACAATGGAAGGCCTAGAGATACCATGGTGAATTTGCAAAATCATGGAAAAGATGCCCCAATTTCTGTTGCAATTTTGAGGGCAGATCATAGGTCTGCCCTAAATTTGGATGCAGTTGCAAATTCAATTCCTCATAGCGAATCAGAATGGGGTCTAATCGATGCAACACCAATCGAAAGCAAGCAACCTTATCCACCATTGATTTCGAATGCCATCGCTGCATTGGAGTGTAAATTGGTACAAATGATTGAATTGCCAGAGGGTGCAAAAGGAACTCTGGCAATAATGAGAGTTGAAAACATCGTATTACCTGAAAAATTCTCAGATGAAATGCTTTCGACAAAGTTATTCCAAATCGATTTTGCTAATCTCGGGCCAGGGCCTGATCAGAAATCTTGGCGTTTTCCAATCTCAAATTGGATTCAAAATTTTGAATCGGATTCTGGTAATTGACTCCAGATTGCCATTCCTAATTTGTGTCGTTCAGTATCCACTCGCATCCTTGCTCCTGGTACCATTAGTAATGAATCTGAATCATTCAAAGAAAATACAGGAATATCAAATCTTTCTCCCAATTCCTGTACACGACGGCTACAGACATCTTTCTGTGAAGGTAATTGGGCTAAACCTCCAAGATCCACCAATAACATATTGCCTTGTGCAAGCTCATTTTCCATTCCATGAAGTTGTAATCTGTGCAAATCATCAGGCTTTTGATAAATGATATTTCTTTCAGCTGTGCGAGTAAGTTTTTCAGTTCGCTCTGACCAGATTTCTTCACCAAAATCGTGGAAACCCGCCCCGGCTTGAGGACCAGGATCTGCAGTTGAGGTATTCGTTCGTGATGGCCTAGGTTGAGCCTTATTCGGGTCAGGTAATCCTAGTAGTCGAAATAGGTTCACCATAGCCTCGGCTACTCCTCTTCACCCAAGAGTGCTTCGATATCTTCAGTACTCAACACCTCATTTAGGGATACTACATTTGGCTCCGTTTCAACAGATTCTTTCTGTTCTGCATCCATTTCTGTTAGATAATCCACCATTATTTTCTCTTCAACTTTGATTGGCTCAGAACTAGTTTTTTCAACCTCTCGATTTGATTGGACTCGACGCCGTTCCTTATCTTCACTGAAAGGATCAAATCCGGCATCATCGAATGCATCATCCATCGATATTTTTCGGCGTTTGCTCATCAGAGGCTCATCATAGACTTCTTCCTTCTTCTTTTGAAGGAATAAATACCCTCCTCCTCCTGCCATTATTATCAAAATGAATACGATGAATATTGGTGAAGATACCAGTCCGACAACGCTGAATGGTGCCTTTTGAACTTGAATTGTTAGAATTATCGAATCGGTTGCATCACCATCATTTACAGTTAATTGAACAATGACCGTACCCTCTACATCGAATACGAGTTCTATGATATTGCCTTCAACATCGATATCATTTGCAGGGTTTCCATCACCATCGGAATCTTTTGCAATATTAAGATCCCATTGATACCTCATATTTTGCATATCAAATATTGAATCGGTAGTCCCGTTTGCATTTATGATAAATGACTCTCCAGAAACTGGTTGGTAGGTGCTGGTCGTAGCCCTTGCAATAGGTTTTACATTTCGAATATCAATTGGGATTGAGACCCACGCTCTTCTTCCATCATCATCAGTTGCGTGAAAAGTAATGTGGTCTGGAGCAGAATTTGAGTCGGGCCATGAATGTTTTAGATGTATTGATTCGACATCACAATCATCGGTTTTGTTTCCAGTGCTATCTGTATTTTCGTCAGGGTTAAGATCGAAACAGGACGTCATTATCTGAAGGTCATGAGAAGTATCTTCTACCCTCATTGAAATCTCAATATCATTATCTTCAGCGGCAGGTAAAGGCTCAGCGAATGGTAGAATCGAAGGCACAATATTATTCACTTTGAATGGAACGGTAAGAGTTTCCGCACTCTCTCCATCATCATCGATCACCTGTAATGTCGCAAGGTGCTGGCCATCTGTTTCGAATGTGTGGGTGATTAGGCTCACTCGCCCGATTTGAATAGTTTGAATATCAGGAAAACTTTCTGCATCGGGCGTCCAAATATGTTGTAATGAATCAATATCATTTTCAGAATCATGAGCTATTCCTCGAATTGTCAATTCATCACCTTCGTTGATTGTAAACAATCCATAACTATTCGGTTGAATTCTATTTCCTTGAAAAATAACTTCGACTTCGGAATCAAATGGTGCAATATTATTCACGTTTACAGTGTACGTTTCAGTTGTAATCGCACCATCATCATCCATAGCATCTACTTCAACAGTGTATGTCCCTTCTTCCGTAGGTGTAACGGTACACTTCAGAGAGATAGCACCTTCTTCGCAAGGTGATTTCCATTGTATATCGACGGGAGCTTGTGGATGTTGTGTATCTAGATCAATTCGTTCGGTTAACTCAAATGTAACTGGAGAGAGAACTGGGACATTATCTGATTCTGTACCTATGGTTATTTCTGGGTACCGATTAAGAATTGAAACAGATGACTCAGCATAATCAGTATCACTCTCATCATCGGTAACCAGCATAGTAACTAGGAAGGTTCCATCATCATCCCAAGAATACTCATGGATACAATCTGGTTCTTCAGAACCAATCGTGTCGCCGTTTAATTTCTCGATTGTAAAGTAGCAAGAGATGCTTCCACCATCTGGATCCCAAGAGGACAATCCATTGAATACAATCTCATCTAGTGTTAGAGATTCATCTGGAATTAGCAAAACTGCCTCTGGCAACCTGCCAATGAAAATTGTGAATGACCCTTGGTTATTCGAACGATTTCCATCACTTGTAATCGCTTCTCCTGGGTCGACTTCGAATAGAATCGAAGAATCGCCAGATGGTTGATTTGCAGGTACCACCCAGTCGATTTCTATTCTAGTTTCAGCTAGACTGTCGAGACGTGGGACATTTGCTGATGATGTTGCGCCATCAGCCCCAGTCACTTCGAGAATCGTAGTTGGTGATTTGATTAAGCCTCGATTTATCACTGGAATACTAAATGTGAGAACATCTCCTGGAATTGCATTGAAACCGATATCATCATTCAGGGACACGGTTCGAATTCCTCGAGTTCTTTCGACGGTAACACCATCTGTATAAGCAATTAAATCGATTTCATGAATGTTAGGATCTATGGATACTGTCGCTGCCCCTACCACATTTTCACTAGAAATCCAAGCGATGATTCCATGACTACCTAAATCATTGGTTGTAATAGAATTATCAGCTGCGTGACCGGTATTGAAAATAATATGAGCACTCCCATTCGCAGCTGTAGTCACAGTCTGAATATCACCTTCGATTTCATATCGAAATTCAACATTTTGATTTGATAGGGGATTTCCACCTTGGGACACATTTATCCATGCAGAAATATCCATGTCGATAGGGGCGAGAGGAAACTCTACCTCTACCTCAATTTGCTTTGGTCTACTAGCCGCGTAGTATGAACTCAGTGAATGAATTGCAGTAAACCCAATCCCTTCAATCGTTTCGGTTTTGATATCGCCACGAATCGCTGGGCAGAACCATTTGTATCCCGCGTCTTCGCCATCACTATTAGTGCTAGAAATATTGTAAGATGGAATGCAACCTGAGTAGCCTACTCCTGAAAATCCTTGGCTCATAATCTCCCAATTTATACTATTACTGTCCAATGTATCACTAGGAATCGTCACATAGTCACTCGAACCGGAATAACTGGTTTCTTGAGTAAAATCTTCATCCCAATTGTCACCTACATAAAGAGGGAAATCATAGCTTTCTAATGGTGGGGAATACTCGTTAAGAACGATTAGTTCAGCAACATCTTGTCTAAGCCAAGTTCTGCAACTTCCGAATAACACCGGATCGAAGACGAGGTCAAATGTAGCTTCTTGTTCAATGGATGCGAGGTCTGAAACTCGGACTATCTCTTCAGTGTCCATTGTGACATACAAACATCCATTCGTTCCTTCTAGATTGATAGCTCCGCCTGAATCGTATTCTCCATGTGATTGTATATTGTAAACCAATGTAGATTTATTATCCACGGTCATCGTATAGATGTCCGTGACAGTTTTTTGTAACGTACCTGACATCGATTGAAGGTTCGTATTGACTCCTGAACTAGCGATGTAATTTACTAGATCCAGATTGCCATTATAATTCCAAATATCGTAGATTCTCCATGATGGGACATCAACTAAAGAAGATGTTTTAGCTTCACCATTCAATTTTAGCGAATCATTATTCAATTCTTCGATATCGATTTCAATAAACAATACTGAAACTGATGATAATATAACAATCGAAGCGAGGAGAATGCCTTTGCTATAGGGAGTGTTCACACTCTTCCCGGGGGCTATTATCAAATGAATATCACTATGACTCGTTCCCATGGTGAAAAAGAGAATATCATCAGATATTCTCATCTATTTGGGTGAATCACCTATATATTGCAATTGGAAATCTGATTTATTCAAAGAGAGTTCAAAGCAAGTCCGCTAACTCGTCTTGAATAAACTGTATTGCTTCAAAAATCTCATCTTTGTGGCGAGCTCCAGTAATTACCATTTTACCACTGCCGAAAATCAAGCAGACAACCTTCGGGTAATCTATTCGATAAATCAAGCCAGGAAACTGTTCTGGTTCGTACTCAACCTTATCGAAAGGTAGGTGGAATGTTAGATTATTCAGGTTAAGTTTTCGTGGAAGTGCTGCGAGCGGTTCACCTTCACGAATACCACGAATTCTTTCATCTTCTTCCGCAACTTCTTCATCGGTTGCAGCACGAATGCCACCTCCTTCAAGATCAATGACTCGAGTGTTATTGTCATCCATTCTTGCCATTCCACCATACTCTTCTGGGTAGAATAATGAATAGGTTGCGACCATGTTTTGAACTTCAATTTCTATTCTTGAAGGATCCCATGTTTCAATACCTGCCTTGTTCAGGTCAGCGGTCATGCGTTCGATGCCTGTGTGGATGTTTTGTTCATTCTTACCGCCGGTGCAAACCGCACGTCCAGAGCGGAACATTAGAATTGCCAGTTTTGGATCTACAACTCGGTAAACTACTCCCGGAAATTGTTCAGGTTCGTATTCACAATTCAACTGAATTGCGATATCTGGCAGGTCGAGTTCTTCTGCAACTCGGGTCGATGCGACCACATTCACTACTGTTAGGCGTTCTTCGTCACTAAGCATGGCGTTCGGACTTATATATCCCTTATAAAGAATAGTTGAACAAAAATAAACAAAACGACTCGTTTTTTTCAACTTTTTTTGATTAATCGAACGCCTTCAGCTCCAAAGCGGGAAATCAATGGTTTACCACCTGCAATTTCAATAGCTTCAGCAACCCTTTTTGGATTATCTGTAAGAGCTACCATACATCCACCACCACCTGCTCCAGTCAGCTTTGCACCGAAGGAGTGCGGCCGGGCAGATTTTACCAATAAATCAAGTGCCGGACTACTGACTTGAATATTCTGTAATCGTTTATGACAAGCATCCATGGCCATTCCAACCGCTGGTAAATTTCCTGCTGCGAGAGCGGCTAATCCTGCATTTGTAATATTGGCAATCGCCAACATATCATCATTGCGATTAGGTTCTCTTTCCAATAGGTCTGCTACTCCTGCTACCATTTTTCCAGTCGGAGAACCCTGACCTGTAAATCCCAGTACCAACCATGCTTCGGCAAGATTTGGGTGTAATTCCGCAGAATGTATTGACCAATTTCTCTCGCCCTCAGGGGTAATTAATCCAGCATCAAATCTATGATTAATCCCTCTAAGACGTTCTCCAGATACGACTACTGACCCACCCAATGCACTAGTAGCCGTATCCGTTGGACTAGCTCTTCCCTCTTGTGCAATCGCTTCAGCAGAATGACTTATTTTTGCTATTTTAATTGAATCAACAGTGCCACTAGGTTCAATTAATTCTTGCAAAGCTGCACCCATTGCATTGGATAATGCAGCACTTGATCCAAGGCCTGCAGCAGGAAATAATGTTGAATCAATATCCATTTTTAATGGAGGCCCATCATACTCGAAAACATTTGTCAATATATGTTTGATATGTGGATGACGTGATGGCTCGAAATTCATTCCATCGAGAATCCATCTTTCAGATTCTTCCAATCTAACTTCAACTCCTGCATCGATGGCAACAGCAACAGCTGGATGTCCATAGACCACTGCATGTTCACCGAACAGGATGCATTTCCCGGGGGCGAAGGCACGGACCATGTTATCTGGTGTGGGCGTTAAGGAAATGAGGGTTGGGGATTATGAGACTCTATGGGAACTGTATAGGCGGTTGATTGAAGGAGTAGTTTCTCTTCGCTTGGTTTGACAAGATTAGTCGTCGGTGGAGTTTAACGAAATGGAGCATCCTCTATTGGTCGAATATGGTCCTCTTCCGGGTTGGGTAATCCTTCTAATAATAGGCGGAGGGTCAATTGCGTTCTTTCTCTTTCAAGTCATTCTAGCAACTAGATTAGTTATGTTGGGAGCCCCTGATAACCGATTCGATTCTTGGGTAGTTCGAATCAAGGAATTATTGGTAGGTTGGCTAGGTCAAAAGAAAGTGTTACGAGATCGAGTTGCAGGTGGAATGCACGTACTCATGTTTTGGGGGTTTTTGATGCTCTCAACAGATATGTTAGATTTAGCAACAGCGAATTTCTTCTCTCACAATATCTTGCCTGAAATCTTTAATGGCCCATGGAATGGAATTGTCGAACTCGGTTATACGTCTGCACTAATTGGTGCGACTGCCGCACTTATTCGTCGCATAATCTTCACTCCCGAGAAGCTGAGGGGGAAATCTCAGTTAGAAGGAAATTTTATTCTTTTCTTGATTTTGACGATTACAATAACTTCTTTCATCATCGAATCGGTCGAATCTCCTTCAGCAACTTGGGAGCCTATTGGAAATTGGGTTGCTGGAACTTCGTTGACTAATTTTGCAATTATTGCATATTGGACCCATATGTTATCAATTTGTAGTTTTTTAATCCTAATTCCGATGTCAAAACATATGCATTTAGTCATGGCAATTCCCAATGTATTCTTTCATGATACTGAACCTATGGCTAAAATGCGGCCACTTGCAATCGATGAATCAGGTAAGGCAATTTTATTGGAAGAATTAGATATCGATTCTTTTGGAGTTAGCACTTTTGATCAATATACTTGGAGGCAAATCATCGATGGTTGGTCCTGTACATCTTGCGCACGTTGCCAGGATGTTTGTCCAGCATATGCATCAGGGAAAGGGCTGAATCCTATGCAAATAGTCAAAGATGTACGTAATTATGCTAACGATTACGCGCCTATTCTACTGAAAGGCGATCAACCCGAAGAAACGATGCTCGCACGAATAACAGAGGAAGCGGTCTGGGCATGTACTACTTGCCATGCTTGTGTCGATGTTTGTCCACTTTACATCGAGCATGTCCCTAAACTCACTGATCTTCGCCGTAATGCAATGATGGAGACTATGGAATACCCAGAAGAATTGAATGTGGCGATGGGTAATTTGGAGTCTGCTTCGAATCCATATGGATTTGGTGAACATGAGCGTGGCGATTGGGCTAAGGATCTCGATGTGAAAGTTGGCGAACCTGCTGAATACATCTATTTCGTTGGTTGCGCAGCGAGTTTCGATGAGCGAAATCAAAAGGTTGCTCGCGCAACTATCGGTTTGCTGAAAGAAGCTGGGCTGGATGTTGGGATTCTTGGAATGAGAGAAGGATGTTCAGGTGATCCTGCCCGACGATCAGGTAACGAATATCTTTTCCAAATGCTTGCAGAAACAAATATTGCAACTTTTGATGAACTTGGTGTTAAGAGAATAATTACTGCTTGTCCACATTGTTTCCACACTATTGGAAAAGAGTATGGTGATTATGGAGCAGATGATTTGGAAATCTTTCATCATACCGAAATAATGGCTAAATTACAATCAGAAGGAAAGTTGCCAGAACTTGATAAAAATGGTAAGAGCATAACATTCCATGACCCTTGTTACCTCGGTCGAATAGGCGACGTTGTCGATGAACCTCGATCGGTTCTTGGTGGAGTCGACGTAGAAATAAAGCGCCATGGAAAGGATTCTTTCTGCTGTGGTGCCGGTGGCGCTCAAATGTGGATGGAAGAAGACGCCGACAAACGAGTCAATAAGATTCGAGCAGAGGAAATTGCAGCAACCGGCTGCGATACTGTAGCAATCGGCTGTCCATTTTGTTCAATTATGGTGAAAGATGGTTTGGATACTGTTGGAGCCGAAATGGATGTGAAAGATATCGCAGAACTATTGTGGGAACAAATTGTTGAGCGAGATAAGGAGATTCATACTGCAGTAGAATCTACTTCAATTGAATCGTGACCGTCAAATACTAGCTGGCACCAGCCGATGTCATGACAGACCTAACCAAAGCAATTCGCCCGGTCGCTGGAACCATATTTGCTCTTACATTATTTCAAGGTGCAATTGGTTGGGAATTAATCAGTGGTACTGATATGGGACATTCACATACTGCGTATCTGATTACTGTTCTTGCAATCGCACTCCCAGTTATTGTAATTCAATCTGGAATTGAAAATAAATCAGTAAAAGGCAATGCTTTCGCAGTTGCTGGTATATCGGTGATTCAACTCTGTGTTGGATTATTTATGATGCCAGATTTCGGCTGGCTCCATCTACCATTGGCAATGATGCTAGCAGCTCACACATTCGCAGCACTCATCTCAATGAAACATGCTTAACGATTGGAGGTAATACAATTGATTCCATTAATCGGAATAACTACATCGATTAATTCGGTCCAATATGAGGTTGGAAATCAATCGGTTGTCATGTTACCTGCCAATTATCCCAACGCAGTTCACAAGGCCGGTGGAATTGCATTATTATTGGTCGAGGGAGATGAACCTGAGGAAGTCCTCGACATTTTGGATGGAATCATTTTTTCAGGAGGTCGAGATATTGACCCTATCCTCTACGGGCAAGAGGGCGTAGACCAAACGAAGGATGTTAGGGGAACTCAAGATGAGTGGGAAATCAATCTATTGAGAGGTGCTATTGAGCGCGACTTGCCAATATTATGCACTTGCAGAGGTCATCAATTACTCTGCATTGAAAGAGGTGGAGAACTTCATCAACATCTACCGGAGACCAAAGGATTCGAAAATCATGGTGCAACTGGAGGAAAATGGTCAAATCATCAAGTAAACCTAGAAAAAGGGTCGATTCTTGAGGAATTATTAGGTAAAGAAATTATGGTTAATTCTGGCCATCACCAAGGTGTTTCCAATGCGGGCGACCTAGCCGTGGTCGGTAGAACTGACGATGGTTTGATTGAAGCAGTTGAACTCAAAGGAATGACTTTTTTGATTTCTACTCAATGGCATCCTGAGATGACTAGTCAAGATGAGATATTTTCTGCTCTAATAACTGCTGCAGGAAACTGAATTAAGATTTATTTAATTTAGTTATTCGTTTACGCGATATGATATGACTACCACAGTTCGAGCCCCAATCATTGGGATTACAACTCCTGCACGTCAAACAAAATGGGCGAATTGGGATCTTCATGCGATTGTCTTACCAACAACATATCCCAATATGATAAGAAAATGTGGGGGCAATCCATTATTGATACCACCCGGGGGTGATGTGAGCATTCTCGATTGCCTCGATGCATTGGTAGTGGCAGGGGGTCCGGATATCGACCCAGAATTGTACGGACAGGTTGCAGGTGAATTTTCAGATGATATCTATCCTGAACAGGATGAATCTGAAATCGCTTTAATCAAAGGAGCGATTGAGAGAGAAATTCCTCTTCTGGGCGTTTGTCGAGGGTTCCAAATGATGTGTATCCTCGCAGGTGGAAGTATACATCAACATTTACCTAAAACTCAAGGATTTGAAAATCATGGTGGCTGGAATGGAGTAGTGAGTGAACACGGTGTAGAGGTGGTAGAAGGCTCTCATCTTTGTAAAATTCTTGGGAAAAGTGTGACGGCGAACTCGACTCACCATCAAGGGGTGAGCGATGCTGGTAGTTTGACGATTTCTGGCTACTCTTCACATGATGGATTAATCGAAGCTGTGGAAATGCCAAATCATAAATTTTGTATTGGAGTTCAATGGCATCCTGAACGGATTGGCCATCATGAATTGTATAAAGCACTCATTGATGCAGCGCGAAGTTCATGATGGGCACGCGCTGAGAAACGATTGAGAATATGGCGCTGAGAGTCTACGACACGCGTTCGCGCTCTAAGCGTGAGTTTATTTCGATAGTATCTGGAAAGGTTAGTCTCTATGCTTGTGGTATCACTCCGTACTCTCCATCTCACCTTGGGCACGCTCGCCAAGCCATTGCTTTCGATGTCATAACTCGCTGGCTTCGTCATTCGGGATATGATGTGAATTATGTAACTAATTTCACCGACATTGATGACAAAATCATCAATGTTGCGAACGCCGAAGGTGTTGATTTCTCTATTGTCGCTGAAAGAAATATCGCAGATTACTACGAGGTTATGGATGCGATGAATGTTCTACGTGCCGACGATTACCCTCGAGTGACCGGCACGATTCCAGAAATCATCGAAATGATAGAACAGCTTGTTGAAAAAGGCCATGCTTATGTTGAGGATGATGGAGTTTACTTTGAGATTGATACCGCGCCAGAAAAGTATGGGCAATTAACTGGTCAAACTCTAGATATGGTTCGAGCCGGTGCTGGTGGACGGGTTGATGGAACCGGCTCGGGTAAGCGAGATCATCGTGATTTTGCATTGTGGAAATTAGCGAAGTCAGGCGAACCCTCTTGGGAAAGTCCTTGGGGACAGGGTCGACCTGGTTGGCATATCGAGTGTTCAGCAATGTCACTCAAGCATCTCGGTGAGACTTTTGATATTCATGGCGGCGGTTCAGATCTTCTTTTCCCACATCATGAGGCGGAAATTTTTCAATCGGAATGCTGCCTTGGAATCGAGCCGGTAGTCAAGTATTGGATTCACAATGGTATGATAAATGTCGACGGCGAAAAAATGTCGAAATCACTTGGAAATTTTTGGACTATTCGTGATACATTTGAACACGTCAGTCCGCTTGAATTGAGGTATTCTCTTCTCAATGCCCCTTATCGTCAACCTGTCGAATTCAATATGGCAATGCTTGAAGAATCCCAGAAACATTACCAGCGGATGATAGCAATTTATGGTAAAGCGCTGGTCGCTACAGGAAGTGGTGATTGGAATGGTTTCAGCACACTTGAGGCTGCAGCAGAAAACTTCATTGCAGGGATGAATGATGATTTCAATACTCGAACTGCAATGGTCGAAGTTCAATCAATTGTTCGAGAGCTACAATCTTTATTTGCAGATAATAATGATGATAATTTCATTGCTGCTGGCGTGGGTTGGTTAACTGAATTTGCTGGCGAAATTTTAGGTTTGCTTCCAGATGAAGAAACAACCCGCTCAATGGTCGCTGAAGATAATACTGCAAGAACTGAATTAGAAATGATCGTTGAGCCGTTGCTGGTGGAGCGAAGCTTGGCTCGGGATTCAAAAAATTGGGCTCGAGCCGATGAAATTAGAAACGAATTAAGTGCTCTTGGCGTGAAAGTTAAAGATGGACCCGATGGGCCAGTTTGGGAATTAAAATAATCACCAAAAATACCCAGAGAATGCAAAATTCCATTTTGCGAGAATCATCGACGCACCAATTACAGCGATGGCTCCAGGTATGAGGTAGTCGTATTGACTTCTGGCGTTGCTTAATACTCCGAGTTCCGAGCCTCTCTCGAGGTAACTTCTGAATCCCGGAGAGTCTCGACCTTTCACTTGTAGAACTGCGGATTTACGTGTTAAGTCCTTGTAAGGTTCGATATTTTCATGCTGCAATTCTTTATTATCTCGGTTGCTGACTTCCCCTGTTAGATAGATGGGGTCACCAATTTTCAAACCAAATAGAGTCCAACGATGTCTACGTACATCTCCACTAGTCATTAGATTGAGGATTAATCCTCTATAACTCAGATCATTCCGACATTCCCACTGAATGAGGTGTTGACCTAGTTCGATTCTATTACTTTTCCATGATCCTGGACGTACTACAATTCCGCCGGTTCCATCATTCAGCACAAAATTCCGAACATCTTTTTTTTGCCGTACCAATTCCCAACTACATTCTTCCCTCGTTCCGCCATCCCCATCCGAAACCCGTCGACAAATGTAGACCTCATATGTCCAATGTGACATATAGAGGTCGTCGACGACCTTGGAAGGATCATTGTCAACAGTGATGGTCATTGGGTCGGCAAGATGTTTTCTAACCTGACCCACTAATTCTGCATTACCTATGGCGACTGAACGAATTAATGATGTAGGTACACCAATTATCGTATTAACTCGTTTCCATCGTGTAATACTATAACCGAGCCAAATTATTGAGATTAAACCAAGTCCGTAAGTAATGCGAGGATCAGCAGGAAAATATCCTTCCAATTCTGGAGAACTAGCCCATGAAGGTGTGTCTAATCCAGAATCACTCATATCTTTACAATGCGATAATGGATTTCCGTCATCATCCTCTCCTCCGACTAAGAGGATTGGAATTATTTCTCCATTCTGGCACTCCCAACCATTTGTGCTAAAATCAGCAATAGCATAACCTGCCATTATCAGCATTATCGATACGAGAGTTAAACTAATTCCATAGGTAGAAATGGTTGCGGGTTTAGGTGTTCCAATTATTGTCGGATGTTCAGCAATAATACCCCCTTCATCTTTTGAGTAAGGATTTTCATTGTACCAATGTTCTTCGCCTGGAGATTCGAAAACCCATCCTCTATCGTCGGTAGATGGGATATTTATCGTCGCCGAATTCCAAAAATTCTCTAATTCAATTCCTCCGGCTTCTTGTCGTCGGATATAATCTCTAGGAGGTGCGTTCTTTCTGATATTATGCAATTTATTCGATAATTCGGTTGGAGATGTAAAAGTAAGGATTAGACCACAAATGATGCATATGAATGCAGGTATCAAAAATATAATCCAGGATTTAGTACCGATTAAGTCAAATGCACCGCTTGAAAATAAGAATCCAATAATCATCCCTAGCCATGCGATGCTCCATGCAAAAATTCTGATTATGGAAATAAAGGTCTGTTGAAATCCATTTCTTTTGAAGGGGGGGACTGAAATGTCGAGAAAGCCAGCATCCAATTCATGAGCTGGCGAATCCTGTCCAAGCATGAGGTTGACTGATTGGTCATCATGATGAACTTTAGGACGAATTTCATTCTTCGCGATTCAAATTGTTGTAAACGATTGTCAATGAACCGATTAGTATCATCCCTGCAATTAAGAAGGCAACATAATAGAAAGGACCATTCATCCAAGAAGAAGGCTCGGGTTCAGGTTCAGGTTCAGGATTATTTGTGCCATCATCAATATCACTGAAAGACCATGCTGCTTTACAAGTCACTTGAATTGGAAATGTTCCAGCATCATCACAGAGGTGAGATGGGACTGCAAGTGCATCACCGACATCTAAGTTACAGTAGGAGCCACTCGAATCTATACATTCTTCAGTCGGTTGCATTACTACCAATATTGAGCCACAGAGAAGTTCCTTTTCAATCGGAACAAGAGGTACATCATTGTCGGAAAGGATCTGTCTGTCTGTTTCACATATTTCGAAGTGGATTCCTTCTTCAATTGTGGTAGGATGTGGAAGTGAGCCGCCTCGAGGACCATAGGTTTCCCAAATAATTGGTAAAACAGGTGGTTCGATGACCGTCCCTGTTCCTTCACCAGATCCTGGATCAATTGGTTCAGCGCCACTAACCGAACCACCAATTCGATGGCCATCATCATTGAGTTGGATATCATAATAATCTCCGAAGAGATCAATTGTTCGTCCTTGTTGGAAAGTTGCTGAGCGATTTAGAACATCAAAATAGCGGTCATCACCGAGGGTATACCATTTTTCCATTACTGCAGGTGTTGCTAAGTTTGACATGCAGTTTTCAATATTAGCAATCATGCTAGCGAGAGTCTTTTCACCCCCTTCAATTCCAGCGTAAGTGACATCTACTGCCTTCGTATAGCCTGGTGCTTGAACAATCTCAGCATCCTCAACCAGAGCTTGCATTACATCAACATCTCCCCAAATTGGCATGCCACCGACGACCACCAAACGTACATCGGAATCTACCGAATTAAGCAGATTTCTGTATGGGTCAACCTCGAACGAATCGAGAATGAGAAGGTCGGCAGCTAGACCTGGTTGAATCCTACCTACTTGATTAGTCCAATTTACTTCATCAACAGGATTTGTCGAAATCATTTGAACCATTTCAAAATCGGTGAAAATATTTCCGAGGACATTTGTGTCCCACCAATCGGCGACCTTAATTTCATGCAAGACATTTTTTGCACCCGATGGTGCCCAATCGGGTGCAACAGAAATGCTGACTCCAGCTGCCTTGGCTGCTGCGATGTCTGCTGTATCACCGTAAAGGAGTAAATTTGACATCGGCGACCAAACCAAAGAAGCTCCAACGCTAGCCATTATTTCAAATTCATTCGAAGTAAGGGCAGTGCCATGAATGATGACTAACTCATCGATTATTAGATCGTTATTTATTAGAGCGTCAAATTCTGCTCGTGAAGGCTCATCGATACCTTCAGCGAGATGAACTAACCAAGCATCGAGGTCATCATCTGCCAAGGCAGATTTGATGTGAGAACCAGAATAATCATCCGGGAACCAACTTCCTCCGACACGAGTTTCGATTCTATCCTTACCAAAATTATACTGTTCGATATTTCGAGCTAGAATTGAATCGAATGTAGCAGTATCCTGTGAAGTTGAACCTTGAATAGCAGTTGTACCACCAGATATCGAGCGGACTTCAGCGAATTTCATAGCTTCAGATATCAGGTCACAACCGTCACTTCCACCGTCGTTAACGCCGTTTTCTACAATAGTAATCGAATCTTTGTAGTAATCTTCAGTGCGCCATTCATAGCGATTATCCCAACCATTTGTACCATGATCCCATAGTGGTATGAAATTATAATGTGGATGATTATGAATGTCGATCAATCCCGGATATATTACACCACTAGTTTCGATAATAATTTCGACTCCTGCTGCGATATTAGGAGTTAAGTCGTCAGAACTCCAAACCGCTTCAATGATTCCATTAGTAACCAATACTTGACCATCCTCAATTACTGAATTTTCAGCAATCATAGTTACAACCTTGCCCTGTAATATGTATGACCCAGAATGTATGTGATCTCTGACTGGATAACATGTTCCCTGCAAGTGATTAATTCCAACCCATGGCTGGTCGTTAGCACCACCAGGAGTTGGGCCATCTGCGATTTTTCCCCATGACCCATTTGCATCATATCCGTAAGGTATGCCATAATCGGAATCTTCTCCAGGATATGTGACCGAATCGAGAACACTCATGCTGCTATCATAAATTGTGATTGAGTCCCCATCCCAAAAATCGAATTCGATTTGTGTATTCGATCTGAAAAATGTTACATAAGCACCTGGCTGAATAATAGTGTCCCAACCAATTGAACATGCCGGAGAACCAGCATTTGCTGCATCGTCAATCCAAAATCCTCCAAGATCAATCGCAGTTGATGTTGGATTGAAAATTTCTACAAATTGATTCGAATATCTGCCAATCTCTCCATCCCCATTCCAATCAACTCCACCGTATTGTTCACTACTAGGTGATACATAAATTTCATTGATAATCACAGATGTTGGACTACCTTCTTCTGCTTGAATTACCTGTAATGGTGTAAATATTGAGATTAACAACAGGAGTATTATCGAGGCGGCTAGTGAGCGCATTAAGGTGGCGGTATAGTGAAAGCATATTGAATCTATCAGGTTCAATGTTGAATGACAACGGTGCGAAGCACCGATAAGTCGCCAATACACGGGGTTAATCGTGACGGACTATCAACCTCGCCAGACTGTCCTAGCGGCAATGATGGTTCTCAGCATGTCCTTGGCAGGATGTTTCGGCGGAGATGAGACTAATCTTCATTCAGATTTTATTTGGGATGAGGACCTGAATTATGTCGATGACCCATTGACGCATGAAGATTCTAGAGTGTTCATCGTCGGCGATCCGATGAATAATTTGACTTGGGGAAATGCATCTTGGGCTGTTTTCGGAAATGAAGAAGGTGGCAATTGCTGTGAACACTATTTGGCGGGAACCAAGGAGGGATGGATACTGAATTTTGGAGGGGAGTATCCGACTTGGTCAGAAGACCGAGGGCATTCATGGAATGAATACCTCCCGAGTATTTTGTCTCAAATCGGTTGTAGAGAGCCTAAGCCAACCGTACCAGGGCAAGAAGGATTAGGTGAGGGCAGTATTGTTCAGGCAACAAATGGTGATTTGATTTCTATGGGCTGGTTCCCATACCCAAGCACTAGTGGTGCAGACCAATTCTACGCATTCTTTTACGATGCAGAAGATCAGGCTTGGTCTTGGTGTTTTAATCGAACACCTGAACCATTTTACGATCGTTCATGGCAAGTTGAAGTAATTGGACCAATCAATGGTGGGATTTATGGAAATGGGCCATGGGCAAGTATTGTCATCTCGAATTTTTGGCATCAAGTTCAGAATATTGGTGGACAAATTTCGACTGATGGATTGAATTATGATTTCTTTTCTTTTCCAGATCGTGATGCGAATCTAGATGTTATAGAAGTGGATTTAACAGCAACTGAGTTGGGACCTGAATGGGATTTTACAAAACCACACAAGGAAATGAGATCATTCCCCGTACCTTCGGGTGGACTTTACTTCCCAAATTACTTCCTTGATGGCACCGATGCATTCCTTGATACTTCGCTTAATTGGTGGGGTGCAACGACATTGAATGGTTCTACCCTACCTTCTGAATATTGTTCATTTGATTCTTCGACGGCGCTTCATTGCTTTGAGACGATGTCTAGTGGCGTCGGTATTACGCATCACGTTTCATGGGATGGAGGCGAGACTTGGGATTGGCAAGAATATAATTTGACAGATTCTGCAACGGAACTTGAAGAATGGGAATGGCATTCAAGTGGAGTTCATGATTTGGTAGTATTGAATATTCGATATCAGAGTTCAGAAGGTCCAGATGTCGATTTATCTTACCATGTTCGTGGATTTTCTGAATCATTAATCCCAGATCAAAAAACATACATCGGGCTTGGAGATTTAGATTCAACATCTGGTGCGGGAGCTGACATCAGATTTGATTTCGCCAGCATGGGAATATTACCCGATGGTGGTGCATTCATCGCCTATCATGATTCTTCGGATCCAGACCCGTTATTTGCCGTCGAACTACTCCTTCCAACAGAATATAGCAATCCTTCAGAATTGATTTGAGAAAAAGGTGAATGGAATGAAAGTGGATACAATTGACCAAAATACATCAACGGACTGGCGCGACAAGATTCACGAAATTATTTTTGAAGCGGATACAAAATTTGGGAAATATTTTGATATTGCACTGTTAATTTCAATTCTTTCTTCTGTAATTGCGGTGTCGCTGGAAAGTGTGGCTTCAATCGATGCCAAATACCATTCTGAATTGGTTTGGATTGAGTGGTTTTTTACTATTCTATTCTCGATAGAATATATATTACGAATAATTTCTGTTCGAAAACCATCTCGGTATATGACTTCGTTTTTTGGAATAGTCGACTTACTAGCAGTTGCGCCAACTTACCTGAGTCTTATTTTCCCGGGCGCTCAAAGTTTACTTGTTATTCGAGCGCTAAGGTTGCTACGAATTTTTAGAGTTTTCAAACTCGCTCGTTACATCGGTGAAGCAGCAGTTCTCCAAAAAGCGTTCATGCAATCGAAAACTCGAATCATTGTCTTTTTGTCAACTGTTTTCGTACTTTGTGCAATTTCAGGTGCAGGTATGTACATGGTTGAAGGACCGGAGAGTGGATTCACTTCGATTCCACAATCGGTTTACTGGGCAATTGTTACACTAACCAGTACTGGATATGGTGACATAGTTCCTATCACTACTTTAGGAAAGATAATTGCAGTTTTCATAATGATAATGGGATATTCGTTAATTATCGTTCCAACCGGAATAATGACCACCGAATTGGTTCGTATTGGACCGGTTAGTACACAAGCATGCATATCTTGCTCAAAGGAAGGGCACGATACTGATGCGAAATATTGCAAATTTTGTGGTGCGGAACTCTAAATTATTCAACTATGAATTGTACGACGATGTCATCTACGGAAAATGTTGATGCAGTTTTCGGTGGTTGTCCATCATTCATCGAACCTGTCGCTGCTCTTGTTTCGCTCTGAACTCGCATCCAATCAGATTCGGCTAGTTCCTGACCTTCGATCCAAATCGACAAAGAAATTGTTGCTTCAACATCTAAATCTAGGTCTTTTCGCTTAGCTTGAACTCTGCGAATGATGTCACGGCCGAGGCCTTTTGAGAGCAGAACATCATCTAGGCTGAGGTCGAGAACCAATGAAACATCTCCAATATCTTCATCAGAAATTGTTGAAGCAGCATAGCCATCCTGTTCAACACGACGAATTTCAATATCTTCTATAGTAATTTCATAACCGGCGAAGAAACAAATTCCTGAATCTATTTCAAGCAAGACCGTATCTGAGTCCGCTTCTGCAAACAATGCTAGGACGGATGGCAAATCCTGTCGACATTTCTTCCCGAGTGCTTTACGATTTGGAAGAACTTCGATACGCTGAAATCTATCTAAATCATTCTCGGTAGTAAGAGATTCAACATTCAATTCCTCTGCGAGAATGTCGTGGAATTCAGAAATATCTGGGCCTCCAACTATCCATCCAGATTTACATGGAAGACGTTGGCGTCTATTTGAATCAACGCGAATACGCCGTCCGGTTTCAGCTAGGGTGCGAACTAAAGCCATCTCTTGCTCAAGTCCGTAATTCATTGGTGGAAGAGTACTTTCAACTAAGTCTGAACCAACTGGCCAGTCCATCAAATGAACCGAAACTCCAGTCAAATCACGATGAATTTTGTCAACCATGAATGGCGCAACTGGTGCCATCAATTTGCAGACAGTGATAAGAACTTCATGAAGAGTGAATTGACAAGCGCGTTTATCGGTTGAATCAGCATCATCCCAAAGTCGTCGGCGACTTCGGCGAACATACCAATTTGACAAATCATTTACGACAAAATCTTCCAAATCCCTTCCTGCTTTGTGGAAATCCCAGGACACAAATTGTTCATGATATGAATGTGCAACGGTGTGTAAGCGAGATAGAATCCATCTGTCCAAACCACTTCGTTGAGAAATAGGGATGAATGCACTTTCATCCTCTGGATCGAAGCCATCGAGAGCTGCATAATCTGAATGGAACTTGTGTACATTCCACAATGTCAAAAACATCTTTGCATAGGTTTCACGAACTCCGTTAGGATCAAAATTCGTTGAATTCCAAGGTGCGCTTTGTGTCATCATGTACCAGCGTACTGCATCGGCTCCTTCCCGATTGAAATGATCCCAAGGGTCGATGGTATTACCACGACTTTTACTCATTTTCTTTCCTTCTTTATCCATTAATAGGCCAAGAGAAAGGCAACGTTTGTAGGCTAATTCATCGAAAACAGTTGTTGAAACTGCAAGTTGAGAATAGAACCAACCGCGGGTTTGATCAACTCCCTCACAGATGTAGTCAACAGGGAATGAGTTAGTGAAATTATCATCATTTTCGAATGGATAGTGCCATTGAGCAAAGCTAGCACAACCAGAATCAAACCAACAATCCATGACATATGGTTCACGAATCATTTCGCCAGAACACCCATTGCTCGGGCAATGCAGTTTGACTTCGTCAACATATGGCCTGTGGAGTTCAGGTGGGGTTGGAGAATCTTCAGTTTTCATGTCCAGCATTTCTTGAATTGAACCAACGCAATGTTCTCCATTGCAGTCTGGACATATCCAAACCGGCAGTGGAGTCCCCCAATATCTCTCGCGACTAATTGCCCAATCCTTGATATTACGTAACCATTCACCAAATCTTCCAGTTCCTACCCATTCAGGTGCCCATTCTACCTTATCGTTTAGTTCTAAGATTCGTTCTTTAACAGCAGTCATTTTTACAAACCAACTATCCATTGCATAGTAGAGTAGCGGATGATCGGTTCGCCAGCAATGAGGGTAATCGTGAGTATAGATTTGCTCGCGATAAAGTAGATTATCAGCTGCGAGCAAATCAATAATTACAGAATCACAACCTTTGACATATTTTCCATCCAATTCTGGGTGAACCCCTGAAATAAAGTTTCCATCCATACCAACGGTATGCTGTGCAGGTAATCCTTTTTCCATACCGAGATTGTAATCATCTTCTCCATACATCACAGCGGTATGGACCACACCAGTTCCATCGGTTGTTGTTACGAAATCAGCACCGACGATGGTCCATGCAGATTCAGAATCACCTGCTTCAATCGCATTTGGGAAAAGAGATTCGTATGATTTACCAACCAATTTTGAACCTTTGAATTCTTCAATGACCTCAACATGGTGGCGTAATACGGAACTAAGTAAATCGGATGCTAGAATTAATTCGTCTCCGATTGCAGCACCGCCACGCCCTTCCCACGAATCAGAAGGTGCTGTAGTAACACGGACTCGTGAGTATTTCACCTCTGGTCCAACTGCAAGTCCGACATTTCCTGGCAGTGTCCAAGGTGTTGTTGTCCAAGCGAGAACCGAAGCATCATCATCGACGAGATTAAATTTGATAAAAACAGAGGGTTCAGCCACTTCTTTGTAGCCTAAAGCTACCTCGTGGCTGGAATAACTCGTTCCAGTTTGGGGGCAGTAGGGCAGTACTTTATGTCCGCGAAATAGTAGGCCTTTGTCGAACATTTGTTTGAGTGACCACCATGTTGATTCGATATAATTATCATGAAAAGTGACGTAAGGATTTTCCATATCAATCCAGAATGCCATGCGATCGCTCATCTCACGCCAAGCCTGCTCGTAAGTCCAAACGCTTTCCTTACATTTCTGGTTGAAAGCCTCCATTCCATAGGCTTCAATTTCTTCATTGGACATCAGATTCAGTTGTTTCTGCACTTCGATTTCAACTGGCAAACCATGAGTGTCCCAGCCTCCTTTTCGCTCGACGACATGTCCTTCCATGGTTTTCCATCGGCAAACCATATCTTTGTACAATCGCGATAAAACATGATGGATTCCAGGCCTACCATTTGCAGTTGGTGGGCCTTCAAGGAAGGTGAACGGGCTGGCGCCGGCACGGCGCTTCTCAATGGACTGAGCGAAGGTTTCCTCATCGCTCCATTTGTCCATAAGCTGCTTTTCGAGGGCAACCACATCGAGGTTACCAACAGAATTAGGCACGGCCATGTAGGTTGCGAGCCGAGATTATGTCTTGAACTTGACCGGCTCGCCCAAGGGTGAAGGATTTCTTTACGAGAATTAATAACACTCCGTTATCACCAATGACCATGGTTGATACGTTAACATTCTCAGTCGGAGGGATGACGTGTGAAGGATGTTCAGGAAGGGTTCGAGATGGTCTACTCTCTGTTACCGGTGTTTCATCTGCTGAAGTTTCTCACGAAACCGGAACTGCCGTGGTTCAACATGATAGCGTTTCGAAAGATTTGTTGAGCGGTGCGGTGAAGGCTATTGGATACACAGTTGATGGCGAAGGTGATGAATATCATTGGAAAGATGGTAGCGTCTGGCGTCAGTCTGCAAGCAACACCAAATGGTGTCTGATTGGATGTTCTGTTGGTGAATTCGGAACATTGGCATATTATTCCGCATCGGGAATTACTGAAGGACTCACGTTATATTCTAATTTATGGTATTTCTATGCACTTCTTCCTCTATTGAATGGATTAGCTACTAGTGTAATGCTCGAAACATTTCTTTTAATACGAGGGCAAATGGATCTTCGCAATGCTCTTTCAACTGCTTTGGGAATGTCTTTTATTTCGATGTTGATGATGGAAATTGCTATGGAAATAACCGATTTATTGTTCACAGGGGGTAGTCTTGGAATGAACTATTTCGCAATTCCTCTGATGTTGTTAGTTGGATTTTTGACGCCATGGCCATATAATTATTGGAGACTAAAGAAGTACGGAGTAGCATGTCATTGAGGAGGGTATGTAGATGGATGAATGGGTCAAACTTGGAAACGAAATTTCTGACTGGATATTAGATTATGCAAATAGTAATAATATCTCAACATTAGTAGTTGGAGTTTCGGGAGGGGTTGATTCGGCTGTAACTTCGATACTCTGTGCAAAAACAGGATTACACACAGTTGTCCTAAATATCCCCATAAATCAATCAGAATCACAGTATGAGCTTTCCAACAAGCATATTCAATATTTACACTCAAATTGGGATAATGTTACTAGTCATGTAATCAACCTTTCCGAAACATTCCTTGCTTTTGATATAGAGGTTGGTGAGTATAAATCTGATCTCACTTTGGCAAATACTAAGGCTAGGCTAAGGATGACTGCCTTGTACCATTTTGCCGGCTTACTCAATGGTATAGTTGTTGGTACTGGAAACAAGGTTGAGGACTTCGGCGTTGGTTTCTTCACTAAGTATGGTGATGGAGGAGTTGATATTTCTCCCATCGCAGATTTATACAAATCTGAGGTGTACTCGTTGGCAGAGTCGCTCGGTGTCATACAAGAAATTCAGGATGCATCTCCTACTGACGGCCTGTGGAATGATGGTAGGACTGATGAAGATCAAATAGGTGCTACATATGAAGAATTGGAGTGGGCAATGGAAGAAATTTCAAAACCATCTAATGCAAAACTCACTAACAGACAATCGGAAGTTATGGAAATATATCTGAAACTTAACATAATGAATTCTCATAAAATGCACCCTATCCCTATTTTTAAAAATACAAAACGATAATTCTTAGTTTCATATGATATAGTTTAAAGGTGCGAGATATGAATATGCAGAGATGTGGTGAAGATGAAGTCCTTGCAGCTATTGAGGATGATGAAAAAATCAGCCTTATTTTAGTTAAGAGAGATGCTACATCAATTAAACTTACAAAAATTATTTCTTATGCTGAAAAGTCTGATATTAAAATAATTCATGGGTCTGAAAATGATCTCTGGCGTATGTCACGTGATAATAATAATGGTATTCCAAATATACTTGCTTTAGTCGGTCGTAATCCCGATTCATCTTTGGAAGATGTATTCTCGAATGGTGGACTTATTTGGCTTCTTGCAGGGGCTGCATATCCAGTGAATATCGGTTTCTGTATTCGTACTGCTGAAGTTTCCGGAGCAAATGCAGTCATTATCGACGCCCAACTAAATAATCAGGAAAGAAGTGCTGCAAAACGTGCTTCAATGAAAGCTCATCGATTTATTCCAGTACATTGGATCGATGGTATCGAAGCAATAATTGAAGCAAAAGAAGCTGGTTTTCGTATTATTGCAGTGGAAGACGTTGGTACATCTACTCCATGGGAGGTAGATCTGACTGGAGATGTGATAATAATCGTAGGTGGTGAGAAATATGGAATTTCAGATGATATTATTCGATTAGCCGATGAGTGTGTTCAAATTCCAATGACTGGATTTGTTCCATCTTTCAATTTACAAGCACCACTCAGTGCGGTCGCGATAGAAGCTCAGCGCCAACGGAATCAGTGAAGACCGATATCGCCTACAGCGAGAATGATACCATACATTATCGCCACACCAAGGAGCACATTGACCAGTGCAGAGCGACCCGTTTCAGGATTATGCACGTCGGGTAGAACATCAACGGTCGCAACATAAAGGAAGGTTCCACCACTGAATAACATCATCAAACCAAGAATAAATAAATCGACATCTTGCATCATTGTAAAGGCTATAATAATCATAAATGGGGTTGCTAACGAGAAAATAATCACATCCCGGAAAGCCAATTTTTTGTCACCTCTTTCATGTAGGCTGAATGCCCCAACACTAAATGAAGTTGGAAATTTATGTGATAATACAGCGACTAATACCAACATCGTAACGCCGTTACTAGTGCTTGAAGCCGCCGCACCGATAACCAAACCATCGGTTGCGGCGTGAATCGTCAAACCGATTATTGCCATTATGGGATTATTAGGATGAAGGACATGATTATGGCCATGTGAATGTGAATGGTCGTGATGTTCTTCATGAACTGCGTGACCAATACCTGTCCCTTCTAAAATCAACATAAACAAGAATCCAGCGAGGACTGCACTACTAGTAGTAATACCAACTCCAATCTCTTGTCCTGCGATATGGAATCCTTCTGGAATAACGATAAGTAGTGCTGATGCGATTAAAATTCCTGAAGCAATTCCTGTGGTTCTTTGTAAATTTATGAAATTTCCAGTAAATTTAATTTGAAGTGGGATAATTCCCGAAATCAAAGAAATTATCAAAGTTAGCGCCGCCAAATCGTAGGGCGTGGGTATCATCTTATCCGCTCCGTGAACAACTTTCCTTCTCAACTTGACTAATCTTGTGACAGAGTATTGCGTTGAATTGAAGGGGGACGGTCTCGCCGACCATTATGTGAACATCCCAACAGAGTTGCAATTGATGCTTGCTGGTGAGAATGGACCAACCAAGCAGAAGGCAGCTAGATTAGTTGTTGATCTCGCATCTGCTGCAGGAGCGGATGAATTCATTCGATGTGAGCATGCTCACGTGTCGGGGGTAAGTGTAATCACCGGTGGGCACGGTTTGCGGAAGTTTTTGGCAGATATTTCTGGTGACCCAGAGGGGATAGTATCGATTCCAACTACTTTGAATTCTGCGGGATGTGACCAACACAGAATGGAAGAGATGGGAATCGATTATCCTAATTTTTTAGAACATCAATTTGAAATAATTCATGCCTATTCTGAACTTGGTATTGAAGCAACTCTCTCTTGCACTCCTTATGATAGTGAATTAGACTTGGTTGAAGGAATCGGTTCATGGGCTGAATCCAATGCAGTCTGTTTTTCCAATTCCTACACTTCATTGATTACAAACCGAGAATCTGGGCTGTCAGCTCTCGCTACTGCATTAACGGGATGGGCGCCTTATTGGGGATTACACATTGATTCCAATCGAATACCAAATATCCTCGTTGACGTAGAATGTTCAATGGATGATTTAACTGATTGGAGCATTCTTGGTGATTGGATTGGTAAGCAAATTCGCCCTGATTGGAATCTTCCTTGGGGAATGATGCCACATATTCGTGGATTACCAAAAACCGCGAGTTTTGAAATGCGAAAAGCATTAGCAGCAGCTGCTGCAAATTATGGTTGCCCCTTATTATGGGCAGATGGTCAAACAGTTGAAGCACCAGCAGTCGAATCATATGAAGGATATCTGACATTTTCTGATGAAAATCTTCGTAGCAGATATCGTGACTTAGGGCCAACAGGAATCGTTGATCTAGTGGTCATCGGTTGCCCCCAAGCCAGTGTGGGTGAGGTTCGAGCTACTGCAGCAGCAGTCAGAGCAAGAATGGAATTAGGTGAAAAAATTTCAGACCGCCGTTTGTGGGTATTCACTAGTGGGCATAATCATCAATTGCTCGAAGCGGATGGAACGATAGATATTCTTGAAGAAGCAGGGGCTTTGGTATTGCGCGATACATGTCCTGAGGTGACTCCTTACAATCGGAAAAAATACAACCATATTTTAACAAATTCTCTCAAGGCAGAACATTATTTGACATCTGGTTTGAATAGAATGCCGACCAGCGTTGCACCAATTTACGAATGCGTAGCACATGCTTTTGATCCAACGCTGATAGAATCGCAACGACCAGTATTAGATACCAAAGCCGCGGTGCCGATGCATTCCAACAAAACATACCAAAATGGAGGTTGTGAAATGATTGGCTTGAGTTTACCGAGTCAACGTGAATGGCAGGTACAAGGAAAGGCCTTGGTCAGCGATGTCCCAATCACCTATCTTGGATATGTGAATCGTGATACTGGTGTTATTGAAGAGCCGGGGCATCCTCTTGATGGAGTTGCAATTGAAGACACGATTTTCATCTATCCGAAGGGTTCTGGTTCGACCGTTGCCCCCTTCGTTTTGATGGGATTAATCTATACTGGAAAAGGTCCGAAAGGGATAATCAATAGAGATGTTTGCCCTTTGACTCTACCCGCAGCTTCTCTCCTTGGCGTGCCATATGCTCATGGATTTGAAGAAGATCCAACCCTTGCAATCAACACCGGTGACGAGATAAGTGTCGAGCTAGTGAATGATAAAGTCAAGTTGAATGTTATTTCTCGCACAAGCGAGGATTGATGACCAATTGGCCTCGCAATGCCTTTGTGAGTATCAGGCCAGACCCGAATCCATGTAGGCCTCAAGACCTCGGAAAGTTCGAAATTGTGAAGTCAGATGGTGCTGCACGTTTAGGTAAACTTCACACAAAACACGGCGTTCTAAATACACCGATGCTTTTACCCGTCGTCAATCCTAACATTCGAACGATTGAACCGCGTGAAATGTGGGATCGATATGGTGTTGAAGGATTAATTACAAATTCATATGTGATATGGAAACATGATCGATTACACGAATCTGGATTGAAAGATGGTGTTCACGCTTTGTTAGATTTTCCCGGAGTAATCGTGACCGATTCAGGTACATTCCAATCCTATGTTTATGGAGACGTAGAGGTTGGTGTTGAAGAAATTGTCGAGTTTCAAAAGAATCTTGGTGTAGATGTAGGTACGATGTTGGACGTTTTTGGACGACCTGATATGACTCGTGAGCAAATCGAGAATGCTGTTGAAGAAACAATTTCTCGTGCCCCAATCTCGTTGAAATTAGCAGGTGAAAAATTATTGCTTAACGGACCAATTCAAGGAGGATTATACCCTGATTTGCGAGCGATTGCAGGTGAGAAGATGGGACAGGTTGAAGGAGATGTGCGTGGTTTTGCAGTGCATCCAATCGGGGGGATAGTTCCATTGATGGAAAGACAGAGATACCGAGAATTATTCGAAATATTACTAGCGGCTAGGTCAACGATTCCACCAAATCGCCCCATTCATCTATTCGGTTGCGGCCACCCACTGTTATTCCCATTTGCCATCGCCCTTGGCACTGATTTATTTGATTCAGCCGCGTATGCACTTTTTGCTAGGGATAATCGATTAATGACCCCAACAGGAACTCTAAAATTGGCGGATTTAAGTGAATGGCCGATTTCATCATCAGCATTATTTGGAAAAACTCCTGCTGAAGTTAGAGCGATGGGAGAAAAAGAACGAGGCGTTCTAATCGCTCACCATAATCTTGAGATAACTCAAGCGGAATTGGCACGTTGTAGAGAGGCTGTTCGAAATGGAAAAATTTGGCAACTAGCAGAGCAGAGAAGTCATGCTTCTCCCCAATTGCGTGAAGCTTTCCTATGGGTGATCGATCAATTGATTTCTTCTGATGAAGGGCCAGTTGGAATCAGTTCACTGCGGGGTATTGCATCAACAAATCCGATTAGACATGGAGGTGAAAATCTTTCCGAAGATATTGAGTTTAGACCTCATATATTACATCTTAAATCATTGTTAGCAACTAGGTGGCGCTCACCTGGAAGTTGGTGGGATTCATCTACTGGTGAACCGGTGCGAGTGGTAATAATTGAGGGTGTTCCTCCTCCTTGGCGTGAAACAGCATTGCATTCAGTAATATCGACTTTAATAGAAGAACCCAAGGCAGTAATTCTTCTCTCGACTCCTATTGGATTGCTGCCATATTCTCTTGAAGATGTCTCGCCTTGGTGCCACATTGATTGTAGTGATGATACATGGTCAGAATTCTCTGATGTCGATGATATCATCGATGATTTGGCCGAGTTGGGATTAGATGGTTTGCCCGTTGAAAGGAGGGTCCCTGGCCCAGTTCCAGAATCAAATCCTGTGCAAACTTCAGAAATTCGAAATTGGCTCGACAGATGTACAATTGTAGATAAATTGTCGGTTTTGAATGGAATTTCTCCTATTGATGGTTGTAAAATTACTGAAGGGATGGTTAGTCGTCGTTCCCGAACCGACCGAATGATTAACGTTCATTCAAATGATGAACACATTATTTCTCCACGTTTGATGGACGGAGCAATTTCATTGACATTAGCCGGAGCTAGACGCCTCAATATGTTGAATTCCCAACCTCCTCTTGAATTTGGGGAAGAATTTGACGGCGAGGAGGTCGACCACCCAGGAATCGCTCGAGTTTTATTACGTGATGATGCGATTCCATTTGTCGGAGTGGGTCGTAATGTCATGCATGGTTACGTGCTTGGTGCCGACCCCCATCTAATTCCAGGACAACCTTGCTTGGTCGTTGATTCTGAAGGTAATTTGGTCGCGCATGGAATCGCCGTCACGGGAGCTAGGGATATGGCCTTCCTCAGTAAAGGCATCGCAGTACGTGTTCGTGATGGTGCTCTGAAGGAAGATTGACAGATTATTGACTTCCCGCCGGGGATTAATTCAAGTGGTTTCAGTGTGAGCGCTACACGACTCCTTTAGGAGTCGGTGGACTAACCATGGTAACTTCATCTGGGTCAAGCTTTGTTATTGAGACAAGTGAACTCGTGAAAATGTATGGCCCACACTTGGCACTAGATGGAGTTAATTTGAAATTAGAAAGAGGTGCAACTGGTTTCCTTGGGCCAAATGGCGCTGGAAAATCGACATTTTTCAAATGTATTCTCGGCTTGATTAAGACAACATCTGGAGATGGCAGTGTACTCGGTTATGACATTCGAACTCAAGGTGAAATGATTCGCTCGAGAATTGGCTATATGCCAGAATATGATTCACTTGATCCAGATTTAATCGCTATCGATCAAGTTCGATATTCGGGTGAATTACTTGGTATGAATTCAAAACAAGCGACTCAAAGAGCACATGAGGTTTTGGAATATGTTGGATTAAAAGATCAACGATACCGTAAAATCGAGACCTTCAGTACAGGAATGAAGCAAGCAACCAAATTAGCATGTGCTTTGATTCATGACCCTGAAATTTTGATTTGTGATGAACCTACTAACGGCCTCGATTCGAGAGCTCGTACATTCATGTTGGATACGTTGAAGAAAACTGTGACTGATGGTGGTCGGTCTGTTTTGATGAGTGGACATGTTATGGATGATATTCAAGAGGTCTGTGAAAATATTGTAATGATTCATCAAGGTAGAATTGTAGTTCATAGACAAATCAATGAATTAGCGAGGCAAGTTGATGTTGAAATCGAAATTTCAGTTTGGGGTGGATCTTCAAAGATGCAAACTGCATTAGAAGAGCGAGGAATGTCTGTCAGGCGGCTTGGAAGGGTGATGAGAGTCAAACAAGATTCTCCTGAAACAATCAATCAAATATTATCCACTGCAGCTGATTGTAATGTTCAAGTACGTAAATTAAACGAATACAAACCAGATCTTGAAGATATTTTCCTATTAATCATGGAACGTTTGGGTCAAGAGGTCAAGGGTGCGAAGGATCTGATGACTGAGGGGCATACTGGAGGTGGCGAGGATTTCTGAAGAAGAGCTCAATTTGGAAGGTGGCCAGACTAGGATGGAAGTGGCATATGGATCTGGGGATGGTGACGAAAACGCATCGGCTAAAGTTTCCGGTCAAGATGCTTCAATGGGAGCTATATTCGAACAAAAATACCGTCCATGGGAAGGTAAATTAGGGCCTAGGTGGATTAGAAATTATGCGATATTCCGCCATCATGTCTATGGAATATTTACCTCAAAGGGTCATCGTCAGTATCATGCTTTTGTACGTTTATCTATAGTTGTAATTTTCCTCGGTGCACTTACTCCAATCGCTATGTTATTCCTTTCATCTCTATTTGGGGGTACAGAGGATGAACTAGCTAGGATGTGGGGTGTGAATCGTTATAATTTATGGGGGCAAGTATTGGGATATTTCCCCCGAAACTTATGTTTTTGGCCGCTATTAACAGCGATGGTTGTAGGTGGTATGATCTCAGATGATAGAAAGAATGGCACTAGCGCAATCTACTTTTCAAGACCGGTCACTCGAACTGATTACACGATAATGAAATTTGTCAGTGTAGCTGTAATATTGGGATTCGTCATCATCTTTTCTTATGTTGCATATTACACTGCAGCAATAGTTTTCCGAGGGGAAGGCTGGGCTTATCTCGTAGATACCCTGCCATTATTTATCGCCGGATTATTTTGTGGAATTTTGTTAGTTTTCACCTATACTTCGATAGGATTAGCGCTATCGAGTATAAGTCAAAGTAGATTTTTTTCTGCGATTGCATTCTTGAGCGTAATCTATGGAACAAAACTCGTCGCGCTATTGGTTGATGCTCAATTTGATTCTTCTATTCTCTATATTTTGAGTCCTTATGATTGTCTAGCTCATATAGGTCAATATCTTCTCGGTATCGAATTGAATTATGATCATCCGTTGTCATTATCAATTGTTTCAATTTTATTGATGAATACAATTTCGATTGGAATTCTAACTACTCGTGTCAGTTCATTGGAGGTGACTAGGGAATGAGTACTGATACAAAAATTCCAACGGTATTAATGGAAAATACTTCGAAATGGTATGACCAAGTAATTGGATTGAATGATGTTTCTCTAGCCATTGATGGGGGGGTCACAGGAATTCTTGGACCGAATGGTGCTGGAAAATCGACGTTGTTCAAACTGTTAGTGGGTCGATTGAAACCTAGCCAAGGCAGTGTCCGTCTCTTCGGAATCGACCCATGGAAAGACACGTCTCCCTATCGCAGAATCGGTTATGTCAGTGAATCTGAAAGACTCTATGATTGGATGACCGCTCAAGATTTTGTGTCAACTCTAGCAAGACTCCATGGGATGACAAGAGATGAAGCAAATGAACGTACGGAGCATGTCTTGGGTTTCGTAGGATTACATGATGTTCGGCACAAGGAAATTGGAAAGTATAGCAAAGGTATGAGACAACGAGTAAAAATCGCACATGCATTGGTCCATGATCCGGATTTAATAATTCTAGATGAGCCATTGCATGGTTGTGATCCAATAGCTAGAACCAGTATAATGAATGTAATCAGGGAACTTGGTTCTCAAGGTAAGACAGTTCTCGTTTCAAGCCATATTTTAGAAGAGATTGAAAGGATTACTGAACAAATCGTTATTCTTCATAATGGCAGATTACTAGCACTAGGAAATTTACATGCTATTCGTGGATTACTGGATAAACATCCTCACAGAATTATGTTGACGACGGATGAACCTAGAAAATTAGCTTCCGCATTCATCGGCGAGAAGCCAATTTATGGTGTTCGATTCCCTGATGAAGGTAAGCTTGAGATTCAAACCAACAATCTTTCAGAGGCTCATTCAGTTTTACCAAGAGTTATTGTCGAATCCAAAATTGCGGTGTCTTCAATCGATAATCCTGATGATAATTTAGAATCTCTACTCGGATATTTAGTCGGCGGTGATACCTGATGGATGAGCAAGGTAGAGGACTTTCTGAAACAGTGTGGACTAGGTTGGATCGCAAAGCTGGAGCAATCGTTGAGCTGACTATTCGTCAACTACGACATCGAATTTCAACTTGGGTTGTTTTAGGTGTTGGAATGCTTCTCATGGTGATGCTTCTAGCATTTTACATCGATGCGATTCGGGAAGATTTCGATGCTATAGATAATGATGGAGACAGTGAGGATCCTGATGGGGACGGCTATCCAATTGGACAAGAAAATATGTATGGGACAGATAATTATAATGAATTTTCTTACCCAGGATATCCTAACTTTATCTTTGAAAGTGATATTGACTGGAATGATCAACCGAGGACTCATACTGGAAATCATACATGGGTAAGTGTAGTTGGATATTTTACACCGACATGGATTAATTATGATCCTCCTATTTGGGATCAATGGTCTAAAACTGTAGCTTGGAATGATGTGGAAGATTGCTCAGACGAGAATTCTGATTTTGATTCAAACTTAAGATGGGAAACTGCTTGTATATTTGATAATGGCACATATCTGATGTATGGCATTGGGTTTACTGCCGAAGGAACTCTTGAAGTTCCAGATCAATATAGTGCGAGTTGGGGTCGACTTACAGACTATGTCGAGATTGAGCCACACCCCGCTTCAATGTATATTGACGAAGACGATATTGATTGGGATTTCAAATTAGGAACATCTAGCCAAGGGTTTGACGATGATGGCGATTGTTTGAAGATTGGTTGGATTGATTCCCAAGGAAACCCAATTCAAGCAAATATGGATCAAAATCGTAACGGAATCCCTTGTGATGTCATCTGGACCGTGAATGATTTAGGTGAAATTATTTCAATTCGTGCAGATTCAAGTGTCGACGAAGATCCAGACGATTCTAAGATTCTCGGAGAATCGAGTCATCGAACTTTCATTATTGGCACTGGTAAAATTGCATTTGTCATGATTCTTGGATTATTCTTACCCTTATTCCTTGCCCTAGGTTTAATCCGTGATGAAACAGAAAATGGCACATTGCATTACCTCTTGTCTAAACCAATTCATCGTGTCGAATTCATTCTTTATCGGTTATTAGGCTACATGGCTTTGGTAGGGGCCTTTGTGATTATCATGGTATTTATGATGGCTCTAGTAACTTCGGTTATTGGCCCAGGAGACGACCTTATTCGATTGGGAGATTTTCCCGTTTGGTTAGGAATTGCATTTGCTACAATTCTCGTATTAGCCGCTTACGGAGCAGTGTTCAATACTCTGGGACTAATTTCTCCAAAATATGGTGTCTACATCTGTATTCTTTTCGGTGTGTGGGAATTTTTAATGGGATTATTTACGATTACAATTCCTAATGCAACAATACCTGTACTCTCTGTTTCACATTGGGCAATACAGATGATAGATGCAGTTGTATTAATTGTCTGGCCAGATACATTACAGTACCAAGAAATGTCTTCAGCATTCAATCTAGATACTGGACTCTCTTGGTTTTGGCATCCTCCAGTTCATACACTACAGACTGGTAATCCAGTGGTTGCTTTGATTGTGAGTGTAACACTACTATTGGCAGTGACAGTTCTGATGGTCGGTATGGGTCAGGCTGTTTTCAGAAATCGAGAAATCATGTGAGGCGATTTTTTGAGGGAGAAACTGTCTAAGTTTGCTGGAGATTTCTCAACTTTATGGCGATTAGATGTCATGCCTTCTCTTCGCCGTCTATCTTGGTGGTGGTGGTGGGTAATCATCTTCATTCCGAATCCGGAGGATCCTCAAAAATCGAAACAATTAATGGTTCTTTGGTCATCAAAAGATACTCCAATTATTCGGGTAAACGATTATTGGTGGCGTCCCAACTATAGAATGAAAATTGATGAAAATGGTGGTCATACCATTCCTGGAATGATTTGTTCATGGTGGTTTGATGGTGAGAAAATGTTCGAACCCATGCTAATGCGTGAATGTAAAATGGCATCGATTGATGATAATCATCCATTGTGGCCTGGCGAAGGAAGAGGTCTCGGTGCAGGAGCTGTTGTGCCACTCAGCGAAGAAGATCTTTCTATAGGGCTGGATGAAGGGGAAAATCGGTTCTGGGTAAATTTAGTTAGTGACAAAAATTCAAGAAAAGATGGTGCTCCTGCTACTTTTGAGGCAGAATTAACACCTACTTGGGGCCCCCCTAGCACGCTTACGTATAGGAATAATATTTTCTTTGCTAACATGGGTTATGACATTCTCCGCATTCAGGGTGCAGATGCAAAATTATTGGTGGATGGAGAGAAAATGGAAGGTACTGCCTATTTTCAAAAGGTCAGTGTACAAGCTCCAAGTTTCCCCTGGTTTTGGGGGATGCTTCATTTTGATGATGGTTCATATCTAGACTGGTTTATGCCCCATATTTCTATGACATGCTTCAACATCGATGATAGACCGTGGAGAATTCGAGATATTTTCCGCAATCCAAATGTTGGGTCAGGAATCTTTCATGATGCCCGAAGAGGAAGGACCGAGAATTTCAAACGGTGTGAACTTGAATTGGTTGAACCGAAGGAAGGAGAAACTCCTTTGCGCGATGAAGAAGGCAATTCATTACCCAAATTTAGAATTAGAATTTGGAATGGAAGAACTCAAATTTCTGTCGAAATTAGAGCTGTTTCTCGAGCTCGATGGACATTTGATCAACCAACTCGAGCAGGTATGGTCAGTCACTTAACTTACAATGAATACCCCCTTGAAGTGGAGAGAATTGCGATTCTAGACGAACAAGGTCTTCGCAGGTTGGATGATTATGAATGGATGGTTGGAAATGCTGAACATGCGTGGGGTTTACTCCATTAAATTATGACGTAAATTAGTAAATATCTTTGAGAATTAGTTTTTTATGAATGAGTGAGTCTAATGATTGGAGATATTGTCGACGAAGCTAAATCTGAAATAGACGAGGAGTTTATTAGGGGTAAATTTTCGAAGATTTCGGATGAAGAAGAAGTCATTTGGGCAGGGGAACCATCACCTTTTTCGATGTCCGAGAGATATTTATTAGTAGGATTGATTTTTCTTATACATCTGTCATTCTTTTGGGTAGTGGAACATGCAAAAATCCAAGGCGATGGCTTGAATATTATTCTTAGACTAATACTGTTAATTTTCGATAAAATCGACATGTTAGGTTTCGTTTTATTCATATTAATCTTTGCAAGAATAAATCATTTTTTGAATTTCTCAACATCTGGTAGATGGACAACTGCTTGGTTGATTTTCATTGGATTAATTCCATCTATTTGGGTTATTTCTCATTGGATTGAAGTAATTTTGGAATTGTTTGGATATAATTTCTCAAACCCCTTCCCCCTATGGATAGATTACTGGTTTCTTGTTCTCGGTGTAGTGATGAGTGGAATAATGTTATTTGTAACTATTTTGTACCAAATTTCATTTCAGTATGTGGTGACTGATAATATGATTCATATCCGTAGGCAAATATTGTTCATGGGGGTATATTCTCGAGTGATTTCTTACGATAGGATTCTGAACATTAAAACTCAACAATCATTTTTTGCGAAATTAATCGGGTTTGGCAATGTGATATTTCTGACTGAAGATGAAGATAATGATACGATACGACAATCTGACGAAGATATTAGTGATTTAATGAATAATGATAATGTGAGTGCAGCAAAGAAAGTTTTCAAATTATTAAAAATAATTTTGCTTGTTCAACGGGAACGAGTAGATATAGTTCCGAATCCAGCAAATAGTTTGTATGGTGTAAAAAACCCAATGCTCGTTTATAAAATAGTTAATGAAATGATGGATAGAAAGCAAGGACGACCTGGACTTTTAGAGATGTCCCGGTCCAATGAATGAAGGCATTTATTCCGCACCGTTCATAACCGAATGGCGCTCGACCTGAGTTAAGAGGATTCGACATGTCTGAAGAGGATGTTATTACAATTGCAGCACAACACATTACCCAAGGTGATTTTATTGGGGCCATGGATATTTTTGAATCACACATTTCGGCTAACCCTAAAGACCCTGCTGGTTTCCATGGTTGGGCTGAAGCGGCTATGTTTGAAATCCAAGAAAACGGTAATATGGATGACTCTGGCAAGGATAGAATCAACGAAGGCAAAGTCCAGTCTTACTTGAGAAAAGCTGCTGGATTAGATCCTGAAAATGCAGATTATTTGGCAGCATATGCAAATGCTCTAATTGAATTTGATAGGGTTCCGGTGGCAGTTCGAGAATTTCAAAAATTGAAGGTACTTGGAGATTCCCAAGACGATGTCGATGTTTCATTCCATCTGTATGAAGCAGCAAGAATGCTGATGGAATCTATTGATTTGAAAACCAACTTTGATCGAAGCCATCCTTTCGCGAAGCAATTTGTGGCAGTGGCAATCGAATTCGCATTACTCGGCCTTGGATTCCCTTCTGCTGAAGAAGCGGTCGAGTACCTCTCAACCGAAGAATGAGGGGGGGTTCATTTGCACCGCGGCCGAATAATGGTCGCTTTTGGATACCATGGCGAAGCGTTTCACGGCTCCCAAATTCAACCCAATGTCCCCACTGTTCAAGGGGAAATTGAATATGCACTTCGTAAGGTTAGTTGGTGGGGGGATGGATGTTTAGAAATGTCAAGCCGAACGGATGCAGGTGTAAATGTCCGAATGAATTTAGCATGTATCGATATTCCACAAAAAGTGTATGATAATGTACCTAAATCAACGATTATCAGAGTTTTGAATAATAAATTATCTCCTTCAATGTCGATTTGGGATTTACGTTTTGTAAATTCAACGGTCAGGAGCCGAGGTGCGATTAGCAGAACATACTTATTTCGAACCGAAATGAGTGAAGAGTGGCCTGAAATTGTTGATGAAGATTTGTTTAGAGATGTTTGTGAATTATTTGTGGGCGATCATAATTTCACAAATTTTTGCCGCCTCGAGAAGGGCATAAACCCGAATAGAACCATAGATCATTGTGATCCATGGTATAGTGAGGGGGGTCGGCTTGTGGGATTTTCCATTAAATCAGAGGCGTTTCTTTGGAATCAAGTTAGACGAATCGCTTCTGCTCTCACAGGAGTAGTTGCAGGCAGAATAAATATTGATGAGGTTAAATCTGCTCTGAATTCTCCAGAGATTTCTTCCGATCTCGGAAGGAATCAATCAAATGGACTCATACTTTGGGCTATTGAACATAAAGATTCAGATGGAATGGGATTGGATTCAATTGCAGACACATCCTCATTTTCGGTTCAACCCATTGATAAATCTCGATATAAAAGATGGCTCTCGATGGCAAAACTCGAAATGGGGTTACTTTTGGAACGAGAATGGTTAAATTCTCTTAACTCAATCTAATTTGAACTTCATCACCATCGGAACATGGAAGTATCTCTCGAAGGAAAGATCCTGAGATAATTTCTGCAATTTTTGTGTGCCGAGTTAGATCTGGAATTAAAATGGCACATGTAATCCAACTTTTTCCATTGATTGATATTTCACCTCTGAATGCAGTCGCACCTCCGAATGATTTTCCATCTCTCTCAAAACCATGAATCCTCAAAGGTTCTGGGCCTAAATTGATTTTGCCTTCATCTAAACCTGCAATTATTCTCAAATTTTTGTAAAATTCTAGGCTTTCGCCTTCCAAATCTAAATTCAGAGTACCTGGCCAAGCACCTGCGTTGAGAACTTTCTTGAATTGATTTTGATAATGAGGCTGAGCCATGAAAACATGAGCTCTGCCAAGCCCACTTGCGATATAACCTCTCAAATCCATGGGTAGCGGTTTAGTCACATGTTCATGAGCATTTCTCGACACAAATTATCAGAGTTTGACAACATCTCCTCTTTGGCCAACGCCCCACCCCATCGATTCAATCTGTTTTCGCTCTTCACTTCTTTCATCACATACTGGGTTTGTGTGGTTGAAATGGATAAATTTCACCTTAATGTCATTGGATTCTTTTTTTTGCAATCTCATTAAACTCTCTTCGATTGTTGGGTGAGGAATTTTTGACATGTCACGATTAGATAATTCTTCACCATTCCAAAAAGTGCCGTCAATCCAAGCTTCATTAATTTGTATTTTTTCAAAAAATTCTCTAATGTTTTTTGAATTAGTTTTGATGAGAGTTTCTCCCCAAGTGTCGTGATCGGGAAGATATAGAAGTGAATTATGGATTCCTCGAATGATGATTCCAGCAGTATCTCCACATTCATTTCTATGTGGAATTTCTATCAATTCTAGTGTAAACCCACATTCTTCAGTAGGCTTGAAAGGTTGATTAAATTCTATCCCAATTGGATTGAAATTACCATCGTCTACCATTAGTTTGAAATCGATCCGCTTCTCCAAATAATCAATGTTTTTTCGTGTAGAATAAATCGGCAAATCCTTCATCGCCATAACGGGTTTTCCAAATTGGCCAATTCCTTCTATATGCCCTAGGTGAAGGTGAGTAAATGTTACAGAATCGGGTATTATCGATACTTTCTCGCCGAGAGATAACGACCATTCTGAAAGTTGTGATGGTAATCTTCGTGTAACTTCGATAAGATGATTAGAACCATCAAGGCCACGAATTCCTAAAGATACTGGAAATCGAATTTTAGACGAATCGGCGTGAGCAAGCGCGCATCTTTCGCAACCACAACCAGCCTGTGGAAGTCCTGCATCTTGGGCAGTTCCAAGCAAAGTGAGAGTGACAAAATGGCTCATCTTATAGGCCGGTCATTCAGGTACATAATAAATTCTTAGCGAAGTTAGAAATTGACTATTGACCAGCGAAGAACCAATGAACTGGAGTGTTGTCTGATGTTCATGCCCGGCGACACTTCTTGGATGTCTGAGAAATTTGCTAACCTTCAACGAGAAGGATTGGATTGGAATCCACCAACTCTCGAAACTGCTAATGAGCCGCGATGTATCATGAATGGTCGACCTACAATAATGCTGTCGGCTAATAATTACCTAAATTTGACAAATCACCCAAGGGTTGTTTCAGCAATGATTGAAGCTACTAAAAAATACGGTGCAGGAAGTGGTTCGGTTCGAGCAATCGCTGGTACGATGGACATCCATCTTGAGGCGGAGAAGAAAGTTGCAGAATTTAAAGGAGTAGAATCCGCTTTAATCTATTCAGCCGGTTATACCGCAAACGTCGGATTAATCCCATCACTCGTTCAAGGTCCTCAAGATGTAATTATCAGTGATGAATTAAATCATGGATCTATCATTGATGGTGTACGTCTAACTAAAGCGGCAAGAGGGGTGTATTCTCACAACGATATGGGGGCCCTAGAGGCGGTTCTTAAATCTCATGAGAAATCAGATCGTAAATTGATAATCACCGATGGAGTTTTCTCTATGGACGGTGACATCGCACCGCTAGATGAAGTGACAACATTAGCGGAAGAATATGGTGCGATGGTCTTCGTCGACGATTGTCATGGTGAAGGTGTTCTCGGCAAAGGAGGTGCAGGAATTGTTGACCATTTCAAACTCCAAGGCAAGGTTGATTTTGAAATCGGTTCATTTTCTAAAGCACTTGGAGTACAAGGTGGAATAGTTGCAGGTTCAGATGAAGTGCGTAATTATGCATTGAATCATTCCCGTTCTTGGCTCCTGTCTGGTAGTCAACCACCTGGTGTGGCTGCAGCACAAAAAGCCTCGATTGAGGTCTTGATGAGTGAGCCGGAACATCATGCGAAATTATGGGAAAATACCATATATTTTAGAAATGAACTTCAATCTATTGGCTTTGATACTGGATTATCTGAGACTCCAATAATACCAGTGATGTGTGGTGATTCAATTATAGCAAAAAATTTGTCTAAACGATTAGGTGAGGAAGGGGTAATGGCAGGTGCCATAGTTTTCCCAATGGTCGCGAGAGATCAGGCGAGGGTACGAACACAGATGTCTGCTGGCTTGAACCGAGACGACCTCAATGAAGTGTTAAGATTGTTCGAAAAGGTAGGTCCTGAATTAGGATTAATCTAATTCTTGAGTTTGTAATTCTGATACGGCTTCTTCGACGTCGTAATCAGATTGAATACCTATTTTGCTAGTTTTGATTATATCTATAGTTTTAGACATCCCATCAAATGGATCAAGTCCTCTATCAATTCTGTCAAGCATTCTCCATCTTGGTGCATAAGATAGGTGGATGTATAGTGGCCCTGGGAGAATTAAGAAAATTATTCCCAATGCGTTTATCCAGCTAACGAGGTCGTAGAATGTTGTTAAAGTAAGCAGCATCATGCCGATGAATGGAAATGGAAATAGATATCTTCTTCTTTTTTCTAAGCGAATTGGAGGCCTTTTGAATATAGAAGAAGCTAAACTAGAGAATCCACCAAGGAATGAGCACAATGCAATAATGCTAATTGTCAATAATGCCCATTCCAAAAAAAATTTATTGAAGGATTTTTCTAAGGAGTACGCTTCATAGCCTAGTGGTAATGCCAAAGGAAGGCTGATTAATAATCCGTAAATAACGCCTACAAAAACTGGATGACTAATAGTCAATGGGTAACGAAGAAATAACTTGCTTAGAGAGCCGCCTTCGAACATGTGGCGATGTTCGTCATCAAACTCACCAAGCCGGTCACGCCACCCAACCACAAGAAATATCGTGAGTGGTGGCAATTATCACCATTGTGGCCTAAATCATAGTAAAAATAAGGGGAATCATAACAATACCTATTCATGTCTATCTGTTTTTTGAATTGCTTTTGTCGGAGGGATTATGATTGAATCCCGACGTGGTTAATCAGAGGGGTGGCTATATGGTAGATGGTGAAGATTTGTTCACGGTGACGGACAAGCATCTTGACACAGGATTACGAGGAATACCAGTCGGTACTTGTCAGACCTCATATGTTGATCCCCTCAAGGGAGTTCACTATGTTGGGTATCCAGTAGAGGACCTAGTTGATTTGGAAGAAGAAGACGTTATTTTTCTTCTGATGCACAAGAGATTACCATCTGACAATGAATCGGAAGAATTCCGTGCAGAACTTGCACAACGCGGAGATAATATTCCAACTGGTGCATTGAGAGTATTAGAATCATTAACGCCAGGGTCGGGTCATCCGATGGATTGGTTATCGATTGGGATAATGGCTCTTGGTACTGCGGAGACTACAGGTGACACTCGAGCTGATGCAATGAATTTAATTGCTAGAATGCCTGAATTAATGGCGAGAATTTTCAGATTGAGAAACGGAGTTAAAGAAAAACTTAAGCCACGTAAACCAGAACTTGGTCTCGTTGAAAATTTTGTTCACATGATGGGTTATGAAGGCGAAAGAGCGAAGAAAGTTACACACGTTCTTAGGTTCTTCTTTATTTTACATATGGATCATGGAGGAGGAAATCTTTCAACCTTTTCTGGGAAGGCAGTTGCATCAGGATGGGCTAGCATTTACTCCTCACTTTCAAGTGCGATGAATGCCCTTTCAGGGCCATTACATGGCCGTGCAAACCAATCTTGTTTGGAGTTCGTTCAAAGAATTGGAACTTCAGATCATGAAGAGATAGAAAAATTCGTTCGTGAAGAATTAGCAAATCGTCGGCCGATTTACGGATTCGGTCATGGTGTGCTCCGAGCTGAAGACCCCCGGGCGAGACTACTAATTGAACTCGGAGAAGAGATTTGTCCAGATGATGATAATTTCCAAATCGTCAAGGCACTGAGGGAAGTAATCCCTCCCATCTTGTCTGAGATTCCAAAAATTAGTAATCCATATCCAAATGTCGATATTGCAAGTGGAAGTTTACTCAATTCGGTTGGGTTTAGGATGCCAGAATACTATACGACTTTCTTCGGATGGGCTCGTGTAGCCGGAATTAGTGCCCAAATTCTCGATGAACGTAATGCTCGTGATGGCCGAGGGACGCCAATTTATCGACCCAAATATATTCCAAAAAACCAACCTCACCGAAGATTGGAATAATTAGGGCGAGTGTTTTTTCCCGGCTCCTCGATGTCCTACCATTCGAATAGCTTCCCATGGTAATTTGTTAGAATCGGCGAGATCAAACAACTCATCGAGGCTTTTTTCCCAATACCAATTCTTTCTCCAGGTCGATAGGTGCTCACGCCTTTGTGATGGTGTCAATTCATGCCAAGGGGTGACATTTCTTCTCAATTCATCAATCAATTCTTTGTGCATTTCAATAGGTGCTAATTCTAATTCGATTTTTTGTTCAGGAGATAACGGCTGTGTCGCAGGTTTTACCCATCGTGCGTCTCCTCCTGGAAGCGTGTAGAGGTTCGGATCCAAATTGTCGGTTAAGGTTGTGATTCCGGATTTTTGTAATGTGTGCTCGATTTTGAGATATGCTGGCCAAATGTAAATTGGATAGCCCTTTCTTGATAAATTCAATTTCTCAATAGATGCAGGAGTCAAACTAATCGTTCTACCAAGAGTGAGGTGGCGTCGAAGACCGAAAAGATACGTGGAAGCACACGGCAGGAGGGGTGATCCTTTTGCTCGATGACGTTCAACTAGGCGAGGTAGTGAATGAGAGATGAATGAAGGTGTCCCCATCATTCGTTGAACTGTAGTCGTTCCCCATTGTCGGAGATGTGGCATTAATTGTGCAAAATCATGTTCATCTCCAAAGGCTCGAGCTGCTTTCATTGTGAGAGGTTCAAATGAGTAAATGACTTTACATGTTTTTGGAATGTCAAACTCTGAAATGTTTTCATTTACCAATTGGATCATTTCTTTCATATGACCTACACATGCTTCATTTCTGAACCAGCCACCACCTATTCTTGATTTTGGATGAGGTGCCTTTAGTTCGATGCAAGCGATTTTTGCTTGATTAACCCAAGGGTCGGTAAATTCTGATTTTTCTAATAATTCATCAAGAAAAATTAGGTTATTGTCGAGTTCGTCTGATTCATATTCCTCTAGAAAACGATTATTTGAATCACGTGGATCATGATGGAGAATTAGACGTTTATCCTTGGTTAAGCGTAAATCGAACTCTACCCCATCACTATTATTCATTCCATGTAGAATGGCATCTAAGGAGTTTTCATCAGGTTGAACCCATAAATTGTCCTCTGCCATTGTACTGCGCAGGCATTCTTCATTTTGAACAAGACCTATTCTATACTCTCCTAAGCCCCAATGCTAATACCCTTAGATGAATACCGACCGTTAGGTATTACCATGTCAGAGACAATTCAACTAGACCGCGCATCAGACCCTAAAGCAGTTCGCGGATATGCATTTTACGACTGGGGTAAATCCTCATTCGAGACTTCGGTGACCTCTGCGGTCGGACCTGCCTGGTTCGGATATCTATTCTTGAAAGCGAATGGCTTGGATACCGTTATTCTCGGCCAATCCATGACCGGGGATGCGGTTTGGTCCCTCGGGGTCACAGTCGCAGCCTTGCTTGTGGCTTTGGTTAGCCCGTCTCTTGGTGTCATTGCCGACCTGCGAACAATCAAGATGTGGTGGTTACGAGTTTTCACGATAATGGGAGCTGGAGCGACCTTATTACTCGCCTTTAGCCCAATGTTTGACGTATCGAGACAATGGGTTTGGTTGCTAATAATGTTCGTCATAGCGAATATCGGACTGAATGGTGCAGGCGTTTTTTACAATGCTTTACTGCCTCATATGGGTACCGACGATGAGATGGATAGAATTTCCAATTTAGCTTATGCCTACGGGTATATTGGCGGTGGTTTGCTGCTTTTATTCCACTTCATTCTCTTCTCCTTCATTGTAGCTGATTGGGTAATTCCATTTATTATGGCCTCCTCTGGTGTTTGGTGGATGGGATTCGCCATGTTGACGTTCAAGTATGTGCCAGAACCTCCCATCGAGAATGAAATGGAGAAGTTGGGTGTATTCGCTTCTGCCAAGATGGCGACAGGTGAAGTGATCAAGACAATCAAGTCAATGAGTTCATTCCGAACTCTTTTCATCTATATGTTGGCATTCTTATTCTTCATCGATGGAATCAACAGCGTCACGGCTTTAGCCGGAATTTACGGAATCGTCGTTTTAGGATTGACAACTGGGACGCTGATGTTGACGATTCTCATTATCCAGTTCGTTGCTGCTCCATGCGCTATAGGATTCACAAAATTAGCCGAAAAAACGAGTACCAAGAATGCCTTAACCATCTCTTTGGTCGGTTGGGTCATCGTCATCCTTGGCGCAATGTCTTTCGCTCCTCTCACCCTCACTGACCACGTTGAACATGATATCCAATTTGATTGGGATTCTGATGGCGACGGAATAGCAGATACATACGATGACAATATCGATGGAGATTGGTATAGTAATGAAGTGGAAATTGCCGCTGGGACCGACCCATACGACCCGTCGAGCCATCCGGATGGGCTTTCCACTACTTGGATAGAGCAGAGGATAGAGGGGGCTGGTCAATACATTATCACGATTGGCGAAAACGCCTACGCCCTTGAGATTGCGGTTGAGGGCGATGAACAGGATTGGGTTAACGAATGGAACGATATGGTGGCTGTTCATGTGAATGATTATTACACCGAGCAAGTCGTTTATTCCTTCAATGATCCATTGGATTCTTCAATGATAGTTTCCACTTCAGATATTGACCGAATGACGGATTTCTTTGCCTCTTTCGATGCTAAGAATCGTTTCAGTTACTCTGTCAGTAATGGCCCTCTCGATACAGAAAGAGGTATGGGAGATAATCATCCGACCAGCCTTGGCGATGGGCCGGTTGACATCATTCCTGAGAAAATCAGAGCAGCTGTTTGGGAGCCAATGGGTATAGGAGTCAATATTCAATTTCTCCTCCTCGGCTGTATGGCCGGTGCCCTCCTCGGAGGCTCACAAGGCCTCGCACGCTCTCTATTCGGTCAGATGGTCCCAGAGACTCGCAGCGCCGAATTCTTTGGCTTCTTTGGCTTCTTCGGCAAAGTTGCCGCTTTGATGGGTCCTGCGATGTACACATACCTAACCATAACATACGATAGCAGAGTTGGTGTTGCTAGTTTCTGCGTCCTCATCATTATCGGAACCGTATTGATGCGAAGTGTCGATGTTGATGCTGGCCGCGCAGATGCACAAGCAGAAGATGCCCGCAACCGTGGTATCCAAGTTGAATGAGATCGGTTATTTTTGGAAATATTTTTCCGACAATAATGCAAGTTCTATAAGAATCAAAATTGGACCGCCGACAAGGAATAACGAGAGCGGGTCAGGTGGTGAAAGCATTGCGCCAAGAAAAAGTGCACTGAACCAAAACAGTCCTCTATTCTCAATAATCGTTTGATGCTCAATCAAGCCGGCTCTCAGAAGGAGTATGACAAGAATTGGAACTTGAAAGCCGATTATTGACCCAAAAAATAGCCCTACAATAAATCCAATCCAAGATTGTAATTGCCAAGTATTTGACAATCCCGATGAGGCAGCATCCGCTGCCAAATAATCTAGTAACATCGGAATTAAAATTTCTTTTGCATATAGTGCCCCTAGTAATCCAAGAATGAAGATCGCAATAATTACCTGAATGAGTGGTTTGAATCTAGAAATTTCAATTTCTTTTGCGTTTCTTCGCGCCTTAGCTAATATCGTTCTTCCATTCCACCCTAAATCGCAAATGATTGTAATAAATGCGAGAGAAAAACCAATCTGAGTCGCGATTCTCAGTTGCAATAGTACTATTTCCATCGGTTGTAATATGATGACTTGAACTCCTTCTGGAAGAAAACCATCTGCTTGTAATAACCAAGTTATTGCCTCGCCAGCCCCTGGGTAACCACCGATAAATCCGATAAAAAACATTAACAAAATCAGTTTTGCTCTCGACTGAAAATGTCCGATTAAACCAACGATATCCGCTCGAGAAAAGAGCTCGCCGCCATCATTGCCCATGAGGCTCGGAACACTTACTATTCCTCAATACATCGTAAGGGTAAATCTGTGAATATTATCTTCTAAGAATTATTGAAAGAATATCACCATCTTTCAATTGGTGGTCCAAACCCACTCGTTGCCAATCAAATTTAGCACTCGGTCCCTTGACACGAGCATAACGATATTTTCTAACAAAATCTCTATGCAATTTCGCACATACATCGCGTACAGTGGATGTATCTTTGACAATAAGAGGTTCTATCAAATCTGCTTCTTGACCTTGAGGTTTGAGAAATATCGACATGAAGTGTAAATTTTCGAAAATGAAATCTTTCATGCCGCCTATTCCTTGTCCAGTCTTTGCTGAAACCTCAAGGATAGGCCAACCACTAGGTATTACGTTCCTAGTTTTTTGCAATTCTTCTTCATTGGCTAAATCTATTTTGTTAATGACGATTACAGCGTTGTTGTAGATTCGATTACCGGCCAATGTATCGACGATATGGTCATCGGTAACATTGGTACGCAATGTGACAGTTGCCGAAACTATGCCGAAGGTTCGTACAATTGATTGGATTTCTTCTGTTGTTAAATTTGTCTGCTCAACCGTGCTGCGAACTACAATACCTCCTCGGCTAGTTCTGGTGATGAATACTTGAGGTACAGGTTGGTTCAATCGTAATCCAGCCTTCCATAATTCATGGTCGAGGATATCAAAGTGTGAGCCCTGGAATGGATCCAGAACGTAAAGAACCATGTCTGATCCACGGATGACATTGAGAATTTCTCTTCCTCTTCCTTTGCCATCTGCAGCACCTTTGATTAGTCCAGGTAAATCAAGAATCTGAATTTTCGCACCACGATGTTCCATTAAACCGGGTATGCATGTTAGTGTGGTAAAGGCGAAGTCACCAGTTTCTGATTTCACATCTGTCAATTGAGAGATTAGACTAGATTTTCCAACGCTCGGAAATCCAACCAATGCCACCGAAGCATCGCCCGATTTTTTGACTTCAAATCCATGACCTCCTCCGCTAGCTTTTGCGTGGGCGTTTGCCTTCTCCTTACGTTCGCGGAGAGCTGCAATTTTCGCCTTAATCTTACCCAGATGACCTTGTGTTGCTTTATTGGATTTTGTTTTGGTAATCTCTTCTTCAAGGACTTTGATTTGCTCCTCGATTGTCGCCATTCAAGTCCCACCCACATCGGTTGTTATTGGTTTGGCGCCGAGCCCCCAGTTCTTCAATCCGATGCAACTTAAGACACTGAACAGTGGGAAGCGTTCTATCCAATATACTCTCTCGACCGGATTATGGATTGGGTCAAGAATCCCGCTTTGCTTCCGCTCTGGGAAGTGCTGAAGAAAATCGCGAAGGAATTAGAAGGCCCTCTAGACTTGATGAGAGAGGATTTGGGATATTACAAATTGGTGAAATATTATACTAAGAGTCAGTTTGAATCATTTCTTGCAATTTGCATTCAAAAAACGCATGTTTCAATTTATCTAAATCCACTTTACAGAAATCCTCATCTAGTTTTTTCGATGCCAGAGTCCTTACTGAAGCATAAAACTGGAAAGTGTACTTTGCGCTTCTTTTCAGAAGATGATCCTGCCATCGAACATTTGCCAAAATTATTGCAAGATTGTCTACATACTTGGGTTGATGAGGGAATAATCAGTTAGTTAATCGAGGTCGGTTTACTAGAGGCTGTCAAGGGGGGGATGAAGTGGCGGATATTTTGCTTTACTTGGTTGAAAGAGAATCGTATTTTCTTCTTTGTCAAAAACCTCTTTTGAAGATATTTGAAGGAATGAAAACACGAAGTTTAAGGGGCTTTCGCCCAATTATTAATGAAAACTTCCATCGGGAATTTGATGTTGATTTAGAGGGTGAAATTCTTGAATGGTTCGACTCTAATCAAGATTTTTCTCTAGACATTCCCTTAGAGGATCAGACGATGAATATAGAGCGAATCTCTGAGCTGGCAATTCTATTTGCTAGGTGGTGTTCATACAGTGAATGGCGTTGTTGGGACGCTAGATTATTTTTGTATGTTGAGCCAATAATTGGGCGTAAAATCGAAGATGTTGATGAATTCTTAGAATATTCAATTTGGTCGGAATTTTCTTTAAAATTGATGGATTTAGTCTCCAGCGAGTATTCCGAATCAGTAATTCTTGATTGGATGGGTCGAAGGGAGAAGTTGGGTGAGACGATGGAACCTTCGAAAGATCCTAGAATATTACCGACAATGGCGGCACATCGTCTCGCAGCAGAATCCTTACATGAATTTTTGAAATCAGTCCAGAATGAGAAAAATTCTCTTTTGATTGGCCGCGAATTCTTAAATTCTCTATTATGGAAATTTGACAAACTTTCTATGGCAGAACATATGGCGGTGAATCGTTGACAGAGTTGCCATTAATCCCAGTGCCACCGGAGCGGGGAAGGGAACCCGGAGTAGTAGTCTTAGGACGATTTCAGCCATTTCACCGTGGTCATGCACTTATGGTCGAGGCGGCTGAAAATTGGAGATGCAAAAATTTGCCTACTAACAAATTAATTATCGCTATTGGTTCTTCGAATAGGTCTCAAAGTATGACAAATCCATGGTCATGGGAAGAGCGAGTAGAGATGATTCAGATTTGGCTTGATTCGGCGGGAATTGATTCTGCTGAAATTATTGCAATTCCCGATATTGATGACCCATCAAATTGGGTTGAACACGCTTCGCAATACCACGGTAATGCTGGAGTCTTTTTCACCAGTGATGTGGCTAGTGCGAATTTGTATGAAACCGCAGGATGGCAAGTTGAATTGACCGCTTTAGAAGCAAGGGATCAATATGAAGGTTGGAGAGTTCGTGGTACTGCAATGATGATGTCAACGGTAACTGATTCTGATGCTATTTTGATGGTTTTATCTCCATCGATACCAAAATCTGTTGTGAGTCATTTAATCGAAATTGATGGTCTCAGGCGCCTTGCATTCTTGGGAGACGGTGGAGAGCCAGTTGGTTAATCTAATCAACAATTAGTACAATGAACATCGTCAATATTCTCACCGTTTACAAAAGCGGTAAACCAATCTACGAACAGAACTCCTTCTACTTCTAGGGTATAGAACCTGTCAGACCCCAAAATCGTGTGATCAGGTCCTGGAGCAATATATCCAGACACATCAATTCCAGCGTCCTCAATCTTTTGCTCACTGGCAAAGATTTGGCTTGAGTAAGTGACCTGTACGTCGTTTCCGAGTAATGCATTGAAATATTTCATTGTATTATCTTCAGTATTATCATATCTTCCAAACCTAATAAAATTATCATGGTTCCAAGTTTGAATCACCATATCCGCACTGTCAAAGAAATTGAAATCCTGATATTCAGATAAGAAGTCACTCATCGTTTCATTTAAATTCCAATTGCTGACTATGTCGTAAGTTCCATTTGTGTACACACCGCCACTTCCATCGTTGAAAACAGTAATTTCGGCATCTGGGTAAGAATTTGATGCGAGGATACCGTAGAATGGAGCTGGGAATGAACCAGCACTAGAACCTGTTACGAAAATTTTACTCGCATCAGTATAGTGTGAGGTCAAAAAATTGTATGCTGCTTGGGCGTTATTGTGGCCGCTATGGTTTACTTCCGCATATGCATATTCAGTGACAGCATTACCTAAGTGGATATCACCTGTGCAATACGGGACGTAAACAATCGACCAATCTGCGAAGGGATTTGCTGGGTTTCTGAGGTTAGATACTCCACCAAAATCTGAGTTAAATACTGAACCATCTGCAGGACCATCTGAAGAAATTGATGTTTTGAAAGTACCACCCTGGAATTTGCAACCTGAATCCTCAAAGCAAGCTCCACCACCTTCAAAATACAGTAATACTTTGCTTGGGTCAGCATCTCTAGACCAAAAGAACCACTCTGTACCATCTGCACATTCACAATCTCCTCCGGGGAATTGCTGCACCCAATTGACTCCATATTCAGATTCCCATGGAATTAGGCAAGATCCATCATCATCGGTCGCGAGGGAATCGAAATTTGTCGCTGCAGAATCCATACAACCGAGAATTTCGTCGATGTCTCGAATTCCATCATTATCTGAATCGGCGTACTCACATGTGTCGGTTATCTCAACTGTCGCGTCAGGATCATAATTTATCGCTTGATTATCCATACAACCGACAATGTCTTCTGGCTCGGCAATTTCTTCACCAGTGCATCCAGCCATTAGCATTGAAAAAACCATTAAGAATGATAAAATAATATTTGAAGTTGAAGCCATTACCTTAGGCGAGTCTAATTGAATTATTAACTACTTATGGAAAGAAGTCAGTAATTAATTTCCCGAAACTATTACTTTGGCTGGCCGAAGGACCCTCTCATGGAGGGTATACCCTTCTTCTATTACTTCGATAACTGTACCTAGTTCGGTACCTTTTGGTGCTGGGATGGTGGCGATTGCTTCCATAGTTGAAGGATTGAAAATCTTCCCTTTGGCTTCAACCTTGACAACACCTTCCGATTCTAATGTCGATTTTAGGGCATTTAGGGTCATTCTGACTCCTTCAATTAATGATTCTGAGTCGCTGTTAGAGGAATTAAGAGCTTTTTCAAGTCCATCGAGGACTGGGAGAATATTAGTAGCAAGTTTCACGCTGCGAAATTTGAGAATTTCAGATCTATCACGAGCTCCTCGCTGTCGAACATTGGAAATTTCTGCAGCTCTATATTGTAATTCTTTTTCTAATTCTGCAATTTGTTCTTCGAGGACGGCAATCGGGTCGATGATTTCATTTTCTTCGATAATATTGTCGTCAGTCATCTCATCTGACTCCGGTTCTGGCTCTGAATGGACCTCATCCTCGGTATCTGACACAGTGTTTCGTCAAAAGCCTCATTCAAGAATCCAACGGTTGTTCTCATTCTGCGTAGAAGTATTCACCAGCTGCTTTTTGTTCACGATCTTTGCGACTATTTTGTTTATTGATTCTAGGCCGATGTGATTCATGATCTCGCCGGAAAGTTACATCTACGTCGCTGAGGAATTTGTTCATTCCCTTTCGCAGAGATAGAGGACCGACGGCATTGCCGTGTTTTCCACCTATGCCGTCGAAGACGAGAAGAGAATCACTGACAATATCAATGAAATATATGTCATGGTCGATAACCATCGCAGCCTTTTCATTACTTTCCATCGTTCTTCGAATCGCTTTAGCAGCTTCCATACGCGCATTAGCATCAAGATGAGCACTTGGCTCATCTAACAGGTAAATATCTGCATCTCGACCAAGGCAAATCGCAATACTTACTGCTTGTAATTCCCCACCAGATAGTTTCTTCGCTCGGTGTTCGAGCAATTTGTCAACCTGTAAGGGTCGAATTACTTGAGTTCGGAATTCTCCGCTCGTCCATTTGGTGCCGATTTCTGTCATCAGCCATTCTTCGACAGTTCCATTAAAATCGGTAGCAACATGTTGTGGTTTGTATGATACTTTAGCTTCCATTGTACACCATCCTTGATCTGGCTCAAATTCACCTGCAATCATTTTCACCATCGTGGATTTCCCTGTTGCATTCGGTCCGACGACACCGACAACCTCTGCACTCCGTACCATTCCTTGTCCGGTTTTGAGATGGAAATCTCCGAGTGTTTTCTCCATATCCCCCCATTCAAGAATTGGCAAACCAATTTCTTCACCTCGGACTCTACCTCTTAAAAATTGGATTGGTTTATCTCTGATTCTGACATTTTCTTCGACCAAAAACCCATCTAAATAGGCATTAATCGCAGTTCTTGTCGATCTCGCAGGTGTGAAAATTCCATAGGCGGCTCGTTCACCATAAACGATATGAAGTAAATCGCACATTACATCGAGAATAGCTAAGTCGTGCTCGACAACAAGGATACGTTTGCCCTTTTCAGCCAATCCTTGGATGATACGAACCATTCTCATTCTCTCGTGAATATCGAGGTATGAGGATGGTTCGTCGAAGAAATAAACATCTGCTTCTTTCAACATTGTTGCACATATGGCTACCCGTTGCAACTCCCCACCAGATAGTTGGCCGATTTTACGATTGAGAATATGGTCGATGCCTAATAACTCGGCATATTCTTGTAATTCTCCTCGATCATCGACCTTTTCGAGTAACTCTCTAGCATCTCCATCAAATATTTTCGGTAATTTGTCGATGTACTGAGGTTTCACAGCGATTGTAACGCCATCTTCGGCGACCAGCTGAAGGTAATCTCGTAATTCTCCGCGAGGAAACGATTCTATGATATCAATCCAATCTGCTGAATTTATTGTCCAGTCTCCAAGATTGGGTTGAATCGTTCCGGAGAGCAGGTTGATTGCAGTTGATTTTCCCATTCCATTCGGACCAAGAATCCCAACGACTTGTTCTTCACGAGGTGTTGGTAATCTAAACAAACGGAAACCGTTTTCTCCATATCGATGAGTCATTTCGCCTTCCAATTCTTCTGGTAAATTTGTAATAATCAATGCATCGAAAGGACACTTAGTGACACAGATTCCGCAACCGATGCAAAGAGGTTCAGAAATCAATGGTTTACCACTAGAATCATCCAGGATAATACACTCGATTCCATTGCGAACAGGTGGACAAAATGCCCAACACTCATCATTACATTTCTTGGGTTGGCAACGATCCTCCAAAAGAACTGCAACCCTCATAACATCACCTCCATCGACTCTGATTCAATATCTCTTCTATTCGATTCACTATTGCAGATAGATTCCATTCAGAGACCGAAAAATCGGTGTCGGATGTATATATATGCTGCTAAACCGATTTTCTCGGTCTTTGACAATTGGGTTCGCTCGCTGAAAACATCGCCATTATTTTTGTCGATTTTATTCATGATTGATTGATAGAAAATGGTCATTGCAGCGGGTGAATATCTGCTCGATTTGTCAAGTAGAGGGAATAATTTCATCGCTCGCTCACGGTATTTTTCAGCGCGAGCGATATACTCAGATACAAATGGCTTCCAACCAGGATGCTTGAGAATTTCTTTGCCGCTGTGCAAATCATCTTCGGAAATTCCGAAGCGAGCAAGATCCTCTATTGGTAAGTAAATTCGATTTCGCTCAAGATCCTCAGCAACGTCTCGGATAATATTGGTTAATTGCATGTAAATCCCCCAAGATTCAGCAAATTCACGGGCTCGTGGATCCTCATAACCGTATATTTCGATACAGACAAGGCCGACGGTAGAGGCAACTTTGTAGCAATAGGTGTAGAGATCTTCGAAGGTTTGGTAACGATTTCGATGGAAGTCTTCTTCCATTCCGCTAATCATATCATCGAGTAATTGTCGTTGGATACCAAATGTTTCGACAGTATCTTTCAGAGCAATGAAAATTGGGTCTGTAGAAGTAACTTCACCATAGGCTGTCGACAATTTTTTCCTAAAGTAAAATAATTGTGACATTTTATCATTATAGGATGAGCGTTCCACAACAGGGGAACTATCAATCAATCTTTCAATTTTTGTTCGATAATCAATGGATTCTGTGCGCTCGCTAGATCCACCTGGAAAATAATCGATATAATCTCCATCAGCAATGTCGTCTGCACGTCGACAGAATGCGTAGTATGCCATTATTGCACGCCGTTCTAGATCTGGAAGATATTTGAAAGAATGATAGAAGTTCCCTGCTTCTCTTCGGGTCAATTCTTCACAGAAATCATAAGCAGCGTCTATCATATTTTCAGGCAGATCATTTTCTGTCCAAATCGCAGCATCAATATGTGAAAATGGATTGACTAACTCACCCCGAGATCCAATGACTCCCATGAAAACCGCTCCTTCACGAATTGTTTCAAGGGCGGTAATGCTGATTGCATGAACAGCTTCTTTTGTTAGGTTAACTGCAGAACGAACGCGCTCGATTGGTGCTGATTCAATACTGGAATCGATGAGACTAATCTCGCCGCTGAGATCATACTTGACCTCCGGCTCGGAATCACTCATCTGACGCTCAGCCATACTATTACCAGTTAGAGCCCTCAATGTCTGCATTTGAATCTCACCCTCGTGCGCGCGGAGACCGCTTCATCCCAAATCACACGATTATTATCTCTGGGCTGCCTTCCATGCACGGTTAGCTTTGAACAATAACTTAAATTGTTTGAATTTAGACACAGTAGGACGTTTTTTCCATGTATTATAATTCGATTTTCGAATAGATTCTAACACGGCTTGACCACCCCAACTGAACATCATCAAGTCGACGGCTAATCTCGGATCACAATGTTGCCATAATTCTGCGCCCGAATCAAACCATTCCTGGGCTCGATCAACCTCCTCTTTCATCAGAGAGCGCCATCGATCATCGGCAACTCGTGCATGATAATCATCATAGGTATATCCGTATTTTTTCATCGTATCTTCTGGTAAATAAATCCGGTCTTGTTCCAAATCACGAGCTATGTCTTGCCAATGATTTGCTAATTGTAATGCAGTACAGGTTCGGTCGGATAATTCTCTCAACTCATCATTATCATGGCCATATACGTATAGGAATAAATGACCGACCGGGTCTGCTGAATAGTAGCAATATTCTCGTAATTCGTTGAAATTTGCAAACCTTGTCTTAATTTGATCCATTTTGAAGGCTTGAATTAATTTCCAAAACGGTTCAAGTGGAATATTACACTCACGAGCCGTAATTTGAACAGCTATTAGAATCGGATGTTTTGGGCTACCACTCCAATTATTTCTAGCCGCTTCGGATAGGTCATTTTCCCATGCATCGAGTAATTTCCATCGTGTTTCATTGTCGAATGGTGCATCATCACCTAAGTCGTCACCATATCGAGAAAATGCGTAGATATTTTGGATATGTTGAACATGTTCTGCAGGAGTAAATTTGTTAACAATAACAAAATTTTCGTAATGCGATTCAGAAATTTTTTTGCAATATGAATATGCTGATTCGACAGATTGATGTGTCCCCCAACCCGCTAACGAAACAACTTCGCCTTGCTCGACTATATGTGCTCCAAAATCGAATTTTTTGGTCATTATTACCACTCCGTCCAACCTTTCGTACCACGGCTAGGTGGTTCTGGCCAATCCGGCCAATTCATGTCGTGATGCCAATCATTCATCTGTTCATCACCTCGGATTGCGAGTAAGCGAGCAGCAGCAGATAACCCTCCACGGACAGCTCCTTCCATCGTACTTGGCCAATCTGTGTCCAACCAATCTCCACCTAGGATAATACCGCTAGATGCATCATCGGCGTTTGGCCTGAACTTTTGAGTCCCTGGCCGTAATGCCGAAGTTGCTCGTTTTGCTCTAACTACGTGGAATTGAATTAATTCCGGTGCGTTGGGGAATGCTGTTTTTACAACGCGCTCATATTCTGTCTGAATTTCGGTATCTTTCATCGAAAGAAATGAGTCGGCGAAAGATACCGGCACAGAGATCCAGTGCCCTGGAAGTCCTGCTCTCTGGATTTCGTCGAGTTCACCAGTCCTGTCGAAGAGCATCTGAATCAGTGGTTCTTCGATACATGTGACGAATTGTGTGTTTTCTGGTAAGACGGCTCCTTCGTGGAATGCATGTAAGCCCATCAAAGTAGTATTTCCTATTGATTCTAGATTATTTGCAATCAAATTATTAATTTCGGATAAATTTACTCCTCGTAGCAACCTAGTGGTTGGTTTTATTGGTGTGCAGAGGATGACCGTGTTAGCAGAAATTATTTCATCACGTGTACTGACTCCCGAAATCACTCCATCTTTTGATAAAATTTCCATTACAGGTGATGATGTTCGTAACTTTACACCTGCTGAATGCAATGTCCTTCGAAGTGCAGGATCCAATACTCCTGATAGATCTCCTGTGAAAGAGGCAACATCAAAAGAATCTGCATTGCTAAAAAGGCCTTTTCTGAACAAAAATGCAGCGGAAGAACTACTCGCATTCGCTGAATCAATATTGAGTGCAGCCATGACAAGTGGATCCCAAAATCGCTTGATTGCTCGCTCGGTTTGACCATTTTCCTTCAGCCATGTCAAAAAAGCCGTTTCATCGAGATCGCGTCGCTCTTTTTCGGTTATTTTTTGTAGGGCTTTGACAGCCTTTTGCAAAGCTATTTTATCTTTGAAATTGAGGAATGGTGCGCGTAGTAAAGATATTGCTAGATGATTTGGTGGTGGTAATTTACCTGATTTCAAAGTTGATATTCTACCCTTATCTACCTCGAGATAGGATAGTCTAGTTTGAGATTGTAATCGCAGAATTTCTTGAGCTTCGCAGTGTCCAATCAATTGTAAAAAACGGTTGTATACACGGAAAGCCGCGTGTTGACAATTATCGATTTCCCTATCTATTCCTCTCAGACTAACTGATTGAACACGGCCACCTAACATCGCACCCGCTTCGATCAATGTGACATTGATTCCACGCCCTGCTAACGAGATAGCGCAAGAACAACCTGCTAAACCAGCGCCGACGACTACGACCTTGCCGGCTTCAGACATGTTCCATCGGGATGCTTCTCCCGTCTTAGGCTCTCGCGCTTAGAGTTCGACTCAGAGTGTCGATTCAAAGCAGGCCGGCTTCTTTCAATGCGACAGCTAAAACAGCGCCGATTTCAGATGGATCGTTTGCGACATAGATTCCTGCAGATTTGAATGCTGCAAATTTTTCTGCTGCAGTGCCCTTTCCACCAGAAATAATCGCACCGGCATGCCCCATTCTTTTGCCGGGAGGTGCGGTAGCGCCTGCGACGAAACCAACGATTGGTTTCGTGACATTTTCAGCGGCCCAAGCAGCTGCATCTTCTTCAGCAGTTCCACCAATTTCGCCAATCATCACAATCGCTTCGGTTTGTATATCGTCTTGGAAACCGGCGAGGCAATCGATGAATCCGGTGCCATTAACTGGATCTCCACCGATTCCGATGCACGTAGATTGGCCTTCACCGATGCTCATTGTTTGAGCAACAGCTTCGTAGGTCAGAGTTCCTGATTTGGAAACGATACCAATTCGTCCCTTTTTGTGTATGTGACCGGGCATGATGCCAATTTTACAACCCCCCTCTATTCCTGGAGTGATAATCCCAGGGCAGTTCGGTCCAATGAGTCTGACTCCCGGTCTTTGATTGACATAAGCGACCGCCTTTACCATGTCTAGAGTTGGGATTCCTTCTGTTATACAGACTACAACTCCTTCTCCTTTGATTTGGTCAAATGCATCCGCGGCTTCCATAATTGCTTCAGCTGCGAATTGGGGTGGCACATAGATCACAGATGCATTAGCATCGGTTGCTTGTATCGCTTCATACATGCCATCGTAAACCGTTACTGATTTCCCGAATAAATCAAGTGACTGACCTCCTTTTCCAGGAGTAACTCCTCCGACAATATCAGTCCCGTATTCTATCATTTTTGTAGCATGAAAAGTTCCTTGTGAACCTGTGATTCCTTGAACGAGAACTTTGCTATGTTCGTTAATCCAAATTGACATTATGACTCGCCCCCGATAAGTTCAACAATTTTTTTTGCACCTTCAGCAAGGGTATCTACAGAATAAGTTTGCAAGTCGGATGCATCAATAATCGCTCGTCCTTCTTTGTAATTTGTTCCCGAAAGTCGAATGACAAGTGGCACTTCAAGCCCAATCCTCTCAACCGATGCAAGAACTCCATTTGCGACAACATCGCATCGTTGAATTCCACCAAATATATTGACAAGAATTCCTTTCACATTATGGTCTTCAAGAATAATTTCGAATGCGGCGTTGACTGTATCTTCTCCAGCACCACCGCCGAGGTCGAGGAAATTTGCCGGCTCGCCACCGTATAATTGGATGACATCCATGGTTGCCATCGCGAGTCCAGCTCCATTCACTAAACAGCCGATATCTCCATCAAGTTTGACATATGATAGCCCTAATTCTTTGGCCCGAACTTCAGCATCATCCTCTTCACCTAAATCTCTGATGTCTTCCCACTCTTTGTGTCGAAACGAGGCATTCTCATCGAAGCTAACCTTCGCATCGAGTGCAATGATTTCATCATCTTCTGAACGGACTAAAGGATTAATCTCAACCATTGCACAATCATTCTTTACAAAAACATCATACAACTTTCCTAGAAGGCCAAAAAAAGATTTGAGGGCAGCGCCGGATAATCCGAGATCCATACCTAAATTCCTCTTCTGAAAGCCCAACAGTCCTGCTGCGGGATCTACCCAAACTTTGTGAAGAGCTTCAGGAGTATTTTCAGCAACCTTTTCGATATCCATTCCACCTTCAGTGGAAGCCATAATCAAAACTGCCTTAGCCTCTCGATCGACTAATATTGCCAAATAATATTCGTGAGCAATAGCACAACCGGCTTCAACATAGAGATTGTTGACAATTTTGCCATTTTCGCCGGTTTGAATTGTAACTAATTTGTTTCCGAGGATATTTCGTGAATATAATTCAACATCTTCGCGAGAAAACGCGATTTTAACGCCGCCTTCCATCACTTTTTCGCCTGATTCAGGAGAGTACAATGTGCCCTTTCCACGACCGCCAGCGTGGATTTGTGACTTGACAGCAACTACCTTTGAGCCGAGGGAATCGTATGCAGAGAGTGCATCTTCAATGCTTGTACAGTGAACGCCATCGAGGACGTTAACCCCTGCTTTACGGAACATTGCCTTCCCTTGATACTCGTGAATATTCATCGCTATCGTGCGTGCGAATCGACCTCGCTCTTTCAACGATGCGCTTTGAAGAGTTCTCAGTCGTTGACGCGAAGTGCTGAAAATGGGTCCTGCTCCCGCTCATCCATGGACGTCGTAGTTTTGGCCGGTGGGTTTGGTACAAGATTACGCCCTTGGACCGAGGGAAGGGCCAAACCTTTGCTTCCGCTTCTAGACAAGACTTTGCTCGAGCGTGTTGTAGAATGCGTACCTCTCGAGATGATAGATCGTGTGGTTGTCGCTGCTGGTTATGGAATTGAGGAAATGCAGCGATTTTTTGACACATCAGAATTACCATATGAGGTGATTCTTTCAGTTGAAACAGAGGCTCTTGGCACGGGCGGTGCAATCGCACTCGCCCGTAAACATTTGACGGGTAGTGGCCCGATTTTGGTTTTGAATGGTGATTTAGTTTCAAGCGTGGATGTCGCAGCTCTTGCTGAACGTCATTCTTCTACTGGCGCTGCTGCTACTCTTTCGCTTTGGCCAGTTGAAGATCCGAGCCGATTCGGCGTTTGTGAGTTGAATGATTCTGGCATGATTCGCCGATTTCAAGAAAAACCAGAGCGGGGAACAGAATTTTCAAATTTAATAAATGCAGGATGTTATTTACTTGAGAGAGAGGTTTTGGATTCGCTCACTCTTACTCGCCACAGTATGGAACGCGAAGTTTTCCCCAGTATTGCTGAATCCGGACGAATGGCTGGTCTTGAATTTGGGGGATTCTTTGTCGATGCCGGAACACCCCCATCTTTTCTTGAAGCCGCACAAGTTTGCATCGATAATGGCAGATTTTCTACAGGTGTAATTATCGCGGATTCGTGGTTTGCCGATGCCGCCCTAGATGCCGGACAAGTCTCGGGTTCTGTGATTGGTTCTAGAGTGAAAATTGGAAAAGATGCAAATTTGCTCAACTGCGTCGTCCTCGATGGGGCAATAATCGGTGAGTCCGTTCATTTAGATCGATGTTTAATTGGTGAAGGTGCGATAATTTCGGATGGATGTCGCCTCAATGATAAGGTCGTAGGTCACGGCGAGATAATCTAATTTCTCCGTTAGCGTCAAAGAGGAATTGCCTTTCGCCGAATCATGGGTGAGCAATTAGTCGTAGTCAATTTCAAAACTTATGAAACCGCTCATGGCATCGCAGCAGAAGAATTAGCTAGAGCGATGGCTAGTATTGAAACGGATGCGAGAATGATTGCGGTAGTCTCGGCATTCGATCTTTCAGCGGTTGTCGCTGCAGCCCCCAATCTCGAAGTTTGGACTCAACATCTCGATCCGATTGCTTTTGGATCAAATACTGGTTGGCTACATCCTGAAACTGCTATTTCTCGAGGTGCTAGTGGGACAATTATCAACCATGCAGAACACAAAGTTTCCCTTGAACATGTGGCGATGATCCTTGATTCAGTTCCTGAGGATTTCACTGTCTGTGCATGCGCAGCAGATATCGAGGAAGCAAGAGCATTGACAGCATTACAACCGAATTATGTCGCAGTTGAACCACCTGAATTGATTGGTGGAGATGTCTCTGTGACAACCGCAGACCCTGAAATTGTCATCAGCACCGCTGCAGCAATCTCAGAGATTAACGAAAATGTGGGAATTCTTTGCGGTGCAGGCGTGAAAAACGGTGAAGATGTAGCAATGGCAATTCAATTGGGCACATCTGGCGTACTACTTGCTTCAGGAGTCACAAAAGTTGCTGACCCAGTTTCTGCTCTGGCAGATTTAGTGTCGAAGATTTGAGCACTGCTCCTGGGCAATTTTGTTTGAAACTACAATTTCTACAATTCCATTTGCTTCGAGATCGAGGTAATTCATCAATATCTCCTGAGAATATTATCAGATGAGCCATCTGTTCAATATCCATCGCTATCATCGACCTAGATTCGGCAGCCCACTTAGAATTCGCTCTTCGCTGCCACTTAACCCAGCGGGTTCCAAGCCAGCCGATGCGAATTACATCCATCTGATCGACTGGGACGGCAATCAAAGGATTTCTTTCAGCCCACAATATCATTGATCCTAATTCTAAGAGGACTGCTTCTTTGGGCTGACGAGAATTCATTTCCATCGTAATGCGTACCATAGTTAGTCTATCGCCATTCCAAATTATTAGATCAGGTGCACCATATTGACGAGCGCCATCGAGTAAAAGTGGTTGTAATCTATCAACTGACTGCCAAAGTCCCGGATTGAGTCGTTGTAGTCGACCGATGACGGGTGCGTTTCTGACTAAAGAAAATCTGTGCATCATCATTTTGACCATCGAATCAACCTCTGTGTGAGGATTTGATTCAATTACTTGATTCGATACAATGGAAGCTATTATTGCTCTGTGAATAATCATTCGATATTCTTCAAAATCAGGATCTTCGTTCATCGACCAAGATTCTAGCATCGATATTATTGCATCTCGTAAACCACGTCTAGCGTGATCGCCGAGAGGTCTTTTTTTACTTTTTTTCTTGATTTCAGATGAATTATGAGAGAGTACGTGCTCCAGCACGTACCTTCTAGTACATCCATCCAGTAATCTTCCTCGAGTAGGGCTCCATGATATTCTCGGGCTATTCCACATGTCGTCAGACCTGAAAATTCAGAGTCTATGAGGTTATCCGAAAACTCACTGTTTCGCACGCTTTCGAGAAGCCTTTCGCCTTCGCAACTTCTTCTTGCGCCACTTCCAGCGTTGATTACCCTGCTTCTTCCAAGCACGTGAACCTCGCTTCATGCAGCCCGCCGACCTACTGCCCCTATATGAGTGAAACGCACCAACATTCGAAAATAGGCTTCAGCGAATGATTGAGTTCTAATTCAATTAACCTATGTTTAATGGTGGGCGATACAGGATTCGAACCCGTGTTCTCGGATTAGAAATCCGAGGTGATATCCAGACTACACTAATCGCCCTTGAGCCTCGGGCGTGGTCTCCCTTTCATGAACCCTGCACATCGAATTGGCTCAGAATATTTATCATGAATCCTTCAAGATATTGCTCTGATTTAATTTTCCATCGTCTTGGATATCTTCCAGAATGTCTTCTTTAGAACGCCCCGTTTTAGTAGACATCTCTGTGAGATTTATTTTCAATTCCTTTTTGCCACGAATAAAGTTGAGTACACCATTTAATACCCTTAATATCACTTCAAGAATCGATAGAAGAATCAAACTATTCCACCAGGAATTTGCCAATTCCGGCCAACTTTCAATTAAATAAATGATTGAATCAATGTGAACAGCAGTCGAGTCGACAAGGAATACACCGAGGACAGCAAATGGCAACATTTTCGCAACATCTCTTGAGAGTTCTTCTGTCCAATATGAGAGAATTCTGATGGCCCCAACTACTGCTGTTGCAATCAATGCGTTTCGAGCATGATCGGGGTCACTTGCGAATAATGTCAATATCATTGCTAATATTAGAGTCCAAAATGCAATTAGTATTGGGATTAAAACAATGTAAAGGCCTATGTGGACAACGATTCGAAAATATTGTTTTAATTTTCCAGAATAATTATTTTCATATTTAGTCAAATCGAGTGTTAAAATATCTTTCCGAGCTAAGAATCGATAGAACAAAAAGACAAATCCTGAATATAATGCTATAGCTATTACAGCCAGTATTATCGGATAGGTCTCTGCGATGAAGTTTTCAACAATTGTTTGAAATTGATCTAGAGCTCGGGATATGTCCATGCCCCTCACACGATAAAGAGGTACAAGTCAATTTTCCTACTGCGAAGTGAATTTTGAGGCGCATTTCGGACATCTACTAGGCAAGCTAACTCTTCTGCGTTCCCAAGAAAAACCGCATTTAGAACAAATCCATTGTCTTTCAGGAAGATTTTCGAGAACTGCACTACGCATTTTTTGCAGTACTGGCGAGTCAGCAAGCTTTGGCGCGGGTGCAATTTTTTTGACCAAATCTGCATGCGTTGTACCATGGTCGAGAAGTCCAACTGCATGCAATAATTCGTGAACGAGAGTATGGCAGAAGAGGGCATCATCATTAGCGAGGATGGGATTTAATCCTATAGTGACTGGGCCAGGCGAAACTTTCAATCTACGTCGCCTGAATAATTCATGGTGGTTACATTCGAAACGCGTCATACCTAATCTTGAATCGGATTCTTCCAACCAGATAGTGCTGAGATTTTTTTTTAGAAAACGTAGAAATGGTGCGTCAACTCGGGATAATTGTTGTTCTAGTTGATCGAGGATCTCGAGAGGAATTTGGGGTGGGTTTGAAATATTGTTGCCACGGTTTTCCTGTTCATCGACTCCCGGCATAGCTGTGCCTACTCCATTTTCCTTAAATGGTCGTCGAAGGTCGCTTGTTCCCTGGGCGTGTGGCGCAGCTTGGAAGCGCGCTTCCTTGGCATGGAAGAGGCCCCGAGTTCAAATCTCGGCTCGTCCACCATTATTCTTAGCTAGTATGAAATTTGTAAAGTTAGTCTTGAATATTCCGAATCCATGATAGTTTGAAGTTACGAATTACCCAATAATTAAATGACATATTATTATTTTATACATAGTTTTAATTTATAGCGCTGATATATGAATTAGTCAATATTATAGTCAAAATTTTTTCACCCCTAAACGATTGCTGCGAGCCATTATACTAGGGTAAAATTATCTAGAAAGGTATTGAATTCGATATTTTTCGGACTCAAGTGTTAAACAATCTCTATAACAGATAGGGAATTGGCCAAAGGCACTGGAGCGTGTAAACAAACATGACAGATAAGAAAATAATGGCAATAATGATGACGCTTGGAATGCTAGCGGCTGCGTTCGCTGGTTGCCTAGGTGGAGAAGAGGAACCGGAACCTGAACCGGAAGACGTAATGGGTTGTATGGACGCGACAGCGAACAATTACAACGCAGATGCGACTGCTGATGACGGATCGTGCACATATGATGCAGAAACAACGACCCTGAAAGTTGGATTTATGAATCCGCTTACAGGACCAATCGCTGTTTTCGCACCAGCGTTCACTGATTCAATGGAACTGGCAAAGGCAGATTTGAACGCTATGGCACCTGCCGGCGTAGAAATCGAGATAATTGAAGTTGACTCAGGTTGTGACGGTACAGTCGCAGCTGGCGCAACTCAATCCTTGGTTGACGCTGGTGTGGTCATAATCGCAGGAGCTGTATGCTCCGGCGGAACAATGGCATCAATCCCTGTAGCACAAGCTGCTGGAGTTCCAATGATTTCCTACGCAAGTACTTCGCCTGCAATTACTGCCCTCTCGGACGACGATTACCTCTTCCGAGTGGTTCCTTCTGACGGACAGCAAGTACAAGCCCTCTCTGCTGTAGCCAATGGTAACGGTTTTTCCAACCCTGGTATTCTCTACATGACTAACGATTATGGTGCTGGACTCAAAGATGGTTTCGTAGCAAGTTTTGGTGATGTTTGCACAACAGTCGGATACGACCAAGATGCAACTGACTTCTCGGGATTAGTATCACAAATAGCTGACGGTGGTTGCGATTCAGTCGCACTATTCTCATATGCTGTTGATGGCGCTGCAATTCTAGAGGAAATGTCTGCACAGAATTTAGACATTCCAGCATTTGGAGCAGAAGGTGTTTCACCTGACGAATTATCTGATGTTTCAGCAATCGATGGTATGATAGTAACCCAGCCACGTTCTGGTGGTCAATCAGATGCTGCTGATGCTTTCGATGCAGCTTATGCTGCAGCAAATGGTGCAGATGGTGGAATTTACCATCATGAAACATACGATGCAGTAATGATTGCTGGTAAGGCAGCATTGAGAGCTCACGCGACTGACAGTCAAGACATCCGCAATGACGTCCGTGCAATAGGTACAAACTACGTAGGGACTAGCGGAACTCATACATTCGATGCGAATGGAGATGTCGCTGGTTCAGGATACTTAGTCTGTGAATTCATAGTTCATGGAGTCGCCGAACTTTATTGCTACCAGCAATGGATTCTAGGGGAAGGACTCTCAATGAACGCAGATGCACAATCACCCATTATGATTCAATACGAAGATGGTGAAATGACATACGCAGAAGCATGGACAGCTCTTGAAGGTGTTCGAGCATGCGTAGAAACTGGAACCAACAACCCATGTGAGATTGTCTCGATGGGCTACGGAGATGCAGCAACTCTAGATCCACACGATGCATACGATAGTGCATCTGGTGACGTTATCGAGAATGTATATGATACATTGTACCGATATGAAGGAGATGGCAACGGAAACGCAATCATCGTCCCTCGTCTTGCAACTGGATATTCAGTCAGTGATGACATGTTGACCTACACCTTCACTCTACGTGATGATGTACACTTCAGCAATGGTGACGCAATGACCGCAGAGGATGTTGTATATTCCTGGGAACGCGTAAATGAATACGGCGCACCTGAATCACACGTTGCATGGATTACTCAGCAGAATTTCGATACTGATGGGCTAACATACATCGATGACACACACTTTTCAGTGACTCTATTCCAGCCATATGCTGGTTTCGTTTCGACAATCGCTTACACAGTAGGCGCTGTTGTCAACATGGATATGTGTGAAGCAAACCGTGTAGTTGTCGCTGACGATCCAGCAACAACTGATGCTGACGAAAGTTCTGATGATTGGTGCCACGGCTGGATGGACGAAGCTCCACTCGGTGCAGGTACTGGTGCATATATTCTAGATACATGGAGCCGTGAGGACAAGATTATCCTTACTCCAAACTGGATGCATTGGGATGCAGGTAACTTCAACATCAACAAGTTTACTGAAATGACAAACGTCGACGAATCGAACACTCGCTTGCTCGCATTCACTGACGGTGAAGCTGATTTCGGTGCTCTAAACTTTGAGGATTTGCCTAACTTCTGCTACATCGATGCAAACGGAAACGGAGAATTTGATGCAGGCGAAGACGATGCCCTCGATGACAAGCCGAACATTGCTAGCAAAGATGGCTACATTTGTGTTTACAGAGAATCATTCTCAATTACTCTAGCTGCTTTGAATCTTGATCCAAACGATGCTAATGAAGACCCAATCCTAAACTATGATACAGATGAAGATGGTGTAGATGACGCTAACGTTATGGCAAATCCAAATGTCCGCACTGCAATTGCTTACGCGTTCGATTATGATACTGCTCGCAGAACTACATATGACAACAACTTGGCACCTGTGTACGGTCCAATCCCTAACGGATTCTTGTATGATGAGTCTCAGTACGAAGTCTTCACATATGATTTGACATATGCTGAGTCTCTTCTAGAAGATGCAGGATTTGTCCGCCAGTACGATTGTGCTGAATTGGCTAACAACAACTCTGTTGTTGTACCTGTAGCTGACCGTGATGGAGATGAATGCCGCTTACCATCGATTCTACGAATCATGGCTAACGAAGGAAACGACTACCGTATCGCTATGGCTGCACAAATTGCGCAGTCATTAGGTTCGATTGGTGTTGCAACAAATGGTGATGCAAAGCCTTGGGCTGAATATCTCGACATGTACTTCACTGGAACATTCGAGATTAGGTTCAGTGGTTGGGCTCCTGATTATCTAGATCCAGATAATTACTGGTCCCCATTCGCTGCAAGCACAGAGGATGTTTACGGTACTGGATACAATAATCCAGCATTAGATGCTCTTCTTTCAGCTGCAAAGGTCTCAACCGATGACGCAGAACGTCTCGACCTTTACTCTCAGGCGTTCAACCTATGGGTAGAGGATCCGAACATGATCATTATCGGTCAAGGAAATGGTATCGGTGCAAAGCACAATGATATCTGTTCAGCACCTTGGGCTGCTATAGGCTCAGCACACTGGTTCGACTATGATAAGCTACCAATGGTAGACGGCGCACTTGTTGGAAGCTGTTCTTGAAAAATTTAGATAATTTCTGAATTACGTAAGGCCGGCGACCGTCGCAATTTGCGGCGGTCGTCGAGCTGTTTTATCTTTTTTTTTCTCAGATTTCAGTATGATGAAATCTTTTTTTTAGTCACACCGACATTTGTATCCCGATGGACTGATAACTAAAATGCCATGCCAAAAACTGGAGTTGGTGCAAGGTGAAGTTACATGAGTTTATAGCTCGAAGAATCATCTTACTAATTCCCGTAATGATTGGAGTTTCTATCCTTACGTTTTCATTGCTTAGCCTTGTCCCTGGCGACGCTGCTGCATCTGCTTGTGGAGATAAATGTGGTGTAATTGTAGACATGGGCTGGATAGAAATCGAAAACGAAACCACTGGGGAACTTGAAATTGTGGAAATACCAATATCGGCTGTTGAATCAAATAGAATGAGGATGGGAACTGAGGAAAACATTGTTGAGAAATACATGAAATACATCGGAATAAATGGCCCATACCTGGGGAATGAATATTTAATATTGCAATCCAATAATGAATTGAAACCAGTTCATGAAGTGGGGGATATTATTGAAAGGGAGGGACTCCTTGACGGATATTGGGGCGATTCAACATTATTTCATCGCCCGGTAGCTGAAGTGGTCAAAGATGTCGCCCCAGTGACTCTTGAGATGTCATTCCTTGCTCTAGCAATTGCATATCCGCTCGGTATTTCTCTAGGGATTTTGAGTGCGGTTTGGCAGGATCAAATATTTGATCAACTATCTAGGTTAATGGCAATTGCCTTTGTCAGTTTACCGATATTTTGGTTGGCAATTTTATTTCAGAAATTATTCGCTACAAAAATTGGAATTTGTGACGATTTATTCGGGACCTCTGGTGGATGTTTCCCTATTTTTGGACGTCACGACCCAAGTCTAGCGTTTCCTTCGACTGGCTATGTTGATTATTATCCGTCAGGAGGTACAGGTTTCCATTTAATCGATAGTTGGTTTGTTTCAAGTGAAACTTTAGATGGATTGGGATCTGATTTTGACACCAGATGGAAATTATTTAAAGATACATTTATGCATTTGATGTTACCTTGTTTGACTTTGGGTATCGCAAGTGCTGGCAGTTTGTTACGGTACATGAGAGCGAGTCTTCTCGAAGTATTACGAGAAGATTATGTTCGTACTGCGAGAGCCAAAGGGTTATCTGGTTCGAGAGTAATTTTAGTTCATGCTTGCCGTAACGCCCTTGTTCCAATTGTAACTTTACTCGGTTTCTCTATCGGTGGAGCAATCGGTGGAGCAGTATTAACCGAAACGATATTTGCATTTACTGGTATGGGGAGAGTTGCTATTGAGGCAATTCAATATGATGACCAAATAGTGGTGATGGGAATTACCTTGATTACTTCGATAATTTTCCTTCTAGCAAATTTGATAGTTGATATTTCTTATGCTATTGTTGATCCAAGGGTGAGACTAGAATGATGTTAGATTATCTTTCTTCATTATCCATCTATGTTTTTCTGTCGTTCACATTTGCTATTATTCTAGGCATTACAATGAAGCCACGTGACATTGGAATTGCAGGTTTCATTTCGATTCTCTTAATTCCAATTTCTGAGGCTTTTCTTGTATTCAGTATTTGTTCAATTATTCTGGGTGGAATTAAATATGGTATGTTCTTTTTTGGATATTCATGGGATGAACAATATGCAAAGGGTAGAGATGATCGTCTAGAAAGTATCCGTTTAATCGTTGAAGGTTTAGATCAGAAAAAATCGGATATGCGGAGAAGTATTCTGATTTTCACCCGATCTACATTAGCAGTTGTTGGAATTTTATTAGTAGTCACAGTCTCAATGTTGGCTGTTTTTGCTGATGATATCGCAGTTGAGCATCCTACTAGAAATTTACAGGATACAGAATCAACATGGAGAATCGATTACGAACCACGAGCAGCTGAACCTGGTTCTGATGAATGCAGGCAACGTGAACAAAGAGTCTCTCTCACTGAATTGAGAAGATATGATACGAATATGACTCCTGCTGTTTCGGCGGATAAAATCGACCCGGATACAAAGCAATTCTATACTGACCCAGTTGATGTCTTTGAAATTATTAAAATTGTAGATACAAAAGGATACAATAATTCGAATGGACTTACTTTTTCTGAACATGTAACAATTATTACCGATGAAAATGGAACGGATTATCTATTGATTTCTGAAGAATTATTTGATATTCGTCAAATAACTACAGTTTACGTCACCTATGAATTTGATAATAGTGAGATGGAAGTTTGGTGGATGCCAGAATCACATAACATTTGTATCCTCGGGACAAATTTCGAAGGTCACGATGTGTTCTCAAAAATTCTTTACGGAGCGAGAATTTCACTTAAAATTGGAATCACCGTTGCTTTCATGACAGTAACTCTCGGGACTATCATTGGTAGTATCAGTGGCTATTATGGCGGACGAGTCGATGAATTCATCATGAGAATAACCGATGTATTCTTTGCAGTCCCCGGTCTCATCTTAGCAATGGCATTTGTTGCAGTATTAACCGCAATCCCTAGACTCGCTATGCCAATGGAATTTGCAGTTTTAATCCCATTAATTTTCTTAATATTCCAATTCCAATCTAAAATTGATGAGTTGACGACAGGTGAAGTAAAGGCTCAATCCAATGATGATAATTCATTATCACAACTGTTGAATGTAGTCGGAATCATGTCATTTGTTCTTGGATCTGCATACTTATTTTCGTCGTATTGGCCTCAAATTCCATTTGAAGAAGCATTAGAAGGTGTTACGAATAATGATATAAATCTGCGTACTTTATTAATTAGTTCCACTTTCATCTTTGCTGCCATCGGAATATTATCAGTTACGATGGAACGTAGAGGGGTCAATCCCAAATCAGCTCTTAAGGGTCTATTAAATTCATTTTCATTCAATAATCCAGTTTCATATCTCACGATGAGGACTATTTTATCTGCTCTAGCAATTTTCATTCTTATCAAATCTCTTTTTACAATTGAACCTAAGTGGATAATTATTCAGGATTTTGATAGACTCTGGAAAATTCAAGTTGCATTAATTTTCACAGGTTGGCCGGGGTATGCTCGCTTAATTCGAGGTCAAGTACTCTATATCAGAGAAATGACTTTCGTCGAAGCTGCAAAAAGTGTAGGGGCACCTTCGTCAAGGATAATGTTTAGACACATTCTTCCAAATGCTTGGGCTCCTCTTTTAGTTGCGTTCACACTAGATATCGGCGGAACCATACTCTCAGCAGCAGGTCTGTCGTTCATTGGTCTGGGAGCAGAGATGCATTCTGCTGAGTGGGGTAGAATGGTCTCAGATGGTAGAAAATGGTTCCTAAATGAGTGGTGGTTAGTTACTTTCCCTGGATTGGCAATCGCTTTCACAACTTTAGGGTTCAATCTACTAGGTGACGGACTAAGAGATGTTGTGGATCCAAGGAATAGGAGGTGATTTGTTGAGTGATGAAGTATTACTAGATGTCAAAGGACTTAGAGTTCATTTTGATACTCTCACTGGCCCTATCGAGGCGCTACATAATATTGATCTTAAGGTGATGAAAGGTGAGATTCGTGGTGTGGTAGGTGAATCAGGCTGTGGGAAATCAGTAACTTCCCTTACCGCAATAGGTTTGGCAACTTGTAAAGTTGATGATGGCGAAATTTTGTATGATGGATACGATACTGTTTATCGTAGACAAGATTGGGAAAAACTGTTAATTCGACTTTCTACAATTATTTCTTACGTCGGAGCATTACTTATTATTTTCAACGTATTGAGAATTATTTTCGATACATCGGCCATCTATGACATTCTGCGAGGTGTTGCCTTGATGCTCTTTGGTACCTTTGTAAGTATATTCGGCAATTTATCGATGTATCGACATGAAAAGGAAATGAGGCGGATTCGAGGTAATGAAATTAGTATGATATTCCAAGAACCGATGACTGCATTGAACCCATTATATACAGTCGAAAAACAAATTTCTGAAGTTATGAAGGAACATAAGCATCTTGTTGATAGAGAAATCTCGTATATGAATAGAATTATTCGGGCATTATTGACTCCATTTACAACATTAATGTCGAAAACGAAGGCAAATCCAATTTCATCTCTAATTCCATTTGCAGTTTTATCCTTATATTTCTTGGTAATATCTAAGGGTGCATCAGATTCGTTTGAATCAATCTCATGGTACTCCCTGCCACTCATAGTACTAATTGGCATTTCCATTGATATAAGGGAAAATTATTCCAAAAATTGGAATTCGAATGATACAATTAATTCTTTGAAGGCTGGATTATATGTTCTGCCGAATGCCTTTGCCTTCGCCCTCATCCTCTACATGATGTTCTGGATGCCTGTTGCTGCAATTATGGTAATTCTAATTGGAACGTTTATCACGGCAATTACCATAATGATATTGTCTGATTTCCTAAAACTAGATTCGGCTCATTCCCGTCAAGTAGTTCAAATTCTTGAAGATGTTCAAATCCCGAATCCTGGAACTGTAGCGACAATGTACCCTCACGAATTATCAGGGGGAATGAGACAAAGAGTGATGATTGCTATGATGATGTCTTGTGAACCAAATCTGTTGATTGCGGATGAACCTACAACTGCTTTGGATGTTACAATACAAGCACAAATCCTCAAACTGATGCGAGAAATGAGAGATCGAAAGGGTACCTCGATAATGTTGATTACACACGATTTGGGAGTGATTGCAGAGATGTGTGATACAGTTTCTGTGATGTATGCCGGAACTGTTGTTGAATCAGGCTCTCTCGAAAATATATTGACAAATCCAAGAATGCCATATACAATCGGATTACTACATAGTATTCCTCGTATCATCAAAGAATCCGAAGGTGACAGAAAAGACAGTCTACCAATAATTCCTGGTCAAGTTCCTAGCCCTAATGAGCACTTTGATGGATGTAGATTCCATCCTCGATGCCCATTTGCTGATGAAATTTGCATCTCAACAAAACCTGAAAACGTAGAAATCACACCTGGTCATTTCGCAGCATGCCACCATGTTGACAAAACCAACAGCATTCTTGAGGTTGAATCTGCTTTTGAGAATCTTGCGAGTAAATTGATGGAGGTGAACTAATTGTCCGATTCTCCTTTGATAGAAATGAAAAATTTAAAAAAATGGTTCCCAATAAAATCAGGAATGCTTTCTGCAGTGAAATCTTATGTTCGTGCAGTAGATGGAGTCGATTTATCTGTTATGAAGGGTGAAACCCTTGGCATTGTAGGTGAATCTGGCTGTGGAAAAACTACACTTGGTCGTGTATTATTGGGTTTGACTCCAATTACAGAGGGTTCAGTCGAATATAATGGGATAGATATCAGAATGATGAAAAACCGTGAACTTCGGAAAAAGATGCAAATTGTCTTCCAAGATCCAGGCGGTTCGATGAATCCACGTATGTCTGTAAGATCTATCGTCGGAGAACCGTTAATCATCAATGGAATGTCGGACGGGGCTGAACTGACAAAAATCATTGGTGAATTATTAGAATCAGTCGGGTTAAGCAAAAATTTGATGACTCGTTTCCCCCATGAATTTTCAGGTGGCCAAAAGCAGCGAATTGCCGTAGCACGTGCACTGGCTCTTAATCCCGAATTCATTCTCTTAGATGAGCCCACAAGCGCGCTTGATGTGTCTGTACAAGCACAGGTGTTGAATCTGTTAGAAGATATTCAAGAAGAAAAAGGATTAACATTTGTATTCATTACTCATTCTCTTAATGTCGTTCACCATATTTCTGATAGGGTCGCTGTGATGTATCTAGGAAATATAGTTGAATTATCTGACACGGTAGAATTGTTCGAAAACCCTGCTCACCCGTACACTCACGCACTTCTTTCTGCAATCCCTGAAATTTCCGTGGAAGATTCAGATGAAAGAATAATTCTTTCAGGAGATGTCCCTAGTCCCGCCGATCCTCCCTCAGGTTGTGTATTTCACACACGATGTCCAATCGCAAAGGAAGGGGTTTGTGATGTTGAAATTCCTACTTTATCTTCAATTTCTGGTGACCATTTAGTTGCATGTCACTTTCCAGTTGAGCCAGGAAAATCACTTCCAATTGTCAATTAAGTTGGGAAGAAATCAAGACTAAGCGCATTTTCGTGAGTTCATGAAGGATGGACTCGAAGAGGATTTGTTCATCGATAATCGAAAGGACTCAGAGTCAGCATTTTGGAGAATTAAAAATGCAGCCGATGCACAGAGGGACGAGCGCGTCCATCGAATTCTAGCTCAAGAAGGTGAGAGCTTCTGGCTAACTCTAGGCCGACCTCTCTACATATCAATCTGCATTTTATTTGATTTTCTAATATTGTCGGAAATCATTTTCTTATTCGAAAATTATTATGTCGGCTTAATTTTATTCGCACTAGTATTGGGATTTGTTATGACCGTTCAAAAAAGGTTCTATGATGACAAATTCAAATTGGATTCGGGTCTGAATAAAAAATGAAAAAACATCACTCGTCGTTTAATTGAGAGTTTTTCAGACAGATGGCTTAGATGGAATAATTGGGAATTGTTCCGTCGCAACTCTCTCAAAGCGTCGAAACGATGGAACGATTATTCCAATTATCGTCGAAGCAACCATAATCGAAACGGCGATGAATACTGTTGCAGTTAAACCAATTCCATCAATCATATATCCCCCCATTATCGGAGCGAATGGAATAAATAAGAATGAACCGATAGCATCAATCGAAGTGACTCTTCCTCGAAGATGTTGATCTACGCTATCACCAATCGTAGTATTCCATATCACTCCAAGGACACCTATGATTAATCCTTGAACTAGTGCGATAAGTAAAATGCCGAAGAACCAAGGTGTCATTACATAGAGAATATCAAGCCAAGCAGCTATGCTAACTGTAACATAAAATATTGTTCCACGGATTGATTTCGGAATTGGTTTAGATCCTGCGTACAATGCTCCGATAGCAGCGCCAATAGGAGTCGTAGCCCCCCACAATCCATAATGAATTGCATTCCAATCATTTTTTTGGACAATAAAAGGAATGCCGATGTCCATCACCGCACCTCCAATGTGGAATACCATGAAAGCTAAAATACCAACCAATAGCCATGGTTGACTTAGGACGAAATCTCCTGCTATCTTCATTTCAGTTTTGAAATCACTACCTTCTCCACCTTCTCCACCTTCTTCTAATTTTTTAATTGGTACCTCGTCAATCTGCATCAAAAATGCAGCGCTAATCAAAAAGGTCAGTAAATCGAGCCAAAGGGCAAATTGGAGGCTAGAGAAATGAATTGCTAACCCACCAACTAATCCTCCAATGGACCAAGCAGCAGTACGGGAGGCATTGTGTAATCCAGTTGCTGCTGCCAAAGTATCTTCCTCAACTAAATCTGGGACGAGTGCCTGAATTGCGGGCATCGAAAAAGCAGTCGAAGCACCCATTATAATAGAGGCAAAAATCATTACTTTTACGATATCAATTCCTATAATCAGCATCATTATGAATACAAATGCAGAAACCGCTTGAATCAAATCCATAGCTAATGCGACTCTTTTTCTTGGCATTCGATCAACTAACAACCCTCCTACCATAATCAGAGGGAGATGTGCAAGAAAATATGCGGTCATTATCATGCCAAAGGCTTTCGGACCACCAATTTCTGCAACTTTCCAACCAACTGCTGTCATGAAAGCAGCCCGGCCAAATTTACTAGCGGTATCACCCAGCATAAATAGGCGAAAATCACGGACTGCCCATGCATCACTTAATGCCATAATAGTACTCGCCCGAAGGAAAGCATTTGAATTAATGGGGCAAGAAAACAGCCAACAAATAAGTCATTTGAAAAGATTATCCCCGTTGTATACTTGACTAATGGGCAAATGTATAAGAAATTAGTAAAATTGTGGACAAATGTTTATTATTACTGCTGAATGATGTGCGTAAGGTCAACAAATCTGTCTTTTCATGTCTAATTGAGCCAATGATTATAGTCGAATTGACTCCGCATTAGATGCATAGTGGTGGATTCTATGTTGACATCGGAGAAAGCGAGTAGTTCAGTTATTTCAGAAGGCCGATTGTCTATGGAATCATTTGAGACTGAATCGGCACGCCGAGGAAGGCAATTGGCTGATCTTTATCATCGCTATCACATCGATACGGAAGAGGTAGATGATGTACAATCTTTACCAATTCGATTTCTTGTCGAAATCGGAAAGGTCGGCCTTGCAAAATATATTTTCAAAGAAATAATTCACTACAAAGGAAATGCTGAGGTCATATTGTCTAGGCCTTGTACTTACGGTGTTTTCTCTGGACCAGTAGGGGGTTTTTCCCCTCGCCCTCATCTTTGTGTAGGATGTTTGCGATGTACAATTCAACACCCCGAATTTGTCAAGGTTTTACCAAATCCTGAACGGCTCTCACTAGGCGATTCATACACCACTCATGGGCACATTGCTGCGATTGATGAAGAGGCGAAAAAAGGCATGGTTCCAGTTCGTGGGCAGGGTTACCGAGGTAGATTTGGTGGCCCCGGATTTGATGGAATGTTAACTGATATGTCGGAGATCGTTCGACCTAGCAGAGATGGAATTCATGGACGCGAATTAATTGGAACTTCGGTCGATATCGGCTCTAAACCAATGCACTTATGCTTTGATGAAAAAGGTGAAATTATTGGAAACACGCCAAAGATGTTCAACATTCAAGTGCCATTTATTTTCGACATTCCCCCTGGTGATTTGGGAACTGAAAAATTGATTCGAGTAATCGATTCAACGAGTAAAGAAATTGATTCTTTGGCATGTGTAACTAGTAGTGATGTGGAACGAATGGCAATTGATTCAGCAAATATTATCCCAGTTCTTTCAATTGATGAAGCTGAAAAATCTTCGAATTTCCCCAACGCTCGTTTGATTCAATTAGATGGATGGGATAGTTCAGCAGTAGATACTGCACGATCTGTTAGTGACGCTATGATCGGTGTAAGGATAAAATTCGAAGAAGGATGGCAACCTAAACTAGATTCTGCAGTAAATCATGGTGTTGAAGTGATTCACCTGCTGGCCGACCTGCACGGCAGAGGTGAAGATGGTCAATTCGTCACCGAGTTATTCAAAGAAGCACATTTGAGATTGATTGAGCAAGGTCGTCGAGATCTTGTGACATTAATCGGAGCAGGCGGAATCATCGGAGCCGACCATGTGCCTAAGTCGATTATTAGTGGGCTTGATGCAGTCGCATTAGATCTTCCCGTTCTCTTCGCATTACAGGGCCGTTCGGCTGGTTCGTTGGTTAATAGAGCGGGAGTAATTGGCAATTTACCAAAGAAAATGGATGAAGGATGGGCCAAGCAACGATTGACCAACCTTTGTGGAAGTTGGAGAGACCAATTACTCGAAATTCTCGGAGCGATGGGAATTAGAGAGGTCCGTCGACTCCGTGGTGAATTCGGGCGCTCAATGATAGTCGAACACCTTGAGGATGAAGCTTTTGAAGGAATAGCAGGTTATGTGGGAGGTGGCAATTAATGACGATTGCAAAGCCGAGTGAAATTCTAATTGATAAGACGACAAATCTGTTACACAACGGAATGAATGCCCGAGCTTTTGGTGACTTTGATATTCCTGAAGCATTGGGTGATGCCCGTTGGACTGATGAGTTAATTCTCTCGACTTGGTATATGGCAGAAACAGGTAAAGTTCCTGAAAAATTAAATTTCAAAACCGGAAATTCAGACGGTGGATTTGATCTACTAAGATTCCAATTTCTCGATGAATCTGGATGGGTCGAGCATTCTGAAAATATTTCAACAAAACTTGATTTGAATCGCCGCGGAGATGAGAAAAACAAGATTTCTATCGATATCCCATGGTATGGCGGCGGGATGTCATACGGATCGGTTTCAGTAAACGTGATGATGTCACGAGCTCGAAATGCGAGGAGATGGAACTCTTTCATCTCAACAGGTGAAGGTGGCTATCCTGCTGAATTGAGAGAGGTTGAAGAGAATGTTATCACTCAGGTTGCTACTGGATACTTCGGTGTCGAAGAGGATACGATTCAAGCTGCACCGATTGTTGAATTCAAGTATGCTCAGGGAGCAAAGCCAGGACTTGGAGGCCATTTATTGGCTGCAAAAGCCGGAGAAGAAGTTGCAAAATTACGGGGTAGTGTTCCTTTTGTCAGCCTCTTCAGTCCTTTCCCATTCCATTCGACTTATTCTGTTGAAGATCACTCTAAACACTTGGACTGGATAGAGACAGTCAACCCAAAGGCCTTGCTTTCTGTCAAGGTGAGTACACCTCACGATGTTGATATGGTTGCCGTCGGTTCATTCTATGCTGGCGCTCATATTATTCATCTTGATGGTGGATATGGTGGTACAGGTGCGGCTCCGGAAATCGCTAAGAAAAATATCGCGATGCCGATTGAATTGGCTATTCCGAAAGTTCACAAATTCCTCGTTGCCGAGGGAGTTAGAGATAGGGTAACACTCATCGCCAGTGGAGGAATTCGAACGGCTGATGATATGGCAAAAGCGATTGCTCTAGGTGCAGATGGGTGCGTCCTCGGGACATCTGATTTGATTGGCCTTGGTTGTACACGTTGTTCCAATTGTGAAGGAGGCCCCTCTGGTCGTGGATGCCCATGGGGATTGACTACGACCGATATCGAATTGCAAGAATGGGTGCCTCAAGATTGGGCTGTTCAGCGCCTTGATAATCTCTACAGCGCTATGCAGTGGCGGATGCGAGATATCCTTCGTAAACTCGGTTTAGACGATGTCAATCAATTACGCGGCCGAACCGATTTATTGCAATATATTCCAAAGGAGGCGAGTGAATGATTGACCCGAACGTGATAATGGATGCTCGGCGTCGAATGACTGCTAGTCACCCAAAATTTGAGCGTCGTGATGAAGATGCAGCTGAAGGAGGTTGCGGAGTTGTCGGTCTAGCTTGTGAAATCCCAGTTGCCGGGCGACACCTTTTCGATTCTCTTGAACAGATGCGTAATCGTGGAAACGGCAAAGGCGGCGGTGTAGCAATGGTTGGGTTAAACCCCAATGATTTCGGTGTTGATCAACAAATTCTTGATAATAATTATCTTTATTCAGTCGCATATCTTGACAGCAGCGTTCGCACTGCTGTTGAAGAGAAATTCATTAACGAAAATTTCGAATTGATCTATGTTCATGACATGCCAACTCTTTCATCTTGGCAGAACGATTTACCTGCCTTAGATGCTCGCCCACCTGACGTAGTGGTATATTTTGTAAAACCTCGTAAAAACAAAGTCGATGAATTCATTGAAACTAGATTAGATGCTATCATCGATGCTTCCGACCGGGAAGCGGTCGAACAAGAATTCGTCTTCCATACAACTCATGAATTGAATGTGGAATTTTACGCAAAAGATGGCAGAACAGATGCCTTTGTTTTGAGTCATGGTAGAGATATGTTGATTTTGAAAATTGTCGGATATGCTGAGGATGTTATCAAGTATTATTGTCTTGATGATGTAACTTCTCATGTGTGGATCGGACATCATAGATACCCAACTAGAGGAAGAGTCACACACCCGGGGGGTGCACATCCGTTCGGGCAGGGGATCGATGCTGCACTCGTTCACAATGGTGATTTTTCTAATTATGTTTCAGTGAAGGATTACTTGGCTCAAAGGGGGATGGAACCACTTTTCTTCACCGATACTGAAGTTGCTGCGCTGGCTTACGACTTACACCGTCGTGTCTATGGTTATTCTACAGAGCATGTGATAGAGAGTCTCGCACCAACTAGTGAGCTCGATTTCATCATGCTTCCAGAGGAAAAGCAAGTTGTTTACGAGGCGATTCAGAAAACCCATATTCACGGCTCGCCAGATGGTCCTTGGTTTTTCATCATCGCACAGTCCAGTGGGACCACTCACCAATTGCTTGGGATTACTGACACTTCGATGCTACGCCCGCAGGTATTCGCATACCAGCGTGGTGAGGTTGGAATTGCATTCTGTGGTTCGGAGAAACAAGTCATCGATGCAGTTCTCGATAGTTTAGCTAGTGAAGATACACGATTTTGGCGCAGAGCCGATGAATATTGGAACGCCAGAGGTGGTTCGTACACCGATGGAGGAGCCTTTGTTTTCGATGTCGTTCCAAAATCAGATGGTTCGAAGGAGTTGATAATGTCAGATAAATTCGGCACGATAGTCAATACTCACCCTGGTGGTGATTTCGAGTTGACTTCTGCCGCAGACCGGTCTGGAGTTGATATTGCTGGTGAAGGACAAATAGTTTTCAATTCTGTTATCGAAGCATTACCTCATCTCGGTTGGGATGAGGCTCGTGCTGTTTTGGATGAAATTGAAGCCAATGTGAAAACTGCTGGACGAATGTGGGGTTGGGATATATTGACGTTATTGTTGGATAGAAAATACGACACTGGCTCACTTCGTTCCAGTCGCTGGTTCGATCTCGTTGAATCCAAACTTATCCGAATACTCGCTTCATCTTCATCTAACCCTTGTGAAAATTACGTTGGCCAGAAGACGATAGGTCATCGGCCAAAACCTACTGAATCGAACCAATCATTCGTTATCGATGCTAGAGTATATCCAATCGAAGGGGTGAATTCTTTCGCTCGGGAACTAATTAATCTATACGAAATCGGCTGGATGAACTTCGTAATTCTTCATTGCCGTGGCCATCGATTCATCGGTAATGGATTCGGGGCTAATACCGATGGTGTTCGAATCGATGTCTTCGGTGCTGTTGGTGATTATCTCGGTAGCGGCAATGATGGAATGATTATTCATATGCATGGAAATGGCCAAGATCAGATTGGCCAGATACATAAATCAGGGGAGTTGGTCATCCACGGAGATGTAGGTCAATGCTACGGTTATGGAGCGAAAGGTGGGGAATTATTCGTTCTAGGCAATGCTGCAGGACGCCCTATGATCAATAGTGTCGGGAGTCCAAAATTAGTAATCAATGGTACAGCTTTAGATTACCTTGCTGAGTCATTCATGGCAGGGGATCCTCTAGATGGTGGTGGATTTGTAATTGTTAACGGAATGAAATTTGATGAGAGAGGAGAACTGACTTCTCTCGAAACGCCATATCCTGGCGGAAATCTATTCTCTCTCGCAAGTGGTGGTGCGATTTACATTCGTGATCCGCGCCGTAGATTATCTGATTCTCAACTCAATGGCGGTGCATTTACCGAAATGACCGATGCTGATTGGGCGGTTGTTCAACCAATTCTCTATAGAAATCAGGAACATTTCGGGATACCATTACAACGTCTGCTTACCGTTGAAGGAGAAATGCGAAGCCCAGCTGAAGTGTACAGAAAAATCATTCCAGTGAAATCGAAGACCCTGCATGCAGAAGCAGCATGGGTTGGGCATGCTAACGATTGATTTTCAGAATCGATTCGCTGAGTAATAAGACAAATCGATATCGGGGGAAATTCCTTCTACCAAATCAGAAACTATCTTTCCAGTTTTGGGAGCCATCGACATTCCTTGCATATTATGGCCGGCAGCGATGATTAGATTGTCATGCTTTGGTGAAAAATCTATGACCGGCATTCCATCTGGTGTCATTGGTCTCCAACCATACCATTCATCTTGAATCAAACTCTCACCCGGTGCTCGCAAGTATCGTCTTGCTCCTCGTTTTAATGCCTCAATTCTTGATTGATTTATCTTCTTGTTAAATCCTGAAAATTCCATTGTTCCACCTAACCTTAGTCCACTTTGCCAAGGGGTCACGGCCATACTTGATTCGCTCAGAATCAGTGGTGTATTGACACATCCTTCTGGTCTTTCTAAAGTGATACTATACCCTTTTCCGGGTTGAACTGGTATTTTTATTCCAAGCCTTTTCCCCAGTTTAGGAGACCATGAGCCAGTTGCAAGGACATAGTTATCAGAACTGTATTTTCCATTCGTAGTGATTACCGATGTAATCTTGTTTTGTTTTGATTCAAATGAATTAACTTGACAATTTTCAAGAATTTCAACTCCTAATGATTCGACACAGTTTCGCATCCCTATCATTACATTCTCTGGTCGCATTTGTGCGTCAAAATCGTAAAACCATCCGCCGTATAAGCCCGATTTCAAACCGGGTTCAAGCTCTAACAGTTCCTCTCCAATAAATTCTCTACCTACTAAATCGATATCATCTAACATTCGTTGGAGTGGTATAAATTTATTGAAATCGGATTTAGTTGCATGGACTTGAATGCAGCCTTTTTCTTCAAATTCAAATTCAAAGCCGTCAATTTCAGCCCATTCATTCCACATCGGCCGGGATTCATCCAAGAGTTGTTGACGGCCGAGCATCGCTCGTTTCAAGGCGGTATTATTACACAGACCTGCAGTTTTTACAAACCAAGTCAGAGTGGTCCAGTCCATAATTGGATTAACATAGAGTGGAGAGTCTTTTTTGACCATCATTTTCATCGCTTTCATAATTAATCCTGGTCGAGGAAGCGGTAAAGCATGGCTTGGTGAGATTAAACCACAATTTTCTCTAGATGAACCGTTGGCGATATTTCCTTGCTCAATAACTCTTACTGAATAGCCACTATTACTCAGATAATACGCACTGGAAAGGCCGATGATTCCTCCACCAATAATAGTTACATCTTTCGATTCTGAATTGGTTAGGCTATCTCCCACCCCATTCATAGATTTGCGATTTTATTCAAGCATATCATCACATCGGTATGCGAAGAATCTTGAAGGTAAATCGTTCTGAGTTATTTACAGGTGGTTAGGGTGCCGAAGGTTAAGCGACCAAAGAAAGGATGGTTTCGTCCGACTAAGAAGAAAAAGCGACGCGGCCCTTTGGTAGCACCGAGTGAGGGTGGTTTACCACCCTGCCCCGCTTGTGGGGAATGGAGCATGCAAAGGGATCCTAATCGAAACGAGATGTTTTGTGGAAATTGCGGTGCTATCGTTTAATCTAGCTTCTTCTAATCGAAATCCAATAGTACCAGACTCCTACCTCAGCATACGTCGCAGTGATGAAGAACAGCACCGGGTGCCTCGGGCATCTCGAGTGATGGGCGATCTGAGCGGCAAAACACGGGATGATTATGGTTCGAATTATCACGAATAGAATGGGTCACAGCTATCGTGTTCTTGAGCCTACTAAACTCTCTAAACCACCTGAAGATTTGCAAATATCTCGGGCTCAAAAATCATGGAAGAGCTATTTTTCCTTGCTAGGGAATACGATTCTGATGGCATTAATTGTTCAATCGTCCGCAACAACTCTGATTGGACTTTTAGAATTTAATTCAGCGATAACTTTCGGTGGTGCGATTTGCACTTTACCATTACTAGCATTATTATTATCAATTCACAAACCAAAATTGATTGAAGTTCGTCTAGTTACAACCAACGAAAATGGTATGTGTGCACATGCTTTACCCGAAGGTGGTTCAATAATGACTCAAACACCGAGTGATATGCATCGATTTATTGTTCGAGATGATTCAATATTAGACACTCCCCCCTCCCGAAGAATTTGGCTAATTTTCACTTCCCTCCTAATCCTTGCTGCAATATTTTCAGTGTTCGAAAATAATGGAGGGACTGTTGGTTCCGTCGCATCCTATGTAGTAGGGATCCCTTTGGTTTTTGCATTATTTTCGATTCCAGCATACGCGTGGTTGTCTTCTTCTTCAAAGTTGATTGGAATGCCAACCAGATTACGTGAGGCGGAATCGTGGCTTTTTGCAGGCATGGCTGCTGGTTTGCCTGCCATTTTGATTAATAGTTGGTTGACGCCGACTCTGATACCGTCTGGGTGGGCTGCTTCAACTGGGGAAATTTTGACGATAGTGTTGAGTGCTCCGATTGGTGAAGAATTCTTCAAAGCCATTGCAGTTGCCTGTTTTTTACCAATGATGAGGGGTCCGAAACATGGTTTTCAAATTGGGTTTACAGTAGGTTTAGGTTTTGCAATTTCAGAAAACTTACTCTATATTTCATCTGCCTTTGCAGTCGAAGGATTAGATGGATTGTTGTTTACTTCGTTATTGCGTGGAATCGGGTCAATTCCTGGACATGCAGTTTGGACTTCGATAAGTGGTACTGCGATAGGTTGGTGGGTGAGTGATTCTAAGAACCGGGCTCGTGTACTGTTTTTCGTAAATCAATTTTCATCAACTGCCATGACAATAGTTGAGACGATAGGAATTGATGTAGATATGGATGGCGATTTTTCAGGTTATGATGGGCCCGAATATTCTATGGTCGACGCTTTGGGTGAGGCAGAGGTGCCAATTTCTGAATCAGGTTGGACTATTTCTTCTGATGGAATCCCATCAATTATCACCTCATTAATACCCAAATCGAATGAAAACACATATTCAGAAGGTTCTGTCACCTATGAGAAAATAACTCTTGATCTCGAACATTATCGCGCAGGAAGACAAATCCAGATGCCTAAATCAGTTTTCTTTGGATTATTATTCGCAATAATAGGACATATGTCTTGGAATGGATTACTCATTTTCTCAACTTTATTATTAGAAAAATTACATGCTTCTGAATTAATAATCGGGTTAGTTTCAATAATTATATTGCTAGGCATGATAATTTTGGTATTATTTATTGCAAAGTATTCAATGCGCGGAATCCAATCGATTGCTTTTCATTGAATAGTTCCTAAAAACGAATAGAGGACTTTTCCTGAGGGAACCCTTCATCACCCGCGCTTCTTGCAGGATAGTTTAGTGTTCACGATGGTTCTTGCCGAAGACCAATTGATTTCGCTGGTTTTAGTTGCGTTTCTACTATTAACTTCTCGAATGAAAGATATGCTAGATCGGAGTGGGTTAATCGCTGCAACTATAGTTGGCTTGGTGGTTTCTTTACTTGGTCACTGGACATGGTTAGTCACTTTGATGGCTTTCCTAATCATAGGTTCCAAAGCGACAAATTGGCGGTACGAAGAGAAGTTGCAATTGGCCTTAAATGAGGCTAATGAAGGTCTTCGTAGTTGGAAAAACGTCATGGCTAATGGTGGTGCTGTGACGCTATTAGCAATATTTAATGCATATTCGGGTGGTTATGATTGGATGTATTTAGCCGCTGTTTCAAGCATCGCAGTCGCTTCGTCGGATACACTCGCATCAGAAATAGGCTCGCTCGATCATCGAACTAGGAGCATAACCACTCTAGAGGCTGTTCCCGCCGGAACTAATGGAGGTATGTCGCCGACTGGAACTGTCGCCGCAGCTGCTGGTGGCATCTTCATCGCGATAGTAGGTATAGCATTATTTCCATTCTCAAACAATGTTATCGCGATGCCGATATTCTTCGTTTTCGCCGCCTCGATTGGTTGGCTTGGCTGCCAAGTCGACTCTCTACTCGGTGCACTCCTTGAGAATCGTGGATATATTGGAAAACATAGTGTAAACTTCCTCGCAACACTATCTGGTGTGGTTATGGCAGTCATTTTTTACAATAATTTACTATGAGCGTGGTTGCGAGGGGTTTGTGTACACTCGAATGAGGCAACTAAAATGATGGGAGACCGCGGAACTCAATTTAGGGCGATTTCCTTTGCCCTTATTTTGGTGGGGTTGATCCTAGCAAGTACTGTCACTGCACAGCGAAATGCACCAGAAGGACCCGGGGTAGAGTGGGAACTTCCAGAGAGTAATATGCTTTTTTTAAAGGGCGATGAAAGTTCACCTTACTTAGATCGTAATTGGAGTGTATTGACGGGCGAACCATTGGGTGAAGCTCAATTTCAGAAAACTTTAGGATTTCAAAATCTAATCAATATTCAGTCAGCACCATTAGTCGAAGCAGCTCGATTCGAAGGCAATATTACAGTTCATCTATTCGCTGCATTAGAGACATCAAACGATGGTTGCAGATTCACAAACCCAGTTCCGGGTTCTCCTCTAGGTGCAACGACAACATTTTCTGTATCTCTTACATTGGGCGGAGTCCAAGTTCTGACAAATACAGAAACAGAATCAGTTGTTATGACTGAATCATTTACCGCTGCTCATGAATTCACCGTTCGAGCTACAGATGTAAACGCTAGCTTAGGGCCTGGTGATTTGATTGGGCTGAAAATTGATGTGAGTCATGATTGCCTTCAGGGTGGAGTCCTCTATTGGGACACATACGATGCTCTGACCGGAATCGAGTTTGAGGGTAATTTACTCGAACCCGAACTCGAAAATGCAATCGATTCAAACGGTATGATTAGGATTGAATTCACGCCTATTTCTCCATGGGGTGGTGATGATTATGTTTGGCAGGTGCTGGAAATTGTTGGACCGATGAACTATGCTCAAATGGTTCATGGGAATGCACCTGAAGATCTACGGCTCGATCATTTCGAAGCTCCTCATGGAACTCGAATAGGAGATGCGAATAGAACGGTGTTGACTTGGTCTGCCGACAAACCATTGATTCCTGGGACCTACATGGTTGATGCTTGTTTTGCGCTTTCCGACCATAATCCTAGCGAGCCTTGTGATGCTTATGCAGTGATGCGATTTGAGGTTCCTGAACCCCAACCTGCCTTACTGAATGGATTATGGGCAGCAATAATAATTCCTCTTGCAATTATTGGCTGGATTGGTGTTTCGATGCGGGATGCAATGTTACCATTACCTGCATATGGTGTAATTTTATTATTAGCGATTGCAACATTAGGGCCTGCTCTATACCTTCCTGATATTGAAATGGATTCTCCTCGAATCGATGGCGCGGCTCCTTCATTCGCACTTCTTTCACATGGTGATTCCGCCGAGATGGTAACTCTTACAGATTTGATTAGCGATTCGGATGCAATCGTTATTGGATTATTCTCTCCAAGTTCACCAAATGCAGAACGTCAACGTGGTGATTTCCAAGCTGCAATGTTGATGATGGAGAGTAATATTAAATTTCTTCAAATCGCTACTGGTGAAGGCGTTCGCGCAGTCGATCTCGACCAATTAGCCGAAGCGGTTAACGAGAGTTGGCCAATATTGATGGATGAATCCGATTCTAGTGTTGGAAAAGCCTTCCCAAGTGGTGCTAGTGATGCGGTAATCATCATTGACTCAGCGGGTTTTATCTCTGAATGGCGCCCTGGAACTATGTCTGCTCAAGAGATTCTTGACGCAGCGGATAAAGCTACGAAAGGCTCTGGAAAAAATCCTCTTCAACTCCTCTACTTAATCACTACAACTGCACTTTTTCCACTCTTCATTCTCTCGATGCCTCGAGAAAGAAAATTCGAAATTCCTACCGACCCTTTAATCCCAGGTTCTGGTAGTGCGTTGACAATTGTTGCATCAGGTCTTGGTTTCGCTTTCTGGGCTTTGCCGATATCTCTCCTCTCCGCTCTCGGGCTTGGCGCCTATTGGATTTGGATTGAAGCGATTCTCTCTATCATTCTAATCTACCATGGTGTGTCGATGTTAACACGAGGATCACTTAAGGAAATTGAGATTATTGGGTCGTGGGGGTATGGGAAAATTCCCAAAAATTACCAAAAATGGCGTTCAGAGTCGAGTTTTATCGATGATGTTCACCTCGGACTTTGGGTAGCTTGGCTTGTCTGGCTAAGAATTCCAAACCTAATTCCTCAAGGGGTTGGCTCACTCGCACGTTCAGGATTAATTGGTATTCCTCTATCCATGATAATGCTTACTGGATTTGTTATTGTTGCTGGTTTATTAGTGGTTTTGTCAAGAACTATTGTGCTTCTTCCGGGCAAGTTATCGAGACTGTTGGGATCTGTCAGCGTCGGTCTAAGACCTCGTGCCTGGGGTTTGGCCTCATGCATATTAGGAACTTGGATTCTGATTAGTCTAATACTTGGACCAATTCAAGGCTCGATGTAATTTTTGTTTTCAACTGTGTCCACTCGACCGTGATGATGATAAGAAGAAGGGCTCTCGATAGGCATACCCTTGGGGGTATAGTATAACTTGGTAGTACAGCGGGCTCCAGTTGCACGGGAATGACGACGAAATTGTGATCTGATAGGTTGATGACCAACTGGAGCACTGACCCGTCGCGACCCGAGAGCGTGCCGAAACTAAGAACACGCTAGGCGGAAGATACCCGCTGATCTGGGTTCAAATCCCAGTGCCCCCACCACCTCTACTCAATCAGTTGTAATCCTCGAGGGGTGGGCTTGCAGATTAATTGGCCGAATAGAACTACCTACCAAGTTTCTAGAATCGGTTGATTGAAAGACTAGTGATTATCGGGAACGATTGATGAACACCAAGTCAGTCGCAATGCTCCTCGTCGCGATTCTTGTTATACCATTGGCTGGAAGCCTAGAATCTAACCATTCCCCTAAACTTGGAACAGATGACATCCAAGTCCTTGTTGAGGGTCAAAAGATTATGATTCCAAACCAAACACCAATATGGTGGGACACGTCAATTGATTGGTGGGAAGTAACAACTCTTGATTCAGATAGAAATGGAATTCATGATTCTCTCCAAACCGCGATTGGAAGAGTCAATGTCATACTTTCATATTCACAAGATATTACTCAAATCGATCGTGATATTCTATCCTACTTTGGCTATGAAATTCATCAAGAATTACCAAGTGTTGACGCGATTCTATTAGGTGATGTCGATGTATCTAAAATTTGGCAACTTGCCGAAATTGATGGAGTTGTTATGGTCGAGCGATACGGGTCTCTCGTATTCTATGGCGATGTTCAAACTTTGACTGTGAAGGCAAGAAATTCTACTGAATATCCAGTTGGTGCTTGGAATTTGGGAGTTACTGGTGCCGGTGTAAACATCGCTCTGACCGATACTGGTGTCGATAACGAACATCCAGGCTTGGCAGGAAAATTCGTTGCAGGTTATGATGCGGTGTGTTACATTACATCCGATCCAACATGTATTCTTGCTGGGGGTAGAGTCGAAGATGGTTCATTTGATCCAGATGATGGTAACCAACATGGTACTGCTTGTATGGGAATGGCGAGCGCTACCGGAATTGAAGCGGATGGTTCTCAATCTGAATTTTATGGAGCGGCACCGAACGCTACACTTATCGATGTGCGAATTGGTACCGATGTTGGAGCTGGACCGTTCGAAAATTATATTCTTGAACAAGAATTCTATGAGTCTGCACTAAATGGTCTTCAATGGGTTATTGATCATCGAGACGATGCTTGGCCAGGAGTTGGCGAGGATAATTATGGAATTGACATTATTTCTCTGTCGTGGGGAATTACGAGCCATGAGAATGGCGGTTCAGATGGTTCAGATGCACACAGCCGAATGCTCGATGCTGCGATGGAGGCTGGCGTTACTGTCTCAAATGCTGCTGGAAATGATGGCGAAGATAATGACGGCCTTTCTGGAATGAGTTCCTCTTCACTTTCGATAACCGTGGCTGCAACTGATGACCAAAATACTGTTTCCCGCTCCGATGATACGATTGCAGGTTATTCTTCACGTGGCCCTCGTCGAGATAATGGTGATGGAAACCCCTTGAATGAGTTGATTCCTGAGGTTAGCGCACCTGGTTCGAATATTATTCAAGCAGAAGGGTGTGTGACAAGTGGTGGCTGCAATAACAATATTCCAGGTCAAGATGCTTCTGGTAATACGTACACGGGGCGAGGTTCTGGTACCTCTTATGCGACTCCTTCTGTTAGTGGGGTTATCGCTCTGGTAATTGAAGCGAATGCGAATTTGACGCCGCTGCAAATCAAAGAAGTTCTGAAACAAACAGCTGAGCGCCGTGGTGAAGCGAGCGTACCTGAAGTCGATCCGTATTGGAACCGAGAATTCGGTTATGGTATGGTTGATGCCTATGCTGCGGTTCAACTGGCATTATTCCTCAGCGATACCGATCAAACAGCATCTATCGATCCAAATCTGCAGAATCATTTGCTGAATGTTTCAACCAATGGTTCAATCGAAATTAGTGGTCATGCATGGAGTCAATCCGGTGAAGTTGAGAGGGTAGAATTTCGAATTGATAATGGAGGATGGTTTCAAGCATTTTACAATGAATCTCAGTTGACGGTAGGAGCACTCACCCCCTTTGATTGGTTCATAAATTTAGATGCAAGTAAACTCGGCTCGGGAAATCATACTGTCGAAATACGAGCCGCCTCCGGTGACCAGCAATCATTGCCGATTATCGTTCAAGTCCAAGGAATAGATTCAGGGTTGTCTACTATGTCAATACCCCCCTTTGTTTTCGCTCTTGTAGCGCTTGTCGGAATTGCTTGGGTATCTGCATTAGTCTTAATTAGAGTTCGTTCAGATGATGAAATTGATGCGATGATAACTAATTTACGAACTGATTCTGAAATTGAGGGTGTTATCGAAGCAGAATTATTGGATTAATACAAATCAAAAGCAGTGATTTTTCCCAATTCCGAAGGTATAGAGGCATCTATTTCATATCTTATTACAATTGTCCGCAGGACATGGTACATTTCTCAGACCGAGCGATTAGCATACGTCCAACCGGCGTTCGTCGTATGTTTGACTTGGCTGGTGAAGACTCTATTCAGTTTGGATTGGGGGAACCTGATTTTCAACCACCGCCTATCGCGATCGAAGCTTTTTCTAGGGCGATGAGGGAAGGTCGTAACAAATATACGACTACTGCGGGTCTACCTCCTCTTCGTCAAAAAATAGCTGAAACTTGGCATCATCTTGATCCGAGCCTCGATAAATCGAATGTCTGTATCACGATGAGTGGCACCAATGGGCTTCTAGATATATTTCTTGCATTGGTGAACCCAGGCGATAATGTCTTGCTACCTGAACCATATTTTCCGTTATATCCAACCGATGTGGTGATATGTGGTGGAGAAGCCAACATGTATCCTTGCACTTTTGAGAATGGTTTTGTTCCAACAATTTCCGACCTGCAATCAAGAGTTGACGAAAACACGGTCGCAATCCTCTATAATTTTCCCAGCAACCCTACAGGCGGTAATGTCACTGAAGCTCAACGTGATGAATTAGTAACTTTTGCCCGTGATAATGATTTATGGTTAATCACAGATGAAGTCTATGACCGAATCGTATACGATCAAGAACATGTTTCTTTCTTAGGTGCGGGCTATGATAAAGTCATAATGATAAATTCATTTTCAAAAACTTTTGCAATGACTGGCTGGAGAATTGGGTACCTGCTTTCTCCCGATGATGAAGCGATGGCTCAATTAACAAAAATGCAGTATTATGTCACTGCTTGTAGTAATGATGCGATGCAATACGCTGTGTTAGAAGCACTGGAAAATGCTAGCGATTATCCAGCCCAAATGCGCGACGAATTCCAGGTTCGACGAGATTTGATTTGTGAGCGTCTAAACGCGATGGAGGGTGTGTCTTGCCATATCCCTACGGGGGCATTCTATGTGTTTCCAAAATTCGATATTCCTGGAGTAAACAGCGAGGAATTGGCGTTCGCTCTCCTCGAGGGAGGTGTACTTTGCAGCCCTGGTACAGCGTTCGGAACTGCGGGTGAAGGTCATTTGCGATTTGCATATACAATCGGTCGAGAAGATATTTCTCGTGGGATGGATCGTGTCGAGATAGTTCTGAAAAAATTACGTGGAGAATGAGGAATTCGAATGACTCCTCTTGCCGCTTACACATTTGGGGGATTGGCATTATTTTCTTGCTGGTTTTTATTAAAGGACAAAGATATCCGATACGCTCTAGGAATTCTCTCATTATCGGGAATCGGTTTGTATATTGACGGCCCGAACTCAGTACTATTCGGGACTTTTCTGAGTTCGGGATGGATTGCTCTTAACCAAGTAGTTTTCAAGGTATAAATCGTAAAACGTTAGTCATCGAATAGGTTGAATGGTATATCGATCATTCTTTGAGATTGATCATCTTCACTCTCCCCTTCAGATTCATCATCGGAATCACTGTCATTTTTTTCAAAAGAATCCTCGAGTTGAGGGATATTAAAGATGTCATCATCTTCACTTTCCTCTATTGGAGCAGGTAAAGAATGTCCTGACAAATTTTCCAATTCCCTATCTTTCTCTTTCATCCAAGAGGAAAGTCCATTCGACCCTCCAAGGACACTTATCGTAGTGAAAGTCGCCATTGGCAGGACTGAAATGGCTACGAGAAAATCAATGATTGCAGTTGGCGGAATTTTAGCTTCAGGTGCGACTAGGTTGAGAATAATACCCTCTAATTGAATATCGTGCCAGTGGCTTATGTCGATACCTAACCAATTGAGAGATGCTGCAAGCAATAGGCGAGCAAATCCCCAAAATATTACTACTGGCAAAATCCAAGAAATTTTTGTTATCCGCCAAAGAATTTTTCGGAATAATGCTGCGATTCCAACCAAGCGGTTGGAAATAATTGGCTGAATTCTAAACGAAAGCCAAAGAGCGATTAGGTATCCAATCATCCCAAGTTCAAATGCCGAATTTGGTTGGATGTATTCATCAGGAATTCCTTCCATAATTAATATTGGAATTGAGATAAGAATCACTTGAGAAGGGACTGCGAGTAATTGCAATCCTCCATGAACAGCGATTAAATCATCATTATTATTCTCTACATGTTCGTTAACCATTCTAGCCATTCTACCGTATGGGCTTGAATAGGCTGCCATTCGAGCGATATCGATCAATTCAGGGTCATATTTTCTTTGACTGAACCCAAGGGTTGCTACCCAGCCCCCTCTATCTACAACATAATTTGGACGATAGCCACCAATCACCAATGCGAGCAAGAGGGACACAATTCCGTACACCAATCCTGCAATCAATATCCAGTGAAATAATTCGGTTCGAATTGAAATGGCAAAATTTTCTCTATCGATGTCAATAAGGTATGTCAAAGAGAAGCCGATAATAGGTACGAGTGTAACTTGAATGAGTAATATCAAGCCTAATCCTATACGGTGAGTAAGATTACTCCGCTCCTCCATGATGGTTACGCCACTAGATGCATCCATAAGTCCTTCATCCACATTCATAACAAATCTGTGAGTTATTCAATCTTGTTTTAGAATCCAAACGGATTTCATTCCGCCTTTAGGGCGGCAAACGACCGCCCCCAATCTTCATACACAGATTGAAGACCCAATGGGATTGTTAGTTATGCGTAGCCTGTCACCGATGTTTGTATTATCACTAATGCTTTTGATGAGCCTTTCACCAATAGCACTTCACTCCAATCTTGAAGAAAGCCCCGAATTGAGTTCTGCCGTACCTAAAGCTCTCATCGACTTTGAAGTGTCTTCAATCGAGATAGGCAATGCCTCCCGAGACGCAAAAACCTGGCTCCAACCAGATGGCTCAGAACAAGAATATATCATGAGAGATGAAACCATTCAAATCAATGTCACTTTCACTCAAGCCGGTTCATCTGGTCAGCCTGCTGCTGCTGAAGGATTTTTACAGATTTGGCATCCAGTCGGATATCTGATTGTAGAATTCAATGTCAGCATGATTTTGTCTGGTTTCCAGTCTTCTAAAGAAGAATTCATCTGGACTCCGACCGCAGCTCATAGCGCTCTTGATGAAAGTGGTGTTTTATTTGGCGGTATCGAACTTAAAGGAATTATAGATGGCGGTTTGGCCGATGATAATGAAGTGAATAACGTCCTACTCCGAAACATTCCAGTTGCACTTTGGCATGATCCTATGGAGAATGGATTTTGTGGCGATGTTGATAATGATGAGATCATTGATTGCCCAAATCAATTACAAGCCAATATTCCAACTTGGGTCGGTGCTGGTTATAATCAGGATGATTCACTCTCGTCAGACCCAGACAATTTTGGACACTGGCGTATGGATGATTCCGGAAGTGCAGAAGGTTCCCGTCATTGGCGTGTATCCCGGTCTGGTTCTGATTATGCAAGTAACCGTCACGACCGCTTGTGGTGGGGATGGTTCACTCCATTCCAGAGTTGTGAAGACCCCGGTCATGGCCTCGGATATGGGACTCTTGACTCAGCAGTTACTACTTCATATGGCAATAATTTCTGTAAAATTCGAATACGCGGGTTCGATTTCTTAACTTTGCATTTGGTGACTAATGCTTGGGGTGATATGGCAGCTGGTGACCAAATTCGCCTCGAAGCCGATGCCGGCCCAGAAGAATATTACAATTATACGTCTCAGTCATTGTCTACCACTTCAGCCGATTGGACACAATTGGTTTGGAATATGACTGGTATGCACCCGTCTGCCGATTTCACGATGGCTTTCTTATTCGATTCTAATAGTTCCTATGCAAATCAGGGAATCCACCTTGACTCATTCCTACTTTTCGGAATTCAAAAGGTGCCCGAATACACCCTTGACGTAGATTGTGATGATCCATTACCCAATTCTTACATGGTTATCCCCGCAGATTCTACTCCTCCTTCACTTCATTGCACGATAACAAATAACGGATATATCGATATTACATTGCGGCTTTATACCGAGGTAACTAATCAATCTTGGATGTGGGGTTACCCGCTTCGGATAGATTCAAACAATAATGTTGACCATGATAATTTTGTTGTTACAAAGGTAATTCATGCTTTGGAGTCGATGGAGACTTGGTTCAATTTGAGCATTCCCGATGGCGCTGGGGTACAAGATTTGGATTGGGATGTCTGGATCAACGACGGTGTGACAAATTTGACGAAAAATTACTTACGTTTGCCGGTTTCAGTAATGGCTGCGTATTCTTGTAAATTGCAGCAGGAATCCCTCCAAAATCCCGCTGCGACCTTATATCCAGGAGAAAGTGGGGTCGTGCCAATGATTTTGAAAAATACTGGAAATCAAATAGCGACATGGAATCTCGGTGTCTCATTCCCAAATCAAGATTGGACGAATGATGCTAGAATTGAGTGGCAGTTAAATGGCTCTGAGATTACTCAAACCGAGTTGTCGATAACCGACGAAATTGCAATTGATGCGATTATTACCGTACCAGATAGAGTTGAACCTGGAACTTACGAAATAACGTTGTTATCGAGTGGACAATCACCTGCTCAATATCAAGCTGAATGGCTTATTTATGTCGTCGTTCCAGTTTACTACGAACTCGATATTGAACCAGAGGTTAACAATATGGTGGCGCCAGCAGATGATTCGTTGCGATTGATTGAATTCAGATTGATTAATCACGGCAACGCAGAGGAAGCTTTCGATCTAAGCATTATCTCTGATTGGCATCTTAATGTCTCAATGAATACCGAGCAAACTTTCGAAATCGATCCATTCGGAGGAGATGCAACGGTCACGATGTTATTGCCGATGCCTTATGGAATTGTAAATGAAACTTATCCCATCACTTTGGTTACAACGAGTAAGACCAATCCCGATTATCAGACGAGCAAGAAAATTTTCTTGACCGTTCCTGAAACTTATCTTGTCGAGGTAGAAGATATTGATATGCTCAACGAAGTCTTCAGAGGAGGTGATGACCCGAGAACAGTAAATTGGCGAATTTGGAACAGAGGAAACACAGCAGATTCTTTCCAAATCTCCTTTGATCACCTATCTGATGTTTCGGTGAGCACCATCGGATTGAACAATGGAATAACTCCCTATATTGCACCGGGTGAATCATTCAATCTGACCGTTCGCTATTCCTTTGACGATTTGGCATTTGGAGATCGAACAATCGAATTAACTGCTACGAGTACCAATGCTGAATCTGCCGGTCAATCTTCCTTTGACACAGGCGAAGCAGACTTCCAAGTTGGCACACAAGGTTGGATTAAGATACAACCACCTACACCCCTAGTCGTTGTTGAAGGTGGATATGAAATTGAGCTTGTTTTTACCGTCACAAATAACCATCCTACCGATGCACAGTTATTACGTACAGATATAGAGAGAGATTCACCGATTTTCAACAATATTATCGATGCTAGGGTCGACACAGGAGATCAGACATTTGTTCTAGATGCTCAGGATTCCCGGACGGTCACGGTTTTCTTGACAGTTTCCGATGATAATTTAAAGTCGCTTTCAGATATTGAAATAATATTTGAATTGATTTTGGAAGTAGATGGTGATATTGACAAGGTGTCAAGTTCAGCGACTGTGACTATGCACAAAATCAACCCCGTAGAAGAAGGGCCCGACAAGGGTTTCATCGCTCAAGTTGCGGGTAATATTCTGTTCATTCTAATTGGTATCGGCGTGATAATTGGGGTAATGATAGCCGCATTAGGAATTATGAAAACAGCTTCGAAACCGCTCGAGGTCGAATCCTCATTCGATGATTATGAATCGGCCGTAGGTGGAGCACCTTCGTTGGAGGGTATGCCAGAAGCACCAGATTTGCCATCGGCAGATTCGGTTGCAAACTCTATGTATGGCGGCACTCAAGAAATGTTTGAGCGACCTCCTCCTCCGCCAATGCCAGATCCATCAGAAATGCCAATGCCAGAGCCAATGCCTGAGCCCGAGCTACCTGTTATGGCTGAACCAGAGTCACCACCAATGCCTGAGCCAGTTCCAATTTCGGAACCAGAAATGGAAGAAATCGTAGAATCAACTGAAATTGAGGATGAAGTTGAATTGGAAGAAGAACCAGTTGTAGAAGAGTCTACAGAGCCCGAATTACCTGCAGGAGTCCCCCCAATTCCTGATGATGGTCTTCCACCAGGATGGTCAATTGAGCAATGGGTTCACTATGGTCAGCAATGGATTGACCAGCAAAATAGACAATGATTTGATAGTTTCAATTCTTATTATTATGTGCGAGTCCTTATGAAACCCCCTTTGGTGGGCGAACCCCGAAGTGAGTGTGATTTCCTATGTACAACGGTCAACAACCAATTTTCATTATGAAAGAAGGCACTGAAAGAACTAGCGGTCGAACTGCTCAGAGTAATAATATCGCAGCCGCCAAAGCCGTTGCTGATGCAGTACGCTCAACCCTTGGTCCAAAGGGAATGGACAAAATGCTCGTAGACAGTATGGGTGATGTTGTTATTACCAACGATGGAGCAACTATTCTCAAGCAGATGGATATTACTAATCCTGCAGCTAAGATGATTATCGAGGTTGCAAAAACACAGGAACAGCACTGTTACGATGGAACTACTAGCGCGGTTGTAATCGCTGGTGAACTTTTGAAACGCAGTGAAGATTTAATTGAACAAAATGTTCATCCAACTGTAATTTGTGACGGATTCAGACTCGCTGCGCAAAAAGCCAACGAATTAATTGAAAATCATTCTAAAGATGTTTCAGAAAATATTCTAACAGAAGTGGCAAAAACAGCACTAACTGGTAAAAGTGCAGGCGCAGTCAAAGAATTCCTTGCAGATATCTCTGTTCGGGCAGTACTTTCCGTATCTCAAGAAGATGAGGATGGAGTAGTTGTCAATCTTGATGATATAAAAGTCGAGAAAAAACAGGGTGGCTCTATCGGAAGCAGCACTTTGATCGATGGAATTATTCTCGATAAAGAGCGAGTTCACTCGGGGATGCCTCGCTCAGTTTCTGATGTGAAAATTGCATTGATTAACTCTGCAATCGAGGTTAAGAAAACCGAAATCGATGCAAAAATTCAGATTACTGATCCTAATATGTTGTCACAATTCCTCGACGAGGAAGAAGCATATCTGAAATCTCTCGTCACCAAAATTCAATCCGCTGGTGCGAATGTATTGATTTGTCAGAAAGGTATCGATGATTTGGCACAACACTATCTAGCGAAGGCCGGAATCTTTGCTCTTCGTCGAGCAAAGAAGAGTGATATGGAAGCACTTTCGAAGGCAACAGGAGGAAAAATAGTCACTAATATCGATGATCTTTCGTCTACAGACTTAGGTTTAGCCGCTAAGGTTGACGAAAGAAAAATCGGTGAATCGGATATGGTTTTCATCACTGGTTGCCCTCAGGCAAAATCCGTCTCTGTTCTACTCCGTGGTGGTACTGAGCACGTCGTCGATGAAATCGAGCGTGCTTTCAAAGATGCCATTGGCGTTGTCGCCGTGGCTAACGAAGATAAGGCAGTCCTAACTGGTGGTGGCTCGGTTCTCGCTGCGATAAGCCGCGATCTCCGCGCATATGCAGAGGGAATCGGCGGTCGCGAACAAATGGCAATCGAAGCATTCTCTGGGGCACTCGAAGTTATTCCCAGAACCCTTGCAGAGAATGCTGGTTTAGATCCGGTCAACACGATTATTGATTTGCGTAAAGCTCACTCCGAAGGCAAATCGAATTTTGGTGTAAATGTCTATGATGGTGGAGTCGCCGATATGTCCGCAGCAAACGTATTCGAACCGAGTCGTGTAGTCGAGCAAGCGATTCAATCCGCAACTGAAACTGCGGTGATGATTCTGCGAATTGACGATGTAATTTCTAGTCGTGCTAGCAGCCCTATGGATGGCGGCGATTTCGATGGCTTCGATATGTGAGATGGGCGAAATTAGCAAGCTCCTTTCTAGTGCTTTACACGCTACATTCAATAATCGACCGTAGGTCGAAACAAATGTCCACGGGACAATCGGTGTCAATATGTCTGCAGACCGTTCACTCCTCGTTCTTTTTGGTTCTCAATCTGGAAATGCAGAAGACATGGCTGTCCAGATTGGCAAAGCTGCTTCAAAGTATAATTTAGAAGCAACCGTCAAGGGTATGGACGAGGTCAAAATAGCTGACTTGGCAAATTATTCGAGAATTCTCATCACCTGTAGCACATGGGGTGAGGGCGAGCAACCTGACAATGCGGAAGATTTGTGGCAAGCTGCTAATGCAGAAGATACTCCTTCAATGGCCAAATGCAATTTCTCTGTACTCGCTTTGGGTGATTCATCTTACGAATTTTATTGTGAATCCGGTATACAATGGGATGACTGGCTTGAATCAAAAGGTGCAACACGAGTCTATCAACGGGTTGATTGCGATGTGGAATATGAAGATCCCGCTGCATCTTGGCTATCTGAAGCATTAGCCTGCATGGGAGCAGTCGATGATAATGGAATTTTCCAAGCCGCAGAAATAGATGCTGTAAAGGATGCTGCATCTGGAGGGTCTAGCGGTTCTATTTCATCCCCAACTGAATCTGCGGCTCCAGCGATTGAAATCTCAACAGATGGTGACCGCTCGATGATAATTCTATTCGGTTCACAATCTGGAAATTCAGAAGATTTAGCTTCAAAGTTTGCAAAGAAGGCTGGTGATTACGGTCTCTCAGCTGAAGTTACCGATATGGATGACTTCGACTTTACATCTCTTTCAGACAAGAAGCGAGTTCTCATCATTTGCTCGACCTGGGGCGAGGGAGAAATGCCAGATAATGCAGAGGAATTATGGCAAACTTCACTCAAGGCCGCTGATGGTTCATTGAGCGGTGTCTATTACTCCGTTCTGAGTCTAGGCGATTCATCCTACGAATTCTATTGTCAATCAGGAAAGGATTGGGATAGTCAATTCGAGAAATTGGGTGCGACACGACTAGTTGAGCGCGTCGATTGTGATGTTGATTTCGATGATATGGCGACAATTTGGGCATCTGATGCACTAGCAAATATGGCTGCTGTTGATGGCGAAGGTGTATACGATTCCGAATTGGTTGATGCAATCAAGGAATCAATGGCGGGTGGTACGAGCGGTGCTTCTGGAGCAGATGGTTTCAGTATCCCTGAATTAAAATCAGAATCCATGCAGGTTGAAGTCAGTATATTCCGTTACGACCCAACTACTTCATCTACTGGAAAGGACACATGGGTTTGTGCATTCCCAGGTCATATTTCTGCCCTTGAAATGCTTCGGTCTTTGAAAAATACTCAGGATGGTTCTCTGATATTCCGCGATGGAACTGCCGATGATCCTTCGACTGCAATTTCCATTAATGGCCGCTATATTCTTCCTGGAAATTGCCGAATTGATTCTCTCGCACCAATCAGAAATGGTGGAATTCAAATTCGAATAGAACCGCTTCCTGGATTCGAAGTAATCAGAGATTTAGTCGTCGACACATGGTCTCTCGAACAAAATCGAGAAATTTCTGAACCATGGATGATCGCAGCTACTCGAACTGGTGCAAATACTCCGCAAGGTCCAATTGGAACAATGGATTCACAAATTGCAGACAAACTCCATTCAATCTCATCTTTCCACAGCGCAGAAATTTTGCATGCTTCTTCCGATGCCACACCCCATTCTAACACATATCTTGGTCCATCAGTAGTTTTGCACTCATGGGCTCGCCTCAATGACCCTAGAACCTCAGTATCGAAGAGAGCAGCACTACAAATCATTCTAGACGGCGAAGGAGGGATCAAATCAGAAACAGATTTAGCATCGATTCGTCGACAAGGAAAAACTACGACTATTCATGATTCTCTTCTCGAATGTAAGACCGCCACATTATCTCGTGATGGTTTCCGTGGTCGCCACGGCAAACATGTTTGGTGGTATACGCTTACTGTGAAGAGCAGTGGGCGTGTGAATGATACGATGATTTTCAGACAAGTTCTCGGGCCAATCGGTTTGATGGGTAATTTATTCTCAGGCGTTACGGCAAGAATGGTTCTTGGATTTACTCGAACTGGGGGTTCTATGTTTTACGACATGTTAGCACTTGTAGCTCCACCTGCTGGATTAGGAAAAATGCCAAAACAATTCAATGCTTCAGTCGATAAACATCACGAGGTTGTCGCAATATTCAATGAGATGGATGGTCGATTTTGATGGCTCTGAAATACGCTTACCACCCAGGTAATGTAGCACATTCCGGTTCGCCAGAAATCAATGATACAATGATTCCACTGGCTCGCACTCTCGGGATTAAACTGACTTCTCTCGATGGAGCCACAAGTTGTGGTGCTGGAATTATCCGCCAAGCAAACCATCGTTTGCAACTCGCACTGAATGCGCGTACCTTCGCTCAAGCTGAGGCGCTTGGATTAGAAATTATGACTCCATGTGCGGCGACAGCGGGAAATTTGTCAGAAGATTTGGCGACGCTACGAGCGAACCCAATTCTTCTTGAGGAAATTAATGTGATATTACAACAAACTAGTGGTTTGACTTTTAGTGGAGGAACCGAAGTTCACCATTTATTGCATGTGATTGTCGATGAATTCGGTTTGGATAAGTTGAGTGCTTTGGTTAAAAATCGAGTCGATTTTTCAATTGCTGGATATTATGGTCCAAATATGCAACAACATGGGGCATGTGGCGGAGACGATGTTTTTGATCCAAATTATTTCGAGCAACTTATCACGGCTCTCGGTGGTACTCCAGTTGAATGGGAAAGCAGAACTCAGAGTGTTGGTGTTCCTAGTTTGGTTTCTGAAGAATTAACAGTTTTACGTCAAGCGGCTTCAGTTCTTTCAGATGCTCGTTCAGAAGGTGCTGATATGATCGTCAGCGCATGTAATCTATCTCACTCAATTCTCGATATCTATCAAGGAAAGGCTAGCCGAGCAACTGGAATACAAACCAATATCCCAGTTACTCACCTTTGCGAAATTCTTTCATTTGCACTCGGTCATCACACTGATAGATTCGCGCAATTGCGTACTAGAATTGCAGTTATTGGCGATTGATTATTGCCGAGTTTGTTTTTTCCCGAACATACGCAATAATTCTCTAACTTGAACTTCAGTGATTCCTTGGATTTCTTTAAGCTCCTCTTCTTCTGCCCATACAAGATTGGCAAAAGTTCCAAATTTATCTAATAATTGTAAGGATAATTCTGAATCGATACTCGGAATCGACTCAATAATTGCTCGAACAGCAATTCTTTCATCATCATTTTTGATTCTAATCTCACGGGCTCCCGCTGCGGCTTGGGTAACTGGATCTGACCAAAATTCTGGCTTTACAGCCTCCAACCTATCTTGTGCGCTACCACTTAAACCATCAAGCATAGATTCTTCTCTTCTGGATGCAACTGTGAGGAATCGTGCGGTTTCTGCCCCATCTTTGGTCGTTACAACCGGGATTCCAAAATCCAAAGAAAGCGTTGTCAATGCTCCCATCAATGCATGTGGGTGGACCCTTGGGTTTTGGAAAAGTCCCTCGCCCTCGATTAGAATAAGGGTGCGAGGTGCTGCACCGACTAACCTACTGGCTTGTTCTAATAGTCGTCCATCAACTAATGAATCGACAAAATCACGTACCGTTTTTCTTTCTACTAAAATCCGTTCACCAATTTTGAAATCTCCTGTAGTGAGCCGTTTGATTATTATTTCAGCGCCAAGGGCACGCAAACGTGCGACTACGGCACTGTTCAATTCACGATCATCTGCTGTGATGATAGCTCCAGGGACATCCGGAGGACCAATTTCTTCGAGAGCCGACAGATCCTGGGATATCGATATGGGTGGGGGATTGTTCACAATTTTTTGAGTGTGTGTATCAGTTTTTTCATTATCTAGAGGCGAATCATTTGAGGCCGTTTCAAATTGCTCCAATCCAGTTTGTCCGCGAGGTCGGAACGTTTGAGGGGGTAATTTAGCACTAGAGGTCATTTTTTGCTTCATTTCAACTTGATCGCTTTCAACAATACTAGGGCGAGATTCCTCGCGAACTTTCATGATGAACTCTTTCGCTGATATTATTTCATCTGAATTTGAAACTTCAAATGAATCAAGATTTGAAAGGTCAATATGCGCAGAGCGAGGTAATTTTCGTCGAACTCTTTGAACTGCTCGTTGCATATTTTCTTCTTTTCGCTCAGCTGCTATTTTTGCTCCTTCATCTCTAGTGTCTTCAGCAATCAGCACGACAACTTCACCTTCACGGTGTCTGCCGGTTCTTCCACGGCGTTGGATAGTTCGTATTTCACTGGGTACTGGTTCGTAAAATATTACTAAGTCCGCGGATGGAATATCCAATCCTTCTTCAGCTACAGAGGTGGCTACCAGTACATTGAATTCACCTTCTCGAAACCGATTTAACCTGTCGATTTGCTCCTTGGGTTTTAATCCAGTTCTTCCATTTCTGCTAGATTGACCAACAAATTGAATCGGTTTTGCTCCTTCTAATCCTTCAAGAGCTAATTCGATAGCCGCGACCGAATCTCTGAAGGTAGCGAAAACAATAATCTTGCTCATCGGATCTCTTCGTAGCCGTTCTCTGACCAAACGTCTGACTGTACCTACCTTTGTATGGATTTCATCCATCTGATCCAAACTTTGTTTCAAACTTTGAATCCGTTTATCTCGCAAGAAGTTTTTTACAGATTTTTTTGATGTGTCGCCATCTTTTTCCATTCTATCAAGAAATTCTCTTGCTGCTGCAATTCCTTGAGATAATAAATGGTTGAGGAGATGATTTAAGCGCATTGCCATAGATAGATTTGAAACCGAGGAGTAAGCATTTGATTCACCTCGTTGAATTGCTTCTTGAGCACGCCCCATCGCTTGGGTTAGGCCACGATATGAAGGGTGCCCGGAAAGAACATATCTACCTAGACGACGCTCTCTATCGATAATTCCATTCAACCATAATCGGAGTGGTTCGGCTAATTCTCGAATTTCTTCAGGAACGATTACTTTCAATTCTTGAACATTGAGGCCGGCCAAATATGGGTTCAGCATTGTATCATTCGATGTTCTGATATGAATTCGTTCAACATCGAGCCGTTCACAAATTTCTTCGACAACTTCTGTACGTGAACCAGGGCTTGCAGTTGTGGCAAGAATAAGCCCATCTACCGCCTGTGATTTGTATAATTCAGCGGCTTGAGCCATAGGATGATTTCCCGTGGCGTGATGAGCCTCATCGACCACCAATAAGCAACAATTTGACAGGTCGAGAATTCCTTTTACAACATCATTGCGAACGACGTGTGGCGTAGCAATAATCAATCGAGAAGAATCCCATAAATTTTCACGCTTTTTTGGAGTTATCTCGCCGGTAATAGAAATTGGATTAAGATCGTGAATATTTTTCATCACTGGCTCAAGACTTTTGAGATGTTGATCAACCAATGCATTTGTCGGTGCTAGAAAGATTACTCTACCTAAATTAGTCCGCAATCTTTCAGCGATTACCATCCATGCAACCGCCGTCTTTCCAGCAGCGGTCGGTAACACCAACAACATAGACCCAGATAGGGCTTCATCTACCGCTTCCAATTGGTATCCTCTGGCTTCGATTGAGCCCGCGATTAAGCCGGAGTGTTGAACTTCATCGCGCATCGCCCTTTTACCTAGTGGTCAAGGTTCAAAATACTTGCACTGCCCCCTGTGTTCACTTACACCCCTAAGGGGGTGGAATTCATGTTTCCCGATTCGTTCATATATGGTAGGTAGGTCGCAAGGCCGCTCACAACGTGAGATACCAGACATCATAGGGCAATGCAATAGTATCCCGGCAATCGAAACCACACTCGTGGAATCGGTTCGATGTCACGGTGTCTCCTTTGCGAAATGAGCCCGGTAAAACGCCGCACTGCGGCGCTGAACTGGTAAACGAAAATTAGGAGGAACCAGAAATGGCTGACCGTAGTAAACCCCGCCGTGGTAGCATGGGCTTTAGCCCTCGCAAGAGAGCAATTCGTCCGTATGGTCGTATCTCATCATGGCCGGAGACAAAATCAACAGAAATTAGAGTACAGGGCTTTGCTGGCTGGAAAGCTGGAATGACTCATGTGTTGATTCGTGATCTTAATCCTAAATCTACTTCCGCCGGTCAAGAAATTCGCAAAGCTGTCACAGTTGTAGAAACACCTCCAATGATTGTTCTCGCAGTTCGTGGTTATCGAATGACTCCATACGGCATGCAAACCTCTGGTGAGTTTTGGGCGAATCCAGTCGATGATGGTCCAAATGGATTAATGCCGCGTTTCGCAAATCAAACACGTGGCGACCGTGATGCTGATGAAGGCCGTAAACCTGAGAAGCGATCAGGTCGAATTCCAGTTCGTGGAAATGGTTCAGATGAAGGCGCTTTTGAGGCACTATTGAATGCTGATCTATGCGATGTTCGTCTTGTTGTCGCAACCCAACCTCAACTCGTAAAGAGTATCAGTTCCAAAACCCCTGAAATAATGGAAGTTGGAATGGTTGGAGGCGACAATTCAGAGAAGCTCGCATGGGCAAAAGAGCGCCTAGGATCTTCAATTACTCTCGACGATGTATATGGTGTTGGCTCAGATGTCGATGTCATCGGCGTCACCAAAGGAAAGGGTTGGCAAGGTGCGATCAAGCGTTGGGGAATCAAGCTTCTCAGTCACAAGAACAGCAAGCGCCGCCGTCAGGGTGGAAACATGGGTGACTTTGGAACTGGATATGTTCGAAAGACAATCCGACAAGCGGGTCAAACCGGTTATCACCAGCGCACTGAATTGAATAAGAGAATTCTACGAATTTCTAACTCAGAAGAGTCTGATGTGACTCCAGCCGGTGGATTCCTTCACTATGGTATAGTTTCCAACGATTACATGATTATTCAGGGAAGCCTTCCTGGTCCTGCGAAGAGGATGCTTCGCTTCCGTGACGCAATTCGTCCACGTGCTGAACAGCCTGAGGTCAACTTGACCTATGTCAGTACATCATCCAAGCAGGGGGTCTGAAATCAATGAAGGTTAAGATGTATAATTTGGTTTCAAACGTCGAGCAAGAAGAGTTCGATGCTGGTCTTCTCGCGGAAACCTATCTCGTTGAGACAAAGGATGGAAAGAACGTCACCCTGCCTTCGATGTTCGAATCGGATATTCGAGAAGATTTGGTCCGCTCTGCAGTTCATTCTTCTCGTGCTAACCGGCGTCAAGCATATGGCCACCGTGAACACGATGGAAAGCGTAAGCCACAAGCTGGAATGAAGCATTCCGTTGAATGGTGGGGTAAGGGCCGCGGTGTTTCGCGAATTATGCGTAAGACTGGTCAACGAACTGGCGCTCAGAACCCCCATACTCGTGGCGGACGCCGTGCTCATGGACCAAAAGTCGCGAAAGATTGGTCACAAAAACTCAACAGCAAGCAAAAGACGCTCGCACGCAATTCTGCCATTGCAGCAACTGCTGATTCAGAATCTGTATCCTCTCGCGGACACAGATTTGATTCCAGTATCCGATTCCCGATTGTTATCGATGGATATGTCGAATCCCGTGATGGATCCGATGAAAAATATAGTGTTGAATCATTGCCTTTGCAGAATTCTACTCGCAAGTTCGTCGCTATGATGAACGGTCTTGGCCTTGGAGCTGATTTAGACCGTGCAAAATCTGGCCGTACGATTCGCGCAGGTAAGGGTACCATGCGCGGTCGAAAACATCGAACCCCGAAATCTCTACTATTGGTCGTCGCAAACCGAGACGGACTTCACAAGGCTGCACGAAATGTGCCTGGCGTCGACGTTGTCGCCGCTAAGGATCTGTGTGCAGAAGATCTCGCCCCTGGTGGCGACATAGGTCGCCTCACAGTTTGGACCAAATCTGCAATTGAGGCACTGGAGTGAGTGAAATGGTAAATCCGTACGATATTATTCAAATGCCTTGGATTACTGAGAAAACTCTCGATGCTCGTCGAATCGCTGATGTAGAGAGTGGCTATCGAGAAAACAATAACCGAATCGAGTTCATCGTTCGCCGTGAGGCAACGAAGAAACAAATCCGAGATGCAGTCGAGCAATTGCTCGATGTGAAGGTGGCTAAGGTAAACACCCGAATCACCATCACTGGCAAACATGCGAGCATTCGCCTCGCTGAAGGATATGATGCAGAGGAGGCTGCGCTCAAGATGGGCGCTTTCTGAGGTAGATATTATGGGTAAGAGAACAAGATCACAACGTCGCGGTTCGAGTCCAAAGAACAAGGTCTCAAGTCACCGTTTCCCTGCAGCTAATAGATTGCCTCGTGTAAGTGATAAGATGGCGACGGTCGTCGACCTCATCCACAGTCCAGTACACACGACTCCACTCGCAAAAATCAAGTTCGATGATGGTGAAGTTGGACACGTCGCAGCACCTGAGGGTGTTTCGGTAGGTCAAAACCTTGCTTTCGGCGATAATGTATCATTGCGCCCTGGCAATGTCACCACTCTCGATCAAATTCCAGAAGGAACTCCGATTTGCAACGTCGAAGCTCGCCCAGGAGATGGCGGTAAATTCGCTCGCTCCGGTGGCAATTCCGCTTTACTTGAAACTCGAATGGGCAAATACGTCCGCGTTAAACTTCCAAGTGGTAAGAGCAAAGATTTGCCTGCGAAGTCTCGTGCGACTATCGGTGTACTCGCAGGTCATGGTAGAACTGACAAGCCGCTTATGCGTGCAGGTGCTGCTCATCACCGAGCTAAGGCTCGCGGTAAGCTATATCCAACCGTTAGTGGTGTCGCAATGAACCCGGTCGATCACCCTCATGGTGGAGGAAATCATCAGGCAGTTCACGGACCTAACTCAGTTAGTCGAAATGCTCCGCCTGGAAAGAAGGTTGGAAACATCGCTCCTAAGCGTACCGGCCGAGGACGAAAGAGAACTGAGGAGGCACAATGAATGGCACGTAAATCCAAGAAAATGTTCCGCTCACCTAAGCTCGCTCGCCGTCAGGCTCGCAAGCGACGTTCTCAAATCTCTGAGCGCCGCCAGAAGGAATTCCTTTGGCGCGGCTACACGCTTGAAGAACTCAAGCAAATGCCACTTTATCCTCCTGAGGACGATTATGACGCAATTTGCATAGCTACATTGATGCCATCGCGCGCAAAGAGGTCCCTTTCTCGTGGATTGAATTTAGAATGTGAAAAATTGCTGGAGAAGATTCGCGATAATGGTGCAGAAAAGGTAGTTCGAACCCATTGTCGAGGGATGTATATCCTTCCAGAAATGATTGGAACTACAATTGGTATTCATAATGGTCGAGATTTCGTGAATATTGAATTAATTCCTGAAATGATCGGTCATGCATTAGGCGAATTTGCCCGAACACGTAACTCTGTGACACACACAGGACCTGGTGTTGGAGCGACACGTTCGTCTAGCCATGTGGCGTTGAAGTGAGGTGAGATGAGTGAGTAGAATTTCAGGAAAAGCACAATCTGGATACACCCAGTTGCTCGAGGGTTCATTCCTCGTATCAGCTAGGGCAGTCGACCTCGATGTACACCACAAGCACTGTTTGCATATAGCAAAGTTTGTGCGTGGTATGAATGCACAGGATGCAATCGAATATCTCGAAGACGTAATCGCTAAGAAAAAGGCAATTCCATACACTCGCCGATCTCGCCGAGGCCGCGGTGGAAATACGATGGCTGGTCACCGAAAGGGTAAGATGGGTCCTGGTAAGTACCCTAACAAAGCATCAAAGATTTTCATCAAGTTGATCAATAGCGCAATGGACAATGCCCGTCAACGCTATGACACAATCGATCCAGAAGAGATGACGATTACTCACTTGGCCGCACATCGTGGTCAAATTCACCGTGGATGGAGACCACGAGCCCAAGGGCGTGCAACTCCAGATAACCACTACAAGGTAAATCTAGAGATTTTCCTTGAACACTTCGGTGAAGAGGAAGAAGAGGATGATTTTTGAGGTGAAATGATATGAAACAGAATACTGTTAGAACATTCATCAATAGAAATGTCGAGCGACAGCTCGTCCGAGAATATCTTCTGAAAGAAACCGAGCGCGCTGGATTTGGCGGTCTCGAATTTAATCGAACTCCTGAAGGAACCAAGCTTACTCTACACGCTGAGCAAGTAGGTCGTGTCATCGGTCGCCGTGGAAAGGTTATCCATGAACTTCAGCGCCGACTTCAGAATGATTTCCATTTGGATAACCCTCATCTTGAAGTCACAGAAATCGAAGAACAGCGCTTGAATGCTCAAGTTATGGCTAGCCGATTGGCTTCCTCACTTGAGCGTGGTTGGTTCTTCCGTCGCGCAGGACACAGCACCGCTCAGAACATCATGGATGCGGGTGCACGAGGTTGCCTCGTCACATTGTCTGGAAAGATTACAGGTGCACGACATCGTGTCGAGAAGTTCCAGAAAGGACACATCAAGTTCTGTGGAGAACCTGCCCTTACATTCATGGATAGTGGTTTTTCAACTGCAATCAAGAAACTTGGAACAATCGGATGCTCAGTGAAGATTATGCGTGCAGGCGTTAAACTTCCTCACGAAATCACCATCTTAGAGCGCCATGAAGTTGGACTTGAACCACTCGGTGAAGTTTCGATGATTGAGGTTTTGGATGAAAAATCAGAAGCAGTCCTTGAAGATGTTACTGCTGATGTTGCAGATGCTGAAGAAGTAGTACAGTCAGTCGTTCAAAAGATCGCTGACTTAGAATCACAGGAGGAAGAATGAATGTCATTTATCTCGAACCGTGATATCGCTTCAATGAACCGTGAGCAACTTGAACGCCGTTTAGTTGAGCTTCAAGAGGAAATGCTTCAACTACGCGCACAACAAGCGCTTGGAGGATCATTATCCAATTCTGGTGATTTCAAACAAACACGCCGCAGTATCGCGCGCATGTTGACAAAATTAAATGAACAATCTTAGGGGTGGAATTGAATGGCTGGGATTTGCAATCTTTGTGGTTTACCGGATGAATTATGCATTTGTCAAGAAATTGCTAAGGAACAGCAAAAAGCAGTCATTTCAGTAGTTAGAAGGAGGTATGGGAAAATGGTAACAGTCGTTGAAGGAATTGATGATACCGCCATCGATATCAACCAATTAGCTAAGATTCTCAAAGGCGCTTGCGCTAGTGGCGGCACAGTCAAAGGCCGTACAATCGAACTTCAAGGTGAACACAAAAAGCGTGCCGCCAAAGTACTCGAGCAGAATGGATACAGAGTGGAGGTGCGCTAAATGAGCGATTCAATTCACTTGCCCTTCTTGGCTCGAAACCTAACTGTGGTCGCTTCGAGTGACCCTAGTTTAGTGGGAATTTCTGGTCAGGTACTGGAAGAGACCCGACGCACGATTATCGTGCAATCCGAAACAGGTGAGAAAACTCTTGCTAAGACGGTAATACAATTCACACTCGATTCTGAGAAAGACGTTATCGACGGTGCCGCGGTAACCCAACGTCCAGAGAATCGAGTGAACCGCAAATATAGGAGGAACTGAAATGCGTGATATCGGAGTAGATGTTAATACGCCGCAAGGCGAATGGGATGGGGATGAGAATTGTCCATTCCATGGAAGCTTGAGGCTACGTGGACAAATAATCGAAGGGACTGTTTATTCAAACAATATGTCGGGTTCGATTGTCGTTCAACGAGAAATGACCCGCTACATGAAGAAATATGAGAGATACGAGAAGAGAACACGCCGATATCCGGCTCATCTACCTTCTTGTATCGGTGAATTAAGCCCTGGTGACAAGGTTCGAATTATGGAATGCAGACCTCTTTCTAAGACTGTTAAATTCTGTGTAATTGATACGGAGGCATCTCAATGAAGGGAATTTCAAGTCGAGTAACTAAGGCTCTGCCTACACACGCAAAGATGGACTGCGCCGATAACACTGGTGCAAAGGTTGTCATGTTGATTACCGTTCTAAAGAAAGGTGGAGTCGCTCGTCGATATCCAGCAGGTGGCGTCGCCGATATGATTCGTGTCACAGTAAAGCGTGGTACTCCTGAAACACGCCGTCAAATGTTCAACGCGGTCATCGTTCGTCAAGCACGACCATTCCGTCGCGCAGATGGTACGTGGGTTCAATTCGAAGACAACGCATGTGTTCTAACTAATGATCGCGGTGATGTCCAAGGTTCAGATATCAAAGGACCAGTCAGTAGAGAAGCTGCTGAACGATGGCCTAGAATCGCTGCTACAGCGAAACAAATTGTATGAGGTGAGATGAATGGCAAGTAACAAACCAGGCAAGAATCGACTTGAACAAAGCAAAGCACCGCTGCACATCAAGCGCAAGCGAATGCGAGCACGATTAATCACAGATGATCCAGATCTTCAAGATGTCCGAACCGTTACCGTTCGTGTTGGTGATGAAGTCGAAGTACTCCGTGGAGACTTCGGTAATCCTAACAGTGTCAAAACCGATTCCCGTGGCAAGCGTCTCGGACAATCGCGTGGCCGTGCAGGATTGAAGGCGAAGGTTGCCAGCGTTAACACGACATCTGGCATGATTTTCGTCGATGGTTTGACGATGACCACTGCCGATGGAAAAGAGGAAGCTATTCCAATCCATCCTTCAAATGTAATCGTCACAGCTCTCTATGAGGGCGACCCACTGCGAATTAAGCAGTTAGCAGACCGTGCAGGGGGTGCACAAGAATGAGCAGCAGTCACATTAAGCGTCTAATGATGCCACGAAGTTGGCCACTACCAAGAAAGTCAAATATTTGGGTACAGAAGCCAGATCCTTGTGGTCACAGCATGGATAAATGCATGCCTATGGCAATAATTTTGAGAGATGTTATTGGAATCGCTCACTCTCGTCGCGAAGCCAAGAAAATTCTCCAAACCCGTAATGTTTGTGTAGATGGACAAATCGAAACTGGCGCCGGCCGTGGTGTCGGTCTAATGGATGTTCTAACTGTTGGAGATCAGCATTTCCGCTGTGTTCTCGATAAAAACGGTAAGCTTCGATACAACGAAATCTCAGCAAAGGCCGCCGGCAGCAAAACCTGCCGAGTGTCTGGAAAAACCACCATTAAAGGTGGAATTACTCAACTTCATCTTCACGATGGACGAAATTTATTATTCGATGAAAACCCTGAATACAAGTCAGGTGACAGTGTAGTTATTTCTTTGCCTGATCAGAAAATCACTGCCCACCATAAATTCGAAGAAGGTGCAACCGCTTACCTAATCGGTGGTTCTCACATTGGCGAAGTAGCAACAGTACGTTCCCATGAGATCAAGAGGTCATCGAAGGCAAACGAGGTTCAATTCGATGAATTTGGTACAATTTCAGATTATGCTTTCATCATCGGTGATGCAAAGGATATTCCACTGGAGGTGAAGGCATGAGTGAGTCAGCAAATCCTATGCTTTCCCCACGTATCACAAAGGTCACCGTAAACATAGGTGTAGGTGAAGGTGGTTCCCGACTACAGCTCGCTGAGCAAGTTCTCGAACTTCTGACCGATGCAACTCCTGTACGTACAATATCCTCAAGCACAAATAGGGATCTTGGTACTAGAGAAGGTGCACCAATCGGTTGCAAAGTTACTTTCCGTGAAGGGGAAAAGGTCAATGCTTTCCTGAAGGATGCTTTCTGGGTTCGACAAAATACCTTGCCTGCTTACAATTTTGATCAATCAGGTAACCTTTCTTTCGGAATATCGGATTATACCGATTTCCCTGACCAAAAATACAATCCGGATATCGGAATTTTTGGTATGGACATCAATATCGTACTCGAACGCCCAGGCCACCGCGTATCTCGTCGTCGTCGACGAAGCCGTAAGGTCGCAGTAAACCATCGCGTAGAACGCGAGGAATCCAAACAATGGTTTGTTGAGCGTTTTGGGTTAACAATCGTGGAGGAGTGAAGTATGGCACGTGATCATGGAGAAGAAATCGGCCGGTCAACCGGTTGCCGTCGCTGCGGACGCAGTAGAGGGATGATTCGTCGACACGGACTACGTCTATGCCGACAATGCTTCCGCGATATAGCCCCGCAAATAGGATTCAAGAAATATAGTTGAGGTGATATGATATGCAATTTGACCCATTAAGTGATGCTTTTACCCGCATTTTCAATGCTGAAAACGCCGGTCACTATGAAGTGACCGTAAGTCCTGCTAGCAAGCTTCTAGGAAGCATGCTTTCAATCATGCAAAAGTCCGGATATGTCGGCGAGTATGAGAAACTAGATGATGGCCGTGGTGGTGGATTCCGTGTCGAGTTAATTGGTGCGATAAACCGTTGTGGTGTTATCAAACCAAGACATTCTGTTCAACGTGCAGAATTTGAGAAGTGGGAGTCTCGATACTTGCCTGCGCAAGATTTCGGACTTCTCATCCTAACTACCAATCAAGGTGTTATGAACCACTATGATGCGAAAAAGGAGAGAATTGGCGGACGTTTGCTCGCCTATATTTTCTGAGGGGGAATAAGTATGCCAAAATTAGATCATATAGCACACAAGATTTCCTTCACGGAAGGAGTTAGTGCAACGATTGAAGGTAACTCTGTTACTATTTCAAAGGGTCCGAGTACACTAACACGAGAATTCCTTCATCCTCGAGTTGCCGTAAAGCAATCGGATGATGGCCTAGAAGTATTCTGCGATCTTCCTCGACGAGTTGAGAAAGCACTCGCTGGTACTTGGGCAGCTCATTTACGAAACATGGTTCACGGCGTCGACAGCGGCTTTGAATACACATTGAAAGCTGTATATTCTCACTTTCCAATGACCATCAAGGTTCAAGGAAATATAATGACAATCACCAACCTCTTCGGTGAAAAGGTTCCACGTGAAGCTAAACTTCCATGGTCTCCTGCAGATGTTGAAGTTCAGGTGAAAAATAAAACAGATGTAATCGTGCGCGGTGCTGACAGAGAAAAGGTAGGTCAAACCGCTGCAAATATCGAGCGTGCATGTGCTATCAAGAAGCGAGACCGAAGGGTCTTCCAGGATGGCATATACATCACCTCGAAGGGTGCGTAAAGGAGGTAATGGTATGACATACGAAAATATGACTGTTGCAGAATTAAAGGATTTATTGCGAGAAGCAGGGCTTCCTGTATCTGGGAAGAAATCTGAATTAGTCGAGAGACTCAACGCATCTTCAGTTGAAGAAACCGTTGATGTTGTTGAGGAAGAATTCATCGATGAAGAAGTTGATGATTTTGAGATGGCTGATGCTGATGATGATTTCTTTGACGACGATTTCGATCAAATTCACACCGCTAGACAAAAACCTATTCTCGATGATGAGACTAAGGTGAATTTAGTTACTCGCGCAGCTGAAAAGAAGAAGATGCCTAAGTTCCGTCGCCAAGAATGGTACCGATACTACCGTCTTGCCCGCACTGGTTGGAGAAAGCCAAACGGATATCAATCAAAACAACGATTGAACATGAAATATAGAACTCCGATGGCTCGTATTGGATACGGAAAAATTGCTTCAGTTCGCGGATTTCATCCATCTGGATTCAAAGAAGTAATGGTCAATCAATCGAGCGAACTTGATGGAATTGATCCTGAAACTCAAGCTGTTCGTATCGGTGCAACCGTTGGGAACCGCAAGCGTTCCACAATTCACGACCGCGCAGATGATTTGGGAATCCGTGTTCTAAACCGCCGTCGAATCGAACGGAAGGGGGACTTGCAATGATGATTACAAATCAAAAGCGCATGGCCGCTCAAATCCTAACTCAAAAAGAAGGACGCACAGTCGGTGTTCACCGAGTCTGGGTTAACCCTGATTATCTCGATGACGTTTCGAGTGCTGTTCAGAAGGATGACATTCGTCGTCTTATCGAAGAGGGACTCATCAAGGCTAAGCCCATTCAAGGTATAAGCCGTGGACGAGCTCGAAAGGCAGCTGCTCAGAAGGCAAAGGGTCGTCGAAAAGGACAAGGTTCTAGAAAAGGAACCGCTAATTCTCGTGACCCTAAGAAAGCACGTTGGATGAGACTTATCCGCGCTCAGCGCCGAGTTCTCAAAGAACTTCGTGGAGATGAATCACTTACTCCTTCAGAGTATAGATATTACTATCGAAAAGCAAAGGGCGGTTCATACCGATCTATTGCACACATGCAAACTAATATGGGTTTGGATGGAATTAAACTAGGTGGTGATGAGTGATGGCACACGGTAAGAGTCAAAGATTGAAATTCAAGCGCCGACGGATTGGAGAAACCGATTATCGTCGCCGTATGAAATTGTTACGTGGAGGGGAACTACGAGCAGTTGTTCGTATTTCCAATACCCAAACAACATGTCAATTAATTGAATTCGATTCTGGTGGAGACAATGTCCTTTCATCCATCAATGGAAAGACCTTGGTCGATAAATACGATTGGCCATTGGATCTTTCTCGCAAATCTGTTCCTGCGAGTTACCTCACAGGATTTGCACTTGGAAAATCTGCTCTCGCGACAGGTCACGAAAGCGCAATTCTCGATATTGGACTTTCAGCCTCATCATCCGGTAGCCGCGTATTCGCGGCTCTTCGTGGAATGGTCGAAGCAGGATTAGAAATACCTCACGGTGAAGATATTTTACCTGACGACGATCGAATCAATGGTGCACACATTGGCGATTCGATTGTGAAGTCAGTCGAGAAAACTCGTGCGTCGATAGAGGAGGCATTATCATGAGTGATGAAAATACTCCTGAAGTAGTCGAATTAGCACCTGGTCTCGCAGCAGCTCTCGCACCAGTTGAAGAGAAGAAGGACGACCGCCGCCCTCGTCGTGGCCCAGATCCTCTCGCAGGACTTCGTTCCTGGATTCCTCGCACCCGACTCGGCCGAATGGTCATGAGCGGTGAGATTCTCACATACGAGCAGGCATTGAATACCGGCTTGCCAATTCGTGAAGTTGAAATCGTCGATGCACTTCTACCAGATCTAACCGATGATGTTCTTGGCGTCAATATGATTCAGAGAATGACCGATTCTGGTCGTCGTGTTCGATTCAATGTTCTTTGTGTTGTTGGAAATAGCGATGGATATGTGGGGCTTTCAATCTGCAAAGGAAAAGAAGTTTCGAGTACGATTCGTAAAGCAATCGATAAGGCGAAACTCAACCTAATTCCTGTAATGCGTGGAAACGGTTCTTGGGAATCATCCGAAGGTCCAGCAAATTCTGTTCCTTTCAAGGTCACAGGCCGTTCCGGTTCGACTCGAATCACTTTGATGCCTGCTCCATCTGGAAAGGGATTAGTTATCGGCGACTATGGTCGCCGTGTTCTTACTTTAGCAGGAGTTACCGATGTTTGGTCGCGTTCCGCTGGCCAAACTCGAACTACTATCAATTTCGCAAAAGCAACGTTCAATGCTTTGATCGAATTGAATAAAACTCGCATCACCGATGGTGATCGCCAACGTCTACAAATCACCCAAGGGAGGACATTTCAATGAGTTACTTAGTTATCCGCGCACGCAGTGACCGTGGCGTCACCAAAAAAATTCGTGACACTATGTTAATGCTTAATTTGACTCGTGTAAATCATGCAACTATTGTCCCTGATGCTCCGACTTACACAGGAATGCTGCATAAGTCGAAGGATTACATCACTTGGGGTGAAGTTGACGCTGATACTATCGAAAACCTTCTTTTGGAGCGTGGACGAATGGTCGGAGACCATCCTGTAACCAATGCAGCGATTAAAGCAGGTTCTGATTTCAAAACAGTCAAGGCATTTGCGAAGGCTATCGCTGCTGGCGATGCTTCGATGAAGAGCGTTGACGGGCTAAAGCCAATCTTCCGCCTTCACCCGCCTCGCGGCACGAAGGGATGGGGAGGAATCAAGCGAGCATACACTGTTGGTGGGGCTCTCGGTTTCCGTGGTGAAGCAATTTCCGACTTGGTCGGAAGGATGATCTGAGGTGATTATGAATGGTATCACGTACGAATAAATTCCGTGGTCGCTCTCGCTATCACGGCCGAGGAAAAAAAGCTGGTCGCGGTGCTGGAAAGCGTGGTGGCCGTGGAAATGCTGGAATCAACAAGCATCGCTTAATGACTCGTATCAAGTATATGCCAGGTCACTGGGGGATGCATGGATTCAACCGTGACCCTAGTTTGAGAATTGTCAATGTATCGTGCAATCTACAAGAAGTAGAATCACTCGCTACAAGCGATTCTGTGAACTTGGGCGAATTCGGATTTGACAAGTTGCTCGGCAAAGGCCGAGTCACTAAGACTCTACACATTACCGTAGCAGAAGCCAGTGCACGCGCTATCGAGAAGGTAGAAGCTGCTGGTGGTTCCGTCACATTAAGTGATGGAGATGATGATGAATTTGGCGAATGGGAAGAGGAATGATCCTCACTATTGAATGAAGGAGTGATTTGAATGGTCGACCGCAAACCCAGTGCAATCGGAACTATTCTGATGTCTGCAATTTATTGGGGAGCACTATTTTATTGGTTGCGCGGAGATCTACTCGACGGTGCAGCAGATGAGCAGATGCGTGCTCTTCGATTGTTCTTAGTTTCGATTCCTTATGTTGGTTTCGTTCTCTGGAGCGCAATGTCTGATCTTCCTGAAAATATACGAGATATCCCATATGTTGGAAGGGCGTTGAAACCTGCGACATGGGTTTTATTCGTCCTCGGCCTTGCATATTGGAGTTGGGTCGACAAGGCCGCAGTCGGCTTTTTGATAGTCGGAGTCGCTCTTTTAGGTCTGGCTACTGCAATGGCTCTTTCCTGTTTGCTTTATTCTGGAACTGCTAGCAGTCGTCTCTTTGGATTGGAGCGATTCGTCAATGTTTATCCAAGCATAACAAAGCCAGATGGGCATGTTCGATTTAATCAAAAATTGTGGACAACGACTCTAGTTCTCATCATTTACTTTGGAATGACGAATGTAATGTTGTACGGAATTTCCGATTCGACCTTAGATATTTTCTCGTCATTCCGAGCAATAATGGCCGGTGCTTCCGGTTCGATAATGCACCTTGGAATCGGGCCGATTGTTACCGCATCGATTATTATGCAACTGTTCGCTGGTGCGAAAATAATTCAACTTGATTTGCAAGATTCGGCAGACAAGCAATTGTACCAAGGTGTTCAGAAATTATTGGTTATGATTATGATTCCAATCGAGTCGATCCCTCAAGTTTATGGATTCTTAGATCCGCACGAAACGATAATTCTTCAATATGGAATTGGCTGGGCTAATGCGATTATTGTCGCACAATTATTCATTGGTTCATATCTTGTATTCTTGCTCGATGAGCTGGTTAGCAAGTGGGGTATTGGTTCGGGTATCTCACTCTTCATCGCAGCAGGTGTAGCTCAATCGACTTTCGTTGGTACACTCTCTCCTCTTGCAGTTGTACAAGGCACTCCTCTTTCATTCGAGAATCCACCTTCAGGTACATTACCTATGATATTCTACACTTTACGAACTGCGACGAATTCTCAATTAGTCTCACAGAACGGGTTTGAGTTAATTTTGCTAAATCATGCAAATCCTGTAGCCGCCCTGGTATCTTCAGTAGTCGTGTTCCTCGTTGTCGCTTATGCTGAATCGAGTAAACTCGAATTGCCATTGACACACGGAAAGGTTCGTGGTCATCGCGGTCAATACCCTATCCGTTTGGTTTACGCGAGCAACATTCCGGTCATTTTGATGGCTGCTCTGCTCGCTAACATTAACATGTTCACGCTCTTATTCTGGAGCCATCCGACACTTTCCACAATCCCTATCTTAGGGAGAAACGGATGGGGGTCTAGAGCACATTGGTTCGGTTCTTATGAGGTTGGAGCAACAACGGCATCCGATGGATTTGCCTGGTACGCTTCGATGGTAAATGGGGTGGGTGATTGGTTGTTGCCATTACTAAATCAGACTGGTGATGCGTATGGCCATAGTTTAGTTCAAATCATGATCCACGTATTAGTTTACGTCTTCGTTATGACTGCGGGTTCGACTGTATTCGCGAAGTTCTGGATTGAGACTACGAACATGGGTGCCAAAGATGTTGCAAAGCAAATCGAGCGCACTGGAATGCAGATTCCAGGTTTCAGAAAGAATCCAGTTGTGCTTGAAAGAATCCTTGAGAGATACATCCCTCCTGTTACTTTATTCTCTGGTGCGTTCGTTGGACTGCTCGCTTCTGGTGCCGATTTACTCGGTACTGTAGGAAATGCTTCGGGTACTGGACTTTTGCTGGCGGTTGGAATTATTCTCAGAACATATGAACAAATTCAGAAAGAACAAGCTATGGAGATGCATCCTGTGCTGAGAGAGTTCTTTGGCGCTGAATGAGACGGTTATTTTCACCGTAATACTATCAGTTCATGAAGTGAATTTTTCATCGATATCAAATTCTTTCTAATGTTGATAGGCAAATAAATCATTGCAATTTTTGTTCATTTGGTTAAGATATTAATCAAATATTTTGTATTTGCGGAAAATGAATCTAGTGAAGATTAGCCGGCATGAAACGAAACGAATAATTCAAAAGTTCAGTTACATCTCAACTGCCGAGCAGTCTATCATTTGTCTGCTATAACCTGCGAGTCATATTCATATACCGGTGGTCGGTCGGCGGGATGCTACGATTGGCTGGCGTTGGGAACTGAGCACACTGTGCGATGATGTCTCCCTTCAAGCCGAACGTAAGCCGAGGAAGTGCGATCACGACATTTGTCGCGGTCAAGGAGGTTAACCACAATAACGACTTGACCCCTTTTAGGGGGTGCAAGTAAGCAGAAAATAATTTTCACATTCAAAATTTAGGAAATGTGTTTCTGCGCCAATTTACAATTTAAGTGACATAGCCTTGTGATTATTTTCACAAGAACTTCCGAAGGGATAACGATGATTCCGCTCACGCGAAATCCGGTTGATCCTGCCGGAGGCTACCGCTATTGGAGTTCGATTAAGCCATGCGAGTCGCGAGTCTTAGGGACTCGGCGTACCGCTCAGTAACACGTGGGTAACCTGCCCTATGCTGGGAGATAACCTCGGGAAACTGAGAATAATACCCCATAGTTCACTACGCCTGGAACGGTGAGTGGATGAAAGCTCCGGCGGCATAGGATGGGCCTGCGGCGTATCAGGTTGTAGGGGGTGTAACGTACCCTCTAGCCCTCTACGCGTACGGGTGTTGGGAGACATAGCCCGGAGATGGATTCTGAGACACGAATCCAGACCCTACGGGGTGCAGCAGGCGCGAAAACTTGACAATGCGAGAAATCGTGATCAGGGAACTCCAAGTGGCTGGGGTAAGACCCAGTCTTTTCTTGACTCTTCAAAGGTCTTGGAATAAGGGGTGGGTAAGGACGGTGCCAGCCGCCGCGGTAATACCGGCGCCTCAAGTGGTAGTCGCTTTTATTGGGCCTAAAACGTCCGTAGCCGGTCTGATACATTCGTGGGTAAATCAACTAGCTCAACTAGTTGAATTCTGCGAGGACGGTCAGACTTGGGACCGGGAGAGGTGTGGGGTACGCTCAGGGTAGGGGTAAAATCCTGTCATCCTAAGCGGACCACCTGTTGCGAAGGCGCCACACTAGAACGGATCCGACGGTCAGGGACGAAGCCTAGGGGCACGAACCGGATTAGATACCCGGGTAGTCCTAGGTGTAAACGCTGTGGACTTGATGTTGGGGGCGCTCCGAGCGCTTCCAGTGTCGAAGCGAAGGTGATAAGTCCACTGCCTGGGAAGTACGGTCGCAAGGCTGAAACTTAAAGGAATTGGCGGGGGAGCACCGCAACCTGAGGATTGTGCGGTTTAATTGGATTCAACGCCGGAAAACTCACCATAGCCGACGGACAAATGAAGATCAGTGTAATGAGCTTATCGGATTGTTCGAGAGGTAGTGCATGGCCGCCGTCAGTTCGTACCGCAAGGCGTTCTGTTAAGTCAGATAACGAACGAGACCCTCATCCCTATTTGCTAAGATCTCTCCGGAGATCACAGGACTATAGGGAGACCGCTGGCGCGAAGTCAGAGGAAGGCGAGGGCAACGGTAGGTCAGTATGCTCCGAATGCTATGGGCTACACGCGCAATACAAAGGACAGGACAATGGGCTGCTGCGCCGAAAGGCATGATAGCTATCCCGAAACCTGTTCGTAGTTCGGATTGAGGGCTGTAACTCGCCCTCATGAAGCTGGATTAGGTAGTAATCGCGTCTCAAAAAGGCGCGGTGAATATGCCCCTGCTCCTTGCACACACCGCCCGTCAAACCATCTTAGTTGTGGGTGGGTGAGGCTACCTCTCTGTGGGGTATTCGAGCCTGCCTTCGACGAGGAGGGTTAAGTCGTAACAAGGTATCTGTAGGGGAACCTGCAGATGGATCACCTCCTAAGAAACTCGGAAACCCGGATTGGGGTGGGGTGCTTTGGCACCCTGCCCCGTCCAACCTTTCAAAAAATATTTTTTTTAATTCATAACCTGCGTTAGCCTTCTATACATTCTAATTATCTGAGGGGAAATAATAATTCAATAACGATAATTTCAATTTGATTTTTCGAATGTAATTTCCACTAACATAATAAATAAAAATGTTGTACTGCTTGGCGTTTTGTAAATTTATTATGGCATTTATTCATAAATCAATGACGAGAAAGATTATACCAAAAACACGTTGTCAGAAGAAATATGCGAAGTTTACTCGCTACAACAATGATGCTGTTAATGATGACTGCGGCCCTGGCGGGCTGTGCGGGATCCGACATCACCCAAGAGGATGTGGATGCTGCGAGAGAGGAAGGTAGAGCTGCTGGAATTGCAGCAGCTACACCTGTGAGCACGCTGGACACGATTATAGCTCGTGGTTCAATGAAGTGCGGAGTGAAGGAATCCCAATATGGAATGGGATACTTGGATGCTGGAACTGGAGTTCGCTCTGGTTTGGACATCTCTTACTGCCGTGCTGTTGCAGCTGCTCTAGGGTTGAACCCTGATACTGATGTCGAGTATATCCCGGCTTCAGGTTCAGATCGATTCGACAAGCTAGCCTCTGGCACAATCGACGTGCTAATCCGTACCACGACCTGGACAACCAGCCGTGATGCTGATTTGAACGCTGATTTCGCTGGAATGAACTTCTTCGATGGACAAGGTATCCTTGTGCGCGAAGACGCGTTCCCGGCTGCCAACGCTAGCAACTCGGCTAGTGGACTGAACGGCGCTAATATCTGCGTCGGAATTGGTACTACAACTGAGGGTAACATGGTAGACTGGTTCGATTCAAGAGGAATCTCGTTCACCTCCGTCCCTGTGGCTGACGCTGCTGAGGCAACTGCCAAGTTCATCGACGGTTCGTGCGATGCCTTCACAGGCGATATGTCCGCAATGGTTGCCAAGAAGTGGCAACTTGATGGCGATTCTTCTATGTGCTCAGACGCCACAGATGATACAACTTGCGTTGACATCTGGATTGCATCTGAGTTAATGTCCAAGGAACCACTAGGAGCGGCAACCCGCGACATGGATTCTGACTTCAAGGACGTAGTTGCTTGGGTATGGTATGGAATGGTAACCGCTGAGGAAATGGGCGTTACTGCTGCAAACGCAGCTGCTTCTGCAACTGCTGCTTGTGATGGTAGCAATCCTGGTATGTGCCGCCTATTGACCGAGAATCTAGGTCTAGGTACTGCAACTAACCCGCTTGCGGGTACATGGATGCAGGCTGTTCTAGGAGCTGCTGGCAACTATGGCGAGGCTTATGACGACGCATTCTGCGACGGCACCTATGATGGTGTCAGCGGATCCGACGCAATGACTGGATGCTTGATCTCACGCTCAGGTACTCTAAACGCTCTCGTTTCCGAGGGTGGAATCCAGTACGCACCAGCAATGCGCTGATTACATTAGTTAGTTAGCAAACTGGTCTGAATTACGAAAGCCTCTGGGGGGGATTTCTCCCCCAGAGGCCTCAATATCAATTTCGCTATTGGGTAATTATTCCATGCGATATTTCGAAACTTTGCGATATTAATTTCGTTGAGTTTTTTTTCAAATCCCTAATCCGGGAGAAGTTTAATTATTTCGTGTGAATAACCTTTTACACCCCATGCTCCCCATGGGGGAGCATGGATGTGGGTAAATTACTGTCTTTTTTGCCCCGCGTGACTTCTTATCGTGACTATCGTGTTGTGGTTATGTCTTACATTCTCCCAATCCTCTCCATCTACCTGTTCTGGAAGTACTGTAACAAGTTCCTTGAGATGTCAATTGGTTATCTCTCAACGATGGCTCGAGACATCACAATCGCCGGCACCCAGATGAATACCTCGTACTACCCTATGGATAGTCTAGTTCTGCTCGTCGGCGGGGTCATCCTGATTTGCTTCTTACTGGTGCAGAACGAGATGCCGACCCTCTTCAGGGGGTTGAATAGACGAGAGTGGAACCTCATCTCCGAGTGCTCAAGTTCAATTTTTGCCATCCTGTGTTTTCTCGTCTCGTACATCCTAGTGACCAGTGTCCTTGAACTGACTCCCGGGGCGCAGGTCCCATTCTTCTTCTTCGGAGGCGCTATCGTCGCCGGAGTGCTTCTGCTACAGGATAACCTGGACGAGATTCTGAGTTTGAGCTACATCCGCTCCTTCCGTTCAAGGATGAACTTGGGTGCAGTCATCTCGGTAGGCTCAATCGTCTTGTTCGCCGTCCTGACTCTCAACATCTCGATGATTCCAGCTATCTCTCAAGATATCCCCCAATTCCTCTCTGCGGTTATCCTGATCACGGTATTGTACTGGTCCTGGAGGCTCTCTAAGGAGGATATGATGCCTGCAGTTCAGTCCAAGAGGACTGCTGCTCTGGCATATGTTGCATTCCTACCATTCATTTTGTACTTACTACTGAGAGTACTCTACCTGCAGCATGACCCCAATCCGGTCATGCAGAATCGTTGGGAGGTTCAGTTCGACTTCATGGACAAGGTGAACACCTTCAAGATAAATCCGTGGCCGATTGAGGTGGTAGCGAACATGGACGCTAGATGGTTATTCCTAAAGGCTGCAATCATCAATTCAGTGAGGGTAACTCTGATCAGCATAGTTCTATGCCTCATACTAGGGACCATTGTCGGCGTCACCAGGCTCTCCAACAACAAGCTTGCCTCAACCATGGCAACAGCATACGTCGAGATATTCAGAAACCTCCCTCTTGCCGTTCTCCTGTTCCTGATTGCAACCCAGTATGGTCTCCAAGCCCCCTTGTTCATAGATGAGAGGTTCCTTTTCGGAGGGGCCGTGTTCTACAGCAATCAGGGAATCTGGTTCGTGACCGTGGCGTCATACCAGCGATTGGTCATGGGCTTGGTCGCCCTTGCCTTGCTCAGAATAGTCCTGCGTTTTATTGACCGGATTGAACCACGAAACACTGCCTCCCCCAGTACCATCTATGAGCATCTTAGGAGACCGTTTAGCGCATTGGGGTGGAGACTTGAGGTATTGACTGCAGATTTATTGTTGATAGTAGCAGCATTGGGCTTCATCAATTACCTAGTGCCATTCGTTTCAACACACGGAGGTGGCAAAGAGGCAGCTCTCGCATTGGCTCTGCTTGTATACGCTCTGTCGGTCATCAGCAAAATCGATGATGACGGTGTCAACTCGTTGCAAATAGATGATTCAGAATCTGGACTCAGGAAGAGATTCACCATTTGGGTCGCTGGTTTCGCCATAGCATCGGGAATCGCCCTGTCGAAGGGTTTGTCAATGCCAGAATATGTCAAGGATTGGAACGGGGACGGAGTTATTGATTCACCCGGTTCTTGGGATATTGCCGCAGGATCTGGCTTCGAGATTACACCTTTCTTTCTCGCCATGGTGCTCGGGCTGACATTGTTCACCGCATCGACAGTGGCCGAGATTGTTCGCGGAAGTATTCAGGCTCTTCCTAGAGGACAGGTTGAGGCTGCCATCTCCTTAGGGCTGAATCCATTCCAGAGACTCAGGCTGGTCATCCTACCTCAGGCTCTGAGGAGCATGGTGCCACTATTGAACAACCAATTCATGAATGTCTGGAAGAACTCCAGCCTAGCTGTTATTGTCGCCTATAGCGATATTTTCTATGTTGTATTGGTGATGATGAACAACGTCGGCAAACTGATTCCACTATTCATATTACTACTAATTACCTATCAGGCCGGAAGTCTCGCGATTTCAGTTGTGATGAATTGGTATAACTCTAGAGTAACGAGCGTGAAAATATGAGTTTGAGGGACCTTAACATGAATTCGTTCCTTGAGCTTGAGGAATCTATCGCAGGCAAAGCCGGAGGACGTTGGGTCAACTCCGGAAACAATTCTCAACTCTCTTTGCTGGCGATTTCTCTAGCACTAGTTTTCGGCATCTGCGGGGGCATGTGGGAAGGATTCCTGCCTAACGGATTCTTAGAGCTGTTTGCCAAAGGGGAAACTGAGGGTGCAAGTTATCTGAATGCCATGATATTCGGCACCTTATCTGCCATTGTCATCACATTTGCATGGTGGGTAACTTTGACCACTCTGATTAAGTGGACACCTCAAAAGTCATTTACAACCGCAGTGCTTGGAATTTTCTCTGCATGGATTATTGTCATAGCGGTGCGTGGTCTTAGCCACTTCGTCCTAGTCGAAGCGGATTGGGATGTCGTCTGGGCCAACAGGGTACTACTGGTTGTCGGTCAGCAGATGACCGAACAAATGACACAAGCACCTAACTCAGACTCCTGCATCGATGTATTAAATTGCTATGGTGTCAATCAGAACTGGCGCTTGTGGTGGATACTCTACCCGTCATTCGCCATAATTGCCAGTGCCTATGGAACCATTGGTGAAAAACCAATGAAATTCCTAGTTCCATTCACTGTATTATGTGTATTACTAATGCTCGTAGCGGCAACTCCTAGTGAGATTAACTACCACAGAATAGTTCCGCTGACTAATCTAGTGAAGGCTATGTTGGTGGGTTACCTGGCATACGGGTCTTCCTACTACTATTGCTCGATTTCAGAGGAGTATAAGGCCGTTCGATTGAGGATGTATATCGCAATCGGGGCTGTGGCAACCTTCTTCTTCGCGATATTTATTATGAATCCGCCAGAATTTGTGAAGGATTTCGCAGCATTACTCGGCGGAGTAGCTCCACAAGCAATGCGAGATGCAGTAATTGCTGGAGAATTTGTCCCTAGCACTCTCGATAAATTGGCTGGAGACGGTATCGAGGCATCCCAATGGGGTGGCCTCTTCGTCAACCTCATCGTAGCAACTGCTGGATGTGTCCTCGGCTTCGGAATAGGCGTGGTTCTAGCATTCGGCAGGCAGAGTGAGCAGCCATTCTTCAGTTTTCCATCAATCGCACTAATCGAATTAGTCAGGTCAGGCCCTCTAATCTGCTGGTTATGGTTTGCAGTTTTCCTGATGCCTGATTTAATGGATCCATTCTACGATGCGGAGGATATCATCAGGATGCTTCTGATGTTCGGAATATTCGGCGGTTGCTACATCGCAGAGGTACTTAGAGGCGGCCTTCAGGCTGTTGACTCTGGGCAGAAAGAAGCCGCTACCGCTCTCGGATTATCTCCTTTCCAGACCAAGATACAGGTCGAACTGCCTAATGCAGTCAGAACCACACTACCTTCAATCGTCAGCGTGTTCATTGGCCTGTGGAAGGATACCACGCTGCTATTCATCATCAACATACTTGACTTCTTCAAGCTGGCTAAAGACTTACCAGCTACAGACTTGCGCTTCCTCGGGAACTTCCTAGAGCCGCTGTACGTCACCGCCCTAGTATTCTGGGTGTTCGCATTCTACCTTTCTAGGGTCTCGATGAAGATCGAGAAGGGACTTGGACTGGTCAGAGAAGGAGGAGGCGAAGCAACATGAGTGAATGTGAAAACTGTGATGATGAATGCTGTGATGGAAATTGCTGCGAAGAAATAATTATTGATACAAAGGGAGTAAAGGTCAATTTTGGTGACTTTTGGGCTCTAAAAGGAATCGATATTAAAGTGAAGAGAGGCGAAATTATCGTTATTTTAGGCCCATCGGGTTCGGGTAAATCTACCTTCATTAGGACACTCAATCGCCTGCAGCCACATAGTGGAGGTACAGTTGTCATCGACGGCATCACTGTTGACGATGATACGACCGTGTCTGACCTGAAGTACGTTCGAGCTGAGATTGGATTCGTGTTTCAACAGTTCAACCTCTTTCCCCACCTCACCATCATGGAGAACATTACATTAGCCCCGATGAAAGTAAAGGGGGAATCCAAGAGGGAAGCTGAGGCCAATGCATTGAAACTACTAGAGAGAGTTGGGATTCCTGAGCAGGCTTACAAGTATCCAAGTGGACTATCTGGTGGACAACAACAACGTGTGGCAATCGCTCGTGCTTTAGCAATGGACCCGAAAATCATGCTATTCGATGAACCAACTTCGGCTCTCGATCCTGAAATGATTAAGGAAGTTCTCGATGTAATGATCGATCTTGCGAAACGAGATATTACGATGATTGTGGTGACCCATGAAATGGGATTCGCCAAGGAGGTTGCCGATCGATGTATCCTCTTCGACGAAGGTCACCTAATCGAGGAAAAAAGTCCTGACGAGTTCTTCTCCAACCCGGAGCATGAAAGAACAAAATTATTCCTTGAACAAATCCTTTAGGGTTTGCATTTAGTTTAGGCTGGGAAGTACCAAGTTGGTTTTGCTGTATAGTTGAGGCGTGAGCTATCAATGGTATTTTTCGATTATCGCCCGGATTTCATCAGAAATTTTTACCGATTTTGATTCTTCAAAATCGAAGAGGACGATTGTGCATTCTCCACTCGCACACAAGTCTCCTGCACCATCGTAAACAACATTCTCCATTTTGAAACTTGAATTTCCAATATGGGCGATGCGGGTGCCTACGGTAACATTACCTGGATAGAATACGGGTTTGTGGTAATCGATTGTTAGACTTGCTAAAATTGGTCCCTGGGTTGAAGATTTCTCAACTCTCATCTCTAGCATCTGGAAAAAATCGACACGTACTGTTTCCATCCATCGTAAATGCCGGGTGTTATTGACATGGCCAAGTGCATCCATGTCACCCCAATGGACAACGAATTCTCGCATGACTGGAAATTTTTTCATGATTCGACTAGATGGTTCTCAGATAAGATATTCACTGATTTAAGATGTCCAATTAGTATTACGTCAATTAGTGAACAGGGCATTGGCAGACCTTATCATTTTCATGATGTAATCGTGAGTTGGAAATTAATTTTGAATCCAATGCGCGACACGGTCATGAATTGTACTTCTGAATGTCAGTAATTGTAAAGTGGGGCCATCGAGACTGACTGTAATCGTAGCACCTCGAGTGAAATGAGTTTCATCCCAACCGTCAGCGACGATGTATCCTCGATGCATATCGCTGGTAAAAATCGTGGGTTGATTAGTCCAATCCCAATATGTTCCGTCTTCGCGACGCTCATCTCTTGGCAAGTCACGAGATACGAAGAGATAGTGATCGTTCACTTCTTCAATTGGAAAAGTGGATCCTTCGATATCGGTCACATTGCGGAACCATGCGCCTTGGCCGAGGAATGTAGAAAATAAGCAACCTGAGGAGTATTGAACGCTATCTATAGAGTTTTTTTCTGAATTTGAAGTTCGTTGCAAACGATATTTGGATGGTTGATATTGATGTGTATTCGCCAATAGCAAATCGTTTAGTGCAGGGTCTGACTTTATTTTATTCCCACTGGTCGTAACTATTTCCGCTTGCAATCTAGGCAAGATGTTGACAATGGCTTCACCTGCAAGAGCTTTGGCGATATCTTTAGCAAAATGAGACGCATCACTACCCATATAGAATCCAAATGAGCCGTTTACATCAGTATCACGAGGGTGGCTATTCACTCCCATGACTTGGGTATTTGAATCGACGGAATGGGCAATCGAAGTTAGCGTTCCGTCACCACCGAGGACGACCACTAGGTCGCGACCAATGAAATCGTCACGGCGAACCGTTTCTCGAGCTGAATAGTCGACTTTTATACTGGTTTTTGATGCTAAATCGTCGAGGATTTGTCGAATCGATTCAAGAGCATCATCATGAATTGATTCGAAGTTTTTTTTGTAGACGACCAGCACATCGCTCGGCATCATAACACCCCGTTTCCAACCGGTCGTCGTCGGGTGTTGCATATAGGGACGACGATTGGAGAAAGTGAAAGAAATCTGACGATTATTGCATAGGCTCATGAGAGATGGGCTCGCGCGAAAGGCTGTGAAGGCGGTAGGAATCTCTCTTTTGCTACTTCTCTCGATTACCTCGGGTTGCCTCGAAGTTCCATTGAATTCTTGCGAAGATGATTGTTTTCCTCTTTCCTCCGATAGTCTAAATGCTATTCTTGCATTTTCTGATTCATTTGATGTTCTCGACCTTGCTGAATCTCATTCTCAATTGAAGGTCGAAACAACCTCAATTACTGAAATTGGCGATCAACGTGCTGAGATTAGTTGGAGCGTTGGCAAAGATGATTCGGCAGGATTGAGTTCTGTCGCTTTGAGATATTCAATTGGCACTGCTTCTGTCGATACCGAGGTTGTCGAGGGAAAAACAACGACCAATGTTCGAGTTGGAAATGTTTGGTTCGAAGGTAGAGATGCACTTCCTGAATACGAAGATCCGTTTTTTGAAATCGCTAAATTAGCTAGTGAAAATCCAGATGGCCTTTGGCCACCGTTTGCCTTTGATACAACTGAGATATCTAATCTTGATTGGACGATAACCGGTGATGTACTTTCGCAAGAACAGGTGGCGACCGGCTCTAATTCTACGCACACAATTATTCTTGTTTTGAGCGGTGCGCCACCGATGATTACCGGTATTGAGATGTACGGTGGTGACATTAGTCAATTTTCGTTATCGGTCACTCTTGGCGCCGACGCAGCGATTACTCTCAAAGGTGAGTTGCGTCGACAACCAATCCAATTCATTCCTGAGGCGAATTCATGGCAAGCAGATGACATTAGAACATGGTCTGGGTGGGTGCCTGAAGGAATCTCGGAAGTTCATCCGAGCGAGTTGTCCTTGAATGCGAGGATTGGAGACGAAGACATGATTTCTTTGGCTTCGATGATTTTTGAAGATCGTCAAACGAATATGACACTGACAGATGGAACTTGGTGGAATTTTTCTTGGGTGGATTATCGAAATGATGAACTTGTTTCCAGTGGTGATTATTGGGAAGTTCGAACAAATTCAACCGCCGAAGTAACGATTGCAGTCTACGATTTATGGGCTGATTCGTGGACTGATGATTATCTTTGAAAATTTTCATGAGAAAGTTATCGATGGTCATATTCAAGCACTAGGCGAAGAAAGGCATGGTATGAGCGAGACCCGTCATCCACTACCAAGATTGTTATCTCATCTCAAACATCATCGTGGAAGAGTGATTATAGCATCAATTTGCTCGATTTTGAACAAATTTTGGGATTTGGCTCCACCGATTCTGATAGGCATGGCAATCGATGTCGTCACTTACAAAGAAGAGTCATTCCTCGGCGAGATGGGGTATCCCGACCCCAAGGAGCAATTTTTAATTCTCGTTGGATTAACGGTTATTATTTGGGTGCTCGAATCACTTTTCGAATATCTCTACGGAATTCTTTGGCGAAATCTTGCTCAAACCGCACAACACGAATTGCGGATGGATGCTTATTCGCATATCCAAGATCTTGAGATGCAGTGGTATTCCGAGCAATCGACTGGCGGATTGATGTCGATAATGAATGATGATGTCAATCAACTGGAAAGATTTCTTGATCAGGGAGCAACCGATTTATTGCATGTTGCGACGACGATAATCGTCGTCGGTGGAGTGATGTTCATGATAGCTCCAGAGGTTGCTATTTACGCAATTTTGCCGATTCCAATAATCGTCTTCGGTTCATTTGCTTTCCAGAGTCGAATCGGCACTCATTATGCTCGTGTTCGTCGCGAAGTTGGGGATTTGAACGCATTATTGAATAATAATTTACAAGGGATTACGACAATTAAATCGTTTACAGCAGAATCTCGTGAAGTAGACCGAGTACGTTTGGCATCGGAGTCATATCGTGATGCAAATCGTGATGCAATTCGCCTTTCTGCCTCATTCGTACCACTGATTCGGATGGCGATTCTATTCGCTTTCACAGCTAATATGCTGGTCGGTGGTTGGTTGGCTTTGGAAGGTGAACTTTCCGTTGGCGCATATTCGATTATTGTCTTTATCACTCAAAGATTACTATGGCCACTGACTAGGCTTGGCCAAACATTCGATCTTTATCAGCGGGCGATGGCTTCGACCACTCGTGTGCTCGACCTGCTCGATACGAATATTGGCATTGTCGAGGGAGAACGAGAATTGACAGATATTCGCGGTGATATTCAATTCTCGAATGTTGAATTTACTTATCCTAACCGGGAGCCTGTCTTACAAGGGATAGATTTTGCAGTCAAGGCTGGCTCAACTGTTGGTCTAGTAGGTCCAACCGGTTCAGGAAAAACAACGCTAATCCGCCTGTTAATGCGCTTCCATGACCCGAATACTGGTCAAGTTTCAATCGATGGTGAGGCGGTAACTGAACTGCGACTGAAATCTCTACGATCAGCGATTGGCCTAGTTTCACAAACAACAACTCTCTTTCCAGGTACAGTTCGTGAAAATATTGCTTATGGAAATCCCGATGCAAGTGACTCTGAGGTAGAAAAATCCGCAAGAATTGCTGAAGCCTTAGGTTTTATCGATGAACTACCAGATGGTTGGAACACAAATATCGGTGAGGATGGTCACAAATTATCGGGAGGGCAACGGCAACGATTAGCAATCGCTAGGGCGGTTCTCAAGGATGCGCCAATTCTTATCCTCGACGAAGCGACCAGTAATGTCGACAACGAAACAGAAGCGGCGCTGCAGCGCTCGATTGAGCGTATTTCAGCAGATCGAACTACGCTTATCATCGCTCACCGTCTATCGACGGTGCGCAATGCCGACAATATCGCTGTGATGGAAAGTGGTATGATAACTGAAATAGGCACTCATGATGAATTGTTAGAAGTGGGTGGTGCCTATGCGCGTCTTTGGGCGGTACAAACCGGTGAATCGGTTAGCGTTTAGAACCGAGTCAATGAATAACCAATAGCATTAGCACAGTTCATGTCCGAATTATCCAGTCGTCCAGAACTTTCAGGGATATGTGGAACCTTGGGTATCCAGCTCGGTGAATTTGGAAACGGAAAATGTACTGTAATGGCTACAGTCGATGCCGAGCATCTTAACGCTGGAGGTGTAGCACATGGTGGCCTCGCTACGACTATGTTAGATACCGCACTTGGTGCAGCTCTAGTCAGTACTCTCCTGAAACAAGAATGGTGTGCAACTGCCCAACTCGATGTTTCATTTATGAATGCGGCACAAATTGGTATGAATTTGATTGCCAATGGTGAAATTATTCGCCGTGGAAAAAATCTAGCTCACCTCAGCGGCGAATTAGTTGACGGGGATGGAAAATTGATTGCAACAGCAAAAGGAACTTGGGCTGTTTGGGAATCCAAACCTAGTAGTTTGAAGTGAAATACAGCAAATGCCGGCAAAGCATTGATTTCATAGGTGCTCTTGTGAGGGATTGATGGCACGTGTCGATTCGCTGATTTGGTTGCTGATGGGCTTCGCACAATTACTTCTTGGACAACAGCTTCTAACTGATCCAACTATGGCTATTGTTGGTGCATTATTGCAAGGTACCGGAGGAGGTTCGGTGATGCTGGGAATTTATTTCTTGATATTTATATCTCGGCATCAGAAGGATTTCAATCAACAATATTTAAAATCTGAAAATGCCACATTAGTGCGTAATGATGAAACAGGGATATTAGAAATTGTTGATACAAGCCCTAAAATAAAGAAGAACCTATGGTATTTAGTGCCGATTATTTTTACCGCCTTCGGTGCAATAAGCTGGCTTGTTAAATGAGTGAGATTATGCCCAGTAAGAGAGATTTTGGCGATACTGTTGACGATATAATCAATAATCCTGCATATGAAATGCTAGGTGGCTACCATATTTTTTTGCGCAGAATGTTAATTCCTTTCTTTTTATTTATTATTGCAATGCTCCTTTGGGTATGGACTCAAAACCAGATAATAACCGCAGTATTAACCGGCTTGATGTTTGGCCCTGTTTTTGGATTGGAACGCTTAATCGCTGAGCGGCAAATCCGAAAACAATCGAAGTAACTCATTTTTTGACTAATGCCGGCGAAGCCCTGAAATGGTCGAGGCTCGGTGGCGAATCATGGTATCATTCTCTGACTTTGATGTGTTCGAACTATTGGGCTTTGGCGAAGCCACTGGAATGGAGTTAATATTCGCTGTATCTGCTCTCGTCGGGGGATCACTTTTCCTTGTCTGGTTTGCTCTGATGATGATTGGTGGAGTTGCAGCAGATATTTTTGATGGAGCCTTCGGTACCGATATTGAAGCACTTGGCGCAGATGCTTCGTTTAAGGCTCTAACATTTCAAGGAATTATGGCTTTTTTGATGTTCTTCGGCCTTGCGGGTCTTTACACTCTGAAATCTGATGGAACAACTTCGTTAGCGATAATTGCTGGAGCGGTCGCAGGTAGTGCATCCATGTATGGTACAGGTAAGTTATTTCATCTATTCATTGGACTTCAAGCCTCAGGTAATGTCGAAATTTCAGAAGCGATCGGTTCGCAAGGAACCACCTATCTTCGTATCCCCGAGGGTGATGTAGGGCAAGTTCAGGTAGAAGCAGGTGGAGCATTGAAAATTTACAATGCGAAATCAGAAGATGGGGCAGGAATAGCGACTGGAGACTTCGTCGAAGTGGTCGATGTCATCAGTTCAACCTTAATTGTAAAACGAGTTTGAATTACTCATTTAAATCGATTTTCAGCCGATGCCGGCAATGCATTGATTAGGTTTGGCGCACTGTTGAGGGTCAGAGTGATTGATGATGGCTGAAAGTGGTGCGATTCTAACAACGATGATATTTGCGACAATACTAGTATTGTTTGCTGCTGTGATATTCTTTGCACAGAGATACAAAAGGTGTCCTCCAGACAAGGTAATGGTTGTCTATGGTCGCACAGACAAGGGTAAGGCTAGCCGTACGATTCACGGTGGTGCTGCACTCGTGTGGCCACTGATTCAGGACTATGCCTTCCTTTCGTTGACACCAATTACGATTAACATCGATTTGAAAAATGCTCTTTCGATGCAAAATATCCGAATTAACGTGCCTTCTACTTTCACCATTGGTGTATCAACTGAGAGTCACATTATGACCAATGCAGCAGAGCGTTTACTAGGGCTGCAACAGGATCAAATTGAGGAAATGGCGAAAGAGATTATTTTCGGTCAACTACGTTTAACCGTCGCCTCGCTTACTATCGAGCAAATCAATCAAGATCGAGATTCATTCCTTGATTTGACTCGAAAGAATGTTGACACAGAATTGCAGAAGATTGGATTGTATCTGATCAACGTTAACCTGGTTGACATTACTGATGAGTCCGACTATATCGAGTCCATCGGTAAGAAAGCAGCAGCAACTGCGGTTGAGAACGCCCGAGTCGATGTTGCTAATGCAGAGAGAGATGGTGCAGTTGGTTCAGCTAAGGCGGACCGAACAAAAGAAATCGAGGTTGCAATCAATCACGCTGAGGCAGAAAAGGGCCGCAAGGCGGCTGAAGCTGACGAGCGTGTTTATGTTGGTCAGCAGGAAGCGCTGGCGATTTCTGGTGAGAATGCAGCCAAAGCTGAAGTTGCTCAAGCAGATGCAGATTTGGCAGAGGCCGAAGCAACTGCAAAACAGCGAGCAGATGTTGCAACAGCTACTTCTGAAGCAGCAATTCAACGTGCAAAATACATTGAAGAAGAAGAAAAGTTGCGTGCTAGTGACATTGTTCGTGAAAATATTCAGAAACAGCAAATTGAAATTGCTGCAGAGGCAGAGGCTGAACGTCAACGCCGAATTGCTCGTGGAGAAGCAGACGCAATTCTGTCAATTTACGAAGCCGAGGCCGCTGGTGTTCAGAAGGTTCTCGAGGCGAAGGCAGCAGGTTATGCTGGTCTAGTTGCAAGTTCTGGTGGAGATCCGAAAGCAGCAGCAACATTGCTAATGGTTGAGAAGATTGAGAGTATGGTCGCAGCTCAAGTCGAAGCAATTCGCAACATGAAGATCGATAAGGTCACTGTATGGGATGGTGGCAATAATGCCGATGGTTCTTCTGCAACTAGTAATTTTGTCAGTTCACTAGTTCAGAGTTTACCACCAATTCATGACGTGGCAAAGATGGCTGGGGTTGAACTTCCTGATTATCTTGGCACTATGAATGATGAAGACGGCGAATGAATCAGATTTACAAAACCAATCGTTAGCCTCATGAACGTCAGTCTAATCGGCCGCTCATGAGCAACGAAGACGTAGTCATAATCGGTGGTGCAAGAACTCCATTTTGTGAGTGGCTTGGAGGCAAACGCGGAGATGGCGAAGTCGGTGGTAGATTAGCTTCTGTCAGTGCTGAACAACTAGGTACTATTGCAATAAAGGGCGCATTAGAAAAAACGGGAACCTCTCCCGAATCTGTCGATCATGTCGTAATGGGTCATGCACTACAGACGAGCAATCAAGCGATTTTTGGTGCTCGTCATGCGGGTTTGAATGCAGGAATTCCACAAAAAGTTCCGATGTTGACGCTTAATCGGCTATGTGGAAGTGGCGTTCAGTCAATCATATCTGGTGCTCAAATGATTATGCTCGGTGAAGCCGAAGTCGTCGTTTCGGGAGGCATGGAAAATCTCAGTCAAGCACCTCATGTATTACGTGGAATGCGAGATACATACAAACTTGGTCGCCCTCCACGGGAAGGGGATGTATTATCAAAAAATATGGAAGATTACCTATTCACAAATCTTCTAGATGAAACCTGTAACTCCTTTATGGCTCAAACCAGTGACAAACTTTGTGCTCAGGTGGGAGTTTCTAGAGAAGAGACCGACGCTTTCGCAGTCTTGTCCCACTCTCGAACAGAGAAGAGCGTTGATAATGGCGTATGGGCAGAAGAAATTGTCAATGTCGAAACAGCAGATGGACTTGTTACTGCAACTGAAGAAGATCACTTTGTTCGCGGAACAACAGAAGAATCATTGGGTGGATTAAGAACTCATTTCGGCCCTGATTCGCTTGTTACAGCCGGAAACGCATCTGGGGTTGTGGATGGGGCAGCTGCGGTTGTCATCAAATCAGCTAGCAGAGCAGAAGCGGATGGAGATGAGCCATTAGCTCGCATCATTTCCTGGGGTATAGTTGGCCTCGACCCCTCTATTATGGCATATGGACCTGTTCCAAGCAGCCTAAAGGCTCTTGAAAATGCAGGAATGTCTGTTGAAGAAATCGATCGTTGGGAAATCAATGAGGCATTCGCCGGACAAGCGGTCGCGTGTATGAAAGAATTAGGAATTTCTTCAGGGATTGTCAATGTTAACGGCGGAGCGGTAGGTCTTGGACACCCATTAGCTGCTACCGGTAGCCGCCTTGTTCTTACCCTTGCTCTCGAGCTAAAACGCAGCGGAGGACGCTATGGTATCGCAACTGCCTGCATTGGTGGCGGGCAGGGAATTGCTATGATTATTGAAGCATTTTAACTAGTATAAGCAATAATCGACGAAAAGAGGATATGTAATGCCCTGTTCGTCTTATTCATGAGCATATACACTAGAAGTAGAGTTTTTGCAAAAACTTTGGTTTGGCGAATAATTGCAACACTTACCGGAGCTGGAGTAACTTGGATTCTTACTGGCGAAGTCGAAACAGCTGGAAAATTCATTCTTATTGAATTTCCTTTGAAGATGTTATTTTACTATATACACGAAATCGTTTGGGATGAGGTGTCTTGGGGGACAAATATCCCTGAGTATTATTCTAAATAATTAGTAACCTAGCATCTCTTTGATATTCATCAGATAATTAATCAAACTCGCAGCTACTGCTATGATGAATGGATAGGTCAACACTCTTTGTGGAAGCATTTTGATTGCAACTTGAGCACCGAGCCAAGATGTTGCTGCAACTATTCCGCAAATAGGTAAGATGTAGATCCCAAATATCTGCAAAATTTCCGGTCCTGTACCATCGATTATGAGGTGAGTTATGATTCCTGTAGGTACTATCCAACTCTCGATGAGGAATGAAGTTCCAGCTGCTTGGTGTTGCTTTAATCCAAGAATTGAGCTGTGAATTGTAACGAAAATTGCACCACCACCGATTCCTAAAAATCCTGAAGCTGCGCCTCCTCCAAAGCAACCCGACCGATAGGCGTTCAAAATTTCTCCTTCAACGACTGGAGTTTCTGTATCACCATTGCCGTTGCCGTTCAATTCTTTAGTCAATTTTTTAATTGTTGAGTATAATACCCATACTAGAAGAATCGATGCGAGAATTTTAATTGGAACATCGCCCAATTCACCGATAATGAAAGCAGCTAATATCGTCCCAACAACCACTCCAATCAGTGCTGCGACGGTTCCTTTGTCACCCACTTCCTTTACTGCATAACCTCCTTTGCTATGGGCTGCTTTACTTCCCAGTGAAACCATCCAAACGAGTAGGAGGGACGAGACGAGTGCAAGGTGGATTTCCCAATCGAGTAAGAATAGGAATATTGGCACATAGAGAACTCCACCACCTAGTCCGAGCGGTGCAAACATAAATGCAGTCATCAAGATCAAAACGATCGCGATTATCAATTCAAATTCCATAATTTATTCCTCTTTGATATACCAGTGTTCTTTCTTTGGCGGTAATGGTCTTTTCATCCATAGTGGACGTCGCTCACCTCTCGGATGAGTTTCTCTATCCTTTGCCCAGTTATTCCACCGTTTATAATAATCAAACGACTTTTGTTGATCTACCTCGATGTCTCCGTATTCTTCGCCTTCTCCCGGGAGGGATAATTTGACCTTCTGGAGCCAGCAATGGGCTCCAGAGATTGGATCTGGTTGTACGGCGTGAGTTATGTTCTGGTGAACCCCGCCGTCCCTCCACCAAATTCTGTTGGTATCGGGGTCATCCGACTTCCACGGTTCGATGCCGCTGACAGTCCTCATTCGCATCTTGCCGTCACCGTTATCTTCGATGTTGACAGTATTTGTTAGGAAGCGATTACCAGCATCTTGATTTCGCCGCCACCGGCCTATGTGGTGGCTGCAACCAACTACGCCAGGTTTGATACCTTCAGTGACCCATACCTTGTCGACGAACCAACCGATTTCAGTTTCGATTTTTAGTAAATCCCCTTCGGCAACGCCCAGTTTTCTTGCATCTTTCGGATGAATCCAAATTGGATTTCTATGAGCGATTTCGACTAACCATTTTGCATTGGCTGAGCGGGAGTGGATATGTTGTGGAAGTCGGAAGTTAGGCAGTAGACAATATTCGTTTTCGCCTACAAGATTTTCTGGGTGAACATGAGATTTTTGTCGGTAATGAGGTATTGAGTGTTCAGGATAGCCGAATTCAATCATTGTTTCTGAATAGAATTCTTGCTTACCTGAAGGGGTAGGCCATCCTTCTTCCTCATACTTTTTGTATGTCGATTCTTCAATGAGGAATGCTCCATGTTTCCTCATGTATCCTAGGGCGTCAGTACCTTCTTTTTCTGCGGCTTCAGGAAGACCCGGGACACGCTCGAAAAGATACTGATAATATTCATCGATAGTGATTTTTTCTCCTTCACGGTATGGGCTCATGAAGTGCTCACGTATCCCCATCGTGCCATCATCGATTCGCCACGATAACTCGTTCCAGAATTCATCTTCTTCCCAAACTTCCCCTGGATTTACTTCGTGAGTAAATTCGACTTCCCGTCCCTCTCTGCGTGCATATTCACGCAGAACAGGTTGGCGGAATGCTACCCACTTACCCGAGGACGTCGCGTAAGAATTGACGTCATGTCGCTCGGCTGAATGCCCCATAGGTAGAACATAATCAGCAAAGAATGCAGTTTCATTCCAGGTTGGAGTCATTGCGACATGGCAGCCAACCGATTCCTTATTCTGCAACATTTCCATCCATGAAAATCCATCAGGAAATGTCCAAACCGGATTGAATACACGTGTGAAGTAAACATCCATTGAGCCTCTTCCATCCTTGATTAGATGAGGTAGAATGTGACTCATTTCGAAGTGAGACATAGTGTATTCAGGTGGGAAATGGAGTTCGTTCCAGCCATCTGGGTCAGGTGGATTATCGAAGAGATCTGGTTTGAATTTAGACCATGAATTAGGTGAGGTTCCCCCTTCTGTTCCTACCGATCCTGTCAGGACATTGAGGAAATGAAGTGTACGGCTTACTTGCCATCCCCCTAAGTTTCCGATAGAAGCACTGCGCCAAACGTGGGTACACAATTGTGTTCCTGCACTTGCAACCACCTCTCCAGCTTCGATAACTTGTTCGACCGGGATCTTGCATTCTTCTGCAGCAAATTCCGGTGTATATTCAGCGTATTCTTCAGTTAGTAATTCGATATATCGATCGAAATTGCAAGGCTCATCGGGGTGGACAGCTTTCATCCAAGCATCCCAATTAACCTGAGTTTCCATGAATTCGCGGTCAAATAGGCCGCGCTCAATAATCATTTTTGCCCACGCGAGGAATAATGCTGGCTCACTTCCCGGCCAGGTTGGTAGCCAATAATCTGCCATCGCCGCCGTATTCGAGAGTCTAGGGTCGATGACGATGAGTTTTGCTCCATCCATCATTCCTTCTAGAATTCGTTGAGCATGAGGATTGAAATAATGGCCGGTTTCAAGGTGAGAAGATGTTAGAAGTATGACCTTTGCATTTGTATGATCGGGACTTGGTCTATCGTGTTTATGCCAAAGCGCATATCCAGTTCGCGCCCCAGCTGAACAGATATTTGTGTGTGAATTATGGCCATCTACACCCCAGGCTTTGAGGACGCGATTCATGTATCCTTCATGCCCTGGTCTACCTACGTGATAAACGACTTTGTCGACTGCGCCAGTCTTTAGTGATGCGCGGATTTTTGTTGAAATTTCATCCAACGCCTCATCCCAAGATATTCTCTCCCAACCACCTTCACCACGCCCTCCGACTCTTCGCATTGGGTACAAAATACGCTCAGTATCCTGAATTTGATTAATTGTAGCCGGTCCTTTAGCGCAATTTCTCCCGCGACTACCAGGGTGGTGTGGGTTTCCTTCGAATTTGGATACTTGCCCGGTTCCTTTGTCTACATATGCGAGCAGGCCACATGCGGATTCGCAATTGAAACAAGTTGTTGGCACTAAGGAATATTTCCTCTCAATTCGTACCGGCCAAGAATTTGCATCTAATTCGATATGATTGTGCCATTCATTAGATGAGGGGAATTTTCGGAGAGGTTCTAAATTTCCTTCAGTGACATTTCGGTCGAGGTTTGGTATGATTCGCAATTTTTGTGCGATACCTTCGATAATTGTTTTTGCCATATCATTCACCTCAATGTAGTGTCTCCACTTGAGCACTACGCAAATCGTGTAGCACGTGCTTGTATCCGAAGGTGAAAATTAGTACGGCTCCGGATAGAGCAAGATATTGCAGAATTCCTGAGAAGAGCAATAGAAGCGCGGCAGCTCCACCGAAAACCAACATTTCGATTGAACCTGTGATAATGATTTCTTGATTGGTACGGTTCGCCCATTTTTCACGTCCCTTTGCTTGCTTGAATAACCAACCAGTGTAATTTCCAGTCAACCAAGCTAGAGGGATTCCAAGAATTGCTAACCACATATGCCAAATTTCAGGCATATCGAGGAAAAATATCCCTAAATGCACGACCATGATGTTGGCGAATGCACCGAGTGTGTATCCTCCCTTTACGAGCCAGGAAGAAAAATTAGGTCGCAAGAGAACATAGACGAACCGCATTGGTTTGTCTAAATCATTAATGAGGAGTAATCCGGTTAATCCTAGTAATCCTATGCTAGCTACCAACGCGATGAGGATTTCGCTGCCGAAATTGATTTTCCCAGTAATCATCGCGAGCATCATCAGAATGTACAAACCAGCAGCTGTAGATTTGGTGACGAGATATCCTGCAACGTCCCAGTCCCAAAGGATGCCTTTCGCTGGTTGGTCATAGGAGCGTTTCGGCTTCCCTGCTTGCTCGTCCAAGCGCTCCATGACATCTCGAATGATTGCTCGGTCTCTTCCAGCCGCAGCTCGTGCCTTTTTCTCGAGAGCTAATTGTACAATCATTGAATTTGTATCTGCTGCACCGAGACGTTGATCTGCATATTTTGCATAATGGCCAACTCCTGCTGCCTGGTCGGTCCACAGGTATTCGCCGGAGCGTTCAGTTGCTTTAGGGTCTAACATTTCTTCACTTGTCTCAACATAGTATACATTGGGATTTGCACCCGATTCAGGTTTACGAACCGTTGTTACATGATCACGCAGATATCCTGAGATTGAAGAATTTTCATCATCAAGATCTCCAGAAACAATCGCTTCGGTCGGACAGACAATGACACAAGCTGGCTCGTATGAATGTTCGATGCGATGAGCACAATAATTGCACTTAGCCGCCGTGCCTTTGTTAGGGTCGATATAGAGAGCATCGTAAGGACAGGCTTGCATACAAGATTTGCATCCGATACAACGGTCATCATCGAAGTCAACGATGCCATCATCTCTTGTGAATAGTGCACTAGTTGGACAAATTGTAGTACATGGTGAATCTTCGCAATGATTACAGCGATGGACACTAAATTCACGAGTGACATCTGGATAAGTTCCAGTTTCGATGTACTTTACGTGAGTGCGGTTTACTCCGATAGGGACATCGTGTTCAGACTTACATGCGACAGTACATGCATGGCATCCAATACACTTGCGATTGTCGATGACGAAACCGTAATTGACCATTATATCGGCATCCTCAACTCATTCAAGTTAGAACCCCATCCACGTTGGATGGCAGCATTTTCTCAACTTGCATATTCATAGCCGAGTAAACTAGGTCAATAATGTCCTCGACGATTATTTCGCCTTCGTGGCCGCTTGTCTTGACTGCATCAGAATACATAGTCATATCTTTAGGACAAGCGACTAGGAAACGAGAAACACCAACGGATAGTGCCTCTTCGATACGCATTTCAGAAGGGCGCTGGGTCATATCATCGTGATCATTCATCCAAATTTGTCCGCCACCTGCGCCACAACATAATGAATTATCTCGATTACGGGGCATTTCCACAATCGATAATCCACATCTCTCTATTACTCCTCGAGGAGCCTCATAAATTCCATTATAACGGCCGAGATAACACGGATCGTGATATGTTGCATTACCAGAAAGTGTTTCATCGAGATTAATAATTCCTGACTCCATCATTTCGAGTAAAAGAGTAGAGTAATGAACTACTTCATATTCTCCACCCAATGCTGGATATTCATTCTTCAATGCATTGAATGTATGCGGATCTGTAGTCATAATTCTGTTGAATTCACAGCCAGCTAATTTCTCGATATTTTGTTCTGCCAACGATTCAAATAACCCTTCTTCACCGACTCTACGGACATCATTTCCAGCACTTTTCTCACCTTTCTTAATGATACCAAAATCAACACCAGCCGCAGTTAATACTTCTGCAACCTTGCGGGTGGTATCGGTACAAGATTGATTGAATGATGCGAAATCACCAACAAACCAAAGGATGTCTACTGCTTCTTTACTCGCATCTTTGATATCGATATTAAGTGGTTTTGTCCAACGACTACGTTTTCGGTTTGATTCACCAAATGAGTTTCCTTGTTCATCAAGGGAACGAAGAGTATCAGCTAGTTCGTCGGGCATATTTGAGTCGAACACCATGCTCCGTCGCATCTGAATGATATCTTGCATCGGCTCATTGCCTACCGGGCAAATTGAAACACAGGCATTGCAGGTTGTACAAGACCAGACCGCATCGCTACTAATCGCTGAATCTAGTAATTGAATATCTTCGCCTGCAGCGAGTGAACTTCCACTTTCATTCATCAAATATCGTTTATTGATTTCGAGCGCGGATGGACTCAGTGAGGTTCCACTCTCATGTGCGGGACACACTTCATGACAGCGAGTGCACATTATGCAAGCGTAAGGATCGAGCAATTGAGGCCAGGGGAGTTCGAGGATTCCACTCGCTCCGGGAGATGAATAGTCTATGACAGGGTCTAGAGCACCTACTGGCGTATTTCTGCCGAGTGCTAGATTTATGGGAGCGATCATCAAGTGAATGTGTTTTGAGCGCGGGAAATATGGGATGAACATCACAATCAAACCCATCGCTATCCACCAAGTAATGTGGAAAGCCTGTTCAAGCGATTCAGGGCTCATATCTGAGAATAATGGGACGAGTAGGCTAGCGGTTGGTAGCCAAGCATTCGTATGCCCCTCCTCTGCCATTCTAATTGCAGTTCCAACCCATCTTGAGCCGACGTGCAAGAGTATGAATATTCCAACGAAAAGAGAATCTTTTTTGATTGAACCTTTCGCAACTTTCGGATGGAGTAATACATTGTCATTGAACTCGAATGCTTTTGGCTTCACTACAAATCTTCTATAGAGCATCGAAATCATACCGACCAAAACTAATACACTGAATAGGTCAGCAAGTAAATTGAAAGTTCCAAATATTGGACCACGGTCGATAGTTGTCCATCCTTCGACAAATGCCTCGAGTAAATCACTAACATTTACAAGTAAATAAAATGAAAACCCAAAGAAAATGAATGCGTGCAAAATACTTACAAAAGGTCTAGTTTTGAAAATCGGTTTTTGTAATAGTACATCGATAGTAGCAGTGAGGAAGCGTTTGATAATATTATCAAAACGATTGACTTCCCCTCCCTTTCGAATGATTTTGAACATATTGTAAAATCCAGGCCAAGCTAGTGCTCCACAAATCACAACCAATCCAATAAATACCATTCTTTCTTGTTCGCTAAACATTATTCTCACCACTAGATACGATAAAAAATCATCACTCTAATTCATCAATTAATTCTTCAACAACGTCGAAAAGATCTTCTGCCATTCCGTAATGAGCCACATCGAAAATTGGAGCATTTTCATCGCTATTGATTGCGATAATCGTCGTTGAATCTTTCATGCCTTCGATATGTTCCGGAGCGCCAGAAATTCCTAGAGCAATGTATAATTTCGGTTTAACTTTCATTCCAGATTTCCCAACTTGTCGAGATTTAGGTAACCAGCCAGCATCAACTAAAGGTCGTGAGCATGCAATGTCTGCATCTATCACTTCGGCGAGTTCTTCGGCGATTTCGATGTCATCTTTTCCACCAATTCCTCGTCCTATCGCAATAATTATCTCTGATTGAGTAATATCAACATCCCCAGCATCAGGCTCTATTAGTTGCTTAAATCGAACTCTGTCTAAACTTTCTCCACTTACCTGACTCAAAGAAGGAGAACCACTCACTCTACCAGCATCAGCATCACCTGCTCCGGCGAGCATGAGAGCAATCGCTGGTCCGGCGGCGGTTGAAGTAACACTCATTTTGCCGCCGTATAGTGAACTAGTAAACTCATGATTCGTGCCGTCAGAAGAAACTCCTGTGCAATATGATGCCAATGGAATTCCTAAATTTACAGCGAGAGGGTTACCTATGTCATATCCCATCGATGTTGAAGCGACAAGAATAATGCTAGGTGAATTTGATTCAACAGCCGCTTTCGCTCCAGATGCATACGATTCCGGGTTATACTCAGTATCTCCTCCGGCATCAATTACGTTGTTAGCAATACCTAATTCTCCGGATTTCTCCTTCATCGACCCAAAAGTAACAGCAGTAATGTCGCCTCCAATTTTGTTTGCAACATCGAGCATTTCGAATGTGATATCGCTAAATTCTCCTGCGAGATGCTCACAAATAACCATAATTCCAGCCATTCAAGAAACCCCCAGTCCTTTGAGAATTTCAATTAAATCTTCAACATCATCCAGCATTTTCGCCCCACCGCCAGTCTCTGGTTCTGACATTGCTGTGATAATTGTTCCAGAGGTTGATGATCCTGAGACTGATTTCTCAGCCAAATCAGTTGATTGTTGCACCTGACGTATTTTACTGACCGGAGCATAACGTGGAGTTTCACGAGCAGCCTGAATCCCGAGAACAGCGGGGAGATCTACTTCAAATTCAGCGACGATTCCACCTGAATATTCTTTAGTGACTGTAGCTACACCGCCGGAAACATTCAACGAACTAACTACAGATACACAAGGAAGTCCCATATTTGCTGCAAGAATTGGGCCTAATTGCCCATCTAAATCATCGACTGATTGGACCCCTGTAAGAATCAAGTCGTAATTTCCACCATCTAATGCTGTAGCGAAACCAGCAGCTAAGTTTGCAGTGTTTGAGTTCGAGCCACCTGTAAGTCGAATTCCTGAACTCGCTCCTTTTGCAATCGCGGTGTAAAGCATCTTCTCCGTTCCATCTCCATCAATTGCAATAGCGACGACTTCATCTCCATCATTTGCGATTTGTAAGGCTTCTTCGAGAGCGTGGTCATCGAATTCATTCAGTTTGAATTTCAGGTCATCGGTGTCTATTCCGATACCATCATCATCGACTTCAAGTTCTTCTACTAAATCTGGTACCCATTTGAGTAATACTGCTATTTTCATGTTATTCCCTTCTCCTTTATGCGATACATTTGTCGATAATTTCGATAATATCGAGAACTTCTAACACTCCTTCATTACCGGTAGATTTCACAGCATCTTCAAACCGTGAAACTTCGTAAGGACAGCAAACTACCAGAACTTCTGCTCCAACTTCTACTGCTTCTTTCACTCTATTCTCAGATAGGCGTTCAGAGGTATGGTCGGCCATCAAACCATCTAACCACATGCCACCGCCACCGCCTCCACAACAGTAGCCCTGCTGCTTACAGCGGTACATTTCGACGAAATCGATCCCCGGAATTGCCTCGATAAGAGTTCTCGGTGCCTCGTATTCGTTATTATGACGGCCGAGATAACAAGGATCATGAAAAGTGACTTTTTTGGTAAATTCATTTGTAAACATGGATTTGAGTTCATCAATTCTTCCAGCCAGATATTGAGTATAATGTTCGACTGGGTATTCGACTCCTGTCAATTTTGGATATTCATTTTTGAAAGCATTGTAAGCGTGTGGATCGCTGACAACGAGTTTGTTATGTGGGTTAGATTCGAATAATGCGTGGTTATATTCTGCTAATTCTTCAAACAGACCAACTTCTCCACAAAGTCGTTGTGAATCCCCATCACTTCTCTCTTTTCGACCAAGTATCCCGAAATCCATACCAAGTTGGTTGAATACTCTCGTCATCGCTTTTGCAGCATCATTCCCACGTGGATGATAACTGAAATAATCGCTTACATACCAAAGTACATCCACTTCTCCGGGTTCTTTTGATAAATCGCGAAGAGGCTCTTCAAATTTCTTAGCCCATTTTGTTCGCTTTCGAGCCGATTCACCCATTGGGTTTCCATATTCAGCTACATTTTGCAGCATTTCTTGAAGTTCAGCCGGGACATTACCATCTAGGATTGCTACCTCTCGAATCGCTGGCATAATTTGCATCATGTCAACTTCTTTTGGACATACTCTCAAACAATTGCTACAAGTTGTGCAGAGCCATAAATCAGGAGAATTAAATAAATCGTGACCATTTTGGAGTTTTTGGTATAGTTTTCGTGGTCCGTATGAGCCCACATTATCTACTGGACAAACACCAATGCATTGTGCGCATTGATAGCATGCCCCCATGGACACACCGCCAGGTAACTCGACAACCTTGTCTAAAAATTGAAAATCAAAATTTGTTGTTTCTCGAGGCTCCCACATCCTGTTCCAAGCTCCAGATACATCGATTCCATCGATAATTGCCACTTCTTTTTCTACGTAATTCTGGTACTTGTGCTCAGACATATTGGTCAACCTCCATTTTTCGAACTCCCAGTAAACGTTCTACCATTTCTGGAAGTTCGGGTAGAATCCGATTGAATTCATTTGACATTTTCATACGGAAAACCGTGTACATGTAAACCGCATGTACGCAAGCTAGGTATAGGCTACACCCCAACATTCCTGATGCGTTTCCTGAAATTGATTTTGAATAACCCGCGTGTTCAATTATTTTTAATGCAGAAGAAATGCTATCATATCTATCTGATATCGTATCTCCTTGAATCCACATTTCTTCTTGGAGAACCATTTGAAGAGCCCCGGAGCCGGTTATTGGATCCCAAATCCAATTCGTCCAAAGTGCATACTTCTCTGGATCAGAATAATGTAGCAATTCACTCGCTAGATTAATAGCACGACGCTCATCTAATACATTTGAAACTGATTTTGTAAAGATAGTAATTCTTTTTCCCGATTCTAATTCTCCATACTCTCCGTACAACAATTCATTAATCGAATTACACAGATTCTCAAAACCGATCATGCGGATAATTTTTGGAGATTTTCGACTGATAGAAAACACACGTCTAAGTAGGTGTTCTAGTTCTCTTTCATCGATTGTGTTTAGATTATTTTGCCCAAGAGTTTTTTTGAAATACTGTTGTTTTGTTGACAATTTTTTAGCAATATCTTCCAATTCTTTTGAGCTTGCTAATTTAGTAGCTTCTTTCAAAAACTCAGCTGCAGATTCAGAATCAACCACTTCTTGAATCGTTAATGAATCGTACAACATTGGTATCACTCCTTCAAACGGTTGGTAATGATATTCGTCTTACGAATGCACAGGCTTTCATCGCAGCAGCTCCGCCCATTGAGATTGAATCTTCAAGATCCGCAGGACCGGCAGCAGCACCCGCTACGAAAACACCGTTAACAGGAGTTTGAACAGTATTCAATGCACCTCCAATAGTCTCAATCCAACCATGACATTCTAATGGTAAATTGAAAGCCTCTGCCATAGCTATTGTTCCATCGGATGGCTCCATTCCAACCGATAGGATAACCATGTCCATTTCTACTTCCATTGGTCTTCCCATCGTAGTATCTTCACCTTTGACAACGACTGTGTCGCCTCTTTTTGTAACTTCACTAACAATTCCTCGGATGTAATTAACTTTGTATTCTTCTTGGGCTTTCCAGTATAATTCGTCTTCCCAAAATCCATACATACGCATATCGATATAGAAAACAATCACAGTGCAATCTGGAACCAAATGTTTGATTTCAATCGCTTCTTTTGTTGCAATTCCGCAACAAACCTTTGAGCACCATTGATTGCCGATTTGCCTATCTCGACTACCAACACATTGGATGAAACAAATTCTCTTTGGTTTTTCTCCAGTTGATGGTCGAACAAATTCTCCAGATTTCAGCATTTTTTCAGCATCAACCAAAGTTATGACATCATCATATTCATAATATCCATATTTTTGTGTTTCTCGACCAGGGTCAAAGTGTTTGAATCCGGTTGCTACAATTACTGAGCCTACATTAACGATTTCGACACCAGATGGCGATTCTAGAGTTACCAAGAAGTCTGGGGCAGAGCCTTCAACGCTTACTACCGATGTTCCAAGCCTGATGTCGGCATTTTCTTTACCAACGACTGAATTAACCATTCTAGCCATTGCTACTTCGGTGTCTTCCATATCTGGAGTCAATGCAGCATATGATGCTGAAATTGGAGTTCCTCCTAGTGATTCACGTTTTTCGACTAAAATTAGGTTATAACCTAAATCCAAAATACCTGCTGCTGATTCTAAACCTGCGGGACCTCCGCCAATTACCATTATATTTTTTCCATTCATTCAAACATCCTCCCAAGTAAGGAATGCTTCCGGGTCTTGTTGTAATTTATCTGCGACCTCTTCAAATTCTTTCCATGCTTTTTCATGGTCAATGCCCATTAGTTCGAGCAATGGTACATTGTCCACTCCATGCCAATGTAATTGGCAAACTAGGTATGGATGAGCACCCATCGCAAGAGCTGCGAACTGAGCATCCGAAATTACAGGAATGCCTACCTTTCGATTATGGGCTTGAGTTGAAAATTGACTTTTGTCGAGCGTGGTGACACAACCAGTGTCATGCGTTATCGTCACATCTGGATCAGCTTCTATTTTCATTCTTTCAATTTTACGAATTGTTGCGAATGATCGTGAGAAATCACGACTGACAAGGATGTGCCTAAATCCGAATCCACAACAATCGTGGAATGTTGAATAATCTGCGACCTTCGCTCCCAATGCTTCGACTACTCCTGTAACTATCGCTGTTCGTTGACCATCGTATAGGTCTCGGTCATAAATTGCATCTTCTGAAATTAATTTATGGTAATGGCAAGCGGGGTGAACGGTAGCGGTAACTTTGGAGAAGTCTCGGGTTTGTTTTTCTGCAATTCGATGACGCATTACGTGTACCCATTCAGAGTAATGGACTATTTCCTCAGGAAAAACAAACGGAAGCCCTAGCCTATCGAGAATTTTTCGAACCTGTTCGCGTAATTCTGGGAAGTGTAATAATTGAGCCCTGACCTCTTTGTAGTGCCCATAACTTGTCCCACAATGGATGAGAGGAAAATAGCCATCAATTTTAGCTTGTGCGAAATTTCTACACGCAATTGCAGCCTGAGCTGCTGGATTTGATGCAGCAGATGCATAATAATTCCATGCTGTGCATGATGTTTGATCTCGTGGGTCGTAATAATCTAATCCAAATTCTCGATTGAGCCAATATATCGATGTAGAGTATCCTGGGATATGGCCACATTGACCACATGATTTGTGATGCCAAGTGTGTTCAATTGGAATTTTCTTTTTTCTACCATATTTTGTATCGACTTCAACAAATGGCTCGGGAACCCTGATGATTTCGATTTCACCCGCAGCTTCTAGCGCGAATAATTCTTTCCGGTAATCTTTGGTAGGAGGATTTTTTGGTAACTGAAATTCTCTATCTACTGCCTTCTTGACTTTCAAATTTTGATTGACAACATTTAGTTGAATTGGATTTTTGCTCTGCATATTTTTATCTCCATAATTAATCTTCTAATATATTTTCAAAGTCATCAATATCATAGCCATGTTCGTCTAGTAATTCTTCCATGACTTCTTCAAGAATCATGTACAGGCCTTCATCAACATTTTCAATCATTTCAAGATTGCCAGTCAATTTCCAAATCATGTAAAGTTCAAGCTGAGTTTTTTCACTAACATCCCAAGCTAATTCTACCGTGTGTAATGTTTCGGGTGGAATTGCACGTCGCCAAACATCAAGGTTGAGCGAAACATCACGAACATCTGGTCCCCAATCGGGAAAGAAATCTGGTTGAAGCATATCAGGGGAGACTTGTGTCCCCGTAGTCATAACTTTGTAGATTATTCTCGAGTACGCCCGTAGAGCATCTTTTGCAGATTGCAAACCATTGTTTACAGCGACTTCCCTCATTATCGTAATGATTCCACCAGGGTTATTCTGTCTTGGGCAACAAGTACAGGAGAAACATTGTGAACAATCCCAGACATTATCATTCAGTAATTCATAAAATGAATTAACATCTTCTCTAGCCATTGTTTGGGCAAAAACTCTCGGACTGAAATCATAGAATCGTGCAGATGGACAAGCGGCAACGCAGATCCCACATTCATAGCATCCATACAATTCAGTCGAGTATCTCATGTCGCCCTTTACTTCATTAAATAAGCTTAATTTTTCTTCATATGGGACTTCAGTATATTTTGCATCCTTGTAAATTGACTGCAATTATTTCACCTCATATTTTCTGTAACAGTCATTACAACGCTTTCTAATTCACCTGGTTTAGGTGTACCAACAAGTCGATGTACTTCATCATCATCAATCTTGACAATAATCGACGGAATTGTCCTTATTCCTAATGACTGTGCTGTGGCGAGGCCTTGTTTATCCTCTAGTCTCACAGTTTGAATTTTTATATGTTCATTATTTTCAGTTATTTCCCATGCTGATTCGACGACCGGTCCGCAACTCGAGCAAGCAGGATGTGTGAATACTTGCAAAATCATCATCCTCATCATTCGCCCTTTGTGGTCTCAAGCTTCAAACCCTTCACAATGAATACATTCAGCCAAATCTTTCTCCGACATGTATTCAGCATAACCTGCTGTGGCAGCATCACCTTCAACGAGTGAACCACATTCGCCCTCGAAATTATTCGGTTGTATTCTAACAATCCAACCCTCATTGTAAGGTGAGCGATTAATTATTGTAGCATCTCCTTCAGCCACATCATTTCTTTCGAGGATGATTCCTGTTAATGGTGATTTTACTGGGCCAACCCATTTACCTGATTCGACGGTAGCGACACTTTTTCCTGCCTTAATTTTCTTCCCCGCTTTCTTTGGTCTACAATGAATAATTGAACCAGCCATTGTTTGAGCGATATCTGTCATACCCATCTCTACAATTCCATCTTCCTTGAGTCTTAACCAAACATTGTAATCTACATGGTAGAGTAAATCATCTGGTAAACTACAATTATTAACTTCCATTTTTTCCACCTCAATACATTAGGACCATATTAGCATCTAAGCCTACATCAGTCATCCAAGCTGCTCCTACAACTCCATCACATTCTTCGATTAAATCGTCTTCAGTTAAATTGTGGAGTTGTAATGCTGCCGAACAGACATACATCTCTACATCAGCCTCTTTTGCATCTCGAATGAAATCGATAACAAGTTTGCCACCTTCTGTGGCGTATAATTCGTCTGCTACCCCTTTTTTCATCAGCATAACTCCATCGATTTGGAAAACGATACTTACTTCATTATCCATTGCTGCAGCAATGCTTGCCATATAGAATGGTGTAGCACATCGCTGAGGTGTAGCGGGTCCTGACGTCATATAAATTGCAACACTTCCATCATCATCATCATCATCATTCATTTTTCTTCTCTCCTTTAGTTGATATTTGTTCCATTATTATCACAATTCAAACAAAGAGTGTAATGTCAGCATCAGCTGCAAATTCTAGGAAAGTTGCCGCACCACCGATATTCACTCCATCGATAAAATCTTCTTTTTCAAATCCGAAGACATCCATGGTCATCTGACAGCCGATGAGTTCGACATCAAACTCAACGCACATGTCTCGTAATTCTTCAATAGTTGCAACACCCTTCTTCTTGAAGGTCTGCTTCATTAATCCAGTAGCAACTGATTCAAAGCCTGGAACGTTACTTGTTACAAGATTAGGTATAGGCCAACTGATGTTTTGGAAGAACTTAGGTCCAAATGGCATTTTCATCGGCATTGCGGGATTGCCAAGAGGAGACACAGCGGTCTTCAGATTCTTCTTCAGCAGAGGTAGTCCAAAAAAAGTGAAGAAAATTTTCACTTCCATATCCATTGCGGCTGCGGTCGATGCTAAGATAAAGGGTGGGTAGGCCCAATCTAGCGTTCCTTTTGAGGCGATTAACGCCATTTTCTTTGGTACATTTTCACTCATTTTCTCAACTCATTTCTTTTCAATATAGAAGACATACTTGTCTCCTTCTTTTCCTGATTCTAATAATTGGTTTTTTGTTCGGTTTGACCAAGCTTCTACATCATTACATGATCCAGGATCTGTGGATACCATTTTGAGAATCTGTCCACTTTCTAATTTGTCAACCGCTTTTTTTGTTTTGAGGATAGGTAGTGGGCAATTCAGTCCACTGCAATCCAATTCTTCGTTATAATCGGTCATATCTTCATCTCCTTAGTTTTCATTAATTCTTCTTGGACCTCTTCGAGGCAAGCTAGCATCTTTCCAATCAATGGACTGGCGATAGAGTAGAACACTCGATTTCCATCACGACGAGACGTTACTATTCCTTCACGGTACATTCTTCGAAGATGTTGAGAGGTAGTTGATTGGCCAATTTCAAGTGATTCTTGAATTTCGGACACAGTACATTCTTCGCCATTTAACTTCTCTACAATTCTGATTCGATCTGGGTGTCCGAGAGTTTTGATAACGCTAGATACATTATGTAAAAAATCGGAATCAAGAATATGATTACTTGAGTCTGATTGCTTCAATGCCATAGGCCCCGGGGCATGTGTCAGACTATAATCTTTAATATCTGAATATTGTGATATTGAAGGACGCCTATTTGTTTTTTGTATGATGCGCGTTTCCGGCGCCTTATGTGGAGCATCTTCAAACGCGCCGGCGATATCAAATCGAATGTAGTGATGAAAAAGATTACAGAAGGTTGGAGTCCGTTCATTATTGATGTACGGAGCCTTGGTGAAGTTCAGAAGACCGGAGCCATTCCAGGCACTAATTTAGTCAAATCCCACGATAAAATTCGTTCGGCTTTGAAGAGTATCCCAAAGAAGGGTGATGTGCTTTTGCTTTGTAGGAGCGGAAAACGCTCGAGAATTGCTTATCGTACACTCACTGCGTCGGGAATCAACGCTGCTCGCTTGTACAATCTAAAGGGTGGGATTGCTGCTTGGACTCGTAATAGCGGCCGCCTTGAAAAGTACTGAAATAATATTTTCAGATGAGCAGCCTATTTCGAAATTTAGAGAAGAATCGAAATGATTGCTCCGCCCGCTAACCACGCTCCGAGGGCTGATCCGAGATTTCCTAATGCGGTTACGAGGAGTACACGTCCGACTCGATTGTTCCAGAAAACTCCGTAATCACGCAAGGCGAGAAATTCTGCAGCGTCACCACCAGTTGGTGCAGCGACCTTGAGTTGAGTATAACCTGCGAACCAACCTGCTGCGAGAGTCGGATTGAGACTAGTAATTGGCGAGGCCGCTGCTCCAATGATTATCGAAAGCGGATGTCCACGGGCGAGAGCTACACCTAGCCCAGCGAGCACAGCATTAGCTGCGAGCCAATACCAAAGAGTCTCTTTCAAAGCGTCAATTTCACCATTGTAAATCAACCATCCAATCACTGAACCCAAAAAAAGTGGAATTGCCCACATGATGAGTTTTGGCCAAATGGGTTTGGGTGGTTCTGTTCTTAGTTCTACTAAGCGTGAAGTAGTATCTATCACTGGCAGTTCAAGTTGTTCGATGATTCCGTTGATATGGCCTGCTCCAACGACAGCGAGAACCTTGCCACGACCTCGAATTTGTTGAATGCGCCCAGATAGGTAAGTGTCGCGTTCATCGATTAGAACCTCACCTGCACGAGGTGCAACTTGTTTCGCTTCTAGCATCAATTCACTGAGTAGGTCTGAATCTTCGACTAGTTCATCGATGTCGACTACCTCTTCATCCTCTTCATCCCAGAGCAATGCATTCAGAACTCGCCATTTCTCGCGTAATCCCATTTTTCTCCATGCGCGTCTCAAAGTGATAATTACGTCGCGATCGATTAATTCGTAGGCAATATCTGATTCATCCGCAGCCTCTATCGCTGCGAGTAATTCCGCTCCTGGTTTTTCTCCAGTGTTCATCCCCATCCTGCGTTGCTGAGCTGCTAGTGCAGATTGGAGAAGAATCATCGATGAGCGTCCTTCATTGATGATATTGAGTAAGTCTTCGTTATCCAAATCATCGGGTTGTTTCAAAGATTTTAATCTAGACTCGCATAATTCAACAGCGACGAGGTCGGGTTTGTAATTCGATATTTGCTCACGGACAAGGGCAACAGAGGAGCTGCTTACGTGAGCAGTCCCAATCAATCGAAGGTTCTCATCGATGTCGATGATATTTCGGTTATTATCATCATTCTTCATCAAATCACTCCATAGCCGCCATGGTTGCGAAAAGGTCAGCATGTTCTCGCACATCATGGACTCTGATGATATCTACGCCCAGAGATTTCGCCATAGCTGCGACACCTAATGTACCTGCCAACCTATTTTCACTGTCATTTCTTCCTAGTAAGTCTTCAAACATTCGTTTTCGACTAACTCCCCAAAGAAGCAACATTTCTTGATTTGGTACAATGTTTCTTCCAGCTGATAATAGTGATAGGTTATGCTCGAGTAATTTACCAAATCCGATTCCGGGGTCAACAATAATCAAATTTGGCGAAACCCCTTCCTCAGACAACTTCCTTGCCACCGCAGCTAAGCTAGTCCTTACCTCGTCCACAACATCACAATACGTTGGTTCAATTTGCATACTATCGGGTAATCCTTGCATATGCATAATGCAAATAGGGCAACCGAATTCAACGACAACCTCTAACATTCGTGGATCTGCTAAGGATGAAACGTCGTTGATCATATCCGCGCCTGATAACAAGGCTTGTCGAGCAACATTCGCTCGACGTGTATCCACAGATATCCCTACCTCGGGAAATCGTTCCCGAATTGCGGAAATAATTGGTACAACGCGAGCCATTTCCTCGACTTCATCAACAGCAGTCGCACCTGGACGCGTCGATTCTCCGCCGATATCTAACCAATCTGCTCCGTCTTCAATCATCAAGCCCGCAAGATTGAGCGCATCGTCCAGTCCATTTACTCTGGAATCTGGGTGAAATGAGTCTGGAGTTATGTTCAGAACACCCATGATTCGGGGAAAACCATCAACTCGGCGAATGAGAAGAGGTCTCCTGTCCGCCATATTGGCCCACCGATTCAACCAATGCTTTATGATGTGATGGAGCGGCAATCCGACAATGGTTTTGGGAGAGGATATCCGAAACGAGGGTCATTCTAGTTTATCTTCGGCCTCAGTTGCCGCTCCAATGGATGATACTACTAACCAAGTTTCTTTGGAAATGATGGAATCTGTAATACAAAGATTACAACCAAAAGATCGTCATGAATTAAGAGAAATGATAACCCAACGCGGAGTTATTTCAGGTGGAATGATTTCTTGTGCCGTATTATTTTGGTTAGTTGCTGTTCAGAAGGGTGGTGATGCTTTGGGAGATAATGGCTTGCCAGGATCGATGATTGGTAATTTTGGATTTAATGAATTGAGCTTAATCGTTCCAGGTATCGCTCTACTTTCTACTTTGATTATGTCGATTGGCCGCGAACGTGGCCATGGTATTCTCTCAAACGTCGCGGGAATTTTGGTAATATTAGGTGTATTTTTCATCATAGAGCCATTTGGCCACCTTATTTTGACTGGTAATGTCGATATTCAAACTGCATTATTTGCTAGTGGGCGACTTATCATTTTAGCCGCATTACTTCATCTCGCTTCTCGTTTCTTCTTCGACGCAATGCTTCTACAATGGGTTAGGGAATTGATTTTGTCAAATAATATCGACCTTTTTCCAGTTCAAACCGATATCGATTACGAGGGTCAGGCTGATGAACAGCCGCCTCTCGCATGAGCCTCGTGGGTCCTATCCAACTACCTCATTTGAGCGTTCTTCGTCTTGGTCATCGACGCGAGCGGGATAAGCGAATTACGAGCCATCTTGGTCTAACTGCTCGAGCTTTTGGCGCGGATGAGGTTCTATTAGCAGGTGAAGTTGATTCATCTGCCCTTGAAACTTGGAATTCCGTGTCAGCAAGGTTTGGAGGAAAATTCACTTCTCGTCATGAAGACAAGCCCCTATCTTGGCTACGTCAGTTTGCTAAAGATGCAGGTGATGGTGAACCAGGAGTTATTGTTCATCTAACTATGTATGGTGAGCCTTGGAGAGAGGCGATACCGAAAATTTCTACCGATAGGCCAACTGTTGTTATTGTCGGTGGAACAAAAGTGCCCGGAGAGGTATATAGATTGGCAAATCACAATATTTCCGTCGGTAATCAACCACATTCAGAAGTTGCAGCCTTAGCAATTTTTCTCGAATCTTGGGTTGGACCAATTGATGACGAAAATAGATTTTCGGGTGGAGAGATAAAAGTCATTCCGAATGCAGAGGGGAAACGTGTTATCAACCTCGAAGAGGAATGATTTCTTTCTCAATGATTAAGAGGCGTTCTCAGGCAGGATTGCTGATGTCGGATACGGCACCGGCTCGGGGATTTATTCCGGGGGCTGTCGTTTCGGGTGTTGAAAACCCACCCTCATTCGCCGATGCGGCAGATATTCTACTTGATTCAAATGCAAATCAACCTGCTAGTTTTGCTCCTGGATTGCTTCTTTTAGCCGATGGGACTAGATTTTCGGGTAAATTATTCGGCGCTGAGACGATTGCACAAGGCGAGTTAGTCTTCACTACAGGAATGTGTGGATATCAAGAAAGTTTGACCGATCCTTCCTTCGCAGGTCAAATTCTAACCTTCACTTGGCCTCTTATTGGTAACTACGGCGTTCACGCGGGGATTTCTGAATCAGCTGGTGTTTGGCCACGTGGTGTAGTCTGTCGACAACTAATGCGTATTCCTGACCATCGCGATTCAATTGGAAGCGTTCATGATCTTCTAGCAGCCCATGGAGTCCCTGGAATCGAAGGCGTCGATACCCGCGCCTTAACTCGACGAGTTCGTGAACACGGCACGGTTCTTTCGGTATTTGGACCGGCAGAAAAAGAATCGGAGATGTTAGAAATCTTATCGAAAATGGCTCCACCCGATGCAGAAGATTTAGTTGCAGAAGTGACTTGTGAAGAAGCGGTTCTAATCAATGAGGGAGCGAAGGATGAGGATGGTAAGCCTCTGCCTCGTCTAGCCACTATTGATTGCGGCATCAAATACAATATTTTGCGAGAATTATGCCGCCGATTTGAGGTTGTTTGGTGCCCGGCAACCATTACTTTCGATGAGATACTCGAATGGAATCCAGATGCATTTTTCGCTTCGAATGGACCAGGTGATCCAGCTCATGGTGGCGCAGCGACAAATGCGAGAAATAATCTCGCTGCTGCTGTTCGAGCTGATTTACCTGTGATGGGGATTTGTCTTGGCCATCAATTGATGGGGCTAGCAGCTGGTTTGAGAACCTACAAATTGCGCTATGGTCATCGTGGAGCGAACCAACCAGTTGTTGATTTAGTGGATGGCAGAGTCCACATCACTAGTCAAAATCATGGTTTTGCAGTTGAAGACCCAAATCAAGGAATGCTCGCCCCTCACCCATCCGGGGCTTGTTCAGAACAAGTTGAAAATGTTCTAGGATCAGATTTCACCGTCCGCTATGTCAATGCAAACGACAAAACGGTAGAAGGGTTGGATTTAATCGGAAAACCAGCCTTTACCGTCCAATTTCATCCAGAGGCTTGCCCTGGTCCACATGATGCAGCCCCTCTCTTTGATAGGTTTTCTACAATGGTTGGTGCACATCTTTCAGGTCTGAGCCTTGAGGCTTATTTACGAGGTGAGAATTAATGCCACGCAGAGATGATTTAGAACGAATAGTCATCCTTGGTAGTGGACCGATTAGAATCGGCCAAGCTGCTGAATTCGATTTCTCAGGAAGCCAAGCTTGCCGAGCTCTCAGAGCCGATGGTTACGAAATAATCCTAATCAATTCTAATCCTGCTACGATTCAAAATGATCCTGAAATGGCTGATCGAATTTACATCGAACCATTATTGCCAGAGGTTGTTAAACGCATCTTAGAAATCGAGAAACCTGATGCGATACTTGCTGGAATGGGCGGTCAAACCGCCCTCAATATCGCTATGGCACTGGCACATGATGGCTCACTCGATGAGCTCGGTGTCGAACTCATTGGTTGTGATCTAGCAGCCATAGATGAGGCTGAAGACCGCGATTTGTTCAAACGAGTTTGTGAAGAAATCGATCTACCCGTTTGCCAAGCAATCGCCTGTGATTCGATAGAGGAGGTTATCACCTCTGCAGAAATTTTGGGCGGCTTCCCTTTGTTGATCCGACCAGCCTTTACTTTGGGTGGTTTGGGGGGAGGAACCGCGTTCAATATGGGTGAATTGGTCGAGATTGCAAGTCAAGGAATTCTACATTCTGCTATAGGGCAAGTTTTGATTGAAGAGAGTATATTGGGCTGGCAGGAGCATGAATACGAAGTAATGCGCGATAATGCGGACAATGCGATAATCGTTTGTACAATGGAAAATTTAGATCCAATGGGCGTTCACACGGGTGAGTCGGTCGTTGTGGCTCCACAACAAACACTCTCCGACCGTGACCATCAGGGTTTGCGAAATGCAGCGTTGAAGTTAATTCGACGACTGAATATCAAAGGAGGATGTAATGTACAATTTGCTGTAGACCAAAATTCCGGTGATTTCCGAGTTATCGAAGTTAATCCTCGCGTTTCTCGCTCTTCTGCATTGGCGAGTAAAGCGACTGGATATCCTATCGCGAGAATGGCAGCCCTCATTGCGGTTGGATACACTCTCGATGAATTGCCGAATCCAATTACTGGTGAAGGAACTACTGCCGCTTTTGAACCAACACTCGATTATTGTGTCGTTAAAATTCCGCGTTGGCCATTCGATAAGTTCCGCACTGCTGATCGCACAATCGGAACTTCGATGAAATCAACAGGTGAAGTGATGGCAATTGGTCGATGCTTCGAGGAAGCATTCCTGAAAGCATGGGCTTCTCTCGAATATGGAGCTCCACATCCTCGTCCGCTAACTATGGCGGATGCCTCTGGTGGCGAAACAATGGATGCTCGAGCATCTGAAGCATTACCTGAAGCTCTGCTTGAAGATTGGTTGAGGATTCCAACCGATCGAAGAATGGGCGCGCTCTTCGAAGCCTTCCGCCGCGGTTATTCAATCGACGATGTTCGAGATTTAACCGGTGGAGTGACGCGATGGTTCCTTCACCGATTTGAGAAAATGGCTGCAATTGAAACAGAAATACGCGCAGCTGGTGAAATTGGTCTAGTCGCTTCGAAAATTCCCGAGGGAGAAATGCGAAAGTGGAAAGGGTTCGGATTTAATGACCTACATATCGCTGATGCACTTTCAGGATTCCCTTCGAGTGGTTATAGCACATTACAAGAGGGGGCTGATCAATTCGCAGTCACTCAACGGCGTCACGAATTAAGCATTCATCCACGATTCCGAATGGTAGATTCATGCGCTGCAGAATTCGCTGCGATTACTCCATATTATTATGCGACTTACGAAGGGGGTTCTATTTCGGTAGGAATTGATTATGTTCCTGAGTTAGCAACAAAATCCAAGCAACGAATCGTCGTAATCGGAAGTGGGCCAATTCGTATCGGCCAAGGAATTGAATTTGATTATGGCTGTGTTCATGCAGTAGGTGCAATCCAAGATCTTGGCCAAGAAGCAATTATCATCAATAATAATCCTGAAACGGTATCAACCGATTTCGATACCAGTGACCGACTCTATTTCGATCCACTCACATTAGAGTCGGTCAGTGAAATTTTATTGAGAGAAGATGCACATGGAATACTGCTTCAATTCGGCGGTCAAACTGCAATAAATTTGGCATTACCATTATCGGCAAACCTGCCTCATCTCTCAACTTTGGGTCTCGATTTAGTTATGGAAGGAACGACGCCAGAGGCTGTTGATGAAGCTAGTGATAGAGAAAGATTTGAGGCATTCGCAAAACGAAACGGATTGCGCATGCCAAATGGAACCACAGCGACTACACCCGAAGGAGTAAGGGATGCAGTACGTGAAATCGGTTATCCAGTCTTGATTCGTCCATCATATGTATTAGGTGGTAGAGGGATGGAAATCCTCTCTTCGAATCGTCAATTAGATGCATATATGCAAGAAGCGTTTTTATCTCCAGAAAGGCCACTGCTCGTCGATGAATATCTCGGAAATGCTATTGAATTAGATGTCGATGCAGTTTGTGATGGTAATGAGGTTTTGATCGGTGCTATTATGGAACACCTTGAGGAAGCCGGCATTCATTCTGGGGATTCTACCTGCTTTATTCCACCCCAGACAATTTCTCAAAAAATAATATCTGAAGTTGAAGAATGGACGAGAATAATTGGACTTGAATTGGGTATAGTCGGTTGTTATAACATTCAATTCGCAATCAGAGATGAGACTGTATATGTCCTTGAGGTTAATCCTAGAGGGTCACGCACCTTTCCATTCGTTGCTAAATCCACAGGAATTCCTCTGGCAAGAATTGCAGCCCGGCTCGCATTAGGCGAAAAATTGGTTGATTTATCGGTGCCAGAACCGCAAACCGAAGCCGTTTGTGTCAAAGCTCCGGTATTCCCTTTCATCAAATTGAGGGGACTTGACCCAGCTCCTGGGCCTGAAATGAAATCTACTGGAGAAGTCATGGGAAGTCATGAGCGAGCCTCGGCTGCTTATCTGAAGGCGAGGCTCGCGACCGAATCTCCAGTTCCAACTGAAGGTGGAGTTTACATTACTGTAAAAGATGCAGATAAGCATGCAATTATCGAGCAAGCACGTGATTTAGTTGAATTAGGATTTCAACTCTATGCAACACGGGGAACCGCTCATGTATTGCGCGATGAAGGGGGGTTAGATGTACAGACCTGTTATCGAATTACTGAAAGAAAAACACCTGATGCACTAGATCTAATGAGGCAAGGCAAGATCCATTTGATTATTAATACGCCAAGGAATACTGGTGGTGCTGTTCTTGATGGCAATATGATGCGTCGACTTGCAGTGGAATTGAATATCCCATTCGTAACTACGATGGCAGGAGCTCGTATGGAAGTTCTTGCAATAGGTGAAATGAGGCTTGGAATGCCTGAGCCGAGATTGTTAACAATCGGTTCAATTTGAGAATATTGCAATCGCTTCATCTTTGTCAATTTCTGCCATTAATGCTGCAATTCTGGGGCCAAAATTCTTTCCTAAAATAACCCAATAGAGTGCCATATATGCTTGGCGCATACCAATTTCAATCGATGCCGATGATTCTCTAATGCACTCATTTATCGAATCTTCATTCCATTCGTAATCGTTAATTCGTTTCTGAAATTCACTCAAGAAAGAATTTTGTTCATTACTGAGATTATTTTGAGCTTCTTCAGTTATTGTAGATTGAATAACTATTCGTGCATCTAAAGGGAAGTGTGGTCCTTCAATCCAATTTCTCATACGGATGAGCCGGCTAATGAGAGTTTGATTCGGCTTACCATCTATGTGCGAACTTTGCCTGAGGGAATCCCAAATTGCTTCATCATTAGATTTTATTTGAGCTAACATTGAAAGATGTCGAAACGAAACGCCAGCAACTGAATCTGCTGGGTCAGCACCATGTAAGATTTGACTCATCCTCAAAGCGCCAAGTTTGGTATCACGAGCAATCGATTGGCGTTTCGATAATTTTTCATCATCTCCTGATGGAGGATTAGCGACAAGGCGTTCATATTCATCCGCCATCGTAAATAGGGCTCCACCAGTATCAAAATCGATATGCTTGTTAACTTTCGAACCGGCGATTAGGTATCGAATAATTTCTGGTGGGACGAGGCCTAAAGCCTCGATTGGACCGATGGTATTTCCTGATGAGGAAGACATCGGTCCCATACCCTTCAGTTGAATCCATTCGTAAACCATTTTTCCTGGCGGTTCGGATCCGAGCAATCGACATATTGGGATGCCTGTATCAAAAGAACCACCTGCAGAGCCGTGATCTTTCCCAGCAGGCTCACAGGTAATACCGTGAAAGCCCCAACGAGCCGCCCAATCAATTCTCCAAGGTAATTTCCCTTCACCTTTGCGAATATCTGAACGGCCAGAAATTCCGTGTCGGTCAGTCCATGAAACGTAAGGATACTCATAGCCTGTAACTATGACGCCATCCATGCTGCCGTCAGATCCAATAGGATTGTATGGAAACCAATTGTCTGATAATTCACGACCTGAAATTGTTTCAATAATTTCACGAATTTCTTCCATATGTTTGATTGCCCCATCGATTTTTTCAGCAAATTCACCGTTTTCATAGGATTGATGATTCATGATTATTTCAGGTTCAACACCAATTTGTTGAAGAGCATCGAGGAATGGTGAAAGGAAATGTTCTGAATAACTACCTAATGATGAATCTGGCTGTCCATTTTTATCAGGAGCAGGAATATAGGCGAGAGGGCAGCCGATATATTTTTGATATTCATCAGAGAGAAATGGATAGATTCGACGGAGTGGGTCCATTGAATCGACGATGAAAATATATCGGGAATTTAGTTCGAGGTCAAGACAAGCTCTATGAATCATTTCTGCTGTAAGAATTTCACGTAAATTACCGAGATGTATCTCGCCTGATGGAGTGATGCCTGAGCATAAAATTTGATTGTTTCCACGTTCTTTATGTAGGCGCTGTGCGGTAAAATCCGCCCAATGCATATGTTTCCCTCAAACAGTCACTACTCGAACCAGGCCACGTAGTGGCACACCTTCGAGTGCATTTGCCTCAGATTTATTTGCTAAAACCAGGCAGAGCTTAACATCGGCGCCAGCTTTTCTAAGGTTTTGAATGGTTTTTTTCAGAGTAGTTCCGGATGAGACGACGTCATCGACGACAACCACGCGTTTTCCTGAAACATTTGCAAAAATTTCGGAAACATGTGCACCCTCCTCCTCATTGATACTTCGGCTTATCGACAAATCTAGATCCATTTGACCCGCAATAGCTTGGGCGAATGGAATTCCATTGATGCTAATGCCGACAATAGCATCGATTTCAGCGTCGAGTTCTTCATAGATAATGTCAACGAAAATATATGAAATTGCTTCGATTCGGCTGGCGCGAACTGCAATCGATCTCCATCCTACTTGAACATCGGTTGGATGGTCATCAGTAGTGATGCTGCTAGAGGACAACCATTGAATCGTAGTTTGGGAAAGAGAGAGTTCATCGGCGATTTGTTGAGTGTTCAAGCCATTACTTCTGTAAGCCTCAACTTTGGCCCGTAGTTCATCAACGCTCAGTGGCATTATTTAATCCCCATTATTCAACATCTATCAAGCCATCGGGAATCAATTATCACAGAGAGCCATTCTTTGAATGATTTTATAGAGGCAGTTCAAAATCGGCCAGTTGAGCCAAAACCACCTTCACCTCGCTCAGTTTCCCCTAAATCATCAAAATTAACTTCAATAAATTCCGAGCGAGGAATTGGTGTAATCAATATTTGTGCGATTCTTTCGCCTGCTGTAATAACATATGAATCGCCCTTTCCAATCCATGTCATCATAACAAATAATTCTCCTCTGTAATCGGCATCAATAGTGCCTATTCCATGTGGTGGAATCAGTCCTTTTTTGCCGAGTGAGGAACGTGCTCGTACCTGGCCTTCGAAACCGATTGGAATTGCGACATGTAAGCCAGTACGAACCAATGTGGCTGTACGATAGAGCACTTCGGTGTCTTCCAATGCGTAAATATCCCAACCGGCTGCGAATTCACTACCTTTTGTTGGAAGCCGTGCATCTTCATGAGTTCGGGCAATTTTCACCTCCACTGCTTCATCCATATCGAGTGCTGGTCGAAATCAGCATTTGACGATTGGTATTGAGCACTTTAGTTCCGGTGAGGTGAAAAAGGGAACTCGGCTCGGCGGGATGATGGTTGACTTCGAATACGAGTCGTTATTGGAGCGCGCTCGCGAGCGAATCCCAAAAAATATTAGTGAGCGTTCACGCTGGACTATGCCTGAACCAGAGATTTTGATTGAAGGAAATCAGACGATTTTAAGGAATTTTTCAGCCATCGTTGATGCGATGGATCGTGATGCAAATCATGTTTACCAATTTTTGATAAACGAACTGGGAACATCGGGTAATCGAGAGCAAGTTCGTGTATTATTCAAAGGGCGTGTGCCACCTAAGAGAATCAAAGAAAAGATTGTATTATACGTGAAAACTTACATTCTTTGTAATCAATGTAGAGCTCCTGATACAAGATTTATCAAAGAGGATAGAACTACTTTACTGAAGTGCCAAGCTTGTGGTGCAACACGTCCCGTTCGATTGTGATTGAAATCAACAGAAGTAATAAATTTATCAAGTGAATCTCAATTATCATTAGTATTATTCTGCGAAATTGTTATACTCATTAATGTCACAGAACAAATATGCCAATAGCTAGGTATTGGGTTGTTAAGACCAACGGAAATGAAGTAACAGAAGAAATGGCGAATGTTTGGAAGGAAAACTTCCTTGGATTTGCGTTAGAGAATGGATGTTTGAGAGGGGCATTAGCCGCAGATGGTGAAAGGGTTATCGCAGTCAGTGTATGGCCGAATATAGAGACGATGAATTCAGTGATTGAAAGTGACCATTACCAAGTGATCGGAGAGGCGGTTAGCGCTTCATGGGGCGCTGGTGGAATCTACCTTCCAGATGATATCGAATTTGCCTGCAATGCTGAAATCCTAGCGATGTTAGTTCCTGAGGGGCTTTAATCACGAGAAGTCTAAGAGCACCTTTCCTCGATTCTTGCGGTCATGCATGTGCTGTTGAGCATCTGCAACCTTCTCGAATCTCCAGACACTATCAATGATAGGATCTATTTTCCCCTGTTGGAGCATCTTCGCTAAATCCATCATATGGGATTCAAAGACAGTTGATTCATCCATTCTACCCATATGTACTCCAAAAATAGCTTTGTTTGAATTCATCATAATTAATGGATTGAATTTCGGCGTACTACGCCACATTTTGAATGCAGAAAAGTAATTCCTTTTCGGACCCGTAACTGCTGCTGAAGCGCCAAAACAGTAGAGTTTCCCTCCGTTTCTCAGAGCCTTATATGACCTCATCAGATGTTTACCTCCAACAGGATCTATAGCATGGTGAACCCCTTTGCCATTTGTCATATCTTTGCATACCATAACGAAGTCTTCAGCATCTCTATCTACGAAACGCATTCCAAGACTTTCTACAAATTCTCTCTTAGATGAACTAGCGGTTCCGATGATATTCGTTACTCCGAGTGCTTGACAAATTTGGACCGCTGCTGTCCCCACGCCTCCTGCGGCATGATGGATGAGGACAGATTCCCCCTTCCTCATGTTACCAAGGTGGACGAGCATGTGATACGCTGTTCCGTAAGTGACACCAAGAGTGGCCGCAGCATCGTAACTTATTGAATCAGGAATTGGTATCACTCGATTTGTAGATGCCACCACTTGTTCTGAATATCCACCAAAACCTGTCATTACTATGACTCTCTGTCCTACTTCTAATCTTTCTACTCCTTCTCCGAGTTCTATGATTTCACCACTAACCTCATATCCTGGGGTAAATGGAAAATCAGGATTGGAACCGTAGAGTCCTTGACGCATCATCAAATCAGCAAAATTTATTCCAGCCCGAAAAATTCTGACTCTTACTTCATCGTGTTTTAATTCAACAGGTTCAAAATCATGAATTTCAATAGAATTGGGACCACCGATTTTTGTGTATACAACTTTTTTCATTTATTCACCCATCAAATATTTTTCAGCAATTATACCACCTGCTAAGTGTTCTACAATTTCAGAAACTGCTCTTTCATCCTTGGGGATGGTGTACCAAACCCCTTGCGGATAAACTACACAAGCCACTCCCTTTTCACACTGATTCAAACATCCAGATTTGTTTACTCTCACATCTTTTATTCCAGATGAACGAGCGGCTCTTTTGATTTGAGTCATGATTTCAAGTGAATTTTTATCTGCACAGCATTCCTTTGTTTTCGACGGATCTCGCTGATTTGTGCAAACGAATACGTGAAGTCGTAAATTTTCTGACATGTCAATCCCAGAGGTGGCTATCGTCATGTCCATCAGCTTGCCGCTCTGCTTCTTCGTGTAGGTTTGAGCGGCGGCGCATATCTTCTTTTTCAAAAGTAAGTAATTCACGGTCTTCGATATAAGGTGCTCTCAGATGAGTGACCAATCGTAATTCTACTATGACATCACGAGCGATAGAGCGAAATTGGCCGTTTTGGTCTAGAATTTCGACAACATTTCGAGAAGTTCCGATTAACATTCCCCGAGCCCAAGGGTCACTATCTTCTGGAAGGGCTCGCACATCCAGTAAAATTTCAATCAAATCATCCTTCCTTAATCCGGATTTTCGACCGATGAGAGGACCGAGGTAAATATCTTCTAGTTTTGATAATTCCGGAGATCCATAAATTTCGTGAATATCCCTCGCCCAATCGGGCAAGTCCCCAACTCTCCTGCCTCGACGCTCGCCAACCATAGGGGGTCGGTTAACGAAGTCATAGAAAAGGAAACGGGTCGAAGTGTATCGTTTCATAATATTCCCTCATACTGTTGATTTGAAGTGGGATGGTCGTGGCGACAGGGTGAGGGGAAACGATGGGAGTTGTTGAGTGGAGGCGGATTCCAACAGTTCTTTACCCTCAAGAAATTATTGACAAAGCCTTTCGTAAGGCTTCAAAACAAGCCGACCTCGTAGATGATCCTGACAAATATCATCGGGTTAGAAAGCAGATGACTCGTATGGTTCAAGCCGCTGCTGATGTAATTGACACTACTCTATTGAATTGGGTGGATAAGTGGCCAAGCCTCAATTCTCTTTCTAAATTTGATCAAGCGTTGATTGATGCAGCGGTTGGCAACGATGAATATCGTCAAAGCCTCGGGACTATACATTGGGCTGCTGAGCGGGTTCGGAAAATATCTGGAGAAGCACAGCAGAATATTCTCCGTCTGCGTGATATAGATGGATTTCATCAGGCTCGCAGGCATGCCTATGGAAGAATGGTGTCGATTTTAGATCAGGTTTCTAACCAAATCATTTGGTTAGGCGAAGCGAGAGATATTCTTCGTAAATTACCTGCAGTCGATTCCGCAGAACCAATTATTGTCGTTGCAGGTTCGCCAAATGTTGGAAAGTCCGCATTGATTTCAGCATTATCGACAGGTGAACCTGAAATTGCATCGTATCCCTTCACAACCAAACAATTGCATCTAGGTCATTTTGAACACCGTCGACGAGCTTACCAAATTGTCGATACTCCCGGGCTGCTCGACCGACCGATGGGTGAGCGTAATGCTATCGAAATGCAAGCGATTGCAGCTTTGGAACACATCGGAGATGTGCTAATATTCCTTATCGATGCATCTGAATCCGGAGGGACATCAATCAAAGAACAATCATCTCTACTTGTCGAAGTTAGAGATTTAGTCACAGAACGGCCAATTATTATTGTACATTCGAAGTCGGATCTTTTAGAGGAAACACCAGATGATGCAGAGAGGTTGGTAAGCATCATCAACGGCCAGGGTATCGAAGAACTCCGCGCTGAATTAATCGAAATTATTGGAGCCGATAAAATCGAAGACCCACTGAAATTACCTGCGAATTGGCATGTTCAAGAACCCGAACTAGAGCCATTAGGAACTCCTGGTGAAATTCGCAAACGTAGCGAATTCGATTGAATTAATCGACGTGGAATGTGTGGCCACATTTTGTACAGTAAACATCGTATCCACCATATGATTTTGTCAATCCACCAATATCGACAGGTGAACCACAATTCGTACAGGCACTACTCATGAATTGGCGAGTGCTCTAGTGTTTTTCAATCAAGCGATAGAAACTTCACTCAAGCGTCTCTAAACTTCTTCCAGAGTTTCTTCAAAGGAAATGCCATTTCTCCGGCTCCAGCTAAGAGCAATAATGAAACAACGAAGAGCATAATTTCGATGATAGGATTGAAACTCACTTCGGTTGAGATATAGGTCAGTTGGTCGTCAAGATCAGTTCCTTCTCGCCCCCCACTAACAAATCTGTAATCTTCGTTGCCCATATCCCAGGTGAATTTTCCATTCGTTATGCTATCTCCGCCGGCGACGAAAGTGAAATCCTCTGCGGTACAATCGGTCAATCCATTATCATGAGGTGGACAATTTTCTGCAGAGGATGACGGGACGACTCCAATCCAAGATTCCTCGAATTTCTCCCATTCAAACGTTAACTGTATATCTAATAATATGAAAATCATTGGCGGTGAAATTTCAGGAGTCATACCTACTAAGCAACCGTCTAGGTCATCATCTAGGCAAGGTACCATCGGGACGGTTGAGCGCTCCTCACCCAATCCTACCCCAAACAAACTACCGAGTAGGAGAAGAGCGCAAATAACTCCAACAATTCCTGGCAGAACCGATAGTAGTCTGACCATCATCCAATTCACATCCTGAGGCTGATACGGTTCAACCTGACGCTCCTGCGAGTTGAATCATCAACAGAAGAATAGCGATTCCAGGGAATAAATACATCATTATTGTCAGACGTTTTCTTGACGATTCTTTTTTCGTTTGGCTCTCAACACAATCGTTATTTGCACAAACTGCGGGCTCACTCTTGATTGGAATAGGTGCCCAACAGATTACACAATGTCTGTGAGATTCTATATTCATGCCTTGAATTGTTCGTTGATATTTCTGACGGTCTTTAGCACTCGCAGCAGCTTCTCTCGCTTGATTGGCAGTTCTGGTTGCCATCTTTGAGTATCTGTCAGCCTTACTCATCAATTTTCCTCCGTAATAATTGTCGTGCCTTTGAAATCATTTCCTTCGAGTGCTGCTTTGATTAAATTTGTTTCTCGGCCATCGAGAATATTCAGGGTCATATTTGCTCGATTAGCCTCTCCAACGCCTACTGGATCTACTACTGAAGACCCCCCTGCTCTGGTATGTTTGTCCGGGCCGACGATTTCTTGCAATTCATCATGAGTTAATTTATCAAAAGCATCTGCATTTGAGTTGTTTCTTGGATCGGCTGAGTAAACCTTTCCGACATTTGTCGCGATAATGCATCGATTCGCACTAGTAGCGATTGCGAATCTAATCGCTACTGTATCGGTAGTATGACCCGGAGTAGTTCCCCCCATCACGACAACTGGACGGGATTCAAGAAGTTGAACAGCTTCATCGACTCTGTGGGGGATTGTACCTGATACGGAAATTCCGGCATCAGAGAGTGCTTCACGGACAATTGTTGCATTCAATCGTGTTGCTGCAATACCAATTTTGTCGAGGTGATGTACATCATCAATCAATGGTTGGGCTAGGCCGATTCCTTCTCTAGCGGGAGCACCGCCACCAATCACTAAACCAATTCTATCGCCAGCAGAAACCCTATCGCGAACAATGATGATTAATTCCTCTAACCAAGCGTGTCGGTCATCGACTTCTGGACGAAGTAAACTGCCACCAAGGGCGATGACTATGCAGACCATCGAACAATGGGCGTGCCTACTACCTATCAATGCCTACGCTGTGTCTGGGATGAAGGGTTGAAATGCCATATTCAATGGCAATTAGCAGGAGGGTACAGTATGTCTGATGACTTGGAGGTTCAGCAGCGTAAATTACGTATGCGGAAGATACTCGAAGAGGTTCGGAATATGCGTGGAATGGGTACCGAATTAGTATCTGTAATTATTCCTCCTGAGAGAATGATACATGATGTGCGCCAGCAATTATCTCAAGAGGCTGGTCAGGCCGCTAATATCAAATCAAAATCAACTAAAAAACATGTGACTGATGCAATTGAATCTGCAATTTCAACACTAAATAGATACAAAACTCCAGGTGATCGAGGCATTGCACTTTTCGTAGGTCATGTGATTGTTGGAAATAACAAAACCCGCTTGGTTAGTATCGTTGTCGATGATCCACCTGAGCCGTTCACATCATTCCGATACCGATGTGATTCTACCTTTGAAGCCAGCCAGCTTGAAGATATGCTAATCGATAGAACAGCATATGGTCTATTCGTAATCGACCGTTCCGAGTCTGCATATGGGCTGGCTTCTGGCAAACGTATGCATTGCCAAGAACACATTACCTCCCAGGTCCCTTCAAAGCACGGCAGAGGTGGTCAATCAGCTCAAAGATTTGAGCGGCTAATTGAAGAAGCCGCTCATAATTTCTTCAAAAAATCTGCAGAGCGTGCCTGTGCATATTGGTTGCCTATGATTGAGGATCTGAAAGGAATCATCATTGGCGGTCCAGGCGCGACAAAGGATTTCGTTGTAAAAAATGATTATTTCCACCACGAAATTCGCAAACTAATTCGTGAACCCCATTTCGATGTCGGTTATTCAAATGATTCTGGGTTGCGAGAATTAGTTCAACGCGCGGGTGGATTAATGGATCAGATAGAGCTTGATGCCGAGCGCAACTTGGTCGATAGTTTCCTCAAAGAAGTAATGCAAGCGCATCCTAAAGCAACCTATGGTGAGATGATGGTACGAGCCGCGCTCGACCAAGGTGCGGTTGCAATGCTACTTCTTTCTGAAGGACTCAATAAGCGGCGTGTGACGTGGTTTTGTCGACGCTGTTCCCATGAATGGGAAACCACACAAAACAAGCGTACAGATATTCCGAATTGTCCTGAATGTGAAACAGATGATATCCGAGAGGTTCCCGATAAAACTCTAGATTTAATTGATGAATTGAGTATTTTAGCTGGTCATACCTCTGCGAAAGTAACACTTATTTCTCTCGATACTGAAGAAGGAGATACACTTTATGGCTCCTTCGGCGGAATCGCTGCTATGTTGAGATATGCATGGACCTGAGGTGGTGAAATGAGGGATATTGTCACCTTAATTAGTAATAATTTAGCCGAAGTTATGGATGATTTGGGCATCGACAAGTCAGATTGGACTCCTCTTCTTACCCAAGCTACGGACACCGCTCACGGAGATGTAGCCATGCCTTGTCATGCACTCGCAAGAGTTATGAGAAAATCCCCAGTCGTCATTGCCAAAGAAATTTCAGTTGCCTGTCAAGACAAGATGTCATCAATTGCTGAAGTTGACTCAATAAACGGATTCCTCAATTTTACCGCCACTCCAAATTGGCTAGAAAATGCTGTAGCCGATGTTGCATCTGATGATAGATTCGGAGTCAATATCGAAAAACAACGAATCATCGTCATAGATTATTCTTCACCTAACGTTGCTAAAACAATGCATGTTGGCCACCTCCGATCAACTGTCATCGGTGATGCTCTTAATCGAATGTTGACTTACAAAGGCCATCATGTAGTCCCCGAAAACCATATCGGAGATTGGGGCACACCGTTCGGAATGCTAATCGAGCATTATCTCGAATTGGAATCGGTTGCTGTCGTAGATATTGATTTCGAGTCATTTTACAAGAAGGCACGTTCAAAATTTGACGAAAATGAAGAATTTGCCAATAAATCTAGAAATCGTGTTGTAAAATTACAATCTGGCGATGAATCTACCCTAGAATTATGGCAACAACTTGTAGATATTTCGCTTGTTCATTTCAATGATGTTTATCAAAAATTAGGCGTATTGCTGACCAATGAGGATTTGGCTGGAGAATCGAAGTATGAAGTACTTCTTCCTGAAGTTGTCACTCGTCTCGAGCAAGCCAATTTACTATCGTTCAGTCAAGGTGCAGAAGTTGTTTTCCTTGAGGGTTGGGTGAATCGTGAAGGTGAGCCTTTACCTCTGATAATTCGTAAAGGAGATGGTGGCTTCAATTATGCAACAACAGATTTGGCTTGTATCATCGACCGTGTAGAAAATATTGGCAGCACAGAGTTCCTATATGTTGTTGGCCAGGAGCAAACACAGCATTTTGCTATGGTTTTTGAAGTGGCTAGAAATGCTGGATTCATGGACGAATCGATTCGGGCAGTACACATTCCATTTGGTATGGTACTTGGCACCGATGGGAAAAAATTAGCTAGCCGAGGCGGTCTTGCAATCAGTTTGAAAGATTTACTAGATGAGGCTGTTTTGCGAGCTGATGCTGCAATTGCTGAGAAAAATCAAGAATTATCTGAATCGGAGCGTGCAGAAATTGCTAGAATAATTGGAATTGGCGCGGTCAAGTATTCAGATTTATCTTCAGATAGAACCAAAGATTACACCTTTGATTGGGAAAAAATGCTATCTTTTGAAGGGAATACTTCACCATATTTGCAATATGCTCACGCAAGAATTTGTTCAATCTTCAATAAATCTGGAATAAAAAGAGAATCAGCTCGAGAATCTGTAATCAGTTTAGTTGAACCCAGTGAACTAGCACTCGCTCGAAGCATCATTGGATTTGCAGAAGCGCTTGATGATTCATGTGAGAAATACCTTCCACATCGATTGGCGACATACCTTCATTCACTTGCTCAATCATTCGCAGCATTTTACGAGAATTGCCCTGTGTTAATCGCTGAAGAAGAATCTGTAAAACTCAGTCGATTGGCCCTTTGCGATTTGACAGCTAGAATTCTCAATACGGGCCTTGACCTATTGGGAATAGAATCGCCCGAACGAATGTAAATCTAATCGATTTATTTCTCGCCCCAAGCGAGATATCTTACAAGACTACCATAAATAATTCCTGAAACAGCTAAGCTTTCTTCATTGAATCGATCCATACCATCGAGATAAGTGTGGTACTCTGAAGAACCAGATCCATAGCACACAATAGCTCTACCGTAGTCCTTGCCATCGGCTTCCTGCGGATCGATTTCATATACGAAAGGTGCATGATCAGAATTGTATGGCATATCATCACTGGCCAATTTATTAATTCTAATTTCATAAGAATTCGCCAGTTCTTGATTTTCTCGTTTGAAAACTTTAGTTATCCCTGATATTAACTCAACATCTGCTTTTGAATTTCCAAATAAAGTGACCCCACCATTCCTTTCTGAATCGACATGATTCATATCTAAATTAACATATAATCGTAAATTTTCCTGTAACCTGCTCTGATGTTTTGAAACCCACTCAGACGAGCCGAATAGCCCTTCTTCTTCTCCACCCCAGGTGCATAAGTAAATTGTATGAGCGGGCTTACCCAGTTCTCTTTCCATTAGCCCGAATTGTCTTGCAATTTCCATTACGGTAGATGTTCCTGATGTATCATCAACTGCCCCAGGTCCATTGTATACGGTATCATGATGTGCACCGATAATTATCAGTGATTCTGACTTTCCTTCGATAATCCCACATGGAACATTTATTGTCGCTTCACCTGTATTGACAACATCAGTGAAAAATGATATTCTCGCATCACCATTAACCAATTCATCGATAAGAGTTTGACCAACTGATTTTGAAACCATGATAAATCCGAGATTTTCTGGAATTTGAGAGAGAGATGAAATCGAAACGGATTTGAAATATGGTACACAATCATCAGATACAAGTTCATCACAGTTTTGACGTTCATTGATGAGTATCAATCCATCGAGTCCAGCCATACCTGCTCGTTCAAATAGCACCGTATTTGATTCAGTCTCCTGTACCATATGAACTAGGGCAACAGCGCCGTTAGCAGATTCCCAATCAGCATCTTCACTACCATTACCCAGATCAATCACGTCCTTATCTTCTTGGTATTGGATATTTGATGAGCCGGAATAACCTTGCAGAACAAAATCTTCACGGTGTGTAAATTCGGTTTCATCACGGTTGAAATCTGCGCTAGAGCAAGGTGCCCCACCTGGAATGAAGCCAATTGTACCAGGTGTGCAGATCGATAATCTTGGCGTATCACCGATAACAAACATCGGTACATCAAATTCTTCTAAGGTTGTATCTAATCCCATTTTTGAAAAATTTTCTCGAATGAATTCTGCAGTTGCAACTTCTTGAGATGTTCCTGACATTCGACCTGTCCACTCAGGGTGTCCGAGATCGACTAAAGATTGGGCAAACCCTCTCGCTTCTCCTGAATCAAACTCGATTAATTTGTAATCTGGCTCTCCTTTAATCCATCCAGTGATTTCATCCGCGTATAGTACGGTTCCTGCCGTACTCGCGAGGAGTAATAATGCGGATACTGCGAGTACGGGAATAGGCAATGAAATAATCTGAGAAATAATCGTTTGAAATTTTGATTTTTCAATGGTTTCCTCTGTATTAATTCCATCAATAGGTTCCGTATTGACTATTTCTTCATTTTCGGTCATTAGACCTCATCCCCTGACCATCTTTTTCCAACTGTGTGTTCAACACCCATTTGATCAAGAATTCTCGCGACTACGAAATCGATAATCTCTTCAATAGTAGTTGGATTATGATAAAATCCTGGACTTGCTGGCAAAATCACAACTCCCCATGCAGACATTTTTGCCATCGCTTCAAGATGTGGAGTTGCATAGGGTGCTTCGCGTGGAACTAGAATTAGTTTTCTTCTTTCTTTCATTGCTACTAATGCACTTCGGGTGGCGAGGTTGTCCGAAATTCCAGCTGCAATTTTCCCTATTGTAGTACCGGATGCGGGGCAGACGACATAAGCATCAATTTTTGCTGAACCTGAGGCGGAGCGTGCCGCTAGATTGTCATTTTCTTCGAGTGTAACCCCGTCTAATTTACCTAAATCTTCGGGTGTTAATTGGCATTCTAAGTCTAAATTTATTGCACCGGCTCCAGTGATAATGAGTCGTATTTGCCAACCTGCATCAATCAATGCCTCGACTAGGCGGACGCCATATCTGGCTCCGGATGCGCCGGTAATCGCAACGACAACTTCTGGCATGATGGTTCCTCTAACAGGTGGACTTCAATGAGTGTTATTGTTCAAAGGCTCTCTTCGAGTGCCTTAGCAAGATACTGATATTCCTCTTCTCCGTTATATAATGCGGCGGATAATCGAATGTAACGTGTGTTATGATGAGGCCAATGCCAAACTGGAATTTGTATTCCATAATCTTCAAACAATGATGTATGCAGAGGGTCGAATTGGAGATTTTCATCTTTAGTTTTTATCTTTGAACTAATTTCAGCTGCCGCCAAAGAAGTCACCATTGATTCAGGGATTGATGGCTCGCTTCCAAGTGCCTCACACATTAATTTTCTACCATAGATTGCGAGTTTTCGGTTTCTATCAAGAATCCCTGGCCATCCTCCAGCGACTTTTGATTCAAGGAAATCGATTGCTTTTGGAATGCACAACCAAGGCGTGGGGTCTTGGGTTCCAGTCCAATCAAATTCGAACCTGAATTTTTCTTGAGTATTTAGGTCAGCCGAATAACCGTGACTAATGTTTAGTGGTTTTATCAGTGATTTTCGGTCTTCTCTGATGTGTAAGAATGCTGAACCTTTCGGTGTACAGAGCCATTTGTGGCAATTTCCTGTCATATATGCTACATCGAGTTTTTTGAGATTTAAGGGGACTATTCCTGGGCCGTGGGCTGCATCGAGGAGCACATCGATACCACGACTTTGAATTTCAGTAATCAGTCGCTCAAATGGCATTCTCATCCCTGTCGGGCTGGTGACAGTATCGATCAATGCTAATTTTGTTCGTTCGGTAATCGCTGTCAAAATCAATTCGATAATTTGGTCCTCTTCTTCGATGATGAATGGAATATCGACAACGATAACTTTTGCACCCCAGCGTTTCGCGACGAATTCTATAGCATTCCAACAGGCTTGGTAGGAGTGATTTGGAACGATTATTTCGTCTCCTTGTTCGAATTTCAAACTTCGAAGAACTGAATTTACACCCGCAGTTGCATTGTTTTGAAATGTCATACCCTCTGGATTTGCGTTTATGAATCTCGATAGAGATTCGATGGCATTGTGCCATAATGGCAGACATTCATACTCAAAAAACCGAACCGGATCAGTTTCTAATTGCAATCGCATTTTTGATTGATAATCTAAAATTTCAGTTGGGCAAGCACCAAATGAACCATGGTTCAAAAATGTAATTTCGGGGTCAAGTCCCCAATATTTCGCAAATTCACTTCTTTGTGGCCGGTTGTTCAACCAGTCACATCCCTTGAACATTCAACTCTGCATTCCAATCTATAGGGATCATTGGGGTACGACTAATGTACTGCTCACAGGTAACTAGTAAGGCCTCTTCGAGTCGAGTTCGGTCAATAATTCGACCTTCAAGGTCATGTGGGTGACCGAGACGAGAAAGAGATGTTGTCATCCCAGTATTTAGTCCGCAACATGGTAATGATTCGATTCGATTTTCTGGGATGTCGTAATTGATGGCAAAGCCGTGTCTGCTAACCCAGTGTTTGAACGCGAGTCCAATCGAGGCTACTTTGTATCCACCAAGCCAAACCCCCATCATTCTCTCATCACGATAACCGTCTATCCCACAATCTTCGAATGCGGCCATCATCCAATCTTCGATTTTATTGATAATACCTCGAACTGATTGCTCATCATTTTGCCATTTGATAATCGGGTAACCAACCAATTGTCCTTTGCCATGGTATGTGATTCCCCCTCCCCGGTCGACAACTGAAGTGGGGTATCCATCTACATTTACACCATCTCGAATCGCTTTTGGACCGATAGTAACTATCTCAGGATGTTCGACGAGAATTAGTGTATCTGGAATCTCGTCGTCGATGCGTTGCTGTTGCATTCTGCGCATTGTTTCAGAAATGATTTCATGTTCCTCAACCCCCGCTCTGAGTATTCTGAGTGGTCGCATAATATTCTGCCTCAAGATATGTGAATCGCATGTCCGAGCGTTTTCAGAACCCCTTCGTGGAAGGATTCAGTCATTGTTGGATGAGCATGAACTGTGTCTGCAATATCTTCGAGCAGTGCACCCATTTCAAGAGCGAGAATGAATTCTCCATGGAGCTCTGCAATGTGGCTACCAACAGCTTGAATGCCGAGAATAACGTGATCGGACTTTCTCGCTGTTACACGAATGAATCCCATAGTTTTCTCGGCTTCAAGCGTTAAAGCTCGGCCGTTTGCAGCGAGTGGGAATTTCCCAGTAATTATTTCTTCACCCGCCTCTTTGGCTTCATTTGGAGAAAGACCAACCGATACGATTTCTGGCTCTGTGAAAACAATTGCTGGAATCGCTACTTTATCGAAGATACGTTTCTCACCAGAAATAACTTCGGCGACCATCTCACCCTGAGCGCTCGCCTTGTGAGCGAGCATTGGGTCGCCGGCTACATCGCCAATTGCATAGATTCCTGGAACTGAGGTTTGACATTTATCATCGATTCTTATGAAACGGCCAGATGAATCCATTCTGACTCCCATATTTTCCAAACCCCAACCTTTGGTATTAGGGCGACGACCCACGGTAACGAGTACCTTGTCGACAACTATCGTCTGTTCCTCATCGTTTTTCTCAAAAGTCATGTGTACTTTTCGAGATTTACCTTTACCTTTCACAACAGCTCCTTTTGCCATCGCTTGCGTGTGAACAACAACCTTGTGCTTCTTTAGCCAAATTTCCACAGGTCGACGAATTTCTTTGTCCATTATTGCTAGAACTGAATCCATACCTTCGATTATTGTGACTTCAGCCCCTAATCTTGAGAGGGCACAACCTAATTCTAATCCTATATATCCGCCACCAATTACGGCAACTTTCTTCGGTAATTTTTGTAGGTCGAGAGCCCCGGTTGATGAAATGATAAATTCTTCATCGCAAGGCATGAATGGTAAGTCTATATGACTCGAACCAGTTGCGATAATGATGTTATCTGCATCGATTGTGACAGAGCCTTCTTCGGTTTCGACAATGCATTGTTTTGAACTGGTAAAAGTCGCCCAGCCCTTGATTAATTCAGCTCCAGCTGCTTTCAGAAGTGATTCGACACCTTTGTTCAAACGGTTGACAATAGAATCTTTCCAATCGACTATTGCCGCCATGTCGATATTTGTATCTCCTGTGATTGAAATTCCCATGTGACCATCTTCTGCTGAATGCTTTCGTAGATTCTCAAAACGCTCTGCTGCATGGATGATAGCTTTACTCGGTATACATCCTCGAATTAGGCAAGTTCCGCCGGTTTTATCCGCTTCAACAATTATTGTATCCATGCCTAATTGTGCTGCCCTAATTGCAGCGACATAGCCACCTGGGCCTGCCCCCACAACCAATACTCGACATTTTTTATTTGCTGACATTTTATCTCCTCACATGAAAATTAGAGCGGGGTGCTCGAGTAATTTTTTCATCGATTGGATTAATGCAGCACCATTCGCACCATCGACAATTCGATGATCAAAAGAGCTAGAAATATTCATGATTAGGCGAATTTCAATTTTGCCATTTCGAACAACTGGCATTTCACGAGCTTTATGGACGCCGAGTATTGAAACTTCGGGGTGATTGATGATTGGTGTCGCGCCTAGTCCGCCATCTCTGCCGAGGCTCGTAATAGTAAAGGTTGAACCACTGAGATCATCGAGATTAGCGGTTCCATTTCTTGCAGCACTAGATACCCGCTGCATCTCAGTTGCAGCACTCCAGACATCCATTGCTTCAACGTGTTTTACGACTGGAACAAATAAGCCTCTATTGGTTTGTGTAGCAATGCCCAAGTGAACCGCTTCGAATTGAGTGACAGTATTTGCGGCTTCATCATAAGTTGCATTACATTCCTGATGATTTGGCATTATTTTGGCTAATGTCAACATCATGAATGGCAAATATGTCAATTTTGGTTGACCTTCTGAACGAGTTGAATTAAGGAACTGGCGTAATGCTTCCAATTCTGTAATATCTATTTCTTCAAAGTAGGAATAATGAGGGATAGAGAATTTTGAGACAACCATTTGTTCAGCAATTTTTCGGCGTAAGCCGACAACTTTGATTTCGGAGGTTCCAGTTCTTCTGGATGAGTAATTTGTAGGCGCGGCTCCAGAAACCGATCCTCCGGTAGCAAGGTAAGCATCTAGATCAGCATGGCGGATTCTGCCAGCGGGACCACTTCCCGTGACTAATGAAAGGTCGACATTGGATTCTTGAGCACGTCGACGAATCGCTGGACTGGTAAGTACTCGACTAGGCGTATTTCTGCTTACAGTCGCCGTTGATTGGCTCGGTGCGGATGCCGGTTTTGCAATCGGAGTTAGTTTAGGCGTAGGGACTGGTGCCGTTGGCGCCGAAGTCACAGTCGATGCTTGTGGGGCCGGACTAGAATCTGGATCAGGTGTTGCCTCGGCTGCTGATGGAGCGGGCACGATAACATCCGTACCATCTGTAGAGAATTCAATTAGAGTAGCGCCTACCGCAATCATATCACCAATTTCACCATTGAGTATAGCTACTACACCATCGGTTGGAGATGGAATTGTCACCGTCGCTTTATCTGTCATGATATCGACGATTGCAGCGTCTTCTTTTACAGAATCTCCAACCGAAACATGCCATGAAACAACTTCACCTTCGACTACTCCTTCTCCTATATCTGGTAATTTAAAAACGTAATTTGACATTCTTAAGCCTCCTGAGTTTTGTGTATTGCCTCGGCTATCCGAGCAGGACTCGGCATGTAATCCCATTCCATTGTATGAGGGAAGGGTGTATCCCAACCGGCCACGCGCTCTATTGGACACTCTAGGTGATAAAAGCATCTTTCTTGAATTGAAGCGACCATTTCTGCTCCAAATCCGCTGGTTTTTGGGGCTTCGTGAACGATTACACAGCGGCCGGTTTTCTTTATTGATTCAGTTACTGTTTCTCGATCCCATGGAACAAGGGTTTGCAAGTCTAATAATTCACAATTTACACCTGAATTTCGAATCGCTTGTTCTGCAACGTGAACCATCGCTCCCCACGCAATAACGGTACAAGCATCGCCTCTCATTGCTATTCTCGCCTGCTCCAATGGAATTTTGTAATATGATTCTGGGACTTCTGCTTCCGGGTGATCTTTCCATGTAGGGACATTGTGCGGATCACCGTAGAAGGGACCTCTGTAGCAGCGTTTTGGTTCGAAGAATACGATAGGATCGTTTGATTCGATCGCGCTAATTAACAATCCTTTTGCATTGTATGGAGTTGAGCAATAAACTACTTTTAATCCAGGAGTATGAGTAAATTGAGCCTCCGGAGATTGGGAATGGTGGTGACCTCCTTTGATTCCTCCTCCGGCAGGTGTACGAATGGTGACTGGACAGGTAAATTCACCACCTGATCGGTGGCGAATTTTCGCTATTTCATTGACGATTTGATCATATGCTGGGAAGATATAGTCAGCAAATTGAATTTCAAAAACTGGGCGAAGCCCATTGATGCCCATACCGAAAGCCATCGCTGCGATGCCGCCTTCAGCGAGTGGCGCATCGAAGACTCGATGTTTACCGTGTTTTTCTTGTAAGCCATCGCAAGTACGGAAAACACCGCCGAAATAACCGATGTCTTCGCCGAAAACAACCATGTCATTATCTCGCTCGAGCATGGTGTCTAGAGCAGAATTGACGGACTGAACCATGTTCATGTTAACCATTAAGCATCCCTCCAACGTTTCATTTCCTTACGCTGTTCCTCAAGATGCCAAGGTACGGTTTCGTAAACTTCAGTGAAAATGTGGTCTGAAGATGGATATGGCCCATTAGCCAAATCCCCGAACTTGACTGCCTCCTTGTAGGCGTTCATGACTTCTGAATCAATTTTTTCTTCCAGTGAATCATGCTGTTCGTCGCTCCACTCGCCGATCTCGATAAGGTGTGATTTCAATCTCTCTATCGGGTCGCCGCCAGGCCAACATTGCGCTTCATCCTGTGGCCGATATCTTGTTGGATCATCGCTGGAGCTATGTGCTCCAGCGCGATATGTCAACACCTCGATGTGGGTTGCACCAAATCCGGCTGCTGCTCTATCTCTAGCCCATTTTGTAACCGAATAGAGAGCAAGGAAATCATTGCCATCAACTCGTAAACTTGGGAGGTCGTAGGGGATTCCACGAATTGCGAAGTTTTTGCCAGCGGTAGCTATGTTAACGTGTGAAGAAATTGCCCATTGATTATTTACGGTGTTTAATATTACAGGGGCTTTGAAAACTCCTGCAAAATTCAAAGCATAATGGTAGTCTCCTTGAGAACTTGAGCCATCACCTATCCATGAAATTGTTACTTCATCTAATCCTTTGTACTGCGAGGCTAATCCTACACCAACAGCTTGGCTAAATTGTGTTCCAACTGGGCTTGAGATTGATATGAATCTGCCCTCTTTCCAGGTATAATGTACAGGCATTTGTCTACCCTTGACGTTATCTTCTTCATTGCCAATACAGTGACATATCATACTCACCATATCTCTTCCGCGGACGAATTGTGCACCAGGTTGTCGGTAAGATGGAAAAATCCAATCTTGGTTTTCGAGCGCCATCGTTTGAGCGATGGCAACTGCCTCTTCACCAAGGGAACGCATGTAGAAGGATAGTTTTCCAGTTCGTTGCATTTTCATCATACGGTCATCAAAAATTCGTAATCTGACCATATGTTCTAGACCAAGGCGTAAATCTTCAGCAGAAATATCTCGATTCCAATCACCGCTGGCGATATTATCGTCGGATAAAACTCGTATTAGCCCAGCTGCGTGTTCCGCCGTTTCTTCGGCAGAACAATTTATTGCTGGCATTGAATGGTCTGTCGGCTTTGCCGTCCATTGCTCAAATGTCGAGGTGTCGCCTGGTCGAAATGGTGCGGATGGAATGTGAATTGGTGAATTCGTCGCATCCTTTCCCGCCATATTCATAACACCTGCTTCTCACTCATATTGTTTGGCCTGTTTAGACCACACTTCCAATCTGATTTCTCAAGTTGCTGACAGCGGAACCTGTCGAATCTATTGTTACCACAGGCTCGCCTCCTTCCGCTTCTTCCCATAGTAATCCTGCCCTGTATGACGAGCGGACTAATGGTCCACTTGCAACAGCTTTGAATCCCATTTTCCGAGCCGCAGCATCCCATTTTGCGAATTGTACTGGCTCGGGAAATCTATCGATTGGCAGATGTCTATGGCTTGGTTGTAAATATTGTCCGAGGGTAATCATATCGACGCCAGCATCGCGTAGAAGTTGCAAGGTGTCGATAATTTCTTCGTCGTTTTCTCCGAGACCGACCATCAGACTTGATTTGATGTGTAAATCCGGGCGAAGACGATGTGCCTCGGCGAGAATTTTCAGAGATTGAGAAAAAGATGCCCGTTTATCACGAACAACGCTATCTAAACGTGGAACACATTCAACATTGTGAGCAAAAACTCGGATTGGTAAATCATTGAGCAGATTGGCTAGGGCACCTAGGTTGCCATCGAGGTCGGAGCAAAGAAGTTCGAGGCCGACATTAGGTGTTCGCGAGTTGACTTTGAGTAAACATTCTCGGTAATGACTGGCTCCACCATCTTGTAAATCATCACGGTTGACGACGGTGATTACCGCGTGAGAAATCCCCATCAATTCGATTGCTTCTGCCAACTCCCGTGGCTCATTTTGATTTAGTGGCGCTGGCGATTTTACTGTATTGACTGCACAGAATCTACATCCTCTTGTACAATCTTCGCCAGCGATCATGAACGTAGCAGTACCTCGACCCCAGCAATCGTGAATGTTCGGGCATCTCGCTTCTTCGCAAACCGTTGCTAATCCGTGCTCGTGAACATTTGATTTGATTTCGTTAAAATTCACCTGGGCAATTCCGGTAGGTAGAGCGGTTTTGAACCAAGGCGGAAGGCGTTTTCTCAATGTTTTTCGACGTTCAGAAGCACTTGGTTTAGGTGACTTATCAGAATGATTGGAGACTGAATTTTGGTCGCTTGTTAGCGGGAGGTGACCCGTCATTGATTCAAAGGGACAGCCATTGGATGAAAACTATTCTCCTTAGAGAATATATGGTAGGATTTGAATCCAAGAGGTGAAAGCACAAGGATATCTCGGCGAGTTATGTCGCGAGGTGCAGTTTTGGTCACCGGTGGGGCGAAGCGTATCGGTCGGAGGATTTCCCTCTCGCTGGCTCGGTCGGGATATGATGTAATTATCCATCATCGTAACTCTCCCGACGAGGCTGAGAAAACCGTAGCAGAAATTCATGCAATTGGTTCGTCAGCAATATGCATTCAAGCAGATCTTTCTAATTCATCTTCAGCTCAAACCCTAATCACTGCATCAATCAAAAAATACGGATCACTGCAAGGCATTGTAAACAATGCTTCGATGTTTGTTCACGACGATATTGATTCAATCGATACCGACAAATGGGATTCTCATATGGATGTGAATGCGAAGGCTCCCATGTTGCTTATTCGAGCATTAAAATTGAGCCTATCTGAGAGAGGAAATGCAAGCGTTGTCAACGTGCTAGATCAGAAAATTTTCGAACCGAATCCAGACTATCTGTCCTATACTGCCTCGCGCTATGCACTCCTCGGACTTACCGATGCTCTCGCACGTGGTTTAGCCCCGCAAATCCGTGTCAATGCTGTGGCTCCCGGCCACACGCTGGCGAGTTCTGAACAAAGTGAAGCGGGCTTTGCCCGAGCAAGTGCCGAAACCCCACTAGGTTTCGGCCCTTCTCCAGATGATATTGCAGATGCTGTAAACTATCTTTTGAGTGCTCGTGCAGTTACTGGGCAAGTTCTTTTTGTTGATTCTGGAGAGAGGTTCTTAGCAAGAGCCCGAGATGTTCTTTTTGAGACCGAGTGATACCATGACTAACCATAACGAAGCGATCATGCAATTATTGCTTGCAAACCAAGGTGCAACCTCTTTATTTTTAGAAGATATTATTCGTGAAATTGATATAGGTATTCACGATTATGAAATCGGGGCACTGCAGCGTGTTCGCTTCGATATTTATGTGATGATTGGTGGTGCGGAACCGTCTAAATCAGATGAGATTGACGACGTACTCAATTATGAGTATTTAATCGATGTTTTAGATCGGGTTTTAGCAGCAAATCGAGTAGCACTTTTGGAGACTTTGGCAGATAGAATTTTGGATTTAATAATGGAGCCAGCAGCAGTCGATGCAGCGAGCATTGTGATCACCAAATTGGATGTGCTCGATGGTGATGGTCGATTGGGTTGTTCTATGACTCGGATGAAGTAATTTTTTTTGGGCAGAATCCGAATTCTTCACGATAAATTTTGTCTTTGGTGCAGGGGGTGGGATTCGAACCCACGAAGGCCTTGCCACCGGAGCTTAAGTCCGGCCCCTTTGACCACTCGGGTACCCCTGCATGTTCTCGCCGTCGGCTCGTATTCTTGAATCGCGCGGCTCGAATGAGTAGGATAACCGATGCAAGGCATGGACTTTTTACGCGAACGCTTTAACACCCCGAGAACGGCGGATTGAGCATGAAAGTGCGCAGCATAGAAGATTCGAGTGGTAATTCTGCTCAAATTGCCGTGCTTTTGGCTTTCTTGATGCTATTGCCAATTTTTCTGAGTACAGTGGAAACATCGGAGTTGAATGATGAGATTTCTTACCATGCTGGTGAAAGCCCAGATTTGAAACTCTACACACTTTATTTCGCTGCGGGTGAATCAACATCTGATGGTGAAGGTATTCTTACGACGAAGGTTCCTGAATCGGGCGGGCAAGAGACCGCAAGTGCATTGGATGAAAAAGTCGAATTCAGTACGGAAGATCTTCTTTCCACTTTGGATATTTACGGTCGTCCCCAGCACGGTTCGAGTTCTGGAAAATACTTTCTCCCGATCAATCTATTTTTGAAGGCTGTAGGACCCAGCAATTCAAATGTCGAGTGGACGATAAACATTGAAGCAGCTGGAAGCCAAATCGGTTCGACAGCTTGGAGTACAGCAGCTTGTAATACCGGTATCGGAAATTCCTGCAATTTTGACCACGAATCATTTGATGTCGATTTGGGCGCCACAGAATTTTTCACAATTCCTGAAGATGCGGTATTAGAAATTTCGGTTTCTGCTGAAATGTCTGGCTGTGATGGTGGTGGCGGACCTTTCGGTTCGAGTTGCTCAGCTGAAGTTGCATGGAATGAAATCGATGATGAAACCAGTCGTTATTCACAGATTGAAGTAGAGGCAAATGCTCTCTCAAATAGCTTGGTATTATTGCAACGGGAAGGAGCTGAATTAGCAGAGGGTAGTGAATTGGAATGGTTCCCTAATGATATACTAGAACAGCGCTCAATGCAATTCACCTTCGATGTGAAGAGTTCTTTCGGCCGATATGATATCGATACTATCCGATTAATTTTGAGAGACCCACAAGGTGTTTATCGAATCGATCACATAATTACTACTGATGATCAAGAAATCGAAGATACCAATGAAGGTATTTTTGGGGATTATCTTTGGACATACCCAAGCGGTCTACCAGCTGGAGAATATACAGTTGAGTTGGAGATTACTGATATTCAAGGTAACCACGTACTTATCGACCATGATCCGGTCGAAATGCATCAGTTTGGCGTATCTATTAACCACCGATTAAATCGCCAAACCGAATATATCGCACCAAACGAAATCACTCCAATTCCACTCCAATTAGTTCACCGTGGTGATTCTACAAAATCAATGACGGTCGAATTAGAAGTGATGACAAATTTAGGTGGCTCGTGGTTAGTCGAATTCGATTCTGATTCAAATAATTACCAACTCGATGCTGGTGGAGATATTCTCAATCCAATTCTTACCCTTCAAGCACCAGATGACCTCACAGGGACTCCAGAGAGTATCGAAATCAGAGCCGTAGCTGAGGCCGAAGTTGACGGTATCCTCACTGTCGTTCATCAGGATACTTTGCTAATAGATATTGAGAAAATTGATGTATTTCAACCTCCTGATGTTTCTGTTTGGTCGGAGGATCACGACATTCCAATTTCTAACTCCAGTCATCCCGATTCAGTTGATTACACAATCCCTCGATATGTTGAGTACAATCAATTTAACCCATTTTTACTTGAAATATTCAACACTGGTTTTGATTCAGATACATTCAGAATAGATATTTTACAGCGCTCAAAGTCAATTATTCAAGTTTATGATAATGATACAGGTGAGCGAATTCTCGAAAATGAGGGTGACGGAACATTCCACTCTGCTATGCTAGACCGTCACTCTACTCAAATTTTGATGTTGAACATTAAACCATCTTCTGACAGAGAAGATCCCGATATTGGATTGATTGAAATTGAGATAGTATCTACTGGTAATGCATCTCTACGGACAACTGTAATGTTTACAATTCAGCGTACTTTTGGTATTCGAGCGGAGGTAGCACATGATTGTGATGGTTCTCCACTCGGACATATTTTAGTGTCTCTTTGTTCGCCAGGCCCTGGCAATGCAGAGGTTAGTATGAGGGTGAGGATCATCAACAGCATGACTACTGGAGATTCCTCAACATACTGGCGAATTCCAAATCCGGCTACTCTCGATGAGAACGTTGATCGTGATTCAGCATATGGGCAATGGCAGTTTAACATTGCAGATGAAAATGGTGAAAGTGTGCCAAGGGTGTCTCTAGGTCCAGGGGATTTCATTGAAGTTTTTGTCACTGTCACTCTAACTAGTCAAGTCGAGCAAGGGAATCATACAGTTTATCTTCGAATAATTGAAGATACAGAGGATGAAGATGCGCGATACTTCGATCTTCCAATGGAATTTGAAATCGATGCCGATGAACCTAACATCCAAATCGTTCAGGTTTCACCTGATAGAAAATTAAAACCTGGTGAAGATTATTCAATTCAAATGAAGGTTAAAAATCTCGGTAATTCACAGATGACATTACTTCTCGATGCAGATGTTGAAGCTAGTGGCTGGGAGGTCGAAGTCGACGGCCCATCCGGTTCTAATTTAATTGTCCTCGACGCTTTTGATGAATTGACGTTCAATCTCAAAGTAAGGGTGCCAACAGGTGCAAATAATGGCGACGTAGTTCAGGTTTTTGTTACTGCAACTCCACTTGATACTACCCAGAGTTGGTCCGATGATTATACCGCAAAAAAAACAGTTGACATGACGGTTGGACTAAGTTCAATTATTTCGATAATTATCAATGAAGTGACTCATCCAAGGCCATTGACTCTAGTCAGTTCTATCGTAGGTATTTTGCTAATTTTCGCTGGAATCCAGAGTGGATTAAACCGACGAAGATGGGCATCTCACATGGCTCTCATCGAGGCTTTGAATAATGATGAAGAAGAGGATGAAGATGCTGTTGAAGAGGACGATATACCTGCTCCAGTAACTTCGGAAATCGATGACGGTGTCGAGCGTTACGAGGATGATGAAATCGAACTCGTTTAATTTCAGAAGAATTGCTGTCCGAACGACGCTCCATTCCTCTTAAGACCCTAATGAATCGCCATAGGCAACATAGGGTGAGTGCTTTGCAGTTCAATACCATCAGCATTATCGATAATTCGATGATGCGAAAGCGTCGTTCAGCAGTCGTCTTTACGATGTTAATGCTGATTTCATCCTACTCTGCAATCGAATTTGGGAGCTGGGAAGCATTGGCTTCAACTGATGATGATGGTGACGGATTGACATATGGTCTGGAATTCTATATCAACACACAACCTCAAGATTGGGATAGTGATAATGACGGACTTCCTGATGGTTGGGAATGGCAATATGGATTAAATCCACTCTCGACGAGTGGAGACAACGGATCTGTTGGTGACCCTGATGGGGATGCCTTCACAAATCTGAATGAGTATCTGTATTCGATACCGGCGGGTTGGGATAATCCTCTAACACTGAACGTACTTGATAATGGAGTTTGGTGGAATGGTACGGTTCCTGTCCGAGAATGGGATGAAGAGAGCGCTATGCAATTATTGCAAGGTTCAGGAACTGATGGTTATGATGAAGATCCAGTTGGGAATATTTGTTTTAACGGATTTGATGATGATAAAGATGGGCTCGTCGATAATTTCGATGATGATGGTGATGGAGACGCTGATTGTTCCAGTGATGATGATGATGGTGATGGCCTCATAGATGAGGATCCTGATGGCTGGGATACCGATGGCGACGGAATGCCGGATGGTTGGGAGGTTGCAAACAATCTCGACCCAACCTCTGCTTCAAATTTAGACGGCGGCAACGGAGATCCTGATGGCGACGGATTAGTTAATTTGAAAGAATATGTAAATCCTGCTTGGGGGACAAGAAATGGAACAACTACTCCACCTACTCAATATTTCCGTCCTGGTCCATATGCAATGACTGCCACAGAATCTCCTTGTAACCCAGTTCTATTGTTAGGTCCTGGTGGATGTTTGATTTTCACTGCTGAAGTCGATGGAATTACCCAAACCGATCCAAATAACAACGATACTGATGGAGACGGTTTGAACGATTCATATGAAGCTCTTATACTTCTCACCGACCCTACTGCTGTCGATACAGATGGTGATGGAATTCACGACGGTGTCGAAGTAAATGGTTTATACGGCGATCCTCCTCAAGCTACTGACCCAAGAAACAACAATACCGATGGTGATCAATTCGATGACGGAGAAGAGGACGTTAATGGAAATGGGGTGGTCGATGGAAATGAAACCGACCCTACGAGAATTGAAGATATCGGTGACGTTGATGGTGATGGGATAGAAAATTGGGAAGAAAACATGACTTGTACCAAGTGGAACGTTACCGATACCGATGGTGGTGGAGTCAGTGATGGTGACGAACATTCCCTTTCTCATCACACGGATCCGTGCTTATCCGAAATTGAGATACTCAAAACAATAGTTTCTTGGGATTCAGCTCAGCAAATGCTTGAGTTGAATGATACCTCTGACCTCGATCCTACTCCAATGGATTGGCGGCAACAAGGGTCGATGATGGCATATTATGTCTTGGCGAATGCATCGAGGGTAGGATTTAGGTATGAATTTATTTCTAATCAATTTTTGAGAAATGTCGATACAGATATGCCAAGTAGTGCGGTATCTGTGGTCTTTACGAATAATTCTTGGTGCTGGAACGCTACTGCTGGTGCGATTAACTCACCACATTGTGATGACGATTATCTTGATACAGATGGTGATGGATTAGCTGATTGGGAAGAATGGCTCGGCACATGGGGTTCTTTCTCCATGGCTAATCTATCCGATTCCGATGGTGATGGAGTTGATGATTTAACTGAACTTCAAAATCAAACTGATCCGATGGAACCTTGTCATAATCTGCTCGATAGCGATGGTGATGGCTTGAATAATTACTTTGAGAACACGACTGGATGTGACTTAGTATTTGGTGCCGGTGGCGAAAATGGGACGATTGACACATATTTCACTCTCTGGAATGAAACCGATACCGACAATGGTGGTATTGCCGATGGTCAAGAATATATTGATGGCACAAATCCTCAAAATAATCCAGAGGATGACTTGAATCCTCTAGATACTGATGGAGATGGAATACCTGATACAATTGAGCAAGCAATCGGTACTGATTGGTTGAATCCAGATACTGACGGCGGCGGAGTTCCAGATGGAATTGAATGCCCAGAAGAATTTTGGGATGTAAATTGCTTGAATTCGCCAACCAATCCCTGGGATGCGGTTGATGACTTTGATGACAACATGCTCTATTTCCTCGCAACGAATACAACCTCCGGCATCGATACAAATATCAAGCAATATTGGAGGTGGCACACATATGATTCCTATACTGGAGTCTCCTTTGGAGTCAATTCAAGCCTAGTAGGCAATACGATTATTGTTCCATCTTTCTCTTCAACACAGGGGGTGGCTGCTGCCACTTATTGGGATGATTCTGAACTCAAGGCTTGGACAATAGAGTATCAAATCGGTGCTGAAATCCAACCCGGTGATGAATTAATTCTACCATATAATGCTGTAAATTGGACTAGTTGGATTGATCAAAATGCAGGACTAAATTTTTCTAATTACACTCGTGATGTAATCGTAGACCAATCCTCTATTGACACAATCTTCATCACCGCGCCTCAGGTTTCCTTTATGGCTGAAATTCAAGAAAACACTACGGGATTTTTAGGCAGTAATTATGCAATGGATTTACCGGCTCCTTATTTAGATCGACAGAGCGAAGTGCCAGCTTCGATAACTCAGACTGTGCTGAATGATTCGGGTGCATTTTCGGCGTGGGAAAAGGTGGTTGCGATTCAAAACTTCCTGATTAATGGGAATACTACTACTACGTTCACTAGAAATTACGATGGTGTTCAACCAAATCTATCTCATGATTATGAGAGTGACCTAACTTTTTATATTCTTAATAATACACAAGAAGGATCATGTGACCAATTTGCAACTGTATTCGCAGTAATGCTAAGGCACGCTGGCTTATCTTCAAGAAAAGTAACTGGTTTTTCGGGAGGGACGTGGAATGGCAAAGCTTTCGAAGTCTATGGTAGTGATTTCACAACTTGGGTTGAAGTTCACTTGCAGACTAATGCCAATCAAGGGAATGAGACGATAGGATGGGTTCCATTTGAGGCCTGTCCTCCACAAGCACTCGTTGAAGTCGTAAATGAAGAATGGGGCCCTACAATTTTCGATCGCGATTTGAATGGTAGCGAAATTTGGTTGAATGGTACTCTTCAATTTGCGGAGAATGGCACTTTTGCTGAGAATGTTACAATCGATCTTTACCTTGTCAAGGGTAATGAAACCGCTCTTGTACCTGGTCCTGCTGCAACTGAAAATCACTTAATTGCTAGCGGCATGACCGACCTGAATGGTTCATTCAATCTTAATGGCACTCCACTCGAGCCTGTAAATCCTGGATATGGGGCACTCGTTTTACATGTTTATCAGAAAGCATACGTTGGCGTACAAGGAATTTCATTCGTTTGGCGAATGAATATCACCGATGATTCAGTTATGTCAATTAGTTCACCACCACCTATTACAGAACCGATGTTGGGTGTTGGTGTCAATACCACCTTTACAGGAGAGATGAATTGGGAAAATTCACCATTTTCAGACCCTTCTGTCGTTGATAATATGCAGGTTCTCTTGAATTATACAACCTCTGTAGATGGTCCACAAAATTTGATTGCTGATATAGGACCTTCTGGTTATTATGAATTTTCAGTTCCTATCGATGATGCTGAACCTCTTGGTTTGATCAACGCATCATTGGCTTTCCTTGGCTGGCATGAAGATGATTTGAACAATGCTTCAACACCTGAATACCATGTTCGACCATCTACTTTCTCCTTCATGTTCAATATTACTCCCTCGCCGAATCTATCGGTTGTTCTCGAAGCTCAAGGGATAAACAATACATTTCTCGACATCGACTCGCCAGTCTACATCAACGGTTCAGCTATGAGTCGGGGCCTCTCTCCTGAATCACTTAATGGAACTCTATATTTCCAAATGCGTCGCGCGAATACTAATGGTCCATATGTGACACTTGCGACATGGTATCTGAACGATTCTAACTGGACAACAACCCCTGGTGATTTTGAATTGTCATGGGCTTTCTTGGGTAGTGATGTGCCAATTCCTGCTGGGTTTGTAGAAGTAAAATTCCAATTCGATGCAGAGGGATTGTTCGCTAATGATGAGGTGACATACCTTACTGAACATGGTATTCGTAGTAATGTGAATTTCAATTATACTCTCGGTTTACAATCTCGTGGCAATATGGCCGAAGTGGAAGTAATTCTAACCGATCACACGGATACCTCTGTGGCTAATTTCCTTGGGACATATCTCTTGGATTTCGATGGTGAGAATGTTTGGAATGAAACTGACCCCTCCGTTCCCCGAATAGCTACGGAATGGATGATTCCAACCGATATTGAAGCTGGCGATTATTCTTGGATTCTGAATTATTCGGGTTCGACTTGGTTCAACCCAGCAAGTGTTGTTGATCTTGTAAGAATTCAAGGCAGAGCCAATGCAACTGTAAATCTTGGTTCGGATTGGACTCCCCGTGGCACTACAAATTGGGTGTCTGGGCATGCTAATGATAAAGCTTTGAATACGGTAATTACTGGTAATAACTCCTCAGTTACAGTTCAATTAGAAGTCCCTTCAGATTTACCTCCATTGCCTGATGGTAGTCCTGCTCCACCCGTAATTCATAGGCTTGGCTCAACTTGGATTAACAATGCCACAGGTGAATACAATCTGACATTCTCGATGCCTATAGGCGTTGGCTCAAGTGTTTACGTACTACGAGTTTTCCTCGATTTTACTGTAAATGCACCTGCTGGTGGTCATTATTACTCAGTTTCCGATGCAGATAAAGTCGATGCTGGAATACAAACAGAATATATCGTCGAATCTGCACCGACTTCATTGATTGTAGTAGCTGGTCAAGTAATGATAATAAATGCAACAATTACTGATGTCGAAGATGAATCTCCTATACCAGATGCATCTGCAAATCTATACTTTGACTTTGGCGGTCCATTACAACAATTGTTAGAATCAGATCTTTCTGGTGCTGATGGTGTCGTTCGATTTAGTCCAACAATCCCTGCTGATACTCCTCCAGGATACTACACGGTTCGCGTTCACGCACCAGACGATATTACTGACAATCTAACTGTTCCAAATGCTGGTAGATGGTTAGGGAACGAGAGTTCATCAAATTTGACCGTTCAAGTTGCGAGCTATATCGATCTCGATCCACTCGCACCTGAGGTGACCGCCGGTTCAACATTCATCGTTAGTGGTCAAGTGATGGATGCAATTGATGCAAATCGAACCGTCGACGGCCCGATGGCCGTCGAAGTATTCTTCTTAGACGACCCCAGTGAGACATTAATTTCTACTCATACAACTTCGAATAATGGTACGTTCAATATTACTGTCCCCACCGACCCATTTGGTGATGGGGTTACGAGTGGTATCAAAACCGTGGTTGTGAGTGTCCTCAACGGCAGTACACCATTTTACCTAACCGGTACGGGTAACGATACAATTCTTGTCCGAGGTGTTACTGCATTCCGCGACAAAACACCATTCCTCAACATGGTTGTAGATAGAGGCGATACAATTGTTTTCAGTGCTAAATTGGTTGAATCGAGTGATAGCGATCGAAACTTAGCGGGCATGAATATCTCGGCAATTTTCCACGATACATGGATGAGTGAATCGGTTACGAACGGTGTAGGAGATGTCAATTTCTCATTCAATATACCTCACGATCATCCATTGGGATTAGTAAGTGTAATTCTTTACTATAATGGTTCGAATACACTTCATAATACACTGACTCTGATTTCAACGATTACAATTAGATCTCAAACATTCATTACCGTTGACCCGATTTTAGATAATCCGGCAGCAGGCGACTCGTTCAATGTAAGTGGTACTCTGACCTCTAGTAATGGCAGCGCTATTATCGACAGAGCCGGAAATACTCTTGCCCCAAGTTTGACATTTATGATTAACGGGGAAAGCAACACATTCCAAATTATTTCAAGTTCAGTTGATTTGAATGGTTCTTGGTTAGCGAATATTCGCCTAGATCTCACCTTCCCTCGTGGTTCTCACAATATCGAAGCGACCTTCACCCCTACTGTCAATTACTATGGTTTGAGCGTCGAAAATGGAACATTCGATAGCCGCGGTTATTCACTCATTACTATCATCAATCCACTTGATTTAGATCCTGATGAGCGTACTGTCCGCGGTGATAATCTCAGCATGAACTTCTCACTGATAGACAATGCAGGCGGTGTTGTACCCGCCGCACAAATCGATATTTATGTTGATGAATTATTCACGACGAGTGTATTCTCTGATTCACTCGGACTAGCCAATACAACTATTCTCATCGATGAAAATCGTGAGGCTGGCTCAATGGAAATTCGTGCTGTTTTCGCTGGTTTCAATGGCACGACCGGATTGGTCGGTGATGAAGCTATTACAAGAGTTGTTATTCTGGCACCTTCGGTTCTAGAACTAACAGCATTTAGTGGTTCTGCAATCGCTGGAGAATCCATCACTTTCCATGGAACATTACTCGACGAACATGGAAATGCTTTGTTGGAAAATGGTCAAGTACATGGCGGAATCATTCACCTTTCTATTGACGGAGTGGATGTTGGACCGATTTATTCGACTCAGAGCAACTCTACAACTGGAGAATGGTCGATTACTTACAGTTTGCCACTAGATTCGGATTATGGAGCTCACCAGGTCAGGGTTGACTTCCTAGGTGGTTTCACTTGGGTTGACCCTATGGGTCAAGGAGATTCATTAAATCCAGAATTCTATCTTTCTTCTACGTTTAATATGGAATTCAACGTAACACAAACCTCACAAGTCGTTCTGACGACACCACCGGGTGAAGTTGACCGAAACCAATTATTGCTCATCGAGGGATTGTTAACGGATGGTTCAGGTCGAGTCTTGCCAAACCGATACGTCAATGTCTACATGAACGATCAATTACTGACCGGCCTGAATATTGATGAAAATGGCTCATTCAGTCTATACATTCCAGTTCCACCAGATATGGAATTAGGTCCAAGGATTGTCAAAATCGAGTACGAAGGCGAGGAATTTATTCTCGCTTCGAACTCATCGACGATTTTCATCGTCTTCGCCCCTACTGTAGTCTCTGTATTCTCTCCAGAACCATCGGCTGTCGGTGATACTCTAAGATTGAGCGGTACCGTCCGCGATAATATGCCGAATGGTATGATTGTCAATCATTCACTAGAGATTTTCATCGATGGAACTTTGATCGGAATTACCACTAGCGATGAGAATGGCTATTGGGTTCTAAATTGGGTTGTTTCAGAGTTTATCGATGTCGGTGTTCACACGGTTACAGTAAAAGCCCCACAACAAGGTTACTATCGTGAAGGGCAAATAGAAACCAATCTAACGATTGCTTATCATTCTGGAATTACTCTACAAGTCGACTCATCGGTCGTTACGCGTGGCGGTGTTTGGAATTTTTCGGGGCGACTCTTCGATGATGATTCATCCGGCCACCCCGGTCTTGAAGATCGTGAGTTTTCTGTTCTTTTGGATGGAGAAATAATCGAAACTATTACGACTAGCATCGATGGAACGTTCTCATTCAATCATGAATTAGGATATACGATTGCACGAGGAGGACACGAAATTTCAGTTGTTTTCGACGGTGAGACCTTTTATCTCCCTATTGCTTACAATATGACCGTATTTGTCAAAGCCGATATTACATTGGAGATTTTATGGGTTGCAGATACGATAATTCGCAGTGATGTCGAGCACCCAATTAAGATCGAAGGAAGAATTCTCGAAGTTGGTGGTGAGGGTAATATTCTCGAGGACTTGGTTGTCACTCTCCACTGGTCCTCGACTAGTGCTGAACCTGCAACGATAACTTGGGATGAAGCAACTGGCCATTTCCGAATCATTTCACCAGCACATTATCCAATGCCTCCAGGCGATATTGATATGTGGGTTGAGGTTGAAGCAGATTCTGCTAGATATCTGAACTTTGGTCAAGTTGATTTCTCAGTAGGAATGATGGTGCCTGTGAATTTCCGATTCAATCCGGATTCACAATATGTAGGTAAGGATACTAGAATCATTCGTGGAACGATAAACGTAACTGCTACAGACACATTGATGCCTGTTGCAAACATCTCAATTTCGGCATTATTAATCAATTCAACATCGGGATTGAGCCTATTGCCAAAAATTACAATGATGACAGACGAGAACGGTATATTTGCCTATGAATTCAAGGCGGTCGAACCATTACCACCTCTATGGGATCAATCATTCTGGGGCCCATTGAAGATTATGTTTAGCACCGATTCGACATTTGTCGATCCATCGAATCGAACATGGCTCGCTACCCAACACGGTGGATTAGAAATCGAATATGAGCCTGCGGAGAAAGCATCTTTGATGACGCCAATATTATTCGGGCTACTAATTGTATTCATACTCGTTGGATTAATTGGTGGTGGAATGATGTATCGTCGTCGTCAACAAGCGACCCTCGATGATTTGGCCGGGGTATTCAGCTATACTGCAGAGTTACTCGCCGCTGGCGATGCTTTCCGTGAAGCGATATTCAATTGTTATGAAAGTCTCTGCCAGATTTTGATGCGTCGTGGATTCCTTCGTCGCGACTTTGAGACAGTTCGAGAATTTGAGATGGCGATTCGCGCTGCATTACCGATTAGCGAACAATCCCTAATCGCACTAGACCGAATCTTCGAAGAAGCGCGATATTCAAGTCATATCCTCGGTGAAGGTCACCGACAGAATGCCCAAATTTCTCTCAATGCGGTTCTGCAAGAAATTGATCAATTACAAGAAGTTCCAGTTCGAGACGATTTCATTCAAATCGACCCTGAACAGTGAAGTTCAGAATCGGTAGATGACACAGCGCACTCACAATTTTTCTGCTCAATCCATCATGAGTGAGAGGATTCCATCTTCCCACGAAATTGTCGAAATTTCTTTGTCAATTGGCATTCTAAATGTCCGCAATAATCCACCAAATCGTTCTGGAACCAATACCCGCACGATTTGTTGATTTTCATCGATCATGGTTTTGATGATGATTTCGGTTGGGCTAGCCGATGGTAATTCCAACCTAATTCCAACTTCGTCTTTGTCGCCATTGAACTCACGAAGCATTTCATCCAATGGCATAATTTCACGAATGTTCATTTTTGCTGATTCGATAGGCGTCAACACATCTGAAATTACATTTTGATGATTTACAATTATTTCCGAATGTGGTAGGTCTGTAAGAAATTGGTCGTGCATTTCGGCTGCGGTTACATCGAAACCAAGACTTGACTTTACCAGAGAAGGAATGCTCAATTCCTGCGAAGGAAGCGCGATATCTTGTGTGACCCAATCCATCTTACAACCCTTCGAAATATCTGACCCGCATGAACCCGTCGTTCATTCTTTCTCGATGGCGGGTTTAGGTAAACGCTTGAAGAAGCTGCGAGTATGACGTTTTGTCCGATTATTATCTGGTGATTCCATCAAAGCCATATCATTAGGTAGGCAATTTCGATATTGACGTTGAAACAACCTTTTCTCAAGTAAAACAACAATGGCTCTATCTTCGGCTTTGCGTATTGGTCGACCCAATGCCTGCATCAAGCTATTCACTGCAGGTTGGAAACTTGTGTAACGCCAAGCGCGATTACTATCGTAGCGCTGAGTGTAGTAATTCTTCAGCGCGTCTTGTCGAGCGCTTGGTGGTGGAAGTGGTAAACCAACGCAGATGACTGCGTCGAGAATATTGTTCGGATAATCAACTCCTTCAGCGAGTTTTCCACTGAGTACACCGGCGAGGAGAACCCTAGATCCTGCTCGTCGTCGAATTTCCAATTTATCGACAACACCATTCACTCGTCGTTTCGACATTCGTTGAGTTTCTTCAATGACCTGAATGCCGAAGCCGGGTAACCAACTCCAATCTTCACCAGCTATTTCACGAAGCATAGCATAACTTGGAGCGAATAGAGCCACGTGACCTGGGGTTTCGGTTACCACGGCTTCTATATGATCTCTGATTCGATTTGTATTTACTAATCCTCGGTCAGTATATTTTGTCGTAACGTCTTTTGCAACTAAGACCGGACGGCGGTCTCCAAGAAATGGAGAACTATACTCTTTTGTAATGCTAGGCCGGTCGTTTGGAATTTGCAAAAGATCAGCGTACATTGCAGGAGGAAAGAGAGTTCCAGACATCAGAATAGAACCTTTTGTCTCTTCGAAAATTTCTGAGCTTACCACGCCCGGGTCGAGTAAGAAACTGCGAACACGCCCATCTTCCCCTAGTATATCGAAGACTAAAACTAGAGCTGGATTGTCGATAAATTGAAGGCAAATGTTTAGCATTGAAGCCAAGCGATTTGAAGCAATTTCCTTTTCATTATCAGCAATCGAATCATCCTGTTCGACACGAACTCTGAATAATTGTTGAATTAATGATTTCAGCATCTTGAAGTTATTTGAGCGGTCGGCTTCTATCGATTCCATCAATATATGATTGATTTCATCGATAAATTCTCTAGTTGAAATTCGCAAATCGTCTTTTTTGGATAATTCTAATTCGCGTTGTTTGGCAGCATACCATTTCCGCATTTCTCGCATTAATCGGTCCATTTGTCGTTTAGCGATGCGTATTCCCTCAATATTCAAAGAACCTTGATCCGTGTCTAAATCCAATTGTTTAGCTTCTTTTTCTTTTTCACCGAGAAATTCTTCTAACTCAATTTTCGAATCTCGAAAAATACTCATAGTCGCCCGACGTTCAAGACCATTGCGAATTCGGTCGGGTAAATTATGAGCCTCGTCAATGATTAAAATTACATTTTCTAAATCGATTCCCATCGGTGCAAGAGAATTGGTTCTAACATTTTCAACGAAGACGTGATTGTAGTCACAAACAATCAAATCACAGGATTTTACAGCAGAACGTGCCGAAGCCCAAGCACACATTTTACGTTGTCGACTCCTACTGATGACATCATCGACATGAGTAGGATATGTCAGTATCATTTCGCGCAATTCTTCACGTCTCTCAACACGAGATCCTTCAATGACATCCTCCTCACAATTGCATTTGCCAGTTACCCGGTCGACATACTCGCACATTGATTCTCTGCCGATAATGTCGACTACTTTGACGTGAGAAACACCTTCTGATAATCGTGAATTAATTAATCGAATAGTCTCAATAACGATTCGATGTTGAGATTGCCGACCGGTCAAAAACATGATTTGAAGTCGCTCGGAAGAATTTCTTGAAATCTCGAGTACCGAAGCGAGGGCTGCTGCTGTTTTCCCGATACCAGTCGGAGCTGCCGCGAGCAAGAAACCATCATCAGAAAGTACTTGGATTCCGTCAAGAATCATCTCTTTTTGCGAATCACGGAGATGTTCGTGAGCAACGAATCCACCTGTGCGCTCACTGAGGGGCCCTGTCATGGATGAGTACCTCAAATAGAACGACCAAGAAGATTGGCCTCAACGAAGTACGAGAGCTTCTGAATCTCGACTGTCTAAAATTACCTTCAATGGCTTTTCGATTCGTACATGTCGAAGCGGTCCAAATTTAGTTTCAGGTTCGTATGAATCCAGCCAATCCCAATCGACTAAATCGTCATGTCCAATCGTTAGATAACCGATATTGAAACTAACAATGTTTTGGAAAAAATGAGTTCCTTGGCTTGGCTCGACATGAATATCTGACATCGGCACCTCGACAATTGCTTTAGCCCCCATAATCTGATTCCACTCAACTGGAATTCCTAACGATGGGTCTGATGACCCCCATCGCCCTGGCCCGATAAGCAGATAGGGTCGTTTTTGTTTTCGCAGAATTGCATCAATAGCTTCGATTTCATCAGTTAAATTCGTTGTTCTCATCCTATCGAGTTTGCTTGGATTGACGTATACTACATCACGAATATCATCGATTACTCCATTGCCCAACGATTTGCTGCTGATTACCACCGCAGATTCTCGGTCGACTTCAGTAAGATCGATGTCGATGTCCACAGAATCATCCATCATTGTTCTCACTTGTAAAAGAGCAAATTTGCGTTTGTTAGTTTCATTGTCAATATTTACAGCAAATTCAATTTCAACCGGTGAGCCGAGATAGCTCTCACAGGTTGAAAGGACATGATGAAGAATCTCAGACAGAGGGAATCTGCCATGTTTGAGAATAGGTGCAAAAGTTACGAGACGAGGACCTCCTGCTACCATTATCGAATCGACAATTCTATCGTCTGAGACCACATAAGTTGAGCCAACTAAGGATAGAACCCCGTCAAGTTCTGCAATTTCAAGATCAAATAGTTCAAGATTTTTCTCTTCATCAGAATATACTTCCCCATCTTCTTCAATCATCGGTATTGCATAGAACTTTCTTTGTGAACTCTCCAAAATAGCTTCAGTACTATGGAATTGATGAATCCGCTTCGGTTGACCTGGACTATATCGCAGACATTTACCACCCATTGCGACTTGCCTGCCGAGGCCGATACAAATTGCAGCCATTCCATCCTCGGATTGTAATGGTGCTACCGGGTAGTGATTATGGCTCCGAGCGGCACCTGAAATCTGTGGATAAAATCTACCATTGACTTCATTTCCGACTAATTCTTGAACGACGACAGCCATCTGTTCATCTTCGATTGAATTTGGTGTAGCACTGACATAGGATTTTGCACTACGGTGATAGGTCGAAGCGTAAACCAATTTTATCGCTTCTAGTAATCGCCGTAATCTCACTGAAATATCTGGGTGGTCATTTGCCAACATATGTGTTGCATATACTCCGGCGAATGGTTGGTGGCTCGCATCTTCTAGAAGAGAAGAGGATCTGACTGCGAGTGGCCAGGATGAGTTCTCCAGCATAACTGATAAATCTTCGATTAAATCGTCTGGAAATGAACTTGCTTTGAATGCAGCATCAACATCATCATCATGTTCATTTTCGTGAATGAATTTTTCCAAACCATTATTCTCAATAAATTCATTGAATACTTCTGTTCCAATCACAACTGATTTTGGAACAATAAAATCGACATCGGGAAAAGCAGAATCTAGGCCTAAATCGGGCATTTTTGTAAAGAAAAATGCCAATCCCCTACCTTTCCCTCCTAAACTACCTTTTCCGATTCGAAGGAAATCTGAGTCATTTCCTGTTTTATCGTGGTCTCGAATTGTTCGTCTGTGAATCGTATTCAAGTGTAATTCGACTAGATTGGCTATATGTTGTCGAGCTTCTTCTAGTGTGTCAAAATCATCGAGTGTTAAGGGTCGCATTTGTGCTGCTAAAGAAAACTCCGTCCTAGTTCTTAACCAGTGAGAAAAATGGTTTCGGCTCGCATGATATGTGACCGATTCGATTGGTGCTACACGCAGACAACCGATAAATTCAGTCAACGTTGAAGCACGAGCAACTTCTTCGCCTTCTTTTGAGCGAAATATGAAATCGCCGAATCCCATTTTATCAACCATAAATTCTGCAATTCTTTTGTACAGTGCAGTGTCCTCTTTGTGAAGAAATCTAACACCAAGTGATTCTGCTTCTTCTTTCAATTCAAGATTTTTTGATTGAAATAATATTGGAGTATTACTGTGTCTAGATTGAATAAATTTAACTAATTCTAGACCTGCAGTGTCTCGACTACTGCCTAGATTGGGGAATTTCCCATCGGTGAAAACACCGATGATATTGTTGTGATAACGATCAATAATTGAGCGAGCCGATTGCATATCGGTTGCGAGTAGTATTTTCGCACGAGCCCGAAGCCGTAGGAGTTTTTCGTCAAGGTTACCCCCTTCGCCCATTAGTCGAACGGTTTGTTTTACGAGTTGTGTGTAAAGCAGTGGTAAATATGCTGAATAGAAACGCCGACTATCTTCGACCAACAATATCACTTGCACATCAGCATCGTTCACGTCATATGCAACATTTTTTTCATCCTCAATCAGTTTGCAAATCGACAATAGTATTCGACTATCTCCGGTCCAAACAAAGATTCGGTCTATTCCATCACCTGCATGAAGCGTGGCTAATTCACGGGTGTTGTGGCTCAACAATATCACTGGCATGTCGGCAACGATTGACTTCACTTCACGTCCAAAGGCATTGACATCCATCGAGCCAACTCGAGCCATTGTGATAACGAGGTCGAATTGCCTGTTGCGAATGAGCCGGAGTGCATCTCTGGCCTCTCGGCTGTGTATGATTCGTGGAGATTGTGAAAGGTTCAATTCTGCGTATTCTTGTCGCATTATCTCCACGAGGTAGCCCGATTCTTCAAGCAGATAATGATCAAAAGGACTGGCGACGAGTAGCACATCTCGAACTCGAAAAGGAGTCAGCCTTTCGAAGCGAGACCAATCGGACATGTCCTTGGCCATGGCGACCGATTCGGGTCATTAGCCATGAAAGTTCAGACTGAAGCATTAGGGGGTGTCCCGCGCGAAATGCGCGGGACGGTGTGTGTGTGTTTGAAATTCAAAGTAATTTTTCTCGGTCGGTTTGACGTGTTTTTCCACGATTTCCTTGAGGTGTGTCTTTAGCATCATAACCGATTGCATTGGTCAATTTTGCTCGGCCACGTAGGCCGGACAGACCAATCAAAATTCTGGCTTGGCCAGAGTGATTGTGGGTGAGGGGACGTCGTTGACGCCCCCCCACGTTTTTGTGCATCCCATCCTCGCTCAATCTCTCACCTCTGAGCGTTCGAATTATCATCATCAAATCGCGCCTGGAGCTCATCCATGCGCTTACGGAGCAAACGGTTGACCGTTTCACCATCAATCGCTTCACGTTGAATATAATCTCGAGCAGCATGACGTAATACAACTTCAGGTGTTTCCGCTCGAATTTTACAGAAATCATACATCATTACGGTCAAATCCGGCCCTAAATTCACTTCGACCCGATCGCCCAATGAAGGCAATGGTTCGTTGAGGAAATGGCGTATTGCAGAACGGATAACATCCGAACGATTCCGCATTCCGTCTAATCCGACACGCTGATCTAATGCCAGAAGATGATCTTCGGGAATTCGCAGCGAGACCATTGGACTTGGACCACTCATGATGCTTCCTCGTGTTCAGCAGATGGCGGCCAGCATATGAACGTATTGCAATTGAAATGCAATTGAAATACAAATTACCCCATTTGAACTGTGAAATTTGAGAAAATTCCTACGTTTGCATTTTATTGCAATTATTCTAATTTCGATATTAGTCCGACTATTATCAATAGAGCGATTCAAGACGGTTGAGCAAGTCGGACTCACGCGGGTATTGGGATGAAGGTCATCAACGACGCAATTCATGGTCAGTTTAGGCTGAACGGTGTTCGCGAAGAATTGTTAAAAACGCCTGAAATAAATAAACTTAGTCACATCAAGCAACTCGGCTTAGCGCACCTAGTTTTCCCAGGTGCGCATCACACTCGCTTCGAACATTCACTAGGTGTTTCTCATCTTGGTGGATTGATGTCTGATTCGATTGGTTTGAATGATCATGAGAAGACTACGGTTCAAGTTGCCGGAATGCTACACGATGTTGGACATGGGCCGTATTCTCACACGCTCGAGCATATTCTGCATGAACGTGGTGGGATGGATCACATGTCGATTACAGAGGGTATTATTCTCGGCGATTACGATGTTTTGCGCGACGGTGAAGAAAGCTCAATCATCAATAGACGAAGAATTCCTGATATTTTGGAGTCACATGGGCTAGATCCAGAAGAGGTTGCAGGATTGATTCGCGGACCGGGTGCTGGCGGAACTGAGCGCTCACTTTTACAATGGACTGAAGGAAAGCAAGATTTCGTTGAACAAGATCACACACTCGCTCATTTGGTACATGGCCCCATCGATTGCGATCAGCTTGATTATTTACTTCGCGATTCGCATTTTACTGGCGTAAAACACGGAGTTGTCGATCATTTACGTCTGATAGAATGCCTTGAGCGCCACAGTGGCGATATAGCGGTGGAAGAAGGGGGGCTTCCAGCCCTTGAAGGAATGTTGGTTGCCCGAGGGCTGATGTATTCTGCAGTTTATTTCCATCGTGTGACTCGCGTGACCGAAGTGATGCTTTCACGTGCGGTTGAGCGCAGTGAGGATAATCTTCCTGATGCAGTCGACCTTCAACGTCGAGTCGACGCTGAGATATGGGGTGCCTTATACAATGCAGGGGATTATGCAAAGGATATGATGCGTCGACTAAAATACCGTCAAATGTTCAAAGTTGCTGCTAGTAGACGCCGCTCGGATTTATCTGAAAATGTAATCAAGCGACTTATCGAACTCGCGAAGAGTGCTGCAAAACGCCGCGAGTTCGAAGACGAAATTGCAATCCGTGCAGGTTTGCCAGAAGGATATGTTGCTGTCGATGTTCCATCGGTGAAATTATTGTTATCTGAGCCGAGAATGTCTGCAGTCGATATTCGAATTATCGGTGATGATGGCAAGACGCGTTGGTTCAGAGAACACACACCTTTAGCCGAAGCATTGCGTACACGCCAAGTTTCCCAAGATGTTGCTTATGTCATGACTTTACCGAGCCATACCGATATTGTTGCACACCTCGCAGAAGAGCATCTATTCAATTGATTATTCAGCCCCTTAGGGGCTGCTGTCATTGAATAGACAGGGATACTAATTCAAAAGGGGGTTATCGGTGGCCAGCACACCCGAAATCTATGTGATATTCGGTAAACCTTGGTGATTCCCATGGACAACGCAATGAAAGAAGTATACGACAGCGTCATCGCTCGAGACCCTAATCAGCCAGAATTTCACCAAGCAGTCGAAGAAGTTCTCGACAGTTTAGGACCTGTGATTCAAGCGCATCCGGAATTTCTTCCAGTCGTGCGCTCGATTGTAGAAGCGGAGAGAATCATCCAATTCCGTGTCCCATGGTGGGATGATGATGGAAATTTGCGTGTCAACCGTGGATTCCGAATTCAGATGAATTCAGCGATTGGCCCTTACAAGGGTGGACTTCGATTCCATCCATCCGTTAACCAATCGATTCTCAAGTTCCTCGCCTTTGAGCAGGTATTCAAGAATAGCCTAACCGGATTGCCGATGGGCGGCGGAAAGGGTGGTTCTGATTTCGATCCAAAGGGCAAGTCTGATTCTGAAGTAATGCGGTTTTGTCAATCATTCATGATGGAACTTTGGCGTCACATCGGTGCCGACCTCGATGTTCCGGCAGGAGACATTGGTGTGGGTGGACGAGAAATCGGTTACCTCTTCGGTATGTACAAGAAATTAGCAAACGAGTTTGTTGGAATATTAACCGGCAAGGGTCGCTCCTATGGTGGTTCTTTAATTCGCCCAGAAGCGACTGGGTACGGTTTGGTATACTTCGCTCGTGAGATGCTTGCGACAACTGGAAAATCCATTGAAGGTGCAGTTTGCTCGGTCAGTGGTAGCGGAAACGTTGCTCAATTCGCGTCAGAGAAGGTTCTCGATCTTGGCGGCAAGGTCGTAACAATGTCCGATTCATCCGGATGGATTCACGATCCAGCCGGCATTGATCGCGAAAAGTTAGATTGGATAATGGATTTGAAGAATAATCGTCGTGGTCGAATCAGCGAATATGCAGATCACTTTGACGGAGTAACATACACTAAATCTCAACCTGAACCTGCTTCAAACGGGCTTTGGGGAGTGGATGTTGATGTTGCACTTCCTTGTGCAACACAGAATGAAATCAATGAGGAAGAGGCAAAGATGCTCGTCGCGAACACGGTAATCGCCGTTGCAGAAGGCGCAAACATGCCTTGCACACCTGAAGCTGTAGAGGTTTTCCAATCAAATGGCGTTTTGTTCGCTCCTGGAAAGGCATCGAATGCTGGTGGAGTTGCGACTTCTGGATTAGAGATGTCACAAAATAGCCTTCGAATGAGTTGGACTCGGGAAGAAGTCGATGCTCACCTCGATAGAATCATGATTAATATTCACAAGAATGCTTTCGATACCGCCGAGAAGTATGGCATGCCTGGAAATTACGTAGCTGGTGCAAACATTGCCGGATTCCTCAAGGTTGCTGACGCAATGTCCGCCCAAGGTCTTCTTTGAAATTGAAACCAATAGTTGCTTCGAGGAATTTAATGCTCCTCGTTTATCGAAGAAAGGAATTTTTGCATTCTCTCTGTTTTCGGATTTTCAATAATCGAAGAGGATCCTTCTTCGGCGACTAATCCTTCATCCATGTAGATGATACGATCGGCAACATCGCGGGCAAAATTAATTTCATGTGTGACGATTACCATCGTCATACCTTCGTCAGCAAGCCCGCGAATTGTTTGCAAAACCGAGCCAATTAATTCTGGGTCGAGCGCACTTGTCGGCTCGTCGAACAAAATCACTTCAGGTTTCATCGCCAGCACTCTGGCAATCGCGACACGCTGCTTCTGGCCCCCAGATAGATTGCCTGGAAAAGCATGAATTCGGTCGAGCATGTCGACTCGGCCGAGAACTTGATGAGCGATTTCATTCGCATCTTCCACACTCATTCCACGTACTTTTCTCAAACCGAGAGTAATGTTATCAAGAACCCGCAGATGAGCGAATAATTCGAATGATTGGAAGACCATTCCTATCCGAGATCGGATGTCGTTAACATCAGCATAAGGTGTATTGATTTGCTCACCACCTAGTTTAACAACACCTGCAGTCGGCTCAATCAATCGATTAATGCAGCGTAATACAGTCGATTTTCCAGAACCAGACGAGCCGATAATTGCGACTGATTCTCCTCGATTGACATCGAATGACACGCCGCGTACGGCGTGAACGCCGCCAGCATACATTTTCTCAAGGTCGGCGATACTCAAAACGACTTCACTCATTCAAGCACCTCCGGAAATGCCGAGTCCAGGAATTCGTGTTTTATCTTCTAGCCAGCGCAGAATTAGGGCGAGAGTCCATGTGACTACGAAGTAAGAAACCATGACCATCCCCCACGTCCAAAATATCTGAAAAGTAATTGCGATAATCAATTTGCCTTGCCTAGTTAATTCGCTATATGCGATTACCATCGCCAAAGAAGAATTCAGTACTAAATTCACCATCTCGTTGCCTAGTGGTGGGATACAAATCCGAATCGCTTGTGGTAGAATCACTTGATTCATAGTTCCCATATAGGTCAGGCCAATGCTTCGACCAGCTTCCATTTGGCCTGAAGGAATTGCTGCGATGGCGCCTCGAATTGTTTCACATTGATAGGCGCCGGAATTCAGACCAAGTGCAAAAATTGCGCTCAAAAACGCTCGGTCTGAGAAAACAAATTCATGAGTTTTTGAAATTATTGATGGAGCGTCAGCCGCATAGAGCCCGCGTTCAATGAATATTTCAGCTCCGCCACTTAGAAGATATAATTCAGTAAATATATCTGTACCAGCTCCTTGAATATGTTTACCGATTTGCACTCCGAAGTGGATAAACATGAATTGTACAATTAATGGAGTATTGCGGAAGAAGTCAGTGTATAGGGTTGCAATGCTTGCCAATGGTCGAATTCCCCAAGGGTTCAGTTTGAATCCATATGAGAATTCATGTTTCTTGAATTGCCCTTTGAAGGTGATAAATAATATTCCAAGGTAAATCAGGGCAATTCCCAATAAGAAATTAAAGAATGCATCAGGATCTCCGACTGGAGCGAAGATGTATTCGATTCCAGTAAGACCCAAATTTCTGAAATCAGAAATTGATTGCCAGAATGTAACGAACCCACCATTGATTGCAAATTCAGAAAATGGTAAACCTACAAGGATTGACGCTCCGAGGGCTCGAATCAAATTAATTCTGTATTTTTCAGGAATTTGGTAACCAGAAGATTGTCGATTTTCAGCGAAGGCTTCTGCTATCACTTGTTTGTTGTATTTTTTAATCGCCAACCATGATATTATGGTGACAATAAGAGCGGAGAAAAGTCCACTTGATTGGTTGCCGAGCACTTTTCCTAAGATTGAATAGACTGGAATGAATATCCAGAAAAAGTATAATGCTCGGCCGAGATTCCCTTCAATTATTTGTTTCAAAGTCGTTGGTGCAGTTTTACACATCGCTAGAGTAACGCCGATAAAGAAACCTAGTAAAATCCCAAATCCAACAATTTTCACAGTTGCTTTCAATCCCTGCCAGAGATTGTCTTTAGAGAAGTCGACAAAATCATTGAACTGAGTCAGGTCGATTATTTCAAAGCCTACTGCTCGATCTTCTCCAGCATTTTCTGTCCAGAGAATGGTTCCTTCCTCGCCGATAATTACTCCTTGAAATGCATCTCTCATAGCGATATCATTTACTGAAAAATCATTTGACACAGGAAGTAATTGTGGGATAATGATATTCCCACCATCTTTACTCAAAGCGATGTATCCTGATGGTCCAGCAACGATGAATTTTGTAGTACCCAATACTTCCATTGAACTTATTTGTCGCTGAAGTGTAGTATTCCTACCTTCTGATTCGATTTCAACCAATAACCAATTATAGCCAACTGCAGTAGTCAATCCCTCTTGGGTAGACTTCAATATTTGTCCTTCAGATGTAATAGCATATCCTCTATTAGCTAAGTAATAATCGATTGAAATAATTGTAGAATCAGTCAATCCATCAGGTGTATCTCTTTCTTCCCAATTCAATCCCCCATCTTCAGATCCGAAAATCCGACCTTCATTTGCGGCGATTAATCCTCGTTCACCCTCAAAATCAACATCATTGAAATCTATTGATAACCCAAACGTTCGGTCGAGCCAAATACCATTTTCAAGAATCCAAACCGCACCATTTTCTCCTACTGCGACCACAACACCTTCGCCGGTAATTGCGACACCGAGCAAATCCGCTGCGGCGGGTGTCGTGTATGAAGTCCAAGTATTGGATTCGGCGGGCTTCAGAATTACGGTTCCCCGCTCACCAGCAGCGACGATGATATCATCGAGTGAATCACTTGTCCAAAGATTGGACGTGGTCGGTGATTCGCTCGATACCCAAGTCTGCATGTCGGAGCTGTTGAGAATAATTCCACCCTCACCGAAAACCCAGATGATTCCATCAGAATCTGCTGTGGCGGTTAGCAAATCAGATTCAACGCCACTATCTGCAGTTGACCAACTGCTTTCATAACCCTCTCCTAAAATTGGTGTGAGGAAAATAAAAATGATTGAAGTAGAAATAATTATCATTCTAGCAGAAGTTGGAACATCAGACCAAGAAAAGATTCGGTTTGTTCGCTTATTCAAACCTAAGCCTCATACTTTCGTATACATTATCAAATATAGTATGGTCGCCAGTTGTATCTCATCATTTTCAATAATATTATTACAATGTTAATTGAATAAATGATTAATACATCCGTATTTCACCTGAATGAACTTACCATAATTCTAAGTTATAATCCATCGGCATCAATAATATGAGGGGAGTTCACTCTAACTCGGCCATACTCCTTATCCTCGTATTGCTATCAGCGGTTGTACCCGCTCAAGCCGGAGCTGGAGAATACTCTATTGGTGTCGTCGAAGGAACACCTGCTGTATCATATATGCATGATTATAGTCATCTTGATGAAATCACTTTTTTGAATGATGGGATGGCTATTAGAGGCTTGATTAATGGAGAATTCGATTTCCTTATTGCTGATCATTTAGTTCTAGCAGATATAACTGGAAATTTTGATTATAATGAAATGAGTATTTTGGGTGGCGTCGGTGAAAGTCGGAAAGTAGTTCCAATCGTTCGTTCAGATAGTACTGAAGATTATGGCAACATCGAGTTATTACAGGCAGTGAATGCAGCGATTGCAGAAATTTATCAGTCAGGGGAATATGAGATTTTATACTCAACTTGGTTTACAGATATGAGCAATATTCAGGAATTTGATTACATCGCTTCACTAAATGATGGTTGGCCTACTGTATCTTCAGGAGGCCGGCTCGAAAAAATTCTGAATCATGATAAGGAATTTTTGGCTTGCACATATGACCAGAGCAATGGTCTTAGTAGTACTGGCGATGAAGGTATAATGATTGGTTTCGAAATTGATTTAGCTGAATCTATTTCGAAAAAAATCGCCGAACATTACGGGTTTGATTTTGGATTTAGGGTAATCGAGAATGTCGAAAAAATCGGTGTGGTAAACGAATTATTGAATCAAGAGAATTGTGACTTTGGATTGGCGGGATTCACTTCAGGTGAGGCGATAACGAATGGCCTACATCCTGGGATTCCATATTATTCTGGCGGGATGGTAATTGCGGCATCGACACAATCACCGATTGTTGAGAGCGTAGCCTCAATTTTTGAGGCACCTGAGCTTATCGAAGATGCTGATAGTTTTGATTTACGTTTAATTTTCATTGGAATTTTAGCAATTTTTATTGTTTTCAGATTACGTATGAACCCAATTTGACCGCTGTTCTTTCATCAGCAATCTTCATCGTCATTATCTGCTTGAGGAACAACATGGCAGAGATGATTTATCACGGTAAGGTCAAACAAGTTTGGAGCACCGAAGACCCGGATATTATTGAATTTCGATATACTGATCAAATCAGTGTTTTCGATCAAATTATTCCAAGTTTAGTTCCGAGAAAGGGTGAATCACTCAATCGTGCTTCTTGCCATTGGTTCAAATTGGTCGAAGAGGCGAACATTTGTGAAACTCATATTATCGAAATGAACGCTCCTGATCGTGTTCGAGCTCGGCGTTTCGATGTCGTAAAAGAACCAGGAACAATATCTAGTAATCGTGAGAACGTTTTTGTTCCCCTAGAAGTAATTTGCCGGCATTATCTCGCTGGATCGGGTTGGCGTAGGTATGCACGCGGTGATGCATCGGCTGAAGAATTTGGTTTTGCACCCGGAACAGTATTACAAGAAGGCGCTAAATTACCTGCACCATATCTTGAAGTATCGACAAAATTCGAGAAATTCGACCGTTTGCTAGATAGAACTGAGGCCTTAGAAATTTCAAATTTATCAGAAGATGAGTTTGATTCAATTCTAGAGATCGTCGTAAAGGTCGATGAAATTATTCATAGAGAAGTTAGTAAGAGTGGATTGATTCATGTCGATGGTAAGAAAGAATTCGCTCTTGGAAAAGATCGAAAACCGGTTCTAGTCGATTCTTTTGGAACTCTCGATGAAGACCGATGGTGGGATGCAGAATTATATGCAAAAGGTGAGATTGTGCAATTGTCAAAGGAATTTGTCCGCGAGCACTATTTAGGAACTGGCCACCATGCTGAACTTCGTGAGGCTCGAAAAAATGGAACGGCAGAGCCACCAATTCCAGCTCTTCCACATGCGGTTATCGACCAAACTGCTAATCTCTATGCCAATATGTTTACTCGATTGACCGGTGAAAAATTTTGAGGTGACTTCTTGGGAACTCATGAGTATGAGGAAGATCCTCGAAATTCTGATGTATGGATTTCGATAAATGGAGAATTATATCGTCGAGCCAATGCGAAGATTTCTGTTTTTGATGCGGGATTTTTACTTGGTGATGGAGTATGGGAAGCATTTCGTTTACATCGTGGAAAATTGGTTTTTCTCGATGACCATTTACAGCGATTATTTCATGGCGCCCAGGTTATTGCCCTCGATATCGGTCGGACTAAGAAAGAGATCATAGATGAAATCGAGCGTGTGATTGAAGCAAATCAGATGGTAGATGATGTTCACATTAGATTAATTGTTAGCCGTGGACTGAAACCAACTCCATATCAGGCACCATGGGTAATTTCCAGTGAGCCGACACTAGTGATTATTCCCGAATATAAGAAAGCAAATCCCGAACGGGCATTGAATGGGATTAGATTGGTAACAGTCGATGTGATTCGCGGACCACAAAACGCCCAAGATCCACGAATCAACAGTCTATCAAAACATAATTGCATCGCCGCCTGTGTCGATGCAAATCGCAAAGGCGGCGATGAAGGTTTGATGTTAGATCCGAATGGAAATGTTGCAACTTGCAATTCCACCCATTTCTTCATTGTCACTAATGGCGAGGTTTGGACCTCGACTGGAGAGTATTGTCTAGATGGCATTACTCGTCAAAAAATCCTTGACATTTGCTCCGATAATGGCATTCCTCACTATGAGCGAGATTTCACTATTGAAGATGTCCACAATGCTGACGAGGCATTCGTGACCGGAACCTTTGCCGGCTTAACCCCTGTAATCGAGTTTGATGGCAAGTTGATGAGCCAAGGTCGACGCGGTGAGATGGTGGAATGCTTGCAAAATTTCTATCTTGATTTAATTAGGAGTGAATCGAGTGACTGACCCCGTTCGCATTGCTATGTGGTCAGGCCCGCGAAATATTTCCACCGCTATGATGTATTCTTTTGATAATCGCGGTGATACTATCGCTATAGACGAGCCGTTTTATGCACATTATCTCAAAAAAACTGCTGTCGACCATCCCAATTCCCAATTGGTTATTCAAGCCGGAGAAACCGATTGGCAAATCGTTGCGAATCGTATTTCTGCAGGATCTACTGGTGAAGCAAAAATCTACTATCAAAAGCACATGACTCACCATCTATTTCAAGAGATGCACGGTGATTGGATGAAATTACTAACTCATTGTATTTTGATTCGTGATCCTCGTGAAGTTCTTCTCTCACTTTCCAAAAAAATAGATGATATAGATGCTCAAGCCACTGGAATTCCACAGCAGATTGAGTTGTTAGAAACCATTCAATCCTTAACCGGTCAGAACCCTCCAATCATTGATTCTAGAGATATTCTTGAGAATCCGCAAGGAATGCTCAGTAGCCTTTGTCATAGCATAGGTATTCCGTTCGATGAATCGATGCTATCTTGGAAACCGGGCCCACGCGAGTGTGATGGAATTTGGGCACCACATTGGTATGATGTAGTGTGGAAATCAAATGGTTTTGCTAAATATCGACCAAGACACGGAGAGTTGAATCAAGAATTAGAAGACATTTATTCAGAATGTAAGGGCCATTATGATAAATTGTATGCTCAACGTTTGTGTTGTTAACCATAAATTCGCATCAATAATCCACATTGTCTCTTTTCAGCACCCCTTAGCATTACTATTAGATGGCGAACTGCATCTAGAACTCCACCATCGATTAATTCATCAGCATTAATACTCCAATCCTGCCTTTGAATCGAATCCCTCAATTCGATAACTTCCTCCTTAGTCAACCAGCCACAAAGAACCATCCCGCTCATGGTATTTGTGAATCCTGCTTCACCTAGATTATTTTCATCTAATCCTTCGCTGAGTTTTATCAATAAATCGTGAAATATCTTCTCTTCTGAATTATCGATAGTCGATGCAATGATGTATTCGATGGCATTTCCTCCTTCGATTGGAAAGCGACCTAATCTATCTCTTGTCAAGCCCTTTTCAATCGGTTCGGGAGTTTCACCATCATCCGGCAAATCTAGGCAGGATAGAAATAATATCGTAGCTGGATCAAATATTGGTGGCACACCTTGCTTAAATGCGGATATGTCTGGAGAATTTTTCACTAATTCTTTCAGTTGATGATGATCTCCACCCAATGAGGATTGTATCGGTTCTATTAATTCAAGAGGATCAATTCTCAGTGGGTCGAATGAGTGGAATGCAGAGGGTTTGATATATCGAGACAAGGGTAATTCTCCTGTTACTTTTTTCGACCAAGTTGATTCAATCTTCGTTCAAATTCATCGAGGAATTCATCACCATCATCTTCGTCATTATTAATCGCTTTTTCCTGAACCCCGGGTTGTTTATCGCCGATTGATTGAGACATCCCATCGTCGGCATTATTTTCTTCATTAATCTCTTCAGTTATTTTCGAAGGTGTTGGTGAGAGTTCATTCTTTTTAGTGAATTTTTGCTTAATTGCCGTCTCTGTCATTTGCATCATCATCTTCCTTTCGCGATAATTTTTGACAATCCAAACCATTGAAATCGAAACGCCAATTACCAATAGCGCTGCAGCGATTCCAGTAGTCCAATCTGTAATTGAGTTCTTTGGGACATAACCATTCGACAAAATCATTCGGACTTCATTATCGGAAAAATCAGATTCAATGTCCCATGGGAATTTACAACTGAATTCGATTACAATCTCTTCTCCATCCGCAACATCTGGCCGATCGATTGTTGGTAAAAGATAGACACTCGACGCATCGATTGTATGAATCGCAGAATAGTCACTTGCAGTAACTAGTAAAGAACAATCAGCATCGCTCAGAAGGTGTTGATTATCTCGGACAGTTGTGACCCGAATCTTTTGATTTTCTCCGCTACCTAGAGCTTCAATTCCAGTAAGGCCTACATTCCAATCAGTTCGCCTAACTTCAAAATCTGTTTTAGTTAGGTGTGTTTCAATTCCTCTAGAATCTAACACTCTCAATCTCAGAGTCCGAATGCCTGGATTCGGAGACCATCCTGTCGATGTGAGATTAATCTGTCCCGAAGATTGATTTTCTTCAGCGACACCAATTATTGAATCTAACATTCTTCCCTCATCATCAATCAACAATATCGTGTATTCGAATCGCCCGGTTCCATTGAGAATCTCACAAAATGATATTGTTGAGTTGAAAGTACCTGAAATACTGCATGTCACACTTCGTTGGGAAGGATTTGAAATTACCGAAATGTAAATCAATCCTTCACTTGAATCGATTGTTATCTCTCCATCTTCATTAGACTGAGTCGCCAACCATCGCCATCCTTGATCTTCCATATCCATTGCTAATTGTCCTTGTGAACCATCAATCACCGTTGAAGTTGAGTCGGTACCATGTATTTTCAAAGAAATCAAATCACCTTGGATCGCAGAAATAATCGGAGAAGTTCCCCATGAATGGGTCTGCTGAGCAGTATCGAGAAGAATTTCATGAATATTCCCTGCTTCATCTTCTGCTTCGATTCTTATCGTGTAAATTTGACCTTGCCAATTTGCTGACGGTATAATTTCTATTGGTAGTCCAAGCATTTGTCCAACGCCGAGTACCACATTCGTTTCACCAGAAATTATCCACCCACTAGGTAGACTCCTAATGTTGAGAGTAATCGTCGTTGGCGCATTTCCATTATTGGTCAAGAATGCGTGTGGGTATCCTCCATCTTCAGAAACTATCCAAGGACCTTGCCCCCCTAGTATGAAATCGTGGATTACTGCAACACGTAGTGGTACAATTGTTTCAGAAAGGCTTTCTCCTTCTCGTAATCTAAGGTGCAATTCTACTGTTCTCCCATATTGAGCATTAACAGGAGGGGTGATGTTGAGATACATTGGAGCGGACTCCCCTGGATCGAGAATCGGTAATTCATCAGGAGATTCAACTATCCACCCATTCGAGCCATTGACATAGACGGAGGAGTAAGCTCTACTGGGTGCATTACCTTCTTGCACAATTGTCATCTGAATTGTTGAACCTTCTGGATCAATCTCTAGGTTGGCATAATTCGAATTAGCCGACCAAGATTGAATATGCCCGATTTCAATTATAAATGAAATAATCTCAATAATTTCCCCACGTGCTATTATTGTTAGATCAACCTCCATCTTCGATCCATTCCATGCTTCGTTCGGTGAAGTAACTGGAATTGTGAATGAGGAGCTCGCATTTACTGCAACCGCGCTGGTGTTAGTGGATTCCACCGACCATCCCGTCGAGGAATCCGAACCACTGTAGACAATGTTAATCGAGCTTTGAATCTCTAAATCATCTTCCATATTTCCGATATTTCGTGCTTCAATTTCAATATCTGTTGAACTGCCCGGGTCGACTAAAATGGTCGCTCCAGAAATGTTGCTACCATCGTGCTCAGCATTAATTTCCCAACGATGGTCTTGTCGAGCCTCAAGTAAGACAATTTCAGATGAATCAACACTCGTATTTCCAATCGATGTCATCTCTAATTGAATCTGAATTGGAGTTGCAGCGGGAGTGGCAGTAGGAAGTACGATAATCACGGGAATAGTTCGTAGGCTACCGGCACCAAGGGCCACAATTTCACTTGAGAAAGAAACAGTTATTCCAGGGTCTTCGGTAAGGTTTGAATCGAGAATAATCTGGTGGCTAAGTTGATAATTATCTTCTCCATTACCTTGATTTTCTAATCTTAACATTACTAAAACATCCTCATAAACTTCTACTTCGTGTGGTTGATCAACTGGTGAAGTAACGCTTAATGACGCTCTGTATATCTGTAATACTTCGAGTGAGAAATCAATGCTATGGTCTGAAGATTGTTCACTCGCATCAAAAAATGAGTGGAAAGCTGGCGAAGCAGCAGGTGGTAATTCTAATGTCAGAGATCCGTAGACACGGGTGCTACCTGAACGAGTTAACATCATCGAATCACCAGAGATTGTCAAATCGCCACCCGTACTCCAACTCCAGCCTGAAATTACCATGCCTGCATCTGCTAGTGACCACTCTAATTGTGTGGTTGAATTTTGGCCGGTGCCGGGCATGTCAGCAGCCAGATTCCAAGTTAAGATGGAATCAGGATCACTTCTTTGGTGAACATCCATGACAACTCCTGCTGCTTCGAATTGGAGAGATATCGACTGGCAATCTCCTTCCTCCGTGCCGACACATAATTCAAATGGTGTCGAGACATAATCGCCAAGGTTTGCATTGTTAGGCACACCGATTCGAGCAGTCATCAATATGACTTCATCTGGTTCGAGAGTTAGGGCAGTAATTTCATTTCCAGATAGGTCATAGAGTCGTAAATCTGATCCCCAAGCAGTATTATCCCAAGACATAGTAATCTGATTTTCAGCAGCGTTGCCTAGATTATGGACTAGAACCCACGCTTTCGCGTCTTCTCCCAGTAAGCCATATCCAAGTGAGTTAGATGTGCCATCTGGCCCTCTTACCGAGAGGCCTCGTGTACGGTTTGCTTCGATAGGCAAGGCAGCTGTAACGCTAATATTTGTATCCTCATCGAGTGTGATTGTTAGCGCTAGGTATCCTGAATCTGAACCTAAAGCACTTGAAGGGGCGTGGATTCGAAGGTTTGGGGTCCAAATTTCATTAGTTGGAATTTCGATTCCAGATAACCCACCCACCGTTTCATCCGACCAAGACCAACCAGTTGGTAGGTTGGAATCTTCGACGCTCAAAGACCAAGTGCCAGCTAATCTGCCTGTAGAGCGAATATTCGGCATTGCTACAGAACTCTGACCTGGTGTCACCCGTACCGGCTCAGTCGCCATTTCGAATGTGGCATTATACGGAGGTACGATTGATAGTATCGTAATTTGAACGTCATTGTCAACTCGTGTTTGGCTGAGATTTGACCACGGGTCGAGGACCAATTCGAATGTGTGTTCACCCAAATCTCCAATCCATTCGACACTAAAGGATGAGAATGATCCGCTTCCGCTTGGATCAACCGGTTGCATCGTACCGATTCGTTCTGTTGCGATTACAATCCCATCTGCGTAGAGAATCGCATCGGTGTCACGGTCGGTATCTGCCGTGCCGGCATTTTCGAAAAATGCTGTGACTGTAATAGTTTCACCAGGATCAGGCGCTGTTGGATTGAACTCAATTCCGCGCCCGTCTTGCACCGGCCTCACATCAGCCCGAGCCAATGAGACTACTGTGTCGCCGAGAACCAAGTCGAGAGTCGCATCACCATCGATATCTGCCAAAGACGGTGAGGACCATGTCCGATGGCCGATATCGACGGCTGCATCCCATTCCGGATTAACCGCGGCCATCGTGCCTAATTCACCATCATATGCTCGAAGTTCTCTTCCATATGGAACTAATAATTCGGCTTCACCAGTGCCATCGATATCCATCCAAATCGGTGCTGCTACTGCAATTCCATCGTTTGGCGCGCCGGTGGGTTCTAGAATTTCGACACTGAAGGCTTCCTGAGGATTAGCCGTATCGGTATTTTCGTGGCAGCCTGCATATCCATCTCTATTGGCAAGATTATTCTGCCCCCAAGTTATCCAACAAACTCTATCGTGATCTCCATCTCCATCCGTGTCGATTACGATTGGTGGTGCATCAGCGAAGCCATTTGAGGCCTCGAAATCCCAAATTTGAGTTCCGTCTGAAATTTCCAACCCGTAAAATTCAGCACCGTCTGCAGCACTATTATCATCAAAATCGGTAGGGATGGTGACAACCATTTCCATTGCAGAATCTGAATCGAGGTTCGCGAGAACTGGGCCAGGCAATCTAATATGTGGGGCGCTTGAATCAAATCCATTCAAATTTCCAAGAGATTTGCCATCCCAATTTGCATCACCATCATCAGAATCGAGTTTCCAGATCCACATCGAGCTTGAGGTGGTTTGGATTGAAGTTAGTAATACATATGCAGTATTTTCATCGGTCTGAACGAAGGTTGGGTCTGATGGATGAGTTCCCTTATCAAGTGTTTTTGACCAAATTGATGTGGCTGCACTCGCAGTCAAATCTAGTGCGAGGACGACCGGTTCATTCGAGCTTTCATCGATAGCAGAGATAACTAATTCGGCAGTTCCATCAAGATCCAGATCAGCCAGTAGAGGTTGCGTAGTTGGTTTGTGGCCCCCAGCCCAACTGCTCGCATAGGGTCCATCAGTACTGCTGATCATCAATGATTCATCGGTATACGTCCAGAGTAATTCGGTCGCATGTCCTCCCCCTGGAATCCAACCTGTCACAGTGCATTCAAGTCTAGGTGAATAAGCTTCGACATGAAATGTCCCACCTGAGTCATAGGCGACGATGATTTCTTGCTTACCATCATCATCGATATCGACGATTACTGGAGCCGCCTTCACTTCCTCGGTAGAACCTAAATCCACTTCCCACGCTAAATCTGCATCCTCACCTTCGATGATTCTCAAAATACTGTGGTCACTACCTCCTACACTTTCGGTTTGAATTAAAATTGTGTACAATGAATCTCCACCACATCGCTCACTTGAGTCAACATCGGTTTCGAGCGATGATGAAAAGTCTGCAATTGGAGTTGCAAAAGAATCCGTCGAGTAAATGTAAGATCCGTATTGCCAATTTAGAGCTGGATCGATAATCGACATTAATTCGCTGGCATCTGCAGGAGCACCAATACCAGCCCCCCCGGTTGGACTATGGGTTGGTGGAAGCGATTCTCGTCCGGGAGTTCTACTCGATTGTGGCCAAGGTTGGTTGCCATCGAGCCAAGTTTCGATTTCATGAGATGTTTCAAAAAAAGTAGAATCATCTAGTGATTTCGACCCTGCCTTTTCGAGAATTGAAACCATAGGTGAGATGGAAATTAGCAGCATTAAAGCACATGCGAGATACGCATTTCTCTTCCGCGAGAAGTTCCTCGACCGAGTTGGCACTACCATCAGAGTATAAGATGGGATTTGGAATCTTCTTGAACATTCGCCTCAAACTCTCCCTCAGACCTACGGTCTGATGATGATAGTGATATTTCGGGTGGATATTCCTACCCGTTGTGCTTATACAGGGGGGGCAGGTCGCCCGACCCGAACGGACTTCTCCTCTGGAGGCTTTGCCGATGAGGGACGGGGGGTCACCGCCTTCCTCCGACAGGCTTCGGAGCGGTCCGTCAAAGGAGGAAGAAAACAATGTACAGCATAGTAACCCGCGAAGATACAATTCGTATCCCAGCGGAATATATCCGAGCCGGACGAAATCTAGCAGAACACATCGACGAGTTAGCAAATGATGCTTTTGAGGGTCGCTTCGATTCAAATGAAAACTATACTGTATTGACCTATGATCACGCACCTCTTGGACGTGGAAAAATCATTCACGGTGATGGAGCAATTTTCCAGCGTGTAACTTTCAAGGCATTACTTTTCACAATGGAAAATAACGAGGTTATCGATGGTTATGCTTCCGAAATTTCAGAATATGGTGCTTTCGTCAGAATTGGACCTATGGAAGCATTACTGCACAAATCACAAATTCTCGATGAGCCGATTAATGTTAATCTAGGAATTAAGCGAATCGAAGGTTCAAAAACTGGAAAATACATAGAAGAAGGAACATTTGTTCGCTCTCGTGTCGTTTCTAAGGCAATAAATCAAAACGACCCTCGGGCGAGCAAAATTGGTCTAAATTGTAAGATGGATGGACTCGGCTCGTATGAATGGTTACAGGAGCAGGATTGAGATGGTAAAGCAACCATTCGCCTGTGGTGAATGCAATCGCATTCTACCCGATCCAGCACATAAGAACGACGTCGTTCAATGTACTAATTGTCCGAGTGCACCTGTAACGACCGATTGGCAGGGTTATGTTATCATTCTAGATCCTACTAGATCTGAGGTCGCAAAAAGATTGAATGTTACCAGTCCTGGAACATATGCTCTCAAGGTGAATATCCGTTAAGGAGGAATAAAAATGCAGATTAAAAATAGAACAGAAAACCCACTTCTAGACCGTGTCGAATTAATATTCGAATGGAATCACAGAAACGAACCAACACCCACACTTGCTGAAATGGTCGCAGCAGCAGCAAAAGCTGAACCTGGCGCGAACCGTGATTTCGTCTTTTTGAAAGAAATTAGCACAAGATATGGTCGTCCATTGACGACAGGTGTCGCATTGATTTATGGCTCTGCAGATTCAGCAGCATTCGAGCAAGAGCACGTAAAAAATCGACACAAAGGTGTCCATTCATCCAACGATAAATCTAATGGAGGCGATGAATGATGGGAGACGGCCCAAACTCTAATGCAAAGTGGTCTAAGTATACTATCGATGGCGAGTCACTCGTTCGAAATGGCGAATTTTGTCCTGCATGCGGACCTGGAGTTTTCCTAGGTGTCCACAATGACCGTAAGGTCTGCGGTAAATGTGGTCATACTGCACAAGCAGCAGAATAATCAGGCTCCAAAATTGTCGAATTCACCATCATTCGTCAACACTAAGTCTCGGATAATTGCAATACCTATTTGGCCTCGTGGTACAGTTCTAACATTTTCTTCTGATTTTTCCCCATCGTGGCGCCAACCTGTCCATATCCACTTATTTTTTCTAACTACGACATCGTAGATTGGTCCAGGTATTGAATGGATATTTGGTTCATCTCCAATATTATCAAAAGTAGCAAATTTGGATCCTTCGAGGCTGATGAACCAACCTAATTTTTTATCATAATTAACATTTGAAATTTTTTCTGGAAATCTCATTGATAATTTTGACAATACTTCTCCATTTTTATCATGTATTTGTACACCTCCTGCTGAAGACCAAACGCTAACCCCCTCCTCACATTCTGAAAAGCTGATAATCGAATCCGCAATTTTCATATTATTGATGGTCGACCAACTCGGGTATTCATTCCTCCAAATCTCATTAGCATCTGCATTGATGCAGTAAAGACCCTTGTTCATCGATGCGAAAAATAGTTTTCCATCAATATTAGTTAGAGCCAATGGTTCAGCATCGACGATGTGTGACCACTGATTGCCAACTGGATGGAGTGATTTTCTTCCTTCTAAAGTTCTCAAACTTGAGCGCCCCTCCCCCTCCATCCAATCAGAATTTAGGGGGATTGCAGCCATTCTAGCCAGTTTGAATTCTCTTTCTACCCAAGTTCCAACCCAATTTCCATCAACGATTGTTGAAGAGGTGACCGGTGAAGGAAAAGGCCTCACTGTTTCTCCAATTTTATTCAAATTTAAATCTAATTTTGCTAATTCACCACCGGTTCCGATTACGATGTGAAAATCATTTGCAGAATCAACTCTAATAGGCGCGAAGCCAAGATTCTGATGCGACATGAAGCACTCTCGTGTCGCATTCCGTTTGAAGGTGTGGCCGAGAGGATTGAAGGCAGATTCCACCTCGGCCTGCCATGGTCAGCCTAATCGTCGCTTCAACAGATGACGATGCTTCAATGACCTTGTTTGAAGGAATGTTACGGCTCGGTGGTTGGAATGATGAAATCACATCAAACCACGGCCGATTTAGAACTCATCATTTACGTGATGTCCACCTTCTATTGATAGATGAAATACATGTGCAAGCAGATGATATTGATATCAAACATCAAGATAATGTCGGTGTTGATGTAGACGATATTCTAATCCTTTCAAGGCATGTTTCTTCTAGCAATACACCTGCAATTACATTGCATTCTATTGGATTACCTGGTGAAACTCCTCATGGAGAAGCGGGTCGTTCTGGAGGAATTAAAGGAAAAATTGTTCCATCCAACCCTCTCTTTGCACCGTTATTTCGAAAAATGGTAGAGTTAGCTACCTCTCGCGGTTTGGGTAATGATTTTGATTTGACTTTAGAAACCACGCACCATGGCCCATTATTGTCGAAGCCGACACTCTATATTGAAGTGGGTTCGACAGAAAAAGAATGGCTACGGACTGATGTAGCTGATGTTTGGGCGGAAACAATTTCTAGCGTTTTAGGCCTAGAGGGGAGCCCTCCACAATATTGGGATGGAAATGGTGAGGTCATGATCGGAGTTGGAGGTGGCCATTACGCACCCAGGCACCGTTCAGTGATTCTTGAAAATAATTTTTGGTTCAGCCATATTTTAGCAAATTATTCTCTTTTATTCGACGACCCAATAGAAGGAGAATTGCCGGGTGGTATATGGCAACATGCATTGGAAATTACAGTTGATGCAACTCGCAGTGCATTCCCAAATGGAGATATTTTTGCTCACCTCGATCGTAAATCTTTCAAGGGGTGGCAAAGATCTGCAATAATTGAAAAATTAGTTGAATTAGGTATTCCGGTTCGACGAGGAAAGGAACTTTCTCGACGATAATAGTCAAGGCTCTTCAGTGTCCGGGTGATTCTATGGGTCTTTTCGGGCGTATCATCGTTGGCTTGATGCCCCTTACTCCAAAATTTGTCATTAATCGTGTAGCCCGTCGATATGTTGCTGGGAGCGATTTGGAATCGGCCATAGCATTAATGCAAAAAATGGAAGGAGAAGGTGCATGTTTTACAATCGATGTACTAGGTGAAGAGATTCAAAATATTGGTGAAGCTAGATATTTTGTCGATGAATATTCCCGATTAATCGACGAGATTACTATTTCAAATCTCGATGCAAACATATCACTAAAACCCACTGCATTCGGTTTGCTCATCGATGAAGATATTGCGTTGGTGAATATTGAAGAAATAGTTAAAAAAGCGGCAATTAACAATATTTTTGTCAGATTAGATATGGAGAATCATCGGGTGACTCAGCCGACAATCGACATAGTTTTCAAGATGCAATCTAGGGGATATAACAACATAGGAACAGTTCTACAGAGCAGATTATTCAGGACAACTGACGACATCAATAATATCGTCAAACAACTCGGAGGATTGGCTGATTTACGAATTTGTAAAGGAATATATCTCGAATCCGCAGAAATTGCTGAAACAGGTTACAGAGAAATAGTCGATGCAACAAATTCGTGCATTGAATTAATGCTCGAACTAGGCGTTTACACTGCTATCGCAAGTCATGATTTGCCGATTATTAATCATACTTTAGAGAGTCTTAAAAATAATGGTTTCGAACTAGGTAAGCCAGATCCTCGACCGAATGCAAGTGAATCAAGGGAAGGAAAAGGGGAGGGTTATGAATTCCAATTTTTGCTTGGAGTTAGAGGTGATGTCAGAAGAAAACTTTCTGCACAAGGCCATCGAACCCGTGTGTATATCCCATATGGCACAAGGTGGTATGAGTACAGCAATCGTCGATTGAGAGAGAATCCTGATGTCGCTTGGCATATTGCCAAAGCCCTGCTATTACCATGGACAAATCGTCGTTGAGTTCCTCAATAACGGTATCGAGAAAAGCGGTCTTCTTTTTCATCTGGGGGATGGAGGTACAGTCTTCGGATTTCACTAGCGACTCTCTTTCCCGTCAGAGTTCGGCCTTTTCCAGTGTGAAGTGCTCTTATTCTCCATCTGCGGCCATCCATTTGCATTATTGTGCCACATGAAAATACTTTTTCCGGATCACATTCGATGGATGTTGCCCAACTCTTTTCGCCCTCGGTCATGGTAATTGGGACGACTGCTTGATCAACTCTAACAGCCCACATCGCTCCAATATATTTGGCTCGTAATCTTCGGCGTTGACGAGATGTTGAATCCTCAATTCTTGTAATTTTGTAAGATTCTGTACTTACTTCAAAAATGTCTCCAACAGTTAATTTTTCATCATCATCAGATTCAATCATCTCGAATCGGCTATCTCTACGATCGGATAGTGTCGTTTTTATTTGAACCATTTTAGGAGGCCGAAGTTCTAAATTATGTACGTCTCCACATTCAATACAACGGACTAAAAGATCCTCTCCCGTACCCTTTTTTGAGCGCTTGAGTACTTCGTGTTCGGTAATGTCAGCACATTTTGAACACGAAGTGACATCGATGATGACCTCATCTTCATCGAACTCGTCCATGCCTCGGCGGCTGGCCTATCTTTATTGAAGCCATCCGCTTAGAGAATGGTTGAAATCATGTGGTCGAAGCCACAACTATGGCGACAGGCGGCGACTATGGTTTACCACAAATGTCCGAGCGCCAGATGTTTGAGCAATTACTCGACGTAGATAATGCGAGAGCGGAAGATGAACCCATTATCGCATCGAATATAGGTCAACAAATGCTTCATATGAATCTTCGAGTAATGCCTAAATCCGTGAGGGCAAGAATCAGAGATATATCAGGTAGAATTCCAGCAAAAAATGCAGTTTTAGTGGGAGGGGGAATTGGACATTTAGCAGCTTGGTTACTCGATCTTTGGGTCGGCGATCTTTCTGAGGTCGAAAAAGCAAAATTGCCGCGTCCAGATTCTTTTAGAATTATTGAACCAGCGGGAAAATTCGTTGTAATTATCGAGAGATTAGTTCGACGGTATAATGCTGAAAATTGGACTCAAGTCTTAGCAAACCCGTGGAAGGAAATTACTGCAGAAACATTGTCTTGGTCGGCTGCAACCACTGCATTACCAAGTTCCGCTAGGCCTTCTCCATTGCCTCAGCCAATCGATTTAATTATTCTAGATTTACCTGAAAACCAAAGGGTTTCTGCTGCGGAATCAGCTTTTGAAATATTAGCTCCCGGTGGATTCATTTTGGTTACTGAACCCGAGGTTCCAACTGGTGAAGTGCCCGAAGTGGAGATAGGTGAAAACATGAGCGATGCACAAGAAAAAGTTGTTTCGTTTAATCGTTGGATAAATTTCATCAAATTTGTAAATGAATCTCACACAATTGGTTTTGTAGAGCTTTCCGGAGCTACACTGGCAGTCATTCGTCGCTCCGACTCAACAGAATAATAATGTAGAATTGTTGAATCATCTCGACTCAATTCAATTGCATCTAAGAATGGTGTAGTGGTAGAATTATCACCAAGTGAATCGAGCAATAAATCGATTCGAAGAATTCCATAACCATAATGATCATCATGTGAACTCTGTCCATCTTTCATCTGTGATGTTTCACTGATTAATTGCTTTACATCTTCAATTGCAGAAACTCCCCCTGAATCTCCTTCTCTCTGTAATTCAGGATGTTCTTCAAGCATGAGGGCTAAGGTTCCTGAAACCCATGCGGTAGATGCAGATGTTCCACTTGACCATCCCCACCATGAAGCAGAACCTTTTCGAAAAAGAATTGGAACTTCGTGTCCTGGTGCTACGATTTCGGGCTTTTTGTCTGGGTTGTTCCTCGGTAAAATCGGATTAGGCCAAAACCTTCCATTATTATCACCCTCTGAACTACCTGACCATAGATTGCCTGTTCGAGTTATTCCGCCCACACAAATTACGTTCTCTACCGATCCTGGAGATGAAACATCACCATCATCATCTTCGCCATCATTACCTGCAGCAGCGATGACAAATACGCCATCATCGATTGCATTTTCGACCGATTCTTCTAAAGTGTCTGTCGTAAAAATACCACTCCCGAATCCTTGCTCACCACCTAAACTAAGAGAAATGATATCTGCTTCTTGGGAAACGCACCAATCTACTGATTCTGCTATACCTTCATCGGTTCCTGTACCTGTACTATCGATTGCTTTTGCAATCAATAATTCAACTCCTGACGCAACTCCCGAAAGCCCACCGTCTGCTACGATTATTCCGGCCATAGCCGTTCCGTGCCCTTCATCATCATATGGTTCAGCACGGTCATTAATTGCATCATGCCAGCCTGATAATTGCAAATTTTTAAAATCAGGGTGAGCTAAATCAATGCCTGAATCTACAATACACAAACGAACTCCTGTCCCATCTAAATTGGCAACATTTTCAACTCCGGTAATCTCTCTAAATTCATCTTCCCAAGTCAAGAGGGCTTGGGGGGGTCCGCCTAGGGTGATGTCATCAACTGCAGCCCAAGCCCATAGGATAATGACCGAAATTGTAAAAATAATCAAAATCATCGAACTAATTCCGACTACAATTGCAAAAGCACTGCCCGAGTCCTTTGAATTATCTTGGTTATCATCGACAGGTATGCCAAATTCGTGCTCATCCTGAAAGGCTGAAGCGACATCTGCAATTTCTTCATCAGACTCGAACATGACGCTCACTCTCTTCTCGATTGAATCCCTGTCTTGAATGCTATCGATGAATGAGCACCTAATAGTGGAATAATTTACTCATAATTTTGACATCAAAGCCATTACCAAGCTTCTTGTCGAGCAAAGTGACTGGTGATTGTTGTATTTGAATTGCAACTTGAACATGCGATTCTAGTGGGTAATGTCATGTCGCAATCAACACAAGTCGTTCCGGGTTTGCCACGTCCATTGCAATCTAATTGGGAGCAAGGAACTTCAATCAAACCAGATGGGTGTTGAATAGCAGGAGTATTGCTCGAGCAAATCGGGCAAATTCCTTGACGTTTTTTAGGTGAGGTGCGAGTATAATCTTCCGATACTTCTCGAGCGCGAACAGATTGAATTCGATCACCGGCTCCACCTAGCATAAATTGAGGATACCAGAGAATATGAATGAAGAGTCCAATAGCAAGAATGTTTGTCAAAACATAAAGACTAGTCACTCCAAAGTTATATTCCACAGTTGGAGGTCTAGCCGCTATCGCATGGGCTCCTGCCCATGAGAATAGGTTGACCAATAGATACCAAAAAGCGAAAGCGAGGCTCCAAAGTCCCAATGAATGATCTCGACGAGCTCGCTCAACTACCCGTGGATCTGGATGTGAATGTCTCTCTTCCACATGAATATCTCGGGTTTCAGTAACTGCTCGATGAACTACGACAAAACTCAAGAAAATTAGAACCAAATTTGCCATGCCGACCGAAGTCCAATCATTAATTCCAGTATTGGTGGGGAAATTCGGTGTGTTTGCGTGAGCCGAAATATATCCCAATTGTGTAGCGAACATTCCAACCAATAAATAAACCAAATTTTCTCGCATAATTGGGAATCTCAACCATAATCTAACAATCACACCAACCCATGCGATAATTGATAATAATGCAAAAATTAGTGACATATCTTTGAGAAATAACATTCCTTCTGTAAATACTCGGTTATAGTCTCCACCGCTAGCGAATTCACCAATTCCAAGATCCCAAGCACCGAGGATTATTGCTACGGATGCCAATAAGAAAGTAGCTGCTTCACCCGCCCCCCATCTTTCGATAATCATTTTCGAATGAAAGGTCGCTTCTTCTGCTAAATTGTCGAGAATTTGTAGTCGAGAATCCTTTTCTGAGAATTTAAATTTGGAGGTAATATCGCTCAATCTAATCGATGCAGGAACTGCATGATCATCGATAACGGTGCCGACGGGTTCCTCTTCCACACCTCTCGGACTCTCGAGGGGGAATTAAGCAACACTATCTGAAGGAATGCAAATATGGCGTGTTTGTAGCAATCGAAGTGTTGTGGAGTTTGGATTTGAGTAGTTGATTATGGCGCCGAGAGGGAGATTTGAACTCCCGAGGGAAAATCCCACATGATTTCCAGTCATGCGCAATACCAGGCTATGCGATCTCGGCTTCATCCCGGCCGAGCCATGATTCTATTTTGAGTCTGTTGTATCGAATCTATCGGAAATAGGTGAATAGAATTTTGATTAAAATTCGTTTCCTTTATTTAACGAAATGAAAGTACGCATTCAATAGTTCAACATATTTGTTGTAACATCAAAAAAGAAAAATTATTATGAAAATTTACAGCCTTATCGATTCAATAAAATTTCTTGGTAAACACATTCCTTACAAAAGTCGAATATAAATTCTCTTTGTCCCATGCCGTAGCGGTTAAATCGGACTCATCTGTGGCGCGCCTGTCGCCACTGTGGCTTAGGGGTATAGCATCCCATTGGTAATGGGAAGGTCGGGAGTTCAAATCTCCCCAGTGGCTCCATTTTTTTGTAGAATTCAGTTTCAAATCCATAGTTTAGTTATTTTATTATTTAGGATGATAATCTAGGGTGATTCTTAGAGTAATAACATTGAAAAAATCCCCCTATATTCTTATTTTCTAGAAGTGGCACCAATTGGTTCATAATAGAACTAACTAACGTGGCAGACATGCCTACCAGCCGCAGAAGGACCGCACTCGCTCTAGTTCTACTGATGATAATAGCACCATTGACCGCCGCAGGAACTGCGAACTGGGTTGGCCCAGTTGCAGTAAATCCCCCGGACGAGGGAATCACATTGACTGGTTTTAGAGTCCCAGGGAATGCAACAGTTCTCGAGGGATGGCTCCACGTAACCGATACAACAGTTGCTACTTCTCCGAATGGTGGTATCAGTTGGGAAGGGGCGGATCTAGATGATGGTTGGTTTTCTGGAACTGAATATAATTCAGATCTTGAGCAGGTAATTCTCCTTGATGATGGTACTCGATCCAACATTAGTAATTTTGATGATGGGTTAATTGAGGTAACTCTGAGTGATGACTACAGGTACAATCCAGGTTGGGAAAGGGTGTACACATTATCCGAAAGTACCTCATATGCTGCTTGTAATAATTCAACGGCTAGGCTTCTTGAACATGGATGGGATAATAATTTCAATGGCAATCTTGAAACATCCGAAATTCTGGAAACAATTATTTATTGTTCTGGAACTGCACTAGCAGATTCAGTTACTTCAGTCGATGTCACGGTGGCTGGAACTGGTTATTCTTCTGATAATCTCACTGCAATTGGTGGTGGTGGTGGTTCTGGCTTTAGTGGCACATATATGATTAGTTCTGGTATCGAAAGCGTCACTATTTCCAACGGTGGTTCTGGATATGGCACTAGCGATGGAATCGCCATTATCTGCCCTGGTAATTGCCAAGGCTCTGGAGCGACGGCTTCGATTTCAAGCGTCAGCAGTTCTGGAGCAATCACTGCGATAACTGTCAATTCGTCGGGCTCAGGATATACTACTCAAGATACTATTTATGTCTTGCCAAGCTCGAGCGGAGGTGGCTCAGGAGCTTCATTATCAGCAGTCTTGGGGTTAGTGGGGCCTATTCATTCGACCAATGTGGTTAATATCGGTTCAGGTTATACTAGCATACCAACTATTGTTGTCTCAGGGAATGGCAGTGGAGCAACCCTTGACGCAGTCTTAGGTGGTACCTTTGATTTTGAAGTGGTTTCAACCGATGAACAATCAGGTCCAAATTGTGAGTTTGGTGGTTATCAAATTGATTCTGGTTTGGATATTAATGATAATAACAATCTTGATGCCACCGAGATTTCGAATACAACATACATTTGCCATGGTGATAAATTATGGCAAGCAACAACATTCTCCAATTTGAATGGCACCAGTTATGGTGATGAACAAACAATGAGTTACGGCGTTATTCCGAGTGAGGCAAACGAAGGAATTGTTGCTGTTGGAACAATCCCCGGTTCTGCTCTTCCTCGAGGCAGTTCAGGATTTTTCGTTTTGCCTGAAATTGCATTACCAAATTCTGAAAATTACAATGGATTGTATATGACTTTCGACCATTGGTATCACTTGGATAGTACTGCTTCAGGTGGTGGTGACGGGGCTTGGATTGAATATCGAATCAATACTGGTAGTTGGTCGAGTTGGTCCTATATCGCTCCTGATGGAGGGTATCCTAGTACTATGTCAACGTCTGCTCCAAGTCCTGCCGGTGCTCCATCTGGAGCGGTTCCAGTATTCGCGGCCGTAAACCATAGTGGATGGGTTTCAGAAAATGTTAGCATGACTGGAATTTCTGATATTGATAATGCATCCAAGATTCAATTTCGATTCCAAATATGGACTTCACCAACTGCTGCTGTGGAGAGGCCGGGCTGGTTCATCGATAATTTTGATTTCAATAATGATGGTGTCGACTTTGGAGTTTGGCATCATGGTTGCTATACTACAATAAGCGCGTCTTGCAATTATCAAGCGAATTCATATGGTGCTCTACAACGAACGATAGATTTGAGTGGTACGAATTCAACATCTTCCATTGAAATAGATATGGAATGGGATTTACAGGGTTACTATAGTGACAATGCTTGTATAGAACTCTCTCTAAATAATAATAGTTGGACTGACATCTCGTCTACACAATCCTCGACATCACTAAATTGTGAAGATCGTGTAGGTGCGATTCCAGGCTATGGTTACGCTGCCCAGAATGGTGTAACTTACACTTCTCAAAGCAATGCTATTAGAACCGTCGAGTTTGATATCCCTTCATCCTTCAGAAATCAAGCAACGGTTTATCTACGAATAATCGTCGATACCGATCTGTATACCCATTATGGTGGAAATTATCCAGGCGACCAACTTGAAGGATTGACTGTCGCAGATTTGCGGGTTGTTGATTATAACGATGTAATTCTCTTCCAAGACGACATTGACGATCCGACAACAATGTCCCATTATGGAACTTCTGTATCAGGTACGACCGCTGGAATTGATGATTGGCAATATCACATATTTTCAGCCGGAATAATGTCTGACCAACTTGGATTCGAAGATGTTACTGCTTCCGATCCTTCTCAAAATAATGCTGATGGATGGACGCGTTCAGGTGCAGCATGGGAATATGGCCAACTTGGTATTGCTGCAGGTCCAACTAACGAGCCATCATTCCCATATGTCTATGGTACAAATTTGGATGGAAGTTATAGTAATAACGCAAATGCTTTCGTTATTTCACCTACCTATTCGATTCCAGCGGATGGTTCTGCATACCTTACATTTGACAAATGGGTTTGTACTGAAAATTATTGGGATGCTGTAGGGATGTACATCAAGGTCAATAACGCTCCATGGCAATATTTCGACCCTGGACTGCCTGGTTGGTATGATGGTACGCCTGGTTATAGTGGCAATGCCATGTATGGTAACGATGTATGGATGGGCGGTGATTGTGGTCAAAGTGACTTTGAAAACCGTATGGCACCACTTGATTCTTATGCTGGTTCCAATGTCAAGTTCAGGTTCCAAATTTCTACCGATTCTTCGGTAATCTACCAAGGAGGTTATATCGATAATTTCGGTGTAACTGTTGCTAATTATGGTCAAGGTGGACATTGGTTGAGCCCACCGTTTGTAGCATCAAGCATTGATGATTTCAATATGGGATGGATTGATATTGATGCATCATCACCAGATAATACATCGATTCGTGGAACCTTAATTGATGCAGTCACCGGTGATGTAATTCCCGGATACATGAATACAACGTTCCCAATGTCGTTAGCTGGAGTCGATACCGCATCTCACCCAACTCTAAAGATTAAGGTTTTAATGGATACTTCCGATGAGGAGGCTACACCCCGAATTCATAAAATTCAGGTTGGTGGTAAGAGATTCTTAACCGCACAGATGGCTGATTACAATGGTTGGCAATTCAGTGCAGGTGTCGAAATTGTTGATGATTTGATAAATGCAACATCAATTGCAGGAACATTGACTTCTGAATATATCGAGTCATCTAGGCCTATAAAGAGCATTACTGTATCTGGTAATTTCTCCTCAGGATTGATGATTACCGCTATCGGAGAAACTGGTGCTACTCTCGGTCAAACACCTCAAGGATCAATCGCTTTTACTACTCCTGAAACTGGTTTCGGGCTGTCGATATCATTGCCTACTAATAGTTGGATTGATAGGCTCGTTATTACAGCTAATTTCGCTGAACCCGCTAGGGATGCTACAATCGATGTATTAAATGATGGAACTGAAGAATGGGCATTCCCATCAGGTTCGAATTATGGGCATTATGGCTGGCAATCCTTGGTTAATGATGGTGGTATTCAATCAACATCTGCTACTGTCGAATTAGACGGATTGTCACCGAGTACAGTCAATATTCGATTACCTTCTCTTGCCGCAGTATATGGTGGAATTATCGCAATTGCACCTGATGCGAATGGATTTGAAGCCCCGGTCTCGGTTTCCATTGGATCTAGTAGCCAAACAAGTTCGTCCAGCGATGATATATTCTACAATTTCTTGGATTATAGCCAGGTGGCTGGAATCAATAATCTCGGCACATCACATATCGATTCGTCGACCGGTCGTGAATGGCGTGATGTGGAGATTTCTATCGATTCAAATTCTGCTCAGAGCGTCACTCTAACTCGCCTCGGAATTGGATACTTGATATTTGAAAATGTTTCTGGTTTAGGTAACGATATTGCAGCATACCACTCCTCATTGGCTCAAGATGACCCTCCTCCAACTATGATTTCGATTCCATTGAATGTTACTGCAGAGATGGGTTCACTTTCAATTGATGGCGATGTAAACTTTGATTACATAATTACTAACAGGGATTTCCAAGTTCCAAATACACTCTACCCTACGGGTGAAATGTTTGAAATAACTACTAAACATCATCACCTAATTGATAATATAAATCTTGAGACAATTTCTCTGAAAGGCACCGCATCTGATGGTGAAATATTGATGTTCGAAGTAACCAATGGAGCTGATGGTTTATGGGGAACTGGTTCTGATCCTGTTTCGTTTAGTCAATCATCTGGCAATTCTGTTGCTCCAATGGATATTTCTGCAAGTTCTGTTGAACTATTGATGCACAATGATGGAAATGTCGATGTCGTTGTTCATTGGAATTTTAGCGTTAGTTGGATGTGGGATGATGTTGATTCTATTCGCTGGGTATCACAAGCATATGATACTAATGATGAAACTGTATGGCCTGCTGTATCTTTGAGTGGTCAGAATGGTAAGAAAGCTGTTGAGAACGATCTACAAATTGATTCATTCGAAGTTCACGATCAATTTGGAAGATTGCTGTCGAATCAATACTCGACATTCTATCCGTATACTATGGTAGATGGAAGCGAGTTGAATATCACTGGTTCAGTTCGATTCCAAGACTCAACCGATGACCGACCTAGTATTAGTGATTTTAATGTCGGGCTGAATTTATCGGGTGGCATGTATCTATTGACTTCAGGAGAAGATGGAACTTACCATACTTTGATCACACCACCAGCCGGGTTGGATACTCTAGTACTCGTTCCGGAGATGATAACTGTAGGTCCGACAGGTTCTTCACTCGGTGCCGAAGATGTAACTGGGAATTTTGCTAATGTTCAGATTCGAGTTGATAATGCTCCTCCTGTGGCAGGGCCTATTGAAGTAAATACGCCGACGGGATTACAACCTGCTCATGGCAAGGTTTGGGATCCAACGGTTCCTCTATCCGTTTTCGTCACAATAGATGAGGGACATGCTCGCGGTGAAATTGTGACCCTACACTATTGGAGGGAATCTGTCGATGATATTGATGGAGACGGCATCGCTGATGCTGATGAGTACCTATCTCAAACCCAACCTTTGACCTCTGGAATGACTGGCCAACAACAAGTTAATTTCGCTGGAATTGATGTATCTGGTCAATCATTCAACTCCCCTGTTCATATGTGGATTGAAGGAACTGATTGGGCTGGGCTTTCATATCAAGATGGCGGAACTGGCGGTGGAGCTGGAGCCGTAAATTCATGGGCTTCAGTAATTATTGCTACCGATGAACCAACAAGTTTGCTAGCATCTGGATATAATTTAGATCGTCAATTAGGCTACTTACTCCCCGGAGTTACACACACATTTTCGATGCAAATTGAGGAACCTAACGGCCTCAATACATTGGATAATGTTTCAGTAATGCTTTGTGGAGATGGATCTACGAATTTAGGAAAATTATTCTATAATCCCTCGCGGGGCACTCTTTGGACTGCAACCGATAGTTTGGTCTCTCCAATATCTGCTCAAACCGCTCAGGTGACTTCCACAATTATTCAATTAAGTATTAATTTTGAAATTTCTTGGAATTTCCCATGGGAAGATGGTCAAAATAGTTGTAAACCAAGTATTTCCATTCTTGATGATTTCACTACAGTTGCTTCTCAGAATAATATTGGATCCTTATCCTGGAGTCTTGATAATCAATATGTTGCGATTCCAGATTCAATCGAAGACATGACACCGCCTCAAGTATTGGCAGATGGAGTGTCAGTATATCTCGGCCAAGGTGACGAGTTCGAGATGTCTGGAACAGTTTATTATGTCGGTTCAGGAGCTGTAGCTACATCCATACCCGATGATTTAGAAGTCCAATACACCGTCATTTACGGGACTCAAGAAATTACTGTTTCAACTGGCGTAAACGACGATGGGACCTTCATGGAATCGATGATATTGCCATCCCGAGTGCCTTTGATGCCGACGATGGATGTTACTACATCTGTCTTGAATATGCCAGGGCTCGGCACTTCAGTTTCCAATTCGGACGCTACTGTTACTGTCGATAGTAAGGCACCCACCGTACTATTCGATCAATCAGCTTATCCTGATTCATCATTGACAATAATTGAATCAGATCGTGTAGATGAGGTTTTCATCACGGTGACTATGGTGGATGAAATCGGTATGATCGTTGGTTCATTAGATGTTTCTTGGGTATATTTGAGAAATAATTTGCCAGTTGCTGGTTCAGAAGGAAGTGGTCAATTACCAATGATTGATGATGGTGCGACAAAAGATGTCTACCAAGATATTCTTGATTTGACTCCTCTTAATGGTATGAAAATTGAACAGGGAGATCAGATTGCATTTTGGGTCACATCGACCGATCGAGCTGGAAATGAAGTCTCTGGATTGGGAAGTGCATCTGCGCCTCGAATACCATCTCTGAGGATAATGGAATTCCTCGGGACTTATTCTCGCTCTGTTATCAATCCTACAATGCTCCCCTTAGTTGGTGAAATGTTGACTATCCAAACTTTCTGGGAAAATACCGGTAAGAGGGATGGTGAATTCGAAGTTGGTCTCTACGAATTGAAGACCAATCCTGATGGCACCTCATCTTGGACTATGTCTTTCTCAACTTTGAGAGATGGCGATGTAAAAATTGTTCTAAATGCCCAAAGCTCTAGTGTAATGCATAATTTCCAGTGGGAATCATGGCAGGAAGGTCAGCCGATTTTGGTTTTAGTTGTCAATCAGGACTTCGAAAATAATAATCGTATGAATGTCGAATTATCTGGCATCAATGTCCAACCTATTCCAATCGAAACATCAAATGATAATGTCATGATTTTGATTGCGGTAGGTGCTTTGGCTTTAATTGGAGTTGGATTCTTTGTAATGAGAAACCGTGGTGGTGATGATTACTATTACGAGGACGATGATGATGATTCCTATTATGAAGAGGACGAAAAATGGGAATATGATGAAGAATCTAAAGACCAAGACGATGAAGAATACGAAGATGAAGATTGATTGAAATTTTCAGAAACGGCATCTTAGACTGACTTGTATAACCTGCGTATGCTCACTTACATTACCTCTCTTGTTTATAGGCTAAATGACTGCGTTATGGGGATGAGGAAGCATTTCCTCGGATGGGATTAGTATGCATAATGGGGGCGATGCCGTGACCGTAGAGGAATTGAAAGACGAAGTAGAGGACCTAAAAGTCCTGGTTAATACATTATTGACAATAATAATGGAAGAGGCAGATGGTGTTTCATCAGGTGCCGCACCAACAATCCCAAATCAACCACGTCGCGGCTACTGCATGTGATTTCAGTATTCACTGGTTTACATAGTTATCATTAGCACCCTACCTTCTTTGTATTGGATGCCATATACCCTCATGGTTCAAGATGACCGCCTTCTTCGAATGACTCGATGGCGATTGAAAAAGTCCTACTGGTGGGCGCTATTTTGACTACAACGATATTTGTGGGGGCAGTAATTCTAGACTCCAAAGATGTTATCGATTTACCTGATCATTGGGATATTGAAAGTGTTTGTTTGAGTTCTCACACTAATGACATCACTCATTACCACGCTAATGTAGAGATCATTATTGATGGTGATAATTATCTAATTCCAAACAATTTAGGGATTCAAGATGAGAATTGTCCTGATGGAATGAGGGGGATACATACTCACGACGATACTGGAAAATTGCACATAGAAACGCCCTCTGAAATGGATGCTACTCTAGGATCTTTTTTCAATATCTGGGGCGAGAGTTTTGATGAAGACGAAATTCTCGGAAATCATGAAAATTCAGATTATGAGATTGTTATGTATGTCAATGGGGTATTGAATTCTGAATATGAACAATATAGTCTGCAAAATAACGATAATATCGAAATTCGTTATCAACAGAAATAATACGGCAAATTCAACCCTTAATGACTGCAAACGGCCTCAATCGTGCTACCGGTCTTGCTAAGTTAGCCTCAGATGTTAGTCGAATTACTTCATCCACATCTTTGTAGGCTCCCGGTGCTTCTTCAGTTAGGACGTTCGGAGTTTTGGTATGGACATGTATCCCCGCAGCTTCTAATTCGGCGCGGAGTTTATCTGGATCAATTTGTTTTCTAGCAGCGGTACGTGAGAGTTTTCGGCCGGCACCGTGACAAGATGAGGAAAAAGCATCGTTAGCACCGCTGGCTGGCCCGGCGAGGACCCAAGATGCTGTGCCCATATCTCCGGGGACGAGGACGGGCTGGCCAATTCCTGAAAATCTGGAAGCTAATTCAGGATGATCACCACCAAGTGCACGGGTTGCTCCTTTTCGGTGGACACAACATTTACACGAAACACCGTGAACTCTGTGATCCTCGATTTTAGCGATATTATGGCTGACATCGTAAACGACTTCGAGACCTCCATCGCTTCCTAATTGATCTCGAAGAGTATTTCTCAGTCGTTGTGTTAGGGTTGAGCGATTTGCGAAAGCGAAATTTCCAGCTGCGTTCATCGCATCAAGGTATTCAGCACCTTCACGGCTGTGTATTGGCGCAGCAGCAAGTTGCCTATCTGCGAGAGTCATGTTCCATTTTGGTGCATGCCAGCCTTCACTTGACCGTTGATACTGCTCTTCGATTCTAGACACATGGTCTGAACAAACCTGATGTCCCAGTCCACGGGAACCTGTATGAATCATCGCCGTCACTTGTCCTTCTCTAAGCCCAAATGCATTTGCTGCGCGTTCATCGACAATTCGATCGACTACCTGCAATTCGAGAAAATGATTTCCTGAGCCAAGAGTCCCCATCGATTTTGAGCCACGCTTTCGTGCTCTTTCACCAATATCCCTCTCAATTGTATCCAATACTCCATTCGATTCGATAGCAGCAAGATCACGAGTTTCTCCCCACCCCATCTCAATAGCGGCTTCTGCTCCCATCGAAAGCACGGATTCTATCTTTGTATCATCGAGAATAACCCCTCCCTTTCCAGTTGCTCCTGCAGGGATGGTTTGGGACAAATTAGCCGCTAATGATTTTGCATTAATTTGACCGATTTCTACATCTAAAGCGCAAAGCCGGACTCCACAATTAATGTCAAACCCCACTCCTCCTGGGGAAATAGCACCACCCAACTCGCCCGCTTCGACATCGGTGGCTACAACTCCACCGATTGGAAATCCGTAGCCAAAATGCCAATCGGCCATACCCCACGCTTCGCCGACAATTCCATTGAGTGAAGCAGTATTGACTAATTGAGCCGGAGAACGGTCATCGGTATGTTCTCCTAGATGCTCTGGATCGGCGATTAAAATAGCATCAGTTTTCATATCGCCGTGCTGGCGAATTCGCATACGACTAGGGCCTGCCGATTCAAGATGCTTCCTCCATTCGGCTGGCATGAGCAATCCTATCACACCCCACCTTTCAACGAGTCGGACAGGCTTTTCAACAATCGCCTTCAAGATGGTTTGACGAATCCGAGGCACGAGAGGTGTTCAGCAATGGCTTTCGGCGAAACTAATATTCCATTCTGGAAAGAGTCGGGCCATGTCCGTCGAACTTGTACTGTTAACGGCCTCAACTTCTGGACGCGCGACTCAAATCGCACGACTTCTGGTGATACTTACGAAGATCCTTACACCTTCATTGGAACGCCGATTATCGACGGATTTCCAATGCGAGGAAAGGCTCTGAAAGACGCAATGCGCAAGTCTTTCCTTAATTATTTTGAGAAGCGAGGTCATTCTCCAATAACAGGTTACCCAATAATCGCTCGCTGGCGCGATGATATCCATCTAACGATTGCGAGTATCGCTGATTTTCAACCACATGTGACCAGTGGTCAAATTCCTCCACCTGCAAATCCATTAGTGATTTCCCAACCTTGCATCCGACTGACTGACGTAGCTGCAGTAGGTCGTTCTGGTCGCCATTTGACAACTTTTGAAATGATGGCACATCATGCTTTTAATCGACCAAAAGATGGAGAAGTGGTTTATTGGATTGATTCATGCGTTCGGTATTGCGATGATATGCTCATCAATACCTTCGGCATTGAACCTAGTGATATTACCTATGTTGAAAATCCATGGTCGGGTGGTGGAAATGCCGGCCCTGCATTGGAAGTTATCGTCGGTGGTTTGGAATTAGCTACTCTTGTTTTCATGAGCCTCGAAGAAGATGAATTTGGCGATATCGATATCAAAGGTATTCGTTATAGTGAGATGGATCTACAAATTATCGATACAGGATATGGCCTCGAGAGATTTTGTTGGGCAGCAGCTGGTACACCGACGATTTACGAAGCGATTTATCCGGAATCTATTGAATGGTTGAAAAAACTGGCTGGTTTTGATGAAATGGTCGAAAATCTTGGATTTTCGGTAAAAACCGATGTTTTATTAGGCGAGTTATCTAAATTGGCTGGAATATTGAACATCGATGTCGGAACCGATGTTTCAGCACTTTACGATAAACTCGCCGAGCGATTAAATGAACAAGGAATATCAATTTCAGTTACAGATTTGAAGCAAGTAACCGAACCTCTATCTTCGATTTATGGAATCCCTGACCATATGCATGCTCTTTGCAATATGTTAGGGGATGGTTTGGTTCCGAGTAATTCCAAAGCCGGTTATCTTGCTCGAATGCTGGCTCGAAGAGTCTGTAGGATGAAGGATGAACTCAACATGGTGGTTAGCCTTTCAGAACTTGCTTCTCATCATATGGACGCCCATCTAGATATGAGCAACTTTATGCAAACTGAGGGGGGCATTATTGAAATTCTCAATCTTGAGGAACAGCGATATCATGAAATGATTCGAAAGGGTGAGGCTGCTGTTCGAACCGCATTGAAGGGTTTGCCAAAAGATGCAATCGAAGCCAGTGATGAAATTCTTTTCCGGATGGCTGAGGAAAGGGGAATACAGCCAGACATGGTGGTTTCTATTGCACATGGTCTCGGTTGGACAAATCTTTCTGTCCGAGTTGGATTTGCAGCAGATATGGCCGCACGCAATGCGCTTGCGACCAAGGCTGCTGCCAAATCACGAACAAAATCTAATTTACTTTCAGTCGAATTGCCAGAGACAATTACTGATTTTTACATCGATACAAACGCAGTTGATTTTGAAGCAACAATGCTGCACTGCGAGCAACTTTCTGCTGAACAAATTAAATCATTGAACCTATCAAATGAAGTTTCTGCCATACCTTCTCACGCGATTGTGTTAGATCGAACTTTATTCTATCCTGAAGGCGGGGGGCAACTTGGTGATCAAGGTAAATTGGGTGAAGTTGAAGTCCTTGATACCAAAACCGAAAATGGTATTATTATACATTTTACCGATTCAGCAATTGATACAACCAATGTATTTGGTCAAGTTGATTGGGACCGACGCCGCCAACTTATGGATCACCACACGGGTGTACACATTGTTGGTGGCTCAGCTCGAGAATTACTCGGCCCACATATTTGGCAAGCTGGATCTAACAAAGGTCAGAGATATGCCCGAATCGACTTGACTCATCATTCGCGAATGGATCGTAATTTACTCGATAAAATTGAAGATAGAGCGAATGAAATAATCGCAGAAAACATTGCGGTTGAAAAAATAGTTCTAGGCAGGGCCGAGGCGGACGCCCAATTTGGATTCGACATATATCAGGGTGGTCCGCCTAAACACGACGAAATTCGAATCATCAAAATTGGAGATTTCGATGTTCAAGCATGCGGAGGCACACATCACGATTCGGTAGGAAAAGTTGGTGAGTTACGGATAATTCGTGCTAGTCAAGTCCAAGACGGAGTGGAGCGTCTGCAAATCGTGGCAGGAGAGACGGCACGCGAACACGCGCGGCAACAAGAGCGGATTTTAGCCGAGGCTTCAGAGACTCTTGGCGTTCAACCACAAGATCTTCCTAAGACAGTTTCCCGCTTCTTTGATGAATGGAAAACTCAACAGAAACGTATCGAGATATTAGAAGCGGAAATAGTCCGCCTGCGGACTAGTGGTAGTGGTGGTGACGCAGTCGAAAAGGATGGAATTCGCTATGCAATTATGGAAATTGATGGCGACATGAAACAACTGATGACGATGTTATCTCAATTGACACGAGATACATCTAAACCAACACTTGCTGTTCTCGGTACTCGCGACGGTGGCGGTAAATTGATTGTCGCGAGTACCGAAGGAACAATTGCTGCAGAATCACATAATGCTGTTGAGATTCTCAACAAAATCGCTGTACACATAGGTGGTGGCGGTGGTGGTAGCCCGACTTTGGCTCAAGGCGGTGGCTCGAATGGAGAAGGAATACCTGCCGCTTTAAGCGCGGCTCGCGCTTTGCTCGGGGTTTGAAGAATGGGCGAACCAATCGAAGTTGCACTACGTGCTTCTTCTATCGAATATGCGATACGCGACGTCGTCGTCCCCGCAGTTGAATTAGAAAAACAAGGGCACGAAATCATTCGATTGAACATTGGCGATCCATTAGCATATCCTGGATTACCAACGCCAGATCATATGATTGCTGCCTACAAGGCAGCATTGGATAATCAAGATAATGGATACGGGCCATCATACGGAATCCCTGCTCTAAGACAAGCGATATCAAATTCTGAAATCAAAAAAGGCTGGAATTGTACCGAAGATGATGTCTATGTTACCCATGGAGTAACCGAAGCACTGCAAATCATCTTCGCAGCATTTCTACAAGATGGTGATACAGTTCTTGCCCCTGGACCACATTATCCGCCATATATGGCCTATCCACAAATGTACGGGGCATCAACGGTAGAGTACCGACTCGACCCTAACAATGATTGGCGAATCGATTTGGCTGATATCGAAGAAAAAATGGACGATAGTGTTCGACTTCTCGTACTCATTAATCCAAATAATCCTACTGGCAATGTTGCGACGATTGAAGAAATCGATGCTTTACTTAAAATCTCTTCAAATTGGCCCAAATGCACAATAATTTCTGATGAAATTTACGATGGTTTAGATTTCACAGGTTCACTAGTTTCGGTCGCTTCACGTTCAACAAATGTTCCAGTAATTACTCTAAATGGCGTTTCAAAGGTTTACTTTGCTCCAGGTTGGCGGATTGGATACATGGCTTGGCACGACCCGAGCGGTGTGCTCGAACTTGTGAGAGATGGTGCCGAGCGCCTTCTGCGCAGTCGTCTGTGTGCCTCGACACCAGCGCAGCATGGATATCTTGCTGGTCTGAGTGAAGATTTAAATTGGCTCGACGGTCATCGTATTCGTGTAAAGGAAAGATTGGATTATTCTCTGAAAAGAATCGATGAAATCGAAGGTCTTGAATGCCAATCGCCTGGCGGTGCCTTCTATCTCTTTGTGAAAATTTTGGACGAATCCATTCCCGATAAACAATGGGTCCTTGATTTACTTCACAAATACCATGTGTTGGTCGTTCATGGCTCGGGTTTCTCTCCAGAATTTGGTGCCAACCATTTTCGTATGGTTTGCTTACCTCCAATCGATGTGCTTGAACAAGCATTTTCTAGGATTGACAAATTCATAAATGGCTGATCATATGGGTTTTTTTGATTTTATAAAATCTAAACCGAAATCATCTAAGGATATTCTCCTGAACAGATGGAAAATCACTTCAAATGGGACTTATGCAGATAGATATCGACAGGATGAAATCGCTTGGAGAGTCTTTGCAAATTCATTTGAAATCTGGTTTCAAGGAATTGAACAACGGACCGGGCAGAGCTTAGGCAGAAGATTAGCTCATGCTTCAGCTGAATCTGAAGAATTCCTTTTGTCTATTGGTGGTGTGCTTGCCAAGCCGAGGGGTCGGGTTCCGTCAAATTGGATAGGTGCAAGCAAGGATTGGTCATCTAGAGGGCTTGGTAAGATTCAGTTACTCGAAGATGATGATGAGATTCGACTCATTGTCAATAATCATCCAAACGGTCCATTATGTGCAGGAAGTTTAGCGGCGAATTGGGAATGCGGAACCGGTCAAAGGCACCGATTCCGTTGGTCGGAAAGTGTAGGGCAAGGGCTGGTTGTAGATTTGACCTTGGACGATGTAATAATTCCAAAAGGAAAAAAATCGGAATTGATTTGGAGAGATTTATCCACTTCAACAATTATTACTGAAGAAGGCCAAGATGCATTTGCTGACCTTGAATTTCTTGACTCAGGATATTGGACGATAATGGGTCGTAGATCGTTGTTTATTCATCGAGATTTATTATTGAAATTTGAAGAATATTGTCTGCCATATCTCGATGAAATTCATGAGGGGAGAAGCGATTATACTTGGAACGGATTGGATGAAGATCGTGCATTATGGTGGACGGCGATGGCCGATTCTATCCGTGAAATATTTTACTCCGCCGGCCACCATATTTTTGTCAGCAAAACCGAAGATTGGCTGAGAATTGCTCACCGCCATCTTTCGCACGATGGGCTTGGAAAAATCAGTTCAGTTTCCATGTCCGATAACAATGGTGGCGTTGAATTTACTATTGATAATACGCTACATCCTGCTCTGTTAAGTGGTACACTGCTCGGCTGTTGGGAGCGAGCTTATGGTCGTCGCGGAAAGGTCATATTGAACCAACAATCGAGTGGCCTTAAACTGAAAATTCTCTCTCTGAACGAGATTGCTGAATGAAATATTCAGACTCGCCTATGATTAAACATTATATCCGAACCTAAGTTGAATTGGTCGCCCCCTATGGGGGGCGTGGTGATTGTTTGGCTCTGAATCATAATCAATATGCAGTGATTGCAATTACAGCGACTCTATGTTTAGCAGGATTTTACACGATCATCGGAGCCGGCCTTGCAACTGTTTCCGGTTGGGAAGAAGGGGGCTTAGATATCACTACTGGGGAAGACGAAGTTCATCAAGCAGGAGTAGATACAGATGGCGATGGTTTACCAGACAGAATGGAACAAACTCTCTATGGTACTGAGTGGGATAATGCGGATACCGATAGTGATGGTTTGGATGATGGATGGGAAATAGAAAACGGCCTTGATCCTCTCGACAATGGTGAACCCGCTGATACAAATCATCAAACAGAAACTCCTGATCCAGGTCACGATACTACCGAGTTGAACGAAACTTTCCCCGACCCTGATAATGGGCCGTTCGGCGATCCTGACCGAGACGGATTAATCAATATCGATGAGGCTGAATTGGGAACTAACCCTAATCTACAGGATACCGATGGCGATGGTCTAAACGACCGTTGGGAATCACTTTACACTCACACAATTGAAACTCCTGAAGGAACCATCAATCTACTCGATCCACTTGATGGCAACTGGGACTGTTATCTTTTGACTCCTGATACTAAGGCTCAGATTAAGGCAGACATTGGTGCTAGTACATGGGATGAGATGGGTAATCAATTCGGTCATTCCTGCGATTCTCTTCTAGATCTTGAACAACCTGAGCCGGATAGTTTGAGAAATTATGTTGAAGAGCGTTACGATACAAATCCGCTAGAAGAGGATAGCGATGGTGATTTGATTGCAGATCGTTATGAGATTGCCTATGGGAATATCGAATTAGGAGTTCACTGTGGAGTTCCAGTTTTCGGGACATTGACCCTAAAAGCACCTTTCCATGAGATGATGTCTGGCGCAGGCGATATGACTTGGTTTGAGGAAGATATGGATAATGATGGTCGATTAAACGGACCTGGTGATTGGGATTCAGATGGTGATGGAATGCCAGATGGTTTCGAGTATTGTTACGCTTTGGATTACGAAGGAGATCGATTTTTGAATCCAGCTAATTCAACCGATGCCTATGGCGATTCAGATGAAGATGGTTTGAACAATATCGAAGAATACGAGGTCGCCTATACTTGGGGGGCAGAGAATTTCACCAGTCCATTGAAGGCAGATACCGATAATGATGGTATGCCTGATGGCTGGGAACACCTGAGTGGGATTCATCCTAATGATGGAAGCAATGCTGAGGAAGATCCTGATTATGATGGATATGATGCAGACGGTGATGGCGGAGTCCGTTACGATGATTTGGTGGGAGTCAGTACAATTCATTCAATTAGCGTAATTGTTGGAGAATTTGTACCTGTGAACAAAACCATTCTTTGGGTTAGAACCGTTCAAAATAGCGAATATGTCAACCTTCCAGTGAAGACGAAGACTGCTGGTTGGGTTTATCACATCAATGTTGAAATCGGTCAAGAAGTCACTTCTCGATTACAAAATTTGGTAATTGTCGTTGAGGATGAGGAGAGATTTACTAACCTCGACGAATATAACGCTCGCGACCGAAATGGCGATGGAATTGTCGACGGTCGCTCGACTGACCCATTGAATCCTGATACTGATGGCGATGGTTTACTCGATGGAATCGAAGTAATTGGTTGGGTTATTCGGGTCGTTGACTACGGCGTCCGTGACGTTCTTGTTCAAAGCAACCCGGGGGTTTTCGATACTGATAGCGATGGTCTTTCCGATGCTGTAGAATATTTCGACACGTTCACTAATGCTACCGATCGTGATACTGATAGCGATGGATTGGAAGACTTCACAGAAGCTATGGATGGATTCTATTGGAATGGCACTCAATACTTCACCAACGCATCTTCACACGATACTGATAACGATGGTTTGGCCGATGGCGAAGAGGTCATTGATGGATTGGATCAATATATCACTCATGCGAACAATGCTGACAGTGATGATGATGGCCTCAACGACGGGAATGAAGTTCTCTACATCCCTCGACCTTGGCAAATTCAGACTAATCCTCTAATCAATGATACGGATGAAGACGGTCAACCGGATGGTTGGGAGATGCAGGTCTTTTCCGTTCAACAGAATACTCGAAGCCACAGTTTATGGATTTCTACGACAAATTGGCTTCCTCCTGGCTGTGACAATATGATCGAATGTGGCCGTGGCCCTGGAGGTTGGGTATGGACTAACCATCTCCAAGGATTCTCTACCTCTGGTGATCGGGATGGAGATGGTGAAATGGATCCAAAATATTTCCTTCATGAAATGAATCTATCTGGATTCGTTATTCCTGCAAGTGGCCGTTGGGCACTCGACCCTGCATACGGTTCGATGCTCGACAATTCATTCGACATCGACAATGATACGCTAATGAATCAACTCGAAGCACCAGATCGCTGGAATACAAATCCTGTTGATGATGATACAGATGGTGATAAATTACCTGATGGTTGGGAGGTATTTTACTCCGAACAAGCAATATCTGAGGGATTGATTGACAATAATTCATTGAATGCATTAGGTGCTCGCGGTCCGATGGATCCGAGCATGCCAGATTCGGACCTCGATGGAATAGACGATGGTCAATCTGACTTTGATCATGACGGATTAAACAGAACACATCAATTGAATCGATATTGTCCAGGATGGAATAACCCTCAAGATTCAGAATGCCATATCGACCCTACTACGGCTGCTGGGAATCGATTTTATGATGATTTAGAGAATTACACAAATTATGAAGAATTCCAAAACGGCACTAATCCAGTTCTAAATGATACCGATGGCGATGATTGGTTGGATGGTTCCGAAGTTTTCCATCAGGATCAGGATGAAGATGGAATGTGGTCTGGGTGGGAATATTATTTCCAATTCGATCCGTTTGACCCATCTGATGCGAATATAGATTCCGATGGTGATGGTTATATCAACAAATGTGAGAATAAATGGAATACGAATCCTAAGGATGCAACCAGTTTCCCAAGTCAGGGTGAACTCTGTAATGCATTCGAGTGATAGCCGGTTTCTTCATTCGTGCCCCCCGTCTCACAGGACTCAGCATGTCTTGGTGGATTCTGCCTACAACTGCCGATATCGGCGTGCGAGCATTCTCTTCAGACGCTGCAGGCGCGATGCGTGAAGCAGCTCTAGGATTACAATCAGTTCAATTATCCGAAGCGGGTGCTGCTTCACTCAATTCAAAAGTTCGCTCAACGGGAATATGGGTTGTTCAAGCCCCGGGGGGGGATATCGAAAGAGGAATGGTGCGTATGCTTGAAGAAATTCTCTATCGAGGATCTGTCGAAAACCAATGGTTGGTAGACGCTGCGATAAAAATCGATGCTAATCAGATTTCACTCCAAGCGGTATGGGTCGATAGTGACGAGGTGGAAAGAGAGGTCGAAGTGAAGGCGATAACCTTGCATGAGTTGGTTTTACGTGAAATTCAAAGCGGTGAAATCATTGTAGGAGTTGATCTAGATATTCCTACTTTTGAGGGGCCAGGTTGGATGGCTCAAGTGGTTTTTGATATCTAATCTGAATCATTCTTCAACATTAAATCGTTGATATACTTCGTTTGTTGTCTGCGTTACGCGGATAAAAGTTGTACATTTTGGTAAATCTTTGATTCGTCGCGCACCGACATAGGAACAAGCAGAACGAACACCGCCGAGAATTGCTTGAATGCTAATTTCCAACGGACCTCGATAAGGTACTCGCACCTCCTTGCCCTCAGGAGCACGGTGCTTTGCTACTTCGCCATAATGAGCCTGCATCGCCTTAGATGAAGACATTCCATAGAACGATTTGTACTTCTTTCCATTTGAACTAGTTACGAGTTCGCCCCCCGATTCATCGTGTCCGGCGAACATACCACCGAGCATAACAAAATCTGCACCAGCAGCGAATGCCTTTGCGACATCCCCAGGGCTTGAACAACCACCATCTGCCATCACATGCCCTGCTAACCCATGAGCAGCATCTGCACACTCAGCAATAGCAGACAATTGCGGATATCCAACACCAGCTACCTTGCGTGTGGTACACACAGAACCTGGCCCAATACCTACCTTGACAATATCAGCACCAGCAAGGATGAGTGCTTCAGTCATCTCGCGGGTTGCCACATTGCCGGCAATTACAATCGCTGAGGGGAATTCGCCACGAACTCTACGGACAAACTCAAGGAATATCTCTCGATAGCCATTAGCCACATCAATACAGATGAGTTTGGTTCCCTCATTGGTTGCCATTTTACGCTTGAGAAGGTCAAATGAGTCATCGGTAGAACCACTGGTAATTGCCACAAATTTGGGGTCGATACCATCCTCCCATGCTTGTGAATATTCCCTTGTGGAGTAGAATTTCTGCGTGCAGGTAAGCATAGAATGCTTCTGCAGTTCCGCCGCGATGCTAAACAGGCCAGTTGTGTCCATGTTCGCTGCCACGATCGGTACACCAGTCCAAGTCGTGTCAGAATGTCGAAATTTGAATTCGCGAACAAGAGTCACATCCGAGCGTGAAACCAGCGTACTGCGCTTCGGTCGAATCAATACATCATCAAAAGTAAGTTTCAAATCATGCTCTACACGCATCAGAACCTTACTACTGCAACGAAGGAGTGCTTAAGACCGTTCTGACCTATTCAAAAGTCTTCAAAGATTCCTAAATAGTAATTTAATTTGGTGCTCGTGCCGGGATTTGAACCCGGGTCGTCGCCTCGAGAGGGCGACATGATGGACCGAACTACACCACACGAGCGGAGTGATTCTGCGACTTTACTTTCATTTATCAAAACAATGGCCTAAGCCCCAATCGACTTTACTTTCACTTTCACTTTCATTTACCCCTCTCTCATGTTTATTCATATGCTCTACAGTTGACATCGGGGTATGAGCCCAACAAAGAATGCGAACACTAAGACAATTTACAGAAAGCGTCCAGAACCTTGCCGAATTATATCATTTTCAAGTTTAATTCGGACACCTACACCACAAGTGGGGTCATCGAATAGCATATTGGTGAACAATAATGGTTCAATAAAAAATGCAAGCTGGGTGCCAATGCCGAAATTACCTACCCCAATCGCTGTTAGTTCAACCTCGTGGAATGGGCTTCACTCCCGCGTTTTAGCCTCAAAAATACTACGTGCTGAGGTGGCATAATGTCTCGTACAGGTAGATTGAGAAATGAAGTTGAGACCTATCTTGGGAATAATGAATCTGCAAATACTGTTGAGATTTTTGATCATCTGAACAGTAGATTTCGATGGGGGGCAACGATGAACCAAGTTGGAAATATCTTAGCAAAAGATAGCCGCTTCGAAAAGGTAGGACATGTGCGTGGTCAATTCCGTGGTAGTGTTTACACAGTCTGTGTTTGGTCATTGACTCAACAGATTACTTCTGCTACAGCCTGAGTTGGGGAAGAACTCAAGTCCTTTGTTGATTGCAGAGCAATCATGGGAAGTGGATTTTCCTTTTCTGCTTGGACTACATTATTGCGAGCAGGAAATTCATTGACGGGATTCTTCGGCGTTGCTTTCGGAGCTGTTTTGGTTTTGGGAGAAATCCCGCAGGGCTCATTAGCCCAGATAACTCTACTTCATTCGATATCGGTTTGGTGTTTTATGTGTTCATGGAATGCATTGAACGATATTCTTGATGTTAAAATTGATGTAATTAATCGCCCAAATAGACCTTTACCTAGTGGTGCAATCAGTCTTTCTCAAGCAAAATTTGTGACTGGTATGTTGATGCTGGTGTCACTTGCTAGCTTGATTATTGCAGGGAAAATTGCTTCTGGATTAAGTGCCGGTGTAGAAGAATGGTACCCTTCAGTCGTAATTTGGTTATTCGCAATTTTCCTATTAACTAATTATGAATCTTCAGGTAATCTTAGTTTGAAGTTGAAAGATCGAGGATTACCCGGAAACATTGCAATCTCTCTCTCGGTGGGAATGGTCGTTTTATTCGGCGCAGCAGGAGTTTTTGATTGGTTAAATCCAAAGGTCATCTCCGTATTTTTGATTGGTTTTTTCTATAATTTAGGCCGTGAAATTATCAAAGATATAGAAGATATGGATGGTGATAAGGGAAGAAATACTCTTGCTATGAGAATTGGCCCAGAAAAGACGAGATTAATTGCTTGGACATTGATGTTGGTAACGATGATTACAATCCTCTTGCCGTTTGGATTGGGAGTATTCCCTCTCATTCACCTATTATTGGTTACACCAGGGATAATTTCTTTGCAAATGGTAAAAGCAAAATTAACAAATTTAGAGGATCATGCGGCTCAATCGCTAGTCAAAAAATCAATGCAACTTACCTTAATTGGCTTGATGATAAGCGCAATAATGGTTTAATCAAATTAAATCATCGTAAGCTTGCCATGCTATTGGATTGCATAGGTAAGTTAAGATTGACATTTGAGCCCACATGCGGTTTTCAGCTTGGTCGAAAACTACGCTATTTTTTGAGTCGATTACACCATCAGTGACCTCTTCTCCTCGGTGTGCTGGGAGGCAATGCATGAATAGGTAATTCGAATCAGCGTTTGCAACCAGTTCTTCGTTGACTTGAAATCCATCAAATGCTGTAAATTTATCTTCCATATGTTCTTCACCCATTGAGACAAAGATATCCGTGTAAATCACACCAGCTCCGCTCACAGCTTCATTTGGATTATTTGTTGCAGTAATCTTAGCTCCACTCCTAGCAGCTATTTTTTCAGCACGCTTGATAACTTCTGAATTAGGCTCCATCCCAACAGGAGTTGCATACTTGACATCATAACCGAATGCAACTCCGGCTAGAAGCAAATCATGTAGTACATTATTTCCATCACCTACCCAAGCAATGTGGCCATTTATGTTATTTTTATTTTCGACAATCGTCATTAAATCAGCAGCTGCTTGACATGGGTGGTGCATATCAGAAAGGGCATTGATAACTGGAACTGATGCGTGTTGTGCAAGTTCTTGAACATCAGCATGGGCGAAGCAACGGTAAGTGATACCATCTAGGAACCGTGAGAGAACAGCAGCTGTATCTGCAATCGATTCACTCTTACCAATTTGAATATCTTTTGATAGAAGCGTAAGGGGTTGACCACCTAATTTACCTACCCCTACTTCGAATGAAACCCGAGTACGAGTGGATGGTTTTTCGTAAATTGAACCAATAGTCATTCCAGTTAATGGCTTAAATTCTGGTGCCATTTCCGTATCATTCTTGAAGGCGATAGCCCAATTGACCAAATCGGGTAACATGTCGGTTAAATCATCGATTGACATCAAATCTTTTTTCATTTCAGAGTTCATGTTCAATATCACCCTGAAATCCATCTCTGGTATCTGCCATTCCGCCGAATATTGATTGAGCGAAGGTCAAAATGTCTGCTAATCCTTCTTCCATTTCACTGGAAAGAGGAATTAGTCCTGGCTGAATAGAAGCGTGCTTCATCATTCTTAGTTGCCCTATTGCAAATTCAGCACGTTGCCCTCCTTGGGCAGCATTCAGTGATTGATTAGCTGATTCTTCATAGAGTGCCGATTCAAGAATATCGAGGTTTTCTCCCCAATCTAGAATTTTTTCAAGGGTTTCAGGATCTAGAAGATCAGATTTAGAGAGGAAGTTAGCAGTAGGTAATCCGAGTCTGAAGTGAACGATAGATGAGAGAAGCATTTGCGAAACGAAACCGCTTGGGGTCTGAGATAGCATTGGGTCGAAGAGGAATACTAAGCAGGCTCTTCCCTGGCCAATCACATCGACAAGATGGCTTGATGCCTCTCTGAATGCAAATAATTCAACTTGGCCAGGTGTATCGACGACCATAATGTCACCAGATATCCCATCGATTTCTTCGAAAACATCATCTGCTTGTGAAGCGACAAGATCGGCTGCCAAAATTTGAGCGCCATTTGGACCTAGGTCGTATTCATCCATTACATCAGAGAGTGAGACCAAATCTCTAACATCAAATTCAGGGTCGTAATGCACTCTTTCTGCTCCAGGATCGAGATTGATTGTTAGGACATCAACTTCAAGGAATCTTGCCCATCTCTGAAATGCAGTAACTAAGGAACTTTTTCCAGCACCTGCGGTACCAACTACGAAGAGTACCGGGGGTGCTGTACCTTCTTGTGCGCTCATGATTCGTCGCACCTCCATTATGATTTCAACCATTCGTTTGTGATGTTGTAGCCGACAACGTCGAACGAGCAATAGTTATACCAATCTTAGGCACGTCACTGTTTACTTCCGAAGGTGAATTGGTCATGTCCGATGAATTACCCCCGCCGCCTCCACCGCCGGGTTTCCCAATGCCTCCTCCACCATCTTCAAATTCTGATGACGAGAAAGTGCCTAGTTCTTCGATTCTCGAAGAGAAAGAAATTGATTTTTCCGAGGAAATAGAAATCGATGAACTAAAGGGTGAGTCAGAAGAACCAATTTTCTCACCTCCACCGCCACCTCCTGGACTTTCTGAATTGCCACCGCCACCACCTGGATTTACGGAAAAACCACAAACACAAGATTTGGCTAACAATCCGTTCTCAACCAATTCCGAAGTTTCTGCATCTGCACCACCACCAATGCCCCCTGGGTTAGAAACAACTCCTGAGCCAAGTAATTCAGAGGAAGAGGAAGAAACGCAGATACTCTCTGATTCGCTTTCAGTATTCGGTGAGGGGGGCGGTTCTGAATCTGACGATATTTGGGGCGATCATTCCTTTGATTCTGAACTAGCAGACCCTGCTGAAGAGGAAGAAGATATTCTAGATATCACGAGTGCATTAGATTCGATGGCTCCTCAAGGTGCATCGATCTCTTCATCTTCTTCGCCTCATCTTAGACCGGCCACAGAAGTCGATGCAATTCCTGGCGACAAACTTCATGCCACATTGAGTGAAATCGAAGAATCAACTCTCAACCCCGATGGTTCTGTTCGAAGACAAACCATTGAAGGCGAGTTAATTCTTCGTAATCCTAGTAAAAAGCAACGAGCTTGGGATATCGAAGTTCTTCTCGCAAAAACCGAATCTACAGATTTAGGCGGTAGTTCGGTAACCGTTAGAGAACTCGATGCAACCGAAGAGACTGTTATCCCATATTCTTCGAATGGACCTAGGATGTTGGTACTAAAAGAAAAAATTGACACAGAACCAGAACGAGATCAAGAACCTAGCCTATCTTTGGTTCTATCACCGAACGCTCATGAAATTAAGATTGAGATCGATATTGAGAATATCGCCAATGTCCCTTTGAATGATGTTGAATTACGCCGAACTCTTCCCGATTGTTTCGAAGTAACGGAGACTTCTGAGTATTCTGTCGATGGCTCAACGATAGTTTGGGATATAGGTAGAATGGCAACAGGTGAGATCAAGACTCTCATTCTAAATCCTCTTGTCAGAATCTCTGGAGTTGAGAAAATACCTGCTGGTATCGCCGCAGTGTCCTATTCTGCCGAATCAACTGTATCCCGGACTGAGTTTGAAAATGTCACTAGTTCCGGTCGGCAATTTTCTCGGGTTGTTGCAGAAGAAGACGACCGTCCCGGAATTTGGCATTGTAAATGTGTTTTCGAAAATCGATCTTCTTTCATCGTTCTCCTTTCAGGTGCTACCGTACGACTAGCAGGCCGAGAAGCTCCAATTCTAGATGTGTCTGACCTTCGTCAAGACATACCACCAGAGGGCAGTTGGGAGTCTATGGTGAAACGGGTAGAATCTGAAGATCAACCTAGTTTCAGTCAGGAAGTTAAGTACTCAATTTTACCTCGTGTTTCAGTACACTCAAACGGTGTAGTAGATATCAGTGAACAGAAACTTGCGATTATCGATGCAACAATCAAGAAACGATATGATATTTCTCGAATTAAATCTTATGTGCCATCAGATATTGAAGCCGTGATAACCATTGAAAATACCGGTTCAGCTTCGATAAATGTAATGAGATTTCTCGATGATATACCTGGCATTTTCCAACCGCCATTAACCCATAAAATCCAGATTGAAATCGAGGGTGCAGATCTCAGTGATGATCAATACCGAGTTGAAATCATTAATGGTAACCAACTTGAAGAAAAATTGATTTCACCTGACAATCCTGGTCATGCGCTAAGAATCACCGTCGGGACCTCATCACGACTAGGTTTGCAACCGGGTAAATCCATGATCATACGTTATCCTCTTCATGCACCTGATCCTTCTCCTCAAAATGAATTGTTAGCTGCTCCAATTCGAGCAGACTTCAGCATGGAGCGATTTGGACCAGTGGCGACCCGAACCGTCGAATTGCCACCGATAATCAAGGTTGTTCACCGTCGTAGAAAGATAAGTACTGGCAAGGAAGTATTCCCTGGTGGAGGACCCGGGAGATATGAAATTTTGTTGATGTTTGACAATAATTCAGATAGTGCATTGAAAGATCTTGCACTTCACGATATTGTACCTGGAACATTTTCAATCGAGAGTTCTTCTGTTAAATCTTCCATAAGTGGTGAAAGAGATATCTCGACGACAAAAGAATCTGCTCGTGACGGAATCAAGGTGACTTGGCAAATCGGTCGAATTGAGAAAGGCGAGCGTGTTGAAGTAGTCTATGAAATTCAAGGGGATACCGAGGCTGAGTACAAGGTTTCCGACGCGCAAGATTTCCATGGTGCAACATTCGGTGATGAGGTCGATGAAGAACCGAATATTCCTGAATGGCTTGAGCCGGGTGCAATAATTGGTATCAAGGACTCTTCGCCAATCACAAAACCGATTGAAATTGCTCCTAGAGTAGTTGAATCTGAATTGGAAATTACTGTCGAAGAGACGTCTATCATTGATGAAAATAGTGACGAGACATTAGACGAAACGACAAATCTCGATGAACCGGAAGAAAACGAATTGGTAGAAGATGATAATTCTGAACATGATTCGATTGAGATGGAAAAAGTTGAAAAAATCGAGCAGAATAATTCCTGCCCAATTTGTGGTTCTGAAGCAGAAATTGGCCAATCGATATGTCCGGTCTGCAGTTTTTCGTTCAAGTGAACAAGAAAATTCGCCGTAGGCGACTACCGAAGTGTTCATTGAAGGCAGGCGGAGCGAATGGCCATGGCGAGTAGTGCTCCGGCTGGTAATCAACAGCCCGCAGGAATGGGTTCAGCAATGCTGCCTATGTTCGGAATGCTACTCATCATGATGGTGATGATGGCTTTTCCAAGTATCCGAATTGCTGCTGCTGCTGGCGCTGGATCAATTATTGAACCGCTATTACCCTTCCACAAAATTTACTTCGTCCCAACTGTTTTCATCCTAGGTTCGAGTATTATGGTTGTAAACACAATTATTCGTTCAATATTCATGGATCCAGTGAAACAAGCTCATAATACTCATCGTAGTAAGCAAATCAGTAAGCAAATGCAAGATGCTCGAGTTTCTAGGGATACAGCAAGAATCGATAAAATGCAAAGATTGCAGATGGAAATGATGCCCGAAACAATGGAAATGCAAGGCGCAATGATGAAGCCGATGTTGTTCACAATTATTTTTATTATGGCGATTTTCACATGGATGGGTAATTCTGTTCTTGAATTTCGTGTTGGTTATGTCAGCCTCCCTTGGTCTTCCATGTGGGGATTCGATAATCGAGTCATGTGGATATTCCCTGCTTGGATTGCAACATATATTTCGATGTCAGCACCTTTGGGAAGAATTGTTGATCGTCACTTGAAATTACTTCGATTTAGAAAACATCCACTCATACTAGCTGGGGAAATGGTCCCCGAACCTCTTCTTCACTTATTGGAGGATGAGAAAGCTAAGGCAAAGGCTGACCATCGCACTCGACAAGGACAAAGACGACGAGCAGGACCGAGGAAAACTGGTGTGCAAAAGCAAGATCACCAACGTCGTGGTGGCAACCAACAGGTAGCACCACCAAAGGCTGGAACTGTCTGTCCTAATTGCGATTCAGAATCCGTAAAGCGAACTCCGAAGGGTAAGTTGCGGTGTGAATTTTGCCGACATGAATGGAGGTGAGGTTCTGGTTAAAATCACCGTTAGTGGTCCACCTGGCAGCGGAACATCCACGCTAGTCAAAAAGCTAGCACTCGCAAGAAATTGGGATTATGTGAACGGTGGTGGAATTTTTCGTAATGAAGCTGATCGCAGAGGAATTTCTGTTGGTCAATTCAGTCAACTATGCAAAGATGATTTAGACGTAGATAGGTCCTTGGATATCTTACTCAAGGAATATTTGACTGCAGCCGACGGACCAGATATTGTTGAGAGTAGGCTGTGCGGATGGTGGGCATCAAATCTCAAACTCGAATGTCTTCGAGTTTGGGTTAAGGTCACTCCTGAAGAATGTGCAAGAAGAATTCAAACTCGAGAAGGTGGAGATTTTGATTCCCGATTAATTGAGTCTGAAACACGTCAATCGGATGACAAGGATAGATACCGAATTCTATATGGTATCGATTTAGATGATATGAGTCCGTATAATTTAATCATCGATGCTACTGGTCTTTCGGCCGAGGAAGTATTTGAATTAGTAAATGAAAAATTGGAGAATTAGAGATGTCAACAATTGTATTTGATGAAACAGCAACGACCAATCTAAAATTTGGAGGCGATCCTTCTGAAAGAACACTTGAAGAATTGCTTGATTCAGGTATATTCCTAATCAGTAAGCCTCGAGGACCAACGAGTCACCAACTCGCTGCATGGGTAAGACAAATGCTTGGCCTAAATCGATTAGGTCACGGTGGAACCCTTGATCCGATGGCTACAGGATTGTTGACATTATTGTGTGGCCGAGCGACCCGCATTACCGACATCATTCTCTCAGGTGAGAAAAGCTATGTTGCAGTTCTACGATTTGGTCGCGATGTTAGCGATGAAGAACTGTCGAACTTGTTGGAAAACCTTCAAGGTGAAATTTACAATGTTCCACCTAAGGAATCGGCGGTTAAAGTTCAAGTTCGAACACGTGTGATTAATTCGATTAAACTTCTCGACAGCGAGTTATCTTCACGTATTGCTGTCGTGGAAATAGATTGTGTTGCGGGAACATACATCAGAACTCTTGCCCGTGACATTGGATTATTTTTGGATACAAAAACCGAATTGATGGAATTGCACCGAAATACAACTGGAGCATTCGATGAGAGTATGTCATGTTCAATGCAGGAACTTGCTGATGCGGTATTCCTCTGGAAAGAGCACGATGATGATAGTAGTCTCAAGAAGTTGATCGCTCCTGTTGAAGCCGTTTTGACAAAATTACCATCTATCACAATCAAAGATGGAGCGGTCGCAGCAATGACTCACGGAGCTCCGCTTGCACGGCCGGGATTAGTCAGTACACCTGCTGGATTGGAATCAGGAACCACAGTAGTTGTGCGCAGCATCAAAGGTGAAGCAGTAGCAATTGCAAGCCTTTCTGTTGGAACAGATACACTCAGCGATATGACCTCGGGAGAAGTCGCTGTTTCCAAGAATGTCCTCATGCCAGCTGGACAATACGGACAGACATGGTCGAAGCAGAATTGATTTTTTCAAACCATTTCATGTTCTTCATAGACCCATTCGTCAGTCTCTAAACGAATCTTAAGTTTCATCATTTCAAACACACACCAACGGCGCTCGACCCCGAGAGGTTCTGCGCGCGGTAATCTACTTTGAATTCCTAGATGGTATAACTATTCCCTGAAATATTGTGATTATCAGCCAAAGGGAAGTGATTTTGGTAATCACTTTCGTCGTTCGTATGGCTTCTTCACTCTATTAGGACTCAGTTGCAATGCAGTTAGTGCAATCGCTATTATTCCTACAGCAAGGACGAGGATAGTGGGACCGGTGATTGGTGAATCATTGTTCGCGTTAGTAGATGGGCTTGAGACATAGATTGTGTATTCACCTTGGTTATTTTCTTCATTTGTTTCATCGATAGATTGCGTTCCGTCCGCACTGGCTCTAACGATGATGTCTCTTCCTTCTCCCGGTAATACTGCATCACAAATTGCAATTCCTAAACCACCGGGAGCGATTGAGTCGACGATGGCTGAGCCAACGAAGACGTCATCGACATAACATCTGACATTAATGGCGTCTGCGACGCCTCGACCTTGATTTCTAACGTAAACAAAAATTTCGACAACATCGCCATCTTTTCCAGAATCAATCCTCGCTCCATCTTTGCGTATTTCGATTGATTCTGTAATTAAATCAGATAATGCACTAACCGAAACTGAAAGGTCTTGAGAGGTTTCAGAAGTTCCATCATTTACCGATATTTTCACAGTATGTAAGCCCGCATCAATAGGTGTGAGGTGCAAATTGTTGGCATCATCTACAGTCGCCCAGGATTTACTTGTCGTTATCGTCAAATCGAATGTATCCGAATCAAAAATATCTAATGGCAAGACTAGAGTATCTCCTAATTCAAGATAAACTGTGAGAGGTAGTGGTGCGAATGATGGCGAATCCGCAATTGGATTTATGGTCACCACGAAATCATCTACCCAAATATTACCCACTGAATCTCGCATTTCAACGCTGACGATTGTTTCTCCAAATGCGTTGTTGACTGTTTGAATTTGAACATAATTCGCATCGCTACTAGAACTATATGACGTACTAACTTCGATTAACGAATCGTCCCCACTCGTCGCACTTAATTGTAAATTTGAGCGGGGTGTCCTATCGTCATTACAACTAACAGGAATCAATATTCCACCTTCATCCTCTTCCATTACCAAATCGACAAGGTCGAGACAATCTGGTTCGTAATCGTATTCAAGATGATAACCACCAGTTATGGAAATCGAATTCACATGGACGACAGTAGTCTCTGCTGTGCCATCGGACGACCATTGAAATCGTGTCGCAATTCCAACAGAAATCATCTCTCCTTCAGAAGGAAGAGCGTGTCCAACAGGAATCTCAATAGAGAATGCTCCAAGTTCGAGCGGAATCGTATGAATTAGATAGGAACCGACTGCAATTCGAAGTGAACTAGCGGGTGCTGCGAGTCCGTTTGTAGCGCCATTAATCGATCCAGTAATGACTATGTGTGGGTCGTTAATATCGATTCTGACGCCAGAAACACATCCATCAACAATGCTGATTCGAACATGTTGTAGCATATCGCGATTATCTAGTAAATCGCCATTTTGTTTGACTGAATAATCCCCATCAAGATTATCGGGAATGACTTCGATTGTATGATTGCCTGAACCAAATGAATGGATTCTTCCAAGCTCTTGTCCGAATGGGACTTCTACATCGAATGTCCAGAAATGTTCGGATTCAGCAAGGTCGGGCAAAAGTCCACAACTATCTACATTCAATCCTACCGTTTCCCCATCATATGGTCCAAAATCTAGTACAGGAACTTCTGAAACGCTCACTTCATGATTGGCGAATACGTTTTCAAAAGAATACCAAGGCATGTAATACTTCACTCGAAGTCCTACTGCGTCGACACGTACCTCGGAATCATCAGAAGTTCCCGTCGAAATATAATCGGTTGTGAATTGCACATTTTCTGCCAAATTCCAATTCCAATTTGCCTCATCATCAAGTTCAATGACAAGCGGATTATTCATCCGAAAAACTCCATTGAATGTACGAGTATATGTTTTAACTAATTTATCAGATCCGGTATTTTGCAAGATAATACGGACAGAATCTTGATTCAAAGCATCAGGTATTTCAAAATGCAACACCAAAGAAACGTTCTCGATTGCAAAGGAATGAAGGCCAGTGAAATCGAAAGATCCTACTGTGATATTCGGCCCTTTGGACCATGTGTAATAAGAATCAGGTGCTCCTTTACTAAAATTTGAGTCAGTGGGACTAGATTCTGCCCAACTGGTTTGAGTAGCAAAATTTGCTGGTCGAGAATGAGTGAACGATAATTCGCTGTCTGCGACCATTCCTATCGAATGTTGAGCCTGATCGTTGGAGAAACCAACACTGGATGTTATATCCCATTCTGAACTATCAGAGAAGTCTCCAGCAGGGACGAGATCCATTGATTCTGAGGCGATTACCGTTACTGCTTGAGTCATTGGCGTTAGGGGTGAGATGAGCAATATTGAAAATAGAATCAGTCCAACTCTACTTCCCTTCTGCATATTTGTCGACGACCTTACACACCGCTTCAATGCGTTGGTCGCATGCATCTCGACTCGGACCTAGCGGAGAGGCTTGAAATACGGCTCTATTCTCGACTGGCTTACTAAGACGGCTGTGATGGTGTAGAGGTTAGCACGGTGGGTTGTGGTCCCGCCGGCCCGGGTTCAATTCCCGGTCACGGCCCCATCTTGGATTGTCTTTATTGTATATGATGGGATACAACCATCCAGCATGATACAATATTTAGAACTCAGATATTCAGAAAATGTCCGATTCGTTCCTATCCAAATCTTTCCCGTCTATTTGATGGCCCATGCGTTCTACCTTAGTTTCGAGATATGCCCGATTTTCTTTTCCAACTCCAACTATTATCGGCATCATCTCGGCCACTTCTATGCCTAATTCTCTTAGTTGGTCAACTTTATCTGGATTATTTGTAATTAAACAAACATGATTAATGTCAATCGCTTTGAGAATACTTGCTGCAATCCGGTAGTCTCGGGCATCTACTGGATGTCCAAGCATCAAATTTGCATCTAGAGTATCGGCGCCTTTATCCTGTAAATTGTAGGCTTGAATTTTTGCGTGCAAGCCGATTCCACGGCCTTCTTGACGAAGGTAAACCAAGCAACCCCAGCCCTGTTCGACTATTTGTTTCAGGGCTGCATCAAGTTGTGGACCACAATCGCATCTTGTGCTCGAAAATGAGTCACCAGTCAGACATTCGGAGTGAACTCTGACAAGAACGGGGTCGGGTCCAGTCATATCTCCTATTGTGAGGGCGACATGGTCGAAACCAGTAGAGTCTTCGTGAAATACTCTAATGCGAAAGTCACCATAGATTGTTGGCAAACGTGCATCCGCTGGAACAGATTGTTCCGCGAGTGAAATTGGTTTGTTTGGAACAGTCATTGTTTTGTCCACCGGCTATTCGTTCTTGAACTCAATCTACGTTAGGGGCTTGATTTTTTATGAGAAAAATCAATTCCCCGGCTTCATCTTTTATCTCTAGCAGTTGAATATTCAATCTATCACATAGTATTGGGATGTCTTGTAATGTTTCTGGGTCATCGCAAATTACTTCAAGAATTGCTCCTTTTGGAACATTGTGAAGTTTTTTTCTAGTTTCATGTACAGGTATTGGACAAAAGAAACCTAGTAAATCAAGAGAAATTATTGCAAGGTCTTGTCGTTTATCATTTGATGCACTCGAATTACCAGCAAGTTGGATTGGCGGGCAAGGTACATCTCCATATGAGCAGAAAACGCAGCAATCACCGTTTTTCGGCTGTAATATTTCATTACAATTGATGCAATTATGAACTATGATACATTGATCGGTCGGCATATTGAGTTTTTCTGAAGTTTTGCAGACAGGGCAGGTAAGATTTGATTTTGACTCAAATTTTGACATCTATCTTCCTCAAGCATCGACGATTACAGGCTTCAGTTTGCGACCGTTGTAATCTCTTGCTTTGATGACATCCATAACATATGCGACCTTTTGGACATGTATTTCAACTTGCGAAGACTTTTCATCTTGAGTAATTTCACCAAGAACAATTTCTTGAATTTTGGCTTGAGAAATAATCCAATCACTCAAAGCACGCTTTGTCGATTCGGCTTTGCCAATCGAGAGGTTCACTCGAACCATTCCAAATGAGTCGGAAACCTCATCCCAATCATCTCGTTTCCGAACTGGGTCTCGATCCATACCTTTTGGTAGAGCTGGGACCTCGACATATGGTATTGTCAGATTCCATGTCGAAGCGATCTTTTCCAAAGCGCCACGGTCTTCTTTTGATACGAAACTCCAAGCTTCTCCCGAACGACCCATTCGTCCAGTTCTACCTATTCTGTGGACGAATGATTCAGTATCATCTGGTAAATCATAATTGACGACGACTGTAATTCCATCAACATCGATTCCACGAGCTGCGACATCTGTTGCGATGAGAATCCGTTCTTTTCCTTCCTTGAAATTATTTAGAATTCTCTCTCGCTTATTTTGAGGAATATCTCCATGAAGTCCAACTGATTTCATGCGGAATTTGCTCAAGCGCTCAACTAAGACATCAACCATGCGCTTGGTATTAGAGAATACAAGCATTTGACCATTTTCGTCCATGTTGGCGATGATTCGGCCGAGAACCCATAATTTGTTGGCTCGGCCGATACGAATTGCATTGAGTTCGATTTCTGGAATATCAACTTCTAAATCGTCGCTCATTACATGAACTGCTTCTGACATAAATTCGTCAGCTGCATCGATAATTTCTTGTGGGAATGTTGCACTGAAAAGCAAAGTTTGCTTTCGGTTTGGCATATTTTCGAAAACCCACAAGATGTCGGGAAAGAATCCCATGTCGAGCATCCTATCTGCTTCATCTAAACAAAAGAACGCGATTTGCTTCAGATTTAGATGACCACGTTTGGTCATGTCAATTACACGTCCGGGTGTACCAACGATGATATCAGCACCTTTTGCGAGGCGAGCAGCTTGCTTTTCTAAGTCCGTACCTCCGTAAACGGTTTGGATCGCGAGTCCTTTCTCCCCTTGAAGGAGTGAGATTTCTTCAGATACCTGAACCGCTAATTCGCGAGTTGGGCAGAGGATGATTGCTTGTGGGATTCCGTTAGATTCACACTTCTCGATAATCGGAATCCCAAATGCTGCGGTTTTTCCTGAACCGGTTTTAGCTTGACCAACAACATCGGTTCCTCTTCGAGCAATCGGAATTGCTTCAATTTGGATTTCAGTCGGTTTTTTCCAACCGAGTTTAACGATTGCATCTGCAATTGGTTTTTCTAAATTCCAATCTGCGAAACCGGTTGACATTTAATCGCCTCAGAAGGTCTCCGATTCGCGGATTTCCTTCTGCAGCTCACCCATCCAGTACTTCCTACAATTTTCCTTGGTGATGTACTGATCCTTCGAAGAGAAATTGTGATTAAAGTGGCCTTTGTCTGCCGAAGCAAACTGATCTGGCGACTTTTTGTGGAACTTCTGGAGGACGTGCTGGCGCATATATTGCTGGAATTTTAGCGATTTTTGACGGTTCACACCCTTTGGGGTAATTCCTGCCCATAATCGCTCAAACTGTTCGAGTTTATCGTCAAACTGCTCGCTCATCATAAGTCCTCAGGTTCTCGCCGACCTGCCTTCTCTATTTCATGTTCACCCTTCGGCTTGGCCAGACCACTACGTGGTGGTGGAATATTTTCATAGTCGATTTCTGAATCTGAATCCTTCTCCAAATTTACAGGAATCGCATTCTTTGGAAACATCTCCTCTTCGATAATGTCATCTTTGACAACATCGACAGCAGCGAGATACTTATTCTTCTCATCCTCGCTACCATCAAGCTCGACATCTCTCGCTAAGGCCCCCAGACGTTGACGTAGATCAGGTGCAGTTTCATGTCGCAAGAGTTCTCCTGCAGCTTCTCTTAGTGCATCCCCGGACATAATGATAGAAAGTTGTTCGACACAAGCCTTTCGTAATTCGTAATCTCGACTTCGTGCGCCGTCTAGAATCATCGATGTGACACGCGGATTTTCCATGTCGAGTTTTTTGAGGGCGCGAATAACTGATTTTCTAACTTTGATATCGTCATCCATAATCGCCCCCTCCACCAAAATCATTGCAATGCTCGGTTCAGAATTTGCTAATGTCGTCAAACATTGAGCTCCATTACGTCTGACTTGGGCATCGATATCTTCTAATGCCCAGCCGATTAAATCCCATCCTTCTGCGCCGCCTTTGGTAGCGATTGTTCTAAGAATTTTAGAACTACGACGTCTTAGATCAAGTTCGTCTTCTCGAAGCAATTCATCGATGTGTAAACAACCCACTTCAGGCCATGCTTTGGCAGTTTCACGGAGTGATTCGAAGGCGTTATTACGGTGTTCTTTTCTTGTATCATGTAATTCTCTGCGCAATAATTCTTCGCACCCAGATGGGAAAACAGGAGCCATCAATTTCAGGCAACGTCTTGCCATCGCACGCACGTCATCGCTATCGTCAAGCAAGCGATCTGATAGACAAGGGATCAAATTCGTATGTTGTTTTAGAGCAAATATAGGTGAAACTTCAAGTGCAGCAATACGAATTGATGCATCATCATCATCGAGAGCATCAAGTAGAATTTCGTGCGCCCGAGGAATCAAATTTTCGTAGACGCGATGGAGAGCTTTGATTCCATCATCGCGTCGAGCGAACCCACCTCCATTAGTCAAAGAAAGTTCGAGGTTCTGAATTTCACCGGAAGCAAGTTTCAAAATATCGTAAACTGGAATCCGTGCCCAAACTCCTTCAATTGGATATAGTGAGCGGATATCCAAATCCTTCGCAGATCGGCCTTTACGAATCGGTTTTCCGGTTCGAGGGTCGCGTGCGATGTATCCCCTTGACATAGTGAACGAGCGGGCGGATAACTCCGTCTTTCTTGAATCAACTGTTTAGATGTTCAGAGATTTTGAGGGGAAGTCTCAAGCATAAACGCAAACTATCGCGGCTCGGTGAGTCAGTGACAACAGGCCAAGATGAGGAAGTTCGACGGCTTCTTCACGTCAGTTTTGCGGATTTTCCTCTAGGATTGACGAATCGTTACGACCTCGTTCGTTTATGGTCACTTGAATTGCAGTGGTTAACTCCCGAGGACGCACTCAGCGTTCTCGAAAAATTATGCGACCAGGGTTGGTTGGTAGAAGAAGATGGTCGCATTAAACCAAATTCGGGCGTTGTGTTGATTCCTCCTGCTCTTGGTTGGCAGCCTATCGTTAGAAGAGTTCTGTATCCACCTGATTTTGTCGTTGCTGAAGAGGTTGTCAATGTTAGTCGAATCAGAGAAGAAACACAGCGTCAAGAATCCAATGACTCTAAACAGGTGGATGAACCTCAGAAAATCAAGGCACAATTTATTCAGAAAGAGGAAATGATTGAAATCGCCCCATCACGTGAAGTAATAGTAAAAATTTCTGAACCAGAAAACTCAACTCGAAATAAGCGAGATGGACCAACTGATCGACCACCAGATCGGGCAGAGATAAATATTCCAGCCCTGATTAATCATATTGCTGCTTCCTCTGGGTTAGTGAACCGTGAAGTTGTTCGGCGTGCACAGCGTAAGCGTCGTTCTCTCGGGCCTGTAACTTTGTGGATGGCGTTAGCATTGGTCGCTAGAGAGCAAGGCCTCGATATGTATGATGTCACTGCGATAATTGAGACCAAATAATTCCATATTTCAGGATTACTCGGAATTACCAGTTCTTACTTCAGCAGCGAGTAATCCAGGTAGGACAAATAATGCAAGAATTAGTGAAAAAGAAACTGAGATTGCGCTGACGACCCCAAAGTCTTGAATCACAGGAATTGGTGATAATAGTAAGACCAAGAATCCACAAATTGTCGTTCCTGCTGACATCAGCAAAGCGGTTCCCGTAGTTTCGTACATATTTTGCATTGCTGACCAAGTCCCCATTCCACTTAATCGATTTGCTTCGAAACTTCTCCAAACATGGATAGAATAATCGATGCCTAGACCGATAGTTAGTGCTGTAATCATTATCGTCAAAACATTCCACGTCATCCCTAAAATTGCCATTGAACCGACCACCCATGCTCCTGCAAGACCAACTGGTAGAATAACCACTAGGGATTGGCCGAGACGTCTGGTCAAAACGAAAAGAACTGCGATCGAGACTAGTAAGCTAATCGCCGTCGACTCAACTTGTGAAATTACTAGACCTGAAAAAATGCTGTGGATAACGATTACATCTCCAGTGATATGGACATCACCACCAATTAATCCGTCCATTTCCAACATCAAAGCTTGACGTTCAAACTCTCTTGCCACATTCGATGTTTCTTCACTCGTTTGGAGGACGACATCGACTCTGACCTTGAGATATCTAAGTGATTCGTCATCATCAGTAAGGGCTGCGTACATCGAAGTTCGTTCAGCCCATGTTTGACCGCGCAGAGGTTCTCCGATAGTGTCGTTTTGTAATAATGAGGCTACAGCTGCAGCGACATCTCCTTCTTCAAAACCGTCAACAACTCCTAAGTCTCCTTCAAATATTCCAAGGTGATGCAGTTGACCAAAACCCGGGTCAATTTCAATCGCATCACGCAAAATAGGGTATAATCCATCATAAGATGGCCGTTTTGAATTCGTATCCGAAGGGTTCACGACTTCAGGGATTCCCGCGATACGATGGTCAAAGAATTCCAAACCTCGCAATAGGTCTCTTTCGCCGACTAGAGATTCTTCTCCATTACTCGGTTCGATCAATAATGTCACGGATTTCCATGCTGCAGCATCATATGAATCGTAAATGTCACCACGAACCGACATGATTTCCATTTCATTTTCTGAGAGGAAATCAGTTAATTCAAAACTTGTATCGAGTCTATTGACAGCGACCATTACAGAACTCGTCGTCAATATAGCGACGATGAGAAGTATTCGAGCAGTATTATATCGTTGAAAATTTGTCACTCGATGAGCCAGTTGAGTCAATTCGAGCCCACGTCGAGGCGAGGCTCCTGTGGTTTTCTCGACGACGACGTGTAAAGCACCGACTGTGATTGTGCTTGCGAGGAAGGCCGAAACGACGCCGAGAGCTAGGGTAAGTCCGAATGTTCGAAGCGGTGGGAGGGGTGAGAATGAACTCGCAAGGAAAGCGGAAACAGTTGTTACCACAGCTAGAGTTAGGGCGACTCGAAGAATCGAAAAAGAGCGTACCCAAGCGTGAGCGGGACTTTTTGCAGTAGATTTCGCTGCTTCATATCCTCTTTGAAGATGGATTGCATAGTCGATACCAAGCCCAAGGACGACTGGTGCAACGGCGACTTCAAGTATCGAAAAAGGTCGTCCAAGAATCGTTATGGTTCCGTAAGTCCAAATCAAAGCAGCTGAAAGTCCGAGTAAGGGTGCGGCGACCATCATGAATGAACGGAAAGCAATTGCGAGAACAATAACGACAACGAAAATTGCTAGAACGAGAAGCCAAGCCATATTGTCTAGGGTTGATTCATTGATGTCATAACTAATCAAATCATCAGAAATAACACCATAATTTAGCAGAGACGATTCACTTCCCCCTATTTTATTGCTGAGTAACACTCGAATGTTAACAGCTAAATCTTGCCTTTCTTGATTACTCAAATCCCCACTGACTTCAATGACCCACATCGTGCTTGATGCACGCGGTGTTGAGTCTCCTGTTCGAGTTTCAATCCACTCGCAGACGTGCTCGAATTCAAAATCCGAATGTAATAATGCAGATGAAGCAAAGGAAGCAGAAGCAATAGCTTGGTCATTACCTGCAGCATCGCTACAATCTTCATCATCTTCGACGATTGCGTTGATTAAATCATCCCAATCATCGAAATCTGCAAGGGTTCTCGACTGTTCATCACGTTCTTCGAGAACTCGATTGATGATGTCGGCGATATTGATTTGAGAATTTATATCGAAACCATATAACGATTCGATATGAGCAAGATCATCAGCCAACTGTTGCAAGGCTGCAATTTCGAAAATATTAGCCTGCTCTTGATTGGGGCGAACTTGAACGTAGATCTTTTTTGGCGAAGTCGTCATCACGGTATTCATTTCAATTTCAACTGAATCTCCTTCGCTTTCTGGGGCGAAAGAGGCGATTTCGGTAGTGAAACTCGGTAGTGGTAGCAAAACTGAGGCTGTGATTACGGTGAGAAGAAGGCTGACAATTAGTATTGCAGGAGCAGCTTTGCCGAAGGTTTCAGCTAGCCTTTCTTGACCCGAGTCACTCATCGCCATCACCTTCCGGATTAACTGCTGGTGTTAAAGTTAGACCGCTAATTGGACACGTAGTGTCCTAGTGAATAATGAAAGCCCTCAAAAAGGGGTGGCGAGTCGGCCGGTCGTCTTATGCCAATCAAGGTGCTAAAAAACGAAGGGGCCGAACTTCGTGTACGAGTCATCGGTGAAAACCACACTACCCTGCAACTATTCCGTTCAAGGTTGAACGATAGTGCAGATGTCGAGTATGCCAATTACTTCCAGAAGCATCCTGATTTAGATGAGCCAGAGCTATATGTTCGTTGTGTTAAAGGCAAGAATGCTGAGAAGACTTTCCGCTCCCTTTGCTCCGATATTATCTCGGAATTTTCTGGATTAAAATTGTGAGTTCGGTGTCCGTATGGACTTGAATTCAATCGAGGAATACCTCGGATTTGGAGAAGGTGCTGTTCCGTCTGATGGAATTGGCGGTATGCTAAAAACTCGCATTGAAGATTTTCGGGTCGAAGAGGTTGCAGCCACGCCCGCTCTTGACCCGAAAGGTCGTTTCACAGTGGTTCGTGCAATTCTTACAAATTGGGAAACAAATCGATATCTAAAACGATTAGCTAGAGCGTGTGGGATTAATCGAAATAGAATATTTGCGTCAGGTTTGAAGGACAAACGAGCGATTACAACCCAAATATTGGTAATCGATGCTCACCAGAAAAAGGTCGAAGCAGTAAACATTCCTGATTCAATATTGGAAGTTCTCGGGAGAACGCACCAGAAAGTAGGAATGTCAGATCACGATGGAAACCGATTTGCAATAACCGTAAGAGGTTGTGTCGATAAGCAAGGTAATCCTTTGGATGGAAAAGAAGCAATGCGAATAGTCCATAAAATTCTCGATGATATGGCACAAAGGCTAGGCCGTGATTTCTTTCCAAATTGGATAGGTCCTCAGCGATTTGGTTCGACAAGGCCAGTTACTCCCGAGGTTGGCCGAGCAGTAGTCGCAGGAGATTTTGAGAAAGCAGTCAATCTATATTTGGGTATGGCGGGATTAAACGATGGTGAGGAAACCGATGCGCTAAGGACAATGTGGCGGGAAACTCAAAACCCAGAAAAATGTCTTGAAATAATTCCTGCCCATCTTGGTTTTGAACGAAGCATGCTTGAAAGTCTTGCAGGAAAACCCGATAATTGGGTCAAAGCCTACAAGACGATGCCACCTTCACTTCAACTTCTCACAGTACATTCTCTTCAATCACTGGTTTTTAATCACGCAGTGGCTGGGAGACTAACTGCTGGTATTGGATTGGCAGATCCAGAAATAGGTGACCTTGTTGCCCCTGTGCATGCGAATGGCCGCATCGATGTTGGGAAGATGGCCGAGGTTAGCGAAACTAATCTCGAACGATGTAAAAGAAATTGTCGTTTAGGCAGATTATCTGTCACTGGACCATTACCAGGGAGAGATGCAAAATTAGCTTCGGGTAAAATTGGTGAAATCGAAGCGCAAGCGATGGTAACTACAGATGTTCATGAGGTAGATTGGCAAGTGAAGGAAATTCCTCGTCTGACAACTAGTGGAACCCGCCGTCCAACTACGGTTACTTTCAGAGAATTTAGTGTAGAAGAAGTTCCAGAATTATTCGATACTACACTTTCAAAGCGTTGGGAAGAAGGACCAAAGGATGGAGATCGATGGCATCCTGAAGGTGCGAATTTGAGAATGAAATTTACCTTGCCACCAGGAACTTATGCAACTGTTTTGATGCGAGAATTCATGCGTTCTCCGTTAGATCATTACTAATTCATCCATCAATGCCAAGATGTTCTTCCATCTTCAATGCAGCCTGAAGGATTAGGATACCTATAGCAATGCCTCCAATCACATCGGTGAACCAATGTACTCCTGCAAGCATACGTGCAGAACCGGTGAAAATGACGATTGCGAACCAGATTCGAGTTGCATTTCTGGTTTCAGCCATTTTGATAATCATGCTATTCCCAGTACTCTTCGTAGCGTAATTTCTGATGATGATAAAGCATATCAAACCCCATAATACTGTAGCAAGCATCGAATGGCCACTCGGCCAAGCATAGTCTCCCATTCCAACTGAGGTGTGAGGACGAATTCGACTGACTAGTTCTTTGAGGGATGAGGAGACAACTCCCGTAAGCATCAATGGGAGAATAAAAGCAAAAATAGAGGGACGCTGGCTTGATCTGTACAAAATGATTGTTCCAATAATTCCCCCTAATACTGCAGTTTCAAAATGCCCTGGAGTTGAGAGTACCAATCGAGAGAATCTTGCAAAATCAGATGAGCCATGTAGGAAGAAGAAATCGTAAATCAAATTGTCAAGAGGTTGCAGCGGGTTATCTTCCATGGTAGCGCAAATCCCAAGTGAGGTTGCAAGTAATAGGCAAGCAAGTGAGAATTTCCTTGAAAGAAGCCAACTCGGTGCTCCGCTTTGCACATTCTCTCCCTCCACGATTTGAGGAGCAGCCAACTGTTAATCAATGCTGAGCAAGATTTGTTCAGGTAAGAAAACGCTCGAAGTTCACAGACGGCCCATTTCTAAAGCTTCGATTTGACCGATTAGGGAGTCGAGTGCGCGGACTCGATTCTCAAATTCATCGACAATTCCTTCACCTTCACCTAGAACAACTTGAACTTCTATGAACATCATACCAAATGCAAGAGGTTTTATCTCAATAGCTTGGACTTCTGGCAATGCTCCAATCTTATCTGAAATTCCTTGGTAATCAGGAACTCCGTCTTCAAGAGTATCAATAGTGACCTTATACTTAACAACAACATGACCCATAAATTTCACCTCTATTCAAGGACCTTGAAATCCGCAATCAGTGCAAATGTATGGTACTGCTTGAACACGACATTGTGCACTCCGTCCAATTGAGTTTCCACAATCTGGGCAAGGAAATGCTGTGCTCTTATCTTCGACGAGTGGTACGCCGGATGCTGTACAAACTTCTGCTCTGGCTACCATATTTCTTCCTCGGACGAGTCGGGCGAGCAACCACCCCTTTTTAGCGTTGACCGATTACATCGGTTAGTGATAGCCACGCAGCACCACATTTCGACCCCTTTGCTTAAAATTTCTTTAAACCTTTAATGGCCAATGGAATTTCTAACTACAATTATTTTTTCATACTGAATATTTGGACTCACTCGCTCAATACAGTTAGCTTACCCGAACGTCCAGTCGAGATCACTCGCTCTCCCATTCGACGTTTACACCATCCATTTTCAATTCGTACTCGGTCCCCGGTTGCAACCCAGTCGATTTGCTCATCCCAAAGCACGAGACCCACTACTCCAGATTCGTCTCTGCCACAGGCAGCAGCCACACGTCCAGTCCATTTTCTGTTCGAAACCATTCTCGGTGGATAGCGACGTAAAATGGTGATTTCAATCCTCGAAACTGGTCGATCTTCCTTCAATCTGTCAACTTTTATCCTTCTTTTCGTTCTTCTACTGATTGGTTTTTCATCATTCTTGGCATCATTGAGAATTTCTAATTCTAATATTGTTCTTTTCGTCATATTCCTCGTAATCACTCAAGTACCTAGTATATGATACGCACTAAGAGGCGTGAGTAAAAGTGAAGGTTCCCTTAGGGGTTTCTGAAAGTGAACGGATTCATTCTTTCTTTTTATGTCGGCGAATACCTATTTTTGATTCAACCGGGGGGTCATCAACATGAATTACGATGTCTAAATTCGCTAAATGCTCCGTGATTTGTTCAAATGCAGTCTTTCCACGTGCATCTTTGTGTGGAATTGGTAATTTATTTCTACAAATCAAATAGGTTTCAGAGGACGAACTTCTCGAAGCGGTAGGTGCGTATCTACGGACATCACTGAATCTTTGTTTGGCTGCATTGATTAGCCCTTCAATTCCTACGCCTTGGAATATTTTTGTCACAAAGGTTCCACCAGGGGCTAATATTGGCATTGCAGCATCTAATACCATCGTCGATAATTCTAGCGATATTGCTTGATCTGTATCGTATCTTCCCGTCAACCTCGGTGAAATGTCGCTGATTAATACATTCAGCATCCGGCCATCGAGCATCCTATCAATTTCTTCGATGGTCGATTCTGATTTGATATCACCAATGATAATTTGAGCTCCTTGAACAGGTGAGGTGCTGAGCAAGTCGAGACCGAGTACGAAGCCGGATTGCCCAACTTCCTCGACGGCGACTTGAGTCCATCCTCCTGGATGGCAACCCACATCTAGTACAGTGTCACCTTTCCGCAATATTTCGAAACGATCCTGAATTTGCTTGAGTTTGAACGCAGATCGTGCTCGATAACCCTTCGACTTCGCCTGTCGGCGCCAAGGATCGCGGCGATTCTCTTGATACCAGCGCTTACTCATACAAACCTCTCGTCAAGCCGTTGGGTTATGAAGGGAAGCCGGCTAGGCACGAATAATGATTGGAAATGCGTCGTCTCTGCCAACACTCGCAGTCGCTATTCTTCTGATATCAACTCCAGCATTTTCTGCTCAACAGGATGATTCAATTCAACCTAACCACAGTTCTCAAGGCGGTCACACGATAATCATGGAACAATTCACTGCAACGTGGTGTGATATCTGTGCAACGATTGATCCTTGGCTCCCCGATTGGGCCGATGCCCGCGGGTCTAGAATTACTCGAATCGCTCTCCACGATACCTTCGAAGATCCTCTTGGCAACCCTGTTACTACACATCGCCTCTCTCGCGTCGCAAATTCAAATCCCCTCGCACCGTCATTTTGGTTCGATGGAGATAACGAAATTGTCGGTGCGGTTTCCCAAGCAGACCTCGATCTTGCACTATTGTCGGCTGAAAGTTCACGAAATTCAGATAGTATTCTTTCCATTTCAACTTATTCTGGTGTTTCTTCAGACGAACAAGAAACAATTCAAATTGAAGTAGAATTGAGTGAGGCTAATTATGAAGAAAATTCTCAAATTTCTGTTTTCATATTACGTGATTCAACGATTTTTTCTGAACAAGCATTGAATGGAATTACCGAACATCACGATGTTATTGTAGGTTATGCAGAAGCGCCACTAAGTTCAGATGTTATATCTTTTAATTACGGCTTACATTCTAGTAGAATTGCTTCGCAACAATCCGATTTCAAGATGATTATTACTTTTCAAATAGATTTTGAATTTCAAGATGAATTGACAATTGTTGGTGTTCATGAATTAATTCAACCAAGTGATGAGGCGAGTATACTAGGTGCAACTTCTCTCACACTTGAAGATCAATCAAATGCTTCCTCTCGCATACCTTTGTGGTTTCCACTGAGTCTAATATTGATTCTCAGCGCGTTAGCACTTAGAGCCCAATCTCGTCGATAAGTGCTCGTGCTGTGTATCGAATTGCAGCTTCAGATTGCATCGATGGAACAAATCCGGTTGAGAATAGATATTCTACATCGAGAGATGTCTTTGGTACATCGCCCGCCCATCCACGTTTGCCTCCGGTATATTCTATTGAAACATTTTCAAATCCAGATTCTTCAACAACGATTTCGGCGATACGACGAACCGAGCAAGTATCGCCGGTACCAAGATTGTATAGATTGACATCTTCATCAACACCGTCGACGAGATGAACCATCGCTCGAACACAATCTTCAGCTGACATGTAAGATTTTTCTTGACGTCCATCACCCAACACTTCGAGTCGAGTAGGGTCAGCTTTCAATTTGTGAATGAAATCGAAAATTACGCCATGAGTGCCACGACTGCCAACAATATTTGCAAAGCGATGCAGCCAAGATTTGGCGCCAAAAGTTCCGCACCATGCAGAAATTAGTGCTTCAGAAGATAATTTTGAGGCGCCATATAGTGAAATTGGCTTAACTGGTCCATAGGTTTCTGGTGTTGGCATAACATCTGCTTCGCCATAAATCGCGCTTGAGCTGGCGAATGAAATACGCTTGACGCCAGAAACTCTCATCGCCTCCAAGACATTGTATGTGGCGATGGTGCCTTGGCGCAAATCGGTGTCTGTAACTTCTGTGCCAAGTCGAATATCTGGATTTGCAGCCAAATGATGAACAGTCTCTATACCGGCCATTGCGGCCTTTACATCATCATAATTTAGTAAGTCGGCCTGAATAATCTCTACAGAATCTCCATGATGAGCAAGAAATTCTTCACGTCCCGAGCTGAGATTATCGAAAACTCGAACGGATTTTCCTTGTGCAACCAAAACATCGACTAGATGTGAGCCGATGAAACCTGCTCCTCCAGTAACTAATTCCAATCCACTTCCCTCCTTGAAAAATTCACCAATCGCCGCTTGCCTTGTGTTCTCGAAGCATGTGTGCGGATACTAAGAATCCTATCATAGAAAGATGGGCGACGGTGCAGTAGGCACATATGTGTGGCGCACCGTCGACAAAAGCCAATTCTACAATGACAAGGAAGACGACAATAACCATGCCGATAATCGATGCGTACCAGGAATAATCGAGGTGATTAGAAACCCAGCGTGCGTGTGGATCCATTCGTATTGACAAAATCAAGTAGAGTAGAAGGCCAAAACCAGATATCCCAATCAAGCCCCATGGTAGGGTTAGCAATGTATTAAACGAAGGGTCACCGATAACATCTGCACAGCCGATAAAACCATTGGAACTGCAGAGTGGAGAGTAACCTTTTGAAATCATAGAATTGTAAATCGCATAGGTAATTGCTGATGTGAGAATGCCAGTTAAAGAAAACGCGAGTGCACTGATGACTAGGGCATTAGAGCGCTCGGAGCCGGACTGTTTTTTTGCATTAATGGATAAAAACGAAGACGATAACAATCCAGCTAAAACAACTAGAAAAATTGGTTCTGAAAGAAATTCTGTATTCATCAATTTCCCTCCACATAGGTTTGAAGCGCTTGTTCAATATTCATCAAACCGCCACTTTGCCCCTGATTCCATGATACGTATCCGTCCGGCTGTAACAATACTATGAATGGAGTTCCTGTAACTCCATAATCACGTATGATATTCGAATTATAGTCATCAACATAATTCCATGCATGGGCGGTTCCCGGTCTTTCGACACAGTTGCTACCTCCCGAATTGCAACCGTTTCCATCATTTGAATCGGTTCCATAATTTGTTTTATCACGGAAAGCTTTGATTTCATCGCGGTCACTACTGTGGCCTTGTATGCTCAATTCGACCGCGATGGAAATGAAGGTGACTTTTCCACCCCATTGTGAGTGAAGTTCACTCATCGTCTCAGCTTCTCGCCAACAGTGTGGGCAATCTGAATCCATGAATTGAATTAAGATGAATTTTCCATCTTCACCAGCAGTCCATTCTCGATCGAATTGATCAGTTAGGCGGAATTCATCCCATCCGCCGCCATTGTATGCGCTAGCGACAAAATCAGGCGCGAGTTCACCTTCATTCGGGCCAATCGTAGCAGGAGGTGAAATAATAAATACAGAAAATAATACGATACTTATTACTCCGACAGCTGCTAAAGCAGCCATCAATCGAACATCCTCATCCTTACCTTTCTGAATGGTTGTTGCACGTCGTCTAGCCATGTATCTCAACCTGTACGGCAACCTCATTCACTTTCAGCAGTTCGCTAGTCCGTTCAGTCTAAACAGCCTTAGGCTGAAGTATTATTTTCACTTTTTACATTCTAATTACCCTCTGGACTTAATTCATATCTGAGTGTTCGAGTCAACAATGCCTTGGAGGAAATAAAAATGAGTAAATCAAAAACCCAAACAAAAAACAACGAACAAGAAAATGAGGCGAGCACAACCCTAATCGGTTGGGCTCGTCGAAGTCGTGCAGGAGGAGCACTGAAGCTTAGTCTGCACACAGAGGCGGTAACAAACTGTCACTCGTATACGACTGCTGACGGTACAGCATATGTGCCTCTAATAATCAGTATTGCAGCTTTGCGTCGCGTACTCGATGGCGATCAAGCAGTCACTACGATCAGCCAGTTCGAAGAAAACTGAATCTGAACAGAACAGCCTCTCACGTGGAGCCGATGCGATTGTTTCATGTGGCTCCCGTGAGGGCACCCTTCTGTGACCGAAGGCGAAGTCGATAGCGATGACGTGTTACGCGTCGCCCTCGACCAGGATGACGAAGTCATCTTCTGGGAGAGATTCTACGAACGTTTAGGTCCATTTCGGGATACTGTTATCTCCACTCGTAATAAGGTATTGAATAGCCCAATTGGCGATGCTTTCGATACGGGAGCACAACTGCTAGAAGATTTAGGTGAAACTGCAGAAGCAGTATCGGTGCGGACTGCTGAATTAGCTTATTCCGCTGTTCTACGTAGTCCTGGATTCATCATTGCCTTGCTATTACTTACTACCGCGATAATTGGTCGTGATGCACTTGATTTCGAGCATCAGATTAACGGTGATGTTGAAATTTATTTACCTGATGGAGCTGATTCGACCGAATTATTGTTACGGGTCAGGGAAGCACCTTGGGCGACGGATATTTTCATTCTTTATGTTCAAACAAATAACGCTGCAACCGGCGCTGAGCACGGTAATGAAAATATTACTGATGTGAATATTTTACAACAGATGTCTTGGCTTGAAGGGGATGATGAAAATAGTGGTAATGGTGGCTATCAATCCGGTTTGGACGAACAAAAAAATGACCGGGGAACTCAGGATGGAATAATTTGGATTCTTTCTCCGGCGCAAATTCTCAAAGAAGCGAATTCATCAAGTTATCGTTTTAATTGTGCTGTTGAAAAATATGGATTACCAACAGGTCAACAGGACGAGTGTGCATTGGCTCAGTTAAACCCATACGAAGGATATTCAATTCCAGACGACCAGAATCGAGTCGATAATTTGGTCGACCAAACTAATTCTCTTCTCTCTAGTTTTGTGCGAGATACCAATGGAGATGGAGTTTGGGATACCGGTGCAATTGTCATGGGCATGATCTTCGAGATGGAAGGAACCGATGTTCCGTCAAGAGATGACCCGAAAGGAATAACAGATGAGAATCCTAGTGGGCAAATTCAGGATCATCGAGCTTTCATTCGTTATGCTCAACGGTTAATATATGACGAATCAAGCCTATCCGATTGCGAATTATGCCATCGGACATACAATAATCCAGTCTCGACAATGGATTCAGAACGCCTTGATGTTATTCCCGACCGTCAAGCGATAACCATAACTGGACTCACTCCTGTTTTGCATGATGTGTCCGATGCAATTTACCTTGAACTCGTTGATACAATGTTACCGATAAGTGGGGTTCTCGTTTTGCTGACAATGTTGATTCTCCACCGAAATCCAAAAGTTATCGTCATCTGTGGATTACCAATTGCGATGAGTTTAGCTATTACTTTCGGAATGACAGTGATTGCGGATATTATGCTGACACCGATGATTATCTCCGCGGGGCCGATTCTTGTCGGACTGGGCGTTGATTACTCGTTGCATCTGACGAATCGAATTGAAGAAAATCGTGTTGAATTAATCGAAGAAAGACTCGAAAAAGCCTGGATGGCTAATCGAGACGGTCTGAAGACTGAAGATATCGACCCTTGGGATCCACTCATCAGCTTGACTGCAACTGTTCGAGCGGTGATGACCACTGGCCACGCAATTTTCCTTTCTGCCCTTACAACGATTATCGGATTTAGCGTATTGATGTGGCCGATGTTGGTGCCAATTGCACCGATGAGGACGGTTGGAATTACACTAGTTATCGGAATAATGACGACATTTATTCTTTCGATGTTAATGGTTCCGGCTCTTGTTGAAATTTTCAAGTACCGTAAGGGACAAACAAAAGCATTCGACAAACTTTGGGATAAAATTGGTGAGATTCCTGTGAAAACAACTCTACTAGTTCTAATCGTTACTTCAGTTGTTACAATTTTTGGAATCAGTATTCTTTCAGAAACCTTAGGACAAGAAATTACCGGGTCCTCTGATGAAGTTCCCCCTGGTTTATCCTCTTACGAAGCTCTTCGTGAATATAGTATAGTTTTCGAGGGCGGTCAAACTAACATGTTCATCATCGATGCAACCGATCGTGGTTCACACAATGATACCGCTCCGATACGTGATTTACCAATCCTCGATTCTATTGAAGAGATTCAAATTCATGTCGATAACGTTCCTGAAACATCGACAATAAGTCTGGTCAATATCCTGAAAGCAATACATGTTGATCTCAATCTTTCAGGTGTCGAAATATATGATAGAAGCCTTTGGGAGATTCTTCATGATGAGTGTTGGGAGCATTCGAGTGACCCGCTGAGGCCGGATTGTTGGGCATATGCGTCAACCAGTAGGAACGATATGGTGAACATCGCTTTCGATACCCTTTCTCCCGAAGTTCGCTCGATGCTGATGAACAAAGATGAGGGAAGCGGCGAAACAAAAACTCTAGTTTATGCAAACCAACCTTACATCAATTTAGGTAATGCAACTGTGTACAGAGATGCTATTGATGATATTCTTGCTGGCGATGAAAAATGTACTACTGCTTGGACATGCACTGCACTTGGAATCGATGGTGTTTACAATTCTCTACTTACGGGTGGTCTCCCTGTATCAATTGATATAAACGCTGGAATTCATGAGGCTCAGAGTGAAACTACGATTGCAACTATGATAATTCTCTTATTCACGATGGCGATTTTATTCCGCTCTCCTCGACTTGCATTTTTCACAATGACAGCCGTTGCAGTTGTAGTGCTCTGGCAACCCCTTCTGATGAAAGGAGGTTCGGTGAATGTCAATGTGTTCACCGCTATGGTAGGTACAATCGTTTTCGGAATTGGGGTTGATGATTCGATTCATATTATTGACCGAATTAAGGACGAAGGCGAAACTCCTGCTGGTATCGTCAAGGCAGTTGCACGAACGGGTCAGACTATTTTCGAGACGACTGCAACTACTTGTGCTGGCCTTGCTGCGGGACTTTTCGTGGCGATCCCTGGTCTGCAGAATTTCTTCACTCTAATGATGTCTTTACTGATTCTCGCACTGCTGACAAGTTCGATTCTACTACCATCAATTATTGTGGCTCAGCGTGAAGTTGCTTCGAGGCTAATGGGCAAAGGGTCTTGGTTAGACTATGATGATTCAGGAGCGCTTGAAGTCTCGGCAGTCTTAGATGCGATTGTAGAATGACTCCGAAGTTTCATTTTCAACGCTGACGCAATCAAATTAAGCGAGGGTGCAGGGAGTAAGCCCCTTTCTGTTCACCTTTCAGCTGGTCACATTCAACTTAGCATCCTACCTGTCCCTACCGATGAGCTACGGGACTGCTTGGACTTGCTCCAGCGGGGGTGCTCGTTCCAGCCACGATTCAGACAACCTCGCCCCTTCGGGTTCACCGTACTCGACTGATGTGGTTCGTTTCTGTTGCAGAGCCGGCCCTCCCGGACCCCCGACGTAAATCGGGCCGCTTCCATCTTGGAGAGGGGACTTTCCTCAGTGTCGTACACTGTCAGTGACCCTCCTGCTCCCTCATATTACCGCTATACTCGGTGCTGAAGAACCCAACGGTAGGCTCTCCGACCATTTTAGACTCATTTTCATGTGCTTGTAATACACTTTCAACCCTACAAAATATCTCGTTATACTACTTTCAGTTTACCTTTATTCGTCATAAATCTGGTATCTTAGACGTTCTTTCACAGGGTAAGCATCATGTTTGTCCCACGTTTGGCCTCATCTGTGTCTGAGGTTGAGGAGTTGAAGCGCGAGGCCGGGATTGCCGCTTGTGATTTTATTCGTAACGGAATGAAACTCGGCCTTGGAACCGGCTCAACAGTCAAATATACTGTGATTGAGATTGGCCGACGAATTGCTGAAGAAGGTCTCGAAGTAGTCGGTGTGCCGACCAGTGAAGCAACACGTATTCTAGCAGATCAGGTAGGCATCCCGTTAGTTTCACTTGCTGAAACTGGTGGGCTAGATCTAGTCATTGATGGAGCGGATGAATTTGATGGCAATTTTGCTCTTATCAAAGGAGGCGGAGGTGCTTTAACACGAGAAAAAATTGTTGCACAGTCAAGCAATGGTATGGTAGTAGTCGCTGATGATCGAAAACAAGTTTCGACGCTTGGTGCGTTTGATTTACCAATCGAAGTTCTTCCTTTTGAGTGGCGTCGAACAGCAGATCGAGTCGCAGAAATTTGCCCCGGCAAAGTTTCTCGACGTGGTGGAGTTGAACCATTTATTACAGACAATGGTGGCTACATTTTGGACTGTAAATTTGGAGATTCAATAAGCACTCCTTCATCATTGGAAACAAAAATATTGAGTATCGCTGGTGTAGTCGAAGTTGGCCTTTTTGTTGGCATCTGTGACGCAGTTATCCTCGCTTCGAGCGGAGGCGTTCTAACTCTTGTTAATGAGAATGGTAGACTCACTTGAGCATTATCTCGACCGTTCCGATTAAAGAGGGGTGCCAAGTCGGCGGGCTGGGTCTGTAGCTTAGTCAGGTAGAGCACCCGGCTCTTAACCGGGCGGTCGCGGGTTCGAACCCCGTCAGACCCGCCAAAATATACCACTCGGCCGATTGGCTGAGTGATTTATAGACACGATTTTCAGGAATAAATCATTATTTTTCATAGTATATTCTCATAAATCAATGAAATAATAATGTGTCGAAGACTACTCCAATTAATTTTCATTTGAGGCACAGCCAAAGGCTGACTTTGATATGTTAGTGGCGTAGCGCATGAGTACGGAGAGTGACACACTTGGCAAAAGATACGTGGATTGGAGATGTTCTTGCCGGTAATTACAACGGTAAAGAAGTCGAGTTGATGGGGTGGATACATCGGTCCCGCGGCTCAAATAAGATCCGTTTCATTGTCTTACGCGATTCAACCGGTAATGTTCAGTGCGTTGTTAAGCGAGATACTATTGGTGACGAGGCATTTGAAGCGATGAAAACCGCATTAATTGAATCCAGTGTCATCATTCGTGGAACTGTCCAATCTACTGATCGCGAACATGGCTATGAAATTCAAGTGACATCTTGTGAAATCGTAGGTGGTGTAAATCCTGAGCGCCCTTTCCCAATTACTGAATCTGCGATGGCCGAAGCCGATGGTGGAGAAACAGAATTCCTTCTCGACAACCGTCATCTGTACCTTCGCACCGGCCGAATGACGACGATGCTGAAAATGCGTTCGACCGTATTCGGGGCAGTCCATTCCTATTTCCGCGACCTCGATTTCGTTGAATATCAAGCACCTAACTTCGTTGCTGGAGCCGTAGAAGGTGGCAGCACTCTGTTCGAGGTACCCTATTTCGGTCGCAAAGCCTACCTAACTCAATCATGGCAGCTTTACGCTGAGGCAGCAATGCCTGCATTAGAGCGACTTTACACAATGGCTCCTTCATTCCGAGCAGAAAAATCACGCACTCGCCGCCATTTAACTGAATTTTGGCATGCAGAAATGGAAATGGCTTGGGCGTCCAATGCAGATATTATGGAGCACGGTGAAGGTGTTGTTCGACACATTGCTCGCACTCTTCTCGATGAGCGAGAAGAAGAACTTACCGAGGTCGGCCGCGACCTCGATTTAGTTGCACAATATGCAGACAATCCATATCCACGAATGCGCTACGATGAGGCGGTTGAAACCTTGCAAGGAATGGGTGTTGACGTCGAGTGGGGTCAAGATTTAGATTATTCAAAGGAAAAGGTTCTGACCGCTGATTTTGAGGTCCCACATTTCTTAACTCATTACCCTAGAATAGCCAAACCATTCTATCACCGCCCTGATCCTGAAGATCCAAAATATGTGCTTTGTCACGATTTATTAGCGCCAGAAGGTTATGGTGAAATCATCGGTGGTGGCGAAAGAACATGGTCAGAAAAAGAAATCCTCGAACGAATTGATGAAGAAGGAACACCGCGAGATGCCTACGAATTTTACATCGATATCCGCCGATATGGTGGTGTACCACACGGCGGATTCGGTATGGGTGTTGACAGAGTAGTGACTTGGTTAACCGGGGCTGATCATATCAGAGAGACTATTCCTTTCCCACGAGATAGTCGCCGAGTGACTCCTTGAGAATGATGTGAAATTATGGGATTAGCAACCGTAAGTACAATTTTTGGTTATCTTTCGATTCTCTCATTTATTTCTGGCATCGGGCTAATCGGTTTGATAATTGCTGCAAATTTTTCACCCGGATCAGCTAAAATGTTGGCGGATCTGCGATCTTCCCACAATCGTAATGCATTGATGTTCGCAGCATATATCGCAGCATTTTGCATGTTAGGAAGCCTATATTTGTCTGAAATCGCTCACCTCGTCCCATGTCGATATTGCTGGTTTCAACGAATTTTTATGTATCCACTAGCATTTATTTTGATGGCTGGATTTATTCGCTCTGATTATGGCATCAAATTTTATGGATTACTGCTCTCAGGAATCGGTGGATTAATCTCTCTTTATCACATCAGAATTCAAGTTTTCAATATTCATTCAACGAGTTGCGACCCGATGAATCCATGCACAACACGTTATCTCGATGTATTTGGATTCATGACAATTCCAATGATGGCATTTGCTGGATTTTTGTTGATATTCGCCCTCCTCCTCTTTGTCGAGGATGTTTACTATGATGATGAGAATGAATAGGCGATAGTATGAGTGAAAAGATTTTTTTCAATTCTTCAAGTCCTTTCGAACTTTACCACATTCTCAATCACTTAGATGCCGCACCTAAACACCAGGTTTTCGGAAGACTTCACCTTCCTTCAGGCCAAGGCCCTTTTGCCTGTGTTGTTGCATTGCACGGAAGCAAGGGTTGGGCTGATCATCACGATGACCATGTGGCAATTTGGGTCGAAGCAGGATTGGCAGTTTTTCAGATAGACTGCTTCGAATCTCGAGAAGTCGAGAATGTTGTCACTGATCAGATTCGGGTGACTCATGCGATGATGACTGCGGATGCATTCAATGCTCTGAATTGGCTTGCAAATCATCCTCAAATCGATGAAACTCGCACTGCAATTACCGGTTGGAGTCTAGGGGGGACCGTTTCACTCTATGCAGCTTGGGAACCAATTGCAGCAGCCCTCTCACCTAGTGGATTGAGGTTTGCTGCACATTTACCATTCTATCCCGGGGCGCATATTCGTCCTGAAATTCAAGATTGGTCAAGTGCACCAATTCAGATTATGCACGGTACAATCGATGATTGGACGCCGATTAAGTTCGTTTATGATTTCATAAAAATCGTTTCTCCACACGGCGTCAATATCGAAGTTGAAGAAATAGAAGGAGCACACCATTCCTTTGATTCAGAAAAACCATTAGAATGGTTAGCAGATGCAATCATTTTGGATTATCGCACTGTTGAAATTGATGCTGATGGCAATATGTCAGCAGAAATTGAACCAGGGATGCGTTTACCGATGAATGAACCGATGGAGCGATATTCAGCATTCATGATTGCACAAAATGTTGGCTGCCACGCCAAAGGACATCCTGAAGGGCGTGCACATGCTCATAAATTTGCAAAGAATTTTCTATTAAATTCGCTGGAAAAGTGAATAATGAAAGTAGTCTTATTTTTTTCTGTAAAGCAGAATCGCTCATAGGTTAACCACCCATGCCATAGGCATGAGTGATGATTGGCAGAGCATAGATTTGGCGAATCCGACCGAAGAACATACGATGCTCCGCTCGATGATTCGAGATTTTGTTGCAGAAGAGGTCGAGCCTCAAGCCCTTGAATATGATCGAGAAGAAAAATTTAATCTAGACCTATTTCGTAAACTCGGAGAGTATGGTTTACTCGGCATTTCAGTTCCTGAAGAATATGGTGGAAGTGGAATGGATGCGACGGCGGTGGCGATTGTCAACGAAGAGTTGAGTTACTCTGATCCTGGGTTGTGCTTAGCATATCTCGCCCATGCTCAATTGATGGTCAATAACCTCGCTCACAATGGTAACGAAGCGCAAAAAGCCCGCATATTACCTAAAGTTTGCAGCGGTGAATGGGTAGGCTGCATGGCGATGAGCGAGCCAGGATACGGCACGGATGTGTTAGGCATGCAGACGACTGCTAAACAGCGTGAAGACGGCCAATGGGTCATAAATGGCCGAAAAATGTGGATTACAAACGGGGCGGTCGACGAGGATGGAACACCTGCTGATATATGTTGGTTGTATGCTAGAACCGGCACCGATTCGAAGGGCCGGGCTGAAGTTACAACCTTCCTCGTCGAGAAGGGAATGACTGGATTCGCGGTTGGTCAGAAAATCTACGATAAGACTGGGATGCGGGCGAGTAACACAGCAGAACTAGTCTTCGATGACTGTATAGTTCCATCCGAAAATGTAGTTGGAAGTGTCGGCGATTCGATGATTCACATGATGCGAAATCTCGAAATTGAGCGCATTGGTTTAGCGGCGATGGGGCTGGGAATTGCACGACGCTCGCTGGCTGCTATGAATCGATATGCAAGCGAGCGAGAGGCATTTGGTAGCGAGATTCGTGATTTCGGACAAATTCAGAGACATATTGGAGAATCTTGGGCCGAATATCGAGCCATGCGAGCTTATGTTTATGATACAGCCCGAAATACTGATTTGAAAAAATCGGGCAATCGGCTCGATACGGATGGAGTCAAATTATTTGGGACTACTGCAGCTAAGAACATCGCTGATCGAGCCATACAGGTAATGGGTGGATATGGCTATGTGGGCGAGTACACAGTAGAGCGATTATGGCGAGATGCAAAGCTGCTTGAAATTGGTGGAGGGACTTTAGAATCTCACCAGAAAAACATCACCAGAGACCTTTCTCGAAGTCCAGAAAAAATTGAAGAATAATACTCTAATTTCATTTTTTGACCATACCAGTTCGTTATTACTCATAGGGGCAAACACCACGATTTTGATTAATCGAGCAAAATGAAATATGCCAATGGGTGGTAGTCCCGCCCGGATTCGAACCAGGGTCCTCAGGACCAAAACCTGAGATGATGGACCACTACACTACGGGACTGTCCAGCCTTTCGTGCGGCATTTTCCATTTGATATTGACTGTTAAGATGAGTGAATATTCACATCATTTTGAAATCGCGATGCCGGCAGATACAAGGTCTCGACAATATCCGTAACAAATGTGAATAAGCGGATTTCATCGATTTTAGTTTTTCTGATGCTATCCTCATCTCTATCGATAGCGGTAACTTCTGCTCAGTTTGCTGAAAGGAATACAAATATTTTTTTTGATAACGGTTCAAAAAATGATGATTTCCCTTCACAACCTGCTGGTAATCAGTTTGATTCAGCCCAGCAGAATGTACCTGAATTAGGCAATCCTTGGCTCGAGCCTACCTTAGAAGAACGCGTTGCATTCGGGGTGGAAAAAGTTCGAGTGACAGTGATTACATGGTCACTGGCTGAACTTGATGATTGGCAATACAAAATCGGTGCGAAAGAAGAACAAGCACCTGCAAAAGGTGGACAAATATTGGAGGTAACCGACCCATCTAATGGTGAAATTGATCATCGTACATTTTGGCTTGATTCTTCTTTCCTTGTTAAATTGGTTGGAGTTGCCGGGGTTATTGCGATTCTTGATGCAGAAAATAGCCCCGAACCATTCGATACTACACCATTCGAGATGCCTGATGGCATGCAACCAGAAAGTGTGCGAACCGGAGAAATTCATGGTGCAAATGATGCGTGGGAGCGTGGTTTTACGGGCGAAGGAATTGTTGTTGCCATCGCCGATACGGGGGTTGATTTTGGGCACCCAGATCTTAACGGAACTCAAGCTAGGGTTACCGATTCACGCTCAGATTGGAGCGATTGGCCAATGATGTTCGACCATAATTCGATGTATTATTGGTTGGTTAATGGTGATGCATATCCTACTCGAAATACCTGGTATGCAGATACTTCAACCGTAGATTTTGATAATGATTCGAATGGAGTTTTGGACAATTCTGGTCACAATATTTCCGGGCTTCCTACTTCTATTTCGGGCGAGTATCACTTAGGTGAGCACCCAGATTCTAATCTGCGTTCAAAGGTCGGTACCGACGTTCCAATTTTGGTAGTTGATGATGAATATACAGGAGTTTACAGAACCGTTTATGCTGACATGGATGTCGATGGAAATTTCACTGGCGAGAAAGCGATAAAACCCGGTTCTGAAACCACCGGTTACGATACTGATAACGATGGACTGTGGGACATTTCCGGTGGATTAGTTTACTGGGTGTCCGATGGTCGAAATGGAGTGCCATATGCACCTACATACTCCGCTCGACACGGCTATTCAAACCGGATTGCTGGTTCGGGTGACCTCGTGCTATTTATGCTTGAATCAGGGAGTCATGGTACGCTTTGTGCGAGTGCTGTTGCTGCTCAAGGAAAGATAGCAAGTGGCAAGGTTATGGGCATGGCTCCGAATGCAACAATCGCTTCGATTGGCAATCATTATTCTGGTGGTCATGCACTTGATGGTTGGCGTTGGATAGCAGAAGGAAATGATGGCAAACCCCAAACTGCTTTTGATCAACCTAATATTGGTTCTTTCTCTTTTGGATATTCATCAATCGATGATGCTGGAGCCGATGGCTATTCACTCTATCTCGATTGGCTGACTCGTGTATACAATAATCAAACCACATATTCGGTTGCTATTGGAAATGGAGGCCATGGATTTGGAACGACGAAAGTACCTGGTGCTGCAAACGGAGTTTTCTCAGTAGGCGCGTTCAGTAGCCGTTCCAGCGGTTCGTGGGGGCAAAATGCGCCTTGGTCTAATCGCGGCCCCAATGCGATTGGACGAATGGATCCTGACATAGTTTCAGTCGGCTGGTCTGCGACAGGTGATTATCCTCTGAATTTACGCAATAATGCAAATTCGGCTTATGCAACTTGGGGAGGGACGAGTTTGGCAACTCCAATCACTGCTGGATTATTAGCCGTCGTTGCCGAAGCTTGGGTTAAAAATCACGGAGAAATACCAAAATCACAAGAATTCCGTAATTTTGTTCTTTCAACAGCTGACGACCGAGGATACGAACCATTCGTCCAAGGTGGTGGCTGGTTCAATGCATCGAGAGCTGTAAACACGCTCGAGGGAGATAATGGAACTTGGTCGATGAGTCCAGCCCAATGGAATAGTGGAACTTTTCAAGGGGAACACCGAGATGCGAATATCAATTATATGTTCCCTGGTGAAACTCAATCTGTTGATTTAGATTTTTACAATTCGGGTGAATCGGATATATTACTTTCATTTACACCGACAAATTTCAATCCAATAATGCATCAAACGCGTACTTGGATGAGCCTAGGAAACGGCTCGGAGAATGGTGAGAATGACACTTGGGACGGACATCAGGGCGATAGACCTGATTTGTTAATTCCACTTCATCTTCCTAATACGACATTTGCCTTACCCGAAGATACACGACAATTACGGGCTCGTGCAACAATTGATTATGCCGCCTTCGATGGTGATATGAATCGTAATTCAGAAGAACGAGTTTACTTGGAAATTTACAGGTGGACTGACAATGATGGTGATGGAATTTACGTTGAAGATTTCGACAATGACTCGATGGTCGATTCGGATGACTGGACTGAAAGTGGAGAGTTCGACGAAGTCACCTATTGGTGGTCGAACGGACCGAATGCTGAGGTTCGAGTCGGGAATCCTTTCGAGGATGCAAGAGATGGATTATTCCTCGGTGTTTGGAATGATTATGGGGAAAATTCAGATGATCCAGTCAGCATCGAAATAGATTGGACTGCATTCGGTTCGGGTTCAGATGATTGGCTAAGTTTGCCTTCGACAATTGTTTCGGATGCAAATAGTACTGATACGATTCAAATGCAAATCGATGTGCCTATGGATGCAGAATCTGGCCTTCATCAACACGGGGTTTTAGTCAAATCATATCTAATCGATGAAAATGGCAGTGTGGCACAGGTTCCACACCGAAATTGGACACTGCCTGTAGTCACAAATGTCCCTTGGTCTGGACCCTTTACAATCACTCCAAAACCACTCGATGGTAATGTCAGTAATCAAACCCTATATGATGAGGAATGGATTAGTGGTGCTACGCGGTGGAATTGGCGTGCCGAGAGTGGAGATTGGCGCTTTTTAACTGTCGATTGGCCAGCCGAATGGGCGACTGGTGGGACAGTTATTCTCGATGTGGATTGGGATGACAATCCATATACCGATATCGATGTACTTTGGCTTGACGAAACGCCACACGGCTACGCTGCTGATGATCCGGATGCATATGGTGATTCGACTTTCTCAATCACTTCTCGATCCACGAATAATCATGTTGGAAGTGGAAGACATAGTTGGGGGACTTATACAGGAACTAGTCGCGAAGTTTTCACAGTTCCCGCTCTGGCTGGTACACACCAAATGATCCTTCATACAGCCTTGCACGGGGTTAGTACTAATGATAATCCTCTGAACGTATCAGTGGGTTATGTTGCTGCCGAAGAAGGGGGTTTCCAGCGCTATGTGACCGACTGGTCAGAGGGGGAAGGCGTAGATGCTGTCCACGTCGTTTCTACAGTTCCAATGGAGGTTGAATCCGTACGCGCTTATGGCTGGACTCAACCGATTTATCTTGAAAATGAGACTGCTTACCAAGATAATTCTGGTGATAAAATGTCAGCATCTTGGTGGAAGAATTTCACTCTCGACGAGGTCTCAGAATTATCGATTTCGATGAATGCACATGATGATGCTGATTTGGATTTATATTTGTTCAGAGATGATAATGAGAATGGTGAATTTGAGTCGAGCGAAGAGATACGCCGCTCTATTTCCAGCACTTCGTCAGAATCGATAAATATTGATTCGCCCGATGATGGATTTTATGCTATTGCAGTACTAGGTTGGTCGGTTCCATCTGTTACAGTTCAATTTTGGATTGATATTGATATGATAGGGGGGAATGAGTTGAATATTACTAATCAAATGACCTTGTCTACAACAGAAATCAATTCTATTTGGCCTAATGGTTCCTTAACTCTAGCTGGTGAGGTTCCGCAGAGTGCAATTCAGGTCAATTTAGCTTTCTTGAGGCCAGAATCAGCAGGCATTTGGATGGGCCATGTCGAGATCGAATTGGTCGGTGGAATTAGCCTCAAATTACCATACGAATATGTCCTTGCTGAACTCGCTCCAGAGGTTGATTTTATTGTGCCTGAAAATTTGACCCATAGCAATCAAATTATACCTGTGGAAATCCATGCTCTCGATACAGGAATTGGCTTTGCTTTAGATGATTTGAATTGGTCACCAAAGAACAATTTGACGACGATTCCAAATGCTGATTTGGTCGAGGCTATTGATACAAATTTGAATTTTCATAACCTGACTTCCATTTGGAATTCAGGCAATCATTTTGCAATGCCTGAGAATCTTTCTTTCAGAGAGGTTTGGATTAACTCAACCGTTCCTGCAGTGGAGCAGTGGCATGAATACAAATTAAACCTGACAGATCGTTCTGGGCTTGTCGATGAGGATTGGTTATCTGTCAATTACGATATTACAACGCCATTATTAGCTTTATTTGGTATCCCTGAATTTACTCAACAACAAGTCTTGAATTACACGATTATTTCTGAACCAAATCTGATTGTTTACCATGATGATATTCCTATTCTAATAGATGAAAATGGTGAGGGTTATTATCAATTTAATTTGACTCAAATAATGGTGGCTCAACCCGGCTCTGATTCATGGGATCCACATTATTATAATTGGGGTAATAATCTGTTTGAAGTTAGTGTGACTGACAGGGCTGGAAATAATGCGAGTATTGCTAATCGTGTAATCTTTGATAATCAGTCATCCTATATTCGAATGAATGGATTTGGGCACTTGGAATTCATTGATGCGGATTTGGATCCTTTGGAGATGCCGATTTCATTAGAACAGATGGCGATTGGAAACAATTTATCGGATGGTTATGTATACTTTGGAACTGAAGGCGATGTTCGGACTTGGTGCTTTTCATTACTTACTCAATATAATGAGGTCGCATACCAACAATGTGGCACTAATCTCTTGCCTAATTTTGATCCTCCTGCTACTTCTGAAGACACTCCGTGGGGTGCAGACGGGGATTTTGGTCCTGATATTTCTCTGAATTTTACTGAGATTTTCAATGGAATATATGAAATGAGATTCAATTTGACAGACTGGGCAGGAAATATTGCTTCGCAGTCTTGGGAATTGTTATTGGATCAAACCACTCCTAGTGTTGAATGGGAATTATCACCCGCCTCTGCAACAGAATTGTCTGATCACCGGCAAGGATTGTCATGGACTGCCGATGAAAGTGTGCATCTCAGATTCACTCACAACGGTATCGAATTAGCCGAATGGAATGGTTCAGCCGGCGGTCATTTCTTCGATTTGAACGAGACTGGCACGCATGAATTCTGTATCGCTGCTTGGGATATTACTGAGGGGCAGTTCAACGAAAATCATTTCTTAGAATGTCGCATATTAACACTTAACGCTTCAATTTATCAAACTTCGGTCACCGCACCGTGGGATGGTGGAATTACTACTGAAGATTCTGTTGAAGCGGTGGGGCGAAGAGGCCCAGTCCAAGAATTGTGGTGGTGGCGTGTTGGGGACGATTCTGACAAGTATTTGGTACCAGCCGGGCTTGAATTTGTTCAATTGCAATTTGATTTGTTCGAGGGTACTAACGACTTTGTCATCGAAATTCACGCTCTCGATAAAATTGATTCGTTTTCACTTTCGATTATACGAGATACCACCCCTCCTATCCTCAGTTTCTACGAAACCATAAATCGAACATCTCCATTAGAAACTGAAAAGGTACTTTCTGGAGAATGCGAAAGTGGAGTTGGAGTAAAGATTTGGAGCGATATTGACAGCCAAACTTTCCTTTGTGATTCATCTGGCGAATTCGAATTGTTACTAAGCGTCCCAGAAGTACCTGGTATGCACTTGATTCAGGGGGTAAGCTCAGATCAGGTCAATAATCAAAATTCACATTCAATTGAAGTCCTAAACCAAGAATGGGTCGACTGGGCAATAGACGATGCAAAAAATTCTGGCCCAATGTTGTGGCAATTCATCGGTGCATTAGGGCTTGGCTTGCTGCTGATTATTACCCCGGCTCTGGCTTCTGTATCATTGAAGCGGCGCCGGAGAAAACGCGATGAAAAATCAATAGAAGATTCTCTTGATGAATTAAGCGATATTCTTGCGAAATCGAAATCATCCGACGATCAATTAGGTAGTTCGACCGCTGGAGATTTAGAATCAATTGAGCCATTGAATTGGGATGAGGTGAATGAAGAAGATTTCCCTGAAATGAAAGAATTGAGTGCATGGAAGGCTCGCAATGAGTCGATTTACACTATTGCAGATAAGCCGAAAGACGATGATACAATCGATCTCGATTGAAATAATCTGAAATTTCACACTGCCATCGGTTGACCACGGATGAGAGATAGACTAATTTCCCATCGACATTTCGCCGCATCATGGCAATTCAGCACATCGCTGTTATCGGCGCGGGGCAAATGGGCAATGGAATCACACAGGTAGCTGCCTGCGCTGGTTTTGATGTGACTATGATCGACATCAAACAAGAATATCTCGACAATGGAATGGCGGCAATAGAGCACTCTTTGGGCAAACTCGTCTCCAAGGAGCGCATGAGCCGAGATGAAGCTAATTCTGCGCTCGCACGTGTATGTACAGCGACTGAAATAGTAGCAGCAGCGGATGCAGATCTCGTCGTAGAAGCAATTCCCGAAATTTTAGCGCTAAAACATTCAACTTTTTCTGAACTTGACGCAATTTGCAAACCCGAATCAATTCTTGCAACGAA